>Ga0308168_1000018_pt1 | contig 527714 bp, 492 predicted proteins | sample PhyCR2_FD_202133 | JGI IMG/M metagenome (GOLD analysis project Ga0308168, IMG submission 202133) | Phyllosphere microbial communities from UC Gill Tract Community Farm, Albany, California, United States - DLSLRC.R2 | ecosystem: Host-associated > Plants > Phyllosphere > Unclassified | place... | reverse complement strand
TGTTTTCAGGTTGGAAGTTTTCTAAAAATTCGGGGCGAAAATAGAAAAAATATGTCTCCGGGCAAAGGAATTCAAATGAATTTTGTGTGACGGGAAAGTAACCGCAAAAAAGACCTGCGCATGTTATGTGGTTATCTTTTTAATATGTTGTTTTTCATGCTAAAAAGGGTGGTTTTTTTAGAAAAATATACGGCCATATAAAGTTTTGGGTTAAAATAAAAAAATGATAATTTTTGTATAAAAAAATATTGCTCAGGAAGGCAGCAATGAATTTAATTCCCTTACGTTTGAACTGGAAAAAAAGCAAAATTATTATTGACTATTAAGGAGCATAAAATGAAAAACCAGTCACGTCCTACGTTATACTGAACGATAGCAGAGGCTCCCGAAGGCAGAGTGCCAAAGCAAAGCCACCCGTTACAGGAAATCTATAACAGGTGGCTTTTATATGAAATCAATATATCGGCGTTATTTTTCTTCTTTCACTGCGGATTTCATGTCTGATAAGGCATGTTTGGAAATCCAGCCGATGATCTGGGAAATGATTCTTGCAATCATTTCGGCTTCGGTTACGGGAGAAATGCCCGGAACTATTCCGGTGTAGGATGATGGTGGCAAAGGCTGCGGAAGGATCAGTCCGGTAACTTCAGGATTTGAACCGTTGGCCGGAATACCGGAATACATTTCAACATGCTGGATGAACAACTGTTCTACAAAATCCTGTATTGATTTTGGAGGAACATTAATTGCCGAAGTTCCCATTGAATGCTGAAGAGTTCCGGGCAGCGAACTGTTTTGAATCCGGGTATAAACGGCACCCGACTGTGTAGAATCTACGATTGCGTAAGCCTGAAGTGCCTGCAGTGAGGCTGCAGTCCAGAAGTTAGGTGATGGGCCGTAAAGATCGGCTATCTGTTGCAGATCCTGTTTCTGCCATGCGTGAGGTACGACATCCAGGTCATTCCAGTGCATCGTATTCCAGCTTTGGTAAGGAAGCGATTGCTTTTCCCAGCCGGATGGCAATGCAGGAAATGTAGTATTGAAAAGGCTGGCAAAATTGGTTTCTCCCGGAGTGGCTCCCGCAGTAGGATATACCAACGTAAGATCGAAAGCCTCCAATTTTTTCTGTTCCGTAAGATACAGTGCCAGAGTAGGAGAGAGCGCTCCCGCAAGGCTGTGACCACAGAAAATTACAGCAGTATTTTCGGAAGGCTGCACACTGCTTAAGAATTGCTCAAGCGTAGTTCCCGGAGCTGCGGCAGTTTCTACAGTCGTAAGTCCCAGAAGGTTGCTGATTCCGGTAGCGGTTCCGAGTGAAATATAGGGATCGGTACCGTTGTAATCGGATGGACTGAAACTGGACGGATTATAGGTACTCCAATTGACCACCTGTGAAACGGAAAAATCTTCAGATTCCCAGTCGTATAAGGAATCGGGGTTGGTGGCGGCAATGGCTACGACGTAGGTTGGCATTACAGGTCCGCCCGGAAATGCCACGGCATCGCACTTCGCTACAAATACGGCATTATCGGAAACATCATCGTTGTTTTCCTGCAATAGGGCAGGACCCCAAACCAGGTTCCAGCTGCCCAATACCGGCGTAACCGAAGCATCGGCAACAGAAGGACCGGTCTGTCCCAGAATGGTTACCGGCGGAACATTATTCAGGTAGAAAGAAAGGTCGTATTGCAGCTGTTGCTGTAATTCACTCGCGGTACCCTTGTACCCTGAGGAACGGCCCACAAGGCAGGCCATTCCGAATATCTGCTGATAAGCATCTAATGTTGGATTTGTCATGATGTATTTTTGTTTTTGGTTGATCGTTTTTGTTGAATGAATGCTGATTATTTATTTTTAAATAACAGAGTAAAGTTCGGGACAAATTGCGATTTGCGAATCCGTGAAAATGACTAAAATGAGGGGTAGGTGTTTGTACGGAATGTGGTTTTATAATCGTATATCACGGCAGTAATGTTGAGCAAATCATAATGTCTTTACGGTTTTCAGTAAATAATGATTTTGTTTTTTTATTTATATTTGTCGTTTAAACTATTAACTATGATATTACATCATCCTTCGCATATCCGGTCGGATATTCAATTCTTGCATAGATTGAGAACGTATTTTTTATAAGCATATTCATTTCGATCTAAAATAAAACATTGAATCTACACTTTCATTATTGCTGTATAAAAGCAATCAAAGAATTATATTTGCTGTCTAATTGATCAAGATATACAATGGCGAAGAAAACTGCTGTAAAAACTAAAAGTACTGAAGAAATCCTTTGGGATTCAGCTAATAAATTAAGAGGTTCAGTAGAACCATCTGAATATAAACATGTAGTGTTGAGTTTAATTTTCTTAAAATTTGCGAATGACAAATTTTTGAAGAGACGACATGAACTCATTAATGAACATAAAAAAGCATTTCTGGAAATTCCAGAATTCTATCAGGCGGAAAATATTTTTTATCTGCCGGAAGAATCACGATGGACTTTCATTATGGAAAATGCGAAACAGGAAGATATTACCTTGAAAGTAGATTCTGCTCTGAAAATCATTGAGCGTACAAATAAGTCTCTGGAAGGTGCTTTGCCTGATAATTATTTTTCCCGTCTCGGACTGGATCAGTCTAAGTTCTCGGCGTTGCTGGATACCATCAACAATATTGATACCCTAAAAGACGAAGCTCGCGATATCGTGGGGCGTGTGTATGAATATTTCCTGAGCAAATTTGCGATTGCAGAAGGAAAGGGAAAAGGTGAATTCTATACGCCGAAATCTATTGTAAATCTCATTGCTGAAATGATAGAGCCATACAAAGGTAAAATCTATGACCCTTCCTGTGGTTCGGGTGGGATGTTTGTACAGTCGCTCAAGTTTATTGAAAAACACAAGGGAAACAAAAAAGATGTTTCTATCTACGGTCAGGAGCTTACGAATACAACTTACAAGCTCGCCAAGATGAACCTTGCCATCCGTGGGATTTCTTCTAACCTGGGGAATAAAGCAGCAGATACTTTTGGCGACGACCAGCATAAAGATCTGAAGGCAGACTACATCATGGCGAACCCTCCTTTTAATTTAAAAGACTGGCGTGCGGAAAATGAACTCACCAATGACCCGCGATGGGCAGGATACGAAGTCCCTCCGAAATCCAATGCCAATTACGCATGGATTCTGAATATGATCTCCAAGCTTTCCCAAAATGGCGTTGCCGGATTTATTCTGGCCAATGGTGCTTTGAGTGGCGGTGGTGAAGAATATAAAATCAGAAGGCAGATTATTGAAAATGATCTGGTGGAAGCAATTGTAATTTTACCAAGAGCAATGTTTTATTCTACTGATATTTCCGTGACGCTTTGGATTCTGAACCGCAATAAAAATGAACGAACTTTTGAAGTGAATGACGGTGTGAAAAATTACCGTAACCGGAAAGGGGAAGTTCTGTTTATGGATCTGCGCCAGAAAGGTGAGCCGTTTGAAAAGAAATTTATTCAGTTTGGGGAAGAAGAGATTACAGCAATCGCTACGCATTACCACAATTGGCAACAGACTGATTGGAAAGAGAGTTATCAGGATATTCCTGAATACTCTTACAGTGCAACTCTGGAAGAGATCCGTAAAAAAGATTATTCTCTGGTACCAAGTAAATACATTGAATTTGTAAACCGTGATGAAAGTTTGGATTACGAGGAGCAGATGCAAAGTTTGCAGGCTGATCTGAAAGAACTGTTTCAGCAGGAAAGCCAATTGAAAGAAGAGGTTTCCAATGTTTTTAAAACTTTAGGATATGAGTTATAAACGATTGGGAGATTATATCCGACAGGTTAATGTTCGGAACAAGAATTTAGAAACAGAAATCCTTTTAGGAGTAAGTATTACTAAAAAGCTTATTCCATCAATTGCGAATATCATTGGAACGGATATGTCCGTTTATAAAATCATTAAAAAAAGACAATTTGCTTACGGAACTGTAACCTCAAGAAACGGAGATAAAATTTCAATTGCTTTATCTGATCAGTATGACAAAGCATTAGTTTCACAAATTTATATTGTTTTTGAAGTGATTGATTCTGAAGAATTACTTCCTGAATATTTAATGATGTGGTTTTCCCGACCTGAATTTGACAGATATGTTAGATTTCATTCTCACGGCAGTACGAGAGAAACTTTTGATTGGGCAGATATGTGTGAAGTTGAATTACCAATTCCATCGATTGAAGAGCAGCGACAAATTGTTGCACAATACCATAGCATCACCAACAAAATAAAAGTCAACGAGGAGATCTGCGAAAAGCTGGAAGCTGCCGCACAGGCTTTGTATAAACATTGGTTTGTGGATTTTGAGTTTCCCATTCCATCAACTTCGAACCCTGAGCTTGTCGAAGGGTACAAATCTTCCGGCGGTACAATGGTTTGGAATGAAGAGCTTGGGAAGGAGATTCCGGAGGGGTGGGAAGTGAAGAGTTTAGAAGCTATTACAAAACTAATAACTGATGGTAAACATGGAAATTCTGATGATGAATTTCAATCAGGATATTATTTTATTAGTGCTAAAGATATATTAAATGAAATGATTGATTATTCAAATGCACGGCAAATTACATATAAAGATTTTAAAGAAACTCATAAAAGAACTGATTTAAAAACTGGAGATATTTTAATCACGAATAGTGGAACGATTGGAAAAATTGCTTACGTTTTTGAAGATAAGTTGAATTCAAAAACTACTTTTCAAAAAAGTGTTGCAATCTTAAAACCTACAATTGACTCACAATTTTTCTTTCAAGCAATTAAAAATAATATTAGGGAATTAATTGAATTAGCTGGGGGATCTACGCAGTCAAATTTGTTATTGGGAGATTTGAAAACTTTTAAAATCCTAGTTCCATTAAATAATGTCATTACTTATTATAGCAACAAAAACAATTTAATAATCAAAGAATCATATCTGCTTAAAAAGCAAAATCAAAAGCTTAGACAACTTCAAAGTTTGTTGTTGTCGCGGTTGGCTGTTGGAGAGGAAGTAAAAGCATCATAAAAGATTTTACAATTAAAAACTAAACCTGAAAACTGTTACCATGAACGAAATCGCAAAGCTTCTTCAGGAAGCTAACTGGATTATTAAAAATAGAAAATTAGAGCTTGCCAGGACTGATGATACTTTCAATATGTTCAGGATCTGTGGTGTTAATCATTATGAAAATACACATTCATCCATTCTTGCAGAACTGTTTGATCCCAATGGAAGCCATCAGCTTAACCATAAATTTTTAGATGCTTTTATCAATACGCTTATTAAATCTGGTATATTGCCTCCGGAATATGTTTTTGGCTATCAAGATGTCGAAGTACATCGGGAATATAATACACGGTTTGGAAGACTTGATATTTTAATAACGAATTCTTCAGGCGAAGCTATTTTAATAGAAAATAAAATATATGCAGGCGATCAATTCGAGCAGCTGAAAAGGTATCATGCTTTCGGGATTCAGCAATACGGAACTGAATTTAAATTGCTTTATTTAACATTATGGGGAAATGAATCTCCGCAGGCTGCACTTGATAAAAGCGATTATCTCCAGGTTTCTTATTGTGAAGTAATCCTGGACTGGCTGGAGCGATGCATTGAAATAGCAGTAAGATCTCCTATTGTCCGTGAAACATTAATACAATACAGCAATCACCTTAAAGATTTAACCAATCAAAATACAACTTCAGCCATGGATAAAGAATTAATCGACCAACTGTCATTAACGGAAAATTTAGATGCCGTTTTTATGATCTCTGCCAATCTCAGCAATGTAAAAAATAATCTGATCAATACTGTATTCCTTAAACAGCTTGAAGAACTATGCAACGAAATGGGACTTGATCTGCTAAGTGATCCGGGAGATTATGTTAACACAAGTTGGGCAGGTTTCCAGTTTTCAGTTCCTCATTGGAAAAATTACAAAGTATTCATAGAATTCGGAGCGCAGGGGTTAAGAAATTGTATCATTGGTCTGGCTCCTAAAAATAATCAGGTTGATACATCAGCACTTTCAAAGATTAAAGAAAAAGTAGGAGGCGGAAATGCAAGGCTTGCGTACACCAGATTTCCTAAATACCAGAATTGGCAGGCTGATGCGATGAAAGCAATTATCAGCGGAGAGATGAAAGGGATTATAAAGAATGAAATTAATAAGTTTTTTGAATTGCTGAAAGAGGTTGAAGGGGTATAGAAAAATAAAAAACGTAATCAATTAAGTCAGGAAAATTAAATAATATTACACTTTATAAAATATCGTGAATTCCCATTAGAAAAAATAAAACAATGCATCATTACAATCCTGAAAAACACCATCGCCGATCGATACGGTTGCAAGGTTATGATTATAGCCGGGAGGGATTGTATTTTATTACGATCTGTTGCCAGGATCGGGCTTATTTGTTTGGTGAAATTGCAGAAGGAGAAATGATATTGAACAGCTATGGAGAAATAGCAGAAAGCGAATGGCGAAGAACAAATGAAATTCGAGATAATGTAGAATTGCATGAGTTTGTAGTCATGCCTAATCATTTTCATTCCATCATAGAAATAAAATTTCAAAAGGGTAATAATGAGATTGGGAAATTTCAATCGCCCTCTCAAACTATCGGAGCTATTATCAGAGGATTTAAAATCGCAACGATAAAAAAAATAAAAGATTTTATTCTTATTTCAGATAAAGAAAATATGAGTACGGGCGAATTGCAATTCGCCCCGACCCCGACCGAAAAAATAAAAGAATTAGATTTTAAAATCTGGCAAAGGAATTATTACGAACATATCATAAGAAACGACCAATCTTACGAAAGAATATCAGATTATATCAGAGATAATCCGAAACGCTGGAATAAGGATAAATTTTATAAAATATAATAATAGTAGTACGGGCGAATTGCAATTCGCCCCAACGATTCGCTATAACGCATAAAATAAAAAAATGAAATACACCGAATCCCAATTAGAAAAATCATTCATCCATCTTCTGAAAGAGGAAGGCTATGAGTACGTGAGTGGTAACGCCGTATTTCGTACAAGTAATCAGGAAGTACTGATTCGGGAAGATCTGAGTGATTTTCTGCTGTCTCGCTATCCCGATCTCGAAGCAATAGAACTGGAAACGCTTATTAACGAACTGGCGTATCAGCCGGCTTCCAATCTTTACGATAGCAATAAGTACATTGGAAAACTTTTAGCAGACGGCCTCATTTTTAAGAGAAACAATCCTGCAAAAAAAGATTTACACATCCGCTATATTAATATGGATGAAAATACTCTTTTGAAAACCAACCGGTTTAAAATTGTAAACCAGCTGGAAATCCAGGGAACGGAACTGCGAATTCCTGATTTGATTCTGTACATCAATGGGATTCCGGTGGTGATTTTTGAGTTTAAAACAACAATAGAAGAAGAGATTACAATTTATGATGCCTATAAACAACTGAGCATCCGTTACCGAAGAGATATTCCGGAACTGATGAAATACAATGCATTCTGCATTATCAGCGACGGCGTGAATAACAAGGCAGGTACTCTGTTTGCTCCTTACGATTTCTTTTATGGTTGGCATAAAATAACGGGTGAAGAAAAAAAAGCCCTCACGGGAATCCACACCGTAACTTCTATCATCCACGGAATGCTGAACAGGCAAAGGCTTTGTGATATCCTGCATCACTTTATTCACTTTCCGGACACTTCCAAAAAAGAGGAAAAGATACTGTCCCGGTACCCACAATATTATGCTGCCAATAAACTTTTCAATAATATCCTGAAACATCAAAAGCCGGAAGGCGACGGAAAAGGAGGAACATATTTTGGGGCGACAGGTTGCGGTAAAAGTTACACGATGCTGTATCTCTCGAGATTGCTGATGCGTTCTACGAAGTTTTCCAGTCCGACAATTATCATTATTTCAGACCGCACCGATCTGGACGATCAGTTGTCTAGGGATTTTACGAATGCCAAGGATTTTATCGGAGATGAAAACATCATCAATATAGAATCCAGAGCAGATCTTCGGACAAGGCTGAAAGGCAGGGAAAGCGGAGGCGTATTCCTCACCACCGTTCAGAAATTTGCGGAAGACAATGAAATATTGTCAGACAGAAACAACATTGTCTGTATATCAGATGAAGCCCACCGTTCGCAGGTCAATCTTGATTTGAAAGTAACGATTGATGAAGAAAAAGGAGTGAAAAAATCATATGGTTTTGCTAAGTATCTCCACGATTCTTTACCTAACGCCACCTATGTTGGATTCACCGGAACGCCTATCGATAAAACATTGGATGTTTTTGGAGAAGTGGTAGATTCTTATACCATGCTGGAATCGGTTGCTGATGAAATTACGGTTAGGCTGGTCTATGAAGGACGCGCTGCAAAAGTAAATCTCGACCATTCGAAGGTCGTTGAAATTGAAAAGTATTATGAAAATGCTGTTGCAGAAGGTGCTTCTGAATATCATGTTGAAGCAAGCAAAAATGCCATTGCAAAAATGGAATCCGTGTTGGGCGATCCGGATCGTATTAAAGCAATAGCTCAGGATTTTATTCAGCATTACGAGAGCCGTGTGGAAGAAAAAGCGACAGTCGCCGGAAAAGTGATGTTTGTCTGTGCTTCAAGGGAAATTGCTTATAAGCTTTTTAAAGAAATTATTGCCCTTCGACCGGAATGGAATGAACTTAAAATTGCAGATAATCTTAAGGATAAAGAGCAGAAAGAAATAAAGCAGATTGAGCGTGTAAAAATGGTTATGACCCGAAATAAAGATGATGAAGAAACCCTTTGGAATCTTTTGGGAACAAAAGAAGACCGTAAGGAACTTGACAGACAGTTTAAGCAGATTCATTCTAACTTTAAGATTGCCATAGTAGTCGATATGTGGCTTACGGGGTTTGACGTGCCTTTCCTTGATACGATTTATATCGACAAACCTTTACAGACGCATAATCTGATCCAGACCATCTCCCGTGTGAACCGTAAATTTGAGGGAAAATAAAAGGGATTGGTTGTGGATTATATCGGAATCAAAAAAAATCTTAATCACGCTTTAGGCCTGTTTAATGGTCAGACTGCAGCAGATGATTTTGAGGATCTGGATAAAGCTGTAATCATAGTCAAAGATCAACTCGACTTATTGCGGCAGTTTTTCTATCATTTTGATACTACCGATTATTTTACAGGTTCGCCCGTAGAGCAGTTGCGATGTCTTAACCTTGCTTCAGAACTTGTTTTGCAGACAGAAAAGTCGGAGAAATTCTTTGTAGATGTTACAAAGAAGCTAAAGGCAGCATATAACCTCACCTGTGGCTCTGAAATATTTACAGCTAATGAAACCGATGAAATTCATTTCTATTTTGCGATTAAATCTATTGTTGTAAAATTGACTAAAGGCGAAGCTCCCGATACCGCCCAGATGAACGCAAAAGTGAGCAAAATGGTTGAGGAAGCCATTATCTCTGAAGGGGTAGAAGAAATTTTTAAGCTGGATGATAACAAGGCAAACGCTATTGATCTTTTTAATGATAAGTTTCTTGAGAAGATCAATAATCTAGAACTTCCTAACACTAAGATCAAAATTCTGGAACGTCTTTTAAAGCAAACGATATCGGATTTTAAAAAAGTAAATAAAGTAAAAGGTATTGAATTTTCAGATCGTCTGCAAAGCATTGTGAACCGATATAACGAAAGAAGCGAACTGGATATTCTTGATTATGATGGTATTCAGACAGAAACCACGGAACAGCTTCTTAATCTCATCTTAAAACTTCATACAGAAATGGCATCTTTCAAAGATCTTGGAATTGACTATGAAGAAAAGGCGTTTTATGATATTCTGTATTCTATTAGTAAACAATATGGTTTTGATTATGACAAAGAAAAAATGCGGGACCTGGCTCGGGAAATAAAAATAATAGTGGATGATACTGCTAGGTTTCCCGATTGGAATGACAGAGAAGATATCAAAGCACAATTGAAAATGGAGATTATTGTAAAGCTTCATGAATTTGGCTATCCACCGATTACTCAGGATGATGTATATAGAAATGTACTTGAGCAGGCTGAGAATTTTAAGAAAAACAGATAAAAAAAGACAATCAATTAATTAATTAAAAATATTATCGTAGATGACTTTTCTAGAACTCGCAGAATTAGTAATAAAGGAAGAAAATAAACCTTTAACATCAAATGAAATCTGGAATATAGCTGTAAAAAAAGGTTATGATAAGAAGCTTAATTCACAGGGAAAAACTCCTTGGGCTACTTTAGGTGCTTTAATTTATGTGAATGCGAAAGACAACCCTAACTCTATATTTTCAAAAACAGATTCAAGACCTAAAAGATTTTATCTGAAAAATATGGCTGATAAAATTGATCTATATGAAAATATAATTCCTGAAGAACCCATTACAAAAAAGAAAAAAATTGATTTTCGGGAAAAAGAACTTCATAAGCATCTTGCATTTTATGCGTACTACTATATGCAATGTTATACCAAGACAATAAATCATAGTTCTTCAAATAAAAAAGAGTTTGGAGAATGGGTTCATCCTGATATGGTGGGATGCTATTATAGAACTCAGGATTGGAAAAAAGAAGTTGCTGATTTTAGTAATGCAATAGGTATTAGATCTATTGTTTTATATTCTTTTGAAATTAAGAGAGAACTAAGTTTTAAAAACTTGCGAGAAAGTTTTTTCCAATGCGTATCCAATTCTTCGTGGGCAAATGAATCTTATTTGGTTGCTGCAATAATATCTGATGACGAAGATTTTATGAATGAGCTTGAACGTCTGTCATTATCTTTTGGAATAGGAGTTATTGAATTAAATATGGAGGATCCTCATTCTTCTGAATTAATAATTCCGGCGAAGCACAAAAAAGATTTAGATTTTGAGACGATCAATAAATTAGCGATGAATAATGATTTTAGATCATTCCTCACTACTATTAAAACTGATTTTAAAAGCGGAAAGGTTTATGATAAAGAATATGATAAAGTACTTGAACTTGAAGAATTGATAACTACCAAGACGCAGATATGAAAAAATGTTTAGTTTAAGTAGTTTTTGAATAACAACAAAAACAAACAATTAAATAAGCCTCAATTCACCACCCCACCACCAAAAATCCTCACCCCATACTCAGTCCCCAGAAACCTCGGATCCCCATGCTTCTCAGACCAGAAGCCGTCGAGCACATCTTTGTTGATCCAACGATAAACGGCAACGCCTTTATAGATCTTTTGGTCGTCACCTTCGTAGCGGAAGTTGATGACTAAGATGCCGTCTTTGTAGAAGCCGGTGCCGTGCTGTTCGTGGTCGCCAATGAGCCATTCGGCGATGATGCGGTTGTTTTCGTCGAGGGATAAGGTCAGGATTCCCTGGTAGGAACTGCTGCCTGCTTCCTCCTGATTGCTGCCCTGAATGGCATAACTTCCTGCGAGATCCTGTAGGGTCATGATTGGTATTTAGAATGCAAAGGTAAAAATTCCTTATTATTTTTTGTTTTAGATTTGCTTTATGTTTTACGCAATAGCAGTCATCAGCGTTATCACGTTTATCATCTTCGGAATCGATAAAAGAAAAGCGGTGAAGCACCAACGGCGAATCCCGGAGTCCACCTTGTTGTCCCTGACTTTCTTAGGCGGAACGATCGGAGCTTTGCTGGGAATGCTTGTTTTCAGGCATAAAATTTCAAAGAGATCATTTCTGTTGAGGTTTGCATTAATCGTCCTGACTCAGGCTCTGTTTATCTATTTTATCTTTTAAATGCATAACCATAAACCAAACTTCGGCGTAACCAAATGTTGCAGGACTATTTAAATAAAAGTCTTAAAGAAAAAAATCAAAGATTTTAAACTGTTGTATTCTTTTGCCTGTTAATAACTTTAGAGTCTTTGTTTCTTTTGCGGTAAAAACTAATCCGGCAGTATAAGCAAGAGCTCCCGGCTTATTAAATATCAAAGATATTTTTAAACCAAAATCTTAATGTTAAAAATCAGCATTATAAAAGTTAATTAGTCATTTTTTAAACAACTGTTACCGTGATATTACAAAACACCCTCATTATGAATTTGTTAATTAACATAACTTATTAGCAAGTATTTCATTAAAAATCACTACTTTTGCACCCGTAAAAATCTTTTATGCAAAACATTAGAAATATTGCGATCATCGCACACGTTGACCACGGGAAGACTACTTTGGTTGACAAGATCATCCACGCTACCAATATTTTCAGGGAAAATCAGGAGAGTGGGGAGTTAATTATGGATAACAATGATCTTGAAAGAGAAAGAGGAATCACGATCTTATCCAAGAATATTTCTGTTACTTATAAAGACACGAAAATTAATGTAATTGATACACCGGGTCACGCCGATTTCGGGGGAGAAGTAGAAAGAGTATTGAAAATGGCAGACGGGGTAATCCTGTTGGTGGATGCCTTCGAAGGGCCGATGCCACAGACCAGATTCGTACTTCAGAAAGCACTGGAATTAGGACTAAGACCGTTGGTGGTTATCAATAAAGTAGATAAGCCGAACTGTCGTCCGGATGAGGTTCACGATCAGGTATTTGATCTGTTCTTCAACCTTGACGCTACCGAAGAGCAGTTGGATTTCCCAACGTTCTACGGATCATCAAAACAGGGATGGTTCAACACTTCATTGGAGCAGACTGAAGATATTTTCCCTTTGCTGGACGGTATCCTTCAATATGTTCCTGAACCGAAAGTAACCGAAGGTAACCTTCAGATGCAGATCACTTCCCTGGATTATTCTTCTTTCTTAGGAAGAATCGCCATCGGAAAAGTAACCAGAGGGGAAATTAAAGAATCCCAGTGGATCGGTCTTGCTCAGGCAGACGGTAAAATTGCCAAAGGAAAGGTTAAAGAATTATACGTTTTCGAAGGATTAGGAAAGAAAAAAGTAACTGAAGTTCAGGCAGGAGATATCTGTGCTGTTGTAGGTTTCGACACTTTCCAGATCGGAGATTCTTTCGTAGACCTGGAAAATCCTGAACCATTGGAAAGAACGGCGATCGATGAGCCTACCCTGAACATGACGTTCTCTATCAACAATTCACCTTTCTTCGGGAAAGACGGTAAATATGTTACCTCTAACCACCTGAAAGAAAGATTAACCAAAGAATTAGAGAAAAACTTAGCATTAAGAGTACAGCAGACCGACGATGCCAATACCTTCCTTGTATTCGGTAGAGGGATCCTTCACTTATCCGTTTTAATTGAAACAATGAGAAGAGAAGGGTATGAAATGACGATCGGTCAGCCACAGGTTATCCTTAGAGAAATCGACGGAGTAAGCTGCGAGCCTTACGAATCTTTGGTAGTAGACGTTCCTGAAGAATATGCTTCAAGAGTAATCGATCTGGCTACCCAGAGAAAAGGTGACCTTCATATCATGGAAACCAAAGGCGAAATGCAGCATATGGAATTCGAAATACCTTCAAGAGGTCTGATCGGATTGCGTTCCCAGATGCTGACGGCTACAGCCGGAGAAGCCATTATGGCGCACCGTTTCACGGAATACAAGCCTTTCAAAGGAGCCATTCCGGGAAGAAACAACGGAGTGTTGATCAGCAAAACCCAAGGTCCTGCAACAGAATATTCCATTAACAAACTACAGGACAGAGGTAAGTTCTTCGTGGATCCGGGAGAGGAAATCTATGCAGGAATGATCATCGGAGAACAGAACAAACCGGGTGACCTTGTGGTAAATATCGTGGAAGCAAAACAGCTGAACAACATGAGAGCTGCAGGAAAAGATAAAGATACCGGAGTTGCTCCGAAAATCTTATTCTCACTCGAAGAATGTATGGAATACATCCAGGCTGACGAAGCCATCGAGGTAACTCCGAACTTCATCCGTATGAGAAAGAAACTCCTTTCCGAAGAAGAAAGAAAAAAAGTGGAAAGATCTGCAAAAGCCTAATCTCACTTTCAGTAATATCAAAGCTCCGAATTTCCGGAGCTTTTTTATTTAAATAATACCTAAAAAAATCTGCGTCATCCGTGAAATCAGCGGGAGAATAAAATCTAGCTTGTTTTCTGTAGCATTTTATCTCTTCGCGCTCTTCGCTGAGTAGAACGCGCCTTTGCGCACTTAAAAGCACTTAGTATTCAAAACTCTTTGCGCACATTGCGTTAAAAAACATTACAATATCAAGATGCTTCCAGCATGACAATCTCCTGATAAAGTAAAGGTTAAAAAAAATCTGCGTCATCTGTGAAATCAGCGTGAGAAATTAAACTGTATTACTTTCCAAAATTTGCGTTCTTAGCTGAGTGAAACGCCTTCGCGACCTCAAAAACATTTAGTATTCAAAAAACTCTTTGCGCCCTTTGCGTTAAAAAACCTTTCGAAATCAAGATGCATCCAGCATGACAATCTCCTGATAAGTAAAGGTTAAAAAAAATCTGCGTCATCTGTGAAATCAGCGTGAGAAATTAAACTGTATTACTTTCCAAAATTTGCGTTCTTAGCTGAGTGAAACGCCTTCGCGACCTCAAAAACATTTAGTATTCAAAAAACTCTTTGCGCCCTTTGCGTTAAAAAACCTTTCGAAATCAAGAAGCATCCAGCATGACAATCTCCTGATAAGTAAAGGTTAAAAAAAATCTGCATCATCTGTGAAATCAGCGTGAGAAATTAAACTGTATTACTTTCCAAAATTTGCGTTCTTAGCTGAGTGAAACGCCTTCGCGACCTCAAAAACATTTAGTATTCAAAAAACTCTTTGCGCCCTTTGCGTTAAAAAACCTTTCGAAATCAAGAAGCTTCCAGCATGACAATCTCCCGATGAAGTAAAAGCGCTCAGCATATTTACAAGCTTTAAACAGTTTACGGGATAAGATCTGCGCCATCCGTGAAATCAGCGGAAGCATTTTATCTCTTTGCGCTCTTGGCTGAGTAGAACGCCCTTGCGCCCTTAAAAACATTTAGTATTCAAAAAAATCTTTGCATTCTTAGCGTTTAACTAATTTTATTATCGTAATTTAAATCAACAAAATAAATTAATGTAGTTTTGCAGATATGAGAATAAATTACTTAAAACTAATCATATTATCAGGAGTTTTTACATCATTCATGGCTTGTTCCACACAGAATAGTGCAGTAAAAGCTTCCATGCCTTCAAAAAATACTGCTAAAAATAAAACTTCACCGCCAGCCGGTCCAAAACCGGAAGCTGTAATTCCGCCCGATGAAACCTTCAGAACGGTGCTCCCTGAAATTAAAAGAGAATTCAGAGGTGCCTGGATTGCCAGTGTGGCCAACATCAACTGGCCTTCAAGAAATAACCTTTCCGTTGATCAGCAGAAGGCAGAGGCGATCAGCATGCTGGATATGCTGAAAGATAATAATTTCAATGCCGTGATCTTCCAGGTGAGACCTTCCGGCGATGCTTTGTACACCAGTAATATCGAACCTTGGTCCTACTTTCTGACGGGTAAGACCGGAACAGCGCCTTATCCTAATTATGATCCGCTGCAGTTCTGGATTGAAGAAGCCCATAAAAGAGGTCTCGAGCTTCACGTTTGGCTGAATCCTTACCGTGCCCATCATTCCAACGGAGGAACGCCCAACAGTTTGTCAATGGTGAATAAACTTTCGGACATTGTGATCAGATTGAAGAACGGAATGTACTGGTTTGATCCTGCCAATCCGAAAACCCAGGGCCATGTTTCCAATGTGGTGAAAGATATTGTAAAACGATACGATATTGACGCCGTTCATTTTGACGATTATTTTTATCCGTATGCTACCTACAACAAAGGAGCAGATTTTCCTGATAATGCAAGCTGGAATGAATATCTCAGAAACGGAGGGACATTATCAAGAGCAGATTGGCGAAGGGATAACGTAAACAAATTTGTGGAAAGGATTTATAAGGAAATCCATGCTGAGAAAAACTATGTCCGGTTCGGGATTAGTCCGTTCGGAATCTGGAAACCTGGTTATCCGCAGGGGATTGTAGGCTCCTCTCAGTATGACGAATTATATGCTGATGCTAAATTATGGCTGAATAAAGGCTGGGTAGATTATTTCTCGCCCCAGCTGTACTGGCCGGTAGAATCAAAAGGGCAGCCTTTTGAACCTTTATTGCAATGGTGGAAATCAGAAAATACCTTAAACCGTCATCTCTGGCCGGGATTGAATACCGTGGAAATAAGATCTTCTGACCGTCCTGCAGAAATTAAAAATCAGATTAATATTTCAAGACAGGTGTTGGGAAATAATGCCGGCGAAATCCATTGGAGTATTGCCGGGCTAACCAAAAATCCGGGCATGCTTCCGGCACTAAAGAACGGACCTTATAAAGAGAAAGCCCTGGTTCCTAAAACACCGTGGCTGAAAGCGATACCTTTACAGACACCAAGCCTGTTCATTAATGATAACGGAAGTTCTATACAGGTGAGCTGGAGTACAAAAAATATAAAGGAGGTTTTCCAATGGGTACTCTTTACGCAGTACAACGGTATTTGGAAAACCGAAATCCTAACGCTTGATCAGCTTTCAAAAGAAATTCCGAAGTCTAAAGACGGAAAAATTTTAAATGCAGTTGCTATAAAAGCTATTGACCGGTTAGGAAACGAAAGTGACTATACAGCAAAACAGATTAAATAAGTACTGAAGCTGTCTCAAAAATAGTAGTGAAGAATCTTAAACTTTTATTGTAGAGATTCTTCGCTGCTCTCAGAATGACAACTATAACACAATCATCTGCGAAATCTGCGGAAGAATTCTCTTATTTTATTCCAACATTCCGAATGATACTGCTGGAACAGGATTATTCTGCTATCTTAAGAGCTTTGAAAAAAAGATTCTTCATTCCGCTTTGTTCTATTCAGAATAACAAAAAACACACGCTCATCTGTGACCATCTGAGAAATCTGTGGTTGAAAAAAGATTCTTTTTAAATAATCAGATCACATACTCAACGCCCCATTTATGCAGCTCGTTAATAATAGGTTCTAATTTTTCGCCTTTTGTCGTTAAAGTATACTCAACAGTTGGCGGAACGGTTGCAAATACTTCTCTAATCACAATTCCGTTGGCTTCCATATTCTTCAGTTCTTTCACCAGCATTCGGGTACTGATATTGGGAATAAGCCTTTCCAGTTCACTGAAACGTTTTTTACCGGTGAATAATGCATAAATGATGGACATCGACCATTTTCCGCCTATTACCCCTAAAATTTCCTGAAGCGCACATTTTTCTTCAGCATGTTCTATATTTTTTTTAACCATAACTGATTGATTGTGTTTAATCCTTTACTTTTTGTTATTACTATACATTGGTGTAACTACTTGCAAAAGTAAAGTATTGTGATTTACTTTGCAACACATTTAAACAAAAAATTATGAATCATTCATTAAAAGAAATGGTTGCTCTGGTAACAGGAGGAACAAAAGGTATTGGCAAAGCGATCGCCGATCGTTTAAGCAATTCAGGTATTCAGGTCATCATCACAGCCCGTAAAGCTCCTGCAGAAGTTACAGAAGGACAATATTTTATTCAGGCAGATCTTGCTCAATCCGAAAGTGCGAAAATCATTGCTGCGGAGATTCTGAAAAAATACGGAAGAATAGATATTATCGTTAATAATGCCGGTGCCAATTTAAGTCCGGGCGGAGGTTTTAGTACACTTTCCGATGAACACTGGAATAATGACTGGCAGACGAATTTTATGTCGGTGGTACGGATCAACAAAGCATTATTGCCGGTAATGATTGAACAAAAGAGCGGGGTGATCGTAAATATTTCAACCGGAGCCGCAAAACTGCCAATTTGGGAAATGACCATGTCGTATTCTTCCGCAAAAGCAGCACTGAACGTCTACAGCAAAGCATTGGCCAATGAAGTGGCCGCCCATGGAATCCGTGTTAATGTAGTATCGCCCGGACTGGTAGAGACACCGCTCATGCTGGAATTCATTCAGAATATGGCGCAGTCATCTTCCGTTACACCGCAAGAAGCTTATCAGTCGGTCATGGAAAAGCTGAATGTTCCGATGGGAAGAATGGCTGAACCTGATGAAGTTGCAAGTCTTGTCGCTTATCTTGTTTCCCCTGAAGCGAAATACATCACAGGCGTCAATTATTCGGTTGATGGCGGTGCTTTACCTACGATCTGATATTTAAAATAAATGACGGAAACAAATTCCCCTACTTTGGAGGGGTGGATTCGACCAGAGGGAGAAGACGGGGTGGTTCTGTAAAGTTGAATTGTAATAATAAAAAGTCAAATATTGAAATCAAAAGACTTTCACCCTAGCCCTGATTGCAGTGAAAATCCTTTTTGCATGTTTCGACAGGCAAAGCCTGACAGCGGTGGGTGCAAAAAGATTGCAACGGAAAGCAGGAAAAAGCTCCCTAAAAAGCATAAATAGACAATTCAGCGAAGTCAGAAATCTTCGGAGACTGAAAAGCGTTGCTGGTAAAAACTGACGATCCATGAGTACAGAAGTTTAGAATAACTATAAATTGTTTGTGTAAAATTAAGATATTCAATGTTTTATAAATACCACAAAAACAAAATAAGGTGATCAAATCTTCTCGGAATCATTTTTGCATCGTATTGATTCATAATCACTAAAAAATATGAATTATGAATACCAACAGACTTTCCGAAGCGATGGAAAAAGCGCTTAGTGATCAGATGAATAAAGAGATTCACGCAGCACATGTTTTTTTATCTTACGGAATTTGGGCAGATGATAAAGGATACCAGGGAATTGCCAATTTCCTTTACAGACACGCGCAGGAAGAAAGAAACCATTCCATCAAATTTATGGAGTACGTTTTGAACAGGGGAGGAAAACCGAAAGTGGAAGCTATACCTGCCCCACCAGCCGATCCTGAATCTCTTACCGCATGTTTTGAAGGCGTATTCAAACACGAGGTGGACAATACGACTGCGATTTACAGACTGGTAGATATGGCATTGGAGGAAAAAGACTGGGCGACATGGAACTTTATGCAGTGGTTCGTTCAGGAACAGATCGAAGAAGAAACCCTTGCGATGAACCTTATGGATAAACTGAAAATTGCAGGTGGCGACCGTGCTACTGACGAGTCTCTGTTTACTTTAGATAAAACGCTGGAGAATGCACCAAACGATGTTCCGCTTGCTCAGGAAGCGACGGGTGACAATCCATAAAACAATTCCGGTGAATTCAATACATTAAAATCTGTCAGGTTGCTGGCAGATTTTTTTATTATGAAACTCCCTTTAAAATCACTATCTTTGCACACTCATAATTCAAAGATTATAGTTTCGGGTGTAATTTAATTGTTTATATAAACTTTAAGCCTAACTCTAAACATTAAACCTTGAATTTTAAACATTAAATTTGAATCTAACGTTATGAAATGTGGAATCGTAGGCTTACCGAATGTAGGTAAATCAACTCTTTTTAACTGTCTGAGCAACGCAAAAGCCCAGTCGGCCAACTATCCTTTCTGTACCATAGAACCCAACCTGGGAACAGTTTCCGTACCGGACCAGAGATTATTTGAGCTGGAAAAAATAGTAAAACCGGAAAGAGTTTTGCCGGCGGTTGTAGAAATCGTGGACATTGCAGGATTGGTGAAAGGAGCGAGCAAGGGAGAAGGGCTGGGAAACCAGTTTTTAGCCAATATCCGCGAGTGTGAAGCCATTATACATGTATTAAGATGTTTTGATAACGGAAACATTGTACACGTAGAAGGTTCCGTAGATCCGTTAAGAGACAAAGAAATTATCGATATCGAGCTTCAGCTGAAAGACCTTGAAACCGTTGGAAAAGCGGTTGAAAAAGCTAAGAAATTCATCAAATCCGGAAAGAAAGAAGATATTCTGACGTATGAAACGCTTCAGAGCCTTCAGAAATTTTTGGAAGACGGTAAAAACGCCAGAGAATTTCCAACGGATGATTTTACTAAAACGATCATCGGAGAAGTTCAGCTGCTGACTAATAAGCCTGTTCTTTACGTTTGTAATGTGGATGAAAACTCCATTAAAAACGGAAATGAATGGATCGGCAAAATTGAGGAAATGGCTAAAAACGAAGGAGCGGAAGTAGTGGTACTGGCTGCTCAGATTGAGGCAGATATCAACGAACTGGAAACCTACGAAGAAAGAGAGATTTTCCTTGAAGAATTGGGACTTACAGAACCGGGTGTTAACCGTCTGATCAGAAAAGCTTATGATCTGTTAAAACTTCAGACCTATTTTACGGCAGGAGTTAAGGAGGTAAGAGCCTGGACGATCGGTCAGGGATGGACGGCGCCTCAGGCGGCTGGAGTAATCCATACCGATTTTGAGAAAGGTTTTATCCGTGCAGAAGTTATTAAATATGATGATTATATGCAGTACGGTTCCGAAGCGAAAGTAAAAGAAGCCGGAAAACTTTCTGTTGAAGGTAAAGAATATATTGTGAAAGATGGCGACATCATGCACTTCAGATTCAATGTATAAAGAATATTAAAGTTAGTTATTATAGAAAAACGCTTCCGATCTATTTTGGGAGCGTTTTTTGCATTCATGTCCGAAACTTTTAAGTATGAAAATTTTATATTTCCTTGCATTTATAGTACTTATTTCCTGTTCGGAAACTATTGAGAAGAATTGTTTTGAATCCGAAAAAGAGAAACCTGAATATGTTGAGCAAAAGCCTTTTACTGTAAAAGAGATTATTGAGAATAAACCGGATTATCTTGAAATTGTAAATCTTAAGAAATACCGGTCCTTTAAACAGGATAGTCTGGAGTCGAGACATCGTTACGATTCCGATGAAATCCTGGAGACAAAATGGAAAACATATCAAAAGGATTATAAGATATTTAAAGAAAAATTTTCAAATCAATTAATTTTTTCACAATTGGGACATATTGGCGCAGGAGCACATCCTGATCTGCAGAAAGGCGAGCTTCCCGTGGGACCTTCACCGGTGAATGTACAGTCGCAGTCTTTTACGCCGGAAGGTTTTAAAGATACCGTAACGCCTCGCGAAATGACGGTTGCAGAAATCCACAATACCATACAGGATTATTCTTTCTCACATAAACAGCAGGTCGGAAAAAGGTTGTATGCGTTGGGAACTAACAATCTCGGTTTCTGGTTACTTGCCTTGAGAATAACAAACCTTCCGCTTATTTTTTAGGCTTAAGTTTCAGTCATTATTATTTCAATGAAGTTCAGAATCAGCCTCTTATTAAAGATGGATTTTTACAGATAGAAGGAAGTCTGGTGCAGATTATTAAAGTTCCCGGGCTTCCGGGCTATGATGACTACTCAGCGATCCGTGACGGTAATTTATTCAGAATAAATTTAAAAGATCTTATGAAAGATACGGATCAGGATGGATACAATGATATTTTTGAGAAATGCTTTGGTCTGAACTCTGATGATAAAGATTCTGACGGGGACGGAATTAATGATTTTGTTGATATAAATCCTATGTATAGATCAGAAAAAAATAAATTCACCGAATTGTACGAAATGCTGCTTCCGACGTATGCAGGAGCTCCTGACTTCAAAAAAGATCCTTATCATTTTGAGATTTTTAAAACAGATTGCGATTATTTTCATCAGATTAATCCCGAAGAGTATAAGGTTTTATTTATCCCCGAAAACTAAGACAAACAGAGTTATTATGTAAGGTTTACAGATGTCTGCGATTTCGGGATTTCCAAAATCAGAAAAAATAAAGAATTTCCGGAGCGGTTTTATATTAACAAATGGGGCAGCAGCTCTTCTACCGATTATGCAGCCGAATACAAAAACGGGAAATGGGAGCTTGAAATGATCGGAGGAATTGACATTTAATTTTATATTCAATATTTCGTACATTTGAATTATACAAATTTTAGGCATGGAAAAAACAGCACATACTTCCTATGCATCACTGGATGATTTTTACCGTGAAATGACTTCCAAGCTGGGAACGGATATCGAAAGTATATTTCCCAAAGGCCTGCATAAAGAAATCGGGCATTTCAATGTATTTGATATTGCGCAGACCATAGAAAAGGTGAAGCTTACTTCCGAAATGCCCTACAACAGGAGAAAATATTATAAGATAAGCCTGATAAGAGGAAGAAACAGAGCGGAATACGCAGATAAAATCATTCAGATAAAAAACAATGCTTTATTGTTTGCGACTCCGAAAGTTCCTTATCACTGGGTTCCCGAAGACAATAACCAGTCAGGAAGTTTTTGTGTATTTACCGAAGATTTCTTTATTAAAGATAAATCATACAATACCCTCGAAGACCTGCCGATCTTCCAGCCCGGAAATATTCCTTTATTTGAAATTGATGATGAATTGGCAGACGAAATCGAGCAGCTGTACCGGAAGATGAAAAAAGAAATAGACTCCGATTATATTTTTAAATATGATCTGATCCGGAATTACGTGCTGGAGCTTATTCATTATGGACAGAAACTGCAGCCTGCCTCAAAATTATCAACCTCCAATGATGCTTCTCTAAGGGTAGTTTCCCTCTTTATCGAATTGCTGGAAAGACAGTTTCCCATCGAGTCCTCCGACCAGAGACTACAGCTGAAAACTGCAAAAGACTACGCCGACAGGTTAGCGGTTCATGTGAATTATTTAAACAAAAAGCTAAAAGAAAGTACCGGTAAAACCACAACGGAAATCATTGCGGAAAGAATTGTGCAGGAAGCGAAAATTATGCTCAGGCAGACCCGCTGGAATATCTCCGAAATTTCTTATGCTCTGGGTTTTGAAGAGATTGCTCATTTTTCCAATTTCTTTAAAAAGAAAACTTCACTGGCACCGATGGAATTCCGTTCGTGATTTGAATTTTGCAAATTTCAGTTTGATTAAAGCAAACGGTCGCGGCCCGAAATAGCTGAACTTTGTTTCATCAAAAAAATAAAACATAATGGAAGCAAGAACAAAAATTGCATTAGTTACAGGCGGAAGCCGTGGTTTAGGAAGAAATTCGGCAGTTAAGATCGCTCAGAAAGGCCTCGATGTCATTATTACTTATAACAGCAACAAAGAAGAAGCGGACAAAGTAGTGAGTGAAATCCAGGCATTGGGAAGAAAGGCCATTGCTTATCAGCTCAACACGAAAGAAACCGGAAGCTTTGATGCTTTTGTAAAAACGGTAGGAGATCATCTTGAGGAAAATACAGGCAGCAGAAATATCGATTTTCTGATCAATAATGCCGGAACAGCACTGTATGCACCGATTCTTGATGTTACCGAAGAACAGCTGGATGATGTGGTTGATATTCACTTCAAAGGCGTATTTTTCCTGACCCAGAAATTTTTGCCTTATATGAATGATAACGGAGGAATCATCAATATTTCCTCAGGCCTGGCAAGATTTGCATTACCGGGATCTTCTGTATACGGCTCGATCAAAGCAGGCGTTGAAATGCTTACAAAGTATATGGCTAAAGAGCTGGGGCCAAGAAAAATTAAAGTAAATGTTGTGGCACCGGGAGCGATAGAAACGGATTTCGGAGGAGGAAGAACAAGGGATGATGAGCATATTAATGCCATGGTTGCAGCCAATACAGCTTTAGGAAGAGCAGGATTACCGGACGATATCGGTGGAGTGGTGGCTTTTCTTTGTACTGAAGATGCAGGATGGATCAATGGCCAGAGAATTGAAGCGTCCGGCGGAATGTTTTTATAATAATAATTAAAACGGGTGATTGAGGCTCTTAAAATCACCGGTTTTAAATTGGTAATTCATACTGTCAAAATCACCAATTTAGAAAAGGAGGCCCTGAAACTGCACTATCGCCTGTGAAAATCCGTGCAACGCGTGGAAGTTTTAACCACAAAAGTCACAAAAGCTTTTTAAACACATGAGCCACATTAGATGAGAGGATAAAGTTGCGTATATTTTAGAACACATGAGTTTTTAAAAATCTTTGATTTTTTCTCTAATGTGTTCTGAAATGTTTTCCAAGAAATCAAAAAAACTCTTATGTGGCTCATGTGTAAATACCTTTATCCGTAAAAATCCGTGCAACGCGTGGAAGTTTTAACCACAAAAGTCACAAAAGTTTTTTAAACACATGAGCCACATTAGATGAGAGGATAAAGTTTTGCGTATATTTTAGAACACATAAGTTTTTAAAAAATCTTTGATTTTTTTTCTGATTTGGTCTACAATATTTTCAACAAATCAAAAACTCTTCTGTGGCTCATGTGTAAATACAATTCTATGTGAAAAGCCTCAGGTTCATCGGTGGCTATTATTCTTGAAATTTGGTGGCTGAGGTTTTCGGAATCAAAAAAAAGGTGGCTCAGGTTCTCGAAGCCACCTTTTTATTTATATTTTACACAAATTGTCAATTGCTTTTTCCAACGTTTCCTGTTTTTTGGCAAAGCATAGTCGGATCACATGTTCGTCCCGCTTATTTTTATAAAAAGATGAAAAGGGAACACTGGCTACCTTATGCGTAATGGTAAGCTCCCGGGCAAAATCAATATCACTTTGATCGGATATTGCATCATATTTCAAAGCCTGAAAATACGTTCCTTCACAATCCAGGAGCTCAAACGAAGTATTCGATAATCCTTGTCTTAAAAAATCTCTTTTTTCCTGGAAGAAGGTGCTCAAACCCTTGTAATGGTCAGGATTCTTCATATATTCTGCCAGTGCGAGCTGCATGGGCGTATTCACGGAAAAAACATTGAATTGATGAATCTTTCTGAATTCGGCCGTAAGATTTTCAGGAGCGGCGCAATATCCTATTTTCCAGCCGGTAACGTGAAACAGTTTTCCGAAAGAAGCCACCAACAGGCTCCTTTCTTTCAGTTCCGGATATTTGCAGATGCTTAAATGCGGTTTCCCGTCAAAAATTATATTTTCATATACTTCGTCACTTAATATAAGAATGGAGGTGTCTTTAACAATTGAAATCAGTTGCTGAATGTCATATTCTTTTAAAATTTTTCCGGCAGGATTGTTGGGATTGTTGATGATGATCATTCTTGTTTTTTCCGTAACCAGATTCTTTACGGTGTCCCAGTCGATTTCATAATTCGGGGCTTTCATTTCAAAACGTTTTACAATGCCACCGAAAAGCTCTACAGTAGGCTCATAGCAATCATAAGCCGGTTCGAAAATGATTACTTCATCATCTTTCTTTATAAAACTTGCAATCGCCGTAAAAATAGCTTGCGTACCTCCTGCGGTCACCGTGATTTCCAGATCAGGATGATAAACTGCCTGATGGGCACTCTGGATTTTTTTGGCGATTTCTTCCTTTAGACCGATCATTCCGCCCATCGGCGCATACTGGTTAAATCCTTTTTTGATAAAATGATCAACATAGTTTAACAGCTCAGGATCCGGCATGAAATCCGGGAATCCCTGTGACAGATTGATGGCTTCATTTTCATTGGCCAGCTGTGTCATCTGGCTGAATATGCTTGTTCCTACATTGGAAAGCTTTGACAGTGGGAGTTGTATCATGAAAGTCTTTTAGAATACCGAATTTAGGTTAAAATTTTTAATACCAGCATATACAGTTGTATTTTGATTTGAATGAATTCAAAAAGGCGGCGTCATAATTCGAATTTCAGAGTTCACCACCGGAATTTCTGCCTGGGAATGTTATTAAAAATTTATAATTTCAGAACTTTTAAGCGGTGAAATTTTAAATAAAGGATTTATTCCTGCCAATTCTCCAGTATAATATCATTACTTGTAAAACAGCTTTAAAAACGATGGATTTTCAGCAAAATATTCGTGAAAAATAATGTAAAACCTTCGGATATATTTCTTCAATTTCGTATTTTTGTATGTTTGCTGAAATTACATATGTCACAAGAAATAAATCCAATCTATTCCGAAGATAATATCAGAACCCTCGATTGGCAGGAACACATCCGTTTGCGCCCCGGAATGTACATCGGGAAGCTGGGAGATGGTTCTTCTGCCGATGACGGTATTTACATTTTACTGAAAGAAATACTGGACAACTCCATTGATGAGTTCAGGATGAAATCCGGTAAAAGAATCGAAATAAAAGTAGATGACGGTAAGGTTACCATCCGTGATTTCGGAAGGGGTATCCCGCTTGGAAAAGTAGTGGATGCTGTTTCTAAAATGAATACCGGAGGTAAGTACGACAGCAAAGCTTTCAAAAAATCCGTAGGTCTGAATGGAGTAGGTACAAAAGCGGTAAATGCACTTTCCGAATATTTCCGCGTCCGCTCATTCCGGGACGGGAGGTTAAAGATGGCTGAGTTTTCCAAAGGAATGATCACCGAAAATTACGATGAAAAAGATACCTCAGACCGAAACGGAACCGAGATCTCTTTTATTCCGGACGGCGATATTTTCCTGAATTTTAAATTCAGAAAAGAATACATCGAAAGAATGCTCCGGAATTACGCATACCTGAATCCCGGGCTTAAAATATTTTTCAACGGCGAAACTTTTTATTCCGAAAACGGACTTAAAGATTTGCTGGAAGAGGAGCTGGAAAATGAAACACTTTATCCTATCGTCCATCTGAAAGATAATGATATCGAAGTGGCAATCACGCATACGGACAAATCCCAGACGGAAACATATTTTTCTTTCGTTAACGGGCAGAACACTACGCAGGGAGGGACGCATCTCAATGCTTTCCGGGAAGCTTATGTGAAAACAATCCGTGAATTCTTTAATAAAAATTTCGATGCTTCTGATGTCAGAAAATCAATTGTGGCGGCAATTTCCATCAATGTGGAAGAACCTGTTTTTGAATCCCAGACCAAAACAAAGCTGGGTTCAAATGATATCGGACCAAACGGGCCTACCGTAAGAACTTTTGTAATTGATTTCCTGAAGAGTAAACTCGATAATTTTTTACATAAAAATCCTGAAGTAGCGGAGGCTATTCAAAGAAAAATTTTAATTTCCGAAAGAGAAAGAAAAGAACTTTCCGGAATCCAGAAGCTGGCAAGAGAACGGGCTAAAAAAGTTTCTTTGCACAATAAGAAGCTTCGTGACTGCAGGCAGCATTACAATGATCAGAAGAATGAAAGAAAAGGGGAGACCCAGATCTTCATTACAGAAGGGGATTCTGCATCAGGATCCATCACAAAATCCAGAGATGTGGAAACACAGGCCGTATTTTCATTAAAAGGTAAGCCTTTAAATTGCTACGGATTAACGAAAAAAGTAGTTTACGAAAACGAAGAATTCAATCTGCTACAGGCTGCTCTGAATATTGAAGAAAGTCTGGAAGATCTGAGATACAATCAGGTGATTATTGCTACCGATGCCGACGTAGACGGAATGCACATCCGCCTGCTGATGATTACATTCTTTCTACAGTTCTTCCCGGATCTTATCAAAAACGGACACCTTTATATTCTTCAGACCCCATTATTCAGGGTGAGGAATAAAAAAGAAACAAGATATTGTTATTCTGAAGCGGAAAGAGTTAAAGCGCTGAATGAATTAGGGAAAAATCCTGAAATAACACGATTTAAAGGATTAGGAGAAATCTCACCGGATGAATTCAAGCATTTTATCGGGAAAGATATCCGCCTGGAACCCGTAGTGGTTGGAAAAGACCAGACCATCGACCAGCTGCTGGAGTTTTATATGGGAAAAAATACACCGGACCGGCAGGTCTTTATCCTTGAAAACCTCGTCGTAGAAGATCCTGATATTGATAAAAAAGAAGTATTGAGTTGAAATATTGCTGATGAAAAAATAACATTTCGATAAACCACAAAACACAAATAATATGAGACTTAGTAACCGTAACAAAACTTCGGTGTACAGTTTTATCAACACACTGCTGATTATATTCCTTGCAGGCGGGACCGGGGCGTATTTCCTGGAAGAAAACAGATTCAATGTCTTAGGGAAAGAAAGCCTGCTGCTCATTGCCATACCGTTGTTTTTAATAATATTTTTCTATCTCAACGGGAGGCAGATTTTTGAGTATGACAGCGACGGTGAAGCACTGCATTTCAGAAACAGGAACGTAATCCCTTTTCTGCAAAGGCCTCTGAGTGATGAATTTCCTAAATATAAGCTGCTGAAATTCGAGGTTATTAATATGTTTTTTATGAAAAGATTGTATATTACAATTTCCAGTAAAAGCAACGGAACCACAATGCTGAAATATGAGATATCTTATCTCACAAAAAAAGAACTTGCTGATTTAAGATTTTCCTTAAATAAAGTAGTTAAAACCAATAAAGAGAAAAGCGTAAATATATAAATGATAACAGAAGAACACCCGCACGAAGGTGAAAGCTTAAGAAAAGTTTCCGGGCTTTATAAAGACTGGTTCCTGGATTATGCTTCTTATGTAATTTTAGACCGGGCCATTCCATCAGTTTATGACGGTTTTAAGCCCGTACAGCGAAGAATCATGCATTCGATGCGTGAGCTGGAGGACGGACGGTACAATAAGGTAGCCAACATTGTAGGAAATACCATGAAGTACCACCCTCACGGTGATGCTTCCATTACCGATGCCATGGTGGGAATCGGGCAGAAAGAACTGCTGATAGATACTCAAGGAAACTGGGGAAATATCTATACCGGTGACTCTGCTGCTGCTGCAAGATATATTGAAGCACGGCTTACGCCTTTTGCACTGGAAGTCGTTTTTAATCCGAAAACTACAGAATGGGCAAAATCATATGACGGCAGAAATAATGAGCCGATTGATCTTCCGGTAAAATTCCCGTTGCTTCTGGCACAAGGGGTAGAAGGAATAGGAGTCGGACTTTCCACTAAAATTCTTCCCCATAATTTTAATGAATTAATCAGTGCTTCCGTTGCATATCTTAAAGGAAAAAGATTTGAGCTCTTTCCTGATTTTATGACGGCAGGATATCTTGATGTTTCGGAATATAATGACGGACAGAGAGGCGGAAAAGTACGAGCGAGAGCTAAAATATCACCTCTTGATAAACATACGCTGATCATCACGGAGCTTCCGTATTCCAAAACAACAAGTGATCTTATTGATTCTATTCTTAAAGCCAATGAAAAAGGAAAGATTAAGATCAAAAAAATCGAGGACAATACCTCGGATAAGGTTGAAATTCTGATTCATCTTCATAATGATGTTTCTCCGGATAAGACAATCGATGCTTTGTATGCTTTTACCGACTGCCAGGTTACCATCTCACCGAATGCCTGTGTAATTGTTGGGGATAAGCCAATGTTCATGAATGTTTCCGATATTTTAAAAATGAATACCGATCATACGGTTTCATTGCTTAAAAAAGAACTGGAAATCGAACTTCATGAGTTGCAGGAAAGCTGGCATTTTTCTTCCCTCGAAAGAATTTTCATTGAAAACAGGATCTATCACGACATTGAAGAAGTGAAAACCTGGGAAGATGTGCTGAAAACGATTGACGCAGGATTAAAGCCTCATACAGGACACCTTTTAAGAGCGGTTACTGAAGAAGATATCCTTAGACTAACAGAGATCAGAATCAAAAGGATCTCAAGATTCGATTTAGATAAATTTAAAGAAAATATTGCGGCACTTGAAGGTAAAATCGAAATGGTAAAGCACCATCTGGATAACCTTGTTCAGTACGCTATTGATTATTACCTCAACATTCAGAAAAAATACGGAAAAGACCGCCAGAGAAAGACGGAATTAAGAATTTTTGATACCATTGATGCAACGAAAGTGGCGGTGGCTAATGAAAAATTCTATGCCAACTTTGAGGAAGGCTTTATTGGGACTTCGCTCAAAAAAGATCAATATCTTTTCGATTGCTCGGATATAGACGATATTATTACTTTCAGGAAAGACGGAAGCATGAAAGTTGTGAAGGTAGAAGCAAAGACTTTTATCGGAAAAGATATCCTGCATGTTGCCATCTGGAAGAAAAATGATAAAAGAACGGTGTATAATATGATCTACCGTGAAGGCAGGGAAGGTCCGTACTATATGAAGCGCTTCTCTGTAACGGGAGTTACCAGGAATACCGATTATCCTTTGGCTTCAGACAAAAAAGGATCGGAAGTGCTGTATTTCTCCGCCAATCCAAACGGAGAAGCAGAAACGGTGTCTGTTCTTTTAAAACCGAATCCAAGAATCAGGAAGAATAAAATGGATGTTGATTTTTCCGAACTCGCCATCAAAGGACGGGATTCCAAAGGAAACCTGGTAACGAAATATTCGGTGAAAAAGGTTGATCTTAAAGAGGAAGGTGTTTCTACCCTTGCGCCGAGAAAAATCTGGTTTGATGATACCGTACGAAGATTGAATGCCGACGGACGCGGTACATTGCTCGGAAGCTTTAAAGGAGATAATAAAATCCTGACCATAAATACGAATGGCGAAGCAAAGCTTGTTTCGTTTGACCTCGGAAACCGTTTTGACGATCAATATCTTGTCCTGGAAAAGTGGAGACCGAACCAACCGGTGACGTGTATTTATTTCGATGGAGAGAAAGATATTTATTTCATTAAGAGATTCTTGTTTGAAAATACACCGAACGTACAGACGTTTATGCCTTCGGAACACCCGAAATCATTTATCGAAAACGTAATTGTTGCCAACGGCGCTACTGCCGAAATTATTTTCGCCAAAGATAAAGGCAGGGAGAGAGAGCCCGAAACCGTAAATATTGATGAGTTTATTGCGGTAAAAGGAATTAAAGCGATCGGAAACCAGTTTACGAAATTTAAAGTAAAGACCATTAACATAACTATTCCGGAGCCTGAAGAGGAAGAACCTGAAGTGTACGAAGACCCGGAGCCAACAGCCGGAATGGATGAAGATGGCATGATTGGTGATCTTTTTCAAGGCGAAAACAATTCCGATAATTAAATTGAAGAAGTATGAATATTTTAATATTAGTAATAGCCATTACCGCGATTATAAGCTTTGTTGCGCCAAACGGAAGCCGTAATTTCGAAAAATATAAGTTCAATGTAGGAGCTATCCGCAACAGAAAAGAATATATCCGCCTGCTTTCTTCAGGATTTCTGCATGCCGATATTTTTCATCTTTTGTTTAATATGATGACGCTTTACTTTTTCGGGCCGGTGGTGATGCAGGCATTTGGTAATTTTGGCTTTATCCTGATTTATTTGGGATCAATCTTACTTGGGAATATATTTTCACTTTTTGTATATCAGAGACAGCCGTGGTATTCAGCAATCGGTGCCAGTGGCGGAGTTTCGGGAATTTTGTTCGCTTCAATCGCCATGATTCCTCACCTTGAAATTTATATGTTCTTTATTCCGATCGGGATTCCGGGATTTGTATTCGGACTTTTATATTTCAGCTATTCCGTTTATATGATGCTGAATCCTAACCAACATGATAATATTGGCCATGCTGCACACTTGGGAGGTGCCTTTTTTGGGCTGGTGTATGCTGTTGCTGTTCAGCCGCAGGCTGCCATCGCCAATTCTCCTTTTTTAGGAATTATGTCGCTCCCGCTGATTTATCTGGCGTATGAAATCTTTGTACGAAAAAGGATAGGTTAGTTAAAATTAAATGATAAAGTAAAACCAATGAAATTGTTCATTGGTTTTTTGTTTATATCGTTTCAACTTTAATATTGTCCGAAAGGTATTTTGGAAGCCTTTTTACAGCATTAATGACCTTGGCATTATTAAATTTTTTCTCTGTTTTGCTTTTGGTGTAATAATTACAGTTTATATATAGAAAATAGGCTAAAACTCTGTTGTAATCATCAAGTTTTTCATCCTCTATCATCGAAAGAATTTTCGTAAGAAACAGCGCTCTGTCTTTCGATTCTGAAATAGCCCTTCCAAGTCTTCCGATGTCCCCGTAATAATGGTTTTTCTCCGCATTATCTATTCTGAAATAAATCCCCAGTAAAAGATCAGGAACATTAATGTCCAGCTCTTCCAGTTCTTTAATGTAGGTTTGACGGCCTTTCCATGCATAACTTGCATCAGAAACCCTTTCAAAACGGTCGTTCATGATATCGAGATGAGATCTTAAAAAGATTTCCCAATGAGCGGTTTCAGCAGATAAAAGTGCCATACTGACACCCTGAATTCTTGGGCTAAAATCCTGACTGCAGGATCCTACAGCCTCAGAAGCTCTCATTTTATCTAAAAGTTTTTCTTTGTCATTTTTAGATAAACTCTGCCAATTTTCAGGAAGAGAGATGACCGCATCAAATCTTTCTCTTTTAGCATTTTCTTTGAATTTCGTAATTGAAGTATCGATCAGACAATCGGAGTAAATAATTTGTTTTGAGTATTTTGGATCTAAAGGAAAGCTCTTAAAATTTTCCGGTAAATAAAATGCTTTGATATATGCCTCGGAATAAGAAGTTTTAGGGTGATATTCGTAAACCCACATCTCATTTTCGGGATTTTCTGCAGTAGATCTTTTATAATCTTTTTCTATATAGACTCCATAATTATCATCAAGTGACAATTCGTTATATATTACGATGTCCTTTTTATGATAATCCTTTGTCTTTGTTTTTGTAATAAGAATATCTTTTCTTACGGCAGCATCAGGATATTTCAAAATGAAATTTTTTAAAGAAATATTGCTGTCCATATCTTTTTTTGCCTGGGCAACATTTCCTGAGTTAAGATTGATAATACAGCCTTTTACCTGTTTCTTTGAATAATAAACTTTGGTAAGATCACAGGTTTTATATTTAAGATGTAGAGAATCAACAATTTTCCCAAGCTTATCCATGGTTTTTTCATTGTAAATAAGCCCGTTCCTAAAAGTGGTAAATTCCTGTGCAGAGGTTAATGAAATAAATAGAATTCCTATAAAGCAAAATGTCTTTCTCATGTAATACACGGTTAGTTTGATTGATAACGTAGGGCTTTATGAAATATTTTATCGATTAAACATAAAGCCTATTCAATCCCTCTTCAACACTGGTATTAAGATTATTACTTTCTTCCAAAAACAAACCGGTCATTTCCGGATAGATCTTTGATCAGCTTCGCTTCTGCAAAATCTTTGGTGTACAATTCCAGCGTTTCAGGGCCTAGTTTCTGATTGATCTCAAGAAATAATAATCCATTGTCTGCTAATTTTGTTTGAGCATCTTCAGCAATTTTCCGGTAAAAAATCAGGGCGTCTGAGGTAGGCGAGAAGAGCGCAATTTCCGGTTCAAAACCTTTTACGGAATCTTCGATTTCGTCCTGTTCATCAATACCGATATAGGGCGGATTGGAAATGATCACATCAAATTGTTCTTCCAGTTCAAAATTCAGGTAATCAGCATGGATGAAATTGATGTTCAGTTGATGAAAATCAGCATTCTTTTTTGCCACTTCCAGAGCTTTTTCAGAATAATCAACAGAAGAAACTTTGGCATCAGGAAAGTGTTTCTTCAAAACCAGAGGAATAATTCCGCTTCCCGTTCCGATATCGAGGATTTTCAGGCTGTCACTTGGTAGTGCGGAGGCGTGAATTTTTTTTATAGCCAATTCCAGCAATTCTTCCGTTTCCGGCCGGGGAATAAGAACGTATTCATTCACAAAAAAAGTCATTCCGTAAAATTCAGTTTCCCCAAGAATGTGCTGGTAAGGTTTACCTGTTTTTAGTTCGGTAAGAACTTCAGAAAGTTTTTTTTCATCGTCAATCAGCAATTCCTGATTTGAGAATCTTCTCTGATAAAAAGAATTAAATCCTGTAATTTTTTCAATAAAAATAGAACTTAAAAAAGCGTTTTCGGAATCGGAATACAATTCGGAAAGCTCTGTTTTAACATGTTTTTTATATTCTGAAATCGTCATTTATCTTGTAAAAACCAGTTTGGTATCTTTTGATTTATCTTCATCGATTCTGTAGCCTTCATAATTAAATGCTTTAACATCATTCAGCGTTTTAGCATTGGTTTCAGCACAGAAGCGTACCACCATTCCTCTGGCATGTTTGGTATATACGACGATGGTTTTTGGTTTTCCGTCCTTTAATTCATAGAAGTCAAAATCAATAACCGTATGATTGAGCTTTTTCCGGTCAACCACTTTAAAATATTCGTTGCTGGCCAGATTAAGAAGAATTTCATTCTTTTTCATTTCACCATTCAGCTGGTCTGTGATTTTCTCTTTCCAGAATTCGTATAGATTTTTATAATTTTCAAATTCAAATGGCCGTCCCATTTCCAGACGATACAGCATTACTTTATCCGAAGGCCTCAGCAACCCGTATAAGCCGGAAAGAATCCTGTGGTTTTTCTGCAGGTAATCCACGGCGCTTTTATCAAGTGTTTTGGCGTCAAGACCTCTGTAAACTTCTCCGGTAAATGCATAGAGTGCCGGAGCAGATTCTTTTGCCGTAGGTTTTGCCTTCCATTTCTGGTTTCTTTCCCAGTTTTCATCCGCCAGTTTGGTTGAAATTTCCATCAGCTCTGAAAGGTATTTCGGCGATTTTTCTTTGAGATAAGACTGTATGTAAGCTGCATCATCAATGAATTTGGGAACTGTTGTTTTCAGCAGATCCGTAGAATTTTCGGTATTCATCAATTTGGCAGGTGAGGTAAGTATTTTCATAGTTAAAATACAGATATGTGAATATCAGTAAATAATAAATTGTTTAAACTTTATAATTTAAAATCGTTTTTAAATGATCCCTTTTCCCTGTCGGATCAGTTCCGGTTCTCCGGAAGTAAGATCTACAATTGTAGACGCTACATTATCCCCGTATCCGGAATCAATAACAATGTCTACCAGATGATCATATTTTTCGGCGATCAGTTCCGGGTCGGTAGAATATTCAATGATTTCGTCATCATCTTTTATAGATGTTGATGCAATGGGATGTCCTAATTTTTCCACAATCAGCTGGGGAATCGGATGATCGGGTACACGGATACCAATGGTTTTATGTCCTTTGTAAGCCAGAGGAAGGCTTTTATTGGCATCCAGAATAAAAGTAAACGGACCGGGAAGATGACTTTTAAGAAACCTGAACACAGAAGTATCAATAGGCCGCGTAAAATCCGAAAGATGGCTCAGATCATTACAAATTATTGAAAACTGTGCTTTCTCCAGCTTCATTTTTTTAATCTGTGCAAGCTTTTCCATGGCTTTAATGTCAAAAATATTACAGCCCAGCGCATACACTGTATCGGACGGGTAAATGATTAGTCCGCCATTATTTAAAGTTTTAATAACCTCATTGATAAGATTTTCCTGAGGGTTTTCGGGATAAATTCTCAATATTTTTGCCATAGTTCAAAGATACAAATATTAAAATAGTTTTGGTGAAAGTCCTTTATTTAAAAGAAAAATTAGGATTTTCAAAAAAATGTTGTATATTTGCAATCCAATATCGCGGGATGGAGCAGTAGGTAGCTCGTCGGGCTCATAACCCGAAGGTCATCGGTTCGAGTCCGGTTCCCGCTACTAAGATTAACGTTATCGGTAACGTTACAAAAAATATACCGCGGGGTGGAGCAGTAGGTAGCTCGTCGGGCTCATAACCCGAAGGTCGCACGTTCGAGTCGTGTCCCCGCTACTAAGAACGCTGTGGTGGCGTTTTAAAAATACACCGCGGGATGGAGCAGTAGGTAGCTCGTCGGGCTCATAACCCGAAGGTCATCGGTTCGAGTCCGGTTCCCGCTACTACAGAGAGTATTGTCAACAGGCAATACTCTTTTTATTTTTATATGGTACTTTTTGTTTTCCCAATGGCTTAATTTATGCAGATAGATTAGTACACCATTTAAATGATAATAGTATGTATAAAAAAATCCTTGCAGGTTTGGGCGGTGCTGTAGCGCTAAGCCTTCTGCACGAAGCCATCAGAAAAAATTTTGATAATGTTCCCGAGATTAATAAAGTGGGAGAAGAAGCTTTAAACAAAGCATTGGATAAAGTAGATGCAAAAGTTACCAATCACGATCAGCTGTATGCTGCAACGTTGGCAGGAGATGTTATTGGAAACGGAATGTATTACGCCGCAACAGCGACTACCGGTTTTAATGTAGCTTCCGGAGTTTTAATGGGACTTGGCGCAGTTGCGCTTCCTGAAAAACTCGGACTGGATGATACACCGGTTGCCGAGAATAATCAGAAAAAAATAATGACGGTTGCCTATTATCTCTTCGGAGCAATTGTTACCAAATTTATTTATGATAAAATAAAATAATAATATAGATGTAAAGGCCGCAAATTTGCGGCCTTTACATTTTCTTCAATGCTGATGCTTTATGTACAGCGGATTTTCCTGTTTTTTCGCTCATTACTTCATACTGCGGTTGATCTTCGGAAGCTCTCCGTTGCCTGCTCATAAATACAAAATCTTTGGTGTGGACTTTTGTGATGGCGCCATGAGTTTCTCCATTGCTGGAATTCCATCGTACCATATCTCCTTTTTTTAATGTGCTCATGTTTTTCGTATTATTATTAGAATGGTACTAATTATTATGCCATACCATAATTTATACAAAAGGCAAAAAAAATCCCGCCTTTAGAAGCGGGAATATTGTTTAAAAGCAGATTGATTACTCTACTGTAAGCTGATTAAAAGGCTTAAGTGCATTGTCGTCTGATGTAGTCTGACTTAAAAATTCTTTTTTCTGATTCCCTTTCATTCTGTTGGCAGCGTCATTTCCATTGAAATAAGATTCGCTTAGTTTTGTAGTTACTTCAGAAGGATTCAATTCAAATTTTGTATCACCTTCTACTCCAAGATAACCATTCTTTCTGGTAAGGTTTGTAATATAGTTGTTGTAATTGATAAGGGTGCCTCTGAACATTGAGTTATGATACTCCATGCATTTTTTAGCTTTTTTTGAAGAATTGTTGAGGATACAGTTGTTCATGTTTCCTCTGTAAAGACGCCATTCCAGTTCTACTTTTCCATATTCCTTTGCTAATGCATTGGTTCCGTTGGTAAGGATTGCAGGGTCATTTTCTTTTTCGCTGATCTCTTTTAAATGTTTGATAACTAAAGGAACTGTATTTTCAATCTTGGTTTTCGCTTCACCTATCGCACTGAAATCTGCTGCTGGAGAACCTTTTTTCTGGGCATTGGTCACATTAAAAATCAGGAGTAATAGTACAAATAACAAATTATATCTTTTCATGAGAAATTTTTAAAGCACTAAAATAAATATATTTTCTGAGTTAAGACAAATTCATTTTAATTTTATTTAATAAAATTTAACAAGTTTTAAGGATTTAAGCAATAATTATTCTTTTTTCTGAATATTAACCGAATGATAATTTACTGCTGTTAAAAATTTAACAAATTTTAATAAAAATTATGTTGTTGATTATCAGTATTTTAATTTTTTTATATTGTTCAATTAATTGGATTTTGTTTATCAAAAATTTTTCTAATTAATAAAATATATTAAATTTGTGGTTCAAATTAATAAATATTTAACACATTAACCGATGAAAAAATAATTAAAACCTTCATTTTACCTCACTTTTCGGAAGATTATAATTTTCTGTACCTATAGCAATCAGCTATTCCTAAGATTTAAAACACAACATGCATGATTAAATTGATGACTTTGCTCACTACTTTAGTGTGCTCATATTTATTTTCCCAAAGTACTATTTTTGGTTCTGTTTCAGGACTTTCTTTCAGAAAAAATAATATTAAATACAATATCTTACCAACAGATACTTTAACCGACAGGTTAATGAATTTTCATTTGGTTAAAGATACCGTTCAGGGTACATTTTTCAAAAAATTAAATGGAAATTTAAACCAGCCTTCTTTATTCTTTGTAAGCAACAGATTTGGAGGTACTGATAAAAAAATATATGGTAAAATAGGAAGTTCAGTAATCAGCAGCCTGGGCATTGATGATTTTTCAGATACCTTAAGGATCAACAGTTCCCAGGCCAGTTCAAAAATTCTGACCTTTACCAAAACCGAAACCGGCAAAAAGATTAATCCGATTGTTATTTTGAATAAAAAATCGGATCCTATGCTTCTTATCCCGGAGATTTTAGTATTTGAAAATAATCTTTCTACGATCGACAAACAAAAAATAGAAACCTATCTTTCTGTGAAGTATGGTATCACCATAAACGATATATCAGAAAAAAATTATGTTTCTTCCGACGGTGATATTCTGTGGGATTCCCAAAAAAATAAGAATTATAATTTCAGGATTACCGGAATCGGAAGAGATGATGCTTTTGGCCTTTATCAGAAACAGTCAAAGAATTCTGAAGACGGGCATATTATTATATCTTTAAATGAATTAAAAGCAACCAACTATCAAAATCAGGAAACATTAAATCCTGGAACTTTTCTTTTATGGGGGGATAATAACCAGTCTTTCAGCTTCAAAGAGGCTGATCTCCTTTCCGCGCATCCTAAACGTGATATGTTCAGAATGTGGAAGGCACAGATAAAAAATTCAGGAACTCCAATCATAAAAACTCATCTTTACCTTACTCTTTCGGGACTTTCTTCAGGCGATAAGGTCATTTTAAGACTATATGGCAATGAAAGCAGTTACCAGAATGATATTTCTACCAATATTGTAGGAGAGAAAATCGGCGATAAGTATGTCTTTAAAGATATTATATGGGATAATGACCATGATGGCACTGAGTATTTTACTTTTAATCTGCAGGATTCCCAGAGTGAAATGAATATCCAGATGGTAAGTAGCTGTTCTGATTTAGGAAGTGGGATTATAAAGATTTCTGTTCCTTCAGAGCTGTTTCCTTTGAGCTATTCTCTAAAGAGTGTGAGCACTGGCCAAACTATTGTACACCCAACCTCCGGAACTACGAATCCGATTGTTTTCAATAATCTATTGCCGGACAATTATAAACTGATTATACAAAAACCTGGTCAGAACGATATTGTAAGAACATTTGATCTGGAAGGTATTATTAATCAAAATATTGATGATTATTACGCATGGCAGGGAAATCCTATAGAATTGGATTTAAACACAGACGGGTATCAATATGTTTTAACCTCACCTTCAGGTCAGACTAGCATTGTAGCGCCATTCTTATTGAATGGAATTGGAATTTATCAGCTTAAAATAAAAAACAAGCTGGGTTGTGAAATTAATAAAACACTTTCTGTGCTGAGCCAGGCAGATTATGATGCTTTACAAAATAACTCATTATTTAAAAAAATCAGTGTATCTCCAAATCCTTCGCATGATGGTAATCTTACCATAAAGGTAGAACTGAAAGCAGTAAAACCGCTTACCGTAAAAATATTCAATGGCTTAGGTGTACTGATAAAACAAGGACAGTACAACCCTGCCACAGATTTTACTATTCCTATGAATATTCCTCCTGTCGTAGGATATTACAATATTAAAATTTTTATTCCTGAAGAAGGGAAAGGCGTTAATTTCCTTATCAATTAAAAAACACAATAACCTATGAATTTTTCTTTAAAAAAAATATTTTCCGAAAACAGGAAAATTGAAATGCTTCCTGTTTTTATTCCTATTATTTTATCAATGTGCAGCTGGACCTTTTATAAGGTTGCCCATAGAGATACAGTACATGAAAGGAAAATAAATAACCACCGGGAATATGCAAACCTTTTTAAAATAGATTGTGGATTTTTAAAGCATTCGCCGAAAGGGGATAATATCAAGAGCAATGAAGCAGCTGATATTAATTTTTTACTGAAGAGTAAAATAGATTCAATGTTCTCAGCAGAATCTACTGTGAATAACGATCAATTAAGAGACTCTTTCGGATTCCAGGGAGCAGAATTTGCCAATTCAAATCTGGTTCGATCAGGCTTTATAGGTCAGATAGGAAATAGAGATGGGGAAAGAGATGCAGATGCTTCCGATAATATATTTGATATTTATCTGGGCAACATACTTCCTGATAAGTCCTATACATTAAAGTATGAGGTAGAAGGTTATTCTGATATAATTTCTGTAACAAGAAGTATTAATGGAAGCTTTGCTGTCGGCGGATATATAAAATATAAAAAATCCGGCTGGAGTGAAGTTTCAGAAAATATAGATGCCGGACTTTTAAAAAAAGGGAATAATACGGTTCTTTTTAATTCTTTAGGAAAAGGAGATTACTACCACATCAAAAATGTAAGGATTGTAGAAAACAAAACGGTTTTACATAAAGCCTATGAAATTGTTTCTAAAGTATATACCGATAAAGTATTTTACATCAGAGGATATGTCAATCCTTCGGCAGGAATTACCTCTGTAGATATTCTGGGAGAAAAGATTGCCATGAGGGGTAATGAATTTGAATATCTGTCCATCGGGAAAAAAGAAAATCTTTCAATTCCTGTTAAATTTTTACAAAGTAAGAATTTGGTGTTAGAAGAAACTATCAGGAAAAATATTTCGGAGAAGGATTATATTTCCACAATAGATTCTTATAGAGATTTAGAATCTAATACCATTCATAAGGGTGCATCATATATTTTGTCAGGCGTAAGAACCATTGATCTTCCTCCGACAGAGCTTTCAACGGTGAATGTAAGTGCCGGTTTTGCTGGCTTTTTTCTCACCAATAATACCACACAGTCTGTAACTGTTCATCTTCCTTATGATAAGGATAAGCTACCCAAAGGATATAAGGAAGAAGATATTGCTGCCTTTATATTTGATTATAAGCAAAAGAAATGGATTCAGGCAGATATAGATAGTGTTAATACGGTTAAAAACTATATCGTCCTGAATACTTTACTGAAGCAGGCCAACTATATAGCAGGAGTTTCTAAACAACCCGAAAGCCCAGAAACAGGAGCTGAAGCGCCAACAGGATTTGATGATATGCCCATTGCTAATCCGGGGTCAAAAATTAACCTTATTTCACCGCCCACTCCCAATCAACAAGGAAGTGCTAATCTACAGTATCCTATAGAGATTCCTGCAGGGATTGGAGGTTTCCAGCCAAGCATATCTTTGGTTTACAACAGCGATAATAAATTTGGGTGGGCAGGAACAGGTTGGGATGTACCTGTTGAGACAATCGATATTGATACCCGCTGGGGAATTCCCGCTTTCAATACAGCAAATGAATCAGAAATTTACATGATATCCGGCGAACAGCTGGTATTTAAAGATGATTACCTGCCTAATAAAGTTCCTTATCCGGAAACGAGGTCTGCCAACAGAACCTTTTATTACCGCAATGGGATAAAAGAAGGATATACCATTACTCGTAAAGGGAATTCACCAAGTACATATACATGGGAAATACTTGACGGAAGCGGAACAAAAAAAGAGTATCTGGATGTCTTAACCAATAATCCTGCTAATAATACTTCAGGAAATATTGTTAAATGGTATCTAACCAAAGTTACCGACCGGTTCGGGAATACAATTACGTATACCTATGTTGATACCTATGAAGGAGGAGGTAAAAACAAATATCTTTCAAAAATTGCTTATAGCAGTAATACCCTTATTGAATTTGAAAATGAAGCAGGCGTAAGACCGGACATGATCATCAATAATAAATTGGGGGTGAAATTATCCGATCCGAAAATTCTAAGAAAAATTACCGTAAAAAGAGCAAACACGGTAATCAGGGAATATCATTTGGATAACACATTATTAGGTCAGTTTTCTAAAAGGCTTTTAAAAGAAATTATTCAAAAAGATGGTAGTGGTAATGTATTTAATAAGCATGTATTATCATACAATACATCTGCTGCTATTTTTGAAAAGCTGCCGACTAAAGTGTATAATACTCCAAAAGATAATAATGACGTCGGTTCTTTTTCTGGAGCCAATACCAGCTTCATAGGGGGAAGCTATGGGAAAAACAAGAATATAAGAGGATCTTTAAGTTTTGGATGGGGATTTTGTATTATTGGAGGAACGAATAAACGAGGAACCTTAGGGCTTACCGCTAGTTATGATGACAACAGATCCTATGGTAAAAATCAGCTTATTGATATGGACGGAGACGGGCTTCTTGACAAAGCTTTTTATGCTCCAAATGGTATGATAAGCTTTAGGAAAAACGGAAAAACTTCTTTTGGGAGTGTATATTCATCCATAGGCCTTCCTAACGAAACACCCATATCCAGAAATAATGCTTACAATACAACACTTGGGTTGGAATATTCATTCAAAAAGGGTGTAGTAGGATTGAACTATTCTTGGGGCAAAAGCAATTCTCCTACTTATTTTTCCGATGTAAATGGAGATGGTCTTGTGGATATGATTAATTATGGCGAAGTTTTTTTTGGTAAAATTAGAAATGGAAGCCCACAATTCAAATCCCAGCCGGCTACAGGCACAGTCAATGTAACGGAAGAAACTCCCAATGCTATTTTAGAGGGTAATCCGGCGGTCATGGATACAGTTAATACAGAAGAATCTTCAACCTCACGGGCAAATATTGTGAGAATGTGGGAAGCTCCTGTAAGTGGAGATATCATTATCAATAACAATATTTCACTTTTACAAAATTCTCAGGACGGAGTAGATGTCTGGATTGAAAAAGGGGCAATTACGAAGGCTAATGAAGATAACTCAGGTTTTATTCCCCTTAACTCCATTCAGATTTCCTCAACGGCAACATTAAGCAGCCAGGGACAGTCTCAAACGCTGTCGGCAGGCACACATGTTGAAAAAGGTCAGAGAATTTTTATAATAGCTTCCTCTAAAACAAACCCCGTTAAAGACAAAGTCAATATCATTACAGATATCCAGTATACTTCTGTTTTGGGAGTTGCAGACTTGACGGTAAAAGATGCCAATAACAATAATTATTTTAAATTCAATTCTTCAACCCATTATTTAGCTTCCAGTAAAAAAGATAATGTAGTAGGAGATAAAAGCAAAGTGAAAATTTCCTGGAATACACTTTCCAATCAGACCTTTACAGATGATGTTGAATTTAAAATTTATAAATCTCTGCAGTCGGTTTCAGATACAACCGGTATTGCCGCGCCTTCAACATTGATTTATCATCATAAACTTCCTAAAGGATCGGCGTTAAATACGGTTATTGAATCAGATAATCTTATTACTAATTCTGATATCTCCAATCTATTGGTAAACCAGAATCCTTCCGATTCTACTATGACATTATTACACTTTGATGTTTCTTCCGATACCAATGTTTCATGGGAGAAAATCAAATGGAGACCCGAGATGACCATAATGTCTGATACGGATACCACTGCTGTTAAAGCTTTGGTCCGGTATAATCCTTATTCGGAACGGCTTACCAATACGCTGCCTCTCAATTTTACAAAATATTCCGGATATGATTTTTGCAGCGATGTATTTTGTCCGTATCCGCGATGCTGTATTCCAGAAAATTATTATCTGTTCCCGGACTTCAATAATGATCATAGCTATTTTAATAACCACACGATCAACTTAAGCACTCTCCATAATACAAAAGTTACCTTTTCTTTAAAAATACGGGATTATAACGGCGTTATTTATACGACAAAAGAAACGGTGGATGTTGTAAATAATATGATGCCGATTCCCAAGATTGAAATCTGCTCATTCTTTTCAACCATACCGCTTCCTCCTGATCAATTATACCAGCTGCCTTTCTATTTTGAAATAAGCTCACCTGATTATGAGGTTGCAAAAAAACTGGCATCGCTTAATCCCTTTATTAATAACTCTGCTTTTTCAGGAAATATGACATTGGTCACCACTAAGAATAAAGCCGATTATTTTGCATACAGATCAGACAATATCCACTACAATACCACTACAGGTCTTGTGTACCAGGGATGGGGAGGTTTCTCTTATAATGGATCGAAATATCCTAATGCAGCCATAAGGGAAAGTGAATTCAATGCAAATACCACAAGCAATATTCCACAACCGGGAGGAGCTTCCCCATGCAATCCTTCCGCACCGGATTATTATACCTGTATGATTAACTATATTTCTCAGCAAAATAACAACCGTTATTTTACGCCTTTAGAGCTGGATGCTGAAAGTGAAGCTTACGTTTCGCCTCTGGAATCTGCAGAGTTAACAGGCAATTACTTGCAGCCTTATATGTTAGGAGTATCATCAGGAAGCCAATCCGTTACCCAAACTCCTGTTTTTGCCGTTCCGAATCCACGCGGAATTATACTTAGATCGAAGTCGGAGGGATTGCACCTGTATGCAGCAGGATCCATTACTCCATGGTTAGGGATCAGTGCGCATGGAGGGTTTTCTACGGATAAAACTTCAGACTACTTTCAGGATTTTAACGGAGACCAGTATCCCGATATTATTTCCGGAAATTTATTCCAGAAAACCAATCACCTGGGACAGTTGACAGCAGCGTCCGGAACAGATAAAAAAGAGATTAAAAATAAAGGATTGATCTTAGGTGCCGGGCTTTCTGCATCTCCTTCCATTGCGAAGTTAAGTAACAATACCGATGTATTCTTCTATGTAGGAGGAGAAAAAGATATGCATACGGGATCTTCATCATTTGCCTTAGGAGTAGGAGCCAATGTTACCATAGGAAAAGCCTGGGCACAGGGCAATGGTGTATGGGCGGATATGAATGGCGACGGCCTTATTGATTATGTTTCAGAAGGAAATGTGTACCTGAATAATGGCAGTGGATTTACTTATGATCCTTACGGTTGGAGTGTTTCTGAAGTTTCCAAAAGTGATTCGTTTGCGGTGTCCGGCGGCGGCGGATACAGCATGGCTAACGGAAGCTGGGCGGGAGGTATAGGCCTGTCTAAATCAAGCTCAACGGCAAAAGTAGGCCTTATTGATGTAAATGGTGATGGTCTTGCCGATAAAATCGTTAAAAATGGAAATACCTATGAAGTATGGATTAATAATGGAACATCATTTATTTCCCCTAATAATTTTAACAAAGATTTCAGCCTTGAGAACAAACAAAATTCTTCAGGTCAAAATTTCTTCGGGACACTGTGCGCATGTCTTGGGTTAAAAATATGCTTATCAGGAGGTTTTAGTACAGACAAATCGGTTAATAGGCAGGAAGTCGATTTAAGAGATTTTGATGGTGATGGCTATCCGGATTTACTTGTTTCCGATAAAGATACAGAATTAACATACTACCATAACGATCTGGCACAGGCCAATTTGCTGCTGCGTATTGAAAACCCGTTGCAGGGAGCTATACAGATAAATTATAATTATGTTAATGAAAATGGAAATATTGGTTCATTAGTAGGAGGAACCTATCAGATGCCTTTCTCAAAAACTGTAATGTCGGAAGTAACCCTATGGAACTTCAGGCCTTTGGATACTACTTTATCATTAACAAACGGTGTTAATGATCCGCAAAAAGTAAAACCGAGAGAAAAATTCAGATTTGAATATGAAAAAGGGGTTCACGACAGAAGGGAAAGAGAATTTTTAGGGTTCGGAGTTGTAAAAACAAAAATTTTAAATGATGCAGCTGTTCATCAGACCCATGTTACGGAATATGAAACTGATTATACAGGAAATGAAAATAATTTCTTTGTTAACTACAATGATACCAGAGTAAGACAATATTTTTATAAGAAAGGTCTGGTACGCTCAACATATATGTTAGACAGCCAGAATAGAAAACGATCAGAAACAAAAAATACCTATCGTTATTTTGATCAAAGTTCTTCTTCCGGTTACCAGCTTTCGGAAAATCAGGCAGAACCGCTATACAAAGACATAGGAAGAATTATCCCGTTACTGTACAAAACAGAATCTTCTTTCACCGAATATTCTGGTAATAACAATCATACCAAAACAACGATCAGGACGGTGGATTCCTATGATAAGTATGGAAATGTCACTCAGTCTACAGACAGGGGAATATCACTCAGCAACGTACTGGATGATGTTAAGATGAATATCTCTTACCATAATCCCGGAGCGAAAAATATTGTAGGAGTACCTTCAGGGCAGACTGTTACCGCAGGAGGGCAGCTGGTGAGAAAAAGTACCACCGAGCTGGATGCTGCCCAAAATATTAAAAAAATTAAAAAATATCTTGAAACACAGACTGCGGACTTTGATATGGAATATGATACGTATGGAAATCTTACGAAAGTTACACAGCCTTTATCAGCGAGTGGACAACGCATGTTCTATACCTATTCCTACGATCCGGTGTACCATACTTATCTGGTTGCTACAGGGGATGCCTACGGCTATACATCCTCTACACAGTATGATAACAACTATTTGTTTGGAGTACCCGTCTCAGCTACCGATATCAACGGTGTAACGTCCGAATATAAATATGACAGTTTCGGAAGGCTGATTCAGTATCGTTCCCCGTTGGATGGTGACTGGACTATAAAAATGTATTACTATCCAACAGATGTAATGCCGGTAGCGGTCACTGAAAGAAAAGCGCCTGTTGTTAATGGTAGCGCTCCTTCGGTTAATTATTTCAGCAGCCTTTTCAGTGACGGATGGGGAGAAGGGCTTATGATGAAAAAACTCTTTAAGCAGGAGAATGGCACCTATTATTTTGCCAACAATATTTATCAGATCAAAGATAAGCTGGGAAGACCTGTGAAAACGATTATCAGGGATAAGGTCACCACGGGAACAAATATCATGACCTCCCTCAGAAAATTTGATGATTATCTTACGGCTGAAGATCAGGCGGCACAAATTTATACATCTACCACGTATGATGAATTGGATCGTCCGCTCACCATCACCCAGAATAGTGTTGTTACCAATAATGGTGCGCAAAATCTGGTGACAAAACTATTCTATGAATTCGGATCAGACAGAAACGGACTCACGCAATTTGCAACGAGAACTGAAAGCCCTTTGGGAAATACAGGCATATCCTATACGGATGAAAAAGGCAGAACAACAGCCAGTAAGCAGACCGGCGGAGGACAGGATCTCTGGATAAGCTATGCGTACGATTTGTTGGGGCAGCTTATCGAAATAGATGATACAGGCAGCAATCCTACAAAATATATCTATGACATGCTGGGAAGAAAGATCTCTGTACAGCAGCCGGATGCCGGGAAATCAATATTTGAATATGACCTCAGCGGTAAAATAGTAAGCTCTCAAAATGCAGTACTGAATGCAAATGGAGAACAGGTAAATTACAGGTATTACTACGACCAGCTTACCTCTGTTACCTATCCAGGCCATGCCGTGACTTTTGAATACGGAGCTCCCGGAGCCGCAGATTATGCTGCGGGAAGACTAATAAAACAAACCGACAGAACCGGTACGCAGGTATTTAAATATACACCGGTAGGAAATGTAAAAGAAAATACACGTATTGTCGTTGCGCCTCAAAATGTGCCGAAGATGTTCAAAACTTCTTTTGTATATGATGCATTGGGAAGGATTAATAAAATTACCTATCCGGATACGGAGGAAGTACTCTACAATTACAATATGGCAGGTCTTTTAGAAAATATCCTGAGCAAATTGCCGGGAGACCCGAAGCCTCGTCCTATAGCGTATTCTATGACGTATGATAACAGGGATCAGATGACATCTTATCTCGCGGGCAACGGAACAAAGACACAGTATCAGTATGATCCGTGGGGAAGAACCAAAGAACTGGCCCTTTTGAATAATACCGGAGTAAACATCCGCAAGAATATGTATTCTTTCGACGGGAACGGAAATGTAACCAATATCAATGGTGTGACACCTATGACGGGCAACTATCCGTCTGCGTATATCGCTGTTGCTGCACAGAAAAACTTCAGTTATGATCCTTTCGGAAGGCTGGAATCTGTACAGATTTTAGCTAAAGGAAACCAGAATACCAAATATTATACACTGAATATGAAGTATAATGGTGTGGGGAATATGGATGTAAAGGATTTCGGCCTGAAAACATATCTGAATAACGGAGGATGCCAATATCCGGTAAATGAAGGAGATATAGGAAGTTATGTATATAAAAATCCGAACCATCCTAATGCGGTATCGTCCATTATATATGATAAGTTTAAGGACTTTGCATCACCGTTAGACTGCGGATCACCTACTGCCGATCCACGGACTGAAGGACAGGAGGATTTTTCATATGATCTTAATGGAAATCTTATTGCAATTCATGAAGCATATTCTCATGGCAATAACTTCGGGCAATACAGGAATCTCTTCTGGGACGAGCAGAACCGCCTCAAAGCGGTAGTTACTCAAAGGCAGAACCTGAATTACTATGTATATGATGCAGGCGGGGAAAGGATCCTTAAAAACGATGCGGTTTCCAAAAAGCTATATGTAAACGGAAACAATCCCGACGAAACTACCCAGATGGGAGCATTTATCTATTACCCAAGCGGCTATCTGGTCCTCAGCGAAAAAACCATGAGTAAGCATTACTATATGGGAAGCCAGCGAATAGCAACCAGAGTTAGCCAGGTTCCTTCCCACAGGTTCAAGATTAATCTGTCCGGAGCGTATGATGATCTTGCCAATGCCCTTTCTGAAGAAATAACGGGCATTATTACCCAAGCTGGGTTACCTCCGGAAGTCTGGATACCGAATGAAGATTCGCAAGGAACGTTTACTCCTCCGGTTTCGGCAAGTAATGATCCCAATGTATGCTCTTATATTGTAGAACAGCAGATGATGATTTTTGAACAGGATCACAATACAGAATGTTTTAAGAAACTTAAGGAAGCGTATGGTGACGCTTTGGCCAATGGAAATGTCTGCGGTATGTGGAGTGATTTTTTACGGGATGAATGTATGAGCAATTACACCCCTCCTGAGATTGTAGAATCTGAAATGTACTGGATCCATCCGGATCATCTGGGCGGAGCTTCTATCCTGGTCAACAGCGGCGGAAAAGTAACCAACTGGTACGAGTATATGCCGTACGGCGAAATGCTGATGGAGCTCTCCAACCAGGATTACAACAACCCATACAAATACAACGGTAAAGAATTTGATGCCGCAACAGGGTATTACTATTACGGCGCAAGATACTACGATCCAAAACGAAGCTTCTGGATAAGCGTAGACCCACTTGCAGAAATAACACAAAGTCCGTATACTTACGTTTGGAATGATCCTGTTAACTTTGCAGATCCATCCGGGATGATGGGAGAACGAGTGGGAGGTGATCCTGATCCTATAGTAGAACGTAAGATAGAGGGAGTTACTCTAAAAGGCAAAAGACCAAATTGGTGGAGAAGAAATTTTGGTAGACCAATAGAAAATTTCTTTAAGGGAAGTTCAAGAAATGCAACGGCAGGATCTGTACCTACTTTTTCCCAAGCTCCAGAAGTACATACTGTAGGTGATCTTTCTACATTTGGTCAAAAGGTACAAGCATACAGAGATTATGAGCCAGATCCAACAGATTTAGGTGGTAAGATCATTAAACCTATCATGAACGGTGGTCTTGATGCTATCAACTATTTAAGAAATGTTAATCCTTTTGCTGATAAAAGAGATTACAATGGTCTTGCTCCCAGAATGACCAAATGGGATGGTAACACAATGGGGTCGGAACAAGGACAGAATTCCAGTATCAATGGGATCATGTTTATGAGTAGCTTTACGTCTTTAGGGATGACTGCTAAAGGAAGTGGACTGACAAAGGTAGGGCATTGGTGTCCTAAGTCCAGCTATGATATAATGGTAAAAACGGGCTATACAGTGCCAGAACAGGGAGGGATGACATTTTTTTCGACTTCAGGACCTGATAGTTGGGCTGCTGCTCCAAAAAAATGGGTATATTCAGAAATGTTTATAGAATCTAAAAGTTTGATCGACGGTGGACAACCAGACTGGTTAAAAGTTGTTCATCCTGAATCAGCATTACATGGACAAAGCCAAATACGAACAGTTTTAAAACAAGGAGGCCAATTGAATCCTCCGATAAAAAATCTTACTCCTATTCTTAAAACAAAATAATCATGAAAGAGAAAGTAGAACAAATACTAAGCGAGTTTAAATTTAGGCTTGAAAATAAATTTCCTTCTAACATTAAATCGGAATTAACTGAAATGAAATCTTCAATGTTAGGAAAAACAGGAATTCATTTCAATTTTGAATCAAAAATTTGTATAGAAGTTTTTTTTTGGGAATATGGAATAATTGAAATATGGTCATTCTATTTTATAAATGAACATAAAAAAATAAACTCTTTGAAAGACATTAATCATACTGAAGACTTATTAGAATATACTTTTACTCCAAAAAACTATCAAAGTTTGTTCTATCCAGAAGAGTCAATGAATCTTCTAATTGAAAAATTAGAAGAGTTGGAAACGTTAATTGATAAAATATGATGAATGAGAGAAAAAATAAAAGAATTATTAATCGAATTTCAGAAAAAGTTAGAGGATAAATTTGAATTTTCTACTTCTGAATTAGTGGATCTAAAACCAGCTATGCCAGGTAATAGTGGGTTAAACTTAAGATTTGATTCAAAAGTATCTATTGATATTTATATTTGGGAATCAGGTATCATAGATATAGGATCATGTTATTTTTCTAAAAGAATAGGAGATTATGAAAATGTTCATAATTTATTAGTTTATATATATACTCCAACAAATTATCAAAACCTTTTTTATCCCGAAGAGTCTTTTAATTTATTAATTGAGAAATTAGAAGAGTTGGAAACTTTAATTGATAAAATATGATGAATGAGAGAGAAAATAAAAGAAATATTAATCGAATTTCAGAAGAAGTTAGAGGATAAATTTGAATTTTCTACTTCTGAATTAGTGAATCTAAAACCGGCTATGCTAGGCAATAGTGGATTGTATCTGAGTTTTGAATTAAAGAAGCTATCAATATCCATTTTTTTTTGGGAATCAGGAGTAATAGATATTGGGTCTTGTTATTTTCCAAATGGAAATGCGGATTTTACTAACGTCATAGACTTAGTTTACTTTATACATACTCCTAAAAATTATAAAACTTTATTTTATCCGGAAGAGTCTTTTAATTTATTAATTGAAAAATTGAAAGAATTAGAGATTTTGATTGAAAATTATAATATATAAATGATTGAAATAAGTATATTGGTGCGGATATGTAAACCAAGCCCACTGCAAAAGCGGTGGGTTTTGTACTCACGATTCTATAATCTGAGATGTACTGGATCCATCCGGATCATCTGGGTGGAGCTTCTATCCTGGTCAACAGCGGCGGAAAAGTAACCAACTGGTACGAGTATATGCCGTACGGCGAAATGCTGATGGAGCTCTCCAACCAGGATTACAACAACCCATACAAATACAACGGTAAAGAATTTGATGCCGCAACAGGGTACTACTATTACGGCGCAAGATACTACGATCCAAAACGAAGCTTCTGGCTTTCTGTAGATCCTTTAGCAGAAATTACCAACTCGCCTTATGCCTATGTTTGGAATGATCCTGTTAACTTTGTAGATCCAACAGGGATGATGGGCGAGAAACCCGGAGGAAAAGGAGGACCTGATCCAAATAAAATTTATGATGGAGGGTCTATTCAGGAAGTAATTGTAAAAGGTAAAAAGACGAATTTACGGACACGGTTAGGACAATCTCTTGGGCTTTGGGGATCTTCTTTAAGAAATTCTACCGCTGGCGATGCAAACAATATTATAGATAATAAAGGCTATCAAAGTGTAAAGGGCTTTGCTTTGAGCATGACTGATGATGTTATGGGAACAGATTTCCGTATTAAATATGGTTCAAATTCTCAAGAATATAGAAATGGTGTAACAGCAGGGCATGCAACATCAACAGTAGTATCTGTATTAGCTATGGCAGAAGGAGGCGGAGATATCGAAGCGGGTGGAGCTATTTTAGCATCAGGAGAGGTTGCAACTACAAGTATTGTTGGTTCGGAGTATGGTATTCCGGCCATGGCTTTAGGTGGAGGATTAATTTTAAAAGGGACTCTTCAGGTCGCAGGGGCAACAGTTGTTTTAAAAAATACAATGAATAATGCTAAAAGCGATATGAGTGCTAATAGTCGTTCTTCAAATTCTGTAGCAAAGCCTGTAAATCTACCTTCATCAAAAAAGATATCTATAGATATGGAACATATTCTATCAGGACATATGGAAGGGGGGAGCAGATTGAATCCTGGTAATAGAAAGACTCTTTTCCCAAAAATGAGTCCAGATAAACTTCGAACATTAATAATGAATGCTTACAAATCAAGTAAAAAAATTAAAACACAGGGAGAACGTGTTCTTTTAAGAGGAAACAATACAGAAATGTGGCTCAATACAAAAACAAGAACTATTGAAACTGCTTATCTTATGCCAAAATAAATTTTAACTAACTTTATTAAAAAAATATATATTATATGAATGTTGTAAAACTTTATATAGAACAAAATACCTTTAAAAAAAATAATTCGAATAATATTACAGGAATTATATATTTTGGGATTAACGACTACTTTTTTCCTGAAAAAGGATGGTATGATTTTCCGATAATTGTACTTAATTGGTGGTTAGAAGGATTGAAAGAAATTAAATATAATAGGACTAAAAGAATAGAATTAAATTTTATGGATGGGCCAGCTTCTATTATTGTAAAAAGTATTGACAACTCTATATGCTCTTTTGAATGTATTTGGGATAATGCAGTAGAATTTATAGCAGAGTTGGACAAAGAAATTATCTATAATGAAGTTATTCGTTCAGCAAGATCGATAGAAAATATTTGTAGAAGTAATACTTGGAATGATGATGAAGTGGTAAAAATGAGAAAACTACTATATTAACCCTCTCCTTATTAGTGAATATTTTGCTCGTGTCTGTATAAATATAAACCCACTGCAAAAGCGGTGGTTTTTGTACTCAAGATTCTATAATCTGAGATGTACTGGATCCATCCGGATCATCTGGGCGGAGCTTCCATCCTGGTCAACAGCGGCGGAAAAATAACCAACTGGTACGAGTATATGCCTTATGGCGAAATGCTGATGGAACTCTCTAATCAGCATTACAACAACCCGTACAAATACAACGGTAAAGAATTTGATGCCGCTACAGGGTATTACTATTACGGCGCAAGATATTATGATCCAAAACGCAGTTTCTGGCTAAGTGTAGACCCTTTAACCGAAATTACCGGTTCACCATATGCCTATGTTTGGAATGATCCTGTTAACTTTGCAGATCCATCCGGGATGATGGGAGAACGAGTAGGAGGCGATCCTGATCCTATAGTAGAACGTAAGATAGAGGGAGTTACTCTAAAAGGCAAAAGATCAAGTTGGTGGAGAAGAAATTTTGGTAGACCAATAGAAAATTTCTTTAAAGGAAGTTCAAGAAATGCAACGGCAGGATCTGTACCTACTTTTTCCCAAGCTCCAAATGGTATCCAGCTTAATACAGCCGGACAAGTTATACAGAGTTTTAGGGATTCCAGTTTACCAAGTTACGGAGCCGGTACTTTACCCACTATTATGTCAAAAGGAATCATTGACGGTGCGCTGGATTTGGGTAATTTTGTTAGAAATTATGTTGGCGGTACTGTAGATCGTTCCGGATTAGGTCCAAGGATGACGAAATGGGATGGCAATACCATGTCAGCTACAGAAAGTGAAGATGCTAAAGGCAGTGCCGTAGCAACTGCCGGAGGATACGTATTGGGAGGTGTTGCAAGTCTTGGAATTAGTGCAGAAACTACGGTAGCATCTAGATTTAGAATTCTTTCTAATGAAGAAATGGGTGGTATCTGGGGAGCGGGAGGTTTTAAAGCATCACCTGTAGAATTATTTGAAAAAGCTGGTGTCGAATACACAGAACATTTTGCCGTTCGTGTAGCTGGTAGAGCAAATAGAGGAATAACTCCACAGAAAGCGTTAGATGCTTACAGGAATGGAAGGATGTATTTTAATCCTGAAACTAGAAATTATATAAGATATGATCCTAAGACAAAAATTAGTGTGGTTGTTGATAAATTAGAAAATGGAAAAGCAATAACAGTATTTGAGGGAAATGCTTCTCCAACTTGGAACCCAATTAAATATAAAAAATGAATAAAATAGAAATAATTTTTAATGAATTTACTGGTAATTGTATTTTATTGCCTGAATATAATATAGAAGCTGATCTATTGGAAATCAGTTCCAAAATTAGTAGGCAATGGAAATATGGTATGAATATAAATGGAAACTTAATTTTTGATATTGATAATGATTTGAAAATCGCAAACTGTGATTTGCTTATACCAAAACGATTATGGAAAAAAAAAGGAAGATTACCATTTGATATTATCTCCGAAGGACAAAATTATACAGATATATCATTTAGTAAATCTTCAATAGAGATTAAAAATTTTAATATAGAAATTGAAGTATTTAGTTTTAAGGATAATGTCTATATTTTATTAGATAAGCCAAACAAAGTTGTTATTAACAAGTTATCTGATAAATGTGAAGTTTTAACATTTAATAATGAATTGAAAGGATTCATTGTGAGAGACATGCAATAGAATTAAATAAACTACAATGTATTGCAGCGGAATGGTGTCTTATAGAACCCTCCTGCTTGCGCAAACGTATCGCTCTAACGAGTATACCAATAACCCACTGCAAAAGCGGTGGGTTTTGTACCAAAGTACGTAGAATCTGAAATATACTGGATCCATCCGGATCATCTGGGCGGGGCTTCCGTTTTGGTCAACAGCGGCGGAAAAGTAACCAACTGGTACGAGTATATGCCTTATGGCGAAATGCTGATGGAGCTCTCTAATCAGGATTACAACAACCCGTACAAATACAACGGTAAAGAATTTGATGCCGCCACAGGGTATTACTATTACGGAGCAAGATATTACGATCCAAAACGCAGTTTCTGGCTAAGTGTAGACCCTTTAACCGAAATTACCGGTTCACCATATGCCTATGTTTGGAATGATCCTGTTAACTTTGCAGATCCATCCGGGATGATGGGAGAACGAGTAGGAGGTGAAGGTCCTGGAGATCCAAAGAAAAGAAGTTTTGCTAGAAGAGCAATTGATTGGATTGTAGGATTATTTGGAAGTAAACACCACGGAAAAGTAACTATAGGACAAGGTACTAGCCAAAGGGAACCTGATAATACCAGTAGCGAATTACCATGGTATCTCAATAAAAGTAAATATGGAGGGAAGCCGGTTTTAACTTTAGGGGCTCATAATATTGAACTTCCATATATTGAACGAGATGAGTATGGAAATAATATCTTTGAAAATGGAGATACATTTTTAAAGAATACTGTTGGTGCAATGTACAATGGTCTTGCTTCTACATGGAATGAAGGGATGGCAGGAAAAGAAGGTTGCAGCTTTATGTATGAAGGAGATAGTGATATGGAATCTGCCGTTAGGCATGTTTCGAGAGGAAATGCTAATGCTACAGAGATTGAAGGCATAGCAGCAATGGCAATCATGCATAAAGTAGGAGGTGAATTTGGAAGAGCAGGAGAAGGATAAACGGGAAATAATTGGAAGTTTAATCCGATAAAAGATGTTGATATGCGAGGTGGAACTACACATTTAACTGCTCTGGAAGAGGCATTTAAGAGGACAGGAGTGCCACGTGAATTATTTACAGTATCTAAATGGGGGAAAGATGTAAATGGAAAGTCAATACCTGTAGAATATCAGGGACCAGGCGGAGCTAATGTAAATATGGATATTCCAGAATTCAATAATGTAAAATCAACAGGAAAATTGGGAGAAGGGCCACATCAACCTCATATAGGTTATCAAACAATGGGAAGAGGGGCTAATAGAATAAGAGGACATATTTTTATAGATAATGTGCCAGCATCAAGATAAAGGAATGGAAAATATGAATTTTTTATATAAGATTAAAGAATTAGAGGAAGCAGCGGAGAAACTGTTTTTAGAATACTCAATAGTTGAAGGAGAAATGGCTAATGAATTTATTCAAGCTACGTTTAATAAATTTAAACCCTTCAAGGTGACAGGTCATCTATCAATCGGGAGTGAATTTTCGGAAGAAATGTCTACCGATGAACATGAATTTACATTTTCTGAAAAGTATCTTTCAGGCCCCGTATATGTTTTTTTTGAGCAGGATTACTATAATAAAAATCAAATATTTGTTTTAAAAGAAGGAAGACATTTTTCCAAATTAATGCAAGAGTGCTATGGAATGAAATACTTTATTACAGATGAAGAAAAAAAAATTTTGATTTCAGTTAATTGGTACATTATAGAAATTGCTAGATAATCCTGTTGTTTAGCGTCACTTTTGTGAAGGTGTATAACCAAAACCCACCGCAAAAGCGGTGGGTTTTGTACTCAAGATTCTATAATCTGAAATATACTGAATCCATCCGGATCATCTGGGCGGGGCTTCCGTTTTAGTAAACAGCGCCGGAAAAATAACCAACTGGTACGAGTATATGCCTTATGGCGAAATGCTGATGGAACTCTCTAATCAGGAGTACAACAACCCATACAAGTACAACGGTAAAGAATTTGATGCCGCAACAGGATATTACTATTACGGCGCAAGATATTATGATCCAAAACGCAGCTTTTTGCTTTCCGTAGATCTTTTAGCTGAAATTACCAATTCTCCATATGATGAACACCGGGAAATTCTCGTACAGTATAGCTTTATCAGTACAATTGGACAGACAGATAACAAAAGTTGAAAGAAGAAGCTGGAAGGTAGCAGATGAGCAGCATTTTTCTGTATTACAAAACATGCATTGCAAGAAACATTAAAGCATACAGATCATATACCGCATACAGCTATTCCTAACCAATATAAATCAATTCCTAAAAAAATAAATTATCCTCAATCATTAGCAAAATAAAAATTATGATATCAAAAATATTAAATGATTACAAAACATTTTCAGACTCAGTAATAAATAAAATAGAATTTTATGATAAAAAAGATGATTCAGGTGAATGGATTGAATTGTCGAAAATTCACTTATTTTCCTATAATTGGAGCATTGATAAATTTGAAAATATTATTTTAACTTTCGAAAACATAAAAGAATTTAGATTTATTAAACAGAGAAAAATGTCTAATACTGTTATAACAGACGCTTTATTAAAATATGAAAATGGAGAAATTGTATTTGATTTTTTTCCTAAGCAATATTCAGGTTCTTTATTAGAAATTGATCCTTACTCAGATTTTTTAATTAAGTGTGAAAAAATTTACTTAGAAAAAATCTAATATATTAGTCAGGTGTGTTTTCACAACTGATTTTATTTATTGTTAAGATTATTATATCATAATGCCTAAATAAATTTTATTATGCCAAAATTTGTGTGTATATGTAAAACAGTAATTGATTTGAGTCCAATACCGGCGCCAGATCAATGGATGATAATTTCTGATAACGAAATGACAAATAATTTTGAAAAAGAAGAAAAAAATAAAATAATAGATATCTCTTATATTTATCAACAAATGAAAATAGTAATAAAATGTCCAAACTGTGGCAGGTTACATATATCCTGGGATGGATTTGAAAAATCACCAACAGTATATAAAATTGATGAAACTTTTAATATCTTGTAATAAACGCATTTGTATGGACAGATGAGATTGGCTTTCGTGGATAAGGCTATAATAAAATAAATATTGTAATATGCCTAAATTAAAATGTAAATGCGGTATAGTCACCGATCTAAGCAATATTCCATGCGAACACGACTGGCTGACAATTTCAGACACTGAATTTGATGATCTGTCTGAAGATACAACAATGGATGATTTATATTATCAAATGAAAATAATAACAAAATGTCCTAATTGCGGAAGACTATATATATATTGGAATGGAATTGAAAAACCACCTATAATATATAATATTGAAGGTACCTTCTAATAGAACTCCTTCCGCTGGTGAGTAACTTACTTATGCTAATATATAAAGCAAGCCCCTGCAAAAGCGGTGGTTTGTACCACAGCTGTAGAATCTTTCGCCAGAAAGCATGGAATAGATTGACGGAAGGTTACCCCATTGATTATTTTTTCTAATCAGCGAATGGAAACTGATTATTCAATTATAGACATTTATACAATTTGTAATGCAGATAAAAATCATAAATTAAAATTTAACAAATTTTAATAAAAATTATCCAGTTGATTATCAGGCGGTTAATTTAATTATCTCTTTATCACTAAAAAAATAGTTGTTTCAATGAAAAATATTTCTACATTTGTATAACTAATTTCTTAGTGATATTGATATGTAGGTAATATCACGATAAATGATAAATGAAATGTATGAAAATTCAGACGTTAACAAAAGCAGAAGAGCAGGTAATGCAGTATTTATGGAAACTCGAAAAAGGATTTCTGAAAGATGTCCTTGATCTTTTTCCTGAACCAAAACCCCATACCAACACGGTATCTACGATTCTTAAAGTTTTAAAAGAAAAAGAATTTGTTGATTATCATGTGTACGGAAGACAGCATGAGTATTTTCCACTGGTATCTAAAGAGCAGTATTCTGGCAAAACCATAAAAAGCCTGGTTAAAAATTATTTCAAAGGCTCCTATAAAAGTGCTGTTTCATTTCTGGTAGAAAAAAACGAGATGACTGTGGAAGACCTTGAAATGCTGCTGCACGAACTCAAAAAGAAAAACTGATACGCTATGGAAACTGTACTTCTATACTTAGGAAAAGTTATTATATGTTCCGGTGTAATGTTTTTGTATTATAAGTTGTCTTTAAAAGACAAGACATTTCATCACTACAACAGATTTTATCTTTTGTCTGCGATGCTCATATCCCTGTTGCTTCCTTTAGTAAAGGTTGAAGATTTCACCATCGAAGTAAGCAGTGATATTTATAAATTGATAGATACGGTACAGAATTTTAACAATAAAAATGCAACCCATGATTACACTTATTTTAGAGTTGTTTTTTCAGCTTTGGGACTGGTTTCTTTCTATTTTTTAGGAAGGTTCATCTATGGAATTTTCAGAATTCATCATCTGAAAAACCAGTTTCAGAAAGAAAGCTTCGACGGGATCAATTTCTATCATACCAATCTTAGCGAAGCACCCTTTTCTTACTTTAAAAATCTCTTCTGGAAGAATTCCATCACCCTGAATTCGGATATCGGAAGACAGATTTTAAAGCATGAAATGGTACATATCGAGCAGAAACACTCATTTGATAAATTATTTATTGAGATCATTACTTCTGTGTTTTGGTTCAATCCGTTCTTTCATATCATTAAAAAAGAAATTAGTTTAATTCACGAATATCTGGCTGATAAAAAAGCCGTAAAACAATCGGACACCAAAGCATTTGCGCAGATGCTTTTAGCAAGCCACTTTTCCGGAAACCAGTTGCCTGCCACCAGTCCGTTTTTAAGTTCCAATTTAAAAAAACGATTAAAAATGTTACAAAAACCTAAAACAAAATTCGGATATGCGCGTAGAATTTTTGCGTTGCCGGTCGTATTTTCAGTAGCTTTTGCTTATCTGGTAAATGCCAAGAATCAGGAAATTAAAGCAACCAACGTGGAAATTGAGAAGGCTGTTTCTCAAATCAAGGAAGAAAATAAAATTATTGTTAAAAAAGATACCATTTCTCCGAAATCATCTGAAAATAATGCCGTTGTCACTCCCAGAGTTTACAGAAAATCAGATGAGGACAAAAAAATTGCCGAGCTGAGCAAAAAAATTCAGGAAAGAACCCAGGCTCTGAAAAACTTTAAACCTGAAACCGCAGAATACAATAAGAATCTTGAAGAAATTGGCAAATTATCCGGTGAAATCGGAAAGATAGCAAGCTCTAAAGATTTTCTTAATTCTGCAATGGTGATCAAAGTCGATGGAAAAGATATGAAATTTGATGAGTATTTCAATTCCAAAGAATTTAAAGACGTATTGAAGGAGGTTAAAGATTTTAAATATGAATTTGAAATGCCTGAAATGCCTGAAATGAATATTGAATTTCCTGATGTTCCTGCACCCCCGGATGCCCCGAAAGTTAAAGTCTATAAATTTAAAACTACCGGAGATATGAAATGGGCTCCTGAAGCCGATATGGCTTTCAGATCTGCGGAAAAAACAAAAGAATCTGCTGCAACAGCCAAAAAAAGAGCTAAGCTTGATAAAGAACGTGCAAAACTGGAAGAAAAAAGAGCTAAGCTGGAAGGCGAAAGGGCAAAACTGGAAGCAGAAAGAAGAGCACTGGAAGGCGGAAGAAAACCTTTTATATATAGCAATACCTTCAGGACGGTTCCCGGAGACAAAGTATTAAGAATTAATGCTGATCATATAAAATTCAGCAACAACGGTACATCTATCATTACTTCAGGGTTTAAAAATACAAAAGGTATAGAAGAGCTGAAGATCTATATCGACGGAAAAGAATCCACCAAAGAACAGATGGAAGCCCTGAAACCGGAATCTATCAAAAGTGTGAACATCAATAAGAGTAATACGGACGGAAAAACCACCGGAGAGGTAAAAATTGAAACAAAGTAATAAAAGTTCCAATCAGGCTCTGTTAATAGTCACTACAAAAATATTGACAGAGCTTTTTAAAAATATTAAACTATGAAAAACATCAGTTTTCTTCTTCTGTTCATAAGTTTTGCTGCCGGTGCGCAGATCAACCGTTTTTTTTACGAATATAAATTCATTCCCGATTCCAATAATAAAGAAGAGGTGAAAAAAGAAATGATGCTGCTTGATATTGATCAGAAAGGATCCAGTTATTACAGCAGAGACAAGTTCGTAGCAGATTCTACATCCATGGCTGAAGTGCAGAAGCAGATTAAAGGAGGAGGTGGAAATATCAACATCAGCAGAAGAGACAATCGGGGACAGGTAGGCTATAAAGTGACAAAAAGCTATCCTGATTTCAAAACCTATCTTTTCACAGGGATTTCCATGGATCAGTATAAAGTAAAGGAAGACCAGAAGCCGGAATGGAAAATTCTTCCCGAAAAACAGAAGATAGGAGAATACAATGCACAAAAAGCAACCACCACTTTTGGCGGAAGGGAATGGATTGCATGGTTCAGTGCCGATATTCCTTTTCAGGACGGACCTTATAAATTTTACGGGCTTCCAGGTCTTATCGTAAAGCTTGAAGATACTACCGGTTCTCATGTCATGACACTGGTGGGAAATAAAAAAATGGCAGCTCCCATAGTCTCAGAAGATATGGAAATTCCAGGGAATGTAAGAATTATGGGACTCGGAGGAAAAGAGCTTGAAATTTCAAAATCCCAGTACAAAAAGCTATGGAAGGATTACGTTAATGATCCGTCTAAAAATATGAGAGAAATGATGATGCGAAATGGTGGCGATAATACCAGGGTAAGTTTCAAGGTGAGAACACAGGACGGCAAAGAAATTTCAGACCCGAATCAGGTATTCAGGGAAATGGAAAAAAGAACCAAAGAATCTCTGGCTAAAAATAACAATCCCATCGAACCGGATTTAGTAAAATAAAAGAGATATTTTAAAATAATTACGATTAATTGTAGTTGAGAAGTTTAAATTTATAATTACAAATTGTTTTTAAAAGCAGGATGAATCTATTTTCATCCTGCTTTCTTTTTATTATCTTTATGGTTACACCAATAAATCATCACAAAAATCATGACAGAAAAAGAAAAATGTGCGGCCGGACTTTTATACAATGCCAATTATGATCAGGAACTGATACAGGAAAGAACAGCAGCCAAGAATCTATGTGGAGAATACAATCAGCTTAAAAATTCTGATACGGAAGGAAGAACATCATTATTAAAAAAAATTTTGGGAAAAACAGGTGAAAATATCTGTATAGAACCCAGCTTCTGGTGCGACTATGGCTACAATATCGAAGCAGGCGAAAACTTTTATGCCAACCATAACCTCGTCATTCTGGACTGTGCTAAAGCGAGTTTCGGCGATAATGTATTTATCGGTCCCAATTGCAGCTTCTATACCGCAGGTCATCCCATTGATGCCAAACAGCGCAACGAAGGATTAGAAACAGCGCATCCGATACAAGTGGGCAACAATGTATGGTTTGGCGGAAATGTAGTTGTATTGCCGGGGATTTCAATTGGAAACAATGCCGTGATCGGCGCAGGAAGCGTTGTTACCAAAGACATTCCGGATAATGTAGTAGCGGTGGGAAATCCCTGCAGGCCGGTCAGAAATATAGATCAGTAAAAATTTTCGGCGCGGAAACGAAGTTTCCGCGCCGAAAATGTATTATTATAAATTTTGTTAAGCCAGTTTCTGAGAATCTGCAATAAACTGAGCCAGTCCGTTATCTGTTAAAGGATGCTTAAGAAGACTCAGGATCGGAGGAAGGGGTGAAGTAATCACATCCGCACCAATCTTCGCACAATCAATAATATGCATAGAATGACGGATAGAAGCTGCTAAAATCTCAGTCTCATACATATAATTATCAAAAATGAGTCTGATTTCCTGGATTAAATTTAATCCGTCAGTTGAAATATCATCAAGCCTTCCCAGGAAAGGGGAAACATAACTGGCTCCCGCCTTAGCTGCCAAAAGAGCCTGTCCCGGAGAGAAAATCAATGTACAGTTGGTTCTGATCCCTTTATCTGAAAAATACTTTAACGCCTTGATTCCGTCTTTGATCATCGGAATTTTAACCACGATATTCGGGTGGATGGCTGCCAATTCGTCACCTTCTTTGATCATTTCTTCATAAGTCGTTGAAAGAACTTCCGCAGAAACATCGCCGTCTACGATTTCACAAATTGCTTTATAGTGATTTTTAATCGCTTCAGCTCCCTGGATTCCTTCTTTGGCCATCAGCGAAGGATTGGTGGTAACACCGTCAAGAATTCCAAGATCTTTAGCTTCTTTTATTTGCTCTAAATTAGCAGTGTCAATAAAAAATTTCATGTCTTTACAGATTTATTTAATACAAAGATAAACATTCCTTTTTGGAGTGAGAAATTATATTGGGTAAGGTTAATCTAATTTAAATAAATATGAAGATTGAAAGTAAATATTGGTATGAATGTAAAACAACTTTATCAATAGAGGCGGACTTTAGTCTGCCCAACCCTAAAAGTAACATCAAGCGGCTTTATCCAAAACATACAAATCCGGGCAGAAAGTCTGTTACACCCCTGCATCAGGTCTTCGGGAATATCCGAAAAGCTGTCACACTCTTGCGGCAAAATTTCGGCAGTACCGAAACCTTTCTGCAGCCTGCAGCATACTTTCAATGATTCCCGAATATGCCCTGCAGCATGCAGCGGACTTTCGGATCAGTAAAAACAAAAAAAGACCCGGAAGTCCGGATCTTTTTCAATATAAACTCATTATTTTATGAATTTAACGCTTGACTCAGCTTAATCGCATCCTGGTTGGTAGGATCATACTGAAGCGATTTTGCAATATGTTCTTTCGCCTTATCGGGATTCGACTGCTGCTCAGAAAATGCTACATAAAAGTAGGCATAAGCAAGATTTTTCTTATTCTGCTCTACCTCTTCAGGCTTTACTGTCGCTATATATTTTTCATAAGCTAACTTTGCATTGGCATCATCTTTAGCATTCTGATAAGCGTATGCCTGACTATAATATGACGGTGCCCAGTCTGGTACCAGAACTGATATTTTTTTCCACGTATCAATGGCATTGGTCCAGTCTGAAGCCTCCTGGTAAGCGCCTGCCAGTTTAGCCAGTGCTTCTGTATCTTTTGGATTAGCTTCTGTTTGTTTTTTCAAAGCTTCAATAGCCGGGTTAGACTGGTTAGTTGTTGTAGCAACAGTTGTAGTCGCTGTAGATGATGTACTGTTTGTCTGTGTGGTTTGTGCACTCGCAAAACCAGCGGTTCCTATCATCATAATTCCTAAAAACAGGTTTCTGATATTCATTTTAGTCATTTTCATAATTCTGATATTTTTTCAATTGCACATAATAAAATTCAATAATAATTCCATAAAAGTTGATATTTTAGAAGCTTTAAGTTTTTTTTGAAAAAATTAACGGCTTTAATATAAGTTTTATAGTAATTTTAGATTCGCTGCATATCATTATCTTTGCCATAACAACCTTTATAATGACATTTAGACCGATGAATATTATATTAGCTTCAACATCCACTCTCTTTGGCGGAGAATATCTTGAATATTTAAAAGAAGAATTAATACAGCTGTATGCAGGAATTGATGAAATTATTTTCATCCCATTTGCACGGCCCGGCGGTATCTCATACGACGAATACACGGCAAAAGCAAGTTCTTTTTTTGAAAAAATCAATATTAAAGTAAAAGGGCTTCATGAATTTGACGATAAAGCAGCGGCAGTGAATAATGCAAAAGGATTCTTTACAGGCGGCGGAAATACTTTTCTTTTGGTTAAAACTTTACATGAAGAAAGCCTGATGTCAATATTGAAAAATAATATTGAAAGCGGAAAACCTTACCTGGGATGCAGCGCCGGAAGCAACATCGGCGGACAGAATATGAAAACCACCAATGATATGCCGATCGTTTATCCGCCAAGTTTTGATTGTATGGGTTTGGTCCCGTTCAATATCAACCCACATTACCTGGATCCGAGTCCGGAACTAAAGCATAATGGCGAAACAAGAGAAACCAGGATCAGAGAATTTCTTAACCAAAATGATCTTAAAGTGGTCGGACTTCGTGAAGGAAACTGGATCAGGAGAAAAGGTAATAGAATTACCGTTGAAGGAACTGAGCTTACCAGAATTTTCGAAAAAGGGAAAGAACCGTACGAGATTGCCCCCGAAACGGAATTGTAATTTTATTTATATTTGAATTGATTCTGAATTAATGAAAAGATGTTTCAACCGTTTATGATGATATTTCTATAACATGCTATTTTATCAGAAAATTTATTTATTAGCGATGTCATGCTGAGCCTGACGAAGCATCAACAAAATTAGAAAACCAAAAATGCAATGAGAAAAACATTAGCAGTCCTCACTTTATCCGCGCAGATTATTTTTGCCCAGGATATATCCCAAAGACTTGATGAAGCCACAAAGAATCTGATGAATTCTTCAGGCGCCGTTTCGTCGAACTTATCATTTTATGTTGCGGACGAAAGCGGGAATTTTATTTATGACTATCAGGGAAACAAAGGACTGTCTACAGCTTCTACCCAGAAAATATTTACCGCTGCGGCAGCTCTTGAGGTTTTGGGGAAGAATTATACTTATAAAACGACTGCGGGGTATTCAGGAAATATTTCCGGAGGAAATCTGAAAGGAGATTTTATCATCACTTCAACAGGGGACCCAACGCTCGGAAGCTGGAGATATGATGGATATAAACCAGAAAATTTTAAACAGCAGCTTTTAGAAGCCATAAAAAAAGCAGGCATCACAAAAATTTCAGGAGATCTTATTATTGATGATTCTTATTTCGACCACCAGACGATTCCCGGAGGATGGCCGTGGGACGATCTCGGAAATTATTACGGAGCAGGAGTCTGGGGAGTCAACTGGCGCGAAAACCAGTTTGACATCAATATCAACGGAAATGAATTCAAAAGTTTTTCTTATCCTTTGGAGGGTGTAAAATGGCTCAACGACGTGAAAGTAGGCGGGACCTCAGATCAAAGCCTGATTTTTACCGCGCCACATTCTAATGTCGCTTTGATAAACGGGACATTGCCTTCCAAAACAGTAACGGTCTCAGGAGCTACACCCAATCCTCCGTTACAACTTGGTGTAGAAATAAAACAATGGCTGCAGCAGGCAGGAATTGAGCTTTCGGGAAGAACCGTTACCAATTCACAGCTTGAAATTGAAGGAAAGAAAACAGTGGCTTTTTCCAAAAATAATACAATTTTTAATTACGAATCTCCAACATTGGATAAGATCATCTATTGGTTTTTAAGAAAGAGCATCAATCTTTACGGTGAAACATTAATCAAGACTTTAGGTAAAGAAAAAAAGGGAAGCCCCAGTTTTAAAAGCGGCGTGGCATTCCTGAAAGAGTTCTGGAAGTCAAAAGGAATTAATCCGAACATGATTAATTTTGCTGATGGAAGCGGACTTTCCCCACAGAATTACGTAGCCGCAAGAGCCGAAGTACAGGCACTGATTTATGCTAAAAAACAGCCTTGGTTCGAATCTTATTATGATGGTTTCCCGACTCAGGATAACGGAATGAAAATGAAAAGCGGAACCATGAGAGATACCAAATCTTTCGCCGGATTTCATACTTCTAAAGACGGAAAAAAATATGTGTTTTCAATTATCATCAACAATTATCAGGGAAGCGGAAGCACAGAGCTGCAGAAAATCCTGAGTGTTTTAAAATAATCTGCTTTGAGAAAATCAATATTTGCCAGGCTTAATAACTGGATCATTTTTGTCCTGATGACGATCGTTGTCCTTACCATTGTGATCGCCTCTACCATTCTTATCAATTTTCTCCGTAAGGAAGAAATTAAAAGGGTAGATATTTTAGTAAGTGCATTGAAATTTCAGCAGGAAGTAGATAATCCTAATTTAGAAGTTCAGGCGTTGCTTTTACAGATTTACAGCTCAAATACTACCATTCCGGTTATTATTTTAGATAAAAATGATAATGTTATTGAACACAAGAATCTGCCGAAAGATATGGAAAATAATTCAGGTCAGATTGTTGCTTTAGCAAAGAAAATGGGCAAGAGCTATCCTCCTATCGAAATTGAAATTGCAAAAGGAGATAAGCAGATCGTGTTTTATGACAATTCTCCATTGCTAAACAATCTTAGGTATTCCCCATACCTTCTTGGCTTTTTTATTTTGTGTTATTTCCTGTTTTCATTCTGGTTTTTCAGGACCATTAAGAAAACGGATGAGGGCTATCTCTGGGCAGGACTTGCGAAAGAAACGGCACACCAGATCGGAACTCCTTTATCATCAATGATCGGATGGATGGAAATCATGAAGCTGGATGATCCCGAATCGGAAGGTATTCATGAAATTGAAAAAGATATTGATCGATTAAAAACCATTTCGGAGCGGTTTTCCAAAATCGGTTCCGTTCCTGAGTTAAATGACAAGGATTTTAACGCAACCATCCAGGAGAATTATGATTATCTGAAAACAAGGATTTCCAGGAAAATTAATTTCGGACTGCATCTTCCGAACTATACGATTTCCGTACCCCACAATAAGATCCTGATGAGCTGGGTGATTGAAAATCTGGTGAAAAATGCTGTTGACGCGATGAAAGGGGAAGGTTCGCTTTCCATTTCGGTAATCGAGAGAAATAAAAATATTATAGTGGAAGTTCAGGATACCGGAAGCGGCATGACAAAACAGCAGGCTCTGAATGCTTTCAAACCCGGATATTCTACCAAAAAACGCGGGTGGGGGTTAGGGTTGTCTCTTGCAAGAAGAGTGGTCCAGGAGTACCATAAAGGCGATATCAAAATTGCACAGACTGAAGTGGGAAAAGGAACGACTTTTAGGATAACAGTTAAAAAAGCATAGCTATTGCTGTTACTTTTGGTTTTCTGAAACGTTGGAAAATCAGAGTATTAGAATATTTTTTAAAGTATGACTTGTCATTCTGAGTGAAGCGAGACGGAATAAAGAATCTTTTCCTTTTACATCTTTGTATAGTTTGTTATTCTGTACTTTAAATATAAGTTTAGATGCTTCCAGCATGACAAACTCACGGAATTTCTATTCCGGTCATAATTCCCCTCCTTTGGAGGGGTGGCGAAAATTTCAAAGAAATTTTTGTCGGGGTGGTTTAAAAATGAATAATCTAATATGTATAAGAAAATTCACCATTGATTATTCATCTTTCCTAGCCCCGATTGTAGAGAAAATCCTTTTTGCAGGCTTCGACAGGCTCAGCCTGACAGCAGCGGGAAGCAAAAAGATTGCAACGGAAAGCGGGAAAAAGCTCCAAAAACATTTTCAGAAATTTACTTCAAAACAAAAGCGGAGAAAAATCCCCGCTTTGATTATTTGATTTTACTGATATTACTTCTTTCCCGTAAGCCACTGATCCTGAAGTTTCTTTTCTTCCGGTGTCGGGTTAGCTTTAAACTGTAAATTTTCTATGGTCATTTTATCAAGAACCGCTTTACCTTTAAGATCGATCTTTTCAGATTTCCCGCCGTTGTCCCTAAGAACCGTTACCGTTACATTCTGGCCTTCTTTAATCGTTTTGGAATAATTAATGAAATCCTGAACGTTCTGGATGTTGATGGTTTTTCCATCCAAAGCCAGGATCTTATCGGTAATTTTGAAGCCGATGCTTTTTGCAAAAGGTGAAAGTGCAGAGCTTTCATCAAACACGAAAGTATTTGTTTTTTCGTCATATCCTGTCTGGTTCGGATCTTTGATAAACCAGAAAATCGGCGGCGTTTCCTGCTTCTTCAGTTCAACACCCACCATATTAAGGTATTGTGCATAAGGTGTCGGCTGGCTTCCTGCAATATATTTATTATAAAAATCCCTTACCTGAGGATATCCTGTTACGGCAACCAGTTCATCAATAAGCTTATCATCTTTGAACGGCTTATTTTCACCGAATCGCTGAGACAGCTTTCTGATCATATCTCTGTATCCCATTTCACCGTTAGAAAGTTTTCTGAGCTCGATATCCAGACACATGGCAAGAAGTGCTCCTTTTTCATAAACATTTCTGTACTGGTCCTTGTATTCGTCCAGAAGAACATTTTTACTCATCACCGTGAAAGGCATGGTGTCGTTGTAGTTCTTTGAGTTGGTGATTTTTTCATTCATTCTCTGAAGGAATTCATCTCTTGTAATCAGGCCTTCCTGAATCTGGAAAAGATTGGCAAAATATTCCGTTCCGCCTTCGTACATCCAAAGGTGCTGAGACATTTTCGGATCTGCGTAATCAAAGTAATGGATTTCTTCAGAATGCGTTTTCAATGGATTTACAGTATGAAAAAACTCATGCGAAACGACGTCGGTAATGGTTTTGTCGATTGCTTCTTTCGGCATCATTTCAGGAAGCACAACACTGGTCGATTCATGATGTTCCAGCGCACCGAATCCTTTGATTTGAGGTCCGTCTCCACCTGCAAGATACAGCATGATCGCGTATTTTTTATTGGTATTCATATCACCCAAGAATTTCTTTTGGGCAACCACCATTTTTTCAAGATTATCTTTAAAATCTGCCGCTTTATATTTTCCGGAAGGTGAGTACACTCCCAATACCAGATCCATACCTCCTGCATTGAAGGTAATATAATCCGGTTTGGTGTACATTAATGGTGAATCGGTAACTTTTGCATAATTGGCCAGCGTAAAGGTATCTGTAGCATCCGACTTGTCCTGGTCTACCAAAGCCGTTGTCCCATAAAAATCTGCCGGCTTCTGAATCACCAGCTGATAAGGAACATCCTGCATATTGTCGATGTACCCGACAAATCCGTGGGTGTTGATAAGGTAAATCTTACCTGCTTCAATGTCCGTTCCGGATGGCGAGAAAACAGCCTTGTGACTGGCATTATCCATTTCATCATCGAAACTGTCGTTTACCAGGTAGGTAACTTTAGATAGATTCTGTGCATTTTTTAGAGCATAGGTATTATCATTGACTTTTGTAAATGCAATTTCTTTTCCTTTGTTGTCTAAAAATTTAATGCCTTCCACAAATCTTCCGTAATCATCTACAGAATAGGTTCCGGGTACCGTTTTTGGAAAGTGAAACTTCACATCTCCGGATTTCATCTTCGGAAATTCCATGGTTACGGCCACTTTATCGTCTTTTACGTTCACTAGATCGATTGTAGTTTTAATCGACTGGGCATTCACCAGAAACGCAGATAAAACGCCTAAGCTAAGTGCTATTTTTTTCATTGAGTTTAAAATTATAGTTAAATAGTTGTTGAAAATCTATATTTGTTACACCGTATCTGTTAAATTTTTAATAAAAAAAAGACAAATTCTTTATTAAAAGATTTGTCCTTGCGGTGTTTTTATTACTGTACTTTTTTATACCTGATATAATAGTTTTTATTGAACTCTACAGGATTTTCTTTATTTATTTTTACAGTTTGCCATTGTTCGGTAGGATTAATGGTGAGCCCGTTGTCTATCCTTACAGGCAGCCTGAAGTCTTTCACAACATTCGTGTACCTGAACTTCAGCTCTTCTCCTTTTTGTTCATATTCAAGAACAGGTACTTTTACAGACCTCAGATATTGGTTGAATACGCTTGAAAAATCAATTCCCGATTTTTTTGAAATATAATTTTCAATCTGTTGTGTGGTTACCGTCTGATGATAAAAATCTCTGTTGATACCTCTTAAAATCTCCCTGAATTTTTCATCGTTATTGATTACCTGACGAATGGTGTGCAGCATGCTTGCTCCTTTAGGGTACATATCGCCGCTTCCCTCATTTCGCACGCCGTATTTTCCGATGATCGGAATATCGTTGCTTACGGTTTTATGAATTCCCTGCATGTACAGGTCCGCAGATTTTTTATCCATAAACTTTTCTGTGAAGAGAACCTCGGAATACATGGTAAACCCTTCGTGGACCCACATGTCTGCCTGATCTTTTGCCGTGATATTGTTGGCAAACCACTCATGGCCGCTTTCGTGGATAATGATGTAATCCCAGTTTAGCCCGACACCTGTTCCTGAAAGATCATTTCCGAGATATCCGTTTGTGTATCCGTTTCCGTAGGCCACATTACTCTGGTGCTCCATACCGAGATAAGGCGACTCTACAAGTTTGTAAGAATCCTCATAAAAAGGATACGGACCAAACCAGTACTCAAACGCAGAAAGCATCGGTTTTACCTGCTGAAACTGTTTTTTAGCTTTATCAAGATTATAATTGATTACCCAGTAATCAAGATCCAGCTTGCCTTTTTCTCCATTGAAAGTATCTTTAAAATTAACATATTTTCCGACGTTGGGAATAATGGAATACGCATTGATCGGATTTTTAACTTCCCATGTATAAGCGGTTTTATCACCTTCCGGTTTTTTACTGATGAGCCTTCCGTTTCCAACACCAACCAGATCTTTCGGCGTAATGATTTTCATAACAATCCCGTTTTCGGGCTCGTCGCTCCAGATATCTTTGGTAGGAAGCCATATCGAAGCTCCGATGCCTTCATCGGCAACACTCATCCACGGATTTCCTTTTTCGTCTTTGGTAAATACCCATCCACCGTCCCACGGCGCATTTCTCGCGATTTTCGGATTTCCTGAGTAGGTAATATCAACCGTATATTTTTCTCCTTTTTTAAATGCTTTATCAGATTTAATCCAGATAAAATCGCCTTCCTGTTTATATTGTGCAATGGGAAAGCTTGCTTGCACTTTATCAGCTTTCATCGGCTGCTGAAGATCTATCTGAAACGTAGGATTTTTAATATCTTTAGTAATTTCAAAGCTGATTGTATTATTTCCCCTTATGCTTTTCTCTGCAAAATCCGGTTCCACGGAAAGGTCGTACTTCTTTACATCCCAGAAGTTTCTGAATGCAGTATCTGAACCTTTCAAAGTATCCTGTTTCGTGAAGGTTTTGCCTGTCTCGAAAAACTGGCCGAAAACCAATCCTGAAGCAAATAAAAGCGTATATGAAAGTTTTTTCATCTGAATTAAATTAATGAGACTAAAATAAAGAATAAATTAATTCTGGCATCTGTTTCAATAGCAAATTTGTTAATATGACGGAAAAAATTAAGTTTTGTTACATTCTTTGTAAGTGTCATTATGTAATCAATTATTCTGTCGTGAGATTCCCCTTCTTTGGAGGGGTGGCGAAAATTTAAGAATTTTTGACGGGGTGGTCAAAAACGTTAATCTAAAAAAGGCTTATGATCAATATTTTTTAAAAGTAATTCTATTCCCGACAAAAACACTAGCCGTGATTGCAGCGAAAATCCTTTTTGAAAAAAAGATTGCAGCGGAAAGCGCGAAAAAGCTCCTAAAAAATATCATAAAAAAATCCCGCAGAAAGCTCCGCGGGCATATGTTTTAATATCTTTGAAATTAATTCTTAACAGCCGGCAGATTACCTGCCGCTTTCTGTACCTTTTTGTAGGTATAGGCACACATCACAATACTGAATTCGTAAAGCAATAACAATGGCAATGCTGCCATCATCATACTTAAAACATCTGCCGGAGTGATAATTGCGGCTACTACCATGATCAGGACAATGGCATGGCGACGGTAGGTTTTCATAAAGGTTGGCGTCAGTATTCCTATGGTTGTAAGGAAATAAATAAGAATCGGGAAAAGGAAAATAACTCCCATTCCGAGAACAACCTGTAAAAATAAAGTTGTATAATCACTTAAATCGTAAAGCGGAATAATGATATCTGAAATTTTAAAAATAACTCCGAAGTTAACGGCAAACGGAAGAATCAGGAAATAGCCGCATAATACTCCTGTCATAAACAAAATCCATACGGAATTGATGATGAAAATAGAGTTTTTTCTTTCATTGGGATGAAGGGCTGGGCTGATAAACCGCCACAGTTCCCAAACAATGTATGGAAAAGCCAGAACAATACCGCCAAATATAGATACCGCCATCATAACATTGAACTGCTGGTATAATTTGCTGGCACGCACCGGGAAATCTTTAGGAAGGTGAATGCTGTCTTCGCCCAAAATCATTCTTGAAAAGTGATTGACCATTTCAAAGGTGGCAAAATCGTTTCTGGTGGGACCGAAAAAAATATGATCCATGATCCAGTTGATGTTAAATCCGATAATGACTGCCGCAACGATGATGGCAAGAATCGAACGGATGAGGTGACCTCTTAATTCTCCAATATGTCCAAGGAAAGACATGTCTTTTTCACTCACAGGATGCTATTTTTAAGGTTTCAAATGTATGAAAAAAGTTTCGGTATTATATAACGTTAAATCTTTCAGCTTAATTAATTCCTTCGTCCAGAAGCTTGTGAAGATCAATAATCCCGAAATACTTTCCGTTTTCCGTCACAACAAGCTGTCCGATATTGTTTTCTTTTAAAATTTTCATGGCTTCTTTTGCCAAAGCTGTTCTTTCAATGGTTTTCGGCTTGGCAGACATAATATCTTTGGCCAGTACTTTTGAAATATCATCGCCTTTCAAAAGCATTCTTCTCAAGTCTCCGTCGGTAATTACTCCTATAATCTCATCGTTATTGGTAACAACAGTAATTCCGTGACGGGAACCGCTGATGGAGATAATAACGTCTTTTACGGTATCATGTTCCGTTACCTGCGGTTTTTGTGAAGACAAAAAGTCATCTACTTTCGATATCAGGTTTTTCCCGAGGCTTCCGCCGGGATGAAATTTAGCAAAATCATTAGCCTTAAAATCATTCATCTCCATTAAAGCAATGGCCAGAGCGTCTCCCAAAGCCATCTGTAAAGTGGTGGAGCTTGTAGGCGCCAGTTTATTAGGACAGGCTTCCATATCGACATGCGTGTCCAGTATAATTTCTGAAAACTCTGCAAGCTTGCTTGTTTTATTTCCGGTCATCCCGATCAGCGCCGAAGAATATTCTTTAAGATAAGGAACGAGGTTTACAATTTCAGGAGAATTTCCTGAGTTGGAAATGCACAATACCACATCCTGTTTCTGGATCACTCCAAGATCTCCGTGGATGGCTTCTGAAGCGTGCAAAAATTGGGAAGGTGTTCCCGTAGAATTCAGAGTTGCAACGATTTTATTGCCTACATGGGCAGATTTCCCGATTCCTACCACAATTAATTTTCCTTTTGCCGAATGGACAATTTCCACAGCACGGGCAAAATCATCATTTAATCGGTGGCGGAGCTTTTCAAGTTCTGAAATTTCTATTTCTAAAGTGCTTTTCGCTATTGAGATGATGTCGGATCTTTCCATTTTACGTATATGAGGCATATAAAAATCAATTAAAAAAGCGTTATTTCTAAAAGAATTTTTATTATAAATATAATTTTTTATAAATTCGTTCGCTTTTATTTTAAGCGAAAAATTCATAACTTTGGATTAGATGCAAATTTAGCAATAAAATTAGATGAGCGCAAAAAAAGCCAATTTATCGGGCGAATTGAAAAAATATTTCGGGTTTTCTACTTTTAAAGGGCAGCAGGAACAAATTATTGAAAACCTTCTGAACGGAAAAGATATATTTGTTTTAATGCCTACCGGAGGTGGAAAATCCTTATGCTACCAGCTTCCGGCACTTATTTCCGAAGGTACGGCCATCGTGGTTTCCCCTTTGATAGCATTAATGAAAAATCAGGTGGATGCGGTGAACGGACTTTCATCTGATAGTGGGATAGCCCATGTTTTGAATTCATCTTTAAACAAAACGCAGACCAAACAGGTTTTTGATGATATAAAAAGCGGTAAAACAAAGCTTCTTTATGTTGCGCCGGAATCCCTTATTAAAGAAGATTACCTTGATTTTCTGAAGGAAGTGAAAATATCATTTTTCGCCATAGACGAGGCTCACTGTATTTCAGAATGGGGTCACGATTTCAGACCGGAATACAGAAATCTCAAATCCATTATCGATAAAATTGCCGATGTTCCGGTAATAGCCCTTACGGCGACTGCTACTCCAAAAGTTCAGGATGACATTCAGAAAACACTGGGCATGACGAATGCTCTGGTCTTTAAAGAAAGTTTCAACAGACCGAACCTCTATTATGAAGTACGTCCGAAAGTAAATGTAGATAAGGAGATTGTAAAATTTATCAATCAGAATAAAGGAAAGTCGGGAATCGTTTATTGCCTGAGCAGACGTAAAGTAGAAGAGTTTGCCCAGCTTCTTCAGGTAAACGGTATCAACGCCTTACCGTATCATGCAGGTCTAGACCAGAAAGTGCGGGTAGCCAATCAGGACAAGTTTCTGATGGAAGAGGTTGATGTGATTGTCGCTACCATTGCATTCGGGATGGGAATTGATAAACCGGATGTGCGTTTTGTCATTCATTATGATTTTCCGAAATCGCTGGAAAGCTATTATCAGGAAACGGGAAGGGCAGGACGTGACGGCGGAGAAGGCTACTGTCTTGCATTTTACGATCCGAAAGACATTGAAAAACTTGAAAAATTCCTGGCTCAGAAGGCTGTCTCCGAAAGAGAAATCGGGTTACAGCTTCTCAATGAAGTCGTAGGCTACGCCGAAACGTCCATGAGCCGGAGACAATATATTTTATATTATTTCGGCGAAAATTTTGATCCGGTAAATGGTGATGGCGCAAAAATGTGCGACAATTCATCAAATCCTCCGAAATTAAAGGATGCTACGGATGATCTGAAAAAAGTCCTGCAGCTGATAAAAGATACGGGTGAGAAGTTTAAAGCAAAAGATCTGATTTCCATTATTGCCGGAAAGGAAACGGCTGTTACAAAATCCTATAAGCTGGAACAAAGCTCTTATTTCGGTTTTGGAAAAGAGGAAAAAGATAATCACTGGAAAACAATTTTAAGACAGGCAACGGTTCAGAATTTTTTACAGAAAGATATTGAAACTTATGGTGTTTTAAAGATTGCTGAAAAGGGTAAACTGGTTTTAGACGGAAAGCTGGAACATTCTTTCCTGATCGCCGAAGACAGGGAGTTTGACCTTACGCAGACAAAAGCCGAAAGTGATCAGGTTCAGATGCAGTCTGCCGGAGGATTGGACCAGAATTTATTCAATCAGTTAAAAGAATTAAGGAAAAAAGTTGCCAAAAAGCACGGAATTCCGCCGTACACAGTTTTTATGGACCCGAGTCTGGAAGATATGACGGTGCAGTATCCCATAACGGTTGAAGAGATTGCCAAAATCTACGGTGTTGGTGAAGGAAAAGCTAAAAAATACGGTAAAGAATTTGCGGATTTTATCAGTAAATATGTAGAGGATAATAACATCGAACGTACTCAGGATATGGTGCTTAAACAAGTGGCTAATAAATCCAGCCATAAAGTTTTCATCATTCAGAGTACCGACAAAAAGATTGATCTTGAAGACATTGCAAGAGCCAAAAATCTTTCGATGGACGAATTGCTGAAGGAAATGGAACGTATTGTTTATCAGGGAACCAAATTGAATATCGATTATTATATTGAAGATAATTTTGATGAAGATATTGTTGACGGTTTCATGGAATTCATGAACGAATCTGAAAGCGACAGCATGAAGGTACTGCTGGATGAATTTGGGGACGAACTTTCAGATGAAGAGGTGAGAATGTTGAGAATAAAATTCATCAGCGATGTTGCCAACTAAATGAAAGATGTATTAAAATATCTTTTATATATTATAATTTTCTTGATAGGATGTTATTTTCTTTTACTTCTTTTTGGGGTATTTATAGACTGGTATCTTCAAGGAAAAAAATAAAAAAGGAACTCTTCATACGAGGAGTTTCTTTTTCTTTTAAAAGCAAGTATTTAGTATAAAATTAAAATCTTTTTTTTACATTAACATCATTAATTATAAGGTTAGGATCAAAGGTTAAGAAAACTTTTTACTAATTTTACATAGATGAAAAAGATTTCTGTCATATTTATTCTGCCGGATCTTGAAACCGGAGGCGCAGAAAGGATTGTTACAACCATTGCGAATCATCTTTCCAGAGATCGTTTCGAGCCTAAGATTTTGCTGTTACGCAAACAGGGCGGATATCTGAAATTTCTCAATAAAGATGTAGAAATCATTGACATTAATACTGAAAGAATCAGGCATTCATTAAAACCTATTCTGCGGGAAATATACCGCAGAAAACCCGATATTGTATTTTCCGGGTTTGGAGAAGTAAATGCATATTTATCATTGTTTATCAAGCTTTTTCCGAAAACAAAATTTATCGCAAGGGAAACGAATGTGGTTACCCGGCACGTCACCAGAAAGGAAATCAAATTCTTCTATAATTTTTACAATAATTACGATAGGATCATTGCCCAGAGCGATGATATGATGCGGGATCTTATTAGAAATTTCAGCATAAAACCGAGCAAGATTGTTAAAATCAATAATCCCGTAGATTTTGATTTTATTGAATCAAAGCTTGCTTCCGCACAAAAGCCTGAAAGCTTTAAATTAAACTACAAAAACGTAGTAGCTATCGGAAATTTATCGGCAAGAAAAGGTTTTGATAATCTGCTGAAAGTTTTTTCCAGGCTGAAAAATGAAAATATTCTGCTGCATATTCTGGGAGATGGAAAAGACCGCGAAATGTTGCATCAGATGAAGGATTTCCTTGGTCTTGAGCACGTCATCTTCCACGGCAGACAGGAAAATCCATATGAATTCCTGAAATATGCGGACCTTTTTATTCTCTCTTCACGATATGAAGGTTTTCCCAATGTTTTGCTTGAAGCAGGGGCTTGCGGAACCTATTCGCTAGCCAATAATTGTCCGGGTGGCATTAACGAAATCATACAAAACGAAACTAATGGTGAAATTTCCGATATAGAAAATTATGAAGATTTTTCACAGAAAATTTTAAAAATTCTTCATAAAAATCATGATGAAGATCTGATTAAAAGCTCTATTAAATCCAGATTTTCTAAAAATATTATTCTGGATGCCTATGAAAAGGTACTGTTGAGCATGGTGAAATGATTCTGTTGTATTGTTCTTATGCAGTTTATTTTATACTTTTGACGCCTTTAATTTTATCCAAACTATAATACTTTCTCATGAATAAAATCCAGAGAATAGGATGCGCCTGCGAAAAACCCACATCAGATTATACGGAATACAGAAGTTCGGAATTAGGAATTGACCATACGAACGGAAGACATGCGGAAGTAAGCATTCAGCAGTGTAAGCTTTGCCAGAGAATATGGATTCATTATCTGGTTGAATTTGAACATTACTCCAAATCAGGAAGATGGTACAGAGGAATTGTTTCTAAGAAAGACAGGCCACAAATTACTCCCGAAAATGCTGTAGAATATCTGGAAAGTCTGGACTGGTACGTGTATGGAGGTTCTTATTTTAATTCCACAGGAGAATTTGGACAGGGAAAATTGAGCGTCGATTTATAATATCCCTAGATATCTTATGAATTTATATGAATAAGTTTGAAGAGCTGAAACGTTACAGATTTATTAAAAAATTGCGATCAAACGCTATTGCTATTACGACAAATCAAATTGAGATTCATTCGGGATATTTCAAAATGCATTATCTTATTGGAAGAATAAATGATATCCAACCATTAGATATTGATTTAAATATTTTTGAGAAGTTCTATAACGAAATTCAATTTTATCCTGTCGGTGAAGAAAGGAAACTTTACAATGTGGAATATCTTAAGAAACTTGATTCAAAATTAGAATTAGTGGATGCAAAATATAAAAATTTGCTTGATGAAAAATGTAAAGAAATCATTGAGAAATTTAAAGATATTAAAGATTTTTGCTGAAAAGGTTTTTAGCTCCGCTTTCTTCCCGAAAATTTGACAAATCTCACTTTCCCACCTGATAATTAATCGTTAAATTTGTAAGCATAAGAAAGTTAATAATAAACAAATTCATAAAATAACATGAGTCAATTCGATGTTACCGTAATCGGTTCCGGTCCTGGTGGTTATGTTGCTGCAATCCGTGCTGCACAATTAGGTTTCACAACAGCAATTATTGAAAAATACCCTACTTTGGGAGGAACTTGTCTTAACGTGGGTTGTATTCCTTCAAAAGCACTTTTAGACAGCTCAGAGCATTTTGAGAATGCAAAACACAATTTTGCCGGCCACGGAATCATTATCAACGAACCTCAGGCTGATATCGCAAGAATGATCGAGCGTAAAAATGAGGTCATCAAACAAAATACAGACGGAATCAGTTATCTGATGAATAAAAACAAAATCACTGTTTTTGAAGGAGTCGGAAGCTTCGAATCTGCAACCCAGATCAAAGTAACGAAGAATGACGGTTCTACTGAAACAATTGATTCTAAATATACCATCATCGCAACAGGTTCCAAGCCGTCTTCTTTGCCTTTCATCACGATTGATAAAGAAAGAGTAATTACTTCCACGGAAGCGTTAAATCTTAAAGAAATTCCTAAACATCTTGTGGTAATCGGAGGTGGAGTAATCGGTCTTGAATTAGGTTCGGTTTATTTGAGATTGGGCGCCCAGGTTACCGTTGTTGAATTTATGGATAAAATCATCCCGGGAATGGACGGTGCTCTAAGCAAGGAGTTAACGAAAGTTCTTAAAAAGCAGGGTATGAAATTCATGCTTTCTACGGCTGTTTCTGCAGTGGAAAGAAACGGAGATACCGTGAAAATTACAGCAAAAGATAAAAAAGGAGAAGAAGTAACGGTTGAAGGAGATTACTGTCTGGTTTCTGTAGGAAGAAGACCTTACACAGACGGGCTCGGACTGGAAAAAGCAGGTGTTGAGCTTGACGAAAGAGGAAGAGTGAAAGTGAACGATCACCTTCAGACTAATGTTGCCAATATTTACGCAATCGGAGATGTGATCAAAGGCGCAATGTTGGCTCACAAAGCAGAAGAGGAAGGAGTTTTTGTAGCTGAAACGTTGGCAGGACAAAAGCCTCACATCAATTATAATTTAATTCCCGGAGTTGTTTACACCTGGCCTGAAGTTGCCGGAGTAGGTAAGACTGAAGAGCAATTGAAAGAAGAAGGTGTAGCTTACAAAGTAGGATCATTCCCGATGAGAGCTTTAGGAAGAAGCCGCGCAAGTGGTGATATTGATGGTCTGGTTAAGATCATTGCAGACGAAAAAACCGATGAAGTTTTAGGAATGCACATTGTGGGAGCAAGAGCGGCAGATTTAATTGCTGAAGGCGTAATTGCTATGGAATTCCGTGCAAGTGCAGAAGATATTGCAAGAAGCTCACACGCACACCCTACGTACGCAGAAGCTATTAAAGAAGCGGCATTGGATGCTACGGCAAAAAGACCGATTCATATGTAATATTGAATTAAAAAATTCAATCATTTAAAAATATTTGTAAATTAGGAGAGGCATTAGTCTCTCTTTTTTGTTAATACAAGTGTTATGAAAAGTATATGTATAAGTGTTTTGCTTCTATTTGCGAGCAGTTCATTTGCCCAGGAAGCAGGAAAAGCAGGAGAGCTTCTGAAGAATGAAGCTTCCAAAACTGAAATTGGATCTGTGAATGGTAAAAAATCCGATGTAAAAAATAAAAATAATTCAGGTTTCAGAAATCAGGGGAATAATGGTTTCAGAACAAACAATCCACAATACCGGTGGAACCAGGAATATGGGTACTCCGAAGTTTTTGTCAGAATTCCCGAACAGGGATTTTTCAGCGTGGAAATAGGCGATCAGTTTATCTCCAATAATTCAGGAAAATTCAGGTTTTTTGATCTGCCGGCAGGAAGAATTCCCATTTCAATCTATGAAAGCGGCTATTTATTGTACAGAACTACCCTGAATGTAAGAAACAACAGCAGGCTTGTTCTTGATTTTTTCACCAATGAAGGTTTATTTTTGCTGGATTCTTACCCTATTCAGTCTTACGGCTTCAACAGCTGGAATGACGTCTGGAACAATCCTTACGGAAACAGCGGAAATATAAGCTATCCTAATGTGATGGACAATCAGACGTTTCAGCAATTTATGGATACAATGAAGGATAGAGCCTGGTTTGATGATAAAAAACTGGCATTTATCAATCAGCAGGGCAGACATGCGATGTTTACCTCGGAACAAATCAGTATTTTGGTGAAAGATCTTAGTTTTGATAAAAATAAACTGGCTTTAGCTAAATCATTATTTCCGAAATGTGTGGATAAGCAAAAATATTTTATTGTTGGAGAAGCATTGGATTTTGAAAGCAGCAGAAAGGAACTGATGGATTATATTTCTAAATTATAAACATTTGATTCAAATATCAGTTTAAATAAAAGAGGAAACAATTTCCTCTTTTTTGCTTCATTATTTCGTTTTTGCAAGTTCGGCTTATATTTCCGTACCTTTACCGACTAATTTTATGATCAATGCAACTCGGAAAAACTCAGACTTTAAAAATTTCAGATAAAAATAATTCAGGATGGATCTTAACGGATGAATCGGACGAAAAGGCTTTTTTACCGAAGATTTTTATTCAGGAAGATAAAGAAATAGACGATGAAGTGGAAGTTTTTGTGTATCAGGATGACAATAAACTGAAGGCAACCACGGAAATTCCATTGGCAGAGGTAGGGGAGTTTGCGGTAATGAGTTGTGTGCAGAGCCTTCCGAGTGGTGCTTTTATGGATTGGGGAATTATTAAAGATCTTTTCATCCCGTACAAGCAGCAGAAAACAAAAATTGTAGAAGGAAAAAGATATCTTGTACACATTTATGTTGATGAAGATCTGGATCTTATCACCGGAACCACAAAGTTTAAAAGAAATCCGCAATATCAGGATCTGCCGTTTAAAAAAGGAGATAAAGTTGATCTTATCATGATGAACGAAAGCGAACTCGGCTGGAATGTAGTGATCAATAAAAAATACATCGGACTTATTTACAGTTCTGATGTTTTCAAAAAACTGTATCCTTTATCCGAAGAGACCGGCTATATCAAAGCCATCCGTGAAGATGGAAAAATAGACGTTTCACTCCAGCCGGAAGGGTTTGAAAATATTGATGAGTTTAAAAAGAAAATTCTTGATAAGCTGGAAGAAAATTACGGTCTCCTATATATTTCCGATCAGTCATCTCCTGAAGAGATCAAAGATGAGCTCCAGATGAGTAAGAAGAATTTCAAGAAAGCCATTGGCGGACTTTATAAAGATAAAGTTATTGATATCCTTGACGATAAAATCAAATTGTTATAAAAACAAAAAAGAGCAGAATTTTCTGCTCTTTTTTATTATTCTCTATTCTTCACCATTAGCCAACCGGTATAAACCCTGCCGTCGGAAACTTTTATCGTGTACCAGTAATTTCCTGTAGGAATCGGACTTCCGTTAAGCTTGCCATCCCATTCCAGAGGTTTTTTCAAGATTACTTCTTTGAAAACAGGTAATCCTCTGCGGTCATACACATTGACTTCAGTACCCGGATAATTTTCAAGTCCGGCGATTTTCCATTGATCATTGTATCCATCTCCATTCGGGGTAAAGGCATTAGGAATATTGAAAATTGAAAAAGGTTTTTGCCCAATAAAACAGCCTTCTTTGGTTCGTACATAAACAATATACTCGCCGATATTTAAATTGGTGAAAATATTTGAAGTCTGCCACGTAAAGTTATCCAGAGAATATTCAAAATTACCGGAAGCGGAAAGAGCTACTGTCGCAGAACCGTTGTTAACGGTTACACCCGTAATTTCCGGCAATACGATATAACTTGCCTGAACCTGGTCGGTACTCTGGCATCCGAAATTATTGCTTACCGTTACAGAATAATTCCCTGCTGCTGAAACTGTAATGGTTTGGGTGGTAGCTCCCGTACTCCATAAATACGATGCAAATCCGCTTCCCGCATCCAGCGTTACGGTTTTACCTTTACAGAATTCAATTTTTTCAGGGAGTTCCAATACAGGTTTGGGGTTTAAGGTAAGGCTTAGTCTTACTACGGTAAAACATCCGTCTGCTGTAGTAACTTTTACGTGGATTACCGTGGAACCTACATTTAGAGTATAATTCGATGGGTTGGCGATAGGATTTCCGAGATCATCGGTATAAGTAAAAGTATATATTCCTGGATTGGCTGTGATATTAGACTGATAAGAAGTAAGGTCTACCACCATTGAATTTGCGGTTGAGCTGTTACAAACCGTTGCAGAATAATCATTGGCAGGAACATTATTGGCTGATAAAGTTACCGAAATTTCAAGCTTTTCAGATTCACAATTATTTAATGTCTGTGTTACAAAATAGGTTACACCATGAACCAATGGAGTTGTTAATGGCAGCACATTACCTGCGGCGTCATAGAACGTCAGTGCAGTTCCGGCAACAACCAGATTAGATAATTTCGGATTGGATGAAGCACAGAAATCCTGAGCCGGGTTTCCTGTTGGTTTCGGTGTTTCGTTAATGGTTACCTGAACAGCTGTCTTATTACTTTCGCAGCCGTTAACAGTTTGTGAAGCGTAGTATGTTTGCCCGTTTACAAGTGCTGTAGAGGTGGTTAAGATATTTCCTGCCGCATCATACCATTTGATATTCTGTCCTGTAATCTGGATGTTTGAAATAGTGGGATGATTGCTTGCGCAGAAAGTTTGTTGTGGGTTTGCAGTGGGTGAAATTTGTTGTGTTGAAAAAACTTTGAAAGGAACTTTTGCACTTTCGCACCCTGTATTATTGTATTGGGTGACATAGTATTGGTTGCCAGCAATAATATTAGCATAATTACTAATAAGATTACCTGCAAAATCGTAAAAGTGAATATTTTGATTATTATTAATATTCAGTTGATTCAAAGTCATTAGATTTACATCACTACAAAAATAGAAGTCATTTACCGTTAATGGCGGAGGTGAATTCTTTATAATTACATTTACAGCTAACCGTTTAGGATTATAGGGACAAGATTCATCCTGTACCGATGCATAATAAGTAACATTATTCTGTAAAGCCGTATTTGATGGTAATGGATAGAGTGATATAGGAGAATCATACCAAGTTGTATAACTTGTGTTTGGAGAAAGATCTTGTATAGTGGAATTCAGGGAAGAGCAGAACGTCTGTACTTTGTCTCCATCAGGAGTTCCGTTATAACATTTCCCGAATTTTTGTACAACTCCATTAATATCGCTGTTGGTGTATTTTATAATTTTAATGTCCTGATCAGGATCGAAATCCTGGTAATCATCATAATATCCGGTTAAAATTAGATTTCCTTCAGAGTCTATATTTTGGCTGTACAAGAATGAAGAAAAATCACTCTTGTTAAAAATAAGCTTCCCATCGTTTCGGAATTTTAAGTAATAAGTATCTGCATGACGGCTCAAATAACTGTAGTTGAGACCTAAATCCAATTTATTTACAGTCTCCTCTGTGTTGTTGTTCCCATTAACTACTTTAATGGTTTTATCCATATAGCGAACAAAGAAGTTGATGGTATTATCTGAATTAAGTTTTATAGAAAGAAAGTCATATGTATCTTCACCCTTAATTAGAGAATTCCAAACTAAATTACCATTGGGGCTGATCTTATAGATAATTGTTCTTCCTCCTAGTGGTGCATTTACCGTTACATTTGGAAAAGCTATGACTTGTGCTTCATAGTAACTGCTGGCTGTATAAATATTATTATCAGTATCAATATCGATTTTAGAATTGGAAGAACCAGAAATGGAACCGTGAAGAGAAAGATTTTGATACCATATAAAGTCGCCGTCATTATCAAATTTAGCTAAGAAATGCCTGTTTGAGCTTATGTTTCCTGCAGGAAATGTAATATTGTCAATTTTTAAGTATGCCTCAAAATTTCCGGATATTACAATGTTATTGTTGTGATCTACTTTTACACAATTAATAGATGGTGTATTATGTGCATGAAGTGGCCGTGCCCATCCAAATGAGCCATCAGCATTATTTTTCATTATAAAAATTCCGTCAGGAGCGGGTAAATTGTAGTTCACTGCAGGATCAGGATTAAAATCTGTAATGAAAAGCGGTTGATAATTTGCGTAATTTCCTGTCGATATGATATTATTGTTCTGGTCAATAGTACAGGTCATATTTGCTACATAATTGTAAATGTTTCCAAAAATGAAATTTCCTGCAGGATTAAGTTTCACAAGAAAAGAGCTTGATGATAGGATCCCTGTGTCAAAAATAGTATTGGAATTGGGATCTAACTTTAAGTTTTGTCCATCTGTATATCCCGCAACTACAATATTGTCCTGTTTGTCAATTACTAATGAAGTAATTGCAGATCCGTAACTTGAACTGATTTCTTTTACCCAGATGACATTTTTATTTTTGTCAAGTTTTGCAATAACAGCTCTGTTTAATTCGGTTGCTGAAGTCGTCTTGGTTATATTTCCAAATGTAATGCTATTTATACTTGGAAATGCAAATCTTCCATAACTTCCGGCAACATAGATATTTCCTTGGGAATCAGTATCGCTAAATTTTAAATAATGTTGCGACTCAACAATTGGACTGGTCGTCTGGAAATCCCATAAAAGATTTTGAGAATACAAAGTCCCAAAGTAAAACAAAATCAACAGAAATAAAATTCTTCGCATAGGTTATTAATTTTCCGGCAAATATAACAAAACCGACTTTTGTAAAAGATTAAAAGTTAGTAATACAAAAAGCTTTATGTTAAAAACTGATGCATATCATAATTTTTTCTCTTAATTATTTTGTTTAACAATTTTGTCAAAACGTTCGATTGATTTATATTTGCACAAATTTGTTTAACAAAAATGTCAAATCAAGCAAAAAAAGACCAAACACAGGAATTAATCAAAGAAACTGCAAAGAATTTATTTTTTGTGAAAGGGAAGTTTGATGCCACCACACAGGAGATTGCTGATGAGGCCGGGGTCAACAGAACGCTGATCAACTATTATTTCAGATCAAGAGACAATCTTATACAGATCATTTTTGATGAAGCTCAGAAAGTAGAACATGAAAAATCTGAAATTATTATGAATTCTGATTTACCATTCAAGGAAAAGATTGCCCAGTTTATCGAAGGAAGTTTGTCTACCAGTCTTCAGTATCCATATTTGGAAACCTATATCGTTTCGCAGATCAACAAAGGAAACTGCCATAAAAAAGATATTGAAGAAGATGAATTGAAAAAGCTCTACAGAGAAGTAGAAGCAGAAATGGATCTGGGAAATATTGAAAAAATGGCACCCATTCAGTTTGTCTTGAATATGATTTCCCTATTGGTTTTTCCAAGTGCTGTAAGACCTTTACTGATGGAAAACCTGATGATAGACGAAGTGGAATTCGATAAAATTATTTCAGAAAGAAAAGACATCATCTTAAATATGTTATTTAAAAATTAAAAATGTTAAAGTATTTTAAAAAATGAATCGTCTTTTAGAAATAAAAACTACAGCAACAGCAATTACATTAAAAAAATAAACGAAGTATAAAATTATGAAAAGAAAACGAATAACTGCACAAAAGCTAAAAATAGGAATAGCGGCTGCATTTATGCTTTTCGGCTTTTCATCACTATCTGCACAGCAGCAGGTTTCCCTTCAGGAGGCCATCAAACAGGCACTCCAGAATAAAGCGGAAGCTAAAAAAGCGGCTTTACAGGTGAAAAAAGCTGAATACAAAATTGATGAGGCCAGAGCCGGAGCCCTTCCGCAGATCAGTGCCAATATCAGCAATACTTTTAATCCGATTCTTCAGACCTCCGTACTTCCCGGAGAAATCATCGGGATGCCGGGGCAATTGGTTCCCGTTACTTTCGGAACAAAATGGCAGTCGGTCAATTCGGTATCGCTGTATCAGAATATTTTTGACCAAAGGGTTTTTACAGGATTAAAAGCAGCTAAATCTACCAGAGAATTTTATCTGCTTAATTCTGAGCTTACCAATGAACAGATCATTGAAAACGTAGCGACTGCTTATTACCAGGTATTTGTTCAGGAAGAAAACCTTAAAACCATAGAAGCCAGCTACACCAACACGGAAAGAGTGAGAAATGTAATAAAAAGCCTGGTAGATAACGGACTGGCAAAATCTATTGATCTTGACCGTACCAATGTTCAGCTTACCAATATCGGTTCAAACAGACAGCAGCTGGTAAATGCAGTGGAAGTTTCAAAAAATGCACTGAAATTTTATATGGGAATTCCAATCAGTACGCCTATAGAACTGGAAGAAAAAAACATTGAACCGAATACCGCTTTGTTAAATACTGCTGCCAACCTGGAAGAACGTTCGGAACTCAAAGTATTGAACAAGCAGAAAGAACTTCTTCAATACAATAAAAAAGCAACCGAAGCTTTACTCTATCCAACAGTTGGCCTGCAGGCAAATTACGGATGGCAGGGACTGGGTAATAAGTTTCCATATTTTACGGGAAGCGCCCAGGGAACAAACTGGAGTGATTATGCATCTATAGGGTTGGCGATTAAAATCCCGATTTTCTCCGGTGGATCCACAAGAGCACAGATTCAGCAGGCTGAAATCGATATTCAGGATCTTGACCAGGATATCAACAATACCAAAGAAAGCCTCGACCTTGATTATAAAAACGCCATCAGCAATATGGAAAATGCGATCATCAATATCGAGAGTACGAAAGATAATGTAGGACTTGCGGAAAGAGTTCAGAAAAATACACAATCCAATTATCAGTACGGTCTTGCAACACTTACTGAAGTGCTGGATGCTGAAAACGCATTGACGCAGGCTAAGCAGAATTATGCAAACGCTTTATTAGACTACAAACAGGCTGAAATTAAATTAATTAAGGCAAAAGGACAATTAAACACATTACAAAACCCATAATAAACTACAATGAAAAAAACTCTAATATATATTATCGTGGCAGCTGTACTGGTCGGTTTAGCGGCGTACAAAATTGCAGGAAATAAAGAAAAGCAGACCCAGGAAGTAAAAGAAGTAGCCAAGCAGGTAGACAAAATCAATGTGAATGTGGTTACCGTTTCCAGAGAAAATATAGATACGGATTATTCTGCCAACGGAACATTCATTCCAAAGCAGGAATCCAACCAGTCTTCTGAAATCTCCGGAAGAGTTGTAAGTGTTCTGGTAAAAGAAGGATCCAGGGTAGGAGCCGGACAGGTTTTGGCGACTATTAAAAAAGATGCCATCGAAGTAGACGTTACCCAGGCTCAAAACAACTTGCAGAATGCTATTATTGATAATCAGCGTTACGAAAATGCTTTCAAAACAGGAGGGGTGACAAAGCAGCAGCTTGATAATTCAAGGCTTCAGCTTAAAAATGCGCAGGCAGCAGTTCGTGCGCAAGGGGTAAAAATAAATGATACCAGCGTACGTGCAGGAATCAGCGGTACCATCAACAAGAAAATGGTAGAACCGGGAATGGTAGTCGCACCGGGAACTGCCTTATTTGAAATTGTGAATATCAATTCATTAAAGCTTTCAGTTTTAGTTGACGAAAGCCAGATAGGGAAAATTCAGATCGGGCAGGAAGTTCCTATTAAAGTAAATGTTCTCCCTGAAGATTCTTTCTCAGGCAGGATTACTTTCATTGCTCCTAAAAGTGATGCTTCTTTAAATTTCCCTGTTGAAATTGAAGTTCAGAATAAAGGAAATCTGAAAGCGGGTATGTACGCAACAGCAACGTTTAAAACAAACCACGGTGCTGAAACGCAGAACATGCTTATGGTACCTGCAGAAGCTTTTGTAAACGGGGTGAGTTCAGGACAATTATTTGTTGTTCAGAATGGAGTTGCAAAATTGATCAAAGTGACAGTTGGTAAAGTGTTCGGGGATAAAGTTCAGGTTCTGAGCGGGCTGAATGGCGGAGAACAGGTGGTTACCAGCGGACAGATCAATTTAGATAACGGGTCTAAAGTAAATATCGTAAAGTAGAAGACCTATGAAATTAGCAGAAATATCGATTAAAAGACCATCGCTGGTTATCGTATTATTTACGATCCTTACGTTGGGAGGTCTCCTGAGTTATACACTCCTGGGGTACGAATTGATCCCGAAATTCGAAACCAACATGGTAACGATTTCTACAGTATATCCCGGAGCTTCGCCTGCAGAGGTAGAAACATCCGTTACCCGAAAGATAGAGGATGCCGTTGGTTCTTTGGAAAACGTGAAAAAAGTAGAGTCTTCTTCCTATGAAAGCTTATCCGTAATCATGGTTCAGCTGAATAACGGAGCCGATGTGGATTATGCTTTAAATGATGCCCAGAGAAAGGTAAATGCTATTCTCGCAGACCTTCCGGATGATGTGGATGCGCCTTCCCTGAATAAATTCTCCCTCGATGACCTACCAATCATCACGATGAGTGTTTCATCAGACAAACTAAACAGTAAAGACCTTTACGATCTTTTAGATAAAAAAATAGAACCGATTTTCTCTCGTGTAAACGGTGTGGCACAGGTTGATCTTGTGGGCGGACAGGAAAGAGAAATTCAGGTAAATCTTGATGAAAAGAAATTGCAGGGGTACGGACTTTCAATTGGTGATGTACAGCAGGCTATTCTTTCTTCAAACCTTGATTTCCCTACAGGTAGTATTAAAACAAGAACTACAAAATCCACGATCAGGTTATCGGGAAAATATAAGTCGGTTCAAGAAATGAATAACCTCGTGGTTTCCAATAAAAATGGAGCACAGGTTCGTTTATCAGACATTGCAACGGTTTTTGATTCCCAGAAAGATGTTGAAAAAGTGGCGAGATTCAATCAGTTTCCTACTATCTTGATGCAGGTGAAAAAACAATCTGATGCCAATGCGGTAACGGTATCCGAAAGCGTTCAGAAAACCATTCAAACCGTAGAAGAAACCTATAAAATGCAGGGTGTAAAAGTGAAAGTGGTAAATGATACTACAGAGTTTACTTTGGAATCTGCGAACCACGTTATTTTCGACTTGTTCCTGGCAATTGTGCTCGTAGCGATTGTGATGCTATTATTCCTTCACAGTATCCGAAATGCATTCATTGTAATGGTTTCGATCCCGGCTTCCCTGATTGCTACTTTCATCGGAATTTATTTTATGGGTTACACGCTGAACCTGATGAGCTTACTGGGGCTTTCCCTTGTGGTAGGTATCCTGGTGGATGATGCGATCGTAGTACTGGAAAACATTTACCGTCACATGGAAATGGGGAAAAGCAAGATCCGTGCAGCGTATGACGGGGCTTCGGAGATCGGGTTTACGGTTGCAGCAATTACCCTGGTAATCGTGGTAGTATTCCTTCCGATTGCGATGAGTTCCGGTTTGGTAGCTAACATTCTGGCCCAGTTCTGCGTCACGGTAGTTATTGCAACCATGCTTTCATTGCTGGCGTCATTTACCATTATTCCGTGGCTATCTTCAAGATTTGGTAAGCTGGAACATTTAACAGGTAAAAACTGGTTCGAAAAATTCATCCTTTGGTTTGAAGGAATGATCGACAAATTTACACACTGGATCACAGGAATTCTGGAGTGGTGTCTTAAAACGACCTTAAGAAGAATTTCTACGGTTGTTATTACATTCGTTGTTTTAATTGCTTCTTTCATGCTGGTAGCATTCGGATTTATCGGAGGTGAATTCTTCCCGCCGATCGACAGAGGTCAGTTCCTTGTTCAGATGGAATTGCCAAAAGATGCAACAGTTGAAAAAACAAACCAGTTAACTTTGGATGTTGAGAAGTTTTTAAGAAATGATAAAGATGTTGTAGATCTTATTACAACAGTAGGGCAGCAGTCAACCGGTTTCGGTGGCGCGCAGGCTACAACGTACCAATCGGAGGTTCAGGTAAACTTGACGGATAAATCCGAACGTTCTGAAAGCACCAACATCAAAGCTGCCAAAATAAAAAGAGCTTTAGAGGAGAAATTTACAGGCGTTGAATTTAAAACTGCCCCAATCGGAATCCTGGGAGCTGAAAATGCCCCGATAGAAATGGTGGTTACCGCTCCGGATAACGCAACAGCCGTAAAAGAAGCGACCAGAATATTAGCCCTTCTTAAAAAAGTACCGGGAGCGGTGGATGCAGAATTATCTACCGACACCGGAAATCCGGAAGTGCAGGTAAATATCGACCGAGATAAAATGGCTTCTTTAGGCTTAAATCTTTCCAGTGTAGGACAAACGATGCAGACTGCATTCAACGGAAATACGGACGGAAAATTCAGAGCCGGAGAATACGAATATGATATCAATATCCGTTTCGCTGATGCCAACAGACAGTCTATTGATGATGTAAGAAACTTAATGTTTACCAATCCGCAGGGTCAGCAGATCCGTCTGAGCCAGTTTGCCGATGTTAAAATGGGTTCGGGACCGAGTTTGCTTGAACGTAGAGATAAGTCTCCTTCTGTGAAAGTAAGAGCCAAAGCAGTGGGTAGACCGGTAGGAGACGTTGCCAATGAATGGGCCAATCAGTTCATGGATGGTAAAAACAAACCTGCAGGAGTAGATTATATCTGGAGCGGGGATATGGAAAACCAGCAGGAAGGTTTCGGTACGTTAGGTATCGCTTTATTGGCGGCTATCGTATTGGTTTATCTGGTAATGGTTTCCTTGTATGACAGTTTCGTGTATCCGTTTGTGGTATTGTTCTCCATTCCTTTGGCGATGATTGGGGTAATGGTAATTCTTGCCTTAACAGCCAATTCACTGAATATTTTCACCATGCTAGGGATGATCATGTTGATTGGTTTAGTTGCAAAGAATGCGATCCTGATCGTCGACTTTACCAATGCGAGAAAAGCAGCAGGAGCTACCACGCATGATGCTTTGGTACAGGCGAACCACGCCCGTCTTCGTCCGATCTTGATGACAACCATTGCGATGATCTTCGGGATGTTACCTATCGCATTGGCAACCGGAGCCGGAGCAGAGATGAACAAAGGTTTGGCGTGGGTAGTTATCGGTGGTTTAACATCATCTCTATTCCTCACCTTGATTATTGTACCGGTGGTTTACTCTTTGTTTGATTCCATCCTGAGAAGAATAGGCAAACATGAAAAAGTAGATTATGAAGCTGAAATGAAAGCCGATTATGATCACAGAGAACTGAGTGAAGACGGTTATACCCCGAAACATTTAGACTAATATAACACAACCTTTAATTAACCGGAAAGCGCATCAGAAATGGTGCGCTTTTTTCGTCATTGCGATGAGCGAAGCGAAGAAGCAATCTCTGAAATTGGTAATAAGGTAAAAAAATAATAAACATCAATGCTCAATTGCTGAGTATAAACTGAAAGTTTACGAACATAGTTCAGCCTTTGCGAACAAAAAATATTTTCGATAATTTTAAAAACTTTGCAATTCTTTGCGTTAAGATTAATCCAAAAAAAGCTTTCGGGAATCCCGAAAGCTTTATATTTATATTAAATCGTAAGAATTAATCTGCCATTACTTCACCTGCCTTTCGGTACACGAAGCTGCCATAGATATGTCTTCTTGCGAAACGGCTTGGCGAATCTGCATTCACCATTTTGATGTAGGTATTTCTAGGAACACCCAGGTATTCATAAATATTACCGTTAAGATGCTGAATGGTTAGTATGGATTTTTCCAGATAGAAATCCTGAATATTGGAAGTTGTGGTAGTTTCAGTATATTCTTCCTTATATTTTTCCTGAGTTTCAGGATTAATGCTCACCAGAAAATGATAGGCTTCAATCACCGATTTACTTTTTTCTTCCGCTTCCAGCTTTCCGGCTTCATCATTGATGAATTTATCAGGATGCGTATCCTTCATCGTATTCCTGTAGATGGTTTTCAGTTCTCTCAGTGTCACATTTTTATCAACTTCAAGAAGCTTTCTGTATTCGCCTATTTTTTTCATTATGGTTGGATCCTTTTTTCGGGATGCAAAATTAAGGTTTTATTTTCGAAAATTGTAAGTTTTTGATTATTAATTTGTTTTGATTGAAATAATATTAATTTAAACCTAATTTAATCTAATGTATTAATTCATAAATCTAAGAATAACAGTGAAAGTTTCATTGATTCCTGAATATGCTCATCCAATGCATCTCTGTCCTCCACCGGATAATAAAAATCTTTCGGATTTACGAAAACATTGTTGTATTTGGTTCTTTCACTGGCTCCATCAACATCAATAGATAATAATCAGGAACCGGTTTTGCGTTGTATAGTTTTCAAACCTTTAGATGTGACTTTAGATTCAACACAGCCAACCAAGGCGCCTCTACCCAATATATCAAAGCAAATAGCAGTATAAATTCCGTTTCGAACCAGCTGACCCGTAGCAAGAATGCAGGCGTATAAAACATTGGGAAGATTCACAATACCACGGGAAACTTCTAGTGTAAATGGAATATTATTGATTTCTTTATATTGGTGTTGGAGATTTTTCTTTAAACCGTTCAGAGCGTCTTTAACTGAAATTATTTCAGGATCATTGGTTTTTAAAGCCATGTTTTTCAATGCAGGATGCAGCTGCCTGAACTCACATACAGCATTGAAATACGCTAAAAGATTCTCAGAGTTCATTTAAATTAATCAATTACTCCGTCTTCTGGAAAATATGTGTCACTTTAGCATCCTTAATAAAATCCTGAAGCGGCATATCTTTCACAGCGTTTTTATTGGTGAGTTCAATATAATACACCATTGTATTGGGAAACTTAGGATCTTTACAAAGTATTTTAAAGCGTTTTACCTTTTCATTATCACTTAAAAAAACAAGCTCGGAAGCATTATAAAGCCGGATATTGTTCACATCAAAAGCATCTTTCCAGTTTTTCTGAAGTTTCGCAAACCGTTTTTGGGTCCTGTCGCTGTCTTCATTTTCAAACTTATCAACCTGGAAATCTGTTAAAAGTTGAGGGTAAACCAGTCCTTCCTGAAGAATCGCTTTGGTGATTTTATCAGATTTATCGTAGAAAATAACCTTATTATCAAACTGTACCTGATTATCTTTCTCAACAATATTTCCTGAAAACTTTTTGTAATTTTTCTTTTTATAATCGTTTTTAAAATGTTCGATAGCGGCCTTATCTTTTGGTCCTGGCTTTTCTGTTTTCTGGGCAAAAACAGATGCTGATAAAAGTAAGGTGAGGCTGACTGTGTATAATAATTTCATGATGTTTTACTAATTTTTAATTAAGATTTAAAGAATATTTTTAAGTCTTAGATAGTGCAGGAGCATAATGGTTTTAGCATCTTTAATCGCTCCGGTTTCAATCATCTGCAAAGCTTCCTCAAAAGAAAGTTCCAGCACTTCAATATCTTCACCTTCATCATCAAGTCCGCCGCCGTCATTTATTTTCATATCCTTCGAATATTCGGCGATAAAAAAGTGAAGAATTTCTGTGACAGCACCCGGTGACATATACGCTTCGAAAATCTTCTCAACGTGAGAAATTTTGTACCCGGTTTCTTCTTCGGTTTCCCTTTTAATACAATCTTCAGGATTATCATCGTCCAGAAGTCCGGCACAGACTTCAATCATCATTCCTGTTTCATTTCCGTTTAGAAAAGAAGGCAGTCTGAACTGTCGGGTGAGGATTACATTTCCCGTGCTTTTGTCATATAATAAAATGGCCGCACCATTTCCCCGGTCATACGCTTCACGGCTTTGCTGCTGAAAGCTGCCGTCTTTTTTCTGGATGCTGAATGTTACCTTCTTTAAGGTGTACCAGTTGTCTGATAATATTTCCGTCTTTTCTATCTGAACGTTTGTATTGTGCATAGATTGTATAATCTTGTTAATTATTTTTTAATAAATGTTCCAAAGCTTTTTTTAAATCGGGGAACTTAAATTGAAAACCTGCATTCTGAATCTTCTCCACGGAAGCTCTTGAGCCTTCCAGAAGGGCATCTGCAAGTTCGCCAAAAATCAGTTTTAAAACAAATCCGGGAATATTAGGCATGAAAAGCGATTTCTTTAAAACCTCAGCAATTTTTTTTGTTAAATTTTGATTTGTGGTATGCTGCGGCGAAACGGCATTAAAAGCTCCATCAATGGTGTCATTTTTCAGTGCAAATTCATAAATGGCACAAATGTCTTCAATATGAATCCAGGGCATATATTGCTTTCCGGTTCCCAGAGGAGCGCCGATTCCCATTCGGATAGGAGGTAGCATTTTCTTCAAAGCACCGTCTTTTTCAGAAAGAACCACTGCGGTACGGATTTTAACCACTCTTTCCGCCAGATTTTGTTCTTTAAACTGATCTGCAACACGTTCCCACAATACTACGACTTCACTTAAAAAGTCATTTCCGGGTCCGTCACTTTCAGTGAAAATTTGATCTGTAGTTTTGGTTCCGTAATAATTGATGCCTGAAGCGGATATAAAAGATTTCAGCCGGATTTTTTTCTTCTGAAGCGTTTTCATAATCAGATCGGCAGAATCAACCCTGCTGGAAATCAGTTCTTTTTTTCGTTCATCGGTCCAGCGTTTTTTAGAAATATTGGCTCCGGCCAGATGAATGATGTGGGAAACACCATCAAAAGCGCTTTCATCAATTGTTTTTTCTCTGATATTCCATTCAAATTCATCACTCCGCCTTTTTTTTCTTGTTAAAAAACGAACGGTATAGTCTTTTTCAAGTCTTTTAGCAAGCTCCCGGGCAATAAGCCCGCCAGCTCCGGTGATCAGTATAATATCTTTCATGAATAACTGCGTTTACTGTTATGACTGGTTTTTAACGATTAAAACAAAATCATCATCCAAAAGTTTATAGCCATAGTCGTATATGAATTTATATTCAGAACCATTTTTATACACTTTCAGATTGGTAAAATATTCAAAATCAAAACCCAAACCATCCAATTTTGAGCGGGGTACTTTTGCTTTTCCGTCCGTATTTACTTCGGAAAGGATTCTGTAGTTTTTGCGAAGTTTATTATTAACATTACGCATAAGATTGTTGGAATCCTTATTCTGCTTGTTGTTGTAGGCGTTCCGACAGGCGTCATTGCAAAATTTTTTGTCGGATCTCCCGATGATTTTTTCGTCACATTCAAGACAATTCATAATTTTTATTTTTTCAATTTGTGTGGATGTGCATGTTTTTTCTTTAATAGTTTCTTAAACCTGCTGTGTGCAGGATAGCTTCTGTTGGATGTTATATTATTGAAAAAAAGTGCCGTAAGTAATAAAATAATACACCCGGAAAGAACCGGTGATAACACATACCAGAATCCCAGTTCAGGGATTTTTCCTGTGGAACTTACTGCAATCAGTGCGGTAGCGCCACCGGGAGGGTGAAGGGTTTTGGTATATTGCATTAAAATAATTGAGAAAGCAACGGCAAGGGGAGCTGAAAGCCAGATAATATCAGGAACAATCTTATAAACCGTAACGCCAACCAAAGCTGAAATCACATGTCCTCCTACCAAATTCCTCGGCTGCGCAAGCGGACTCTGAATCGCTCCGTAAATCAAAACGCTTGAGGCTCCGAAAGATCCGATCAGAAAAATATTCTCTGTAGCGGATACTGAATGCGACTGGATAAAAGCAATAATCCCGATTCCGAAAAAGGCACCCAGAAAAGACCAAAAATGTTCTTTATAATCAACAAGTGTTTCCCTGTAAATCACGTATTTTGATACTCTGAATGTCCTTTTAATTGCTTTTTTCATATATACTCAAAGGTATGGAAATTATCCGTTTTCAAACGGATAAAAAGAATGATATTTTACATTATTCGTTTTCAAACGACTACAAACGAATTTAAATAGTTTTGTACCGGTTTGATTTTCAGCTTTCCCCAATCTTTGCAACAGAGATCTGAGAAAACAGTGAACGTCTCGGATCTGAATATTAATCTAAATAACAACAAAATTATGTCACTAAGAAACAAAGTAACATTAATTGGTTACACAGGAAAAGAAGTAGAAATGGTAAACTTCGAAAACGGAAACAGCAAAGCAGTCGTATCTCTTGCAACAAGTGATTATTACACGAATGCGAAAGGCGAAAAAGTGGAAGAAACACAATGGCACAATCTCATAGCTTTCGGTAAAACCGCTGAAATTTTCCAGAAATATGTTACGAAAGGGAAAGAAATTGCCATCGAAGGAAAGCTTACCTACAGATCATATGATGATAAGGACGGCGTAAAACGCTATATCACGGAAGTTAGGGTAGATGAGATTCTGCTTCTGGGAAGTAAATAACAGTAAAAAAACACAGGCGATGAAAGTAAAAGTTTTTAAAGTCCGGCTGGATCAGGAGTTTTTACATCATGATCAGCACATGCTGGATGAATTTCTCGGAAAATATCAGATTGTAAAAGTGGAGACAGCTTTTGTAAACGACGAAAATTACTGGTCCGTCATTCTGTATTTTGAGAGCTTGAAAATGGTGGTTACGACTGTAAAAGAATCGAAGCATGCAAAATATGCAGCAGAAAGCGAAGAACTGAATTCAGATGAAGAGAAAATTCTCTATGCCTTGAAAGAATGGAGATCCGATAAAGCAAAGGAGCAGAATCTACCGACCTATTTTATCGCAACCAATAAAGAGCTGGCATCAGTAGCCAAATATAAACCTGCCAAAAAGGAAGAGCTGCTCGATATTAAAGGTTTCGGAAAACATAAAATAGAAAATTACGGCGAAGAAATCCTTGAAATTTTAGATAGTATCTGATATAAGACAAAAACACAAATGATGAAGATATTCAAGGCTGAAGAAGATTGTTTCTTCAGCTTTGGATTTTAGTTTTAAAGTCAGTTCAATTCCTTATTTTTGCAACACTTATACATTAATCATCATTTATCAATTATAGAATGAAACCAAGTTTAGCAAAAGGGACGAGAGATTTTACCGCATCGGAAGTTGCAAGAAGAAGATATATCATCAATATTTTACAGAAAAATTTCGAATTATTCGGGTTCCAGCCATTGGAAACCCCAAGCTTTGAAAATCTTTCGACATTAACGGGAAAATACGGAGAAGAAGGAGACCGTCTTATTTTTAAAATTTTAAATTCAGGGGATTATACTTCAAAAGTCAATCAACAGGACTGGGAAGACAAAAATCATCAGAAATTAACTTCGCAGATTTCAGACAAAGCCCTGCGTTACGATCTTACGGTACCTTTTGCAAGATTCGTAGCAATGAACCATAATCAGCTCACTTTTCCATTCAAGCGTTACCAGATTCAGCCGGTGTGGAGAGCAGACCGACCTCAAAAGGGAAGGTTCAGGGAGTTTTACCAGTGTGATGCTGACGTGGTGGGAAGTGAAAGCCTTCTGCAGGAAGTAGATCTTGTTGAGTTGTATTTAAAATCATTTGCAGATTTGGGTGTTTCTGTAACCATTCATATCAATAACAGAAAAATTCTTTCAGGTCTTGCTGAATATGCAGGAATTACCGACAAATTGATTGACTTTACAGTGGCTCTCGACAAACTGGACAAAATCGGGAAAGAAGGTGTTGTAAAGGAACTTCTTGAAAGAGGAATTGCTCAGGAGTCTATTGATAAGCTGGATTTTCTTTTTGAACAGTCAGATGATGCGTTGGAAAATCTTTTACAGCTGAAAGAGAAATTTGCCGGAAACGAAACCGGTTTAAAAGGTGTTGAAGAACTTGAATTTGTAATCACGCAGTCATTAAATTTAGGCGTTAATATTCAGAATCTGGTATTTGATATTACGCTTGCAAGAGGTTTGGATTACTATACCGGAGCCATTTTTGAAGTAAAAGCGGATGAAGTTCAGATGGGATCCATCGGTGGTGGCGGAAGATATGATAACCTTACGGAGGTTTTCGGGGTTAAAAATATTCCGGGAATCGGAATTTCTTTCGGGTTAGACAGGATTTATCTTGTGATGGAAGAATTGGGATTATTCCCTGAAGAAGCCACTTCAAAAGTAGAATACCTGTTTGCCAATTTCGGCGGTGATGAAACGCTGGAAGCTTTAAAATTAATCAAACAGCTGAGAGAAAAGGGAGTTTCTGCAGAACTCTATCCCGAAGCTGCCAAGATCGGAAAACAGTTTGCCTACGCCGAAAAGAAGGGAATTAAAAATCTGGTCTTTCTGGGTGAAGAAGAAATTAAGGACGGAAATGTTACTTATAAAGATCTTGAAGCCGGAGAGCAGAAGACGGTTTCTTTAGAGAAATTTTTGAACAACTAATATATTCTGAGAATTCTGTAAGGCCATGAAAAATACAGAAGATTTAAAAGAAATAGCAAAACTTTTTCTCAAGCTGGGAATAATTGGTTTCGGAGGGCCTGCTGCGCATATATCCATGATGCAGAATGAGGTTGTTACCAAAAGAAAGTGGATGTCCCAACAGCATTTTCTGGATCTGATAGGAGCTACCAACTTAATTCCCGGACCCAACAGTACGGAAATGGCCATCCACATCGGAAGAGAAAAAGCAGGCTGGAAAGGCTTAATTACTGCAGGAGTATGTTTTATACTTCCTGCAGTTTTTATTACCGGGATATTCGCGTGGCTCTATAAAAAATACGGTGCTCTGCCGGAAATTCAGCCATTTGTTTACGGAATCAAGCCGGCGATCATTGCTGTGATTTTATCGGCCATCTTTCCCTTAGCAAAAAAATCTTTTAAGACAGCTGGTCTTATAATCCTGGGACTGCTTGTTTTAGCGGGATCTTTATTAGGTTACAATGAAATTTTTCTTCTTTTCGGAGCAGGAATTCTTTACGTGCTTATTACTTTTGCTCGCCCCGAAAGATTCGGAGGCTTGAAAAATCTTATTCCTGTCGTTTATTTACAGGGTAGTGAATATAATTTGATATCATCTTTAAACTTTAAACTTTTTCTTATTTTCCTGAAAGTAGGTTCCATTCTTTATGGAAGTGGTTATGTTCTGTTTGCCTTTCTGGATGCAGAACTCGTTGCCAGCGGAATGATGAACCGGAAACAGCTTATTGACGCTATTGCAGTAGGACAGTTTACTCCCGGACCGGTTTTTTCTTCGGTTACATTTATCGGGTACCAGATTAACGGATGGGGTGGGGCTGCTGTTTCCACCCTTGGGATTTTCTTACCTTCATTCCTGTTTGTTGCATTGCTAAATCCCCTCATAAAAAAGATGAGAAACTCGAAAATTTTTTCAGTATTTCTGGATGCGGTAAATGCGGCTTCTGTTGCCATTATTGTTTCTGTTTGCATCAGTATGGGAATAGAAACTGTTACCGACTGGCGCACAATTCTTATCGCTGTTGTATGCCTTTATATAAGTTTTCGATACAGGAAAATCAACAGTGCGCTCATCGTTGTATCGGGTTCCATAATGGGATATTTACTGAACTTATTATAAATGGCGATTATATATTAAAGAATCGAATAACTTTTAGAAAAATGTACAACTACAAGGTTAAAATGTTACTTTACCTCGCAAAAAAGTAACATTACTATATAAGAAAGTAAGCTTATCTTTCAAGAAAGTAAATTTACATCGTGCCAATGTAGAATTGCAATGGTAAAATGTAACTTTACTACGCAAGAAAGTAACATTACCTTGCTAAAATGTAAATTAACCTCAAGAGAATATTCTTTACATCGAAACAAATTAAAAAATTCTGACTTTTTAATTGACTTGCTTTTAAATGAGCCTGTAATTATAGTTACATTTATTTTTATACTTTTAAACATAAAATATTAATAATGGAAAACTATTTAGAAATCAACAGAAAGTCGTGGAATGCCAAAGTGGAACCCCATTTGAAATCAGATTTTTATTTTTTGGACGAATTTTTAAAAGGCAGAAGCTCACTGAACTCTATTGAATTGGAACTCTTAGGGAATCTGGAAGATAAATCTGTTCTGCATCTGCAATGCCATTTTGGTCAAGATTCCATCTCCTTGTCAAGGCTTGGCGGCAAAGTAACAGGCATAGATTTATCAGACAAAGCAATTGCCGAAGCAAAGCAACTTGCACAAAAATGTGATACAGACACGAAATTTATATGTACAGATCTATACAATCTTCCCAATGTCCTTAATGAAAAATTTGACATTGTTTTTACGAGTTATGGTACGATCGGTTGGCTTCCTGACCTCGATCGTTGGGCGAAAGTAATTTCGCATTTCTTAAAGCCTGACGGTAAATTTGTAATGGCAGAGTTTCATCCGGTCGTTTGGATGTTTGATGATGATTTTGAAGGAGTGAAGTACAATTATTTTAATGAGAAGGCTATTGTAGAAACATACGAAGGAACTTATGCAGATCCTTCTGCGGATATTGTTCAGGAATATGTAATGTGGAACCATTCTTTAGCAGAATTATTACAAAGTCTAATTGATAATCATTTGAAAATAGATCAGTTTAAAGAATTCGACTGGTCGCCGTATCCATGTTTCAGACATGTTCAGGAATTTGAAAAAGGGAAATGGCGGATTTTAAAATTTGGAAATAAATTACCTTTAGTTTTCGCGATAGAAGCACAGAAAAAGTCATCGTAATAATATAACTACGATGACTTTTCTAAATATATGAATGTTAAATAACTAATCTTAGCTTACGGTTTCCTGTGCTTTATTTACAGTATCCTGCGCTTTGTTTTTAAATTCATCGGCTTTTTCCTGAACCTGGGAAGCAACATTGTTGGCTCTGTCCTTAATATCATTCCCCCATTTGTTTAGGTTGTCCTTTGCATTATTAAATTTATCTTTTACCATTTGTTGTTGTTCAGGGCTCGAGTTTTTGTATTTCCAGTATGCTAAAGCTCCAAGTCCAACCAGTGCCAATAAACCTTTTGTTTTATTTCCCATGATTTCTATTTTTTAAATGTTAATATTAAAATTTGTTATTAGTAATCATGTAAAATACGTGCCAAAAAAAATATCAGAACTATAAAATAATGTTAAAATTAATGGAAGGTTACTAAATTGTCACCGTCAAAACTTGCAAAGACCATAGTGGGATGAGAATCCTGATGGTATAAATTTCCGTGCTGATCGATGGCAATGGCTCCTGCAAAACCGTCTATTGTTTTCAGTTCGTCAAAGGTTTTGTCAAAAGCCTCTCTTAGGGACATTCCATCAGTTACTCTTGTAACTATTTTCGCTGCTGTTGCATTGCTTACAATATCTTCTCCCACTCCTGTGCAGCTAACAGCACAGACAGAATTGGCATAATTTCCCGCTACGGTGGCAGAATCAGAAATCCTTCCCGGAATCTCAAATCCTTTTCCTCCGGTAGAGGTTGCAACGGCTAATTTTCCGCTTTTGTCAATTACCACACAACCAACGGTTCCTTTTCCGCCGTTGTGTAATTTTTCCTCGTATTCCTGTCTTCTTTTCGGGATTTCAGTTGAAAAATTTTCAAAACCATGGGCTGCAGCATACTTTTTAGCACCACTACCTCCCAGAACCCTGTCGTCTTCCTTCATCAGCTCTTTTGCTACGAAAACCGGGTTTTTTACATCCTGAATATTGATCACACCGCTCATTTTCTGGGTTTCGCCATCCATAATGGCGGCACTCATCCTGATGATTCCGTCACTCTGGATCTGGGAACCGATACCGGCGTTGTACAGTTCGTCATTTTCAAGTAAAGAAACAGCAAAAGCAGCGGTGTCAAAAGCAGAATGGGTTTGTAAAAAATCAAAAGCCTGTCTTGCTATATTTTTCAGAGATTCCTGCTTGGCAGTTTTTACCTCATGACTCTGATCGCTTTCTGAAAAGAATCCACCGTGAATGATTACCTTCATTGTAATATTGTTTTTGCAGACAAGATAACCAAATTTTTCAAAACCGGATATGATTCAACAGGCCGAAAAATAAAATTCAGAAAAAATTACATGGCGATTCATTAAACCTGAAAAGAAGGTGCTACTTATCCTGCGGAATAGGATTAAATTGTGAATTTTCTATCGTCAGTACCTTTGTTGTAAGGTCATAATGATCATTCATAGACATCACGTGTACCGTAAGGTTATCAATAGAAATCGGTTCTCCAAGGTTAATATTCGTAAGATTGGTATCTTTAATGAATCTTCCGTCAACCAGAATTACCAGGCCGGAACCTACGGCCGTCATTACATCATTATAAATAAACAGGCCGGTATCTTCTCCAAGACCGATTCCCAGTGTTCTCGGATTATTTACCACAGCCTGGAACAGTCTTCCGATTCTTCCTCTCTGCACAAAGTGCGTATCAATAATGACATTGTCGATTAATCCTAATCCCTGTGTGGTTTTGATCTCACCTTTCAGCAATGCTTCAGAACTGCTTCCCTGGTAAATCATATTTTCAGACGCAGCAGCAGCTCCGGCAGAAGTTCCTGAATAAATGAAATCCTGCTCCTGATATTTAAGTAAAATAGTATCATGGAATCTCGTTCCGCCAAGGATGGATGTAAGACGAAGCTGGTCTCCACCGGTAAACATCACAACGTCTGCAGCATTTGCCCTTGCGACAATAGCATCAGAATTGGCTTCTTCACGGTTGTGAATATCCAGTATATTTACATTTTTTGCTCCTAAAAATTCAAAAGCTTTTTTATATTCTGAGCCAACAATCTGAGGAATCTGAGAGGCTGTTGTAATAATTTCAATGACAGAGTTTTCCTTATGCTTAGATTCGTTGATGATTTTTCTAAGTATTCCTCGCTCAAAAAAATTAAGGTTTTTTTCTATATTCTGATCAAAATCGGTCTCTGCAAAACTCCCTTTGTTTACTGCACCGCCAATTACAATTAATTTTCCAACAGGTTTCGTCATAGGGTGCAAATTTAAAAAAATATTAACAGCTGAAAAAATTTCATGGTACATAAAATTGATTTTGAGGATTTTAGAATGATAAAAAAAACAAGATTATTTTTAGTAAATATTCAAACGTGGTATAGTTTTGTTTAGGGTTTTGCATTATCTTTGATTCTAAATGCAGTTATTGTTAACTATTAAAAATGCAAATAGACTATGAAAATTGAAAAGATACAGGCATTGCGCGGCCCGAATATTTGGAGTATCAGACGAAAGAAGCTGATACAGATGAGGTTGGATCTGGAAGAGATGGAAAATTTTCCTACTAATAAAATCGAAGGATTTAGAGAAAGAATAGAAAAGTTATTGCCTTCTTTATTTACTCACAGATGTTCCGAAGGAGTGGAAGGAGGTTTTTTTCACCGCGTTGAGACGGGAACATGGATGGGGCACGTTATTGAACACATCGCTTTGGAAATCCAGACGCTTGCCGGAATGGAAGTTGGCTTTGGAAGAACGCGGGAGACTAAAACACCCGGGGTTTATAATGTCGTATTTAACTATATTGAAGAAAATGCCGGAATTTTTGCAGGGGAAGAATCTGTAAAAATAGCGGAAGCTCTTATTAAAGGCGAAGAATATGATATTAATGCCTGTATTCAGAAACTTAAAGAAATCCGCGAAAGGGTTCGTTTAGGACCCTCCACAGGAAGTATTGTTGAAGAGGCTGTTTCCAGAAAAATCCCGTGGATCCGATTAGGAACAAACTCTTTGGTACAGCTGGGTTATGGAGTGAATCAGCAAAGATTTCAGGCCACTATTACCGGGAAAACGAGTTCTATTGCCGTGGATATTGCCTGCAATAAAGAACTTACCAAGAGAATGCTGCACGATGCTGCGATTCCTGTGCCTATCGGAGATCTTATCATGGATGAAGAAGGACTTGACAGCGTTGTGAGAAAAATTGGATATCCTGTGGTTATTAAACCTCTGGATGGAAATCATGGGAAAGGTTCTTCTATTAACGTCAATGACTGGGAATCTGCAAAAATAGGATTGCAACACGCCCAGAAATATTCTAAAAAAGTTATTGTTGAAAAATATATTACCGGATACGATTTCAGGGTGCTGGTCATCAACAATAAAATGGTTGCTGCTGCCAGAAGGGTTCCCGCCCATGTTGTTGGCGATGGTGAATTGAATCTGCAGCAGCTTATTGAAAAAGAAAATAAAGATCCGAGAAGAGGATATGGACACGAAAATGTTTTAACCGAAATTGAGGTGGATAAAGATACTACCGAGCTTTTGGAAAAACTGAATTACACGCTGGAAACCGTTCCTCAAAGAGGAGAAGTGGTTTATCTGAAATCAACAGCTAACCTTTCAACGGGAGGTACATCGATTGATGTTACCGATATGGTGCACCCGGAAAATATCACCATGGCTGAAAGGATTTCAAAAATTATCGGTCTTGATGTCTGCGGAATTGATATTATGGCTGAAAACCTTACCCAACCTTTAAAAGAAAGTGGGGGTGCCATTATTGAGGTTAATGCCGCACCGGGATTCAGAATGCATCTGGCGCCAAGCGAAGGATTGCCGAGAAACGTTGCCGCACCAGTAGTAGACATGCTGTATCCTCCGGGAAAACCTTTTACCATTCCGATTATTGCGGTTACGGGAACCAACGGTAAGACTACCACCACAAGACTTATTTCACACATCGTAAAAAGTAACGGCTACAGAGTTGGCTTTACGACCTCAGATGGAATTTATATCCAGAACACGATGCTTACAAAAGGAGATACTACAGGTCCATTATCTGCGGAGTTTATCTTAAAAGATCCTACTGTAGAATTTGCTGTGCTTGAAACGGCACGCGGCGGGATTTTACGTTCCGGACTTGGTTTTTCGCAGTGTGATATCGGGGTTTTAACCAATATTGAAGAAGATCATCTCGGGATGAATGATATTCACAACCTGAAAGATCTTACCCGTGTAAAAAGAGTAGTGCTGGACAGCGTAAAGAAAAACGGATGGAGCATTCTGAATGCAGATAATGAATATTCCATGAAAATTGTCAATGATCTTGACAGTCGTGTTGCCATTTTCAGTATGAATGAAAATAATCCGCACATCCAGAAATTTGCCAAAGAAGGACGCATTACCTGTATTTATGAAGAAGGTTTTGTTACCATCAAAAAAGGAGACTGGAAAATAAGAATCGGCAAAGCAAAAGATTTTCCGATTACAATGGAAGGGAAAGCCAAATTTATGATTGAAAACGTATTGGCTGCGAGTCTCGCCTGCTATCTGTACGGATTTGGAATTGAAGATATTTCCAATTCTTTACGGACTTTTATTCCAAGTGCACAGCTTACTCCGGGACGTTTGAATGTATTTAAGTTTAAAAATTTTAAAGTTTTGATTGATTTTGCACACAATCCATCGGGTTATGAAGCGATTGAAGATTATCTTAAAAATGTAGAGGCAACGAAAAAAATCGGGATCATTTCAGGGGTAGGAGACAGAAGGGATAGTGATATTAAAGAGTGTGGAAAGATCGCAGGAAGAATGTTTGATCATATCATCATCCGAAATGAGAAACATCTTCGCGGACGTACAGAAGATGAGATCAACGGACTTATCATCGAAGGAATGCAGTCTTCGGGCAAAGATGTAAGCTATGAAATTATTCCTAAAGAAATTGAAGCGCTGAAACATGCGATGGGAATGGCCGAAGAAGGTACTTTTATCACTGCCTTAAGCGACGTAATTTCCAATGCAATTGACCTCGTACAGGATTACCAGACCAGGGAATTAATGGAAGATGACAGAATGATATAATCATATTTAAAAAGTTTCGGCGGCATCGAAGATGCCGCCGAAACTTTTTATAAGAATTCTGAAATTTTATCTTTGCTAATGTCTGATGGACTTAATTATATCAATTATTCTTCCGCAAAAAAAGCATTCGAGCTTCCGATCCAGATGGCATCTTTTTTATTGAAATCGACATTTACCATCGCTGCTTTAGTCATTCTTGCTAAGTTCTCCATCAGAATCGGGCTTTCGTTATTTTCAGGCCAGATATATAATAAACGAATCTCTGCTTTCGAATAATCTCCGTTGATATCTCCAAAAATAGGAGCGTAGTCTACTTTTCTCTGCAGAATGTAGTTTTGTTTATCTTCAATGGCATCCGTAATTTCTTTCGTAGGATTTAGATTCACCCCGCTTCCGGCAAAAGAAAACAACGGTTTTAAAACAAAATTTTTCAAATCCTCTGTTTCGGGAAATTCATGCAGGAAATAACTTTTCGGAACAAATTGGTGTTGTAAAATAGGCAGTAAAAATTTAGAAATTTTAAAAAACCAGTTGGGATGGGTAATCCATTTTACATCAACATCTTCCCGGAAATCAAATTCAGTGTTGAGGTCAGGAATCCTGTCTAATTCATCAAAGATAACACGGTTGTAAATCCTTTTAATTTCGGTTAATTTTCCATTATTCTCATAATAAAGTTTTTTCCCGTTCTTTTTTACTTTGGTGAGGCAAACCGTTTTTATTCCAAGTAATTGTTCTGTCAGGATAAAATCAATGGCCGTTTTCTGCTTTTCGGGATAAATTTCAAGAAGCACTACATGTTCAGGATTTTCATTGCCAACGATAAGATCATAGAGTTGATTTTTAAAATCTTCCGGAGTTATTGTATTTCTTAATTCAGAAAGAAACGGATACACATCACAGAAAGCATCCTCAAAAACTCTTTGAAAAGCATATAAAGATGGGAATGCCTGAAGTTCAATTAACTGCGGTTCTATTTCTCCTTTTTCATTTTTACAGATTCCGAAGTCGATGGTGAAAAAATGAGGCTTTTCCGTATCGTTGGGAACTCTGCAATGGTCAGGAACAGCTTTCTGTAAAATATCCGGGGATAAAGCTTTTATCTGATTAATAACACTTTCGCTCGCATTGATCAGTTTAGCTTCAAAATCTTTGGTAAGGAATAAAGGACTTTCAGAAATTCTGAATGCCGGTTCCAGTCCGCTTTTTTGCTTTAAATATTTTTTAAGCTGAGCATATTTTTCCTGCGAAAATTCCTGATTAAATTGTTTTCGGTACTTTGAAATCATAATCCTTTTTCTTTTGTGATTTAAAAAAATCGGACTATAGCCCGATTATGTTATTAACTATATTTTGCTAAATCAGAACGTTACTTCTGCTGATAATATTTTGTTTGGCCTGATCTAAAAACCTAGGTAAAATCTGAGACTGCGTAAGGATAATTTTATCTTCATCATCAATTCTGTCGATGGTTTCAAGATACTTTTCCATTCCGAAATTTTCAATCATGGCCAATTTATTTTTTTCATCTTTAAGGTTTTCAATCATTCCTTCAGGATTCGCTTCAGGATGAAACTGTGTACCGAAAATCTCTTCAGAAAACCTTACTGCCATTACCGCTCTCTCCAGATCAATATGAGGACGGAATTTTTCAATCGCAGTAATTTTCATTCCCAGCTCTTCAAACCGCTCATGATCCGGTTCAATAAACTGATAGGCACGGGAATCCACTGCGTAGAAAGGATCCGGGAGATTTTTAAATAAAAATTCTTCTTCGCCTTCCTCTGTTTTATGAATGGGCATTACACCGAAAGAATAGGATTTTCTTTTACAGATATTTCCCAATTTCCAGTGAATGCTTGCCAGCTGAAAAGAATGGCAGATTAAAAAAAGGTATTTCTTCTCCTGGCTGATCCGGTTGTGATTGTGAATTGAATCTAAAAAAGCACTGAATCTATCTTCCCATTCAAATCCTTCACGATGCGGGTTTCCGGGACCTCCCGAAGAAATAAATATGTCGAAATCTTCAATATCGGGAATTTCATTTTTAAACCTCACATCAAATGTTGTAATGCTTACATTTTCCCCGGTACAGCTTTGCCTGAAGGCTTCAGAAATTTCTTTTATATTTTTAAATCCCTGATTCACCTGATTATTATTCATATCCAGCAAAGCAATTCGAATATCATTCATATATCGTAAATTTTATACAAATGTATCAAATATTATGAATGTATTGCTTCACCGTGAGTGATACCGTATTCGGTTTCAGAGATCATATAATCAACGACTTTAGCAAGGTCTCCTGTTTCATTAAATATTCGGAGCTGACGATCTGCGCCGGTTCCGTTTTCAAGAATTGTCCAGGCATATTCTACTTCTTTTCTGCATCCCAATTCATCTACCACGTCATCAATAAATTCAAGAAGCTCTTTCAGAAGATCAGGATACGGAACGGATTCTTCTTTCCCGAAATCGATAAGATGCGCTTCTATTCCACTTTTGGATGCTCTCCATTTATTTTCGTTCAGCAATAACCTTCTATAGCTCCTGAAACTTAAATTCTGCTGATGAAGTTTATAAATTTTTGCTACCAGAGACTGCATAATTGCAGCTAAGCAAACGGTTTCATCTATTCGTAAAGGCATATCGCAAATCCTGAATTCAATGGTAGGGTAAAACGGATGAACCCGAAGATCCCACCATATTTTCTTGGCATTGTCTATGGTTCCTGTTTTCACCAGAAGATCCACATAGCTGTCGAACTCAGCCAGGGAATTAAAAAAGCTGGGGATTCCGGTTCGTGGGAATTTTACGAAAATTTCCTGTCTGTAAGACTTAAAGCCGGTATTTCTTCCGATCCAGAATGGCGAATTGGTAGACAGCGCATAAACGTGTGGAAGAAAATACCGCATCACATTCTGTATTCTGACTCCTTCTTCACGGTTCGGAATTCCAATATGAACGTGCAGTCCGAAAATAAGATTTCCACGTGCCACATCGCCCATGTCATCAACGATTTTGATATATCGTTCGCCGTTGGTGATGGTGTTGTGTTCCCAGTTTGAAAAAGGGTGCGTTCCGCCACCGGAAACGCGAAGTCCCTGTTCGTGAGCCGTTTTGATAAGATGTCTTCTAAGGTTGGTTAATTCCGCTTTGGCTTCCTGAATATTCTGGCAGATTCCCGTTTCCATTTCGATCATGGATTCGTGCATTTCGTGCTTTAAATTTTCGCTTAAAACCGCTTTTCCGCCTTCGATAATTTTCGAAACATGAGAGACCAGATCACGGCTCTCAACATCAATGATTTGATATTCTTCTTCTATTCCAATAGTAAATTGATGCATTTTTTTTCGTGTTTTATTTGAATGTTTTATTTTACAGAATCTTTTACAAAGGTTCCCCAGGAGATATTCGGTTTTCCCGGAACGTATTCTTTGGCTTTTTCTATGGCAAGTTTTGCGGCATGCTCTACAATCCAGGCAAAGTTTTCCTCGCCTACAGAATTCCTGTCGGCATCCGGTGCCGGATTGCAGAAGTCGATAGCATAAGGAATTCCGTTGCGTACCGCAAATTCTACCGTATTGAAATCGTACCCTAGTGCTTCATTCATTTTGATCGTATAATCATGAATGGTTTTTAATAATTTTTCCAGCTCTTCACCTTGTGTCTGGTGAGTTGTAGCATATCGTAAATGATGGGCATTTCTTGGCTCATAAGGCATGATGTGAACATATTTTTTACCCAGACAGTACACTCTGTAATAATCATCAAAAATGATTTCTTCCTGTACCATCATGACCAGCTGTTCCGTTTCAGAATGCTTTGCCCAAAGATCTTCAGCACTTTCAACCCGATAGACATTTCTCCAGCCTCCGCCATCGTGAGGTTTCATGTAAGCAGGGAAGCCTACATAATTAAAAATATAATCCCAATCGTGGGGGAATTTTAAATTTCTGAACGAAGTTTCCGAAGTATTTTCAGGTCTTTCGTAAGAAGGAAGCAAAACAGTTTTAGGAAGCGGAATTCCAAGTTTTGTCATTAAAGCATTATTGAAAAACTTTTCATCAGCGCTCCACCAAAAAGGGTTATTGATAACGTATGTCCCATTTAATGCAGCATTTTTAAGATAAGCTCTGTAAAATGGTACATCCTGAGAAATTCTGTCAATAATTACGGCATACCCGTAATCTGTGCCTTGTTCAAGTTTATCAATACTTACCGGTTCTGCAATAATTTCGCCTTTACTGAGTTCATTTACCTTATCAATAAATGCCCAGGGAAAAGTATCTTCCATTCCGAATAGTATTCCGACTTTTTTAACCATAATGTATTTTTAATATTTGTTAATCTGTATTTTTAAATTTTAAGAGAAAAATGCTCCGATAAATGTTGGGAAAACCATTCTCCAAAGTGGCCAGTCATGGCTAATCCATTTTCTTTCATCATACCAGAAGTCAATTCCTTTGGAACGGAGAATTTCTGCCATTTCAATGTTTTTATCCCTGCAGATGTCCTGGTCGGAAGTACTCAAAACAATGTGCATATGCTTGTATTTCCAGGCTTCATCATTCCTTACAAATTCTTTCGGACAATTAAAATACACGAGATCATCCGAATATCCCTCCATGAAATTTCTGATACTGAAAGCGCCCGAAAGACAGAACAGATGCGAGACAACATCCGGAAACCTGAAGGCAAAATTAGCTGCATGATAGCCCCCGAAGCTTGCTCCGGCAACCGCAACACGATGCGTTTTATGGATTTTCTGAATATAAGGAACAAACTCCTGAATCAGAAACTGAACATATCTTTCATAATTTCTGATTCTCTGCTGTGGGGAAATATTATCATCATAAAAGCTCCAGCTGTCGATGGTCTGGATATTATAAAGTTTAACTTTTCCCTGTTCCACAAACCAATTGATGCTTCCGTTAAGGTGAAAGTCGTGGTTTTGTGTGTAAAGCCCCTGTGAAGTAGGAAACATAATGATAGGATAACCGTAATGTCCGGTAACCTCAACTTTAAAGCTTGTTCCTAATATATGGGAATAATAATCTGTATGTTCTATTTGTGGCATGTGTTGGGTTAAATGATAATTTGTAAAATGATTGATTATCAGTATTTTTGCTAGTTGCTAGTTGCTAGTTGCTAGTTGCTAGTTGATTAGCTTGTCGGTTTGCTTTTAGGAGGAAGAATATTTAGCATTTCGGCAAGGATTTTCTCTGCAGCGCTGTCAAGTCTTTCCTGAATAATGATAGGATCGCTGGACTTGTAAACAATTCCTACATGATGTTCAATAGATAGGAATTTTATGGTTTCCGGAGTTTCGAATTCACTGTAATCCGGGTCTTTATCTTTGATCAGCGCGATGATCAGTCCTGAATAATGTCCTGTCGGTTTTGAAACTTCATAGTTATTTCCTTTCAGCAATGCGTCTTCAATTCTGGCCCATTCTCTCCATATATTGATGCTGCTAGAAGCTTCCACCAGATCCGGAATATGGGCGCCTCCCACACGTGAAGAAGTTTCCAGGAAATAATATCTGCCGTCTTCGTTGCTTTTGATGAATTCTGTGTGGGTTGCACCGTGCATAAGCCCAAAGCTGGAAAGAACCTTCTTATTTGCAGCTTCAAGCGCTGTAAACTCGTCCGAATATCTTCCTAAGGTTCTGGTTCGGAAAACACCGCCCTCGTGCGAAACCTGCATGGGTGGTGCTAAATATTTTGAAGCGGAAGTGAAAGCCGTTTCTTTATTAAAAGTCAGACTGTCAACATGATATACATCGCCCGGCTTAAAGCTTTCCAGAAGAAATAAATGGCGTTCTTCGCCAAGTTTATTGAGTTCCTCCCACAGCTCTTCTTTGGAAGACAGTTTTTTGATGCCTGATGCAGAGGCTTCGGAGCGGGGTTTCAGTACCCATGGAGGAGATACTTTATCAACAAAAAGGTTTACTTCATCATTATTGAAAACAGCTGTAAATTCGGGAACATTGATTCCGGAATCCTTTGCTTTCTGCCTCATCGCCAGCTTATCTCTGAAATAGCGGTGCGTAGTCTGGCCCATTCCTGGAATACGGAATGTTTCACGGATCAGGGCCGCTTTTTCAACATCATAATCGTCAAGAGCAACAACAGCATCTACTTTTCTGGTCTGCATCAGATAAGAAAATCCCTGAACAAGGTGATCTAAATTCCATACGGAAGGTTGTATTTCGGGCATATAGAAAACCTCATCAATGGCATGCCATGGCCAGTTCTTTTCTTTCAGGTTTTCAGAAGTTACCAAAATTACCTTATTACCGAGGTTTTTCATTTCATCCATGAAGTCATACCCCTTGTAATAGCACGAAATGCATACTATTGTTTTCTTCTCCATATAATGTTTTTTAGTTTTTGATGAATTTTCAAAAATAAAAAATGTTTTTATTTGTTTATTTACTGTTAAAATTTAAAATAAAATACAATTTTGAAAATTCTGTTTCAATTATACAGAGAATTTTTTTAATAAACTAATTTTTAGTGATAATTTTCAATTAAATCTGCCAGCAATTGCACTCCGAATCCGGTAGCTGCTTTCTCTTTTGCATATCCCACACTACCGAAAGCTACCCCGGCAATATCAAGGTGAGCCCATTTCGGATGATTTTCAATGAATTGTTCCAGGAATTTTGCGGCGACAATACAGTCTCCGATAGGTTTCATAGAGATGTTTTTGAGATCGGCAACATCGGAACGGATGTCATCTTTCCAAATATCCCAAAGTGGGAGGTTCCATAGTCTTTGATTGGTTTTGTCACCGGTTTTCATAAGAAGATTTTTTAGCTCTTCATTATTCGAAAATAGGGCTCCACAGGTATCACCGAACATTCTTACCGAACTTCCTGTTAATGTAGCAAGATCAATAAGAATATCTGTTTTGTAATTTTTAGCAAGATAAGAAAGCCCGTCTGCGAGAATCATTCTTCCTTCTGCGTCGGTATTCAGTACCTCTATGGTTTTTCCGTTGTAGGCCGTAATAACGTCGCTCGGCAGGAAGGCATTTTCTGAAATTGCATTGTCCGTAATCGGAAGAACAGCAATGATATTCACTGGAAGCTGCATTTCTGCTGCATAAATTAAGGCTCCCAAAACTGCTGTTGCTCCACCCATATCCGACTTCATATAATGCATGTTGTCCGGATTTTTCAGGGAAATTCCGCCTGTATCAAAAAGAACACATTTTCCTACAAGTCCGAATGTTTTGGCGTTTTTAACAGTGGTCTTATATTCAAGAACCGTAAATGCGGCATCGTAAGCGCTGCCCTGATTTACGGAAAGATAAGCGCCCAGTCCCAGTTCCTCGCATTTTTTCCTGTTGAATGAAGTATATTTAAGGTTGTATTTTTTAGAGATGTTTTTTAAATAGGTACTAATTATATCTGGTTTTTTAAGATTTGCAGGTTTATTGAGCCATTCCTGACAAGTAATCTGCCCGTTGCTCAATGCTTCCGATTTGTGGCTGATCATATCAAGTTTTTTCTGGCTTAAATTTTCGAAATGAAGCTCAAATTTCGGGCTCCAGAAAGCGTGGGTTTTCTCAAACGGATAATTGTAAGTCCCCAGAAGAAGCCCTTTTATAAATTCTTCAAACTGCTTTTCTACCATAAAATCTCCTACAACAAGTGTGGGAGCAGCCAGGAGTTTTTCTTTATACGTCAGTGAAAATTTAGCCGCAACCTGCTGTATTTCAAATAAAGCCAAATCTGCTTTGCCTAAACCGATAAAATAAGCAATTCCTTCATCCTGCGCATTAATAAACACCTCATGTTTTTTACCTGTGAAAAAAGCAGCGATATTTTTATTAAAATTTCTGGAAGTTCTCGTCCATTCTTCTTCTGTAAAAAGATGAAATATCTGGGTGTAACTTTTTATTTTTTTATTGATTAATTTCATAATTTAATTTTTAATACTGTTTTGCTGAGGCTTTACTTCTGCGGGGTTTTCTTTGCTGTTATAATACAGCCATTCGATAGCTCTGGGAAATTCCTGAGACCAGTAAAATTCATTATGTGTGCCTTCCGGATTAATACTTGTTCTGAATTCAAAATCAAAAAGATTTTTCTTTTCCCACTGCTTCAGATATTCTTCAAAAACATGAATTCTTTTTACCATTTTAGAACCCTCCTGGCCTCCGCCATACAGATAAATTTTCATGGTGAAAGGAGTTCTGAAATTCATCATCGGAAAATTATTATTAGGCTCTACCCATAACGATGGTGAAAATATCAACAGTTTGGAATATACTTCAGGATAAAGGAAACCGCTGTAAATGCTGATCAGGGCTCCCAGTGAGCTTCCACCGATTCCGGTATTGTCCCGGTCTTTTTTAGTGCGGTAGTTCCCGTCAACAAAAGGTTTGAGCGTATCGGTGATGAAACGGATGTATTTCTTGCCTTCTGAGCCGTTTGCTACATGATCATTATCAAAAATATATTCCTTTATCCGGTCTTCGCTTCCATGTTCAATAGCAATGATGATAATATCACCGCGTCCGTATTCCGTCAGCAGGGACAGCTTTTTGTCGATCTCCCAGTTTCCGTAGTCGCTTCCTTCATTAAAAAGGTTCTGGGCATCCTGAAGGTAAAGAACCGGATAGTTTTTATCAGAAATATAATAATCGTAAGGGAGCAGCGCCCAAACTTTGCGGTGGCGGTCCAGCTGAGGGATATAAAAAGCTTCTGAAATAACTTCAGCAATAGGAAAAAATTCCTTTTTGAACGGTCCCCAGTTCAGTCTCCATTTTTCTACGAGATCGGAAGTTTTAGCTTTGGATTTGCTGATCTTCCTGTTGGGGGTAATATTTCCATATACATCAAGCTCAACGTTTTCCCATCCACCTTTGGTGAATTTATATTCGATGGAATCAGGCAAAAATTCATCACCGATTTCTATACAATAGATTCGGGGATCTATCTGATGGAGCTTGTACTGTTCATCTTTTGGGTTCCAGCCGTTGAAGTTTCCGGTAAGGTAAATATTTCTTTCATCATGCTCTTCGGTACGGAGTTCAAATCTCATCCATGTGTGTTTAAGAATTCAAAGATAAATTTATAATAAAATCTTTTTATGGCAAATTATTTTTAAAATGATCTTATACTCCTCAAAAAGCTCTATATTTGATAGAAACAAGTGATGATGCACAATTAAACATAATAATTTCTTCAACAATAGGTAACCTTTCTTTCTGATTTTTTTAGTACTTTCAGAAAAATATTAAAATTTAAACCAGAACCGTGATGAATTCGGTTAAAACATATACACTTTTTACGGATCATGATATTTATCTTTTTAAAGAAGGTAAACATTATAAGCTGTACGATAAGTTCGGGGCACATTCTGCTGAAAAAGATGGAATACAGGGCGTTTACTTTTCGGTCTGGGCTCCTAATGCTAAAAAAGTTTCGGTAATCGGAAATTTCAACAACTGGAATTCCAAAGATCACATTCTTTTTCCGCGATGGGACGGGTCCGGAATCTGGGAAGGCTTTATTGCAGGCCTTACCTGGGGAACGCTGTATAAATACGCTATAGAAACTGCAAGAGGAGAAATTCTTGAAAAAAGTGATCCTTATGCATTGAGCTGGGAACAGAATCTTCAGGCAGCATCGCTGGTTTCCACTACATGGTACGAATGGAATGATAAAGAATGGATGCAAAGCCGCTGGAAAAAAAATACTCTTAAAGCACCGCTTTCCGTATATGAGCTGCATATTGGTTCCTGGATGAGAAACCAGGAAGATCCCGAAAAATTTTTAAATTATCGCAATATAGCGGAAAGGCTCATACCTTATATCAAAGAAATGGAATTCACGCACGTTGAGTTTATGCCTGTTATGGAGTATCCTTACGATCCAAGTTGGGGATACCAGATTACAGGTTTTTTTGCAGCGACTTCCCGTTTCGGTTCTCCTCAGGATCTAATGTTTCTAATCGATGAACTTCACCGGAATCATATCGGGGTGATTCTGGACTGGGTTCCGTCCCATTTTCCAGGTGATGCGAATGGATTGCACAGATTTGACGGATCTTATTTGTATGAGCACGAAGATTCGAGAAAAGGTTTTCATCCCGACTGGAAATCCTATATTTTCAATTACGGAAGAAATGAAGTAAAATCATTCTTAATTTCAAATGCTATGTTCTGGCTAGAACGTTATCATGCAGACGGACTGCGTGTGGATGCGGTAACTTCAATGCTTCATCTCGATTATTCAAGAAATGAGGGTGAATGGGAGCCCAATATTTATGGAGGAAATGTAAATCTGGAGGCAAAGACTTTTCTGCAGGAATTTAATACGGCAGTATATAAAGAATTCGGAGACATTATCACAATTGCTGAAGAAAGTTCGGATTTCCCAATGCTTACCAAGCCTGTTCATGATGGAGGGGTAGGTTTTGGCATGAAGTGGATGATGGGCTGGATGCATGATACACTGGATTATTTTAAAGTAGATCCTATCAACAGAAAGTTTCATCATCATAAACTGACATTTGCTTCGATGTATATGTATAATGAAAATTATATGATGCCTCTTTCCCATGATGAGGTTGTTCACGGTAAAGCAAGTCTTATTTACAAGATGTTTGGTGACGAATGGCAGAAATTTGCCAATCTCCGAGCCTTGTATGTGTATATGTTTACACACCCCGGCGCCAAGCTTTTATTTATGGGCGATGAATTCGGGCAGACCAGCGAATGGAATTTTAAAAAAAGTCTGGACTGGCATTTGCTTGTATATCCCGTCCACAAGGGATTGCAGAAGCTTGTAAAAGATCTTAATCATATCTACAGGAATGAAACTGCTTTTTATGAAAATCAGTTTTCGGCGGAAGGCTTTGAATGGATACAGGCAGATGATATGGATAACTCTGTTTATATCTATCTTAGAAAAGGCGAAAGAAAGGATGATGTGTGTATGGTTATTCTCAATCTTACTCCCAGAGTGATTGATTATAAAATAGGGGTAACCGCAGGGAGCCACTGGGAAGTGGTTTTCAATTCTGATGACGAACAGTATGCAGGAAGCGGTGTGAAAGCCGATATTTTTGATGAACAGCGCGAAGAGTTTATGGGGCATCAGAAATCCATCAGCCTTAATCTTCCCCCGCTTGCCGGAATTATTTTAAAAAGAAAAGACAAAAAATATAAACAAAATAGAATTAAACACCACAAAAGATAATATAGAAATGGTAATTTATCATCTAAGCACGGAGTGTTATCCCGTGGCAAAAGTAGGAGGTCTGGCCGATGTAGTGGGCGCTTTGCCAAAGTATCAGAACAAAATTAAAGGTATTGATGCGAAGGTTGTTATGCCCTGGTACAACAAATCTTTTGTTTACGATCATGAGTTTGACATAGTTTTTGATGGCTTCATTCACCAGGGAGGAAATATGCTTCAGGTGCAGGTTCTAAAGGAAAAATCAAATGTGCTGGGCTTCGAACTGTATATGGTAAAAATCCCGGGACTTTTAGACAGGGATAATCCTTACGGCTACCAGGATGAAAATTTCCAGTTTATTGCTTTTCAGCATGGTGTTCTTCACTGGCTGAGTGCGATGAACATCCGTCCGGATATTTTACACTGTCACGATTATCATACAGGACTCGTTCCTTTTATGATCGAATATTGTCCGGAGTTCTCTTTCCTTAAAGGTGTAAAAACGATAGGAACCATTCACAATGGCGAATATCAGGGAATGATGAGCTGGGAAATGGCCCGGTTTCTTCCATCCTTCGATCAGTATAAATGGGGATTAATGGACTGGAACGGACTGATCAATCCTCTGGCAAGCATGATTAAATGCGCCAATGCTTTTACAACAGTTTCAGAAGGCTATCTTGAAGAACTCTATGTAAGCTTTCGGGGCCTTGAAAGTCTTGTAAGAGATGAATTTGGTAAGGCATATGGAATTATCAACGGTATTGACACCGAAGTTTGGAACCCGGAAACCGACCCGATGCTGGATTTTAACTTCAACAGTAAAAATGCTGTTGAACAGAAAAAGAAAGGCAAGGAAAAACTTTGTAAAGAATACGGGCTGAAACCTGAACTTCCTTTGTTTGCCTTTATCGGAAGATTTGCCACCGAAAAAGGTGCCGATCTTCTTCCTGATATTGTCTGGAGAAGTATTAAACAAAGTTATGGAGCTCTTAATATCATGGTTTTAGGATCCGGTAACAGTTATATTGAAAACAAGCTTAAGGAATACGATTATACTTATACCAATTTTGCTTTGGATTTAGGATATAAGGAACATCTTTCCCATAAAATATATGCTTCGGCGGATTTTTTGCTGATGCCTTCAAGAGTAGAGCCTTGTGGTCTCAACCAGATGTACTCCATGAGATACGGAACGGTGCCGATTGTACGCTACACCGGAGGTCTGAGAGATACGGTAGAGGATATTTCCACAGGTGGGGCAGGGATTAATTTTAGCTATCCCGGAGTAGATGATGTAATTCACGCCATGAATAGGGCATTAATGCTTTATAATCAAAAGGATATAATGGAAAATCTGATTCATGCCAATATGAATTTTGATTTTTCATGGGAAAAATCAGCAGAAAAATATATAGCTTTATATAAAAATTAATTTTGAGAAGTATCTGAAAATTAAATTGTTTAAATATGGGCATCAAAACAGAATAGTAAACTTAATAAAAATAAAACGCAAAATAATTTATGAATCGCAATGTCATTTCCATTGTTTTAGGAGGAGGTAGAGGAACAAGGCTTTTCCCGCTCACGTACACGAGATCAAAACCGGCTGTTCCCATTGCCGGAAAATACAGGCTGGTAGATATTCCTATTTCAAACTGCTTAAATTCGGGGTTAAATAAAATCTTGGTATTGACGCAGTTCAATTCAGCTTCTTTAAATTCACATATTAAAAACTCTTACCATTTCGACATATTCAGTAAAGGATTTGTTGATATTCTTGCCGCAGAACAGAATGTTGAAAACGAAAACTGGTACCAGGGAACGGCTGATGCGGTACGCCAGTCGATGAAGCATTTAGAAAAATATGATTATGATTATATCTTGATTCTTTCCGGAGATCAGCTTTACCAGATGGACTTCAGGGAAATGCTGGATTTCCATATCGAAAAAGGCGGTGATGTAACCATCGCTACCATTCCGGTAAATGCCAAAGATGCAACAGGCTTTGGGATCTTGAGTTCCGATGACGAAGGAAATATAACCTCCTTTGTTGAGAAACCGGGCTACGATATCTTAGACGGTTTAAAATCCGAAGTTTCTGAAGAAAACAAACACGCAGGAAAAGAATATCTGGCTTCAATGGGGATTTATATCTTCACCAAAAGCATTTTGAAAAAAATGTTTGATGAAGGAGCCGGAGACGATTTCGGAAAAGACATTATCCCGAATTCAATCGGGAAATATACTACCTTAAGTTATCAGTATGAAGGATACTGGACGGATATCGGTACTATCGAATCCTTCTACGAAGCCAATCTGGATCTTTGTCAGGACTTTCCCCAGTTTAATCTTTTCTCTTCATCACCGATCTACACAAGAGCGAGAATGCTTCCGCCGTCCAAAATTAACGGTTCTTACGTAAGTAAGGCGGTTTTCGGTGACGGATGTATTATTTTGGCCGATAAAATTGAAAATTCTGTGATCGGAAACAGAACGAGAATCGATAAGGGAAGTACTATTGTTAATTCTTACGTAATGGGAGCCGATTTTTATCAGGATCCTGTAGAAATCATAAACAATGACAGGAATGGGCAGCCTAATATGGGAATTGGAAAATATTGCTATATCGAAAAAGCAATTTTAGATAAAAACTGTCACATTGGCGACAACGTACGTATTATTGGAGGGAAACATATCAGTGACGGCGATTATGGTACATATTCCGTTCAGGATGGTATTATCGTGGTTAAAAAAGGAGCGGTTCTGGCGCCGGGAACTCACATTGGATAAGCCTGATCAATAAATGCAGAAATGGATTTATATATTTTAAATTAAATTTCGTCTTAAAATAATCAAAAACAGAGTGATCATCATATTGGTCACTTTTGTTATTTTCAATACATTTGTACGATGCGTTTCTTTAAAATCATAGCAGCTATTGTTTTATTACTGATCGGGGCTTATGCAGCTTCAATGTACTATTTTGTGGATGAAAGCAAAGATTTTACAATCGAAAAAGAAATCAATTATCCGGTAGAAAAAGTTTTTAACCAGTTTAATAATCTTCAGAATTTTACACGGTGGAATAATTTCTTCACCAGTTCAAGTTCCGTTGATATTGATTATTATACACCCTATGAAGGGCAGGGCAGCTCCATAAGCTACACAGACCCGAAAAATGATACAAACGGGGAAATGTTCCTCCGCTACGAAAATCCGAACAAAACGATCAGGTACCAGCTGTTTGAAGATAAAAATGAAAGTCCTACGGTTGTTGATGTGAAATTTAAGGCAGTAGCTCGGGAAAAAACAAAAATCACCTGGATTGTACATACTCCTAAACTGTCTGTATTAAGACGCGTTGAAAACTTCTGGACAGAAGACCGCTTTGCCGAAAATATTAATAAAAGCATGGCTAACCTCAACAATGTTTTGGGCAATAAAGTTGAGAAAGACAACCAGATGGCAGCGATAAAATACGATAGTCTGATGATTGAAAATGAGGAAGAAAAGCTGCTGTTGGGAATCAACGTAAGTACTTCCAACAAAAAAGATGCGCTGTACAGAAACATTGTGATGAATTATAACAAAATCTATAATTACACTACTATGGATCTCGGTAAAAAAGATGATGAAATCGGTCTTCCGGTACTCATCACGGATGCCGACAATTATAAAGACAAAGAGGTTTCATATTTTCTTGGGATTCCTCTGTCTAAAAAAATCGGGCTTACGGATAATAACTTCAGTTTTAGAACACAAGGTCCTACCCAGAACTATATCATGTATTACAAAGGAAATTATGCCGGAAGGATAAAAGCAATTCAGCAGCTGATCCAGAAAGCTAAAAAAGATGAAATGCGTTTCGGGGATATCCGGCAGACGTTTTTAGAGCGTCCGGTAGAAGATGACGATATTAATATGAAACTCTCATTATCAGTATTTAAGTAAATTTATTAAATTTATTTCTTTTATAGTTTTTTTAATAGTTTCGGGCTGTTCCAAGTCGGTTTTTTTTATTAAATTTGGGGTTTAATTCTACAAACAAATTTTAATAAAAGATAAACTGTAATAATGGACAGATTTTCATTCCTAAACGCAGCTCATTCTCAGTTAATTGAGGATTTATACCAACAGTATTTAAAATTTCCCGATTCTTTAGAACCATCATGGAAGGCCTTTTTTCAGGGTTTCGATTTTGCTTTGGAGAATTATGGAGATGATGATTATATTCAATACTCACAAGCTCCGGCTGTTTCTGCTCCGGTAGTACAGCAGGCTGCATCAAACGGTGAAGTTCCAGAGCATATCAAAAAAGAATTTAAGGTGGTAAACCTTATTGAGGCATACAGAACAAGAGGGCATCTGTTTACGAAAACCAACCCTGTTAGAGAAAGAAGACATTATAGTCCGACTTTAGACATCGAAAATTTCGGTCTTGATAAATCTGATTTGAATACAAAATTCAACTGTGCAGTAGAAACAGGAATGAAAGGTCCTGCAACGTTGCAGGAGCTTATTACGCATCTTGAAAACATCTATTGTGATTCTATCGGGGTAGAGTATATGCACATTAACAATGTTGAAGAAAAAGATTTTATTAAAAAATGGATCCAGGTTAACGAAAACCATCCAAGCCTTTCAGCAAATGAAAAAACTGAGATTTTATTAAAATTAAATCAGGCTGTAGCCTTTGAAAATTATCTTCATACAAAATTTGTCGGACAAAAGAGATTTTCTCTTGAGGGAGGTGAAACATTGATTCCTGCATTGGATCAGCTGATTTCAAGATCTTCACAGTTGGGCGTTGATGAGGTTGTTTTAGGAATGGCGCACAGAGGAAGACTGAATGTTCTTACCAATATTTTCGGTAAATCTTACAAACAGATCTTCTCAGAATTTGAAGGAAAAGAATTTGAAGAAGATGTATTCTCGGGAGACGTTAAATACCATTTAGGTTCATCTAAAAAAATTAAAACAGCTTCAGGAGAGGAAGTGTCCATCAACCTTACCCCGAACCCTTCTCACCTTGAAACGGTTGCTGCTCTTGTAGAAGGGATCTGCCGTGCAAAAGTAGATGATAAGTACAAAGGAGATTATTCTAAAATTTTACCGATCGTAATCCACGGTGACGGTGCTATTGCAGGGCAGGGTATTGCTTACGAAGTGGCACAGATGATGACACTCGAAGGTTACAGAACAGGTGGTACGGTTCATATCGTAGTTAATAACCAGGTTTCCTTTACAACGAATTACATGGATGCAAGATCCTCAACATACTGTACAGACATTGCAAAAGTTACGGAATCTCCTGTAATGCACGTAAATGCTGATGATGCAGAAGCTGTTGTTCATGCAATCCACTTTGCTGCCGATTTCAGAGCAAAATTCGGAAAAGATGTGTACATCGATTTATTGGGATACAGAAAATATGGTCACAACGAAGGTGATGAGCCAAGATTTACACAGCCCAACCTTTATAAAACCATTTCAAAACATCCGAATCCAAGAGAAATCTACAAAGATAAACTATTGAAGGACAGCGTAACGTCAAATGATGTGATTGCTAAAATGGAAACGGAATTCAAAGCACTTTTAGATGAAAATTTCGATGCATCGAAAGAGATTGAGAAAAACGTCATGGATTTATTTATGGCAGATGACTGGACGAATTACCCGATTGCCAAAAGAGGTGCAGTTCAGGAAACTGTTGATACAAAATATGATCTTGAAAAGCTGAAAGAACTGGCTGTTAAAATGTCCACCCTTCCTGCTGATAAAAAATTCTTAAATAAAATAACAAGACTTTTTGAAAACAGGATTAAAGCGATCGAAGCCGATTCTTTAGATTGGGCTTTAGGAGAATGGCTTGCCTATGCAACACTTTTGGTGGAAGGACACAACGTGAGAATTTCAGGGGAAGATGTGGAAAGAGGAACATTCTCACACAGACATGCGGTAGTGAAAACTGAAGATACGGAAGAAGAATATATCCCGTTAAGACACGTTTCGGAAAGCAGATTTGATGTGTACAATTCTCACCTTTCGGAATACGGTGTTTTAGGTTTCGATTACGGATATGCAATGGCTTCTCCTAATACACTGACAATTTGGGAAGCTCAGTTCGGAGATTTCGTAAACGGTGCCCAGATTATTGTTGATCAGTATCTGGCTGCTGCAGAAGAAAAGTGGAAAATTCAGGATGGTTTGGTTATGCTATTGCCACACGGGTCGGAAGGTCAGGGAGCGGAACACTCTTCTGCAAGACTGGAAAGATTCCTTACTTTATGTGCCAATGAAAATATGGTGGTTGCCAATATTACTTCTCCTGCAAACTATTTCCATTTATTAAGAAGACAATTGAAATGGTCATTCAGAAAGCCGTTAATCGTAATGAGTCCTAAATCATTGCTAAGACATCCTAAAGTAGTTTCTCCACTTGAAGATTTTGCAAACGGAAGCTTCCAGCCAATTCTTGATGATCCTTCAGCAGATCCTAAAAAAGTTGAAAAATTAGTGCTTTGTTCAGGGAAATTATACTTTGAATTATTAGCTAAAAAAGAAGAGCTGAATGCTGAAAATATTGCATTGGTAAGATTCGAGCAGTTGTATCCTTTACAGAATGATGCTATTGAAACCATCTTCGAAAAATATTCAAACAGAAAAGAAATTGTTTGGGCTCAGGAAGAACCTGAAAATATGGGAGCATGGTCCTATATCTTAAGAAACTTCAGAGATACGGGAATCCAGGTAATCGCTCCGGTTCCAAGCGGTGCTCCGGCTCCGGGAAGCCACAAGATGTTTGAGAAAAACCAGAATGCAGTGATCAACAGAGTATTCGACAGAAATGATGCTCCGGTAAAAAGACCCGTAACCGCTTAAATTTGGTAGAATTTAGAAAAAGTCTTTTTGTCTTTTATCTATTTTCTTAAAGTCTAAAAAATAAATAATTAAAAAAATAAAAAATACGATATGTCAGTTTTAGAAATGAAAGTTCCTTCACCGGGCGAATCAATTACAGAAGTTGAAATTGCAACCTGGCTTGTAAAAGATGGTGATTATGTAGAGAAAGATCAACCCATCGCTGAAGTAGATTCAGATAAGGCCACTCTTGAATTGCCTGCTGAAGAAAGCGGTGTTATTACTTTAAAAGCTGAGGAAGGTGATGTGGTACAGGTAGGACAAGTGGTTTGCTTAATCGATATGGATGCTGCAAAACCTTCAGGAAGCGCTGCTCCTGCTGCTGAAGCTCCAAAACAGGAAGAAGCTCCGAAAGCTGTTGAACCTGCCAAGCAGGAAGCTCCGGCTGCACAACCGGCAGCTGCTGTAACACAAACCTATGCAACGGGCGCTCCGTCTCCTGCCGCTAAAAAAATTCTTGACGAAAAAGGCATGGACGCTGCACAGGTTTCAGGAAGCGGAAGAGATGGCAGAATCACAAAATCAGATGCTGAATTAGCTGCTGTTCCTGCATTGGGAGGAAACCCGGTTACCGCTACAGGTTCAAGATCTACCACTACTACAAAACTTTCAGTTCTTAGAAGAAAAATCGCACAGAGATTAGTTTCTGTGAAGAACGAGACGGCGATGCTAACTACTTTCAACGAAGTTGACATGTCTGAAATCTTTAGACTGAGAAAACTATATAAAGAAGAATTTGCTCAGAAGCACGGAGTAGGACTTGGATTTATGTCTTTCTTCACAAAATCGGTTACAAGAGCGTTACAAATGTATCCGGATGTAAATGCATCGATCGACGGAGATTTCAAAGTAAATTATGATTTCTGCGATATTTCAATTGCCGTTTCAGGTCCGAAAGGATTAATGGTTCCGGTATTGAGAAATGCTGAAAATATGTCTTTTGCAAGTGTTGAAGCTAATATCAAGGATCTTGCAACTAAAGTAAGAGACGGAAAAATTACGGTAGATGAAATGACAGGGGGTACATTCACTATTACCAACGGTGGTACGTTCGGTTCTATGATGTCTACTCCGATTATCAATCCTCCGCAATCTGCGATTCTTGGAATGCATAATATCATCCAGAGACCGGTAGCGGTTGACGGACAGGTTGTAATTCGCCCAATGATGTATGTAGCAATGTCTTATGACCACAGAATTATTGACGGAAAAGAGTCTGTTGGATTCCTTGTTGCCGTTAAAGAAGCTATCGACAATCCGGTAGGAATTCTAATGAACGGGGACGAAAGAAAAGGTCTGGGCTTATAAGTATAAAACAAATTATACGATATAATTTCAATCTCGCCCAAAAAGGGCGAGATTTTTGTATATTTTATGAAAATGACAAGATGATGTTCTCAAAAATGACCTCTAATATCAAAGTTTCAGTAATACCTGAATATGATAGCAAAAACAGTTATCCATCCGAAAACAGATATGTTTTCAAATATAACATTACCATCGAAAATGACGGAAGTTTTCCGATAAAAATCTTAAAGCGGAAATGGCTGATTTTTGATGTGGGATTCGGCTATACGGAAATTATCGGAGACGGCGTTATAGGCCTGACTCCTGAAATTCCCGTTAGTGAAAATTTTGCCTATTTTTCCAATGTAATGCTTCGTTCCGGAGTAGGAAATATGAGTGGAAAATACCTGGTAAGAAATATGGAAACCCAGGAAAATTTTGAAATTGATATTCCGAAATTCAATTTGCTGTCTGAAGTTTTAAGTAACTGAAAATTCCGTAATCTGGAAATTAATTCTTTATTTCGGAATTTATTTGTTGCAATTTAAAAGTGAATAAAAAAATTAAAGTTTTTTTATTTTCAATTTCATAACTTCATTTACCTCATCATTACTGCTTAGAAACAATTTTTCAAAAGCAAGTAAAGATATTTTCGCACATACTTCTGCATCGTCGCCTGCCCTGTGATGATTAAAACTTAGCTGATGATATTCTGCCAAATGTTTCAGTCCGTATCTGGGCAGATAATTCCATGATTTTTTAGCCAGCTGAATACTGCATAGATAATTTAGCTTAGGCGTAAATATTCCGTAATGATTCAGACAGCCACGTAAGACACCGGCATCAAAACCTGCGTTGTGGGCAATCATTAGCGTTCCATACATCATTTCTTCCACTTCGTACCAGATTTCATCAAAAGTAGGGGCATCCTTTACATCATCTGGTAAAATTCCGTGTACGTCTACATTAAACGGATTAAAATAAGGGAAACTCGGTGGCTTGATAAGCCATGTTTTCGTCTCCACAATCTTTGAATCCTGCACAATACAAACACCAAGTTCACATGCAGAGTTTCTCTCATGAGTAGCGGTTTCAAAATCTATTGCACAGAAATCCATAATTACTAAGTTGTTATTTTAAAAAATAAAGTGCTTCTGTTTGTGGCAACCTTGGTGATCTCACTAATGATATTGCTGTATTTTTGCTTTAAGCTGTTCATTTCAACATTATCGTTGTCACTTACCGTAATAATGAAACCTGTAATCATGTTTTTACTTTCAGGGGTATCAACAGTTTCCTTCAAAATGCTTCCATGTGTAATTTTCTCTGTGAGATATTTATTTAAATTCTCTACGGTCTTTTTATCGGCATTTTTAGTGATGGTAATCCGGAACCTTCCGCCATTGATGCCTTCCTGAAGCCTTACCAGATAAACAGACTCTTTTTTGAAATTAATCTTGCCTTTTTTATCCACTTTATCACGGATGTCTTTAAAAGATAAATTCTTTTCAGATGCCGGTTTTTCTTTTTCAAGGTCAATATTATCAATAAGATTACGGAATGAAAAAATCGTAACTTTTACAGGATCCGGATCTTTTACAGCTTCCGTACTTTTTTCTGATATTGTTTTGATACTGTAACTCTTATCAATAGCAGACCATGCACCTTTTTGCGAAAATCCCTGTTGAAAGAAAAGTAAAAATAATAAAAATAATGAAGTTTTTTTCATTTTAAAAAATGTTTAAAAATCAACCATTTAGATTGATAAAATTTATATTTCTGATGTTTCTGCCTTCTTTTCCATGTTCCGGGGATATAAGTGTAGAAAGCAAAGTGTGCTCTTCCTACTGCCCAAAAATGAGAGATTCCGTATTTGTAACCAAAATATAATGCAGCAAATCCGTCAAGACAAAGCCTTGAAAATATTACGGCAATTAACTGTGGAAACGGTAAATTTTTCAAAAGCATTAAAAGGTTGTTCCTCATATTAAGGAACGTTTTTTTTGCACTTTGCTTATTCAATGTTCCGCCACCAACGTGAAAAACTTCAGATTTTCCGGTATAAAAAATCTTTTTTCCCGCATTAATCATTCTCCAGCAGAGATCAATTTCTTCCTGATGGGCAAAAAAACGTTCATCAAAACCGTTTTGTTCCCAAAAATCTTTTGAGCGGATAAATAAGCAGCATCCCGAAGCCCAGAAAATTTCAGCTTCATCATTATATTGTCCGTGATCTTCCTCAATGTCATCAAAAACTCTTCCTCTGCAGTAGGGATATCCTAAATTATCGATCAGTCCACCCGCAGCACCTGCAAATTCAAAATAATTTTTTCTGTCGTATGACAAAATTTTCGGCTGTACTGCTGCTATATCGGGATTTTTTTCCAACAGTTCCAGTACGGGTTCCGTCCAGTTTTCTGTAACTTCCACATCAGAATTCAGAAGACAGTATATTTCGTTGTCGATATGCTTTAAACCTTCATTATATCCTCCTGCAAAGCCGTAATTCTTATCGTTTTTAATGATCTTCACATCCGGGAATCTATTCAATAAAAAATCAATAGAATTATCCGTAGAAAAATTGTCAATCACGTAAATATCAGATTGAGGAGAGAAACGCACTACGGTTGGAAGAAATTTTTCCAGCCATGATTTCCCGTTCCAGTTTAAGATGACAACAGCTAATTTATTCGGCATTCGATGTACTTTTTTCTGAATCAAAATTTTTAATAGAATCCTGATATTTCCATTTTCTGTGTGACCAGAGATAATTGTCGGGACGTTTATTAATGGTATTTTCCAATAATTTATGGAATTTTTTTACTACCTCATGCTCCACAAACTTTTCCCCGTCCGGATAGATCCTGTGATAGTTTACCTGATAAAACCCACGCTTCACCTTTTTCATTTCACAATAAATGAATGCAAGATCCATTTTCGTTGCCAGCCTGTCGTAGCCTGTGAAAACCGGAGTTCTCTGGTTGAGAAATTCAAGTCCGTAGGTAATATGTGCAAAATGCGGAGTTTGGTCGGCTACAAACATGTATGCAGAACTACCGTCATTTTTAGACCGTACAATATTCAGAATTACTTCTTTGGCTTCCAATGCTTCGTTCCCGAACTTATTTCGGACATTTTTCATCTGGTTTTCCCAAAAGTCACTGTTTACTTTGCGGTATACGGGATGGCAATGATCCTGTGGAATTACTGTTGCTAAAGCATTAATCCATTCCCAGTTGAAGACGTGCCCCGCCAGTAGTATAATATTTTTACCTTCTTTTTTCGCTTGATGAAAAACTTCCTGGTTAATATGCTGCATTCTTACTCTTGATTCCGTTTCCGAAATACCGAAAGATTTGATAGTTTCCACCAAATAATCGGAAAAATTACGGTAGAATTTTTTTCTTATTTCTGTAATTTCTTCATCTGACTTTTCAGGAAATGAATTTTTAAGATTTGTAGTAATCACTTTTTTTCGATAGCCTACAATATAATAGTTCAGAAAAAACATAATATCTGAAAAAATATATAAGATTTTCAGGGGAAGCTTGGAAATTAAATTTAATATTTTGATTAGAAAATTCATAAAACAGGCAAATTTACGGATAATAAAATTATGGTTGTATTTTTGCATACAAATACTAATATTTTTTTAATCTTATAATATGAAAAAATTATCATTAATAGGTTTCTTGGGCCTAAGCTTTTTTGCTTTTTCCCAAAATGTAAAACCGGCAGAGGAAAGGAAAAATGATGAAAAGGCACTGTTGGTAGAGACTGATCATTCTGAGCTTGATGCTAAAAAAAAGGCAGCAGAGGAGAAGGCGAAACTGCCCAAACCTTATGACCCGAAAGCTGATGCTGAAAAAGATATAGAGAATCTTATTGCCAAAGCTAAAAAAGAAAAGAAAAATATCATGATTCAGGCGGGAGGAAATTGGTGTATCTGGTGTCTGAGGTTCAATCAGTTTGTGCAGACAACCCCTGAATTGAAGGCTATTGTTGATAAAAACTACGAATACTATCACCTGAATTATTCTCCGGATAACAAGAATGAAAAAGTTTTTGCCAAATACGGAAACCCAGGTGAGAAATTCGGATATCCGGTTTTTATTATTCTTGACAAGAACGGTAAAATGATTCATGTTCAACAAAGTGATGTTCTGGAAGAAGGAAAAGGATACAGCCTTGAAAAAGTAAAAGAGTTCTTTAATACATGGACTCCAAAGAAATCATAAAAACCGGGAAATCCCCCGGTTTTTTTCTTTTAATACATCTCTCAGAAATTAATAATCTTTCGGATCCACCCCAGTTTCTTTTCAGAGTAGGGTGGATATTTTATATCGGGTTCTCCCCAGGTTGCTTTTTCCAGAATTGCTTTTTGATGAGAAAATGTTTCAAAGCCGAATTTTCCGTGGTAATTTCCTATTCCCGAGTTTCCTACACCGCCGAAAGGAAGATTTTCATTACCAAGATGCATCATGACATCATTGATACAGCCTCCTCCGAAAGAGAGTTTATTTTTAAAGATTTCTTTCTCTTCAGAATTATTGGTGAACAGATAGGCTGCAAGAGGCTTTTCCAGCTCACAAATTTGATTGATGATGATATTGTAGTTCGTAAATGAAATAACAGGCAAAAGAGGCCCGAAAATCTCTTCCTGCATGATCTTGTCAGTCCAGCTGATGTTTGATAGGACGGTAGGTTCTATAAACAGTTTTTCGTGGTCATAACTTCCACCGGAATAAACTTTATCGGCATCTATAAGTGCAATGAGGCGATCAAAGTTTTTAAGATTGATGATTTTGGTGTAATGCCCGGAGTCCGGCTGGTAATTAAAGTTCTTGATATACTTTGTAAGCGTTTCAAGAAACTGCTCTTTTACCGTTTCTTCAATCAGCAAATAATCCGGAGCAACACAGGTTTGGCCGGCATTCAGAAATTTTCCCCAGACAATTCTTTTAGCTGCAACTTCAAGATTGGCATCTTTGGTAACAATGGCCGGAGACTTACCGCCAAGCTCCAGGGTTACGGGAGTCAGGTTTTTTGAGGCGGCTTCATATACTATTTTCCCTACTTTCGTACTTCCGGTAAAAAATATTTTATCGAATCTGAGCTTCAGCACCTCTGTGGTTTCTTCTACACCGCCTTCATAGGAATATAGATATTCGGGAGGAAAATTTTTGTTGATGATTGTAGTAATTGCTTCCATTGTATTTTCGGCAATTTCACTGGGCTTAACAATGCAGCAGTTTCCCGCCGCTAATGCGGCAACCACAGGGGAGAGCGAGAGCTGATAAGGATAGTTCCAGGCTCCGATTACCAGAACATTTCCCAAAGGTTCCGGAAAGATAATGCTTTTTCCAATTTGGTTTACAAGATTAGTTCTTACTCTTTTAGGCCGGGAAAGTGATTTCAGATTCTTTATGTAATAGTTAATATCGTTAATGATAAATGAGATTTCCGTAGTAAATGTATCAAATGTGGATTTCCCGAAATCTTTTTTAATGGCTTCATACAAAAGATTCTCATTACTGATGATAAGCTCTTTAAGCTTTTCAAGATACATTCTGCGAAATTTGATGTTCTTCGTCTGATGGGTACTGAAAAATTCTTTTTGCTTTGAAACAATTTCACTGATTTCCATAAAATAATTTTCCGGAACTAAAGCAAATTTTCTGCCTAAAATATTTTTAAGATCACTTTAAGAGGGAATGGGCAATTCAAAATAAAAAAACCACCTCGGAATGAAGTGGTTTTGTATGATAAAAGTCTTTAATTAAGCTTCTTCAGATTTAGCTTCTTCCTTTTTAGCAGGAGCAGCTTCTACCGGAGCATCAGATACGATATCGAATTCGAAATTGTATTCTACATTTCTGTGTAGTCTGATGTTAGCAGTTACTTTACCAGTTCTCTTGATAGTGTTCCCTGGGATTTTGATGTATTTTTTCTCTACAGATACTCCTGCTTTTCCAAGAGCTGCAGAAAGATCTGCATTGTTGATAGATCCGAATAATTTATCACCAGAACCTACTTTTGCAGGAATCGTAATAGAAGTTTTTTTCAATTGCTCAACTACAGCGTTTGCAGCGGCGATTAATTTAGCTTCTTCTTCTTTTCTCGCTTCCAAAGTAGCTTCAAGAGCGGCTTTGTTTTTAGGAGTTGCTAAAAGAGCGTATCCCTGAGGAATTAAGAAGTTTCTAGCATAACCTGGCTTTACGCTTACGGTGTCGAATTCAAGACCTAAGTTTTCTACGTCTTTTTTTAGGATAATGTCCATTGTTGTTGTCCGTTTTTTAGTTTTAGAAAAAAGAACAAAGAAAAAAGAAAAAAGACGGTGTCTTAAAAATTATTTCTTTTCTTTAATCTAAAAATCGTTAGAATTAATGATGTATTCAGCAACAAAAAGCCAAAAGCTAGAAGCTAATGGCTAATTGCAATTTTTATTTCAATAAGTCAGCTACGTATGGTAGTAACGCAAGGTGTCTTGCTCTTTTGATTGCAGCAGAAACTTTTCTTTGGTATTTCAAAGAAGTTCCGGTGTATCTTCTTGGTAAGATTTTACCTTGTTCGTTTACGAACTGTAATAAGAAATCAGCATCTTTGTAGTCAACGTGCTTAATTCCGTATTTTTTGAATCTACAATATTTCTTTTCAGATTTTGTATTGATATCAAGCGGAGTAAGGAATTTTACTTCAGATTCTCCTCCAGCTGAGGCTTGTTTAGCCATTTCGTCTATTGCCATGTCTTGTCTTTTTAAAAAATAGGGTTAATAATTAAGCTTTAGCTGCTTTTACTTTTGCTCTTCTAGTTACAGCGTAGTCAACAGCGTGTTTGTCTAGTTTTGTAGTAAGGTAACGGATCACTCTCTCGTCACGCTTGAATGCTAATTCTAGATCAGCCACTACAGAACCTTCACCTTTAAATTCGATTAAAGTGTAAAATCCGTTCTTTTTCAATTGGATCGGGTAAGCTAATTTTTTTAATCCCCAGTTTTCTTTAGCAACGATTTCGCAGTTCTTTTCTTTGATAAGATCTACATACTTGTTCACTGCTTCCTCCACCTGAGCTTCAGATAGAACGGGAGTTAAAATGAAAACAGTTTCGTAATTGTTCATAATGTTAAATGAATTTGTTAATTATTTCGAGGTGCAAAAGTATTTAAATTATTTGTAATATGCAAGAGATTGGTGAGAAATAGAATCTATTTCCGTAAAATGCTCAATGATTAATTTTAAACTGGTGAAATTCATATATTTTTTAATGTAGACGAAATTAAGTTTATCAAAAAAACCTCCGGAAATCCGAAGGCTTTGTATTTATATTGGAAAATTTGCTTATTAACAATTACCCATTACTTATATTTCAGTATTCAGATCCCAATTTTCCAGGTAATCGTGAACATGTTTCAACATCATTCCTCCAAGAGAACCGTCTACCACTCTGTGATCGTAAGAGTGAGACATGAACATTAAGTTTCTGATCGCAATCACATCACCATCCGGCGTTTCCAGAACAGCTGGCTTTTTAACGATAGCTCCGATTGCTAAAATCGCAACCTGCGGCTGAGGGATAATTGGAGTTCCCATAAGGTTTCCAAAGCTTCCCACATTAGAAATCGTGTAGGTGGCACCTTGGGTGTCTTCCGGTCTCAATTTTTTATTTCTTGCTCTGTATGCCAGATCATTGATCGCTTTTGCCAATCCTGAAAGAGACAGCTGATCCGCATTTTTGATGACAGGAACAATAAGATTTCCGTCTGGTAAAGCAGTTGCCATACCGATGTTAATATTTTTCTTTTTGATGATATTCTCACCACTGATAGAAACGTTGATCATTGGGAAATCCTGGATCGCTTTTACCACCGCTTTTACAAAAATCGGCATGAAAGTCAGTTTTTCGCCTTCACGTTTTTCGAACAGAGATTTGTTCTTATTTCTCCATTTTACAACGTTCGTCACATCTGTTTCGATAAATGAGGTAACGTGAGGGGCAATCTGCTTGGCTTTTACCATGTTTTCAGCGATAATCTTTCTCATTCTGTCCATTGGAATGATCTCATCACCTGCTGCGGCCGTGATTGTTGAAGCAGGAGCTGATGTCGCTACAGGTTTTGCAGCCGGAGCAGTATGTTGTGCCGATGCAGCTTGTGGAACAGGTTGATTGCCTCTGTTTTTAACGTATGCTAAGATATCTTCTTTGGTAATTCTTCCTTCCAGACCGCTTCCATTGATGGATTTCAGTTCGGTTTCGGAAATATTTTCCTGTTGTGCGATTGATTTTACAAGCGGGGAAAGATAAAGGTCTCCCGAAAATTCTGTGGAAGCAGATACTTTTAAAGGTTCTTCTATCGTTTTTAAAGTTTCGGCATCCGGAGCGGAAGTCTGAGTTTCTGTAGTTGTTTCTTCAGAAGCAGGAGCACTTCCTTCTCCTTCAATTTCTAAAATAGCAATAGCTTCGCCTACTTTTGCAACCTCGTCTTTCTGTTTCAAAATCTTAACGATTTTCCCCGAAACTGGTGTCGGAACGTCTGAATCTACTTTGTCAGTTGCAATTTCCACTACGGAATCATCTTCTTTCACATGATCTCCTTCGTTGAATAACCAGGTGATAATGGTGGCTTCCATCACACCTTCTCCCATGGAAGGAAGCAATAATTTGTACTCTGCCATTTTTAATTTTTAGATTTTGACAAATATATAAAAAAAATCGATTTTTTTATGAAATATTAAATTTTAGAAAAATTCAATGTAAATATTCTCTCCTACATTGAGACCGAACAAAGACTTGGCGCCGTTTTTTTTGCTTCCTTTGTAGATGGTTAACTCCAAAAGCTGGCTGTCATTGAAAATTGCTGCAGATTGCCCGTGAAATTCTGTCTCTCTTTCCCAATCTGAAACCACCTCGGTATGACTAAAAAATATACGCGAAAGACTTAAATTTCTGAATTTTATCGTGAAATTTTCATATCCTTTGCCGGAACTTTCAAAAAAATCTTTGCTAATATTTGATATTATATTTCCGAAATTATCAATATAGGTAACTTCCCCGATAATCATTTTTTCAGAATCATTAAAGACCGGTTTCGGGAAAAGAAGCTGTTTGGCAGAATCAATCTTTCTGCCGATGACTTCAGGAAGTCCGCCATTGGCAAGATGTACTGCTGCAGGAACAAAAACATCAGTTGATGTAAAGTTAACAATATCATCAAATCTGTTATTTAAAGTGATTTCATAAATTGCTTCAGGTTTGATATCAAAAAAAACAAGACTTAAAAGCCCGTTGTCAGCAGCAATAAAATAATGTCCGTCTGATTTATAAAGTATATTTTTTCTCGATTTGTTGTGAAAACTGTCTACAGAAATGATGTGGACCGTATTTTTCGGAAAGTGTTTGTATGCATTTCTCACGATGTACGATGTCTGTACAAGGTTGAAAGCCTGGATATCATGGGTAATATCAATAATATTAACTTTCTGATTCAGAGAAAGAATGCTGCCTTTTACAGCGGCAACCCTGTAATCCAAATTTCCGAAATCCGAAGTAAGTGTAATAATTGACATTGATTGTTTATAGAATAGTAGAAATGCAAATTTATTTAAAATAAAAAGAATGCCCGAATGATTGTGGAAAAGAATTTGATATAAATTTCCGAAAAAAGCTTTACATTTAAAATCTAAAATTAATAAAGATACTGCATGTTTGAGTTAACATATGATTTGGAGGATATCGATGCGAAAATCTTCTATGGAGTTAATAACCAATATTTCAATTTAATAAAATCGACATTTCCGACCCTTAAAATTACCGGAAGAGATCACTTTATATTTGCAATGGGAAACCAGGAAGCGCTTGATATTTTTAAGCAGAAACTGGCTGACATCGTAAATTATATTTCAAAAAATAATTCTATAACCCTGAAGGATGTTGAAAATATTCTCAATATAAAAGATGAAAATGAAAAACAGCTTGTTTTCGATCAGGATATCATCGTAAAAGGAGTGAACGGAAAAATCATTAAGGCCAAAACCACCAATCTTAAAAAACTGGTAAAAGAAACGGAAAAAAAAGATATGGTTTTTGCTATCGGACCTGCGGGAACTGGTAAAACGTACACCAGTGTAGCATTGGCTGCAAAAGCGTTGAGAGATAAAACCGTTAAAAGAATTGTTCTTACACGGCCTGCAGTGGAAGCGGGGGAGAGCCTTGGTTTCCTGCCGGGAGATCTTAAGGAAAAGCTGGATCCGTATTTACAGCCTTTATATGATGCTCTCCGGGATATGATTCCTCATGAAAAGCTGGAAGGTTTTATTGAGAAAAAAGTAATTGAAGTAGCACCGCTGGCTTTCATGAGAGGACGCACCCTGGATGACGCTTTCGTTATTCTGGATGAAGCTCAGAATACCACGCATTCTCAAATGAAAATGTTTTTAACCAGAATGGGAATGAATGCAAAATTCATCATTACCGGAGACCCGAGCCAGGTGGATCTTCCGCCCAAGCAACAGTCCGGATTAAAAGAAGCAATGCGTATTCTGAATGGAGTAAAAGAGATTGGGTTCGTGCATCTCACAGAAGAAGATGTGGTAAGGCATCCGGTGGTTAAAAAGATCATCTTAGCTTACAATGAAGAAGAAAAAAGACAGAGAAACGACTAAATTACTTTAAAATTATTTATTCAAATATTTATAATACAGGAAGTTATATTTCCTGTATTTTTTTTAATTTAAAATAAAATTCACAAATGTTGGAATTTTAAAAAAAAAGAGTATTTTTGCCCGGAATTACTTAAAAAACTATTAACGAAATGAAGAAATTTTTACTTCTTACAGCAGTTGCTGTTATCGGGATGAGCGCAAAAGCTCAGGAATTCAGGTTTGGTCCTAAAGCTGGTTTTGCAATGTCAACACTTAAAATTGATGAAAAGCAGGATGATCTTGGCAAAAGAAATATGGATCCTAAATACACTTTTTACATTGGTGGAATGGCAGAATATAAGATCAATGATAACTTCGGTTTTCAGGCAGAAGTCTTATACTCACCATTAGGAGGTAAGGAAAAAATTGACGGTGTAAATGTTGGTATTATGTATGTTGGAGAAAAAACGGAAGTTAATCTTGGAACTCTTTTGGTGCCTGTTTCAGCAAAATACTTCATCACAGAAGGATTTTCAGTTGCAGCTGGTGCAAACTTCGGAGTTATTCTTAGCGCTAAACAGAAAACAGTAATCGGGTCTGACTTCATGAACGTAGAATTAGAAGGAGATAACGGTGAAGTAGATATTAAAGATGATATCAAAAAACTAAATATTGCTCCGTTCATAGGTGTAGAATATATGTTGGAAAACGGATTATTCTTCGACGCAAGATACAGCCTTGGTGTTTCAAATTTATCTAATGACGGAAGCGGAGGTAAAGTTACCAATAGCTTTGCGCAAATAGGTGTAGGCTTCAAATTCGGAGGTAACTAAGAATTATCACATTAAAAAATATAAAGCGGTACAAAATTTGTTCCGCTTTTTTCGTGGTTTTTGATGTACCACATTTTTGGTGAATAATCATTCAAATGTTAAATATTTAAACTTATTAAAATGAAAAAACTATTATTACTGGGTGCTTTTGCACTTTTAGGTGGTGTTGCGCAGGCGCAGGAAGGTTTCAGACTTGGGGGGCATATTGGTGCTCCGCTTGGTGACGCAGCAGATGCAGCAAGTGTAACCATCGGTATCGATGCTGCATATATGTGGAATATTACAAAAGGGCTGGATATTGGTGCTACTACAGGATATTCTCATTTTTTCGGTAAAGATAATGTGGATGATTTCGGTTTCATCCCAATCGCAGCATCCGGAAAATATACTTTCAGTAAAGTTCCTCTCTTTGTAGGATTGGATCTTGGAGCTGCCATTTCCACAAGAGATTATATCAACAGCGGATTTTATGTGGCGCCACGAGTTGGATACCAATTGAAAAATACGGAGCTGTATCTTGGATTCCAAAATATAGGCAGTAAATATAAAGACCCTTACTGGAGAGGGAATGACCGATTCAACTTCGGAGCTATTAATTTCGGGGCAAATTTTTTCCTTAAGTAATTTTTTTTAAATCAACCATATTTAACTCCAATTGAAAAATTGGAGTTTTTTTATTCATATAATTGTGAAAACTTCAAACATGCTTATTTAATAGCGTTTATACCTGAAAATAGCTAAAAAAAAGTAATGATATTAATCACATTAACAAATTTTAATATCCCATGGAGCCACTGTAAATTTGCCGTCAGAAAGTATTAAATTTTTAAAAAAATGAAAAAAGTATTATTGGCAGGTGCTATTGCACTTTTCGGTTTATCTAATGCTCAAATTGCTAAAGGAACTGCATACTTATCAGGACAGGTAGGTTATTCTTCAACTCAGAACAACAATACAGACGCTAAAATAGAAGATTTCACAGTGGTACCTACTGTTGGTTATTTCGTAGGAAATAATGTTGCTGTTGGTTTGGGTGTAGGTTATGCAAACAGTTCTGAAACTACGACAAATGCCTTAACTAATGTTGAAACTAAACTTTCAACTGATGCATTCGTAGTAGCTCCTTTCGTAAGAAAATACTGGACTGTAGGTGAGAAATTATACATTTTCGGTCAATTGGAAGTTCCAATGGCGTTTGGTAAAGATAAAGCTGAATATAGCGGCACAGCATCTCAGTTCAATACTGAATCTAAATTCACTTCAATCGGAGTAAACGTAAAACCAGGTGTAGATTATTTCTTAAACAAAAACTGGTCTATCGAAGCTACTATCGGAGAATTCGGATACAACAACTTCAAGTACAAAGATCTTGACAAAAGCACTGATAACTTTAACTTCGGATTGAATTTATCTTCAGTTACTTTCGGTGTTAAATATGTTTTCGCTAAATAATAAACAAAACATATAAACTTAAAGTCCTAAGTATGCGCTTAGGGCTTTTTCTCTTATTTATCATACTAAAAGAAACCATGAAAAAACTACTCATAGCCGGAGCTGTTGCACTTTTTGGGCTTTCTGATGCTCAGATCAAAACAGGAACGCTTTATCTGTCTGGCCGGGCAGACTTTTCTCAGGAAAAAAATAATAATACGGAAATTAAGAACCAGGATTTTAGTGTCATCCCTACAGTAGGTGTTTTTGTTGCGCCTAATCTCGCAATAGGAACGGGAATCGGGTATGCAGAAAATAGGAGAGAATATATAGATATCTTTGGCGGCTGGGTTTCTTACGAGTACACGAAATATAAATCCGTCATTAAAATGAACGCTTTTATAGCGGCACCTTTTATAAGAAAATATTGGACGCTTTCAGACAATCTTTATTTCTTCGGACAGTTAGAAGCTCCCATTCAGATTGGAAAACGAACAGTAGAGGTGCAGAAAGATCATACGACTATGGTTGGAACATATTCTCAATATACATCAAATGAACAAAAATACACTTCTTTTGGTGTTAATGTAAAGCCGGGCGTAGATTATTTCATCAGTAACAACTGGACAATTGAAGCAACAATAGGAGAGTTTGGCTACAATAATATGAAGATTAAAGATCAGGAAAAAGGTACCGACGATTTAAATTTCGGATTAAACTTATCCTCGGTTACTTTCGGGATAAAATATGTTTTCGCTAAATAATAAAAACAAGACTAAACATAAACTTTTTAAATTAAAAAATCATGAAAAAACTATTACTTGCAGGTGCAGTTGCACTTTTCGGATTATCAAATGCCCAAATGACCAAAGGAGACTGGGTAATCAGCGGAAACACAGGAATGGGTTTCAACAGTATTAACACTAATACTAAGGTAAACGGAACAAAATATGACGAAACTAAAGTCAGCTCATTTTCAATTACACCTTCTGTAGGATATTTTGTTATCGACGGATTGGCTGTAGGAATTGATCTGGGTTTTGATTCGAATACTACAAAAGGAGATGGGAGCAAGGTGACTTTATCTACTTTTTCCGTTATGCCTACTGCTACTTATTATTTTGATACAGACAGCAAATTTTTCCCTTTTGTAGGAGCCGGAATCGGATATGCATCCACTAAAACAAAATTCAATATTTCCAATTCTATTGCAGATCCTTTGCTTTGGTCTGGTGATACAACAACGGATGGTCTTGCATGGAAAGCGAAAGCAGGAGTTACCTATATGGCTACCCAATCTTTAGGGATTAATTTAGGTCTTGGTTTTGATCAGTTCTATAATAAAGAAACGTATTCCGGAATTGATTATAAAACCACAAGAAACACGTTCGGAGTTAATGTAGGCTTCTCTTACTTCATTAAAGCTAAAGCTCAGAAATCTGATAAATAAAAAACTTTGACAAAGTGCTAAAAAATGCGGCTCAATAATTTTGAGCCGCATTTTATATTTTTATTTAAAATTAAAACCATTCTTTCTGGTTCTGAACATACGTTCTGTCAAACTCCTCATCAGATTTCGTAAGATAAATAATCCCTTCTATTAAACCGATAAGTCCGCCAACGGCACCGCAGGTTACAAGACTTAGAATAAGTTGAATAATTCCTGTCTTGGTATATCCCAGATAGAACTTATGAATAGCCAGTCCGCCCAAAAGGATAGCAAGAATACCGGCAGCTACTTTTTTCTCTGATCTGTAAGGCTGATTATAGTTACCGCCCTGTTTTTCATAAACTTCCATAAAAATATTTTAAGTAATTTGATTTGGTGTGTGCTTATTTACCGAACATTCCGCCCATTCCCGGCATATTCGGCATTTTGCTCATCATCTGCATCATCTGTTTTCCCTGAGGTCCCTGCATCATCTTCATCATTTTACCCATCTGGTCAAACTGCTTCATCAGTTGGTTTACATCTTCAATTTTTCTTCCGGCACCTTTGGCAATCCTGTTTTTTCTCTGTGTATTGATGATAGAAGGTTTTCTTCTTTCTTCGGGAGTCATGGAGTAGATGATTGCCTCGATATGTTTGAACGCGTCATCGCTGATCTCCACATCTTTGATCGCTTTTCCTACACCCGGAATCATTCCCATCAAATCCTTCATGTTCCCCATTTTTTTGATCTGATTGATCTGTTTCAGGAAATCATCAAAACCAAACTCATTTTTGGCGATTTTTTTATGAAGCTTTTTAGCTTCTTCTTCATCAAACTGTTCCTGTGCTCTTTCTACCAGGGAAACAACGTCTCCCATTCCCAGGATTCTGTCTGCCATCCTTTCCGGGTAGAAAAGGTCCAGAGCTTCCATTTTTTCACCGGTAGAAATAAATTTAATGGGTTTTTCAACCACAGAACGGATTGTTAAAGCTGCTCCACCACGGGTATCACCGTCCAATTTCGTTAAAACAACCCCGTCAAAATTCAAGGTATCATTGAACGCTTTTGCCGTATTCACCGCATCCTGACCCGTCATGGAATCTACCACGAATAGTGTTTCGTTTGGTGCAATAACAGAGTGAACAGTTTTAATTTCCTTCATCATCTGCTCGTCAATGGCCAAACGACCAGCGGTATCTACAATCACTACATCGTGACCGTTTGATTTAGCAAAATTAATGGCGTTTTGAGAAATGCTTGAAGGATCCATAGAACCTTCTTCCGTGAAGACAGGAACGCCAATCTGTCCGCCTAATACTTTAAGCTGGTCGATCGCAGCCGGACGGTACACGTCACATGCAACCAAAAGAGGTTTCTTATTTTTTTTTGTTTTTAAATAATTGGCCAATTTTCCGGAGAATGTTGTCTTACCGGAACCCTGAAGCCCTGCAATAAGAATCACAGATGGTTTTCCGGAAAGGTTGATTCCTTCCTGGGAGCCTCCCATAAGATCTACCAGCTCATCATGAACGATTTTCGTCATCAGCTGTCCCGGAGTAAGCGATGTAAGAACATCCTGTCCCAGTGCTTTATCCTGAACTCTTTTCGTAAGATCTTTTGCAACTTTATAATTAACATCGGCATCCACCAATGCTCTACGAATTTCTTTTACGGTTTCCGCAACGTTGATTTCCGTGATTTTTCCACGTCCTGAAATATTATGCAGCGCTTTGTCTAATTTATCCTGTAAACTATTAAACATATGTATTGTAAATTATAGGTTTGCAAAAATAAGCAAATTTTTAGTATATATTAATATATAGATAAAGAGATTTGTAATGTATCAAAATTATAATTCTATTTTTGTGGAATGAATTTTATCGATAGTTTAATCATTATCCTGCTGATTTTAATCTTAAACATTAGCGTTTTTATAATTTTTAAAAAATATATATACAGAAAATCAGACGCGGGAATGAAATTTTTAGCCATCAATATATCAAAAGATATTATTTGGCTCATTATTTCATTAATTATTATAGAGAAAACAAAAGAAAATTTTCTATTTATAGTGATATGTTTTATAATAGCATCACTCCTTATATATATACCGATAATAAAACTCATTAATAAATCTTAGTTTTTTTGATGATAAAAATCAATTTTTAATATTGGTAAAGTTTAATAAAATCGATATATTTGCACACGATTAAAAAAGAGATATGAATAGAAAGATTTCTTCATTGTTTTTCGCATTTTTATTTGTGTTTGTGAGCGGTTTAGCGATTGCTCAACATACTTCTGAAGGCGAAGAGCCGGCGGAAAAAATAGAGCAGAAAGAAGGTTTTAATGCTACTAAAATGATCATGGAGCACATCGGTGATTCAAATGAATGGCATTTATGGACTACAAAAGATGATAACGGTGAAGAGCATCATGTGTCTGTTCCGCTTCCTGTGATTATTAAAGATAATGAAGGATGGCATACTTTTCTTTCAAAGAGTATTGCTCACGGTCATGAGCATGACGGGTATACTTTAGAGGAAGGACAGGTTGTTTCAACTAAAGGTATTCAGAAAGCTACTCTGTTTTCAATAATCAGCGGAAAGCAAAAAGCAAATGAAGTGTTCTTTGATCTTTCAATTACAAAGAATGCGGGGTCAATGTTTCTTTCGGTAATTTTCATGGCGGTGATCTTCATGGGGATGGCAAGAAACTATAAAAAATCTCAGTTGCCAAAAGGTGTAGGGAAATTATTAGAGCCTGTAATTGTATTCATAAGAGACGAGGTAGCAATACCAAATATAGGATCTGTTAAATACAAAAGATATATGCCTTATTTATTAACCGCATTTTTCTTTATCTGGTTTAATAACTTATTCGGATTGATTCCTTTCTTTCCTTTCGGAGCAAACCTTACAGGGAACATCGCAATTACTGCGGTTTTAGCAATCATTACTTTATTAATTACTTTATTCAGTGCTAATAAAGATTATTGGAAGCATATCTTCATGCCGCCGGTTCCAATCTTATTGTATCCAATTATGGTTCCAATTGAGATTATCGGAATCTTTACAAAACCTTTCGCCTTAATGATGCGACTTTTCGCTAACGTTACAGCGGGACACATTATGATCTTGGCGATTATTTCACTAATCTTCATTTTCAGATCTCCGTTCTTAGGATTTGCATCTGTACCATTGGCATTATTTGTTTCTGTATTGGAATTATTGGTAGCAGCGCTGCAAGCATATATCTTCACGGTATTATCTGCCTTATTTATTGGTATTGCGGTAGCAGAGCACGAACATGAGCACGGTCACGAAGAGCACGCTCACTAATTAAAAGAAAAATATAAAAAATAATTTTTAACTAATATAATTTATTTATTATGGACATCACAACTGGAGCAGGATTAATTTACGTAGGTATCGGTTTAGCTGTACTTGGAGTAGGTATGGGTATCGGTAAAATCGGTGGTCACGCTATGGATGCTATCGCAAGACAACCTGAGCAAGCTGGAAAGATTCAAGGAGCAATGCTTATTGCTGCTGGTCTTATCGAGGGTGCTGGTCTTATCGCGATTATCTTTGGTGCTTTCATCAAGTAATTATCCTCAAAAACATTTCTTAGCAGCAAAGCGGTTGGCTGGCTGCTAAGAATTTTAAAAAATCCATAATAACGATTAAAAAAAAGAATTTACAGATATGGGAATTATAGAACCTGGAATTGGACTTTTGTTTTGGATGACCCTTACTTTTGTTATCCTATTGTTTCTTCTTGCAAAATTCGCTTGGAAACCGATTGTTAATGCAATTAACGACAGAGAAACTTCTATTGTTGATGCTCTAAATCAAGCTACATTGGCAAGAAAAGAAATGGAAACTTTAAAAGAGGATAACGAAAGAATCATTCGTGAGGCGAAAATCGAAAGAGATGCTATCCTTAAAGAAGCAAGAGAAATTAAAGATAGAATCGTAGGTGAGGCTAAAGATGCTGCTAAAGCTGAAGGAGATAAAATGATCGAAGCGGCTAAACAAACCATCAATGCTGAGAAAAATGCTGCTATGGCAGATATCAAAACTCAGATCGGTACATTATCCGTAAATATCGCAGAATCTATACTTAAGCAAAAGCTTGACAGCAGCGAGGCTCAAAACGAATTAGTTCAGAATTATTTAAACAAATCAAACCTTAACTAAGAATGCTTACATCTAAAGTAGCTAAAAGATACGCACAAGGTTTACTTGATTTCACCAACGAATCAGGGCAAACGGCTACTGTATTTTCTGAAATGAAAGATGTAGTGAAGATCATGACTGAATCTGAGGATTTAAGAAAGTTCTTCCTTACCCCTTACATCGATTCTAAAAAGAAAGTAGAAGTAGCAAACGAAATTTTTAAAGGTTTATCGGCATCTTCCAGAAATATCATTACTTTGGTAATCAGACACGGAAGAGAAAACCAGCTGAAAAATATCGCTCAGGAATTCATCAACAAAGTTGAAGATATCAACGGAGTACAAAGAGTAACGCTTACTGCGGCAACTCAGCTTTCAAAGGAGAATATTGATCAGATTTTGGAATCTACCAATTTAGTGAACGCCAATTCAAAATTCGACCTTATCGTAAATGTAAAACCTGAAATTTTAGGAGGATACATTTTAAGAGTGGGAGATCAGCAGGTAGATGCTTCAGTAAGATCTAAGCTTAATAAAGTTAAAAAAGATTTTCAATTAAATTAAAGAAAAAACAACCATACAATGGCAGAAATAAATCCGGCAGAAGTATCTGCGATCTTAAAACAGCAATTGGCCAACTTCGATACTCAATCAAACGTTGAGGAAGTAGGTACAGTTTTAACCATCGGTGATGGTATTGCTCGTGTATACGGGTTAGAAAACGTACAATACGGAGAGTTGGTGAAATTTTCTAGTGATGTAGAAGGTATTGTACTGAACCTTGAAGAAGACAACGTAGGTGTTGCGCTACTTGGGGAAAGTAAATTGGTAAAAGAAGGAGATACAGTAAGAAGAACAAACAGAATCTCTTCTATTAAAGTAGGAGAAGGGATGTTAGGAAGAGTAGTGGATACTCTTGGTAACCCTATCGATGGTAAAGGTCCTATTACCGGGGATTTATACGAAATGCCATTGGAAAGAAAAGCTCCCGGAGTTATCTACAGACAGCCGGTAACTGAACCTTTACAGTCAGGTATCGTTGCTATTGACTCTATGATTCCTGTAGGAAGAGGACAAAGAGAGCTTATCATCGGTGATAGACAGACGGGTAAAACCACTGTTGCGATCGATACGATCATCAATCAAAAAGAATTCTATGATGCAGGGCAGCCTGTATATTGTATATATGTAGCTATCGGACAAAAAGCGTCTACTGTAGCACAAATCGTAAAAACACTTTCTGATAAAGGAGCTTTAGCATATACGGTAATCGTTGCGGCTAACGCATCAGATCCGGTTCCAATGCAGGTATATTCTGCAATGGCAGGTGCTGCGATCGGGGAGTTCTTCAGAGATACGGGTAGACCGGCATTGATCGTTTACGATGATTTATCTAAACAGGCGGTTGCGTACCGTGAGCTTTCTCTTCTATTGAGAAGACCACCGGGCCGTGAAGCTTATCCTGGAGACGTTTTCTATCTTCACTCAAGATTATTGGAAAGAGCGGCGAAAGTAATCGCTGATGACAATATCGCAAGCCAGATGAACGATTTACCTGAGTCTTTAAGACCAATCGTAAAAGGAGGAGGTTCATTAACAGCGCTTCCGATTATCGAAACTCAGGCTGGTGACGTTTCTGCGTATATCCCGACCAACGTAATCTCTATTACAGACGGACAGATCTTCCTTGAATCTGATCTATTCAACTCAGGGGTGCGTCCTGCAATTAACGTGGGTATCTCTGTATCCAGAGTAGGAGGTAACGCTCAGATCAAATCAATGAAAAAAGTATCTGGTACATTGAAACTTGACCAGGCACAATATAAAGAATTAGAAGCGTTCGCTAAGTTCGGTTCTGATCTTGATGCTGCTACTTTAGCAGTAATCTCTAAAGGAGAAAGAAACGTAGAAATTCTTAAACAGCCAGTAAACTCTCCACTTCCTGTAGACAGCCAGGTTGCTATGATCTACGCAGGAACAGAGAATTTATTAAGAAACGTTCCTATTAGAAAAGTAAAAGAATTCCAGATCGAGTATATCGCATTCCTGAGATCTAAGCACCCTGAAACGATGGCTGCTATCAAAGCTGGAAAAATCGATGACTCAATCACGAGCGTTCTTAAGCAGGCAGCTAACGATTTAGCTTCTAAGTATAACTAAAAAATTCAATGTTTAAGGTTTAAAAATAACGTTTAAACCTTAAACTTAGACCTTAAACCTTGAACCAAAATAATGGCAAACTTAAAAGAAATACGAGGCAGAATTACGTCAATTTCATCTACGATGCAGATTACCCGTGCTATGAAAATGGTTTCCGCAGCGAAACTGAAAAAGGCACAGGACGCTATCGTAATGTTGAGACCATATTCTGAAAAACTGCAGGAGCTTATCCAGAATGTAAATTCCAGCTCAGATCCTGACCAGATTTCTGTGTATGCTCAGAAAAGAGAGGTGAAAAGAGTGCTTTTCATCGCTGTTACTTCAAACAGAGGTCTTGCCGGCGCTTTTAACTCATCAATTGTTAAAGAGCTTAATGCACAGTTTCAGAACAATTCTCAATATGAAATTGAAGTTCTTCCTGTAGGTAAAAAGGCTTTTGACGCTGTAAGAAGAAACCGTACGGTGTATTCTAATGCAAGTTCTGTATATGACAACCTTAACTTTGATACAGTAGCTCATGTTACGGAAGCAGTAATGACTAGTTTCAAAGAAGGTAAATTTGATGAAGTCTATTTAATTTATAATAAATTCGTCAACGCTGCTACCCAGGAAGTAACAACAGAACAGCTTCTTCCGATTTCTATGCCGGAAAATACAGAGCCTCAGGTTGAAACAGATTATATTTTTGAACCTAACAGAACGGAGATCCTGGATAATCTGATTCCTAAATCGATCAAGACTCAGGTTTTCAAAGCAATTCTTGATTCAGTAGCTTCTGAGCACGGTGCGAGAATGACGGCTATGCACAAAGCAACAGATAATGCACAGGCTCTGAAAAATGATCTTGTAATTTTCTATAACAAAGCAAGACAGGCTGCAATTACAAACGAAATCCTGGAGATCGTTTCCGGAGCAGAAGCTTTGAAAAACTCTTAAAAGATATTTCATACAAATATTTATTAAAGCATCGTATACCACGATGCTTTTTTTGTTATTTTTATTTTGTATATATTTGTACAATAAATTATATACAATTTCTAAATGGATTCGGACATAGTCAGGCTTTTGCTGGCCTTATTACTTGTTTTACTAAATGGCTTCTTCGTAGCCGCAGAATTTTCAATTGTTAAAGTACGTTACTCACAAATCCAGTTAAAAGCCGCAGAAGGAAACTCTATGGCAAAGCAGGCAGAGCATATCATCAAACATCTTGATGAATACCTCTCCGCAACACAGCTCGGTATTACTTTGGCCTCCCTTGCCCTGGGTTGGGTAGGAGAAAGTGCATTACATCATATTGTTGAAAATATTTTCAGCTCCCTCAATATTGATCTTACTGAAACAACGATTACCTCAATTTCCGTGATCACCAGCTTTGTTCTGATTACCGTTATGCATATTGTTTTCGGGGAACTTATTCCTAAATCTATTGCGATCCGGAAATCGGAATCTACCACAATGGCAACGGCTATTCCGTTAAGAGTATTTTACACTGTTTTCAAGCCATTTATCTGGTTGATGAACTTAATGTCCAATACTTTTTTAAGATTGGTAAAAATTCACCCTGCTTCCGAACACGAAATACACTCTACCGAAGAGCTTCAGCTTTTGGTAAAGCAGAGTGCGGACAGCGGAGAAATTGAAGAGGAGAATTACGAGATCATCAAGAATGCATTCGATTTTACAGATCATTCTGCCAAGCAAATCATGGTACCACGCCAGAATATTACTTCCATTGATTTTGAAGAAGATGTAAATGAAATCATCAACAAAATTATGGATAGTGGATATTCCAGAATTCCGGTGTATGTTGATTCTATCGACAATGTGATTGGTATTCTTTATACCAAAGAAATTATCAGGGAATTTGTTAAGAGAAAAGGTGAACTTAGCCATGATGATCTTAAAGATCTGATGCGGGATGCATTTTTTGTAGTGGGAAGTAAAAAGATTTCGGACCTGCTTAAAATTTTTCAGCAGAAAAAACAGCATCTTGCCATTGTGATAGATGAATTCGGTGGTACGGAAGGAATTATCACCCTTGAAGATATTCTGGAAGAACTGGTAGGTGAAATTCAGGATGAAGAAGATGATGAAGAAAAAATTGTTGATAAAATAGGAGAAAATACCTATTGGGTACAGGCTACCCAGCCTTTGGACGAAATCAATGAATTCATACCTAAAAAACTTCCTCTTTCGGAAGAAAGCGAATACAATACTCTTGCAGGATTTATTCTTCATGCTTTAGAAGATATCCCGGAGGAAAACCAGGAATTCGATCTCGAAAATTATCATTTTAAAATCTTAAAAATGAATAATAAAAGTGTAGAATTGGTGGAACTGGTATATGACGAACCAAATACTATCAATGATCTGGCAGAAAAAATAGGCGAGGTCTGATTTAAACCATAAATAAATTGTAATGATTTTTTATAACAGCATCAGAGATTACGAAGATCCGAAACGGCAGTATGAAGAAGAGGTGCTCGTGCTGGACGATACGGATGAAGTGTATAAACTGGTTTTACATAACGATGATGTTCATACATTTGATTATGTAATTGATTGCCTGATTGAGATTTGCAAACACACCCTGGAACAAGCAGAACAATGTACAATTCTTGTTCATTTTAAAGGTAAATGCACCGTAAAAACAGGCTCCTTGGATTTACTAAAACCCATGCATGAAAAATTACTTTCAAGAGAATTAACCAGTGAAATTTTATAAAATAAGAGCTTCGGCAAATGCCGAAGCTCTTATTTTATAAAAAATCTATAGATTTTTTATGGGATCCATAGAAATATATCAAAAATTTGTAACTTGTCGCCGCTAATTATAAAAATTTAGATGAAATTACAAATTAACTCTTTGCTTGTTGGCTGTCTATTGTCATGTACAGCTTTATACGGTCAGCAGTCATCATTGGAAAATCCGGCAAGAAGCTGGATTACTCAAAATTCAAGAAGTATAGGACTTCAGGATTTCAGCACATTGAAATTGAACTATGTGAGAAAAGGAAATTCAGGAGAAACCCTTCGCTTTCAGCAGATGATAGGAAACGTTCCTGTTTTTCAGTCAGAAATTGTGATGCATTTTAATAAAAATGGGCAGATCACCTATACTGCTACTGAAAGTTTTAAAAAAAATCTTCAGCAGATCAGTACTAATCCTTTTGTTTCATCAGTGGATGCTTTGAAAAAAGCGCATCTTGCTTCCCATTCAAAGGGAGATATAACTTTTGAAGAAGCTAAGCTTTATATATATGTTACAGAGCAGGGAGAAACAAAGCTGGTATATCGTGTTCTTACAAATTCTTATGAAAATCCGGGAAGCTGGGAGACCATAATTGACGCAAAAACCGGCGAAGTAATTAGTGTGAAAGACATTGCTTTTCGGCATAAAGAAAAAGAAAAGCCTGAAGGAAATAAGAAACAGAAGGAAGTTAAGAAGAATGTACTGGTAACGGGTTCAGCTTATATCTTCAATCCTGACCCTCTGTCCAAAATGCAGGTTGCATACGGCGGACAGTATGTAGATGGAAATGACGCTACGAATGCCAGTCTGGATGCAGCAAGAACGTTGGTTACAATTCCTGAATTGGAACTTACGGCGGGTGTATATAAGCTGAAGGGTACTTATGCAGAGATTAAAGAACTGGAAGCACCTAATAAAGGACTTTTTACCCAGACAAGCAATCAGTTTTTATTTAACAGAAATCAGGACGGTTTTGAAGCAGCTAATGCATATTGGCATCTGGACAATAATCTTCGTTATATCAATTTAACATTGGGAATTCCGTGTATTCCGGGTGAAAATAATGGCGTTCTTGCATTTGATCCGCATGGAGAAAACGGGGCTGATAATTCTCATTATGACCCGAACAGTCAAATTCTGGTATTTGGAGAAGGAGGGGTGGACGATGCAGAAGATGCTGATGTTATTTTGCATGAGCTTGGTCATGGAATTCACGACTGGCTTACCAATGGAAATCTGTCTCAGGTTAATGGGTTGAGCGAAGGTTGTGGAGATTATTGGGCACAGTCATACAGCAGAAGCCTTAATCAATGGCAGCCAACTGATGCAGCTTATCAATGGATGTTCAGCTGGGACGGACACAATTCTTTCTGGTCTGGGAGAGTTACAGATTATACCGCAATTTATCCGAGCGGATTAACAGGTTCTATTCATACGGATGGGCAAATCTGGGCCTCTGCATTAATGAGAATTTATGATGCTATCGGAAAACAAAAGACAGATCGTGCATTTCTTGAAGGATTAAGCTTGACTACCTTCAATACCAATCAGCAAAATGCTGCGATTGCCGTGAGACAGGCTGCAATCGATATGCTGGGAACGTTCGGGTTTACATGTAATGATATTAACCAGATTACAACAGAGTTTGCAGCTGCAGGATATACATTGCCGGCTTATTCATGTCAGTTAAGTGTAGACGACCTTTCTAAAAAAGAAATCATTAATATTTATCCGAATCCGGTTTCAGAGCTTGTGCATATTTCCATGAAGATAAGCAAGGAAGAAAAAGTGGAAATCTTCAATATGGAAGGAAGAAAAGTGTTGGAAACAACCATTGCCAACGGAAGAAATACAATTAATGTCTCTCAATTGGCAGTAGGAGACTATATTCTGAGGATAAAAGACCTGGAGTTATCAACAAAATTCATCAAAAAATAAAAAATTTAAATCCGGTGTTTCAACATCGGATTTTTTGTTTTAAATAATTTCAGGCGGCATTATTTTATTTGCATTCAACTAAAATAGTATATTTGTAAAAACTATAAAGAAACAAAACAGAATGCTTGTAATAGGAATTGCAGGAGGCACAGGATCCGGCAAAACTACGGTTGTTGACAAAATAATACAGCAGCTTGATATCGAAGGAATGAACATCCTTTCTCAGGATAACTATTATCATGATAATCATAATCTTACATTAGTAGAAAGAGAAGCTTTAAATTATGATCACCCGAAGTCTATTGACTTTGATTTATTAATAAAACATGTAAAAGCTTTAAAAAATAACGAGCCTATTGAGCAGCCGATTTACAGCTTTGTAACGCACTCCAGAACCGGAGACCATGTTACTGTAGAGCCTAAAAATGTATTGGTGGTAGAAGGAATTCTTGTTCTAACCAATAAAGAGCTTTTGAAAGAATTTGATCTTAAAGTATTTGTACATGCCGATTCCGATGAAAGGCTGATCAGGAGAATACGAAGAGACACCCAGGAAAGGGGAAGAGACCTGAATGAAGTGCTTCACCGTTATCAGACAACTCTGAAACCGATGCATCAGGAATTCATTGAGCCTTCCAAAAATGAAGCGGATCTTATTATTCCCAATATGAGGCAAAATTCAGTAGCCATTGATTTTTTAACCACCGTGATCAAAAACTCTTTGAGAAAACATTAATATAATGAAAGGAACCAAACTTATCAAAGACATTCAGCCGAAATCGGAGACATTTAAATTCATTCAGAAATATGTTCTGAATAAATACACCATTACGATCTGCCTGTTTTTGGTTTGGATGATTTTTTTCGATAAAACCTCATTTTTGGTAATTAATGAGCTGAATGGCGAGATTAACAAATACGAAGAACAGCTTCAATATTATAAAACCGAGTACGAAAAAAATGATGCATTTTATAAAAAGCTGATGAACAACAAATCTGAAAAAGAAAAGTACGCCAGAGAAAATTATTTCATGAAAAAACCGAATGAAGAAATTTTTATTCTCGTGGTAGACAGTACCAACATAGCTAAAAAATAATTTTAAACTCAATAAGTGAATTGTCAATTTGCTTTGCTGTCAAGTTAAAAGTTCGCTTGTGAAGCAATATTCACTGTTGATCATTCACAATAATCCAATTCATTATCCATGTCAAACACAGCTTGGGAAAACTTAGTTAAGAAACAACTTAAGACCGAAGATATCTATTCTGTTCTTACTAAAGAGAATTTAGAAGGAATTACTGTAAAACCTTTGTATGATAAAATTCCGCAGCCATTGATCAATCTTCCAAAAGTTGAAGAAAATACCCATCTTGTGGCCAGGTATCACGAAAGCCTTGAAGAAGATGTTTATGCATTTCTCTTGGATCATAATATAGAAAATCTTGTACAGAAGACCATTTTTGTTGATGATATTGATCTTGCGGGACATATCAACCCAAAAGAAGAGGATCAGTATTTTTCGCTGATTGATGTTTTTGACGAAAAAGAAACGGTGATAAATGATCAATTGGTTAAAGAATTACTGGCAAAACAATTCAGAAGAAATATTTGTATTGATATTTCCCTTCACCAGAATGCAGGAGCGGCTATTTATCAGCAGTTGGGAATTGCTTTGGCAAAAACCAAAGAGCTGATAGAGATATACGGTTCCGAAATTTTAAATAAACTGATTTTCAGGATTGCAATAGGAGCAAACTATTTTTTTGAAATGGCTAAATTAAGAGCTTTTAAGCTTGTTTTTAATCAACTTTCTAAAGAATATAATGCTGATGAAATTCCGTACATTTTCGCAGAAACATCCTTGAGAAATAAAGCGGTTGCGGATAATGAAAACAACCTGATCCGTTCTACCCTTGAACTTGCTTCCGCAATGATTGGCGGGGCAGACGCTGTTTTCAGTAGCAATTATTTGGTAGACAGATCAACCGAAAATTCAGAGGAAATTTCCTTCAAGCAGCAAATTGTCCTTGCTTATGAAAGTATCATTAACGTTTTCGAAGATGCCTCTAACGGAAGTTACTTTGTAGAAGATATTACCCGTCAGATTGCAGAAAAATCATGGACTTATTTTGTTGGGATTGAAGAAGCAGGCGGTTACCTGGAGCTTATGAAGCAGGGAATCATCCAGAAGCAGGTTTATCAGCATGCCTTAGAAGAGCAGAAATGGGTGGAAGAAGGAAAAATAAAGCTGATCGGGGTGAATTTATACCCGAAATCAGAGGTAAAGAAATCTGCCGAGGAGCTGTATAGTGAAGAAGAAATAAAAGCCGTTCGTTGGGCTGAAATGTTTGAGTAATGAAAGAAATGCTAATTGATTTATTTGAGTACACTTTTCACTTCAACAAAGAAATGATTAAAGTTATTGCTGAAAATCTTGAAAAGGTTGACGAAAAAACGATCAGTCTCATCAATCATATTTTAAATGCCCAGCAGATCTGGAACTCAAGAATTTTAGGTGAGCAAACATTTGAAGTATGGCAGATTAATCCCTTTGAAACGCTGGAAGAAATAAATCAGCGAAACTTTGAGAAAAGTATTGAAATCGTAAATCATTTTGATCCGGATCAAAAGATTAATTACCAGAATTCCAGAGGTGCAAATTTTGAAAATACCGTTTTTGAAATGCTTTTTCAGGCTATCAACCATTCTACCTATCACAGAGGACAGATTAATTCCTTATTGAAGCAAAACGGAATAGATCCAATCTTAACGGATTATATTTTTTATAAAAGATGAATTAGTGCAGCTTAACTGTTAAATCTTAGTTTTTTAACGACCACAGATTTCTCAGATTCGCACAGATTATAGTATAAAACACATTTGATAATGAAAGAAAACGAAATTAGTTTTTATATCAGAAAATGTATTTTTTCTGTGTATAATGAATTGGGGCCGGGTTTGCTGGAAAAAGTTTATGAGAATGTTTTAGTTAAGGAACTTCAAAACAACGGTTTAACCGTAAAATCACAGGTTCCCATGAAAATAAAATATAAGAATACATTTCTAGATTCGGGTTTTATTGCTGATATTATTGTTGAAAATAAAGTAATAATTGAAGTAAAAGCCATAACAGAAATTAAAAATATTCATCATCAGCAGTTATTGACTTATCTAAAGCTCACTGATCTTAAATTAGGTATTTTAGTGAATTTTTATACAGATTATATAGCAAAAAGCATATTCAGGAAAATAAACGGAAATTTAGATTACTAAAATATATTACAAATCTGTGCAAATCTGAGAAATCTGTGGTTAAAATATTAGATCAGAACATACAGGACTATATCAATGCAAATCTCAATACGGATTTACATGCTTTACTTTTGAAAAAATCACCATTTCCGGAAGTTTCCATGCTTGAAATTGTACAGCAGATCAAAGGAAAACAGGTAGCACAGAAAAAATTTCCCTTTTTATTAAAGGAAGGGATCATTTTTCCGCCACAGCTTAATTTAGAACAATCTTCGTCGGAAAAGACAGCTCAATATAAATCCAGACTTCTGGAGGGTGAAAAATTTATTGATCTGACTACAGGATTTGGAATTGATGCTTATTATTTATCTGAAAACTTTAAGGAAATCACATTAGTAGAGCAAAACCCGGATCTTCTTGAAATTGTACGCAATAACTGGAATATTTTAGGAAAAAAAGCAACATTTATCAACCAAAAGCTTGAAGATTTTCTTGAGAAAAACAAAGAGGTATTTGACGTAATTTACCTTGATCCGGCCCGCCGGGACAGCAATAAAAATAAATTTTTCCTGCTGGAAGATCTGTCGCCAGACATTCTTACTATTAAACAAACACTATTATCGTCGGCTGATAAAGTGGTCATCAAACTATCTCCTTTAATAGATATAAAATATCTGATATCTGTTTTACCAAATATCTTCAGGATCGATGTTATTGCGGTTAAAAATGATGTAAAAGAAATTGTCGTTTTCTTATCCAGTCAAAAAAATGATACAATTTCCTGCCATTGTGTAAATCTCGAAAGTGATGATCCTGTTTTTGAATTTAAAGTTGGAGATGAAGAGAATGCTCATGCAGAGTATGGAGAGCCCGAAAAATATATCTATATCCCTAATAATACCATTTTGAAAGCAGGGATTTTTAATCTTATTTCTTATAAAAACGGACTAAAAAAGCTGCACCCCAACACTCATATTTATACTTCAGATTCAATGATGCAAGATTTCCCTGGAAGGATATTTGAAATGGAAAGTGTTGATGCTAAAAACATTAAAAAGAAAAGTCAGTATAACATCATTTCAAAAAACTATCCCCTGAAACCGGAAGAGATCAGGAAAAAGTACGGCATAAAAGACGGAGGTGAAAATTATCTTATTTTTACACAATCCAAAAAAGGGAAAATAATTTTAAAATCAGTATAAAAATGTTGCTGTAAAATGCAAGATTTCTTAATTTTGGGCAATTAAAAATTAGAGCACAATCTCTCATTGCTTAAAATATAAAAGCATGCGGTTGTTGATCCTTAAAAAAATAAATTTTCCATATGAAAAAATTAATTATATGTTTAGCCCTTGCTACTGTTGCGGTAAGCTGTAAAAAGATCCAGGCAGGTGGTAACAAAAAAGTTATCAAACTTGAGGAAGGCGTGGAAAGATACTCTGATGACGAACAGACAAGCGGCGAGCAGGATAATCTTTCTGAATACAGAGGTGATGCACACGACGGTCATGAAACTCCTGTAAAAACAGATACTGCAGGTGCTCCGAAGCATACAGAAGAAAATAATAAGCATTCTGACGCTACTCCAATTCCGGAAGGTTCTCAGACTCCAAAGGCTGAACACTAATTTATTAGTAAAAATAAAAAAATGTCCCGCAGATATGTGGGACATTTTTTTGTTGTTGTTTTTATTTTTCGGCGGCAAAGCCGCCGAAAAATAAAAACATTCATAAAATTTCTTATGGTTTTTGAAAAACAATTATTATTTAATCAATAATTGTTGTATAAGTTTTCAGAATACTAATCCATATGAAGCAGCTGTGTACCTGAGGAAAATTATATCTTTTTGTTTGTCCCGGCGGGGCAAATTTTTTATTTTTAACAAAATAATATTTTACAATGCAAGAGACATTAAATTACATCAGCGAAAACAAACAGCGTTTCGTGGATGAATTATTTGAGTTACTGAGAATTCCTTCTATTTCTGCAGATCCAGCGTATAAAGATGACGTTTTGAAATGCGCAGATGTTGTCGCCGAATATCTTAAAAATGCCGGTGCAGACAATGTGGAAGTTTGTCAGACAAAAGGATATCCTATCGTTTTCGGAGAAAAAATGTTAGATAAAAGCCTGCCGACGGTTCTGGTATATGGACATTATGACGTGCAGCCTGCTGATCCACTGGAGCTTTGGACAAAACCACCCTTTGAACCTTATATTGAAAAAACGGAGCTTCATCCTGAAGGAGCAATATTTGCCAGAGGTTCTGCGGATGATAAAGGACAATTTTTCATGCATCTTAAAGCATTTGAAGCCATGATGAAAACCAATACGCTTCCATGCAATGTTAAATTTATTCTGGAAGGCGAAGAGGAAGTAGGTTCTGTAAGTCTTGGAGATTTTGTAAACGAAAACAAAGAAAAACTTTCCTGTGATTGTATTTTAATTTCAGATACTCATATTTACAGCAATGAGCAGCCAACAGTTACAACAGGGTTAAGAGGTTTAAGTTATGTAGAAGTAGAAGTGGAGGGACCCAATAGAGACCTGCATTCGGGATTATACGGCGGCGCAGTTCCAAATCCTATCCATGTGCTCTCAAGAATGATTGCCAATCTTATTGATGAAAACGGACACATCACCATAGATGGTTTTTATGACAACGTAGAAACGGTTTCGGATGCTGATAGAGCAGAGATGAACAAATTGAAAGATAATCCTGAAGAATTTAAAAAATCAATCGGACTGAACGGTATAGAAGGCGAAAAAGGATATACTACACTGGAACGGACATCTATTCGTCCAACATTAGATTGTAACGGAATCTGGGGAGGCTATACCGGTGAAGGAGCAAAAACAGTAATTCCTTCAAAAGCTTTTGCTAAAATTTCGATGCGTCTTGTCCCTTATCAGACTCCCGAAGAAATTACAGAAAAATTCACAAATTATTTTAAAAAAATAGCTCCGGAAAATGTAAAGATAAAAGTTACGCCGCATCACGGAGGAATGCCGTATGTTTTGCCAACCGATACAAAAGAATTTTTAGCAGCAAAACAGGCTATGGAATCTGCTTTCGGAAAAGAGGTTCTTCCTTACAGAGGCGGCGGGAGTATTCCCATCACCGCTATGTTTGAGCAGGTGTTGGGCGCAAAATCTGTATTGATGGGCTTCGGATTGGATTCTGATGCAATTCACTCACCAAATGAACATTACGGATTATTCAATTTCTATAAAGGAATTGAGAGTATTCCATTATTTTTTGAAAATTATTCAAAATGATAAAATAGTAATCCTTAAGATGTTATTCTTAAGGATTTTTTTATTTTTTATCAATAATGTTTGTTTATAATTATAGTAAAATTTATATTTACATGCAATTAATTTAAAATAAAATATTATGAAAAAAGTTCTATCGACTTTACTTTTATCTTCTTCCTTAATCGGATTTGGGCAAGTATTCAGTTCCGGATTTGAAACCAATTACGGACCTATAACGAACTGGACATTGTATAATGTAGATGCGCTTACTCCTGCTACACAGGTTGCGTATGTAAATGCTGCTTGGGTAGCAAGTGCTGAAGAATTCGGGAATAATGTGGCAATGAGTACATCATACTATAGTCCTGCGGGAACTTCAAATGACTGGATTGTTTCTCCTGCTATTACACTACCAGCAGGAACCAATACCCTTTACTGGCATGCAAGATCATATGATGCTACCTATAAAGAATCTTACAAAGTATATGTTTCTACAACAGGTAATGCCGTAGCTAATTTTACAACACCATTACTTACTGTAAATAATGAAGATACAGCTTGGCAGAATAAAAGCATAGATCTTAGTGCATATTCCGGACAGACAATTTATCTGGCATTTCAAAATTTTTCAAACGATAAATTCTTAGGAGCTATTGATAATGTTCATATTATCAACGGTACCTCTCCTCAACCAGGAAGAGTTATGACAACATCAAATATTGGTTTAACCTCAGCTCGTCTAAACTGGACAGCTGCAACAGGTGTAACAGGATATGATTATTCGTTAGGAACGATAGGGCATACTCCATCAGTATCAGGAAGTGTTACAGGAGCAGCAACAAATCTTGTCAATATATCTACGGGACTTGCAGCAAACACGATGTATGAGTATTATGTAAGAAGTAAGAACGGTTCTGTAAACGGAGCTTGGATAGGGCCTTATAGACTTTTTACGGCACAGACACTTGGTGTAGCAACATATTCTTATGGATTTGATAATACAGCTACTGGATTTTACCAGAATGATGGCTGGACAGGTGCTTGGTCTACGAATGCTACGGCCGGAAATCCGCAGGCAGGAGCCCAGATGGTTTTCTCAAATAATAGTACTTCAGCTGCAACTAACAGATGGTTATTCTCCAAGCCATTTAATTTGGTTGCCGGAAATCAATATACAATCAGCTTTTATTTAAGAAATTTCGGATCTACGGCTACAGCTCAAAGTATTAAACTAACAGTCGGCAACGAAGCAACAACTACAGCTCAAACCAATACTTTATGGACATCGTCTACATTTGCAAATGGTACTTGGACGCAATATACTGCAACGTTCCTTCCGTCTTCAACAGGAACCTATTATTTTGCATTCAATCATTTCTCGCCTTTACAGGCTGCTTCCGTTTCATTAGCATTAGATACATTTAATATTAACGGAGTATTGGGAGTGAATGATGTTAAACATGAAAATATTACAATGTCTGTTTCTCCAAACCCAACATCAGATGTTTTAAATATCAGAACAAAATCCAAAATCGAAAAAGTAACGGTGTTCGACGCTAGTGGAAAAGCTGTTAATGTAAAACTGGATGGAGATAAAGTAGATGTAAGATCTCTTTCTACAGGTACATATTTAATTACTGTAGAGACTAAAGAAGGAACTTCTACTCAAAAATTCATTAAAAAATAAAATACTGACAAATATTAGTACTTATAAAACGCTCCAAACGGGGCGTTTTTCTTATTTTTAAGAGCTAAATCAAAAAATATGATAAAAGATAAAGTAGCCTATATTACAGGCGGAACAAAAGGAATAGGATTCGGAATTGCAAAAGTTCTTCTCGAAAATGGTGTTTCAGTAGCATTTTCCGGTAGAAAAAGAGATGATGTTGAAAAAGCTGAACAGGAATTAAAAAAATACTCTGAAAATGTATTGGGAATCGTTTCCGATGTAAGGAGCCTTGAAAGTGAAGAGGAAGCCGTAAAATATACGGTTGAAAAGTTCGGGAAGCTGGATTTTGTTATTGCCAATGCCGGACTTGGTGTTTTCAAACCTGTAGATCAACTGTCTGCAGAAGAATGGAATAATATGATTGAAACGAATTTAACGGGAGTTTTCTATACATTAAAAGCATCCGTGAAAGAATTGAAAAAGACAGAAGGTTATTATATTACCATTTCAAGTCTGGCAGGAGCTAACTTTTTCGAAAACGGATCAGGTTATAATGCTTCAAAGTTTGGAGTAGTAGGGTTTACACAGGCTGCAATGATCGATCTCAGAAAATATAATATCAAATCTACCGTAATCATGCCGGGTTCTGTTGCAACCCATTTCAACGGTAATATTCCTTCTGAAAAAGATGCATGGAAGATTCAGCCGGAAGATATGGGCAGCCTTGTTCTCGATATTTTAAATATGAATTCAAGAGTTTTACCAAGTAAGATCGAATTTAGGGCAACAAAACCAGCCAATTAAATACATCTAATGCGCTGAATAATAAATTAATAAGTATTATGCATGCATAATATATTTTTTAATTATATTAGCGATTGAAACTTTAAGGCTTCAGGGAAATAAAAAATTAAAACAACATATGAAAATATTAGTTTGCATAAGTAGTGTTCCTGATACTACTTCTAAAATTAACTTTACGGCGGATAAGTCCGCATTCGACAAAAACGGAATTCAGTGGGTGATCAATCCGCTTGATGAATTTGCATTAACAAAAGCAATTAAATTACAGGAATCTCAAGGGGCTACCGTAACCGTTCTTAACGTTGGTGATGCTACTACGGAGCCTGTTATAAGAAAAGCACTGGCTATCGGTGCAAATGATGCGGTAAGAGTAAATCTTGATCCAAAAGACAGTTTCTCTACAGCTAAAGAAATTGCTGCTGTTGCTCAGAATGGCGGTTATGACCTGATCCTTTGCGGTAAAGAATCTATCGACTATAACGGTGGTTCTGTTCCGGGAATGCTTGCTCAATTGTTGAATCAACCTTTCGTAAATGCTTCCGTAGGACTTGATGTGAATGGAAGCGAAGCTACGGCTGTACGCGAAATAGAAGGAGGTAAAGAAACTATTTCTGTAAAATTACCTGCCGTAATTGCAGGGCAGAAAGGACTGGTAGATGAAAAAGATCTGATTATACCGAATATGAGAGGGATTATGTCTGCAAGAACAAAACCTTTACAGGTAGTAGAATCTTCTTCATCAGAAGTGAAAGTTCAGGGTGTTTCTTTTGACAGCGTGCCGCCAAGAGCTGCCGTGAAAATGGTGTCTCCGGACAATCTTGACGAGCTGGTAAGATTACTTCACGAAGAAGCGAAAGTAATTTAATAAGAATCAAGTAAAAGTAAAAAGATTTCAAGACAATTGATATTTAAATAAAAAATATTTGTCAAATAACAATAATTTGATAACCTTGAATCTTGAACATTAAACCTTAAACAAATTTAAAATGGCAGTATTCGTATACGCAGAAAATATAAACGGAGTTTACAAAAAAGCAGCCTTTGAAGCAGTTTCTTATGCCAAAGCTGTTGCAGATCAGGCTGGAGATACCGTAACAGCGGTCTCTGTAAACCCAACCGATTCTTCAGATTTATTATATAAATATGGAGCATCCAATGTAATCAATATCAAAGATGAAGGTCTTAAAAACTTCTCGGCAAAAGCCTATGCTCAGGCAGTAAGTGAAGTGGCAAATGGAAATATCATTGTTTTTCCTCACACTACTGATGCATCATCTATCGCTCCGATGCTGGCTGTAATGAACGGTCATTCTTTAATTACCAACGTATTGGCGGCTCCGGAAAGTCTTTCACCGTTTCAGGTAAAAAGAAGAGCTTTCTCAGGAAAAGGCTTCATGCATGCGAAAGCTGAATCGGCGGGTGTTATCATTACCGTTTCGCAAAACGCTTTCGGAGTTAAAGAAAACCCGGTTTCAGGAACAGAAGAGGTAAAAAACCTTTCTGTTGCCAATGAAGACACGAAAGTGATCTCTCACGAGCAGAGCTCTGGAAAATTGGATCTTAAAGAAGCTGAGATCGTGGTTTCTGCAGGAAGAGGGATGAAAGGCCCGGAAAATTGGGGAATGATCGAAGAGCTGGCAAATGTTCTGGGAGCTGCCACAGCATGTTCAAAACCGGTTTCTGATATCGGATGGAGACCTCACACAGAACACGTTGGACAGACCGGTAAAGCTATTTCCCCGAATTTATACATTGCGGTAGGTATCTCGGGAGCTATTCAGCACCTTGCCGGAGTAAATTCTTCAAAAACAATTGTAGTCATTAACAGCGATGCAGAAGCACCATTCTACAAATCGGCTGATTATGGTGTTGTAGGAGATGCTTTCCAGATTATTCCTGCCTTAACGGAAAAAATTAAAGCATTAAAAGGATAAAAAGTGAATTGACAAGAAATTGTTCACTATTCACTCATAAAAGCCCATTTCGGGCTTTTATTTTTGTCTAAAAAGTAAAAAAAACTTTCAAAAATTAATCTATATTTGTACTTATGGATTATAAACAGCTAATTATTCGCGGAATATCGTACAGCCAGACACAATCAGGGGCGTACGCATTGTTATTGGAACATGAAGAAACACATATAAAATTACCTGTTGTTATAGGAAATTTCGAGGCGCAATCCATTTCTCTGGGTCTTGAGAAAGATATCCATCCGCCCCGTCCTCTTACGCACGATTTATTTACAAAATTTATCGTTTCTGCCAATTATGAACTCGTTTCCGTTATCATTTATCAGATTGTGGACGGCGTTTTCTTCTCTAATATTAACTTTAAAAATAAAACAACGGAAGAAGAACTTATTCTTGACGCAAGAACTTCTGATGCCGTAGCTATGGCTGTAAGATTCGATGCTCCTATTTTCACTACACAGCAGGTTCTGAATGAAGCAGGAATTCTTTTGGAATTGGAAGATGTATCCAAAGAAGAAGAAACATTCTCTGAAACAGTAAATACGGAAGACAGCCTCAGATCCGTTTCTATGGAAGAACTTCAGAAATTGCTGGACGAAGCTGTGAAAGAAGAAGATTATGACACTGCTCTTGAAATCCAGGAAGAAATCAAAAGGAGGAAAAAGAAAATCGATTAAGAGATATTTATATAAAGATGAATTTAAAATTACGATTAATTATCCTCAGCTTTCTGCAGTTTGGAGTTTGGGGAGCCTATCTTACATCCATGGGCAATTATTTGGGCTCAGTAGGATTAGGGTCTAAAATTGGACTTTTCTATGCAATGCAGGGGATTGTTTCAATTTTTATGCCTGCCATTATGGGCATTATAGCAGACCGATGGATTCAGGCCCAGAAGCTTCTTGGAATTTCACATTTTCTGGCGGCTGTTTTTTTAATATGGGCTGGTTATTATGGAATGTCTGCAGGTGAAAATGTAGAGTTTTCAAAGCTTTTTATTCTTTATAGTTTAAGTGTAACTTTTTACATGCCTACCATTGCTTTATCCAACTCTGTGGCATATACCGTTTTAGTGAATAACAATTATGATACAATTAAATCTTTTCCACCGATCCGTACATTAGGTACTGTAGGATTTATTTGTGCTATGTTATTTGTCAATTTTGCTGGGATTCAGGATGGAAATTTCAGATTTAATTTTTCGAATGAAGCAGGGTTTCCAAGTTTTCAGCACAGTTATAGTCAGTTTTTTGTTTCCGGTATCTTAGGGATTGTATTGTTCTTTTATGCGTTTACTTTGCCGAAATGCGACGTCAATACAAGCAAAGAAAAAAGAACATTATCTGATGCATTGGGACTGAAAGCTTTCGCCTTATTTAAAGAGAAGAAAATGGCTATTTTCTTCATTTTCTCAATGTTTTTAGGAGTTTCATTGCAAATTACAAATGGATATGCAAATCCTTTTATAACAAGTTTCAAAGAAATTCCTGAGTATGCCAATACTTGGGGGTCCAACAATGCAAATGCTCTTATCTCACTTTCACAGGTATCAGAAACATTGTGTATCTTATTGATTCCATTCTTTTTGAAACGATATGGTATTAAGAAGGTAATGCTGATGGCCATGTTTGCATGGTTCTTAAGATTCGGTCTTTTTGGTCTTGGAAATCCAGGAAGCGGTGTCTGGATGTTTATCCTATCAATGATTGTGTATGGTATTGCGTTCGACTTTTTTAATGTATCAGGATCGTTATTTGTCGATAAAGAAACTGATAAAAGCATACGTTCGAGTGCACAGGGTGTATTTATGATGATGACAAATGGTTTTGGAGCAACCATAGGAATGTTAGGTGCCCAAGAGGTGGTAAACCATTATGTATTTTCACAGGCAGATCCGGCTTTACAGCTCGCAGGATGGCAAACTTCATGGTATATTTTTGCGGGATACGCATTGGTTGTTACCATTGCCTTTGCTGTTGTTTTCAAGCACAAGCACAACCCGGAAGAAATTTCACAGGTTAAACATTAAATGATAACATTGATAATGAATATAATAGATTGCACTTTATAAAAAAGTGCAATTTTTTTTATTTTCAGGCAACTATTTCAGAAATATTTTGTCTTATAGATAGAAACAGATACATGAAGCATTTAGAAAAGAATTTCCAACAGGCAAAAAAACATGATCGCAAAGGGCAGCAGGCACTTTACGAAATGTTTTCGGCAAAAATGCTTGCCATCGCAAATTCTTACGTCAACAACATTCATGATGCAGAAGATATTGTAATGAATTCTTTTTTTATCTGCTTTTCTAAGATTGAAGAATGCAGGGAATGGAAAAGTTTTCCCTTCTGGCTGAGAAAAATAGTAGTTAATAACTCCATCAATTTTATCAGGAAAAGAAAAAATATATTGTACTCAGATGTGGAGATAACCGAAATTGAATATCAAGTTGATGACTGGAATGAAGAAGGTCAGGATATTAATCTTGATGAAATTTTTTCTAAAATGCCTGATGGCTACAGGATTATTTTTAATCTCTATGTATTCGAAGAAAGAAAGCATCATGAAATCGCAGAAATTCTTAATATTTCTGAAGGCACCAGCAAAAGCCAGCTAAGCAAATCCAAGAAATGGATCACTGATTTTTTAAAACAGAAAAAGGATGAAAAACAATATGCTAAATAAATTAAAATCTGATTACGAAGAGCTTGAAATAAAGCCTTCCTCCCATCTTTGGAGCAGATTGGATAACATGCTTGATAAAAAACCTGAAAAAGATTTAAATAAGCCTTTTGAGTGGTGGAAATATGCAGCGGTATTGTTTCTTTTCGTTTCCATAGGTGCTGTTTTTTATTTTAACACCGGAAAAAGGAGTTTTAACTATAAAGAAACCGACTACATGGTGAAAAAGGGGTTAGAAAATACCGTCAACCCAATCAATCCAGAATTTCAAAATCAGGGCAATTACAAGGAACTACAGGTTATTCCTGTAAAATCCACTGATGTTCACGTTGCGGTTAAGGATGAGAAAAAAGATACTAATTCAATTTTAAATATTAAGAAAGAAGAAAAAGTACCGGAAACCGGAATTTCTAAAGTCGAAATACAACCGTTTGCGCTCAGCAAACCTGAAAAAATAGATATTGCTCCTGCAAAAATAGACAGCCATACACCGGTGATCGTGCAAAATAAAACGACAAAACCTGTTTATATTAATTCAAACGAACTGCTGCTAGGAAGAGAATTTGATAAAACCAGGGAAAGTTCTCAGAAAAATGATATAAAATTCGGGATTTTTAATTTCGAAAAGCCTAAGCCCAAAGTGGAAAATGTAACCGTTCTCGGAGTAACAGTTTACGTAGATCCCAAATAAAAAATTATAATCTTTTACAAAATAAATGACTGGCCATACAATGGCCAGCGCTAAAAAAGTGTCTTAAAAAAATTACTTATATGAAAACAAAAATTGCTTTAATGACGGCCTTTATGGCATTTTCATATGCATTTTCGCAGGAAAATCCACCGGTGAATACAGCGCTTAAAAGTTATTCAGGGAAAATCGACAGCATCGTGGTTTCGGAGAAAATAAAAATAAATAAAGAACTGGATGATGTTGATAAAGATTTTAAAAAAAATAAAATCGGGGTAGATGAAAAACAGAAACTCAGAGCCGATATTGCTTCAAAATATGAACAGTCTATCAATGAAAAAATAGATGCCCATAAAACGGAATTTGAGGAGGCGACCCGCGAGATGGTAAAAGATGCCGTATTAAAACCTATTGATTCCCTTCGAGACGACAAAAATCAGATTGCTTTCGGACTTGGAGGTATGAAAATCCGTATGGATGACGATAAGAAAACCCCTAAAGATTATCTCCATTCATGGGAATATACCGTTGCAATTGTAGGGACGGGCTATACCACAAAAGATAAACCTTTTGGTTTTTTAAACAATAGTTCGGAATTTAAGAATACAGTTTTCAATTCCGGAATATATCTCGTACGCTACGAAAATCAGCTGGGAGGATTTCGTAGTCCTGTCTTTTATCGGGTTGGGCTTGGCTACCGCTGGGATCAGTCGAAAGCCAAATACGGAAAAACTTTTACTCAGGAAAATAATATTTTAGATATTAAAGACTTTACTAAAGGAAATCTGAAAGACACGCATATCAATAACCATTATCTTTTTATTCCTGTTGATTTCAGATTTGTGCTCAATCCTAAGTATGTAGAATATAACGGGACAAAATATTTAGACAATAAAACCGGTCAGTTCAGTATTGTTGCCGGAGTATATGGAGGTGTAAGGCTTGCCAGCAACATCTACAACCGCTATTCTAACGACTATAGCAAAAGAATCGTTGAAAGAGAAAGGATCAATCATGGAGTCAATGATCTGATTTTCGGAGCGAAATTAGGAATAGGGTATGCCGGATTCAATATTTATGTTCAGAAAGATTTTACGCCGGCATTTAATAATAATACAACCCTTACCCACAAATACGGACTTCAGATTGGCATAGAGATTATGAATATTAATTTCTGATTACCCAATGATTTTGTTTTTATATTATATAATAGTTAAATTTTTATTAATTGTATTATCATTCATGAATGATTGCTGAATAAAATTTACTTTTCAGACACACTTATTTTAAGTGTGTTTTTTTTTGTATTTTGGCACTTTAAGATTTATGAAAAATATTCAGTTATTAGGGTTAATTTTAGTCGTGGCAGGAAGTTTTCTGCCTTTGGTGCATGTTCCCGTAATCGGAAACTGGAACTATTGGAAGCTGGATCATTTTTTGGCCATTGCATGCTGGGTTCTTGCCGCAGGATCACTTTTCGGTATCGTTAATAACAATGTCAAGACCGCAAGAATTTTTGCTGTTCTGCTGGTTATATTATTTTTATTTACCCTGTTTGCCGTGAAGTTTCAAGCCTCACAGTATTTCAGCTTCATGCCGTTTAAATCATGGCAGGACAAACTTGCCGGTATCGTAAAACTGAAATGGGGCTGGATCATTGAGTTTTTAGGAGCTTTCATTATCATTTTTTCAGCCAGAAAGAAATATGATTGATTCTTAAAATAGTAAAGATCAATATAAACATAAGCATAAATTTTAGAGCTACAGAATCATAACGTATATTTAAATAAAAATAGAATTATAAAAAATGAAAGAAGTATTCATTGTTTCCGCAGTAAGAACTCCAATGGGAAGCTTTCTCGGAAGTTTATCAGCGGTTCCGGCTACAAAGCTTGGTGCTGTTGCCGTAAAAGGCGCATTAGACAAAATCAGTCTTGACCCGAAACAGGTTCAGGAAATTTATATGGGAAATGTTTTGCAGGCTGGAGAAGGGCAGGCTCCTGCGCGTCAGGTTGCTTTGGGAGCGGGACTTTCAAACGAAACACCTTCCACTACTGTAAACAAAGTTTGTGCTTCAGGGATGAAGGCCGTAACCATGGCTGCACAGGCGATAAAAGCAGGCGATGCTGATGTAATCGTTGCCGGAGGTATGGAAAACATGTCTTCGGTTCCCCACTATTACAATGCAAGAAATGCTACCAAATTAGGAGATGTAAAAATGCAGGACGGAATGGTTTTGGACGGGCTTACAGACGTTTACAATAAAGTTCACATGGGTGTTTGTGCAGAAAAATGTGCAACAGACTACAGCATCTCAAGAGAAGAACAGGATAATTTTGCCGTAGAATCTTACACGAGAGCTGCAAAAGCATGGAGCGAAGGAAAATTTGCCGATGAGGTAGTACCGGTAAAAATTCCTCAAAGAAAAGGAGATCCTGTAATTTTTGCTGAAGATGAAGAATACAAAGCCGTAAATTTCGACAGGATTCCAACGCTTCCTACCGTTTTCAAAAAAGAAGAAGGTACCGTAACTGCTGCTAATGCTTCTACTTTAAATGATGGAGCTTCTGCTTTGATCCTTGTTTCTAAAGAAAAAATGGAAGAGTTAGGGCTTAAGCCATTGGCAAGAATCGTTTCGTATGCTGATGCTGCTCAGGCTCCTGAAGATTTCACTACAGCCCCTTCAAAAGCTTTACCGATTGCTCTTAAAAAGGCAGGCCTAGAATTAACAGATATCGATTTCTTTGAATTTAACGAGGCTTTCTCTGTAGTAGGTCTTGCCAACAATAAAATTCTGGGATTAGATGCTTCTAAAGTGAATGTAAACGGTGGAGCAGTGGCTATTGGTCACCCGCTTGGAAGTTCAGGTTCAAGAATTATTGTTACCCTGATCAATGTTTTAAAACAGAATAACGGTAAATACGGTGCTGCTGCCATTTGTAACGGTGGAGGCGGTGCTTCAGCCATCGTTATTGAAAACATGCAATAATTATTTTTATTCATACAATCAGAATCCGGAAGTTTTGCTTTCGGATTTTTTTATGAGGAATTTTTAAGTTTGTTGAATTATCTTTTAGGAGCTTTTTCCCGCTCTCACTACTCGCTTTTCTTTTTTAGGGTTGCGGCGGCGGAGCCGCCGCAACCCTAAAAAAGAAAGAGCTCAGACATGCCGTTCGATCAGGGCTAGGGTTAGGTAGTTATTCAATATTTGACAATATTCAAAAATACAGACTTAGTATGACTCAATAACGAAGTGGCATTGTTTATCCTTGTGATAAAATACTTTTGACAATTAGACTTAAAGAGGTATGGAAAAAGTTTTAATTTTAACAGAATAATAAAATTTCTCTCAAACAAAATAAAAACTTAAGAATATTCGATCCTTTTCCTATTTTTGTGCAACTAATATTATTTGAAATGTCTGAAATTGAGAACCACGAAACTCAGAACATAAAAAATAACCCTAAGATTATGAAAGCCTGGGCAGTGTACGACTGGGCCAATTCAGTCTACTCTCTGGTTATTACTTCCACAATTTTCCCGATTTACTATTCCATTCTTACCACTGCGTACGAAAAAAAAGAATATGTGGAAGAAACAAAGTCCTGGATTGATGTTCCGGTAAGACACATGATAACCATTTTTGGAAAAGAATACCAGCCGGATGCCGTGTACGGATATTCGTTAACGATTTCTTTCTTTATCGTGGTATTGTTGTCTCCGTTTCTCTCATCATTAGCAGATACCATCGGGAATAAAAAATCTTTCCTTCAGTTTTTCTGTTATCTCGGGGCAACTTCCTGTATGGGATTGGCCATGTTTACAGGAATGCACAATGTTTTTCTCGGACTTTTGTTCAGCATTACCGCAAGTGTCGGATTTTGGGGCAGCCTTGTATTTTACAACTCCTTCCTGCCGGATATCGCAACAAGGGACAAGCAGGACGCACTTTCCGCAAAAGGATATGTTTACGGGTACATCGGTTCTGTAGTGCTGGTTATTATCTGTCTGCTATTAATTCAGGTCGTAGCAAAAGGAAACCCTGAAAAGCAATTGCTGTTCACAAGAGTGAGCTTCCTGTTGACAGGAGCATGGTGGTTTGGCTTCTCACAATATACTTTTAAACATTTGCCTCAGTTTGGTGATGTTAAAGAAAAGCTTCCGAAAGATCTCGTATTATTAAATTATAAAAATATCTTTAAAAAGCACGAAGAACAGGGCGGTTTTTTTGAAGTATTGAAAGATAACCTGTGCTTCTATAAAGATATTGCCAGAGAAAGTTTCAATGAGTTATTTAAAGTAGGAAAAGAATTGTTCAAACACAGAAACCTGAAATTCTTTCTTTCCAGTTTCTTCTTTTACAGTGTAGGAATGCAGACGATCTTCCTGATGGCAACCTTATTCGGGAAAAGTGAAATCAACCTGCCACAGGATAAATTGATAGGAACCCTTCTTGTTATCCAGATCGAAGCGATTATCGGAGCGGTGATATTTTCACAATTATCAAGGAAAATAGGAAATAAAAATGTAATATCAATAGCCGTTGTATTATGGATTGTAGCCTGTATCTGGGCCTATTTCCTTAATAAAGAAAATCCCACAGTGGAGTATCAGTTCTATGGTGTTGCAGCGGTTGTGGGGCTTGTAATGGGAGGGCTTCAGGCAATGTCCAGATCTACCTACTCCAAGCTTTTGCCGGAAAATTCAATGGAAAATACTACATTTTTCAGCTTTTATGATGTACTGGAAAAAATTGCCATTATTGTTGGAACTTTTGTTTTTGCATTATTTATTGATAAGTATGATTCCTTACGGGCAATTTTTGCTAAAATTGATGTCGTGCTTCCATCTGCTTCCGGAATGAGGTTTGCAGCATTTTCTATGGCCATTTTCTTTTTTGTAGGGCTAATTTTAATAAGATTTTTGAGACTGAATTCTCCCAAAAATGATTAAGATCAATACTAAAAATACTGAAGACGCTTGCAAGCGTCTTTTTTTATACCAAAATCCTGATAAATTATATAACATTATTATACAATACATATCATATTAACAGTAATAATAGGTTTTTTTCGTTTATTTGCAAATTATTAAATTATAAGAATAATGATAAGAAAGCTACTAATGATATGCATACTACAGTGTGCAGTACTTGGTTTTTCTCAGAACCTTCGCCCCGTTGCCGCTAAAGTTTCAGAATACCATACCCAGAAAAAGTCTTTTGAAAAATACGATTTGTTTATTCTTAACAACAATTCAGAAAAATTTGCTGAATACAAAAGGGCAGCTACAGATATTTCTGTAATGAATGTTGATAGCAAGCTGCTAAAAAAGCTCGTTTATAGCAGACCTGATTACTTGGAAGTTTCTTTTCCTTTCGACGGAAAAGAAATCACAATGGAGCTTTATAAGAATGAAATTTTTACTCGTGATTTTAAGGTGACCACCAGCAAAGGAGAAATAGTGAACTACACGCCGGGAGTATATTATCAGGGAATCGTAAAAGGAGATAATCAGTCTGTGGCTGCATTCAGCTTTTTTGATAATGATATTGTTGGGGTTGCATCAACTCCCGAATTAGGAAATATTGTCCTGGGGAAAGCAAAAAACTCTTCAGATTTTGTAAGCTATTCAGATTCAAAGCTTACCGGCCTGAACCCCTTTATCTGCGGCGCAGATGAGTTAGCTGAAAATCAGAATCAGAAAATATCCTTTGACCCCGGTGCACAGAAAAATACAGGAAAGGTAATGACGCAAAACTGTGTGAGAATCTATTATGAAATATGCTATACTCCTTATGTAAACAATGGTTCAGATGTTATTGCTACAACAAACTGGCTTACTGCCATTCATAATAATATCGCTACACTTTACAATAATGATGATATAAAAATCGCACTGAATGAGGTTTTTGTCTGGACTACTGCAGATCCTTACACAGGAAATCCAAATGCTAATTTAGCGAGTTTCAGAGCAAACAGACAATCATTTAATGGTGATCTTGCGCATTTGGTAAATCAGCCTTCTACAACGAGTGTAGCCTACGTAAATTCACTTTGCACCACAAGCAGACACGCATATTCAGGAGCCTCTCAAACGTATAGCAACGTTCCTGTTTATTCCTGGACAATCGAAGCAATGACTCACGAAATGGGACACAGCTTAGGCTCTCCTCACACGCACGCCTGTGCCTGGAACGGAAATTCCACAGCAATTGACGGTTGCGGAACGCAGGCCGGTTATCCGGAAGGAACATGTCCTACAGGCCCGATTCCTACATCGGCAGTTAAAGGAACAATCATGAGTTATTGTCACCTTCTTTCAGGAGTAGGTATTAACTTTGCCAATGGTTTTGGTGCTCAGCCTGGTGCACTCATAAGAAATACAGTAGATTCAAAAGCATGCTTGGGCAAGGATTGTACAACAGCTTGCAGTACTACCATTTCCGGGTTGTCCGTTTCAAATATTACCCAGATTTCAGCAAATGCTGCTTTTAACGATGCTGCATCAACTTCGTGGAAGTACAGACTTACAAAGTTTGACGGAACTCCTGTTGCCAGTGGGAATATTTCAACCCAATCTGTAAGTTTTTCAAATCTTCAGCCGGCAACATATTATCTGTTATCCGTAGGGACAGACTGTTCCGCAGCGTACCAAAGGACACAACTATTCATGACCGATGGCAGCTGGTGTAATGCAGCAGCTTTTACAGATACAGGCGGAACAACCGGAAATTACGGAGACAGCCAGAACATTGTTAAAACATTTTACCCTTCTTCCGGAGCACTTTCCATGACTTTTACAGAATTTGCACTGGAACAGGATTATGATTTTATGTATATCTATAACGGACCTTCTACAAGCTCACCGCTTTTTGCCAATGGAAATGGATTAACGGGAACAACAATGCCGGGAACCTTTACTTCAACCCATCCTTCCGGAGCCATTACAGTAAGATTTGTATCTGATGAAGCGATCAATGATCTTGGTTGGAAGGCAAATTTCTCATGTTCTATACTTGCTGTTGAAGATGCTAATACCAAAGACAATGTAGTGAGCATTTATCCGAATCCCGCAAAAAATATCATAACCATCTCTTCTAAAGAAACTTTGAAATCATTCAAAATTTTTGACGAGACAGGACGATTAATAAAATCGGAATTCTCATTAAAAGGAAACAAATTGGAGGTTAATATCTCTTCTATGCAGACCGGAAATTATGTGCTAACGGTAGAAACGGAAAAACAGAAAGTGACCAAGAAATTAATAAAACAATAATTTAAATATTTTGCAATACAAGCCTGATTATTCAGGCTTTTTTTTATTAACTTTAACAAAAGAAACCTGATTTTTTCATATTTTAAAATTGGGTATAATAACAAATGTTAAAAAATAGTAATAATCGGCTCAGCTTTTGCTTATATTCAGGAGAATAATTTTACATTTGCAAAAAAAATTTATTAAATTAAATGACAAACCCACTATTTTACGCAAAAATTCTTTTGTTCGGAGAATACGGAATCATTGAAGATTCCCAAGGTTTGACATTACCTTATAGTTTCTATAAAGGTACCCTCAAGTTCTCATCATTAGATTCCGAATTCGAAAAAAAGTCTAATGAACATTTAAAGAAGTATGCCGAATATCTTGAAGATCTGAAGCTCCCGGAAACTTTTGAACTGAATGTTTCAAGGTTTAAAGAAGAAATTTCTTCAGGGTTATTTTTCGACAGCAATATTCCACAGGGATACGGAGTCGGAAGTTCCGGCGCATTGGTAGCTGCTATTTTCGAACGTTATTCCGTATCTAAACACGAACCTGAAAATATTTCCAAAGATGAATTAAAAAATCTTCGACATGTTTTTGGATTAATGGAAAGCTATTTTCACGGCAAAAGTTCTGGAATAGATCCATTGATTTGCTACATGAATCTTCCGATTTTAATTGAAAGCAAAGAAAGTGTTGACAAAGTGGCAATTCCTGCAAGTGAAGCTGGAAAAGGCGCTATTTTTCTAATTGACTCCGGAATGACCGGCGAGACAGGACCTATGGTTCAGATTTTCTTTGAAAAAATGAAAACCGAAGGTTTCAGAAAAACACTTAAGGAAGAATTCATCCGTTATAACAACGCCTGTATTGATGCTTTCCTTAAAAAAGATATGAATCCTTTCTTCCGGAATTTAAAAAAGCTTTCCCATTGGGCGTATGAACATTTCAGACCTATGATTCCTGAAAGTTTATTTAATGTATGGAAAAAAGGCCTTGATTCTAATGCGTATTATTTAAAACTCTGCGGAAGTGGCGGTGGCGGCTATATTTTGGGTTTCACTAAAGATTACGAAAAAGCGGAAAAAATGCTTGACGGCTTCAATAAGGAAGTCATTTACAGATTCTAAACTACAGGAAATGAATTCTGAAAAAGAAAATTTCCAGGAAAAAATTTATAATAAAAAATCTTTTATTTACAGATTTTCACAATTTGTGGGCTTTCTTTTGGGAGCTCGCTTTTTTGTTGCAGCATTGCTTACTTTAGCCCTGTATGTTTCTACATTTTTTCTCTTTAACCAGGATGAAAGCTTCAGGAAATTTGTATTTGATTTTAAAGTTCATGGTATTATTTTCTGTACCGTTTTGACAATTCTGGCAGGAGGAATTATTAACCAGTTTTATGATTTTGAAAAAGACCATCTTGTAAAACCATTTAGAACAAGGATTCAAAGTTTTATCAAACAGAAATATTTTTTGTACGCTTACCTTGTTTTAAGTGTAATCTCTTTAGGAGTTGCTTGGATAATTTCACACTATGTATTTATTTTTTTTATTGTATATCAGTTTTTCATGTGGTTTTACAGCCATAAGCTAAGCCGTATTTTAATTCTCAATAACCTTACTTTTGTAAGTCTTACATTGTATCCTTTTTTCGGAATGATGGTTTATTATCAAACTTTTTCTAAAAAGGTTCTTTTAATGGCTGTTTTTCTTTTTATGATCTTACTATGTATCGATATTGTGAAAGATACACTCACAAGAAAGGTTGATGAGACCTTCGGGTACACTACGATTCCTAATTATTTTGATACAAAAACCGTAAAAGGAATTATTGTTTCCTTGCTTATCATAACGATGATGGTCTCCATGAAGCTTATTCTGAGAACAGGAATTGCAGGGTTTATGGCTTATTATTTCGCAGCAGGGCTGTTTGTTTTTATTTTTTGTATCGTTCTGATTATCAACAGTTCAAAACGGAATAAATTTTTCACAATTAATATTCTCAGATTCTGGGTTTTTGTAGGAATTATAGCAATGTTGCTAAGCGGATTGGAAGGTAAATTGTAGAAAAATTTCTTTAAAAAATCTTTCCTTATCCTTACCTTTGCAGAACTATAAATCTATATAAGTAATGCCCATTTTCAACGATACTAAAATCGCATTTGCGGATAAATCTGATGCACAGTTAAGAAAAGCGTATTGGATGTTCAGAATGATTGAACAGCCTTCACTCACAAAAGTAGGAACTTCTCTTCTTAATTTTACCGTTCACAACAATTTTCCTTTCGTTACCGGAATTGTAAAAAACACTTTATTTGAGCAGTTTTGCGGTGGCGAAACCCGTGAAGAAAGTATGAAAGTAGTGAAACAGCTTTTCAAAAGAGGAGTAGGCAGTATTTTCGACTATTCTATTGAGGGCAAAGAAGATGAAGAAACTTTTGATGCCGTTTGTAAAGAGATTAAAGACATCGTAAGATTTTCTGTGGGAAATCCTGCCATCCCTTTTATTGTCTTTAAACCTACCGCTTTTGGAAGAATTGATTTGTATGAAGCAGTTGGAAAAAATAATGAACTTACTTCAAGCCAGAAAGAAGAATGGGAAAGAGTGGTGAAAAGATTTGATGAAGTCTGTAAACTGTGCCACGAAAATGATAAAAAAGTAATGGTAGATGCAGAAGAGACCTGGATGCAGGATGCTGCCGACAAGCTTTGTGAGGACATGATGGAAAAATATAATCAGGAGAAACCTATCGTCTGGAATACGATCCAGATGTACCGTACCGGAAGGCTGGAATATATGGAGGAGCATGTAGAGAGAGCAAGGGAAAAAGGATATTTTATAGGTTATAAAATTGTTCGTGGCGCCTATATGGAAAAAGAAAGAGCCAGAGCTGCAGAGAAAGGGTATCCGGATCCGATTCAGCCAACAAAAGAGGCATCAGATAAAAATTACAATGCCGGAATTGATTTTGTGATGAATCACCTTGATAAAGTTTCAGCTTTCTTTGGAACCCATAATGAAATCTCTTCAGAACTGGTAATGGATAAAATGAAAGCAAAAAACCTTGAAAACGGGAATAACCATGTTCATTTCGGACAGCTTTACGGAATGAGTGATAATATTACGTTCTATCTTTCGGATAAAGGCTATAATGTCGCCAAATATCTTCCTTACGGCCCTGTAAAAGATGTCGTTCCTTACCTTACAAGAAGAGCGCAGGAAAATACTTCCGTAGCCGGACAGACCGGAAGAGAACTTGGACTTATTAAAAAAGAGCTTGAAAGAAGAAAGAACAAATAAATTCTCTTTTGTAAAATAGAAGGCCTTACATCATTGTGTAAGGCTTTTTTTTAATATAAAATTTGCGGCTTAAGGTTCAAAACTCTCAAATTTTCCATTTTCATAAAAAATAACAATACGTTTTATTGCAACGTCTTTATTATCAGTTGATTGAATTGTATCTATGGGAATGTAATTTTCTAATCGCTGAGAATCGGCTATTTTTTCTCCCGCTTGACTTTGGTTTGGTATAAAGGATTCTGCAGGCGTTTGTTTCGGAGTCTCCATTTCATTTTCTTCAATACCAAAATCTTCATCGTCATTCATCATCGTAAAAAGATCTGGGAGAGAAGTCGGCTTAGATTTTTCTTCTTCATTAATATCCGAACTTTCAACTTCAGTTTTGATAATTTCCGGTAATTCAGATTTCAGCATTTGTCCTTCACCCGTTACGAGCCAGTCCCAGAGGATTTCGGGAAAGCGGGATTTTATTTTGATGATAAATTCTAAAGAAGGTTTATTTCTTCCAGAAGTCACGTGCGAAATAGAAGAGCGCTGTACATCAATTTCGTCAGCAAACTCAGAAGGCGTCAAGCCTGAATATTCGATAACCTTGGAAATTCTTTCATTTAAACTCATAAAATAAGCGTTTCAATCAATTTACAAATGTAAAAATAAAATTTACGATTGACAAATACAAAAGTAAATTGCTTTATATGCTTGTAATATACAACTGTAAACATTTAATATCCTAATTTACAATATATTATAATTAAGTTCGATAAATGCAAGAATTTTTATTTAACATATTTTCCACAGATAGTCAAATAAAATTCTTTAGTTAAAGTAATGCATGAAGTAAATGCAATAATGTTAATTTCATATTAGATATCACTAATTATCTTCGTATTCATGCATTATAGGAAGCTTTTCGTGGCATAAAATACCTTAAAATAGAGTAGGGTTCTCTATATATCTGATTAAATGGGAAAAAGGCTTATTATAACCTACATTTTACAAATCATGTTTCCGTTAAATGCTATTATCAGGGAAATCATCATCTATACTTGAAATAGAGTATCTAATAGAATTTCAATATTTGATTTGTTATATTACATTATTAAACTCAATCATAAATCTGGCTTCTCAAACAAATTAAATTTCTAAATTATTAACAATTCACATTTGTATATTGCATTAACTTAATCTTTTTCCACATCAAAACTTGTTTAAGGGAATTACAAGCAAATGTAGATAACATAACTATTTTATAGTTCAAGTAAGATTCAATTTTAAATTTAAATAAATTTGATAAATTATTGATTTTTATAATTTTATATTATATTATTTAAATTATTATTAATCCACAATTTTATCCACAGACAAAATGGCAATTTACAGTGTTTAATCATATTACATTTGTTAATTTTATTTTTACGTAAAAAATCATTAAATTTGACTCTTGTAAATTATTACACAATGAACTTTGAACAGTTTTATAAGCAAAATCCTGATTTCCCGAATCGTTATATTTCTCCCGAAAAATTATTTTCTTATCTACAGACTAATCTCGGCGATTATATTCAGGAGCTTGGAACGTCTTATTTAGGGAAACCTGTTTATCAACTTACGATAGGAAACGGAGGTATTAATGTTCTTGCATGGTCACAGATGCATGGAAATGAATCGAATGCCACCCATGCTATGCTTGACTTGCTGGTTACTTTGGAAAATGTTCTTGATTTGAAAGATGAACTGTTCAGTAAGATAAGACTGGATTTTATATTCATGTTAAATCCTGACGGTTCCGAAAGATGGACAAGGCTTAATGCATCGGATATTGATCTGAACAGGGATTTTCATAATGAAGCGAGTAAGGAAATCAAAATATTAAAACAAGCTGTTGCAAAGAAAAAATATGATTATGCACTCAATCTTCATGAGCAGAGAACGATTTTTACGACAGACGGAATTCATCCTGCTACTCTTTCTTTTCTGGCTCCTTCTGAAAATATTGAACGTACCATTACTGAAAACAGAAAGAAATGCATGGCCGTAATAGCATCTGTTTACGAGAGATTGAAAGAAGTAATCCCCAATCAGATCGGAAGATATTCTGATGAATTTTACCCCGCTTCTACCGGAGACAATTTCATCAAAGCCGGAATGCCTACCATTTTATTTGAAGGTGGACATTTTACGAATGATTATACCAGAACAGGAACCCGGAAATATTATACCATTGCACTCTATTATGCACTAAAGGCAATCACTGAACTGAATTCCGGCACAGATGGCTGGGAAGGGTATCTTGAAATTCCGGAAAATAAAGAAACGCACTATGATATCATTTACCGGAATGTAAAGCTCAATACGGATCATGAATGTGTGCTGGATATTGCTGTTCAATACAGGGAAATAAAGGAAGAAGGAAGGGAGGACATTTCTTTCATTCCATTTGTGATGGAAGTGGGTGATGTGAAAGGTCAAAAAGGGTGGCAGGAAATAGATTGTACCGGTAAAAGATTTATCTGTCCTACTAAATATCCCAAATTGGATGCGGAAGTCAATTTTATCATTGAAGATTAAAACTCATGAGCGGAACCAAAGGTTCCGCTCATGAGTTTATGTTTTATTCTTGCAGAATAAAATTATTATTGACTGTAATTAGTTAACCACCTTAATTCCGTTCGCTACAAATCTGATTTCTTCCTTCGGTGTTTTGATCGCATCTATTTCAGCTTGTGGTTTTTTAGCATCTTCTGCATAATGTTTTTGCTCGTCTACAGAAGTTACTTTTCTTTCGGCAGAACCTTCAAGCACTACATTTTTCCCTTTTAATGCAGTGGGAACAAAGAATCCGTAATCCTTCATTTTTACAAAAAACTGGGAGTTGTCTTCCGTCTGAATCGTCAGCCAGCATCCTTTCTTATCACATACATCAGTTACTTTACCTTTTACGGCAACATTTTCTACTTTTTTATTGTCCTTTTTCAGCTTTTTGCTAAGTTTATCTACGGAAATTGCTTTAGACTCTGCATTGGAAGCAACACCTCCTCCGTAGACATCACCTACAACAGCATTTCCAGCCGGCGGACCTGCTTTTTTTGATTCCTGTGCAAAAGCAAGAGTAGAAACACTTACTGCAACGGCAAATAATAATGATTTGAATTTCATATTGATTTTTTTTCAAAAATAGTAATAAAATCTGAATCATAAAACGACGGTAAACTGACAAAATGCAGATTAGCTTTTTTAGCCAACTAATTCGCTATTCTTAATTCATTTTTTTAACGCAACAGCTGCAAAGAAATTAATCAATCATGCTGCATAATCCTTTCGCAAAGGCATTCCACATCATACATTGCTATCATTCGCTAAATGAAATGTGTTTGTGCTTAAAAAATAACCACCTAGTTACTCAACGACCCTCGCGTCTCTTGCATTAAAAACCGACGAGTACCAATTTTTAGCGCAACGTCCACAAAGAAAATTAATCAGTCCTCCTGCATAATCCGTCCGCAAGGGCGTTTCACTCAGCAAAATGATAGCAGATTATTATACACAAAGCCTTTGCTGAATGGAACGCCTTCGCACCGAAAAATATGCTCCCTGTTATTCAATTAACCTAAGTACTCCCTTCGTATTAAAACAATAAATGCCTCTTGATCATTCAATAAACTGTTCTTTCATTAGCTGAGTAAAATGCCTTAGCGACCGGAAAATATGCTCCCGGTTATTCAATAAAATCCTTGCGACCGTTGCGTTAAAAACGAATAAGACATCTCAGTTATAATTTAAAACAAACTAATCCTATATTTATTTATATTTGGAGCTTATACTTCACTATGCAGAAAAAACTAAAACTTTGGGACGCCATTATGCTGGTAATGGGGTCAATGATCGGCAGCGGAATCTTTATTGTCAGCGCAGATATGATGCGTAATCTCGGATCAGGATTCTGGGTGATTATCGTCTGGGTTGTTACCGGGATTATGACGGTTGCTGCAGCTATAAGCTACGGGGAACTTTCAGCTTTGTTTCCGAAAGCAGGAGGACAATATACTTATCTTAAAGAAATTTTCGGAAAAAGGATGGGGTTTCTTTACGGATGGGGCCTTTTCACGGTAATCCAGACAGGTACCATTGCGGCTGTAGCAGTGGCATTCGGTAAATTTACCGCATACCTGGTTCCGGCACTTAACGATGCCGCTCCTATTTTCCAGAGTGGTGAATTTAAAATTACATGGATTCAGATGCTTGCCATCGCCATTATTATTTTGCTTACCTACATCAATACAAGAGGTGTGGAAAGCGGAAAATTATTGCAGAATATCTTTACAGGATCAAAAATTATAGCGTTGGTGGGATTAATTGCAGCCGGATTTATTTTGGTCGACATTTCCCATCTGGCAGAAAATTTCAGTTTCGGATATGATTCTTTTAACAATCTCTCCAAGGACAGTTTCGGAAACTTTTTAAAAGAAGGCTGGGAGCCTATTGGCGGAATGACTCTTCTGGGAGGAATTGCCGCAGCAATGGTGGGCTCGGTGTTTAGTTCTATAGCATGGGAAAGCGTAACCTTCGTATCGGGAGAAATTGAAAATCCTAAAAAGAATGTCGTTAAATCCATGATCTACGGAACAACAGCCGTAATGATCTTATACATTGCCGTGAATTATGTTTACCTCAATGCCCTCGACAGAGATTCTATTGCATTTGCAGAAAATGACAGGGTAGCAGTAGCAGCTTCACATTTTATTTTCGGAAGTGCAGGTACCGCTATTATTGCGGTTCTTGTTATGGTTTCAACTTTCGGATGCAATAATGGGTTGATTCTTGCCGGGGCAAGGGTTTTTCAGACCATGGCTAAAGACGGAATGTTCTTCAGACAGGCAGAGAAAAACAACAAAAATGAAGTTCCCGAAAATGCCCTGTGGATGCAGGGCATCTGGGCATCAATATTGTGCCTGAGCGGGCAGTACGGAAATCTTCTGGATATGATTTCTTTTGTCATCGTATTATTTTATATGATTACTGTTTTCGGAGTTATCTACTTAAGATTTAAAAAGCCGGAACTGGAACGTCCGTATAAAACCTGGCTATACCCGGTAACACCTGTTATATATCTCCTGATCGGTACCGGTTTCTGTATTCTGCTATTAATTTACAAACAGCAGTACACCTGGCCGGGATTCCTTTTAGTTTTGCTTGGTTTGCCGGTTTACTATTTTATCAATGGGAAAAACAAAGCTCAAGAATAAAGTCAAATAATTTGGCTCTTGTCATTCTTAGAGGAGCGAAGAATCTTCTAAAAAATCAGACAGCTGGGATTTTTCTCAGAAGTTCCGAATTAGTTTGTAAATTTCTTTTATGCCCGGAATGGTAGAGAATCTTTTTTTAGGAGCTTTATCCTGCTTTCGCTACTCGCTTTTTCTTTTTTTCGGTTGCGGCGGCGAAGCCGCCGCAACCGAAAAAAAGAAAAGAGCTCAGACAGGCCGCTCAATCAGGGCTATGATAATCATATAATAATCACTCTTTTCCAAAATTATCTTGTAATAATAAAATCGATATAAGCAGATGGAGCAATATGCAATATCTATAAGTCAATCGGCTTATATTTTTTATTTATAAGTAATTATGCTTATATTTGCAGAATGATAGCGGTCATTACCGGAGATATTATTAATTCACAACATGCGGATACGGAAGTTTGGATTACCAGACTTAAAAATCTTCTCGAAAATTGGGGAAGCGCTCCCCAAACATGGGAAATTTACAGAGGCGACGAATTTCAGTTCAAATGTAATATCGACGATGTATTCTGGCGTTTTTTAGCGATAAAATCACTCATTAAAAGTCAGGAAAATTTAGATGTACGAATTGCCATAGGTATTGGCGAAGAAAATTTCTCTTCAGATAAAATCACGGAATCTAACGGAACCGCTTACGTTCATTCAGGGAGATTACTCAATGATCTTAAAAACGACGGACATACTGTTTCCGTTAAAACTTCCAACGACTCTGTAGACAGGGATCTTAATATACTGCTTAAATGGTCTTCAAAAGATTTTGACAACTGGACCATGGCCACTGCTGAAATTATTCATGAAATGATCATGAATAAAGAAATCACACAGGAAGATCTGGCCAAGAAATTTGCCATCTCACAGTCCTCGGTAAGCCAGAGACTGAAGCGTGCCAACTATGACTTGATCATAGAAACCAATCAATATTTCAGAAAGAAAATAGCAGAACTCTAAGCATGATTTTTATTAAGCTCATATTGGCGCATTTACTCGGAGATTTTATTCTTCAGCCGGATTCATGGGTTGCAGATAAAGAAAATAAAAAACTGAAAAGTGGCTATTTATACATTCACGTCCTTATTCATACCTTATTAAGCTTTATCTTTCTATGGAACATACAGCTTTGGTGGGTCGCTATTTTGATAGGTATATCGCATTTTATTATTGATGCATGTAAGCTCAGTTTTCAAACTCATAAAAATAAGAAGAACTGGTTTTTCATTGATCAGGCTTTCCATGTTTTGGTGATCGCAGGAGTTTCTTTTTACTTTAATGAATTTAATTTTGAATTTCTTCAAAATCAGGAATTGTTAAAAATTGTAATGGCAGCCTTGTTTTTAACAGCGCCCGCTTCGATTTTTATTAAAATATTATTGTCTTCATGGACGCCAGTTCCGGAGACAACCAATAATATACAAACCGAATCTTTATCGAGTGCAGGGAAATATATTGGGATTTTAGAACGTTTATTAGTTTTCACTTTTATTGTAGTGAATCATTGGGAAGGGGTCGGTTTTATGGTGGCTGCAAAGTCTGTTTTCAGGTTTAGCGACCTTGCTCAGGCAAAGCAGAGAAAGTTAACCGAGTATGTACTGATCGGAACGCTTTTAAGTTTTGGACTGGCAGTTTTAACAGGAATTTTAATTAAATAAAATAATATAAATCTAATAAAAAGTAATTTTAGAAAATGGAAAAGTTAGAAATGTTGTACGAAGGTAAAGCAAAACAGGTATTTGCTACCGATAATCCTGACCAGGTAATTGTGCGTTTCAAAGACGATGCTACTGCATTCAACGCTCAGAAAAGAGGTTCTGTAGACCTGAAAGGGGAAATGAACAACGCAATCACTACGCTTATCTTTGAATACCTGAATGAAAAAGGAATCAAAACTCATTTTATAAAACAACTGAACGAAAGAGAGCAGCTCGTAAGAAAAGTATCTATTATTCCTCTCGAAATGGTGGTAAGAAACTATTCTGCAGGAAGCATGGCTCAAAGACTGGGAGTAGAAGAAGGAATCAAGTCTCCGGTTACCATTTTCGATATCTGTTACAAAAAAGATGAGTTGGGAGACCCGCTTATCAATGATCACCACGCAGTTTTCTTAGGAGCTGCAACGTATGAAGAACTTGACGAAATGTATGAGCTTACTTCAGATATTAACGATATCCTGATCGATCTTTTCGACAAAATGAATATAATCCTGGTTGATTTTAAAATCGAATTAGGAAAAACTTCAGATGGTGAAATCATTTTAGCAGATGAGATTTCCCCGGATACTTGCAGACTTTGGGACAAGGACACCATGAAGAAACTGGATAAAGACAGATTCAGAAGAGATCTTGGAGAAGTTACCGAAGCATACGTTGAGATCTACAACAGGCTGAAAGAAGCTCTGGGTAAATAATTCCAGGAACTAATGAGATGTAAGTTTTTTATTTAACATAATATTTAATTTTTCATCTAATTAAAAGATCTACCTAATACAATCTAGATTAGAAAAAATAGAAATGAAAAGTTTAGACATTCATAAAAGTGAATATTTAAAGCAGTTTGAAACCCAGACCTACGGAAGAAATCTTTTCAGGACGCAGGAAGAAGAAAGACTGGATGCTCCTAATGAGGAGTGCGGGATCTTCGGGATGTATTCTGATAATGACCTCGACACGTTTTCGCTTTCACAGTTCGGTCTTTTTGCATTACAGCACAGAGGTCAGGAAGCGTGTGGTATTTCTGTTCTGAAGAACGGAAGAATCACCAACATGAAAGATGAGGGACTGGTTTTGGACGTTTATAAAGAAATTCCGGATCCGGAAACTTTTATGGGAAATTCTGCAATCGGGCATACCCGTTATACCACTGCAGGAGATAAGAAAAAATATAATTTCCAGCCTTTTTTCGCAAAGAATGAATATGATCAGATTATTCTTTCCATTGCGCATAACGGTAACCTTACCAATGCAAAGGAACTGAAGGCGGAGCTGGAGGCAGAAGGTGTCGTTTTCAGGGCAACTTCAGATTCTGAGGTAATCCTTAGGCTTATTCAGAAAAATCTTGATCTCGGACTTCGCGGAGCTATTAAAGTGACCATGGAAAAAATCGAAGGTGCATATTCTGTTGTCGGGATGACAAGAAATAAATTCTTTGCTTTCAGAGATTTCAACGGGATCAGACCTTTGGTGTTGGGAGCAATAGATGAAAAATCCTATGTCGTGGCATCAGAATCTGTGGCATTGGATGCAGTAGGCGCTCAGTATGTTCGTGATATTTTACCGGGAGAAATTGTCTACACCAATGAAAATGAGCCGGGAAAACTTCACTCGTACATGGCTGATGAAGAAAAAGGAAAACAGAGAATCTGCTCATTCGAGTATATTTATTTTGCAAGACCCGACTCTTCATTAGAAAATATAAATGTTTACGAAATCAGGGAGAAATCAGGAGAAAAAATCTGGCATCAGGCTCCGGTAGAAGCCGATGTGGTAATCGGTGTTCCGGATTCCGGAGTTCCCGCTGCCATCGGTTTTGCCAAAGCTTCCGGAATTCCCTTCCGACCTGTTTTAATTAAGAACCGATACATCGGAAGAAGTTTTATCGTTCCTACCCAGGAAATGAGGGAAAGAGTGGTAAATCTTAAATTAAACCCGATTATCTCTGAAATTAAAGACAAAAGGGTTGTGATTATTGATGACTCCATCGTTCGTGGAACAACTTCCAAAAGACTGGTTAAGATTTTGAAAGATGCAGGAGTGAAGGAAATACACTTCAGAAGTGTTTCGCCACCAATTATTGCTCCTTGTTATTTAGGAATTGATACCCCTTCAAAAGATGATCTGATTTCAGCAAATATGACGACTGCTGAACTGAGAGATTATCTGGGCGTAGATTCTCTTGAATTTTTAAGTGTTGAAAACCTGAAAGAAATTCTTGGTTCTGCCAATCACTGTTTCGGATGTTTTACAGAGCAATATCCTGTAGGTAAAGGAGAAGAAGTGGAATTATTTAATTAAATTCTTAATAAATAATAAAAACAAAAGGTCAGGCTTCTTGAAGCCTGACCTTTTTAGTATTGAAATCAAAATTGTTTTAGAATTTAAAAGCTAAACCAACCTGGAATACATTGTTTCTGATTGCATCAGAACCACTTGGTCTATCTTTAGCGATATCAGTAAGACCTGCTACGTATCTAGCTGTAATACCAATATTGTCTGTAAAATAATATCCTGCACCAAGACCAATACCGAAGTTGAATTTATTTAAGCTGTCTTTATAATCTCCTGATTCATCAAGTGTATTGTTGTCTGTTTCATTCTTTAATTTATTCTTAGCATTTACCATGAAACCAAATTCAGGACCTGCTTCTAAATAAAGATTTGGAATAATGTTATACTGGAACATTACAGGAACTGTAATATAATCTAAATGTCTTGCACTTGAATAACGTGTTCCTGCAATAGTCTGATCATATTTATCTCCATACTGAGAATATAAAACCTCTGGCTGGATGCTGAATGATGTTGCTACAGGAATATTAGCGAAAACGCCCGCATTGAAACCGATTTTAGATCCCTGATCATCTAGTCCTGATTCGTTTGTTAAAGATGAAACGTTCATTCCTGCCTTAACACCAAATGCTACCGGAGAAGCAGATGAAGTAGAAGTGGTCGTTGTAGTCTGAGCAAATGCTAATGAACCAGCTGTAAGTGCTATTCCTAAAATTAACTTTTTCATAACTTTAATTTTTGATAATTTACTTTTTAATTTTAAATTTTACTACTGTCAAACTAATTTGACGGGGAGTATCTTTCAAATTGCTTGCCAAAAAAAAACATTATGATAAATGTCAGTATTAAAAGGCATCTTGAATAAAATGTGTAATTATTTATTTTATTGTTAATTAAGTAGTTATGTAACATTTTTAATAAATGTTTAGAAATAATCTAAATTGACAATTTTGTCAAAAACAGCAAGTTTTTAAATAAATTACATTGATGCATCGTTCAATTTCCTGTAAAATTCAATTGAAGAAGCTATTCCTTTTTTGCTGCACTGATAATCAAAAGTGCATGAACCGATTCCCGAAATTAATGAAAAATTGATTTTATTATCTGTATTCTTTTTATCATTAATCAGCAGCTCAAAGATGTCTTCATCTTTAAAATCACTGATATCCAGATAAGGATAATATTTCTGAATATTTTCAATAATAATAGTACAGTCTTCTTCGGAGATCAGCCCTTCCGAAAAGGACAGATGGGTTTCGGTAATCATTCCCATGGCAACCGCTTCCCCGTGAAGAACAGGATTTCCCTGGCTGAGGCAAAGACTTTCTATGGCGTGTCCTATCGTATGCCCGAAGTTAAGGGTCTTACGGATATTTTTCTCCTGAAAATCCTGCTGAACAACGTCCTGCTTAATTTCCATTGATGTCTCAATGTGAGGAACAACAGCATCAGCATCAAGTTTAGAAATATTGATAAGGTTTTCCCAGTGCTTTTTATCAGCAATTAATCCGTGTTTCAGCATTTCCGCAAAACCGCTTCGCAGTTCTTTATAAGGGAGTGTTTCTAAAAATTTAGGATAAACGAAAATCTGCTCCGGGAAAGTAAAGGTTCCCACCATATTTTTATAATGCATCAAGTCAATTCCTGTTTTTCCACCGATGGAAGCATCACACATCGATAAAAGAGTAGTAGGGATATTGATAAACGGAACTCCTCTTTTATAGGTAGATGCAACAAAGCCGCCCATATCTGTAATTACACCACCTCCAAGATTGATGACAAGCGCCTTGCGGTCTGCCTGCATTTCCGTAAGAATTTCCCAAAGCTGATTGGCAGTCTGAATATTTTTCATTTCTTCGCCCGGTTCTATCTCAAGAATTTCAAATGCCAGATCGGTTTCCAGGTTTCCTAAAAGGGCAGGAAGGCAATATTCATGCGTATTCTCATCAACCAGGATGAAAATTTTACTGAATGATTTCGTGCTTAAAAAATCGTTGAGCTGTGAAAAATTATCATTTAATATTGTTATCATTTTCAGATTTTCTTTTATGTTATCGTATCACGATATGCAAAGTTATGATTCTTAATTTTTAACTCGTTATTAAATATACTATCTTTGCAGAAATTTTTAGAATGAGCAGAGATAATAATAATTCAGAACGACCAAAGAGACCAAGAATTTCAACCAAGAAAAATTCTGATAATTCTCGTGCTTCCAGATCTGGAAATTCTTCAGAATCAAAACCTTTTAAAAAGTCTTTTCCGAAGGCAGGAGAGAGAAATTCAGACTCCAGGAGAAGCGGTGACACCAGTTACCAGGCCCGAATGGATAAAAAATACGGAAAAACTGAACAGGAACCCTTTATTACCAGTGCAGGAGAAGGGAAAAAAACTTTCGGTAAATCTGCCCCGAAAAGAGGAGGAAGCAGACCCAATAATTTTGATACCAGAGATAAATACGAAAGAGGCAGCCTGAAATACGGAAAAAGACCGGGAACAGAAAATCGTGAAGATAAAAATAAATCTTTTGTACAGAAAAGGAGGCTGACCAAAATTGATAAGGATATTCATAAAGACACCATCCGTCTGAACAAGTATATCGCTAATTCCGGAATCTGCAGCAGAAGAGAAGCGGATGATCTTATTACACAGGGACTTGTTGAGGTAAATGGAAAAGTGGTGAATGAAATGGGATATCAGGTTCAGAAAACTGATAAAGTTGTTTTTGATGGACAAAATATTACTCCTGAAAAACCGGTGTACGTTCTCTTGAATAAACCGAAAGGATATATTTCCACAACCAAAGATGATAAGGCCAGAAAAACAGTGATGGATCTTGTAGCCAATGCTTCGCCATACCGTTTATTTCCTGTGGGAAGACTGGATCGTTCCACGACAGGCGTTATTCTTTTAACGAATGACGGGCATATGACCAAAAAGCTTACGCACCCGTCTTTTGATGCGAAAAAGATCTATCACGTTACGTTAGATAAAAAACTGACGCATGAAGATATGAAGCTTATTGCTGAAGGAATTCGTCTGGATGAGGGAGTAGCAGTGGTTGATCAGATTTCTTTTATCGAAGGAAAACCTAAAAATGAAGTCGGAATAGAAATCCACATCGGATGGAACCGTGTTATCAGAAGAATTTTCCAGAGATTAGGGTATGAAGTGGAAGCGCTGGACAGAGTGATGTTTGCAGGTCTTACGAAAAAGAACATCAAAAGAGGTCACTGGAGAATCCTTACAGAACTGGAGGTGAATAATCTTAAAATGCTTTAGTCAACAAGTATTTAATAAATATAAGGCGCTCAATCAGCGTCTTTTTTTATGCTCTTGATTCAGCAGTATAAACTTTCAGGAAAAAGCCGTATTTTTCAATTATTATCATGGAAAATCAATGTTAAAATTCTATGCAATTCCGTATCTTTGGGAAAAATTTTTACAAAAATGATTGAGTGGAAAACCGCCAAAGAATACGAAGATATCACCTATAAAAAAAGTAATGGTGTCGCAAGAATCGCTTTCAACAGACCGGAAGTTCGCAATGCTTTCAGACCTAAAACAACATCAGAATTGTACGATGCTTTTTACGATGCTTATGAAGATCCTTCGATAGGAGTTGTCCTGCTTTCGGGAGAAGGACCAAGTCCTAAAGACGGAGGCTGGGCTTTCTGCAGCGGTGGAGATCAAAAAGCAAGAGGTCATCAGGGATATGTGGGAGAAGATGGAAGACACCGATTGAATATTCTGGAAGTTCAGCGACTGATCCGTTTTATGCCGAAAGTCGTTATTGCAGTGGTTCCGGGTTGGGCTGTCGGAGGCGGACATTCTCTTCACGTAGTTTGTGATTTAACATTAGCCAGTGAAGAACACGCTATTTTCAAGCAAACTGATGCTGATGTTACCAGTTTCGACGGAGGCTATGGTTCGGCATATCTGGCAAAAATGGTAGGACAGAAAAAAGCCCGTGAAATTTTCTTTTTAGGGAGAAATTATTCAGCGCAGGAAGCTTTAGAAATGGGAATGGTCAACAAAGTGGTTCCTCACGCTGAACTGGAAGACACGGCTTACGAATGGGCACAGGAAATTTTAGCCAAATCTCCCACATCAATCAGGATGCTGAAATTTGCCATGAACCTTACCGACGACGGAATGGTTGGTCAGCAGGTTTTTGCCGGAGAAGCAACGCGTCTTGCCTACATGACGGAAGAAGCGAAAGAAGGGAGAAATGCATTCCTCGAAAAAAGAAAACCGAATTTCGGGGAAGATCAATGGATATCGTAAAATGTTGACGGTTTATAGTTGCTAGTTGATGGATTTTTCACTAGCAACTATAAACAATCAACCATCAACTAAATATTATGACTGACTGGATAAAAGCCGCAAGGCTTAGAACATTGCCGCTTTCTTTAAGCGGGATTATTATGGGTGCTTTCATTGCCAAATGGAGATTGTACGGTGAAGGCGGAATATGGGACTGGAGAATTTTTGCACTCGCACTTTTAGTGACTTTATTGTATCAGGTTTTATCAAACTATGCCAATGATTACGGCGACGGGGTAAAAGGTACCGATGCCAAAAGAGTTACGGAAGCGGAAGCACGTGCGGTAGCCTCAGGAAGAATAACGGCGAAACAGATGAAAAATGCAGTGATCCTGCTTTCAATTTTGTCTTTTGTGGCAACAGTTGGATTGCTTTATGTAGCTTTCATCCCTGATTATATGAATGAATTTTACATTTTTATAGGCCTTGGTGTTGCAAGTATCTTAGCAGCCATTGGATATACTATTGGTAAAAAACCATACGGTTACATGGGATTGGGAGATATTTTCGTATTCATCTTTTTCGGACTGGTTTCTGTTTGCGGAAGTTATTTTTTGTTTACAAAATCGTTCAGCTGGGATATGCTTTTGCCCGGAACGGCAGTAGGAATGATGAGCATGGCTGTCCTGAACCTCAATAATATGAGAGACATCGAAAGCGATAAATTATCAGGAAAAAACAGCCTTGCCTTAAGAATAGGATTTAAAAACGCAATGATTTATGAAATGATCCTGTTACAGCTTCCATTAATTTTAATGTTGATGTTTTTAGCGGTGAACGGATTTTTCCAGACTCAGAATTATTATGTTTTTATCGTGATGATTTTGATGCTTCCGTTAATGAAAATCAGAAGACAGATCATGGCTGTTAAAAATCCGCGGGAACTTGATCCGTTCTTAAAGCAGGTAGGAATTATGACTTTTATGATGGCGGTTCTTACAGCTTTAGGACTTAATTTCTTTCATTAAATAAAGCATCATCTGTCATGCTGAACTTGTCGAAGCATCTAGTTATAAACAATTCAAAAATAAATTAAAAATGAAAATACAATATCTGGGACAAAACTGTTTTTTGTTCACCTACAAAGACAAAACAATTTTATCAGATCCTTTTTACAACTACAAAAAAGCAGAATCTGGTTTTAATATTTCTGCACAGAAAATCGATTATATTTTACTAACTCATGCGCACGGGGATCATATTGCAGATGTTGAAGAAGTTTTGCAGCATCATCCTCAAGCAACGATTATAGCAGTTCCTGAAATCTGCGGATATTTTAAAAGCGCAAAAAATACGGATGATGTAAACTTAGGAGGATCGGCAAAAATCGACGATCTTAAAATCTCCATGGTTCCGGCCCATCATACAAGTTCGTTTCCCGATGGAAGCTACGGAGGTGTTCCGGTAGGGTATATTTTCAGGTTACCTGAAGGCAGAAACTTATATCTTGCAGGGGATACCGGTGTAATGGCAGATATGGAGCTTTTTCCAAGATTATACGGCCATTTGGACCTTTCTATTCTTCCGGTTGGAAGTCATTACACGATGTGTCCGAGAAAAGCAGCTTTCGCAGCAGCAGAACTGTTAAAAACACCGAAAGTGATCGGATGTCATTTCGATACTTTCCCTGCCATTGAAATTAATCATGAAAGTGCGCTAAAGCATTTTACAGATAAAAATGTCGAACTTGTTTTACCAAGATTGGGAGAGGAGTTCGAATTTTAAATAATGTTGAAAGGTAATTTGAAAATGCTGAAACTTTTGGAAATAAAAAAAGATAATCTTCAGATTACCTCTCTTCAACTTAAATCAATAAAAAATGGCAAGCTACCTAAATCACACCGCTACGACCAATTACCTTTGCTGCGTTCCCACCCTGGAGGATTCTCAGGAGCTGGTTGTTTAGGACTTGCCGTTGCAAAGATAGGAATATTTTATAAAATTAAAAGTGTTATTAAAGAAAATTAACTGCAAAAATACTTTATCAGTGCTAATTTGCTGAGATTTAGAGCAATAATTTTTCAGAAATTTTCTAAAAATTTAGATATGACGAAAAACCCTTCCACCTTAGGAATTTTATTATTTGGAGCTACGATGATTGTTTTTTTCGTAGTGTATTACTTCTTTTCAGGAGTTGAATACTTTGATATTTCATTGAAAGCCAATGCTTTCGTTTTACCCATTATTTATGCAGGAGCAGCATTCTGGTCTGTAAAAACATACTGGAGCAGCCACAAAACAGTTAGTTTCAAAGAGGCTTTTAAAAGAGCTTTCATTCCTATGTTTATTGGTGGGATTTTATCGATTTTCAGCATTTATGCCTTCCTGAATTTCGCAGATACCGATGCTAAAAAACTTCTGAATTACCAATATGTAACCAGACAAAAATCCGAATTGGATAAAGAATACACTTCTGCACGAAAGATTTTAAAACACCAGAAGGATATTGATGAGCTCGATCAGAAATACAAAGAAAGGCTTCAAAGTTTTACGCCGGAAGCAGTTAAAGGAAAAGATATGCTTACCGCAAGTCATTTTTCAGGATATTTTGCGGCAATACTTATATTTTACGTAGTTTTGTCGTTGTTTTTCGGAGCATTTTTCAGAACAAGAACAATATATCAGGAACCAGAAATTAAAGAATAATTTTTTATCAGAATTAAATGAATTTATCTATAGTTATTCCGTTATTAAACGAAGAAGATTCTTTGGAAGAGCTTTTTTCAAGGATTGATAATGTATGCAGATCCAACAGCTTATCGTATGAGATCTGGTTCGTAGATGACGGAAGTACAGACTTGTCATGGAGTATTATCGAAAACCTGAAGGTTCAGAATCCGCAGATCCATGCCATTAAATTTTCTAAAAACTACGGGAAATCCCAAGCGCTTCATGCAGCTTTCGAAAGAACAAACGGGGATGTTATTATTACCATGGATGCCGATCTTCAGGACTTTCCGGAGGAAATACCGGAATTATATTCAATGGTTATTAATGAAAATTACGATATTGTTTCCGGATGGAAAAAGAAGCGTTTTGATAATGTGATGACGAAAAACGTACCGTCGAAATTATTCAATGCAGCAGCAAGAAAAGTTTCCGGAGTCTATCTTCATGATTTCAACTGCGGACTGAAAGCTTATAAAAAACAGGTGGTAAAAACCATTGATGTATATGGAGATATGCATCGCTATATTCCGGTTTTGGCTGCCAATGCAGGCTTCAGGAGAATTACGGAAAAAGAAGTTCAGCATCAGGCAAGACCTTACGGAACTTCAAAATTCGGAACCGAAAGATTTATCAGAGGTTTCCTGGATTTGGTAACCCTTTGGTTTGTAAGCCGTTTCGGGGGAAGACCGATGCATTTTTTTGGGGCAGTGGGAACATTAATGTTTATTGTAGGTTTCCTTTCGGCACTTTGGCTGGGCATTTCGAAACTGATTGATGTAGCAAGAGGAGTGTATGGTCATCTCATTACCGACAATCCGTGGTTTTTTATTGCTTTAACGATGATGCTGATGGGAACATTGCTTTTTATCGCAGGCTTTTTGGGAGAAATGATCATCAGAACAAATAGAGAGCATAAAAATTATAATATTGATGAAGTGATTTAAGATGAATCAAAAGAGTTGTTTAAACTGTGGTTATTCAGTTTCCGATGAGTTTTGTCCTCATTGCGGACAGAAGACCGACACAGCAAGAATAACTCCGAAATCTATTATCAAAAATGATATTTTAGGATCAATCTGGCATGTTGAGGCCAGGTTTTTCAATACTTTAAAAGATATTATATTCAGACCCGGCAAAACGGCAATGGATTATATTGCAGGAAAAAGAATCAGATACAACAATTTTATCCCGTTGTTACTGGTTCTTTTCAGTTTTAATGTATTAGGATTGCATTATTATGAAAAATTTGCATCGGCAGAGGTTCTTGCCGAGGATTCCGAAGTTAAAGATTTCCTGTCGAAGTATTCAAAGGCTGTTTTATTTGTCATCATTCCGATGCTTGCGGTTAATGCATATTTTCTTTTCAGAAGAATAAAATTGAATATTGCCGAGCATTTTATCATCGGAACTGTTAGTCTTTTAGGAATTTTAATCCTATTTTTGTTGGACGATATAGTGAGTCTGATCGGCTTGTGGAAACCGGTTTCAAAGATTTTCTTTGCCATCGACCAACTCTTATTCGGCGTTGCTCTTCTTTTTCCTGCTGTTACGTATTGGAATGCCTTTAAAAATTCCTATACGTCATGGGGAATGGTTTGGAGAGTGGTGGGATTGTATTTTCTGATGGCACTGGAAAGTACGGTTATAGGTTTAATCTTATATGAAATATTTTAAATTAATATGAAAGGTATAGTTTACACATTTTTATTAGTATCAGTAGTGTCCTGCGGAAAAGTTTCGCCTAAAGGGAATATTGAAAGAAAAGATGTGGATGTTCCGGAATTTGTAAATCTGGATCTGGAAGGAAAATTCCGGGTGTTCTATGCGAGAGGAACGAAAAACTTTGTGGAGATTGAAACCTATCCCAATGTTGCTGATAACCTTGATGTGGATGTTGAGGATAAAACATTAACCATAAAAGAAAAACGGGGGACAAAAGGAGTAGATTTTTATAATATTACTATTTATTCAAAATATAACCTGGAAAAAATAGCGATTTCCGATTCGGTAGAAATGAATATTTCAAGTGAAATTAAGACCGATAATTTTAGGCTTAATTTAAAAAATTACGCTACATTTATGGGTTCGGTAAACACAAGGAGGGCAGAAGTTGAAATGCTGAATAAAAGCAGGGCCAACTTTTTGGGGCAGACCAAAGATGCTGTGATAAAGATTTCCGATACGGCAAGTCTTATTGCTCCTTACTGGAAAATCGAAAATCTGAATATTGATTCTAAAAACGGGAATTATGCTGAAGTTAATGTAAAGGATTCCTTAAAGGGCCATGTTCAGAACACTGCAAAATTTATTTATTATAATGATCCGATCCGGGCATTTAAAATTGATAAAAGTACGAGGGTGGAAAATAAAAAATTAGACTAAGCTGGAAGTAAGGGGCTGGATGATGGAAGTTTATCAGCATTTCACCTTTACTTTAAAAACACAAATATATCGGAAAAATTAGATAAGAAAATTAAAAGTAGACGGCTGATCTTATATGGAAAGGTAAATATTAGATCTCATTTCTCTTAACTTTAGTCAAACAGAATGAGATAATCATCCATCATCCGACACCCGTCATACAGCAAATAAAAACATACACGAAATACAAATATGACAACATTAGAAAAAGCAAAACTTTGGTTGCACGAATCATTTGATGAAGAAACAAGAGGTGCTGTACAATTATTAATTGAGGGTAACTCGCCGGATCTGGAAGACTCTTTTTACAGAGAGCTGGAATTCGGTACAGGAGGGATGAGAGGAATAATGGGCGTTGGAACCAATCGTTTAAATAAATATACATTAGGTCAAGCTACACAGGGACTTGCGAATTATATGTTAAAGCAGTTTCAAGGTGAAGAAATTAAAGTTGCCATTGCTTATGATGTAAGAAATAACTCCAGGGAATTTGGAAAATTAGTAGCTGATGTCTTGACGGCAAACGGAATCAAAGTATTATTATTCAAAAATCATAGGCCAACCCCGGAACTTTCCTTCACGGTAAGAGACAGAAAATGCCACGGAGGAATTGTTTTAACAGCATCTCATAATCCACCCGAATACAACGGTTACAAAGTATATTGGAATGACGGGGCGCAGATTGTTCCGCCACATGACGAAGCGATCATTAATGAAGTATATTCTGTAAAATTTGATGAGATTAAATTCAACGGAAATGATGATTTAATAGAATGGATCGGAGAGGAGCAGGATGATGTCTACATTGACGCGTGTATAAAAAATTCTACCTACCAGAATGTAGGAAAAGAAAATTTAAATATTGTTTTCACATCCATTCACGGAACAACCTATACAACTGTTCCGAAGGCTTTGGAAAAAGCAGGCTTCAAGAAGATTGATCTTGTTAAAGAACAGATGATCCCAAGCGGAAATTTCCCGACAGTAGATTCTCCGAATCCGGAAGAACCTGCAGCTTTGGAAATGGCAATGGATCTGGCTAAAATTACCAATGCTGATATCGTAATAGGAACAGACCCGGATGGAGACCGATTGGGGATTGCCGTAAGAAACCTTGACGGAGAAATTCAGCTTTTGAACGGAAATCAGACCAATACCATTCTTACCTATTATATTCTGAATGAGTGGAGAAAGCAGGAGAGGATCACCGGAAAAGAATTCATCGGTTCCACCATCGTTACCTCCGATATTTTCTTTGATATCGCCCAGAAATTCGGTGTTGAATGTAAAGTTGGATTGACTGGATTTAAATGGATCGGAAAAATGATCCGTGATTTTGAAGGGAAAGAAAAATTCGTTTGCGGTGGTGAAGAAAGTTTCGGATTCATGACAGGAGATTTCGTGCGTGATAAAGATTCCTGCGGAAGTATTGTTTTAGCTTGTGAAATTGCAGCATGGTGTAAAGCGAACGGAAGAACAATGTATCAATATCTTATTGAAATTTATCAGGAAACCGGAATGTATTACGAAGGTTTGGTAAATCTGGTAAGAAAAGGAAGAGACGGAGCGGAAGAAATTCTGAATATGATGAAAAATTTCCGTGAAAATCCGCCAAAGTCATTAGCCGGATCACCGGTAGAAGAAGTGAAAGACTTCAAAGAACAGACAAATCTGATCGTTTCCAAAAATGAGAAGAAAGTAATGGACGATATTCCAAAGTCGAATGTATTGATTTATTACACTCAGGACGGGACAAAAGTTTGTGTAAGACCTTCGGGTACAGAACCAAAAATCAAATTTTATATCTCTGTAAAAGATGATATCACTTCTGAAGCAGATTTCAGGGATAAATTAAAATCTCTGGAGGCAAAAATTCAGGAGGTAAGGAGAGATTTGAAGTTAGATTAATTTCAGAATTATCTTGATGATACGAAAAAGTTTAGCCGCTTTTATTCTGTTAGTTTCTATTTTTTCTTGCAGAAAGGAAACCTCAAAGACTTCTGAGAAGGACGTAGTGAATGATACAGTGTCAAAAGTAGAAGCCAAGGACAATGTATTCAAACCCGTTGATACGGCATGTTTATCCTCAAATACAACAGAAGATTACATTAAAGCGGTTCAATGGTACAAAGATAAAACAGTGAAGGAAGTTGCGGATAATTCACTAAAACAAAATAATAAGCTTTACGAGGATTATATCAAGATTCGTAATAAATATACACTGTGTTTAAGTGAAAATTTAGCAAAAGTTCTTATAGATTATGCCAATTATTATGATTCGGAAACAAATAGTCCTAAATTTCCGGAAAGTGTAAAAAAGCTGAGTGTTGAACTTAAAAAAGGTGATCTTGAGTTCAGGGAAGTAGGAGAAGGATACACGGAAATATGGTCGGTACCCGGACACTATTTTTCTATATTTAAGAATAAGGTAACGCCGGATTATAATAGTTATATAGAACAGTTAGCAAAAGAAAGTGAAGGACTGTACGCAGCAGATGCAGGAATAATGATTTCCTGGAAGGAACTGGGGGAAAGGACGATTTTCTGGGAAGATTTTATAAAAAAATATCCTCAAAGTCCCCTACTTCCGAGAGTAAAGGAGATATATGATAATTATATAGCAGATTATTTGTTCGGTATGGATAATACACCTACGTATGAACATACAGATAGCAAATTATATGATGAAAACAAAGAAGAATTCAATAGGATAATCAGAAAATATCCGAATTCTTATGTTGCTGAAAAAGCGAAAGAATTAATAAATATGCTCGACGCAAAAGTTCCTGATGAAGAGATTCATAAGCGAATAAACGTAGATAGGAGATAATAAAAAATTAAATAAAAATAAAGTGAAAGTTTCAAAATTAGCGGCGAACCTGATCGGTTCTGAAATTGTAAAAATTGGTAATGAAGTAAACGATTTAAAGGCAAAAGGAGCGGAGATTGCCAACCTGACGATTGGTGACCTTAATTCTAATATTTATCCCATTCCTGCAAAACTGAAGGAGGAAATTCAGAAAGCTTATCAGAATAATCTGACAAATTATCCGCCTGCTAACGGACTTTTATCTTTAAGAAAGGAAGTTTCCAAAGATCTTAAAACAAGATGGAACCTGGATTATTCTCCCAATGATATTTTGATCACAGCAGGTTCAAGACCTTTAATTTATGCGGTGTACAAAACCATTGTTGACGAAGGTGATAAAGTGGTTTACCCAATCCCTTCATGGAATAACAACCACTATGCATATCTTACTTCAGCTGATGCCATAGAAGTAAAAACCACCCCTGAAAATAATTTCCTTCCGACAGCCGACGATTTAAGACCACATCTGGAAGGCGCTGTTTTACTGGCTCTTTGTTCACCTCTGAATCCTACAGGTACGATGTTCACCAAAGATCAGCTTTCAGAAATCTGCGAATTGGTTTTAGCGGAAAACAAAAAAAGAGGGGATGATGAAAAGCCGTTGTACCTAATGTATGATCAGATTTATTCTAATCTTACTTTCGGTGCAGAACACGTAGATCCGGTTTCCCTTTTCCCTGAAATGAAAGAATATACGGTGTATATAGATGGTATTTCCAAGTGTCTTGCGGCTACCGGAGTTCGCGTAGGATGGGGATTCGGGCCTGCTCATATTATGGATAAAATGAAAGCGCTTCTTACACACGTAGGAGCATGGGCGCCAAAACCTGAACAGGAAGCTACCGCAAAATATTATGAAAACCCTGATGATGTAAATGCTTTTGTTGAGGATTTTAAAGGAAAATTAGAAGAAAGCCTGAAAGTGCTGCACGCAGGAATCCAGGATCTGAAAGGAAAAGACCTTGCTGTTGACAGCATCGAACCGATGGGAGCGCTTTATCTTACCATTAAATTAGATTACATCGGGAAAACAAAACCGGACGGAACGGTTATCGAAAATTCTTCAGATCTTGTTTTCTACCTTATTAATGAAGCAGGCGTTGCGCTGGTTCCTTTCTCTGCTTTCGGAGAAGATAAGTCTGAGCCTTGGTTCCGGGCTTCTGTAGGAGGTTTAGCTACTGAAGAAATTTCTACGATGATGCCGAAACTGGAAAAAGCTTTGAACGATTTGAAATAATTTTTAAAAGATATAGATGCTTCGACAGGCTCAGCATGACAATTCTAAATGTTATTTAACAGCTTATTTTAGAGGTCACGCTGAGTGGAGTCGAAGCGTTTTTTAAATGTAATATTTCTATGCATAAAAAATGAAAATTCCTTCAAAGAACTTTCTTGAAACCAAACTGTTGAGTTTATGTACTTTGACAGTTATTGTTGTAGTTGTTTTAAGTATCTGGTTGTCGGGATTATCTTATCAAAGGACTTTATTACAGAATTTTGTTTTTTCAACTTCAATTTTGGGAGTTGCATTTTTCCTTTTCATCAGTTTAGGTTTATATTATGGGCTTAAATTAAAGGAAAATGTTGGAAATATATTAAACAGAGAACGAGTAAAGAAGGCTGCAGACAAAATGCCTTTACTTGATAGTTTTAATTTTGATCCGCCCACTGTTGGTGATGGTATCGGAAGTATTATCCTTTCAATTATTTTGTGGTTCGTAATAGCAGTTCTTTTTACTTTCCTGCTTTATTTTTTAGGTGTTTTCTTTTGGGTAATGATTTTATTATTCGCAGCAATGCTGTACTGGATTTTTTTCCGTGCTTTACGATTGGTATTTAAAAACTCAAAATACTGTAGAGGAAATTTAGCGAAAAGTTTAGGTTTTGGGTTATTTTACTCTTTTTTATATCTATCCTGGATTTATGGAATCATTTTTCTGGTTAATTATTTAAATTAAATTTACATCAAAAAATATAAAATGAAAATCATCGCAGTTATCCCCGCACGTTACGAGGCAAGCCGTTTTCCGGCAAAACTGATGCAAATATTAGGAGAAAAAACCGTTATCACAACAACGTATCTGAATGTAGTGGAAACAGGTTTATTTGATGAAGTATTTGTAGCCACGGATTCCGAAATTATTTTTGATGAAATTGTAAAAAATGGCGGAAAAGCAGTAATGACGGGTCAGCACGAAACCGGAAGCGACCGTATTGCGGAAGCAGTACAAAATATCGACTGCGATATCGTCATCAATGTTCAGGGAGATGAACCCTTTCTGAAACTCGAGCCTTTACAACAGCTGATTGAAGTTTTTCATAATGACAAAAATCAGGAAATTTCTTTAGCTTCTCTGAAAATAAAGCTTCACGAAAAAGAAGAAATTGAAAATTCGAATAACGTAAAAGTAATTACGGATAATAATGGTTTTGCATTGTATTTCAGCCGCGCTGTCATTCCTTTTCACCGTGAAATTTCCTATAATATTGAATATTTTAAACACATCGGCGTTTATGCTTTCAGAAAACACGCTTTGATACAATTTTCCAAACTGGAAATGAAACCTCTGGAAATTTCTGAGAAAATAGAGTGCATCCGCTATCTTGAATACGGCATGAAAATCAAGATGATAGAAACCAATTTCGTAGGAGTAGGAATCGATACACCGGAAGATCTGGAGAAAGCAAGAAAATTAATTTGAGAATTTTTTATCAGATAATTTAAAAATATGATGTCCGTTTTATATTTTCAAATTGCTTCATTTTCAAATTCCATATTAAAAAAGCCTTATATTTGGCATGATAAAATGAAATTAATGAAAAAGTTACTTTTAGTATTCATTCTGATATTTTCACATTCAGTTTTTGCCCAGACAGCAAAAGAAATTATTGATAAAAACATCGAAATGTCCGGAGGATTAACCAACTGGAAACTTTTAAACTCAGTACTTCTTCAGGGGAAAGTAATTTTAGGAATAAAGGATGAGTATCCTATAAAAATTTACCAGCAGCGCCCGAATCTTACCAAAACGGTCATTACAATTGGAGGAAAAGATACAGCCATTGAAGGGTACGATGGGACAAAAGGCTATGCTATGAATTACGCGGCCAATAAAGTCCAGGAGTATCCGGATTATAGTCCTGAAAGTTTTGACAATGATTTTATCGACTGGGAAAGCAAAGGTTTTGACGCTAAATATTTAGGAAAGGAAAAAATCGGAAATATTTACTGTCATAAAGTTGAATTAACGAAAAATGTTAATGTAAACGTCTACTACTTTGATGCGAAAAGCTATATGCTTATAAAAGAAGTAAAAAAAGATGAAACTTTATTATACTCAGATTATAAAAAGGTAGGAAATTTGTTGTTGCCTTTCAGGATAGAATCATCAAGTGCAAAAAAAGACGGAGATTATGTGATGCTGATTAACAGGGTTGATGTCAATAAGGTATTTCCGGCTAATACATTCAAATTTTAATCAAATAATAAAAGGGATTTATGAAAAAGTTATTTTTAATGTTTCTTTCGGTTGTTGCATTTTTCAACAGCTGTGCTCAGAAAAAAAGTGAAGATTCTAAAGCTAAAACCAATCAACTTATGGGAAAATCAATATATGATTTCAAGGTAGACGCCCTGGAAGAAGGAAAGCAGATTAATTTCTCAGACTTCAAAGGAAAGAAAATCCTTATTGTAAATACGGCTTCGGAATGCGGATTCACGCCTCAGTATGCCGACCTGGAAAAAGTTTCGGAAGAATATAAAGACAAATTGGTGGTAGTAGGATTTCCGGCCAATAATTTTGGCGGTCAGGAACCGGGAACCAATAAGGAAATCGGTGCTTTCTGCCAGAAAAACTATGGGGTTACTTTCCCGATGGCAGCAAAAGTTTCCGTAAAAGGTGACGATACGGCACCAATCTTTAAGTATCTAACTGAAAAAGATTTGAACGGTGTAAAAAATACTACGATTCTCTGGAATTTCACAAAATTTTTAATTGATGAAAACGGAAAACTGATTGATTCATTTGTAAGTACTACAAAACCTACTGATGAAGCGATTACGAAGTATTTGAAATAAATATCAAAAAATATCGTTATTGAGTGGATTTTTATCCACTTTTTTAATTTTAAACCATGAAAAAACTATTGATCATTTTTATCCTGATGTTTTCCATAAAAGGATTCTCCCAGGATTCTTATTTTTTAGGAAAAACAAATTATTGCACACCGGAAAAAGCAGATTCAAAACAAATATTTGAGGGCGCAATAACTGCTCTTAATTTTCCCAAACTCTATCTTCCAACAACAATGGCTTTATTCAAAACGGCTAAAGAAGATCCTAAATATTGTGATGTTTTTTTCCTTGCAGGATATTATGCCAGACTGCAAAATATGCACAAGGAAGCTTTGGTTTTATATTATGTAGCAGACAGCCTTGCCCAAAATAAAGCTCCGATATTTAAGCAAAATCTTGCCATACAGTTTATGAGATTCGGAAAAGTTGATAAAGCGCGTGAGAAGTACGAGGAAATGGTAAAATATTTTCCGGATAATCCTGAAGGCTATTATGGAATCGGGAATACCTCCATTGTAATAGGAGATTACGACAAAGGCCTGGAAAATCTTAAGCAGGCAGAGGAAATATATAAAAAATCCGGGAAGGTTAAAGATGATGTAGTCTATATGTATGGAATGCTGTATGCCATGAAAGAAGATTATGAAGCTGGGCTTCCGTACCTGGAAGACGCCTATGGTACTTATAAAAATGATGAAGGTTATCTTTCGCTGTATTCGCTCTCATTAATAAAAATCGGGAAAAGCAGAAATGACGAAAAGATGATTAAGAAAGCCAATAAGATGTATAATAAAATAAAGAACAAAGAAGGTGTTCCGGACATCAAAAAAAAGTTGGCTGCCGAGTTCAGTTAGAAAATTATAATATATCAATACATACAGTGTAACAATGTACCCATTCAAATCCGGATGTTGTTACACTGTTCTTTTACAACTATTATCTATCACTTCTCAGCAAAACAGAAAATATTTCCCAGTTTTATACTGGAATAGCCGTTGCTTTTTATTTTTGAAGAATTAATCATTGCCTTTGCTAAAATATCCGTAGGTAAAGGTTTCTGGCTTTCTAAAAGTCCTATTTTATTTGCAAATTTGATAATCCTGCTTCCAAGAACTTCTCCCGTTCTGTCGGAGTCCTTCCGTTCCAACATTCCAGGTTTAAAGATGGTGATTTTTTCAAAATGTAATTTTTTAACAGCCTCTTCAAGCTCGCCTTTCATTCGGGAATAAAATATTTTGGATTTCGGATTGGCACCGTATGCAGAAACCAGAATATAATCTTCCACGTTGTTTTCTTTGGCAGCTTTGGCAAATTCATACTGATATTCGAAATCTACTTTCCTCTGTGCTTCTTTGCTTCCGGCTGCTTTTAAGGTTGTTCCCAGGCAGGAAAAAGCAACATCACCTTTTACTTTATCTTTCCATTCTTCCGGATGATCAAAATTCACCACCTGTATTTTTAGCTTATCATTTTGAATATCAACCGGTTTTCTCACGAAAATTGTAATTTCCTCAAAATCTTTATCTGTAAGCAGCTGGTTGACCAAGTCTTTTCCGATAGCGCCCGTAGCACCAATGATTAAAGCTTTCATAATAATCTTTTTGTGAATTGTTGTTTGCTTCTTAAATTTACTAAATTTGGAACAATAAACAATTAGATAAAGGAAACTTTAGATAAGATCATTATCAATCATCATTAATCGTTAATAAAAAATTACTCATTACCAATTACTTATTACACATAAACCATGGATGCTAACGAAATTTTAGAGTACTGCAATGCTAAAAAGAGCGTTACTGAAAGTTTTCCTTTTGATAACGAAACACTTGTCCTTAAAGTTGGCGGAAAAATGTTTCTTTTAATGTCTTTAGAAAGACAGCCGTTGCAAATCGCCGTAAAAACGGATCCTGAATGGAGTACAGAACTTCGCGAGCAATATCCGCAGATTACCGGTGCCTATCACATGAACAAAACCCACTGGAACTCCGTTCAGGTAGAGGGGCTCAGGAAAGAGCTAATCAATCAGCTCATCGATCATTCCTACGAGCTTGTCTTTAAATCATTAACCAAGAAAATTCAGAATACCATACTTAACTCCTAATAAAAACTAATTTGAACATGAGGAAAATACTAATTTCCGCGGTCTACTTTTTGTCCGTTGGTGCATTTGCACAGTCTAAGGAACAGTCTAAAACCTGGGAACTTTTATTAAACAACAAAAGGGTAGAAGCAAGAAACTTTTATGATAAAAATTTAAAAAACAATACAACAAAAGAATTTGAAAGTCTCTTTCTTGACGCAATGATAGATGAAGAAATGGGACAGATGATTTTTGATGAAACATTTATTAAGAATTTTTCCGATTTTAAGCTGGATGATTCTTATTTGTATCCTATTATCAAAAGATCTTTTATGCTTGCAGATTATGAAAACTCAGGCTTTGATGATAATTCTTACAAAAAGATCGATTTTTTGGCGCAGCATCCGGTGTACGGACAAAATATCTCGGTTCTTGAATATAAAGCAACCCTGGACAGGATCAGGAATAATAATAAAAGTGCAGACGATTATTTGTCTAAAATTAAACGGATTGATCAATGGCAGTTCGCAGGTGTTTTTGAAAATCTTAACGGAAGCGGACTCTACAATGAATACGAGCCGGAAACTATTGCTAAAAGCGATAAGCTATTCAACGCTAACAGTTTAGGGTATGTTGGGTGGTACAACAGAAAATTTCCATCAAACGACGGTTTTGAATTTTTCATCAATGAAACGGAATATGGCAGAGGGATCATGTATGCCCAAAGTTTCATCGAAAATCCGGTTGAAAGAAAAATTCTACTGGAAGTAGATACCAATGCGGAATTCCGGTTGTTTTTGAATGATACGGAAATCCTGGCAAGCACAACAGATGGCTATACAAATCTGGGATCACATCTGGTGGAAGTTTCATTACCAAAGGGGATTAACAGGCTTCTGCTGAAGTTTGATGTGAAAGATGCTAAAACTGCCTTTATGGTGGTGCCGTATGATACCAATTATCAGAAGATCTCTGATCTGAAGTATTTTGATACGTATAAAGCATATCAGAAAACTTCCCCTGCACAATTACAGGCAAAAGAACTTCCCCTGAAGTTTGAAAGACTGTTAAAAGGAAAAGTCGCTGAGAATCCGGATAGTTTTTTCTATAAATATTTACTGGCCGCAGGTTATCTTAACAATTTCCAGAACGATCAGGCAAAAGAAATTATCGACCAGATGATGAAAAGCTATCCCAAATCATCGGTAATACAAAGTCTTCTGGCTTCCTATTATAATAATATTGAGGATAAAGAAAAGGTTAATGAAATATATAAAAATATAGAAATCAATGATTCGGAATATTTTCTCGTGCCACTTCTGAAAATGATGGATGGAGATAAATTTCAGAATATGTCTATTCAGGAACTTGAAAAATACAGGAATATTTTAAACAAAACCAAAGCTAAATCTATAGGTGGTTTTTTCGATGTAGTTATCGCAATGCGAAACAGGGATATGGAAAAAGCCAAGTCGCACATTGCGAATCTTAAAAAAGATTTTGCCAACAACGAAAGGTTCTTCAGTATTTTTACCACATTGGAAGATATGGATAAAAAAGACCAGAGCTCTACCATCAAAAAATTTGAAGACGCCTATGCGCAAAAAAGTAGTCCTGATATCATGAATACTCTTTACAGCTTGTATCAGAAATCAAACAGGGTGGAAGATCAGAAAAAAATTCTGAAAAAGTATATTGAGATTTATCCTTCCATTAATTCTTTCAGAACGCAGTACATCAATCTTCTTGATGATAATGTTCAAAACCCCGAATACGGAACTGAACTTGAAAATGCTTTAGCCAATTTCCCCTATTCGTACTCACTACTGGCTGCTAAAGCAGAATATTTTGCAAAGCTGAATAAAAAAACGGAAGCTGTACAATTTGCAAAACTTTCTCTGTCTCATAATACAGACAACGAGCAGATGCATAAGCTTTTAAGAGATCTTGACCATACGGAAGATGAGATTGACAAAGTTAGTGTAAAAGATCTGTATAAGCTTGTCAGTGACCGCAGAAAAAGTACAGCCAGAGGAAAGAAAGGCGTTACAACACTCCTTGATGAATATATCGTGAATGTATATCCTGAAGGTGGTTTTAAAAAAAGAAGCACATATGCTTATGAAATCACTTCCGAGAATGGAATTGAAGAACTGAAGGAATACGGAATCGATTATTATGACGATGTTATCAAAGCTGAAATTGTAAAACCCAATGGCAGCATCGTTCCGGGGGAGAAATCTTCGGAAGAGATTGTATTTACAAATCTTGCGGTGGGAGATGTCATCCTTATTCAGATAGAAAGTTTAGAAAGAAAAAGCGGAAGGTTCTATAAAGATTTCAATGTCAGTTCTTACTTCAACTCGCAATATCCTGTTGTAGAATCCGTATTTACGGTAATTACGCCGGAAAATCTTAATTATCAGGTTAAATGCAATAATAAAGAAATAGTGTCTGCGAAGAAGAAATCAGATGGGAAATTATACCAGACCTGGAAGCTGAATAATCTGGAAGAAGTGAATTTTGATGAATATTTCGGTCCGACTTTCTATGATACAACCATCTCCGTAACGGCAAATTCCATCAAAACATGGCAGGAAATTGCCAATTGGTATTCGGATCTTACAAGAAAAAGCCTCGTTTCTGACAAGGTTGTGGAAAAAGCTTTTAAGGAAATTTTTCCGTCAGGGATTTCAGGAATGAGTGATGCGGAGAAAGCGGAAAAGATTTATAACTATATTGAAAAAAATGTCACGTACAGTTCGGTTGATTTCCGCCAGAGCGGTTACATTCCTCAAAAACCATCCAAAACGCTCAACTCAAAGCTGGGAGACTGTAAGGATCTTTCAACATTGTTTGTGATTCTTGGAAACCAGGCCGGACTTAAATCCAATCTCGTGCTGGTACAGACCAACGATAACTCTGTACAGCGTCTGCTTTTACCGAACTTAAGCTTCAATCATTGTATTGTAAAGGTAAATCTTGACGGAAAGGAAACATTTCTTGAAATGACGGATAAGTTTCTTCCTTTTAATTCTCTTGTAAAAGGTAATTACAAAGCAAAAGGTTTGGTTATAGACACGGATAAAAACGCATCGGCAACTGCAGATCTTATAGAAATCCCGGCTTCAAATAATGCAAAATCGATATTTAGAACCACCAGTGAAGTCAATGTAAACGGTGATGATCAGAATTTCACGGTAAAACAATACGTAACAGGAGAATCTAAAAGCTATTACAACAATTTCTTTCAGGAATCCCAAACCGACGATTCCCGCAAGAAGAATGTGGAAGAAGAGTTTGGATCTGTTTTGGATAAAGTCATCAGTGTAAAAACGGTGAAGCTCTTGGAAGGAAAAGACCTGACTGCAAAACCTCTCGCCTACGAAGTGCAATTTAGTGTAAATGATAAACCGCAATCTGTGGGAAGCCTGAAAATTATGAAAATCCCTTTCGTGACAAAGCCTTTCACAAAAGAAATTGTAGCTACGGAAAACAGAAAAACAGATATTGTTTACACGAAGTACGAAAAAGAAAATAATTATTTTGAAGAAATATATCTGAATATTCCGGAAACCATGAAGTTTATTGAAATACCGGAAAATAAGACGCTGGCGTACAATAATTTTAAATATTCAGTCAACTATGAGCTGTTGAAAAACAACAAGCTTAAAATTACAAGGGTTGCTGACACACCCTGGGATAATATCAAAGCCAGTCAGTATTCCGAATTTAAAAAATTTGTAGAAGAGGCCATGAATGCAGAAAACCAGATTTTAGGGTATAAATAAAACAAAAAGCTTACAATCGTTTGTAAGCTTTTTTTATTTAAAAATGAAATTCTTCCGTTAATCTTTTATCTTCATCCAGTTTTTCAATCAATTTTTCCAGCCCTTCAAATTTAATTTCATCGTGAAGGAAATCCCTGAAGGCAACGGTTATTTTTTCGTCGTAAATATCTCCGTCAAAATCAAGAATATACACTTCAACAGTGAGCTTTTCTCCATTCACGGTAGGATTGGTTCCGATGCTCAGCATTCCTTTGTACTGCTGATTTTTAACAAAAACTTCTACAATATAAGCACCTTTTTTCGGCAAAAGTTTAACCTGGTCTGTTTCGATATTGGCAGTTGGATAACCAATGGTGCGCCCTATTTTTTTACCGTGAACAACCGTTCCGGAGACAGAGTAGGAATATCCCAACATTTCGTTGGCTTCCTTTATATTTCCTGCTAAAAGAGCATTGCGGACTTTTGTAGAGCTGATATTGTTTTCATGGATGTTGATGGCTTCCATCTGCTCAACTTCAAAATCCAGCTCTTTTGAAAGTTTCTGCAGCAGTTCAAAGTTTCCGCTTTTATTTTTACCGAAAGAATGATCGTACCCGATAATCAAATATTTAATATTGAGTTTATCTACTAAAATCTTTCTTACGAACTCTTCACCGGTAAGATTTCTGAATTCTTCATCAAACTCTTTTAAAAATAAAGTGTCAATACCATATTTTTCCATAAGAAATTTTTTCTCGTCCAGCGTATTGAGAAGCTTTAAATCTTCATTCGGATTAAAAACGAATCTTGGATGGGGCCAGAATGTAAGGACTGCTGTTTCAAGATTATTCTCTGAGCCTACTTTTATTAATTCGTCAATAATACTTTTATGCCCGAGGTGTACCCCGTCGAACATCCCTAAAGATAATGCTAAAGGCTTTTGAGACGTATAATCATTAAAATTCCTGAAAACTTTCAAAATGAAAAAATTTTGACTGCAAATATAGGAAATAATGTAACAATGTATCAATTAAACAATGTACCAATATTTAGCGTCTGGATGATTGCCAGACTGGTAAACTGTTAGATTTGTATATTAAAAGAAAAGTATGATAAAAATCTGTTTTTTACCAATTGCGGGTTAAGCAAGAATCATTATATTTGCACCAAGAAAAAATTTAGCAATGGCAAACCAAATTAAAGGTAAAATTTCTCAAATTATTGGTCCGGTAATCGACGTTGTCTTTACTGATGTGGAAGCAGTTCCAAGCATTTATGATGCGTTAGAAATTACAAAGGATAACGGTGAAAAAGTAGTTTTAGAGGTAGAACAGCATATTGGAGAAGATACGGTAAGATGTATCGCAATGGATGCTACTGATGGTCTTAAAAGAGGGCAGGATGTAATCGGGTACGGAAATCCTATTACAATGCCAATCGGAGAGGCTGTAAACGGAAGACTTTTCAACGTTGTTGGTGATGCTATCGACGGGCTTCAGAATATTTCTAAGGATGGAGGACTTCCTATCCACAGAGAAGCTCCAAAATTTGATCAACTTTCAACTTCTGCTGAAGTTTTATTTACAGGTATTAAAGTAATCGACCTTATCGAGCCTTACGCAAAAGGGGGGAAAATCGGTTTGTTCGGTGGTGCCGGTGTAGGTAAAACCGTATTGATTCAGGAGTTGATTAATAATATTGCAAAAGGACACGGAGGTCTTTCAGTTTTCGCCGGAGTAGGTGAAAGAACGAGAGAAGGAAATGACCTTTTGAGAGAAATGTTGGAATCAGGAATCATCAAGTATGGTGAAGATTTCATGCACTCTATGGAAAACGGAGGTTGGGATCTTTCTAAAGTAGATTTGGAAGCTATGAAAGAATCTAAAGCGGCATTCGTTTTCGGACAGATGAATGAGCCACCTGGTGCAAGAGCGAGAGTAGCACTTTCCGGTCTTACATTAGCTGAATATTATAGAGACGGTGGTGAAAGCGGACAAGGTAGAGACGTACTTTTCTTCGTAGACAACATCTTCCGTTTTACACAGGCGGGTTCTGAGGTATCTGCACTTTTGGGTCGTATGCCATCTGCGGTAGGTTACCAACCGACGCTTGCTTCTGAAATGGGTGCGATGCAGGAAAGAATTACTTCAACTAAAAATGGTTCAATTACTTCAGTACAGGCGGTTTATGTACCTGCGGATGACTTAACTGACCCGGCTCCGGCAACTACATTTGCCCACTTGGATGCAACAACGGTACTAGATAGAAAAATTGCTTCTTTAGGTATTTATCCAGCGGTAGATCCATTGGCTTCTACTTCAAGAATCCTTGCTCCGGAAGTAATCGGTGAAGAGCATTATAACTGTGCTCAGAGAGTAAAAGAAATTCTTCAGAGATACAAAGCACTTCAGGATATCATCGCTATCTTGGGGATGGAAGAACTTTCCGAAGAGGATAAATCTGTTGTTTACCGTGCAAGAAAAGTTCAGAGATTCTTGTCTCAGCCTTTCCACGTAGCAGAACAGTTTACAGGTATTCCTGGATCTTTGGTAGATATTAAAGATACCATCAAAGGATTCAACATGATCATCGATGGAGAATTGGATCACTTGCCGGAAGCTGCTTTCAACCTGAAAGGTACTATCGAAGAAGCAATTGAGGCAGGACAAAAAATGTTAGCTGATAACGCATAATAATGCTAATTGCTGATAGCCAATAGCTATTAGCCAAAAGCCAAAAGCAATTAAAATGAATATAAAAATTTTAACACCAGAATACGTAGTTTTTGAAGGGGAAGTAGACTCGGTATTATTGCCTGGAAAAAATGGTGAATTCCACATCATGAAAAACCACGCAGGAATTGTTTCTTCTTTGATCGGTGGTAAAGTGAAATTGTACACAAAGTCTGTGGATGAAGCGTATAATAAATATTTTACCAAAGAAAATGAGAAAGATTCTGTTTTTTCTTATCCTATCAAAAGCGGTGTTGTAGAATTTAATCATAATAAAGGGATCATCCTTTGTGAATAATTAAATGAAAAGCTAAATATATTTTCAAGAAAGTGTAACTTTGGTTACACTTTTTTTATGTTATATAAAAATCTGGTTTTATGAAGAAGAGTTTAATTATCATGTTTACAATTCTGGGTTTTTTGCTTCATGCTCAAACGGTAAAAATTAAAAGAGGAATTGTAACTCTTGAAGGGGTACACGTCGCAAAAGTCTCAAACAAATCTAATCTATATACTTTCATGGATCTCAAAGAAACGCCGATTTATACTGTGGAATTTGTAGATAAAAGTATAGTAGACTCTGTAAGAGACAGTTATATTAAATTAAACCGAATTTATAATAAGGATAAAACACTTGAGCTGGATTATGTTTCACCATCTGCATTTTCGGGGGAAGAAAAATCTGCTGCTTATACCTGTGTAAAAAGCCTGAAGATTATTGACGAAAGAGGAATCAATATCAAAAATTTAGATGAACTTTTCAAAACTGCTCCTAAAAGAAAACTGGATAGCAAAACGAAAGATGCATATACCACCAGAAGCAAAATTGATAAATTAAATATAACCGTCAATAATGTCGGTGAAATATTAAGTAATGGAAAACCAGTAGGTTATTTTACCAATTTGCCTGTAAGCTTTGGATCTGAAGATACCATTACTGATAAAACTTTTGTAGATATTGAAATTTATGATGCCAACAGCAAATACATCGGAAAATACATTACCACTACAAAACAAATCAAAACAGCTGGTGGAAAAACGTTTACCTTATACAGGGAAATGTCCGGACGTGCATCTCTTCTGAAATTTCCAACCTATAAAGCCATAGCCGAAAGAATGGCAATTCTGGATCCGAATTTTATCAAAATCCAGGAAAAAGTAATTGTAGGTGAGGTTAAAAGGGATGGGGTCGAGAAATAATAGAAATATAGGAACACTAATAGCAACGGGCTTTAGCCCGTTCCAGGATAAACAAGTTCCATTTCGCTTTAACCAAAACTTATAAAAGCTTCATATTTTTGAAGCTTTTTTATTTTAATTGGATATTTTTTTAAATAATCTAAATTTAAATTTTAAATAAAACAACTGAGATGGTAAAGTCTACGAAAGATTCAATGATTATTTTTTGAAATCTATAAACTCAGAATCACGCCATTTTCTTTCAATTGCTGCATTGGTTTTGAAAACCAAAATAATTCAAAATTTTCAAAATTTTCTTCAAAATCAGATTTAAGTTGCTGAAGTGTAGGCTTTTTCATATTTTCAACTGAATATTCATTAAACATTTTAATCAGCCATTCAGCATGCCCCTCATCAAAATCAACAGTCACAATATTGGTTTTCAAGTGTACTGTAATTTTCGTGTACGTATAATTGTACTTCTTTTTTGTTTTTATCCGATTCTCAGCGATTACGTTTTTGGCTAAAAAAATAATTTTCGAATTTCCTTTAAATGTAAAATTATCATTTTCAAGCAAGGCATCATGAATATAATCCTGATGAACGGTTGTTCTTGGAATTTTAAAATCAAACCATTCCTGAAGAGGCAGCTCAAAATTAATTCCGTGCATATAATTGAAAAGTGATTTTTTTAAACCTAAACTAAATTTTCCATGATTGATTCCTGTGCGATCTGTAAAATCCACATCATTGTTTGCAAAATAAATTTCCTGTTTTATTGGGGTAACTCCAAATTCTTCAGGATTTAATCCGACAGGTGAGTGGGCAGTCATCGCAAACTGGTGCCAGAATCCACTTTGCAAAATTCCCATTTCAAAAAGCTGGCGAACCATTTCCAGGGAATCCACTGTTTCCTGAACGGTCTGGGTAGGATAGCCATACATGAGATAAGCATGGATCATGATTCCTGCTTCCGTAAAATTTCTGGTCACTTTCGCAACCTGTTCAACTGAAATTCCTTTATCGATCAATTTCAGCAAACGATCACTTGCCACTTCAAGTCCTCCCGAAACAGCAACGCATCCGGAAAGTTTTAACAGAAAACATAAATCCCGGGTGAAACTTTTTTCAAAACGGATATTCGTCCACCAGGTTACCACAAGATTTCTCCGCAGAATTTCCAAAGCAACTTCTCTCATCAAAGCCGGCGGAGCAGCTTCATCTACAAAATGAAATCCCGTTTCTCCGGTTGTCCGGATCAATTCTTCCATTCGGTCAACCAAAATTTTAGCGGAAATAGGTTCGTAAATTTTTATATAATCTAAAGAAATATCGCAGAAAGTACATTTTCCCCAATAGCATCCGTGAGCCATTGTCAATTTGTTCCATCTTCCGTCGCTCCATAAGCTGTGCATCGGATTGGCAATTTCAATCACCGAAATATATTGGTCCAGCAATAAATCTGAGTAATCGGGAGTCCCAATGTCGGCCTGCTTGTAATCATGTCTTAAAGAATTATTTTTATAGGTAACTTTTTCATTTTCAATTAAAAAAGTTCTCTTTAACTCAGATTCTTCGCTGTGTTCAGAATGACAAATATTTTCATAAAGCAGTTCGATCGGTAGTTCTCCATCATCTAAAGTGATAAAATCAAAAAATTCAAAAACCCTTTGATCTTTAACTTCCCGCAATTCGGTATTCGGAAAGCCGCCACCCATTGCTGTTTTGATATGAGGATAGTTTTCTTTGATGAACTTTGCACATCGAAAAGCAGAATATAAATTTCCAGGAAAAGGTACTGAAAAGCAAACGAGTTTTGGCTGGACAGATTTTAATTTTTCATTGAGTACTTTTAAAGTGATTTTGTCAATAAATGTCTCATTCCCAATAATTTTTGCATAAAGCTCATCAAACGAATTGGCACTTTTTCCCAAACGTTCTGCATATCTGCTAAAACCGAAATCGGGATCAATATTCTCTACAATATAATCTGAAAGATCTTCTAAGTATAAGGTTGCCAAATGTTTAGCTTTATCCTGAAGCCCCATATTTCCGAAAGCAAATTCCATATCATCCAGTTGGTTGAAACGTGAAGCTTCCGGAAGAAAATTCATGGAACAGATCTGTCTTGCCAGCGTTGGTGTTTTGCCCTGCAGGAAAGAAATTACCTGATCGATGGTCTTGATATATTCGTCCCGTAATGAAAAAATACGCTGTGAATTTTCAGAAATAACGCTGATCTCAATTTCTTTGTTGAAAATGTTGCTGATTCCGTTTTTGGAAAATAACTCCAGAATAACTTCAATTCCCAAATCTGCCTGGAAAGATGAAATGTTTTTAGTATTCAAAAAACCTTTGATATAAGCGGTAGCAGGATAGGGTGTATTAAGTTGTGTAAAAGGCGGAGTGATTAGAAGCAGGTCTTTCAACAGTAAAATTTTTGCAAAGTTAAGGTTTTCAGAATATATTAGTTCAAAAAAAAACCACTGATCATTCAGTGGTTTTAATTGTATATTTTTTAAATTTCTTTAAAACTTAAACCTTGTTCAGCCAGCAGTTTTTGCTCCTGATCCTTATAATGACCGCCAACAAGTTTGTCGTGTATAGCCTCAAAAGCGGCCAATGTTTCATTGATTTCAGAATCGGTATGTGATGCTGTAGGAATTAATCTTAGCAGAATCATTCCTTTAGGTATCACAGGATAAACTACTACAGATGTGAAGATTCCATATTTTTCTCTCAAGTCTTTTACTAATAGGGTTGCTTCCACCGGAGTTCCCTGCATCATCACCGGAGTTACGCAAGTATTTGTATCTCCAATGTTAAAGCCTCTTTCTTTAAGACCATTCTGCAATTTGTAAGTATTTTCCCAAAGTTTTGCTTTAATTTCGGGTCTAGTTCTCAATAGTTCCAGTCTTTTCAAACCTCCGATTACCATTGGCATTGTTAGAGACTTAGCAAAGATCTGAGATCTTAAATTGAACTTCAGGTATCTGATAATTTCTTTATCACCCGCAATAAAAGCCCCGAACCCGGCCATTGATTTTGCAAAAGTAGAGAAGTAAACATCAATTTGATCCTGGCATCCCTGCTCTTCACCAGCCCCGGCCCCGGTTTCTCCCAGTGTTCCGAATCCGTGTGCATCATCAACCAGCAATCTGAATTGATATTTTGATTTTAATTCGCAGATTTCTTTCAGCTTGCCTTGCTGTCCTCTCATCCCGAAAACCCCTTCAGTAATCACAAGAATACCGCCTCCGGTTTCTTCAGCTACCTTCGTTGCTCTTTCAAGATTTTTTTCAAGACTTGCAATATCATTGTGTCTGTAAGTAAATCTTTTTCCTGCATGAAGACGGACACCATCCACGATACATGCATGAGAGTCAACATCATAAACGATAACGTCATTTCTTCCCACCAAAGCATCAATGGTAGAAACCATTCCCTGGTATCCGAAGTTTAATAAATAGGCAGATTCTTTTTGTACAAAATCAGCAAGCTCTTTTTCCAATTGCAGGTGTTGCTCCGTTTCTCCGGACATTGCTCTTGCGCCCATCGGGTAAAACATTCCGAATTCTGCGGCTGCTTTTGCATCTGCTTCCAAAACTTCCGGGTGGTTACACATTCCAAGATAGTCATTCGCACTCCAGAAAATAACTTCTCTTCCCTGAAATCTCATTCTCGGACCAATAGGTCCTTCTAATCTCGGGAAAATAAAATACCCTTCACCATAATCTGCAAATTGTCCAAGAGGTCCTGGATTTTCTTTTATTCTGTCAAAAATATCCAACATTTTTATTAATATTTTAAGTAAAAAAGCCTTTTGTGGTTACAAAAAGGCTTGATTTGTATAACTTTTTTATCCTTATTTAATAAATTCAGTTTTAAAAACTTCATCGTAGTTGTGAACACAGTTGTTTACAAAACCCTGTTCCGCCATCCATTTGTCACTGTATACTTTGGTAATATATCTGGAACCGTGGTCAGGATAAATCAGTACTACCACATCATTTTCTGAAAAGGCGTGAGACTGGGCATATTGTATCAAGGCCTGCGTCACTGCACCGGTAGTATATCCTCCCATGATGGCTTCTTTCAAAGCAATTTCCCGCGTTCTGTAAGCTGACATTTCATCGTTCACTCTCACGAATTCATCTACTTTATCAAAAAGGAGGGCAGAAGGAATTAAGTTTTTCCCCATTCCTTCAATCTGATAAGGATGAACATCTTCCTTGTGGATTTCTCCTGTTTCATGATAGCTTTTTAAAATAGATCCGTCTGCATCAACACCAATGATTTTGATATCCGGATTTTTCTCTTTTAAAAATTTTGCTGATCCGGATAATGTTCCACCGGTTCCCGTGCACGCAAAAAGGTGAGTAATTTTACCTTGCGTCTGTTCCCAGATTTCAGGGCCGGTAGTCTGATAATGCGCATCAATATTCAGTTCATTGAAGTATTGATTGATGTATACCGAATTAGGAGTTTCTGAAGCTATTCTTTTGGCAACCTCATAATATGATCTGGGATCATCTGCGGGTACATTTGCCGGGCAAATATAAACGGTAGCTCCCAATGCCTTTAGATAGGCAATTTTCTCAGGCTTGGTTTTGTCACTTACTGCAAGAATACATTTGTATCCTTTAATAATGCAAACCATAGCAATTGAGAATCCTGTATTTCCTGATGTAGTTTCTACCACTACGGAATCTTCTCTTAATAAACCTTTTTTCTCAGCGTTTTCTATAATATGAAGTGCGATTCGATCTTTTGTAGAATGTCCAGGATTATATGATTCTAACTTGGCATAAACAGTTGCAGGAATTTCTTTCGTCACAGTGTTAAGCTTCACCATAGGAGTATTTCCTATTAGGCCAAGTATATTATCGTAAACATTACTCATTATTTGTTATTTTTCAATAAAAATCTGTCGGCAAAAATACAAAAAAATAAATTTATTTCTAAACTTTTGTTTTGATTTCTAACCTCTAAAATAGATAAAAAAAATTTTATATTACTATTCAACAGATAAACTTTTCAAAAAACGAGCCAAATTCTTTAAATTTTGTTAAAAACCGCCCTAAATCATAGAAAAGCCTTATTTTCGCGTAATTGATTTAATACTATGAAAAATTGGACTTTCAGGCGATGGAACACCGTTTTAGGATGGATAGTTTTCGTCATTGCATTTTTTACATACTTGTCCACCATAGAACCGAATTTCAGTTTTTGGGATTGTGGCGAGTATATTTCCTCGGCGGTAAAACTTGAAGTAACGCATGCTCCCGGAGCCGCATTATTTCAGATTGTGGGTGCTGTGGCAGCCATGTTTGCATTGGGAAAAGGCGAAAATTATTCTATCGTAATCAATGCGATGTCCGCATTGTTCAGTGCGTTTACGATCCTGTTTTTATTCTGGACCATCACCCATTTGGTGAGAAGACTTTTAAATAAGGATTTTGACGAAATTACAAAACATCAGGAAATTTCCATTCTTTTTGCGGGAATTGTGGGAGCTTTATGCTTTACTTTTTCAGATACCTTCTGGTTTTCTGCGGTGGAAGGAGAAGTATATTCCATGGCATCAATGTTTATCGCACTTTTAGTCTGGCTGATTACCAAATGGGAGAATGAATACCAGATAGCGGGTAATGAACGATGGATTATCTTAATTTTCTTTATTCTGGGACTTTCGGTGGGTGTTCACATGATGTGTATGCTTGCGATTCCTGCTGTATGTTTTATTTATTACGCCAGAAAATACACTTTTACCTGGAAAAATTTTATCTGGGCCAACGGTATAACGCTTTTAATTCTGGCGATCGTTTTTAAAGGAATTTTCCCGTTCATCATGACGATGTTCGGAAAGCTTGAAATTTTCTTTGTTAATGGATTAGGATTGCCCTTCCATTCAGGAACAATTGCTGCGTTTATCATTATGATTGCAATCTGTTATTTCCTGATTTCCTACACCAGAAAGATGAAGAGAAATGTATTTCAGACCATCGCTTTATCTGTAGTATTTATGATGATTGGTTTTTCATGTTGGATGGTGATTCCTATCAGGGCAAATGCCAATCCGCCGATGAACCTTAATGATCCGGACAACGCTATCGGGATGCTGGATTACTATAATAGAGAACAGTACGGTGACTGGCCAACCATTTACGGTCAAAACTATACGGCATATCTTGATGCTAAAGGAATTGAAAAAAATGAAGACGGTAGCTTCAAGACACAAAAAACCGGTGAGATCTATGAAAAGGATGAGAAAGCCGGAACATACAGAAAGACCGGAGACCGGTTCAATTATGTATTCAACAAAGCGCATGTTGGTTTTATGCCGAGAATGTTTAATGAAGATAAAGATGTAATGGCCAACTACATTTCTATGTACGGCGCACCAGACTTTAGCTTTAATTATGGCAACGAAGATGTTGCAGACAGCCCTGAGGCAAAACAGATTTTTGACGACCTCAGAAAAAAATATGAAGATAAAACCATTACCGCTTCCGATTATTTAAAGGTAAGACCGTATGATCTTATCAATGTTCAGAGACCTTCTTTAGGACAGAATTTAGATTATTTTATTACTTTCCAGAACGGATATTACTTTGTACGATACCTGATGTGGAACTTCGTGGGACGCCAGAATGATCTTGAAGGAAATATGGAAAGCACGCGCGGAAACTGGATCTCAGGAATTCCTTTTATTGATGATTCCATTGTAGGAAATCAGGATAAAATGCCTGCAAAATTCAAAAATGAAAGTACGGTGAAATTCTTCTTTTTACCGTTACTTTTAGGACTTATCGGATTCTTTTTCCAACTGAACAGAGATTTCGGAAGATTCTATGCCATGCTTTCAATCTTCGTATTAATGAGTGTGGGAATCATTTTCTACACGGGTGTAAAACCATTTGAACCAAGAGAAAGAGATTATGCGATGGTAGGATCATTCTACGTTTTCGCAATATGGATAGGGCTCGGTGCGGCGGCTATTCTTTGGTTCCTGCAGTCTAAGGTTAAATCCAATGCAGCGAATATCGTTGCAGGCGTGGTTCTTTTGGGAGTACCTTTTATGATGGGCTTCCAAAACTATAATGTACACAACAGACACAATCGTTACACTTCATATGACTATGGATATTCTGTATTGAAATCTTTGCCTAAGAACGATATTTTATTTGTGTATGGTGATAACGATACGTATCCGGTTTGGGCGATTCAGGAAACGGAGCAGTTCAGAGACGATGTAAAAGTGGTTAACTTTACCCTTGCTTCCACTCCATGGAATATTGATCAAATCAAAAGAAGAACATATAATGCGGCTCCTGTTCCGGGTATTCTAACACATGATGACTATAGAGATGGAACCAACGACCAGATCTATATGATGAAAAAACAGGATTGGGAAGGTGTTTTTTCTATGCTTAAAGAGCAGGGAGCTCCTGAAACAGAGTTTGCGGAATTCAGAAAATATCTTGTTCAGGATTCCATGACAATGAAAGAAGCACTTAGCTTCCTTAAATATTCATCTCCTGCAAAGAATGAGCTTCTTAAAATGTATTTTGGTGAGGAGAAATATGAGAAGTATAATATTTTACCGGTTAATAAATTTATTCTTCCCGTAAATAAGGCCAATGCGGTAAATGCAGGGATTATTAATGCTGCAGATCTTCCGAATACCGTAAATCAGATCATGATTACGTACAAGGCTAATACTTTGTATAAAAACAACCTGATTATGCTTGATATTCTTGCTAATTTCGATTGGAAAAGACCTATCAATTTCTCATCAGGAGGGATTTACGACAGTGAAAATGTTTTCTATCTGGATGAATATCTTCAGTTTGACGGTTTCAGTTACAGATTGATTCCGATTCATACACCACAGACGCCGGATGGTGAATTGGGAAGAGTAGATGCCAACTCATTATACAATGTTGTTAAAAATTTCAGGTGGGGCAATTTTAAAGATCTGAACACACATTTTGATGAAACAGCGACTTCCAATATTATGAGCTACAGAGCTTCGGCAAGCAGAGCAGCAGCAGCTTTAGCAACAATGGGACAAAAAGGAAAAGCGGTAGAGCTTCTTGATCTGGCGTCAAGAGAAATTCCTGCAGAAAAATATAATGATCCACGTTCGTTGAGTTCAATGGTTTACGGATATATCGTTTCCGGGCAGGAAGCTAAAGGGCTGAAACTGGCAGAAGTACTGAAAAAAGGTATTTTTGAGGAATATGATTATTATATGAGCCTCAGCAGGTCTGATCAAAATTACCTGAGAAGGCAGATCAGAACAAAACCAATGGAGTATTCATTAGTAATCTCTGCCGTTACCGATGCCTACACAAGATTAGGTCAAAAAGAAAAAGCGTACGATTATCTTGTAAAATCCATAGAGCCGATTGATAAGAAATTCAATACATTTATTGAAAATCTTAAGGAAATGGGCAAGGAAAAAGCAATGAATGAATCTGAGCAGGTACAGAAGATCACCCCATTCTATCAATATTTATTCGATATTATGGAACCTTTTGACTCCACCTATTCCAAAGAAAAGGAAAGCCAGATTACCAATGCGATAATCAAAGCAACACAGTAATAAACTAAAACGGAACTTCGGTTCCGTTTTTTTTATGTGAGATTTAAATGGTTAAAAAGATTATATTTGTCAGATCAAAGAAGCACAATGGCAGAAATAAAAAATCATAGAATCCCGGTTTATGCTGTTTTCGGTACAGTTATTTTTAAATTATTATTTCTATTAACCCACTATATTCAGGAAGATGCATTCATTACCTGGAGAGTCGCCCGGAATCTTATGGACTATGGGGTTATCGGGTTCAATGGCCCGGAGAAAGTTTCAGCTTCCACAACCCATTTATATGTTTTTGTCTCCTATATTTTTAATCTGATTTTCGGAAAAGAAAAATTTATTGAGCCACTGCTCATTTTCAATTCGGTACTGTTTACCCTGGGCAGTCTTTTTTTATCCCATTTACTATTAAAAAATGCGTGGCATAAAGCAGTATTTATTTTTTTAGTCGGGATTTTACCGCCTGCCATAAAAATTTCCATCCTCGGAATGGAATACGGAATGCTTTTCTTTCTCGAAATGATGCTGTTATATTACGGTTTTAATAAAGAAAAAAAATGGGCCCAGATCGTATTGCCAGTTTTCATTATTTTTACAAGAATTGATAGTGTAATTTTCCTGGGAATTGTCTTTATCATTGATGCTATCCGAAATAAAAAAATCCGTTGGAGTTATATTCTTGGCGGAGTTTTGGGAGTTTTGGGAGTCCTGGCTTTCAACTGGCTGTATTTTGGAGAAATTGTTAACAATACCATTGTCGCTAAAAAACTGGCGTATGACAAACATTTTACATGGCAGCAAAACCTGAATCATTTTCTGGAGAATTTCGGAAACTTCTGGGGAATGCTGAAGCTTCCCGGAGATTATAATCCTATTACGATTGTATTGTTGGCTTTTGAATGGCTTTGTTTTGTTTATTTAATCCGGCAGAAAAAAAAGAGAAACTTTTTCCTCTGGATTATTTTTATTTTCGGATGGATAAAGCAACTGATTTTTCTTTCCCAGAAAAGTATGTTCGACTGGTACTACTGGGTTCCCCAGATCCTGCTTTTCGTTCCTGTTTTGCTTTTTGTTCTTGAACAGAAAGAAAAAAGAAATCTTTGGCTGTCTTTATTAATTCTGTTTTATATTGTTCCCATGCTGGCTTTCCAAACGGTGCATTGTATTGCAACAGGAAACGGCGAATGGAATTACAGACGGACAATAGGCTTATTTTTAAATAGGTATGAAAAAGACAAAAACCAATGGGTTCTTCTTGAGCCTGCAGGATACGTTCCATACTTTTCTGGACTGAAAACAATTGATGAAGTAGGGCTGGTCGATAAAAAAGTTCAGGACGAAATCAGAAAAGATAAAAAAAATTTCTGGATCAATACGGTAAAAAAAAGAAAACCCAAATACCTGCTTTCATATGATGATCTATTTCTATCGGAAAACGCAGAATATCTAAAACTTCATTATAAACTGATCAAAGAATTCCGGGTAAAGGACCATCTCAAAAGCAATTATAAAATTTTAGAAAAAATTTATATTTTGAAACCTTCCGGGTCAGATTACAATTTATATGAAAGAATTGATTAATTTCGGAAGATTTTTAACACCATAATTTTAAATTCAAAAATGAAATACTGTGCATTTCTGCGTGGAGTGAATGTGAAAGGTACCAATATGAAAATGGCTGAAGTTTGTCAGGTCTTTACAGATGAGGGAATGCGGAATGTAGCTTCGGTACTGGCTTCAGGAAATATCCTTTTTACCTCTGAAAAAAATCCGGAGGAATTAAAAAAGCTCCTTGAGAAAGCAATGTCCAATCATTTTTCATATGAGGCCTTTTTATTTATAAAATCGCAGCCGGAGATCGAAAAATTCTGGAATGGAAATCCTTTTAAAAAAGATGAAAGTCTTCATTGCTACACCTTTATAGGAAACAACGGGATTGAAAATGTACTGATGAAAGAGTTTGAAGCTGCACCAAAAAACCAACATGAAGAGGCTAAAACCATCAACAATACTTTTTACTGGCAGGTGCCGAAAGGAAATACTCTGGAATCTGCCTTTGGTAAAATTTTAGGAAAGAAAAGCCTTAAAGATCAGTTTACGAGCAGAAATATCAATACTTTTGAGAAGGTTTTAAAAGCATTCGGTAAAATATAAAGGCCTTTTGAACACTTTTCCAAAAGAACATATCATCTGTATTTGCATAATTAAATTTATTATCAAAAATTCAAATTTATAAGTGATTATTAATTGATTTGAAAATTTGAGTATTCTTCATAAAACATTAAATCTTTATTGATTCCTGTGAGTTATTCAGTTGTATAAATTCTTTTTATTATTTATATATTTTGAAAAATAATTGTTTCATACCAGAAATGTTACAAAATTATTTTGATTATTATTAATACGGTACAATGTCATAATAATACTGTTAATACTACCTGTTTTTGATTATGAATTAATGCTTTATGTAGTTCATAAGAAAAATAATTCACATTTTTTGTTCCTATTGATTACAATCATAAAAAACAATTTCAGAATACTTTAGTTTTGTTCTCAGATTATTGAAATATTTTAAACGACCTGATGTAAAGGATAAAGGCAGCATTAAAGAAACTGGCGTGGTATGTATGTGGTATTTTAATTCAGGAAAATTTTAATCATTTTTTCTTTCTTTGTCTTTACCTAAAATATAATCGCATTTTTTGTGAAGATATTTTAAAACTAAATGCAAAAAGCAGAAAAAATGTAATTACTACTAATACATGCCAATTTTCAAAATGATAAAATATCAAGCATAAAAATAAAAACTTTAAAAAACGGAGAAGAACTCTTCCCGAAGTTTATGCGAAGAATGTTAATGCTGAAACTTACAACAGGAATTAGTAGAGATGAGAAAACATTATGAAAAACGAAAAGACTGAATTCAATTTAGAAGATTTAAACCAAAAGATTTTTGTGCAGGATGAAATTTTGGCATTAGCAAAAGAAAATTCTCCACGTCTGTTGAGCAAATTCAGATTAGTGGATCCGGACTTTTTTAAGAAATTGTCTGCTATTCAGCCCAATTTAAAAAATTCTGAGCTTATTTTCTGTATCTATTTAAAGCTCAATTTAACAACAAAGGAGATTGCAACTTATACATTTGTTACTCCTAAAGCCATTCAAAACAGGAAAAACAGGCTGAGAAAAAAATTGAATATTGCATCTAATATTGATATTTATAAATGGTTTAATGAACTTTAAACCATTTTTTTATTTTTAAAACTGCAGAATTCTTTTGTTAAGATCATGATACAACAAAATCTTCCAATGATTTTCAGCTGCTTCTTTTTGCCATTTCTGTCTTAATTCCATCGCCTTTCTTCCGTCAAAATCACTTTTATAAGCAAGATGATACTTCAGGTAAGATTCCTGTGGAAGATCATCAGCTCCGTAAAATACAGTTTCTTCAGCCTCCTTTATCCAAAAAACCTGCATGAAAGGAGTATGGCCACCGGCAACTTCAAAATAAATTTCATCCGTAATAGATCCGCTGTCTTCATCCATCCATACAACATGTTCCAGACTGACCAGCTTTTCTAGGGTATCAAAATCGAAAGAATGGCTTCCCATGTTCTTCATGGCATATTCCAGTTCCCGTTTTTGGATGAAAATTTTAGCATTGGGAAATGTTGCTTTAAAACCGTCTGCGTTACGCGTAATAGTCGTTTCTATATGATCTTTGTGAAGATGTGAAAGCAGTACTTTTGTCACGTCTTCAGCTTTAATGTGTTCACTTTTCAGAATTTCGGAGATAACGGTTTGTCCTGCTTCATTTTTCCATCCTATGCAGGCATCCAGGAGAATCACATCATGTTCCGTGATAATCAGAAAAGGGGTTACAGACATTTTTATTCCTTTTGCCGTAGCAGCATTCTCGTCTGTTAAGAGTGTAAAATCTTTTGTTTTGTTCGTTGAAAAGTTTCCTTCTTTTAGCGGTATAATTTTCATAGTGCAAATTTCTTCATAAATTCTGATTCGGAAAACCTTTTCCATCAATTAAAATCATCGCTAAAACCGATAAAACCTTCGTTTCCGTTTATTGTAAAATAAGTATTTTTGTACAGCAATTTCACACATTCTTAAACAAAATTTATGCAGTTGAACTCTACCGGTGGGATCTCACGTACTGTGATCTGGCTCATGACCGTTATTTCAGGGCTTGTTGTAGCAAACATTTATTATAACCAACCTTTACTTTCATTGATTTCGGAAGATCTGCAGGTTTCCGAAGCAGCAGCAGGAAAAATTTCCGTACTCACACAATTAGGATATGCCGCGGGATTGTTACTGATCGTTCCGCTGGGAGATAAACTCTTTCGTAAAAAGCTTATTCTGATAGATCTTCTGCTGGTATTCTTCTCATTATTGTGGATGACTTTTGCAAAAGAATTATGGATGCTGTATGTTGCCAGTCTGCTTATAGGAGTAACCTCAGTAATACCTCAGCTGTTTATACCTATCGCAGCAGAACTTTCAACGGATAAACAAAAATCATCAAATATCGGGTTGGTCATGTCCGGACTGTTACTTGGAATACTTTTGTCCCGTTTTATCGGCGGTATCGTAGGAGAAATCTGGGGTTGGAGAACCATGTTCGGAATAGCATCCGGAATGATGATCTTCGTTTGGATTGCCGTCTATAAAATGCTCCCTGACATTCATCCGAATTTTAAAGGAACCTATGGCGATCTGATGAAATCGGTATTTCACCTGGCTAAAACACAGCCTGTTTTACGGCTCGCCTCATTCCGCGGAGCAATGGCTTTCGGTTCCATGTGCGCGCTGTTTACGACTTTAGTTTTCCACATGGAAAAACCACCGTTTAATGCCGGTTCATCAGTGGTGGGGAGTTTTGGTCTGGCCGGAGCAGCCGGAGCTTTAGCTGCAGCAAGGGTTGGAAAGCTGCAAAAAATATTCGATCTGAACAGAATTATCATTTATGCTTTATCAGTAGTATTGATCAGTTGGGCATTTACTTATTTCGCTGGGGAAACCTATTGGGGACTTATTGTGGGTGTTGTTCTGGTAGATCTTGGTGTTCAGTCTGCCCATATTATGAATCAGACAGACTTCTTTTTAATAAAATCCAATGCTGTAAACAGGCTCAATACCGTTTATATGGTGTCTTATTTTATAGGCGGCTCTCTGGGAACATGGCTTGCTTCCGTTGCGTGGCATTATTACCAGTGGGGCGGTGTCTGTTTTGTAGGAACAGCAATGGGCGTTCTGGCTTTAACGGCGCATTTCCTTTTCAGCAGAAAAATAAATAAAATATAAATAATTAAACTAAATAAATACGATGAAAGTAGAAATCTGGTCGGATGTAATGTGTCCGTTTTGCTATATCGGGAAAAATAACTTTGAGAAAGCACTTGAAGATCTTCCTTTTAAAGATGAAATCGAAATAGAATGGAAAAGCTTCCAGCTTGATCCAACTTTGAATCCCGGTGAAATAAAAACGACCTTCGAATATTTTAAAGATAAAAAAGGAGTTTCTGAAGCCCAGGGAAAGCAAATGACAGAGCAGGTTTCACAGATGGGAAATCTGGCAGGAATCAGCTTTAATTTTGACAAAGCGATCATTACCAATACCTTTTCTGCACACAAATTATTACATTTAGCAAAGAAGTATAAAAAAGCCAATGAGATGGAAGAAGCCCTTTTTATTGCTCATTTCATCGAAGGAAAAAATGTGGGAGATATCAATACACTTGTTGATATTGCAGCTTCTCTGGGAATAAATCCAGATGAAGCCCGAAAGGTTTTAACATCAGAAGAATTTGATGATGAGGTAAAACATGATTTTTCCGAAGCGAAAGATCACGGAATTTCAGGAGTTCCCTTTTTTATTCTGAACGGAAAATATGCCGTTTCAGGAGCACAGCCTGTCGAATTTTTTGCCGGAGCCCTTCAGCAGACCTATGACGAAACCTTAGCTCCGCTGAAAAATCTTTCGGAAGATGATAATTCCTGTGGCACAGACGGATGCAGTATTTAGATAATATTCAAATAAAATCATTTTATGATTACAGTAAATGAAAATCACAGTTTTCCGTTAGACGAAACACTTTTCGTTTTTGCTTTGGATTCTGAGGCAGGAAAAGTTTTTAATGATAAAAATAAACTCATCACAGGCATCGGAAAAGTAAATGCTGCAATGGAGCTGACGAAAGAAATTCATCGGAGAAGGCCAAAGTTAATTGTAAACCTCGGTTCTGCCGGAAGCAAGAGTTTCCATAAAGGAGAAGTCGTTTGCTGTACACAATTTATTCAGCGGGATATGGATGTGAGAGGACTTGGATTTAGCCTGTACGAAACACCATTGTCCGGCATTCCGCCATTGCTTGAATATGGATTAAAAAGAAATGGCCTTCCTGAAGGAATTTGCGGCAGCGGAGACAGCTTTGAAATGAATCATTCTGAAGCAGATTATAATGTTGTTGATATGGAAGCTTATCCGTTAGCTTTGATCGCCATGAAAGAAAATATTCCGTTTCTTTGCCTGAAATACATTTCCGATGATGCGGGAAGCGAGGCTGCCGATGACTGGACGGTACAGGTTCATCTTGCTTCGGAAGCATTTAATAAAATTTTATTTTTACAATAATATGACATCAATAGTTCTGAAAAAAGCTGTTTCAGCAGATCTTGAAACCTTGCAGCGTCTTGGAAAGGAAACGTTTTACGAAACGTTTTCAAAGTATAACTCAGAAGAAGAAATGCAGAAATATCTGGCTGAAAGTTTCGATTCAGAAAAATTATTGAAAGAACTTAATACCCCGGAATCACAATTTTTTATCGCATGGGAAGATGAAAGTCCGGTAGGATATCTGAAAGTAAATTCAGGAAAGGCTCAGACCGAGCTTCAGGACGGAACAGCTACTGAGATCGAAAGAATTTATGTTAAAAGTTCCCATCAAGGTAAAAAAGTAGGACAGCTATTATACAACAAAGCGTTGGAAATTGCCATTCAGCAGAATAAAAAATACATCTGGCTGGGCGTCTGGGAAGAAAATAAAAAAGCGGTAAGCTTTTATACTAAAAACGGTTTCACAGAATTTGATAAACATATCTTCCGCTTAGGAAATGATGAACAGACCGACCTGATGATGAAAAAAGTGCTGGAATAAGATTAAATCTCATAAATTTCGGCATCGGTAAATACATAAAATCTTCCTTTTTTAGGGAGATTTTTGGTATCAAGCCCGGTGAACTCACTGAATGCAGGTAACAGAAGCTGGTTTTCTGTCACAACAAAACAGGGAAGCTTTATTTTTTTAACCACGGAATTAATTACAAATCCAGGATGAATGTGTCCGGTAATCTGAAACTTAGAATGTTTTTTTTCAAAATCATGAATCAGCATAAAGTCTTCAATTTCCATTAATTCAGATTTAAAGTTTAAGCATAATTTGGATTCCAGTTTTTTGGAAATCCTATCGTGGTTTCCTTCAATAAGATGAAATTCAAGATCTCCGTACTGATTTCTCCAGCTGCAGAATTCATCCACATCAGAATTATCACCGGCGTGTAAAAGGTCTCCAACGACAATAAATTTTTCTGGCTTAAAATATTCAATGAGGATCGAAAGCCGCTCCAGATCATTTTTCATAATCTGATTGGCCAAAGCAATTCCGTTCTTCCGGAAATGGGCGGTTTTCCCGATGTGCAGATCTGAAAGGATAAGGGCTTTCTGCTCTTCCCAGAATAAAGCTCTTTGATTGGTAAGGGTAAATGTTTCCTGACGGATCTTTATTTTTTTTGTCTGTACGTTCATTCTTTTCAGAATACTTGTTGATTATTGTGCTTTCAATTCATTTTTCATATTACTATTAATTCTTTTTGCGGATAAATTAAGAAATCTTTTTACCAGAAATAAAGCGGAAATTGTAAGTCCGAGACCTAATGCAATCCACATTCCGAAAGCTCCCATTTTTAATGTTACGCAAAGAAAATATCCTAGCGGAATCGTAATAATCCAATAGGCGATAAAAGTATAGATGGAGGGAACTTTTACATCCTGCATTCCTCTGAGTGTTCCCAATGCAGTAACCTGAATTCCGTCCGAAAGCTGGAACAGGGCGGCAATGATCATTAATTTTGCAGCCAGTGCAATGACTTCAAATTCTTCTTTTTTAGTAAAAAAAGTCGGGAGAATATTTCTTCCCAAAATAAAAACAATTCCGCAGATGGCCATAAAAATAAAAGCGATCTTCAGATTGTTAATTCCAACTTTTCTTAATTCCGTAAAGTTTTGTTCGCCCAGTTTTCTCCCGATCATCACTGTAGAAGCGACACTGAACCCGATACATAAATTGAATGTAAATGATGCCATGCTCAAAGCAATCTGGTGGGAAGCGATATCATGTGCTGAAATCAATCCACAGATAAAGGCAGCCCCGGCAAAAGCCGTTACTTCAAAAAACATCTGCAATGCTGTAGGTAAACCTAATCGTACCATTTTATCAAACATTTTTTTAGAAAACACTGTAATTTTTAAAGAAAAATCTTTGATATAGCGTCGTGTTTTATCCTGCTTTAAAAGTACAAAGTACAGGAAAACGACCATAAATATCCTTGCGATCAGACTTGCCAAAGCGGAACCTTTTACACCCATCGGCGGAAGCCCGAAAAGTCCTTTGATAAAAATGTAATTTAAAACAATATTGATAATATTCGCAATAATTGTGGCTTTTGTAACCCCAATCGTATATGATAATCCCTCCGAGACTTCCCGAAGCGTCTGAAAAGCCATAAAAGGAACAATACTGATGGCCATAATGGTAAGGAAATCTACCGTATCCGGAATAATTTTTTCCGGCTGCCCTGAATGATAGAGTAGTGGCATCCCTAAAAGCAAAATTCCCATTAAAATAATTCCGACTGTCATATTGATCACAAAACCATGGCTGAAAACCGAGTTGATGGTTTTATGGTCATGCTTCGAGTGAGCCTCCGAAACAAGCGGCGGAATAGCGAAGGAAAATCCCAACGCCAGTACAAACATGGAGAAAAAAACAGCGTTTCCCAATGAAACAGAAGCAAGTGCATCAGCTCCCAGCAGTTTTCCTACGATAATATTGTCAAAGAGGTTGACCGATACCTGTCCAACCTGCGTCAGCATTACCGGAAGGGCCAGTGTAAGGCATTCTTTAGTATAGTTTTTATGTAAAAAGTTCATAATAATTGTTGGGTCATATAGTTTTAATCAAAAAAAATTGCAGTAACATTTGATACTGCAATTTTCATAATTTATCTGAAGTAATACTTACATTATTTCCTTACAAAACTTGCAACGTCGTCGGCAGAAACAGTGTTTCCTCCTAGAATGATCAGCCTTTCCACAACGTTTCTCAGCTCTCTGATGTTTCCTGTCCAGGAAAGTGCTTTTAAAGCTTCGATAGCTTTATCATCAAATTTCTTCGGAGCTGTTCCGTGCTCGTCAGAGATTATTCCGGCGAAATGTTCAACAAGTGATCTGATGTCTTCCTTTCTTTCGTCCAATGGCGGTACGTAGATCTCGATCACAGAAAGTCTGTGGTAAAGATCTTCACGGAATCTCCCCGCTTCAATTTCTTTCTGCATATTTTTGTTGGTAGCGGCAAGCACTCTTACATCAACCTTTATTTCTTTATCACTTCCTACAGGAGATACTTTGCTTTCCTGTAACGCTCTTAATACTTTTGCCTGGGCAATAAGACTCATATCACCGATCTCATCCAGGAAAATAGTTCCGCCGTTGGCCTGCTCAAATTTTCCCTGCTTATCCTTGATCGCTCCGGTAAAAGACCCTTTTACGTGTCCGAATAATTCAGACTCAATCAATTCAGAAGGAATTGCAGCACAGTTTACCTCGATCATTGGACCTCTTGCCCTGTCACTCTGATTGTGAATTGCGTGGGCTACAAGCTCTTTTCCGGCGCCGTTTGGTCCTGTAATCAAAACCCTTGCATCAGATGCGGCCACTTTCTCGATCATATCCTGAATCTTCTTTAAACCTGCTGATTCACCGATCATCTGATATTTTTTGTTTACCTTTCTTTTAAGCGTTTTGTTTTCGGTCTGAAGGGTTTTATTTTCTTTCTTCAGGCTTTCTTTAGCCAATGCATTTTTTACGCTGGTAATCAATCTGTTGATGTCGATAGGCTTGGAAATGAAATCGTATGCGCCGTCTTTAAGGCAGGAAACGGCAGAATCAATGTCTGCGTGTCCCGAGATCATAATGAAAGTGGATTCCGGTTTTAGGTTTAAACTTTGTTTCAAAAGTTCTGTTCCTGAAAGCTTAGGCATTTTAATATCGGAAATCACCAATGCGAAATCTTCTTTTTCTACCTGTTTATAGCCTTCAAGGCCGTCTTCAGCGATTACAAATTCATAGTCAGTAAGTTCATCGGAAAGAATACTTTGGAGTACTCCGGAGATTGCTTTTTCGTCTTCTACAATAAGGATTTTTTGCATAGTTGCAAATTTAGATTTTTTTGATTGAATTATTAGCAAAAACTATACCTAATACACTATTTTGAATAATCTCTTCTGCCGAAAATAGCGGATCCCACGCGCACCGAATTGGCTCCGCATTCAATGGCAATGGGGAAGTCGTCACTCATTCCCATTGATAATGTTTCTAAAGGGTGAAGTTGATTTAATTCGTCAAAAAGTCTTTTAAGGTTTAAAAATTCCTTTTTTACCTGACTTTCATCGTCTGTAAAAGTAGCCATTCCCATTAAACCGGTAATGAGAATATTTGGGAACTCTCCGCTGAGGTATTTCTGATACAGAATTTTTGCTTCTTCTGTTTCCAGCCCGAATTTGGTTTCTTCTTCCGCAATTTTTACCTGAAGCATCACTTTGATGGTGCGGTTATGTTTTCCTGCTTCTTTATTAATTTCCCGGATCAGCTTTTCTGAGTCCACACTCTGGATGGTATCAATAAATTCAGCGATGTATTTTACTTTATTGGTTTGCAGATGGCCGATAAGGTGCCACTGAATATCTTTCGGAAGAAGAAGATATTTTTCACTCAGCTCCTGTACTTTGTTTTCCCCGAAAATACGTTGCCCAAGATCATAAACTTCCTGAATCGCAGAAACGGGGTGGGTTTTTGATACTGCCACCAACTGTACATCCGAAGGAAGCTGTTTTTTTATAACGTTGTAATTTTCCTGAATACTCATACCTGCAAATTTCTGAATTTTAAATTAAAATATAATCGGATCTTGTCAATTTTAATTTAACCGCAAAAGACACAAAAGATTAGTTTTAAATTATTTTTTAGATAAACAAAGATCACAAAAAATAAAAATTAAAGATTTTTAAAACTTATGAGATCTTATCAGTCTTACTAATAAACAACTTTAAATATATTTTTAATCTTTTGGGTCTTTTGTGGTAAATAAAGTTCAAATAAAGTTTAAAGAAATATTTCAGTTCAGGATTTCATTAATTCCCGGATATTCCGAGATTTTTCTGAAAACGAAGCGGTTGCTTTTCTGAAGCTTCTCAATAAAAAGATCCAGCTCGTTAATAGAATCTGCATCGGTTAAATACTGATCATGGGTAAGAAAAACCAGGTGCCTGGAAGTTTTTTCAAGATCGTTAAAAAAGATACTGTCTACTTTTTTCATCATGGCTTCATGATTTCCTTTTAAAGCCATTTTATTGGTTGGTTTCCATTCCAGATCCCATCCGATGACTTTGTAACCCGCTTTTTTCAGACTGTTTGCAGCTTCGGCGGAACTTTTCAGGTCGGTAACGGTAATATTGTTCAGTCTCCAGATGTTTCTTCCGGGTGTTCTTGCAATTTTATCGTAGAGTTTCAGGCTGTCTTTGGCTGCATCAAAATCATGAACAACTGCTACCGGATTTTTATAAAAATCAGTGTATTTGTTATGAGCATGCGTAAAACTGTGATTAGCCAGTTCGATCAGCTTATCTTTTCTAAGAAGCTGAAGGTCCTGCTCTTGTTTTTTGCTGCCGTAAACATGTTTTCCAACGAGAAAAGCAGTGGCGCAGACATTTCTTTTGTGTAGAATTCTAAGAAGGTTTTCCGTTCCACGGTTCGGCCCGTCATCGAATGTGAGGTAGATTACTCTTTTGTCGGGCGGAACAATTTCATCAATTTTGGGGACAACTTTTGCGACGGGATGGTCTTTATGAATCATTTTTTCTGATTCTTTCTTGTCTTTTTTCTGATTACAGCTATTACATAGAACTGAAGTTGCACTCATCAATGCAAACATCCCAAGAAAAGTCTTTTTTAGAGACTTTTCCGCAAAAGTTTTTGTCATAAAATTAAATGGAATTGAGTTGTTAAAATTTGTTAAAAATCCAAATAATTATTAACAAAAATTATACCTTTTTATAGGCTTATTTTGCTTTTTAATTTTATTTTAATAAATTATTTATGAGTGTTTTTTTGTTCCAGAATACTTTTTAAATATAATCCGTTTTTAACAGCTGAAGTTCCCCAAGTATTATTGAAAAATATAAAGGATTGATGCTGAGCTGTGTTAATTTTTTTCGCTAAATCTTTCAGAAATTCCTCACTGTACTCCGATTTGTAGAGCACAGGTTTACCATGAAGCCTGTAATAAAGAATAGCAGGATGATTGATGATGACATCTTCCGGCAGATTTCCGGGAAAACTTACACCTGAAACGACAATATTATTTTCTTTAAGTATGTTAAAAACTTCCTCATTCCACCATGAATCATGGCGGAATTCAATAACATTTAAGTAATTGGAATCAATATTTTGAAGAATTGTATCTAAATTTTCCGGAGTGTTTTTGAAAGATGGCGGAAACTGATACAGGAAACCTGATAATTTTTCTTTCAGATGAGATTCAATATGTTCACAGAAAGCACTGATTTCTTCTTTGCAGTCCTTCATTCTTTTTTCATGAGAAATGGTTTTTGGAATTTTGATGAAAAATCTGAACTCATCAGGAGTTTCATTCGTCCATTTGATCAATGTTTTTGCAGTCGGCTTTCTGTAAAAAGTAGAGTTGATTTCCACACAGTTGAATTCCTGAGAATATAAGGTAAGAAAGTCTTTGCTTTTCGCATCTTCCGGATACAGCGATCCTTTCCAGTCATTATTGTAAAAACCTGAGCAGCCGATGTATAGATTTTCTTTTTTCATATTTTCCATAGGTGATTTTTAATTAATCTGGCAAATCCGCGAAATCTCCGGAAGATTAAATTATTTATTTAGATCGACCGAATTCAATCGCAATGAATTTAAAATGACAGAAAGTGAACTTACACTCATCGCCGCCGCTGCGATCATTGGTGACAATAATATTCCGAAAAACGGATACAATAATCCTGCCGCAACCGGAACTCCCAAGACATTATAAATAAAGGCAAAAAAGAGGTTTTCTTTAATATTTTTCAGAAGTTTTTCACTGAGAATCCTTGATTTTGCCACTCCCGAGATATCACCTTTCAATAAAGTGATTTCGGCGCTTTCCATGGCAACGTCGGTTCCTGTTCCCATTGCAATTCCGATATTGGCCTGGGCGAGGGCAGGAGAGTCGTTGATTCCGTCGCCGGTCATGGCAACAATTTTTCCCTGCTGCTGTAATCTTTTTACTTCATTGAGTTTATCTTCAGGATGGCAATTGGCTTTAAAATGTTTGATTCCGAGTTCATCAGCAACGGCTTTTGCTGTGTGTTCATTGTCTCCGGTCAGCATAATTACTTCAATCCCTTCATTTACCAGTTGCTGGATCGATTTTTTAGCATTTTCCTTTATTTTATCGGTAAAACTTATGAATCCCAATACGCTTTCGTTTTCTGCCACATAAGAAACGGTATGGGCCTTCGATTGCACTTCTGCCGCTTTTTGCTTCAGGTTTTCAGGAAGTGAAATATCATTTGCAGCAAGAAGGCTCTCGTTTCCTACATACACTGTTTTTCCATTAATATTTCCTTTCACTCCTTTACCGGAAATATTTTCAAAACCGTTGACCTTTTCTGGTTTAATGTTTTGTTCTTTTGCTCTTTTAATAACTGCGGTAGATAACGGGTGTTCAGAATTTTGGTTTAGGGAATACGCTAATTTCAGGATTAAATTTCTGTCGGTGTTCATCGTCTCGATATATTCTGCTGACGGTTTTCCTTCGGTTAAAGTTCCTGTTTTATCCGTAATTAAAATATTTACCCTATTCATTTGTTCAAGTGCTTCCGCATTTTTTATTAAAATTCCGTTTTTGGCACCTTTACCTATTCCTACCATAAGAGACATCGGCGTGGCGAGCCCTAAAGCACACGGACAGGCAACAATTAAAACAGCAACAGCATTCACAAAAGCAAATAGGGTTCTTTTGCCTTCCGGACCGAAAACCTGCCAAAGAACAAAGGTGAGAACAGCCGCCAGAATAACGGCAGGAACAAATATTTTTGAAACTTTATCCGTCAATTTCTGGATAGGAGCTTTGCTTCTGCTGGCTTCATTCACCATTCTGATGATGTGTGAAAGCAGGGTATCATCACCTACTCTTTCAGCTTTCATAATAAAAACCTGATTTCCGTTGATGGTTCCGGAAGATACTTTATCGTTTATCTTTTTTTCAACAGGTACCGGTTCGCCTGTAATCATACTCTCATCAACATTAGAACTTCCTTCTGTGATTTTTCCGTCAACGGGTATTTTTTCACCGGGTTTTACTTTCAGAAGATCACCGATTTTAACCTGTGAAAGCAGGATTCTTTTTTCTTCTCCATTGACAATGATATTAGCTTCGTCGGGAGAAAGATTCATTAATTCCCGGATAGCATTTCCTGTTTTTCTGTGAGCTGCCGCTTCCATCAACTGTCCTAAAATGACCAGCGTTAAAATCACACACACTGCTTCAAAATAAAGAGGCGTTTCGTGATGCGCTCCACGAATTTCGTGAGGAATAATATCAGGAGAAATTAATGCTACGATACTAAAAATAAATGCGGCGGCAACACCCAGTGCAATAAGACTGAACATATTTAAATTCCAGGTTTTAAATGAAACCCAGCCTCTCTTGATCAGAAACCATCCGGAATAAAAAATCACAGGAAGCGTTAAGATCAATTCAATAATTCCCTGAATCTCATGAGAAAACGGAAAGTCAATCAGCATACCTCCCATAGAAAGAATAAAAACAGGTATGGTAAAAAGTAATGAAAAAATAAATTTTCTTTTCAGGATCTTATAGGTTTCATCTTCACTATCATCTTCTTTTTCCGGCATCCTTACCAGATCCATTCCGCAAATCGGGCAGTCTCCGGGTTCATCACGGATAATTTCCGGGTGCATGGGACAAGTGTATTTTGCCATCTTTTTTTCAGGATATTTCACCAGATCCATTCCGCAGACAGGGCAGCCAACATTTGAGTCGTAGACTTTATCGCCTTCACAAAACATAGGACAGTAATACTTACCCGCCATGGCATCGGTTACCTTAGGCGGCTCGTGATGATGATCATGTTGGTGTGAATGATGATGATTTTGTGTTCCTGAATTTTTAACCAACTCTTCAGTAATTTCTTCCAGATGCATATTGCAGACAGGGCAGTCTCCTTTTTCAGGATAAATTTTATTGCCCTCGCAAAACATGGGACAATAATATTCACCAATATGATCTTTAAAATTTTCGGGAAGATTGGAAGAAGAATATGCTGGTTTATAATTGGAATCTTTTGCAAGCTTTTCTTCAATAGGAACGAGGTACATATTGCATACCGGACATCTTTTTCCCTGCTGGAAGTACACTTTTTCGCCTTCACATTCCATTGGGCAATAATATACCGATGAAATGGAAACACGATCCTGAGGTTTTATAAAAGCCTGTTCTGCTTGACCCGGGTTTTCAAGTCTGTAATTACCGGTTTCTTTAAGGACGTCATTTAAAAAATCCAGATCTACTTCCTTATCGGAAGTGATGATCGCTGTGTTATTTTCGAGATGTATTTCGGCTGTTATTCCTTCCAGGCTGTTTAGCTTTTCAGAAATTTTTTTCTGGCAACCGGAGCAGGTCATCCCGAGAATTGTATATTGATGTTGCATAATCCTTTATTTATAGAACAAATTTCCAAAATGTATTCCGAAGCTTGTTATAAATTTAAGGATAATGTTTATAGAATTTTGTTGATGTTGCAGAGTTGTAGGTTATAGAGTAGGAGTTTTAATAATTTTTTGATTAAATATTTCAATGTTTCCATAAAGTAAAATACACTAAAACACTCATACTCTAAAGCGCTCAAACTCTAAAACGTTCAGACTCTTTTAAACCTGATCCAGCGGCTTTCTGTTGTGGATTTTCAGTTTTTTAAATTCTGTAGGCGTAAAGCCGGTACTGCTTCTGAACTGTGAAGATAGATGCTGAACACTCTTGTAACCTAATTTTCCTGCAATTTCTGTTAAGGTAAATTCATTGTAAAGAAGAAGTTCTTTTACCTTTTCAATTTTTTGAAGGATAAAGAACTGTTCCAGGGTAATATTTTCGTTCTGGGAAAAAGTTTTGGATAAGGCACTGTAATCTTTGTGGAGCGTGCTGCTTAGAAATTCGGATAGAAGGAAATCTTCATCAATATCCAGTTCGCTGATTTTTGTAATGATGAGGTTTTTAATTTTTTCAATAATCTGGCGGGAAGAATCTTTAATCCTTTCAAAACCGGTTTTTTCCAGTAATTTTTCAAGCAGAAGAAGTTTCTCATCCGAAACTTCAGATGCTGTTTCTGCTTCACCAAGAGTGATATTTTTAACGTCGATATTGATTTCGTTAAAAATACCTGAAACCGCAGTGATGCATCTTTCACACACCATATTTTTTATATAGATCTTCATTCCGGGATCTGCTTGTTCAGTCTGTCTTTTACAAACTCCACCTTTGTTTTTCCATGAGGTGCAGGATTGCCGCTCTCATCAAGGTTTACCATAACAATTTTGTCAACCGTAATAATGGTCTGATGGGTCATTTTGTTTCTTACATCACACTTCAGGGTAAGAGAAGTTGATCCGAAAGAAGATACTTCAATTCCTATTTCGATGATGTCTCCTTGTTTGGCAGAGCTTACAAAATTAATTTCAGAGATAAATTTGGTAACGACTTTTTTATTTTCAAGCTGAATTACTGCGTACAATGCTGCTTCTTCATCAATCCACTGCAATAATCTTCCACCGAATAAAGACTGGTTAGGATTGAGATCTTCGGGTTTTACCCATTTTCTGGTATGATAATTCATAGTTGTAATATTTCCGGTGCAAATTTAGTGTTAAAATATAGCTCGGTCCAAGGAATAGGCATTTACTGTCTGAAAGAAAATCATTTATTTTCTCAATGATCTTCAGTTATGAAGAAAAAATTTCATTATAAATTTAGTTTAGAGTCTTATCAATAATTAATATTTTAATAAATATTCATAAATATTTGATGATGAATTAATACTTTTTAACAAAGGTATATTTTGATTGAAAATTTTATTAATTTTTTTTAAAAAAAGCTTTTGATATGAAATTATAAGTTGTATATTGCACCTGTCTTATATCTGGAATCAATATTTGTTCATTCTTTATGTTGTTTTTCTTTTATAAACCAAATCATTTTTAACATTTTTAATTTTTTAACTCAGATGAACATTTTTGTTTCAAACATCAACTACGCAACGAAAGACTACGAGTTGCAAGATCTATTCTCAGAATTTGGAGAAGTTTCTTCAGTAAAAATCATTACAGACAAAGAAACTGGCCGTTCAAGAGGTTTCGGTTTCATCGAAATGGAAGACGCTGAAGGTCAGCAGGCTGTTGAGGCTCTTAATCAGAAAGAATTCAACGGAAAAACACTTAATGTTTCAGAGGCTAAACCAAGAGAGGAAAAGCCAAGAAGAACTTTCAGCAACAACGCAGGCGGTGGAAACAGAGGCGGCGGAAGTTACGGAGGTGGTAACAGAAGTGGAGGTTACGGAGGTAACAACAGAAGCGGTGGCGGTTACGGCGGTGGAGACCGTGGCGGTAACGGCGGCGGAAAACGTTGGTAAAAAATATAAGCGGTTCTTTAAGAGCCGCTTTTTTTATGCCCTTATTTAAAGGCTTTTTCTTCTATTCTGCATTTTTTGCCATGTATTAGTAATGCCATTCATTGCCAATGCGCAACTTATCCAGAACCTTGATGTTTAAACAATAATTCCGACAGGTTGAAAGTCTTAAATGACGCTGATGCCAATACATGGTCTATTGTAGATTATACAGGAGGTAATATCACAGATTATAGTGGAACAAACACAGTTTCTATCGGGTAGAGTTCTACAGCAAAAATGACTATTCAACATAATATTTAATAAGGCTGTCTCGGTTGAGACAGCCTTTATATTGAAAACTATTATTCTTTTTCTTTCTTTTTTTTCTTTTTTTTATCCTTGCTTTTCTTTTTAGCTTTTTTAGGATTGAGAATTTCATTAGCATATTCTAGCTCGGGTTCTTTCTTTTGTACAGGACCTATATCAATATTAAAATCTTTAAGGTCTTCTGCGGAAATCAGCTGCTCATGAATCATAAAGCTTGCCATTTCTTTTCCGGAACCATTGAAAAAATTATCGGAAAGCTGTGTGAGTAAAAACTTTTTATATACTTCAACAGGTACAATAGTCTGATATCTGAATATTCTTCCTTCTTTTTCCGTTGAAAGATATCCCTTTTCCGCCAATATTTTTAAATAGGTAGAAACTGTATTCTGATGTGGTTTCGGTTCCGGATGCTGTTCCATAATATCTTTCAGATAAAAAGATCCGAGCTTCCACAATAACCTCATTAAGTTTTCCTCAGCAGATGTAAGATGATTTATTTTCATATGAAATTCTTAATGTTGAAACTGAATATTGCAATAAAGATAAATAAAAGATACCACAATAGCAATTCCGGCTCCCAAAAGCACTTCTACTGGCGTATGTCTTTTTAAAATAACCCTTGTGACACCCACCAAAGCCGCAATACCCAGCCAGAGTAATCCCATACCTGTATCAATAGCAAAAAACAAAGCCGCTACAAAGATATTAAACGCAGTATGCATGGAACTTTTAATATAATAGTTACTGATCTGCATGGCAAAAAGCAGAATCAGAATAAACAGCATGACAAAATCAACATACCCGTTTTTAAAATAATTAAATACAAGATAAGAGATTACACATGCTGCAATAAAAAAATATAAGCTTTTGCGCTGGGTTCGGTTGGAAACATCCATATTGGTATATCTTCCTGTTCTCACATTCCACACCAGCCATACGATTATAGGAAGGATAATCATCAATACAATCGGAAGGAAGTATAAAAGAGAATCTTTCAGGATGTAATTTTTAATGCTCATATAAATGAAAAAAATAATCAGAGAAACCAGAGGATTAAAAAAATCGGATATAATTCTTGAGATTTTATGAATAAATGAAGGGTGTTTTTCTTGCATAATTAAGTTTGACCATGTAAATATAATATTATAACCAAAAAAACAATGGGCAGGAATACAATAAAAACAAAGTTTTTTTTATAATTTTGCTCAACTATTTCATAATAAATAAGCAAGAGCTCAACACATGAAAGAATTTTCTAAAGAGGTATACCTGAAGTGGTATGAAGATATGACAATGTGGAGAAGGTTTGAAGACAAATGCCGTTCTCTTTATTTAAAGCAAAAAATCAGAGGTTTTTTACATTTGTACAACGGTCAGGAAGCTATTCCTGCCGGATTTACGCATGCTATGGATTTAACCAAAGACAGTATGATCACCGCTTACAGATGCCACATCCATCCAATGGCGATGGGAGTAGATCCTAAAAGAATTATGGCTGAACTTTGTGGTAAAGCTACTGGAACATCCGGAGGTATGGGTGGATCTATGCACATCTTCAGCAAAGAACACAGGTTTTACGGAGGCCATGGTATCGTAGGAGGCCAAATTCCTTTGGGGGCCGGAATTGCTTTTGCAGATCAGTATTTTGACAGAAAAGCGGTAAATATCTGCTTCTTCGGAGACGGGGCGGCAAGACAGGGTTCATTACATGAAACGTTTAACATGGCCATGAACTGGAAACTTCCGGTAGTTTTTGTGGTGGAAAACAATCAATATGCAATGGGAACTTCTGTAAAAAGAACTGCCAACCACGAGGATATCTACAAATTAGGATTAGGATATGAAATGCCTTGTCTTGCCGTAGATGCAATGGATCCTGAAAAAGTGGCTGAAGCTGCTTATGAGGCAATCGAGAGAGCAAGAAGAGGTGACGGGCCTACTTTCATTGAAGCAAGAACGTACCGTTTCAGAGGACACTCTATGTCTGATGCAGAACCATACAGATCTAAAGAAGAGGTTGCGATCCACAAAAATGATGATCCTATTGAGCTGATCAAACAAAGAATCCTGGCAAACAACTGGGCTACCGAAGAAGAACTGGAAGCAATGGATAACAAATCAAGAGATTTCGTGGAAGAATGTATTGAATTCATGGAAAACTCACCGTATCCGGATGCAGAAAAAATCTACGAGTATGTGTACGCTCAGGAAGATTACCCGTTCTTAGATAAATTAGAAAACTAAAAGATAATAAGTCAATTTGAAAGTTTGAAAATTTGAAAATGATTTATTATCACATCTTTTTTAATTTTCAAATAAACAAATTACCAAATTTTCAAATTAAAATAAATTATGGCAGAAGTAATTACAATGCCACGTCTTTCCGATACAATGACGGAAGGTAAGGTGGCTAAATGGCATAAAAAAGTAGGAGATAAAGTAAAGGAAGGAGATATTTTAGCAGAAATTGAAACTGATAAAGCCGTTCAGGATTTTGAATCTGAAGTAGAAGGAACTCTTTTGTACGTTGGAGTAGAAGAAGGCGGAGCTGCTGCTGTAGATTCCGTACTGGCAATTATCGGTAATGAAGGAGAAGATATCTCAGGATTAACTGGTGGTGAAGCTCCTAAATCCAATGATTCTGAAGAGAAAAAAGTAGACGAAGACCATAAAACAGAAAATAATGCAACCAGTATAGAACAGGCTGATGCGGAAGTTCCTGCAGGTGTGGAAGTGATTACAATGCCAAGACTTTCCGATACAATGACGGAAGGGAAAGTGGCTAAATGGCACAAAAATGTAGGTGATACTGTAAAAGAAGGAGATCTTCTTGCTGAAATCGAAACCGATAAGGCGGTTCAGGATTTTGAATCAGAATTCAACGGAGTATTATTAAAGCAGGGTGTTGAAGAAGGAGGTGCTGCGCCTGTTGATTCAGTTTTAGCGATTATCGGACCAGAAGGAACAGATGTTTCAGGAGTTGGTGCTCCTAAAGCAGCTTCTTCATCGTCAGAAAAGCCTGCTGAACAGAAAACAGAAGTTAAATCAGAAGAAAAAGCGGCTCCTGCTGCAGATTCTTCATCTACAGACAGAGTAGCGATCTCTCCTTTGGCAAAGAAAATGGCTCAGGATAAAGGTGTTGATATTAATAGTATTCAGGGTTCCGGAGAAAACGGAAGAATCGTTAAAAAAGATATTGAAAATTACCAGCCTTCTGCTGCGAAACCGGCTGCTTCAGCTCCGGCTGCAAGTCCTGCCGCACAGGTAGCATTAAGCTTCGTTCAGGGTGAAGATACGGAAACCCCGAATTCACAGGTAAGAAACGTTATCGCAAAACGTCTTTCTGAAAGTAAATTCACCGCTCCTCACTATTATTTGATGGTTGAAATCAACATGGATAAGGCAATTGAAGCGAGAAAAGAAATCAACTCTTTACCGGATACCAAAATTTCTTTCAATGATATGATCATCAAAGCAACGGCTGTTGCGTTAAGAAAACATCCGCAGGTTAATTCAAGCTGGGCAGGTGACAAGATCATTCACAGAGGAAACATCAATATCGGGGTAGCGGTTGCCATTCCGGACGGACTGGTTGTTCCTGTTCTTAAGAATACAGACCAGATGAACTATACCCAGATTTCTGCTGCAGTGAAAGATATGGCTGCAAGAGCAAAAAACAAAGGTCTTAAAGCAAATGAAATGGAAGGTTCTACATTCTCTATTTCAAACCTGGGAATGTTCGGAATCGAAACATTTACAAGCATCATTAACCAGCCGAATTCTGCCATCCTTTCCGTAGGAGCAATTATCGAAAAGCCGGTTGTAAAAAACGGACAGATCGTAGTTGGAAATACGATGAAGCTTTCATTAGCCTGCGACCATAGAGTTGTGGATGGTGCTACAGGTGCTCAGTTCTTACAGACACTAAAAACGTATCTTGAAAATCCTTTAACGCTGTTACTGTAATTTTCTAAAGTTTTTAAAAATTATAAAATGCTTCTCATATTAGGAGCGTTTTAATATAAAGCTTCAAGGTTTTAAAAACCTTGAAGCTTTTTTAATCACAAATTCCTAGCCCAGATAGTAACGGCTACCCCGCAACATGCGGTAGGAAAGGGAAAGGGACTGCGGATAGACAAGCTTTGGCGTGAGGAGTAATAGTGGATAGCTGGAAACAGCTTCTGAAAGAAAGTATGAAATCAAAGAAAAAGACGGTTTAGAATTTGCGTTGATTTGTATTTATATTTCAAATCAAATCACTATTTTTGGATTATGATTAAAGCAAGAAATATCCATAAATTTTATGGAAATTTAGAAGTATTAAAAGGTGTTGATATCCATATCAAAGTAGGTGAAGTTGTTTCCATTGTTGGCGAATCAGGAGCAGGAAAGTCTACGCTTTTACAGATTTTGGGAACGCTAGATCAGCCTACAACATCGTCAAAGTTTGATACGGAGATCACCATTGCCGGAGAGTCCTTCATCAATATGAATGATAAACAGCTTTCTAAATTCAGAAACCAGAATATCGGTTTTGTATTTCAGTTTCATCAGCTGCTTCCTGAATTTACGGCATTGGAAAATGTATTGTTGCCTACGAAAATTGCCGGTGTGAATGAAAAAGAGGCTATGGAAAAAGCATATGCATTATTTGAGGATCTTAAAATAGAGCAGAGGCTGCATCATAAACCCAACCAGCTTTCGGGTGGTGAAGCCCAGAGAGTGGCTGTTGCAAGAGCTTTAATCAATTCTCCAAAAATCATTTTTGCCGATGAGCCTACGGGAAATCTTGATTCTAAAAATGCGGATGACCTGCATCGCTTGTTTTTTGATCTTAGGGATAAATATAACCAGACCTTTGTTATTGTTACACACAATCCGAATCTGGCGGAAATCACAGACAGAAAATTGGTAATGAAAGACGGAATGATTATCGAATAAAACTAATTCCGCAAATGATGAAACACTTTATCCTTTCTCTTTTATTTTTTATTGCATGCTCAAAATTTGAATTCCAGGATTCGGATGCTTCCTCTGTTTTGCCTGTATCAAGGATTTTGGAAATTAAAACATTTATAAAAGGAAAAGATTACAATCAGGATCTTGCTGTTTTTATCAATTTTAAAGTTCATTCCGGAAAATACCGGTATTTTGTTTACGATCTTAAAAACAATAAAATTTTACAAAAAGCCATTGTTGCACACGGTGATGGATCTGTCATAAAAAATTCTTCTTCGCTGCAATTCAGTAATATTGACGGCTCTCATCAATCTTCTTTGGGAAAATACGAAATACGCGAGAGTTATACCGGGAAATTCGGAAAGGCTTACCGTCTGAACGGTTTGGATAAAACCAACAGTAATGCAAGAGCCAGAGCCATTGTACTACATTCTTACTATTGTATTCCGGATAAAGAGTCTGCAGCTCCTGCCTGCCTGAGTTTCGGATGTCCCATGCTTTCAAAAAATGCATTTAATGAAACTTCAAAATTTATTGATCGGTCTGAAAAAACAATAATTTTATATACATTTTATTAAAACTAAATAATTCATGAAAAACATTTCTATTCTTGCTGCATCACTATTAATGGTGATATCTTGCCAAAAAAAAGAACTTCAAAAAGAAAATTTATCTCTAAATCTTCCAAAGGGCTTTGAGCAGACCCTAATCTACACTTCTTCTACCGAAGGTAATAATAACGGCGGAATGAATGACGCTACAGAAGTAAAATTTCGTGTTGATTCCGTAGATAAAAGTTCCAACTATTATATTACGGGAGAAATCATGAGAATGACTTTCAACCAGAAAATGTTTGGGGAAGAAATTCATTTTGACTCAAGAGAGACATCTGATAACGATGACGGAATGGGAGAGGAATTTAAACCAATGATCAATAATCCTTTTACCTTTAAGATAGATAAATTCGGAAATATATTAGAGAAACAGAAATTTACCAAAGAAGCGGCAGATGAAAGCAGTTTAAGTATATATAATATTATCCCGTTTGCTTTTCCAAGAGAAACGGTGGAAGAGGGTTTTACGTGGAAGGTAGACACTTCCAATCCTTTGACGAAGTCTATTATGCCGGTTACAAGCAGTTTTACCTACAAAGGCACTAAAGACAATAAAGTTGAATTTGCGATCAATTCAACAATGAAGGGTGTGGAAGGAATGATGACAGATACCGATATTAAAGGAAAATATGTTTTCGACAGCAAAACAAAGGCTTTGATTTCTGCAGAAAGGAATATGCCGGTTCAGATGGGTGGCGGTACCGCAACGTTTACCATTACTCCAAAAATTCAAGGTTTTTAAATAATCATTCCTCATGTCCATTAAATTTTTAGCTGAAGATGACAGACCCCGTGAAAAATTTTTGCTGAAAGGCAGAAGTTCACTTTCCGACTCCGAATTGCTCGCAATCATCATGGGCAGCGGAAATAGAGACGAAACAGCAGTGGAACTGGCAAGAAGAATCCTGGCTTCTGTGAGTAACAACTGGAACCAGCTCAGTCTTTTGTCTGTAAAAGATTTAATGAAATTCAAAGGAGTGGGACAGGTGAAGGCTATTTCTATAGCAGTTGCTCTGGAAATCGGTAGAAGAAGAGCCGGACAGGAAGTACCTGAAAAACCCGTAATTTCAAGCAGCAGAACGGCTTATGAAATTTTCAGAAATCACTTGTCGGATTTAAGAACAGAGGAATTCTGGGCGATTTTTCTTAACAGGAGCAATAAGGTCATTCATTTTGCACAATTGACGCAGGGAGGAATTAATCAATCCATTGTAGACATCAGGGTTTTATTTAAAACAGCATTAGACCATTTTTCTACGGGAATTATCATTGCGCACAATCATCCTTCGGGAAGTTTGCAGCCGAGCCGGGAAGACATTGAAATCACAGGGAAAATAAAGAACGCAGGAGAAATTATGAATATCCAGCTTCTGGATCATCTTATCATCACGCAGAATTCTTACTTTAGCTTTTCAGACGACGGATTATTATGATAAGAAGAGTGAAATATCATGAAATTGATTTTCAGAAATATACAAGATGCTTAGAAAATTCTGTGCAGCGAAATTGGTATGCAAAAAAAGAAGTTCTGGATGACCTTTCAGGAAATTGGGAGATTTTAATAGCTGATGATTACAAAGCAGTTCTACCCGTACCGCTCAAAAAAAAGTTCGGAATCAATTTTGTAATTATGCCACTTTTTTGTCAGCAATTAGGCATTTTTTCAGAAAAAGATGATATGGAATTAAATGACCGGTTTTTACAATGCCTAAAGAAAAATTATAAAGTCTTTCTGTATTCTTTTAATCATTATAATTCATTTTCCGAAAGTTTAAGCACAAAAAAGAACTATACGATTCCCGTTTCGGATTATGTACTTTTACGAAGAAAGAAATATTTCAAGGGAAGAAAATCAACTGTAAAATGTGCGCAGCATCTTATTTATAAAGAAATTGAGCTAAATACAAAGCACATTGCATTCATCGAAAAGCATTTTAAAGGACTTAAAAAAGAAAACGATATTAAAAAGTTCAGAAGTTACATGAACTTTCTTCACCAAAATAATTCATTGAAATTATGTGCAGCTTATCTGGAGGACAAACTTATTAATATTGCCGTTTTGGTAGATGATTGCAAGCAACTTTCTTTGTTGGCTTTAATCAATGATGAAACCTGTAAAACTGAAAACGGACCTTCATTTTTAATCGATAAAATCCTGAACAATCATATTCACGAAAAAGAATTTAATTTTATGGGAAGCAACATCCGTGGGATTGAAATTTTTTTCAAAAGCTTTGGAGGTGAGCTTCAGGAATATCCTTATCTGCAAAGTAAAATTTTAATGAGACTTTCCTAAAAATTATTATAACTTATATTCTGGCAAAAATTTAAAGCTACAGCAGCTGTTAAAAAACAAAATACCTCCCATTTATTTTGCGGTAAATTTCACCTATAAAAGAATCTTGAATAGTTGTATGATTTTCACGGTAAATTCAGAAAATATCATTAATTTTGCTACCTCAATTATGGCTAGTTTTTCAGGATATTTACCGTATGCATTTGCATTGATTATTGCAATCCCTTTTCTGGTGTTGCTCAGACAATTTGTATTTACTTACATCAGGCTCAAAGAGCAGGAAATCAAACTCCTTACCGTAAAGTCGAATGCCGGAAACAAAGCGCAGTCCTATGAGAGAATGACGCTTTTTATGGAAAGGATCAAACCTTCCAATCTTATCCAGCGTTTTGACAAAGATCTTGCCGTTCATGAGTTCATTTTCCTTACCGAAAAAAACATCAACGAAGAATTTGAATATAATTCTTCCCAACAATTATACATCACCAAAAACTCATGGAAGAATATCGTTGATTCCAAAAATGCCATCATCGGGCTTCTTCACAAAACCTATAGCGAAATCAGCGGAAATGCTACGCTCGATGAGTTCAAGACCATTTTTATCATGAATTTTATAAACGGCGAAGATTATATCTCCGCAACAATAGAAGACCTGAGAAGAGAAATTTTAATAATAACATAATTAAAAAATAAATTAAATTAAATAATGATTCCAAATTTTAAAGCACATCCATGGCACGGTATTTCTGCAGGAGAAGATGCGCCAAATGTTGTCAATGTTTTCGTGGAGATCGTTCCTTCTGATACCATCAAATATGAAGTGGATAAGGAAACAGGATTTTTAAAGGTAGACAGGCCTCAGAAATTTTCCAACATCATTCCGGCATTATATGGTTTTGTCCCAAGAACATACTGTGATGCTGCCGTTATGAACTTAGCTGTTGAAAGAGGAGCAACTGATGTTACTATGGGAGATCATGATCCGCTTGATATCTGTGTTTTAAGTTCACACAATATTCATGCAGGAGGTCTTTTGATGGAAGCTATTCCAATCGGTGGTTTCAAAATGATCGACGGAGGAGAGGCTGATGATAAAATTGTAGCTGTGATGATCGGTGACCACGCTTTCGGACATTTCAGAGATATTTCAGAATTGCCTGAAGCGGAAGTGAAACGATTAATGCACTATTTCCTAACATATAAAAATCTACCGGATGAGCCTGCAAAATGCAGAATCCAGGAAGTGTACGGAGCAGAACACGCTAAAAAAGTAATAAAAGCTTCCCAGGAAGATTATGCGAACAAATACGGAGGATAATCAATTGCCTCTCAATATAATAAAAGGATAAATGAATTTTCGTTTATCCTTTTTTTTATTTCCCGGATATTTTTTAGGAGCTTTTTCCGGCTTTCGCTACTCGCTTTTTTATTTCAGCGGCGCGGCGAAGCCGCGCCGCTGAAATAAAAAGAGCTCAGACAGGCCGCTCAATCCGGGCTAGCCAATTCACCAATGAAAACAACTATTAGGTGCTTAACCGTTTAACTTTTTGATTTTTAAAGAACTATGATGTTTTTCATTAAATACATCAGAATAATTCATTATATTTAGTACTCTATTACCAAAAAAATATTAAACTATGGATCTGTTCTATTTAATTCCTGTTTTCGGTGTAATTGCCTTACTGTACACTTTTATCCAAAGTAACTGGGTAAATAAGCAAAACGCAGGGAACGAAAAAATGAAAATAATCAGCGGACACATCGCTGACGGTGCAATGGCTTTCCTCAAAGCTGAGTACAAGATTTTAACCTACTTTGTAGTTATTGTGGCCATTCTATTGGCTGTTATGGGTTCTACTAATGCCAATTCACACTGGAGTATTGGAGTAGCTTTCGTCGTAGGAGCCGTGTTTTCGGCGCTTGCAGGATTTATAGGCATGAAGATCGCTACAAAAGCCAACGTAAGAACTGCAGAAGCCGCAAGAACTTCCCTTTCAAAAGCATTAAAGGTTTCTTTTACCGGAGGCTCCGTTATGGGAATGGGGGTTGCCGGACTGGCTGTTCTTGGCTTGGGTGCTTTATTTTTAATTATTAAGCAGGTTTTTGCGCCGGATGCACATGTAGATTCAGATGAGATGGAAAGAACCATAGAGATTCTTACGGGCTTCTCACTGGGTGCGGAATCCATTGCTTTATTCGCAAGAGTAGGTGGAGGTATTTACACAAAAGCAGCGGATGTCGGAGCCGACCTCGTAGGAAAGGTAGAAGCCGGAATTCCGGAAGATGATCCAAGAAATCCCGCCACAATTGCAGATAATGTGGGAGATAATGTAGGAGACGTTGCGGGAATGGGCGCCGACCTTTTCGGTTCTTATGTAGCTACTGTTTTGGCAACAATGGTTTTAGGAAGAGAAACCGTTTCGGAAGATTCCTTCGGTGGTTTTGCGCCAATTCTTTTACCGATGCTTATTGCAGGTACAGGAATTATCTTTTCAATCATAGGAACTCTGTTTGTAAGAATTAATGACAATGAAGATTCATCCACATCTAATGTTCAGAATGCTTTAAATTTAGGAAACTGGGGAAGCATTGTTATTACTGCAATATCTTCTTATTTTCTGGTGAATTATATTTTGCCTGATGAGATGGTTTTACGGGGCCATGAATTTACTAAAATGGGTGTTTTTGGAGCCATTATGGTAGGATTGGTTGTGGGAACATTAATGAGCATTATTACAGAATATTATACGGCAATGGGCAAAAGACCGGTTTCCAGTATTGTGAGACAATCGTCTACCGGTCATGCCACCAACATTATCGGAGGACTTTCTGTCGGTATGGAATCAACTTTATTACCCATTATTGTTTTAGCAGGAGGAATTTACGGTTCCTATCTTTGTGCCGGATTATATGGAGTTGCTATTGCAGCAGCGGGCATGATGGCTACAACAGCAATGCAGCTTGCCATTGATGCTTTCGGTCCGATTGCCGATAATGCCGGAGGAATTGCCGAAATGAGCGAACTACCAAAAGAAGTCCGTGAAAAAACCGATATTCTGGATGCCGTAGGAAATACAACAGCGGCAACAGGGAAAGGTTTTGCTATCGCTTCAGCAGCTTTAACGGCGCTTGCATTATTTGCAGCTTTCGTAGGAATTGCTGGCATCGACGGAATTGATATTTACAGAGCAGATGTTCTTGCCGGTTTATTTGTTGGTGGAATGATTCCATTCATCTTTTCTTCCCTTGCAATTACTGCGGTAGGCCAGGCAGCTATGGCGATGGTGGAAGAAGTAAGAAGACAGTTCCGGGAGATTCCGGGAATCCTTGAAGGGAAGGCCCAGCCCGAATACGAAAAATGTGTAGCTATTTCTACCGATGCTTCTATTAAAAAAATGATGCTTCCCGGAGCAATTGCGATCGTTTCACCTTTACTGATTGGCTTTATTTTCGGGCCTGAAGTACTGGGAGGCTTTTTGGCCGGTGCAACGGTTTGCGGTGTTTTGATGGGAATGTTCCAGAATAATGCCGGAGGTGCATGGGATAATGCCAAGAAATCTTTTGAAAAAGGAGTAAACATCAACGGACAAATGTATTACAAAGGTTCAGATCCACATAAAGCTTCCGTAACAGGAGATACGGTAGGAGATCCATTTAAAGATACTTCCGGACCTTCCATGAATATTTTAATTAAGCTGATGTCTATCGTTTCATTGGTTATTGCCCCTACATTGGCTGTTCTTCACAAAGATAAAATTGATGCCAACAGGAAGGCAAAAATTGAAAGCTTAACAGGCACAACGAGTGTTAATGCTGTTTCAGGAAATACATCTGTAGCAGTGGTTCCTGCAGAAATAAAAGGATATCTTAATGAAAATGGTGACTTTGTATATGATACAGGAACATTGAAAGAGGTACAGCTAAAAGACGGCAAAAAAATATCCATAGGAGAAAGCAGTCAACTTTACAAAATGTACGAGTTGGTAAATAATAAAGATCAGGCTGTTTTGGATCCTAATAAATGGTTTACTATAGAAAATCTTTATTTTGAAACAGGAGCAAGCGAATTAAGGCCTGCTTCAGACGCACAGCTTTTAAATCTGGTGGAAATTCTTAATGCGTATCCAACCATGAGAGTAAAATTAGGTGGATATACGGATAATTCAGGGAATGAAGAAAGCAACCTGAAACTTTCTAACCTGAGAGCACAAACTGCAAAACTAAAACTTTTAGAGCTTGGAATTGGCGGTGACAGGGTAGAAACAGAAGGGTACGGTGCACAGCATCCTGTTTGTGCAGCGAACGATACAGATGAATGTATGGCGAAAAACAGAAGAATAGATGTAAGGGTTTTAAGTCTTTAAAACAATATATCCAAATAACAATAAGCACTGCGAAAGCGGTGCTTTTTCGATACTTTAAACTGATGACGATGTAGATTAAAGATGTTTTCTAAGGTGTTCCAGCGCATTGATGATAAGCTCATCATTTTTTGCAAAGCTGAAACGCACATAATCTGAGTTGTTTTTTGAATTATAGAAAGCGGAAAGTGGAAGGCAGGCAACTCCTTTATCAACAGTAAGCCATTTGGAAAACTCTACATCGGTCATGGTTTTGGAAATATTCCTGAAATTAGCTATCTGGAAAACTGCGCCTTCAGTGATATGTTCAACAATAAAAGGTGTTTCTTTAATCAATTCATTAAAAATGTCACGCTTTCTCTCCATAAGTGTTTGATTTTGGTACGGATCAAAAGTATCAAGATATTTCGCTATCGCATATTGGCAGGGAGCATTGGCGCTGTAAGAAATATATTGCTGGTGGCATCTGAACTTTGCTGTAAGATCTTCAGAAGCTAGGAGATAACTCACTTTCCACCCTGTAGAATGAAACATCTTACCAAAAGAAAAAATACAGAAACATCTTTTTTTAAGTTCAGGATGAAGAAATGCGCTGTAATGCTCGGTTCCGTCATAGCAATACGTGTCATAAATTTCTTCGGAAATAAGATAAATCTCATGATCTTTTATCAGGTCATATAAATGATTCCATTCTTTTTGAGACCATATTTTTCCGGTAGGATTTTGTGGAGAATTAACGATGATCGCTTTGGTGCTTTCTGAAATACAATTACCGAGTTTTTCCCAGTTGATGCTGAAATCATTTTCCAGATCATAATATACCGGAATTCCGTGATTCAGAACAATTGAAGGACCGTAAGTATAATATGAAGGCTGTATAACAACTACTTCATCTCCTTGATTAATAATACATTTCAGTGCTGTATATAAAGTAAAAGTTGCACATGGGGTAATGGTAACTTCATTTTGGTTCAGAAAAATACTGTTGCTTCTTCTGGAATTATAACGGATAATACTGTCAATCAACAGAGGATTTCCTGCAAGAGGCTCATAATGATGAGTGGAGAAGTCAGCTGCTTCTTTTAGAAAAGCTTTCAGTTTTGGATCAATATCAAAATCAGCCAGGCCCAAAGAAAGATCGAAGCTGTTGTTTTTCACAGCCAGTTCAGACATTTCAGAAAAAAAGGAGTAATGGGTAAATCCGTAAACTTTCTCCATATATTTTGCATTTATATCAAATATAAGAAAATTACCCTTTCGCAGGAATGTAAATTAATTTTGTTATTTTTAAGCAAATTATAATAAAAATGAGAAAACTATTAGTTCCTGTATTTTCAGCAGTTCTACTGGTAAGTTGTGGAACTGCCAAAACTGCTTCCGATGTTTCTTCTTCTCAAGATTCAGCTGTAAAAGGTGATAAAGCTTTTGTATCTGCTTATAAGGAAATTAAAGCTGCAGATCTGAAGAAAAACCTATACGTTATTGCTTCCGATGAAATGGAAGGACGTGATACAGGAAGTCCCGGACAGAAAAGAGCGGGCGAATATATGGTAAATTATTATAAAAACCTGGGAATTTCATATCCAATAGCACTCGGTTCTTACTACCAGAAAGTTCCTTCTGATTTTATGAAAAAAAGAGGGGGTTCAAACCTTCCGGATTCTGAAAATATTCTGGCCTTTATTGAAGGATCTGAAAAGCCTGAAGAGATTGTTGTAGTTTCTGCGCATTACGACCACGTAGGTACAAGAAACGGCGTTGTTTACAATGGTGCAGATGATGACGGAAGCGGGACGGTGGCCGTTATGGAAATCGCAAAAGCATTTCAGGCAGCAAAAAAAGCAGGAAATGGACCTAAAAGATCGATCTTATTCCTTCATGTGACTGGAGAAGAACATGGCCTTTTTGGTTCTGAATATTATACTGATAATCCGGTATTTCCGCTTGCCAATACGGTGGTTGACCTTAATATTGATATGATCGGGCGCGATGATCCTGAAAACAGAGGAAAACAGTATGTGTATGTGATCGGATCTGAAATGCTGAGTTCTCAGCTGAAACTAATTAACGAAGAAGCCAATAAAAGAACGAATAACCTGGAACTGAATTACAAATACGACGATCCAAGTGATCCACAAAGGCTGTATTACAGATCAGACCATTATAATTTTGCAAAAAACAATGTTCCGGTTGCTTTTTTCTTTGACGGGATTCATGAAGATTATCATAAGCCAACTGATGATGTGGAAAAAATCGATTATTACCTGCTTGCTAAAAGAACACAGCTTGTTTTCGCCACAGCCTGGGAAATTGCCAACAGACCCGATAGAATTGTCGTTGATAAAAAATAAATATAAAGTAAGACGACGATCCGTAATTTGCCTTATTCTTCTAATCTAAATATTAAATCATATTAACATTATGAATCAAAGTCCAAAATCAATTCGTGCTTTTGTGGGATCCGAAAATTTTGAAATCAGCAGAAATTTTTATAAAGATTTGGGTTTCGAAGAAGTTGTTTTAGAACCGAAACTTTCACTTTTTCGATGGAAAGAAGTTGCATTTTACCTTCAGGATGCCTATGTAAAAGACTGGATTGATAATACCATGCTTTTTGTCGAAGTTGAAAATACAGATGAATTTTGGAATTACCTGCAAGGTCTTAATTTAGCAGAGCGATATGAGGGAGTGCGGTTCTCCCCTGTGAAAACAATGCCCTGGGGAAAAGAATGCTTCGTACATGATCCGTGCGGTATTCTGTGGCACTTCGGAGAATTTTTTTAAATCTAAAAACTACACCTTAAGCAGGTGTTAATATTGGTAAATGATTTACGCATTTGACACCTATTATTTCGGAAACAATGCAAAGACAATATGTATTGCCTTTGAACAATGGAATTCCGAAGTTGAAACCGAAATTTTTACCGAAGAAACAGCAGTTACTGCCGACTATGAAAGTGGTGTGTTTTATAAAAGAGAGCTTCCATGCATTTTAAGTCTTCTGGAAAAAATTAATCTGAAAGAAGGAGATATGATTATAGTTGATGGGTATGTAACGTTAGATAACGAAGGGAAAATAGGATTAGGAGGATATTTATTTGAGGCACTGGAAGGAAATTTTCCGGTGATCGGTATTGCAAAAAACGGATTCAATGCACTTGACGATCAGAGAAGAACGGTGTACAGAGGAGAAAGTAAAACACCATTATTTGTAACAGCTATGGGAGCTGATGTTGAAGAGATTAAAGTAAAAGTTGAGCAGATGCATGGAAGTTTCAGGATTCCGACGCTGCTTAAAAAGCTTGATCAGCTTACCAGAATTAGATAATGATAATAAGAGGTGACAAATATCATTGAATTCTATTTTTAATTATTCTAAATAAGCTTAAATTTGCAATATTAGTTTTAAGGGATATTCAACTTTATTTCTTAATCATATCCATATCAATTTTGTTTTAACCGGTGGTTTGTTCCTCCGGTTTTTTCTATTTTAACCAAAATTTGTGGTCTCACCAAGAATCGAACTTGGATCTAAAGTTTAGGAAACTTCTATTCTATCCGTTGAACTATGAGACCATGCTCAAATTTAAAAAAATATTTTAATTAAATGAAAGAATCCGCTCTTTAGGAACGGATTCAGTAGATAAAACATCTCATTTTTTTAATTAGACAACAATAAAAAAGCACAGCCGACAATGCTGTGCTTAAATTTTTATAAATTTAATTGCGATTTCAGAGTTGAAAAAAGCAAAATATGTTTCCACTTCAGTTGTATTACATAGTAAATGTAGAAATAAAAAATTTTATAAACAATAATTTAATGTTAAAATTCACAAGTTATCCACAAAAATTTGTGGATAAATAAGATTTATTTTTTAACTAAAATTTTATCAGTTGCTTTTCTGCTTAAAATTTCCTGTTTTCCGTCCACTTCAATGGTAAAAGATTTATCAAAACTTTCAATTTTTAAGATTTTGATTTTCTTATTGAGCAATAAATTTCTTTCGGTAAGGTAATTGAGAAAGGAATCATCTGAAAGCGTTACGGAAGTAAATATTACGGTTTCTCCCACATGGCATGAACTTAATTTCTGCAGGTCCTGTGCAATTATATTTCCATCCTTGTCCGGAATAGGCTCACCGTGAGGATCAAATTTCGGGTGATCCAGAATTTCATCCATTTTATCAAAGAAAAGGGTAGAGTGTACATGTTCCAGCTGTTCTGCAATTTCGTGCACGTTTTCCCAGCCGAAGTTCATTTTCTTTACCAGAAACATTTCGGTAAGCCGATGCTTTCTCACAACCAATGCAGCTTCGCGCCTCCCTTGTTCTGTTACAATAAGCGGCTTGTATGTTTCATAGATGACCCAGTTTTTTTCGGCAAACTTTTTCATCATATTGTTTACACTCGGCATTTTTACGGATAAAAATTTGCTGAGCTCATTAATCGTTACTTTATTTTCACTGTCGACAAGGTGAAATAAAGCTTTCAGGTAATTTTCTTCCGTGAGTGTTGCTTTCAAATGTTAGATGCTTTTTATGACAAATCTAACAAAATTTTATGAATAATATGTGACCGTTTCTCATTAGTTTTTTAATTTTACATTATGAAATTTTCTTTTAAAAACGATTATTCCGAAGGTTGCCATCCCAATATTTTAAAAGCTTTATTATCTTACAATGATGATCAGCAGGCAGGCTACGGAGAAGACCAATATTCCTTGGAGGCAAAAAATCTTATACGGCAGAAAATAAATTCAGATTCAGATGTTTATTTTGTATCCGGAGGAACGCAGGCCAATCTGATTGTTATTTCTTCTGTTTTAAAACCTTATCAATGTGTCATTTCAGCTGCAACAGGACATATTTTAAATAATGAAACCGGAGCCATTGAAGCAACCGGCCATAAAATTTTAAGCGTAGAAAAAGAAGATGGCAAACTGACACCGGAAGACATTATTCCGGTACTTGAAAGCCATAAAAATGTTCCGCACCAGGTTATGCCAAAGCTGGTTTATCTTTCGAATTCTACCGAACTGGGAACGGTTTATACGCTTTCAGAACTTGAAAAGCTTTCATCATTCTGCAAAGAAAATAATCTTTATATTTTCATGGATGGTGCGAGAATGGGACACGGGCTGACTGCCGAAAACAGTGATCTTACGCTTGAAAAGATTGCAGAACTTACCGATGTTTTTTATTTAGGAGGCACCAAAAACGGTGCGTTAATAGGAGAAGCCATCGTGATCAATAATAAGGAGCTACAGCAGGATTTTGGTTTTAACATCAAACAGAAAGGTGCCTTGCTGGCAAAAGGGAGGCTTCTGGGAATTCAGTTTCTGGAATTGATGAAAGATGATCTGTATTTTGAACTTGCTGCACATGCAAACCAACAGGCAATGAAAATTAAAAAGGCAATGAAAGAAAGGGGAGTGCAGTTTCTTTCAGACACCTATACCAACCAGATTTTTCCTATTTTAAACAATAGCCTGATTGAAAAGCTGTCTGAAAAATTTGAGTTTTATGTCTGGAAAAAAATTGATGATGACTTTTCGGCAATCCGTCTCATTACCTCCTGGAATACCGCGGATGAACCGGTAAAAGAATTTATTGGAATTATTAACAATGAACTATAAAAAAAACAGCCTTCAACGAGGCTGTTTTCTTATTTGTGTTAGGATTTTATCCTACACTGATGTAGATCGTCCTTTCAGGACTTTTTTTAATGTTGTTTTGTTTGATAGGATTTTATCCTATCCTTGGATAAGTCGTCCTTTCAGGACTCCCTTGCTGAAGTTTTTATTGTAAAGCTTTTGCTACAAGATTACAGTCTGCAATTTTTAGGACTCTTCCGCCGGCGTATTTGATTTTGTTTTCATTGGCATATTTTGTACCCGTTTCCGGATCTCTGTCCCCAATTCCTTCGCTCAGTCCGTCTTTAGTCTGGAGAAAATAGATGTCATTTTTGTTTCCTGATTTGCCTTCTGAAGCAAATTCGTATGTCAGTTTCAGTGTATCTCCAGATTTAAATCCAGATAATTCACCTTTATTGCTGTCTTTTTCGCTGTTTTTAGATGCCATTTTCCCGGTAATTGTTCCCAGGTTGTCATCGATGCTTACAAAAACAGTGTCTTTTCCGGTAACGCCCATGTAGCAGAAAGATTTTGCATTAAGTGTATCTACTATTTTTTCTGTTGAGGCTGCGGTATCAGGTGATGCTGTATCGGCAACAGGAGCTTCTGCTTTTTTATTACAGTTTAACAAAAAAACCGAAAATAAGCTTAATAAAATTACTTTTTTCATATCCCTTTTTATTTGAATTTAACAATTTTCTGACACTAAAATAGCAATACTAATACCAATGCAAAGATTGTTTCTTTAATACTGTTTTTGATATAAATTTTTGGTTTATTTCAGTTCTATCGGATTTGCTCCTTTTTTCTTTAATTGCATTTCTTTCTGTCTTTCCATGATGACTTTTCTTTGCTCTTGAGTAACACTTGTTCCAAGGCTTTCTAATATTCCTAATGAATTTTCTCTGAAGTTTTGTAAAGTTTTTTCTAATTCTGCTTTAGTTGTTTCCGTTGAATTAGTATATCTGCTTTGGTGTATACTTACTAATCTGTTTTTCAATTTAGAATTGGATACGGAATTTACAAGTTCAAAATCATAATCTCCCTTATCATCGGTTATTTTGATGATTAATCCCGGCAATCCACTGAATTTATAAGGACCATAAGGCAATGGAATTTCTGTAGAATACCATGCAATCCAATTTCTGCCTTTGTAAGAAATTTCTGCTTTTTTGCAATGAATTAAATTTATTATTTTTGTTTCATCAATAAGTTTCCAATCTTTTATTACTGATTCTTTATATGATAGTAAAGACATTGCTATTCTTTGAAAGTACTGTATATTTTTGTTGGTTTGTATTACCGTATAAGAAAACTTTGTTTGTGGCATTGGCGTTCCTCTGAAATCAAAAACTCCTGCGCCATTATTAACTGCTTTTCTCGAAACAATACGAATTACTGAGTCCTGTTTCAAAGAATTAATACTACTAAAAAACGTACGATTATCAGTTACCTGGAGTGAGAATAATTCTTCATCTGTCTGATTAGGACTTAACGTGTTTAATTTAGCTTTCAATAAATAAATGTACTCTCCTCGTAATGAATCATTAGTATTCAATTGAGAATAAAATAGAATACTGTAAAATAAAGCAAATAAATGAAATAATTTTTTTTGATAAGCCATTGATATTACTTTTTATTATGAAAAATTGCACATATAAAACTATATGTGCAAATGAAAATTTGCTATTTCTTAAATATTAAATAATGTGTTCACAATAAATTGTTTCAATCATTTTAGCCCATTCTATTGCTTGTTCAATAGTCCAGTCTTGAGTAGTTGTAACAATTACTCCACAAGAAGTATAAGTAGTAGATGTGGCCTTGGATGTAGCCGCTTTTTTTTTCTTTTTTACCTCTTTTTTACTTACTGTTTTTGCCGCCTTAAAATTTAATTTTTTTGCTGGTGTTCCTTTAGCACTAATGAGACCTGCTACACAAATCATAGCGACGAAAAATACTTTTTTCATAATTATATTTTTAAAAATTGAATAGTAAATATATCAATATAAATCAAACTCATGAGAAAAATTTTATTATGTTAAATACCCTGATAGAGACTATTTTAAAGTATTCTATTTATGTTCCGGTTATAGAGATGAGATCAGAAATCAAATTCTAAGGCATCCTCTGAATCCTCTTGCGGCGTAGTATGATTCTGCGCCATTATGATATAGGAAAACAGTATCGTATCTTCTGTCACAAAAAACAGCACCGCCCATTTGCCTGATTTTTTCAGGAGTTTGAATCCAGCTTGAAGTTTTAAGATCAAATTTTCCCAGCTCCTGGAGTTTACGGTATTGTGCTTCATTTAAAATTTCTATACTCATTTCAGCGGCTTTGTCAACAGCATTTCCTTCCGGTTTGTTGGCTTTTCGCGCATTCCACGCCTGATAGTCGTAGCAAAGGCTTCTGCGTTTCGGACTTTCGGGGGAACAGTCGAAGAATAAAATTTCATCAGTGGTTTCATCATAGCCTACAACATCAGGTTCACCTTCTGTGATTTCCATTTCGTTCAAAGACCAGAGTTTTTCCGGATTTTCGAGCAGTTTTTTTTCTATTGAATTCCATTCCAAATGTTTATGCCGGTTCATATTTTTTGAAAAGCGTGTTCGCAGTGTTTCCAGCAGCGCTTCTTTCTGTTCTGTTGATAAGTTTTTTTTAGCCATAAAGTTTTATTTTTGTAAAATGTTAATTTCAATTTATTGTTTGATAGTGGACAATATAACTTCCTCTAATCTGTTGTGAGCCATATTGATTCCCTGGGCAAAAGGTAATTTTAGCATCTGATCTCTGATTTCCACCGATTTATAAATACTCTGAATCGTAATTTTACTTTTATCATCTGAAATTTTTTCAAATATTAAAAATTCCATCTGTGCGGGAAAAGGAGTGTTTTCCATCTGGAATGTTCTGATAATTAAATGGTTCCAAATAATATCGTGGATGCTTCCATGTGCCTTGAAAATGATATCTCCGTTATTATTTCTGGTTTCAAACTGGTAACTGCCGTGTTGTCTGTTTTCTAGTTTTAATACGTTAGTTCCCATCCAATGTGAGACAATTCCAGCATCTGTATATGCTTTAAAAAGAAGATTTAAAGGAATATCAAACTCTCGTGTAATGAAAATTTCCTGTTTACCATCTTCGGCAGTGATTTTTGTTTTGAGTTCCATAAATATTATTTTGTTGTATAGTTTTTCATAATATTTTCAAGCGTATTGAACCGGTCATCCCACATTTTGCGGAACGGTTCTATAAAATCGGCAATTTCTTTCATTTTGTCAGCATTGAGATGATAAATGATTTCCCGGCCGTTTTGTTCAGGCTTCAGCAGTTCGCATTCCGAAAGGATCTGCAGGTGTTTGGAAACGGTCGGTCTTGCGGTATTGAAATTAGATGCAATAGCGCCGGCTGTCATAGACTGTGAGGCCAGCAGGATCAAAATTGATCTGCGGGTTGGATCTGCAATGGCCTGAAAAACATCACGTCTTAAGTTCATGTGTAGTTATTTGTCTACAAATATATATGAAGTTATTTAACTACACAAATTATAATGAAAAAGGATGTTTATATAAAATTTAAAAAGTCCTATAATTTATATTATGTTAAATAGAATAGGTTTTAGGTTTTATAATAAATTATAAATCATTAATTTGACTGTAAATATCAGTTTATTCTTAATTTAAAAATTTTTCAATAATTTTAACATTAAAGTTATAAATTCTTTCTTAAAATATTTTTATTTATAAAACTGCATCTATTAAATAAGGCTGCTGTAATAAAATAGCTGCCTTATTTTTTATATTAAGATTGATCTTCAATTACTGCATCTGCTGCATAATTTTTAACAGTGTCTGATGCAGCATCTCTGGCATAAGCCGCTGAATATATTTCACTTCTGGCCAATATTTGATAATTATCAGCAATCTGTGTAAAATACGGTTCATATTTCTTTGCTGTCATTAACATTTTAAAATTTGAATCTTTCAGACTTTCTTTGCTGATCTGTACTCCGTTTAAACAGCCTTCTTTTGAAGTGTACGCCTCACTGGTTAATAAATTGTCTCCGTTCGGCGCTATTAAAACCCACCGGTATTTCCCGTCAAAAGATTTGCGGATAATGTACTTTGCCATGTAGTAATTTATATAGTATTATTAGATTATCAATATAAAATAGATTAAAAGTTTATTCAGTATGGTTTATAACACAATTATTGTATGCTATTCTACAACACCAATCCTTGCTTTTACCGGAATATTGTAGGTATTCAGGCTTGGTGTCTGTCCGTGAAAATCGAAATTGATATTAACTCCCGGACGGAAAATCAGGCAATGTGTAGATCCTCCGAAATGGAATGTTCCGATCGGATCGCCTTTTTTTACGTAATCTCCGGGCGCAACGGTAATTTCACAGCTGGAAACTTCCGCCATTCCGATAGCTACGAAACACATAAGTCCGATTTTTTCATTATCAGATTTAATGAAAATCAATGCACGGGCAGCCAGTTCAGCAATATATCCCTGAGAATCATTTGGTCCTGCAGGGTCATACCCTTCAGCCGGAGCTTCGGAATAATAGGTTCCCGGTACATTTTGGATAGCTACAATTGTCCCATCAACCGGGCTGTTCCAGCGATGATATGTTTTAGCACATAAAAACGCTTGGTAAACAGTACTGTTGTCACCGAATTGCTGAGCGAGCTCATGATTATCCATAATATCCAGAAGCGAATACGGCTGGCCTTTCATCCAGAATTTATCTTTCATCATAGCATTGGTAACGCAATTATACGGAGCCGATTCACAGGCATTTACAATTACATCCGAATCTTTGTCTTCTTCACTTACCTCACGAACTCCTGGATTAAATTCTCTTGTAAAAAAATCATCCCAGCTTTTATATCCGAAATGAGGCTGATCCGGCTGACATTGATAGTTATAAATAAAATTTTGAAGCGCATCATAAGGATCATTGCCCTGCCCTCTCAATGGGTCCATGCTGGCAATAGCTTCCAGAGCTTCCTGCGAAAACCATCCTACAGGAGCAGTATAATCAGGCTGCGGTTGATCTATAGGACCATCTACCAGAACATAGGCAGACTCCGGAGACTCGAGGAAATTTTTCCATTCATTCAGAATAACCTGCAGTTTTTGATTGACCAATGTATTGGTAAATGCGAGATAACCGCCTTCCGTACCCATTGCCCAGTCCAGGATAGCATTGATAGGAAATCCTACCAACCCGATTTGGTCTTCAATCTTACTATAGCAAGGCCCTTCCTGAAGAATCTGATTCATAATCTGAAGCATGGTTTCAAAGTTTTTAACCTGATCATTATAACCCTGAGGAATCTGGTCATACATACTTGTAAAGCCCATATAAAGCACTGCGTCATTATAAATGGCATTTCTGAGATCTTCAATAGCGGGATTTAGCGGGAGCGGATATGCATTAACCTGGGCAATTTTCTTTTCAATCCACTTGTTTAGGAAATTCCTGTCGGATGGAAGCCATTTTCCCACCCTGTACTTTACGTGATTCATAATATGGTGTTTTTTAGAACCTTACTCATATGACTTTTCAGGATGCGCCCCGTTTAAATGGTTTCTGGTCTCCATGGTATTAGTTTAGGGTAAAATTACAGCGGAAACGGGTATGTGATCAACCGTAATTATACTCAAAATGAAATCTAAGTATTAATACGGAACGTGTATCATTTATCTGAGATGCAATACATAATAATAAGTCATTATCTTTGTATCAAATTATTAAGATGTCTATAACCAATGAGTCTGAATTAATCGGAATGCAAAAAGTAAGTGAAGCCGTTGCTTTTACTTTAAAAGAGATGTGCGGATTTGCAAAACCGGGTATGACTACGAAAGAAATTGATGATTTCGGGGCTGCAGTTCTTAAAAGTTTTGGGGCCAGATCTGCTCCTGCCCTCACCTACGGATTTCCCGGCTGCGCCTGTATAAGTGTCGATAATGAATTTTGTCACGGTATTCCTTCTGAGCAGCGAGTGTTGAAAGAAGGAGACCTTATTAATATAGATGTTTCTGCAGAGCTCAACGGATTTTGGGCAGACAATGGAAATTCATTTGTTATCGGAAAAGATCTTAATAAGCATGCTATGCTGGTAAATGCTTCTAAAGAAATTCTGCAGAAGGCGATAAACAATATTAAAGGTGGCGTTAAAATTTCTGATATCGGGCTGCTGATGGAAACTGAAGCCAAAAGACGAGGTTTTAAAGTAATTAAAAATCTGGGCGGCCACGGTGTTGGAAAAAGCCTCCACGAAGAACCGGATGAACTGATGAATTATAGAAACCGTTTTGATCACAGAAGGTTCAGAAAAAATACTGTTGTAGCAATTGAAACATTTATTTCAACATCTTCTCAAATTGCCGTTGAACTGAAAGACGGCTGGACAATGGTTGGCAACAAAGGCGGTTACATGGCACAGCATGAGCATACTATTATCATTACGGACGGACCGCCGATCATCCTGACGGAAATGAATGAAATCTTTAATTAAAATTAAAACAGGACACTTCTTTATTAAAATGTCCTGTTTTAGTTGAATAATCGTGTACTTATTTATTTTTATACTCACTCATTTTGCTGAACTGGTGGTAAGAATCTTTGATATGTTTTAAATGTTCCGAAACAATATCCAGGCTGTTCTGGCTCAGTTTCCCGCTGTCGATGGCATTCTGGTACGCTTCAATCGCTGCTTTTTCCCCGAATATCACATTTTCAATGGTAGATTCTTCTTTATTTCCTAAAGTAAAAGAATTTTTAATATCAATCCACGTACGGTGCAGGGCCCCTGCCACTGAAGATGAATCGTCTGCCTCTTCCCCATCTTCCTGGATAAGATCAATCAGTTCGTTCTTCATTACTTTGGAAAGTGAATGTAACTTGGCATATTCCGGTTTTACATCGGGATAATTTTCCCATACTTTTCCTTCCACTTTAGCAAAGCCTTCAATTCTGTCATTGGTAATGTGCAGTAGATCATTTAATACTGATGCTTCTTCTTTATTATTCATAATACTGTAATTTGGTGTATCAGGAGGTGTACAAGAATTATACCTACTGTAAAAATTACAAAGCTTATTTTAATTTTAAACTAAAACCAAAAGAATTGTACGTATTTTGTATAAATATCTCACAAAATTCAATATGAGTTCATTAGAAAAGCCAAATATAAAAGCTGTGTTTTTTGATATTGACGGTACATTGATAAGCTTTAAAACCAACACAATCCCGGAATCTACCCATAATGCCATACAAAGCCTTCGCGAAAAAGGAATAAAAGTAATTGTTGCCACCGGGCGTTCCATTAACTCATTAGATCACATCAGGCATATTACTTTTGATGGATTTATTACCTTCAATGGAAGCTACTGCATCACTACGGAAGGAAAAGTAATGTATAAAACATTCATAGATTCTTCTGATATAAAAAAACTTATTCAGTATGCAAAGAATTTTCCTTTAAGTTATTCATTGATGTATGAAGATAAAGTGGAAATCAACGATGCCACACCGGAAGTTATTGGAATGTATGGCCATATCAATCTTCCCGTCCCGCCTGTACATGATAAAGAAAATATTGATACTGATCATGTGCTTCAGGCCAACATTTTCCTTGAAAAAAAGGATGAAAATACGTTTATGGAAAAGGTGATGCCAAATTCTTCAGCATCGAGATGGAGTCCTTTGTTTGCGGATGTAAATCATGGCGGAACCACCAAAAGTACCGGAATCAAACATTTTTGCGATTATTTTGGTATTGATATTTCGGAAACGATGTCATTTGGTGATGGAGGAAATGATATTGCCATGTTAAAATTCACGCAAATTGGCGTTGCCATGGGTAATGCCAATGATGATGTCAAGGAAATAGCAGATTATATAACTGAAGATGTTGACAATCATGGAATTGAATCTGCCCTGATTCATTTTGGAGTTCTCTGACCTAAAAATATTTTATAAGTATTTATACAACTTTTTAATTTTGTGGTATATATTTTTAACATATTCTTTACAAAAAGGCACAATATGTGTATATAGTTAATCGAATCACTTAAAATATTTAGTTATGAGAAGTATATTATGGTTAGTCGCAGTTATCTGTATAGTTGTGTGGCTTTTAGGAATGTTGGGTGTCGTACCTGGAATGGATACGGGATATTTAGTTCACATATTGCTCGTTATTGCAATTATTGTAATTCTTTATAATCTTATATCAGGAAGAAGACCCCTCGATTAGATTTACAAAAAACGAAAAATAAAAAGCTGGAAATGGGAAGGTATAACTTCTTAATTTCCAGCTTTTTTTTGCTGTAAAAATGTAACTATTACTTACCGGCAGGCTTTGCGGCAGTTGCTCCTAATTTAGATTTTACAACAGCTGTAATATCTTCACCGCCATCCATATATGCTATATTGCTGTTTCCTTGAGATGCTGCAATATCAAATACGTAGGCCAGTCCTTTTTCTTTTGCTACGGAAGAAATCATTGCTGCCACTTTCTTCTGAATGGGGGCGAATAGCTCACTTTGTTTTTTGGATACATCCTGAGCTGCCTTCACTCTTGCTTCTTCAATATTTTTCCCTAAAGCTTCAAGCTCAGTTTGTGTAGCAGTAAGTTCTTTTATCAGCGCATCTTTATTTGCTTCTGTCATGGTCTTTTCCTTTTCCTGACCTGCCTTCAGCTTGGCATCGTACGTGCTGATCAGCTTTTCTATTTCTGCCTGCTTTGTTTTTGTAAAAGTGTTGAGTGAAGCTTCTGCTGTTTTTGTTTCAGACAGATTATCAAAGATATCATCAGAATTTACATGGCCTATCTTCTGTTGTGCCTGTATAAGATTGGAAGTCAGGAAAAGTCCTGAAACTAAGGAAAATGCTATAATTAACTTTTTCATTGTATAGATTTAAATTATTTCAAATAAACAGCAAATATAATTAAATAACTATATACATAGTGATAATTACGGAAAGTCATCCGTATTTTTATTCGGAACACACTTTTTTGTATAACTTAAATAAAAAAATCTCCGCTGGGGAGACTTTAATTGTTTTTGCTAAGCAGGAACCTGCGCCTTTTCATAAATCAATCCTTCTGATTGCAGCTCTTTCCAGAAATCTGCAGGAATATTCTTTTGTAGAGCTTTCATATTATCTTCCACCTGTTCGGGTTTGCTTGCTCCGGGGATAATCGCAGCAAACTCATCTGCTGCCAAAACAAATTGAAGTGCTGCATCCACAATATCAATATCATATCTTCTGGCAATTTCTGAAATCCGGTCTCGTTTTTCTGTCATTCCTTTTGGGATAACATCTTTATAATTATATCTTGGTCTTCCGGTAATAAAGCCCGAATTATAGCCTGCTCCTGAAACAAGCTTCACGCCAGCTTTTCTAACCGCTGGAAGCAGCCTGTCTACTGCATCTTCATGTTCCAAAATAGAATATTGAGTGGCTGAAAGGCAAATATCAGGATCTGCAGAATCCAGACAGTCCAAAATAGGTTCTATCTTGTTGACCCCCATTCCCCATGCTTTAATTACTCCCTGATCCCTTAGTTCCGACAAAACTTTGAATGCTCCTTCCCTCGCCTGTTTCAGGAAATAGGGATACCGGTCGCCAACCTGATCTTCCGAAAGATCATGAACGTAAACAATGTCGATATGATTTAGCCGTAATCTCTCCAGGCTTTCTTCAACGGATCTTTTGATGGCATCCGCAGTATAATTATGTTCAAAATCAAAATTCAGAGGATCCTGCCACATTGTTGGGGGAACTTCATCTTCAGGAACTTCTACAAATAATCTTCCCACTTTAGTAGAAAGAATAAATTCTTCCCTGTTCTGGGCGTGAAGATAATTCCCGAATCGCCTTTCACTTTTTGTAAGCCCATACCAGGGTGATGTATCATAATAGCGTATTCCGAGATCCCATGCTTTTTGCAAAACTTCGTAAGACTGACCGTCAGTAAGCGGTTCAAAAGCGGTTCCTATCGCTACTCCTCCTAACCCTAACCGGTGTTTTTCCGTTAAAATGTCTGCTTTCATATAATGATATTTAAAGTTTGGTGAATTATAAGATACAAACATCGTGCACTTGCCTTTGATAATGATAAGTATTATTTTATCGGATTCATATTAACATATACGGATTCATACCACATGCTGTCTTTTTGGCTTTATTATTGGACTAAACAATTACCATTTCAATATAAGTTATTTATGAAAAAACATATCGTTATCGTCGGAGGAGGATTTGCAGGGGTCAACCTTATTAAATCGTTGGTGAATGACAGCCGTTTCAGAATTACATTGGTTGATAAAAACAATTATCATTTCTTTCCGCCATTGATCTATCAGGTGGCAACCTCATTCATCGAAGCTTCCAATATAAGTTATCCTTTCAGAAAATTAATTTCGAATTATAAAAATGTGAATTTCCATATGGGAAATCTGGTAAAAGTTGACCCGGATCATAATATTCTGGAAACCGATAATGGTACTTTAAAATATGATTATCTTGTTTTGGCTTTGGGAACAGAATCCAATTTCTTCGGAATGGAAAATGTAAAACGATGTGCTTTACCTATGAAAACCATTGATGAAGCGTTATATCTGAGAAATCACATGCTCCTTACTCTCGAGGAAGCCGCAAGAAATAAGAATGTAAAGGAGGCACAGAAACTTCAGAACATAGTGATTGCAGGTGGCGGCCCAACCGGGGTGGAGCTTGCCGGGATGATTGCGGAAATGGGAACATATATTGCAGAAAAAGAATATCCGGAAATAAAGCTGGGACTTTCCAATATTTTTCTGATTGATGCTTTACCTACTCTTCTTTCACCGATGAGTAAAATGGCTCAGGAAGCCGCATATGAAAGACTTAAAAAGCTGGGTGTAAAAATTATCCTTAATACGGCGGTTAAAGATTATAAAGACTGCAAAGTAATTCTCGGGGACGGACAGGTTATTGAGACGGAAACACTGATCTGGACTTCCGGGGTGGTTGGAAGAGAGGTTCCCGGTATTCCTGAAGAAAGTATCGGAAAAGGAAGAAGGCTGCTGGTAGATGCTTATAATAAAGTCAACGGTACAGCCAATATTTTTGCTTTAGGCGATATAGCGCTGCAACTTACGGAGGAAAAATATCCGAAAGGGCATCCTCAGCTGGCGCAGGTCGCTATTCAGCATGCTAAAAATTTAGGAAAGAATTTTAAAAGAATTGAAGATGAAAAAGTTTTAATACCTTTTGCCTATAATGATAAAGGAAGCATGGCTATTATTTCAAAATTTGATGCGGTAGTTGATTTGCCTAAATTTTCATTTAAAGGTTTTATAGCGTGGCTTACGTGGTTATTTATCCACATTATTCCATTGGTAAGCTTCAGCAGCAAAGTACGTCTGGCATTCAACTGGATGCGGCTTTTCATTACCAATAATCCTTCAATCCGTTTAATTTTAAGGCCGAAAAGAGACACCACAGGAAGGTCATAATTTTAATATTCATGATATATTTCATAAATTTACAGAACTGTAAATATTCTTTTACAGTATAAAATCTCAAAAGTGAATATTCATCAGAAGAAAAAGTTTCTGAGCTTTTTAAAGTTCAAAAGAGACTTTCAAAAATACGGGCTTGAAAAAGCGCGCAGCTACGAACTCATTCTTCATTGGCTCAATAACAGATTAACCAGGAACCAGTTTCTGGTGCTGTCCGGAATTTTGGTTGGCTGTACCGCAGGTCTTGCCGGTGTTTTGCTGAAATCGCTGGTTCATGCGATCCATCATTTTATTACTACAAAAGTTCATTTTGAGTACCAGATTCTTTTTTATATTATATTTCCTTTTCTGGGAATTGTTTTAACGACAAGTATTGTTTTGACAATCTTTAAAGGTCAGGACAGAAAAGGAATTGGTGCAATTCTCTATGAAATTGCACAGAATTCAAGTATTGTTTCTTCCGTGAAAATGTATTCACAGATCGTGCAAAGCGCTGTGACAGTCGGTTTGGGAGGTTCTGCCGGACTGGAGAGCCCTATTGCGGTTACCGGTGCAGCCATCGGATCAAACTTTGCACAGACCTACCGGCTCAGCTATAAAGAACGGACCCTCCTATTGGCAGCAGGTGCTACAGCCGGAATTGCTTCTGCTTTTAATGCTCCGATTGCAGGAATTATGTTTGCATTTGAGATTCTGCTGACGGGAGTTGTCTTTACGGATTTCATTCCGCTTGTGGTGGCTGCGGTTTGCGGCAGTTTGTTGTCAAGAATCTTATTGCAGGAAGATGTGCTTTTCAGATTTTATACAAGAGAGGCTTTTGATTACAAAAATGTTCCTTATTATCTTATACTGGGAATTGTAACGGGTTTATATGCAAGATATTTCGTCATCATTTCCCAGAAAGTCGAACATTTTATTAAGAAATTAAACATGTCGAGACTTCGTAAAGCGATGTTTGGCGGTGCGGTTCTTTCGCTATTATGTGTGCTTTTTCCGCCTTTATTCGGGGAAGGATATGAAACGGTAAAAGCTTTTACCAGCGGAGATATGCACAGGATTATAGAAAACAGCCTTTTCAGATATTTTGATATTGGTAATTTTACCATTATTATCTTTTTAATTCTTGTATTATTGCTGAAAGCATTTGCTACTTCATTTACGATATTCAGCGGAGGAAACGGAGGAAATTTTGCTCCGTCGCTTTTTGCAGGCGGTACCGTAGGCTATTTATTTGCATTAATCTGCCAGCAGATCGGGCTTCCGGACGTACCGGTAACAAACCTGGTTTTGGTGGGAATGGCCGGAGCAATGGCCGGCGTGATGTATGCTCCCCTTACGGCCATTTTTTTGATTGCGGAATCCAGCTTCGGGTATGATCTTTTTATCCCGCTGATGATTGTTTCCATTATTTCTTACCTGATTGCAAAATGGTTTTCGCCGATTTCCCCGGAACTGAAATCTCTGGCAGACCAGGGGAAGATTTTCACCAACAAACATGATAAAAATCTTTTATTTTCCTTAAAAACAGAGGATTTTATTGACCGTTATTCTGAGGCTGTTAAAGAAAATGCACCCATTACAGAATTATTTGAAAAGGTAAAAAACAGCAATAAAAATATCTTTGCCGTGGTAAATGATGATAGAATACTTCGCGGAATTCTTACACTGGATGATATTCGTCCCTATCTTTTTGCAAATGACAATATTTCAGTATCTATCAGCCAGATTATGAAGGCTCCTCCTGCTGTCATTCATCCTGAAAATCAGCCCCTGGAGATTCTTCAGACTTTTGATGATACGGGTGTCTGGAATTTGCCGGTTGTTGATTCTCAGAATAAGTTTATCGGCTTTATTTCAAAATCCACGATTTTAATGAGCTACAGGCAGCTGTTAAAAGAATATTCGGAATAAATAAAATGAATTTAAACAATTAAATAATGATTGGTTTATTGCTTTTAACAGAGAATTTCATCCAAAGAACTTTTAATTTAAAGCTTGTTTAATTTGAAATTTATTTTTACCATTAAGGCATTAAGATACTTCAGCTTAAAAAATATAAATTAATATATTGATCCTTTAATCAGTTTAACTTGCTGAAATTCTCATTATTAATTTTAAGAATAAACAAAGTCTATTTAATTTAGAAAATTAAGAAAAGCTATAAAATTTATTGAATAAAATTAAATAGCTCTTAAATATTTTGATCAATAAAAAAGACCAGCTTTTTGCTGATCTTCTTATTATTTTTGCTTTTTTTAATTTTTAAATCTCTCCCATTACATACATGTTTTCCATCGTTGGCACCGGGCTTCCCCCCTGCTTTTCAAGTGTGATGGCAAAAGCCTGTGCTTTCGGGATGTTGGCGAGTGCAGTTTTGCTGTCTTTTTCTTCGGTGTACATTCCTGCATTTACCGGTTTTCCGTCTTCAATCGCCCAGAGCTGATACTGCATTCCTTCCGGAGCTTTCGGGAGTTTGTCGGCGTTCAGATAAACAGCTTTTGTTTTCGTGTCCCAGAAAACCATTGCTTTGGAATCGGTGTGTTTTTCAACGCCTTTCAGCATGACCATCTTCATATCAGGATTGGAAATCATTTCTATTTTCTGATTCATTTTCTGCATAGCCAGTTGCTGGCTTTTCTTTTCAGTGGTCATTCTGGCGATTTCCTGTCTGGTTGCCGCCTGATCGTTCATCCAGAAAATATTACCCGCAACACTTACCAGGAATAAAACGGAAGCCGCAACAGCATACACTTTCCAGTTATTATTTCCCTGGATTCTTATTTCTTCCTGAGGTTTGGCTGCAGGAATATCTGCAGAGACTACAGGTAATGGCTCTTCGGTACTCTGTTCCTGCTGAATTTTGTTCCATATCTTGGTACGGAGATCATTGGGAGGTGTTACAGCCTGTGCTGTGGCAAGATCTTCCAATGTTTTCTGCGCTTCTTCGAAAGCCGCTTTCACTTCAGCATTATTTTTCATCACACACTCCAAAATACCTGCTTCCTCAGGAGAAGCAAGACCTAGAATATAAGATTCTATAATTCCGGATGATATGTATTCTTTAGTGTTCAATTTATTGATAATCTTTTAACAAATCCTTTAATTTCATCAGTGCGTTACGCATTTTGGTCTTTACTGTTCCCAGGGGGATTTTCAGTTTTTCGGATATTTCGTTCTGGGTGTATCCCTGATAATATGCCAGATCGATCAGTTCCTTCTTGTCGGTTTCCAGCTTATCCAGTACATTATTAAATCCGATAAAATCCGATGAATTGTTTGTAGTGGAAAGTTCCGCAGAATTATATACGAAATCCGGCAAGGGTTGGTTTTTGAGTTCGTTCTGAAAGCTTTTTGATTTTAAATAATCAATAGCAGTGTTCCTGGCAATATTGATCATCCAGGTATAAAATCTTCCTTTTGATGAATCGTACTGATGGATAGAATTCCAGATTTTTACAAAAACATCCTGAATGATTTCTTCGGTATAGTCTTTTGACTGAACGATTCGGAGGATGACACCATACAGTGCGCCGGAATAATGGTCATACAAATAATGAAAACCATTTTCGTTTCTGTCTTTTAGCGACATGATCAGCTGTTCTTCCGAATACTGTGTTTTAATAGCGAATATTTTTGTTTTCAAATGTAATAAAATAAAACAGATAATAAGCAATACTCACACCATCTTTTAAATGTATAATAAAATTAATCATTTGTTTAATAATGTTTAAATATAATCAAATACTATTTGAAAGTTGATAATAAAATTCAGATGTATAATTGATTTCAAAAAATAATATATTGATTGTTAGAAACTTATAAATTATTTTACATTTTTTAAATCTAAATTAAAACCAGTCTCGTAAATGGTTTTAGATAAAGATATTTTCAAATACATATTAACTTAAAAATCAAAAAAATGAACACTAAATCAAAAATCGCAGTTTTCGGAATGATGGTTTTATCATTCGCATTCAGTGGTAACGTGGCGGCACAGAGTATGAAAGAAAAAACCGTAATGGTTGGCGGAGCAGCGATGTACCCTTCAAAAAACATTATTGAAAATGCAGTAAATTCTAAAGACCATAAGACATTGGTGGCGGCCGTAAAAGCAGCAGGTCTTGTGGAAACGTTACAAGGAGAAGGACCTTTCACTGTATTGGCTCCTACTGATGCAGCTTTCGCAAAACTACCGAAAGGAACAGTTGAAAATCTTGTAAAGCCGGAAAATAAGGCAATGCTTACAAAAATTCTTACCTATCACGTTTTACCAGGCAAATACAATGCTAAAGAAATCTGGGCCGCTGTAAAAGCAGGAAATGGTAAAAGCATGATGAAAACAGTAGAAGGCGAAGAGCTTACTTTCTGGGTTAAAGGGAAAGACCTGTATGTAAGAGATGCTAAAGGAAACGATGCAAAAGTTACGATAGCTGATGTTAATCAGTCAAACGGAGTGATTCACGTAATAGATACGGTTTTGATGCCGTAGTGGTGTTAGTTGTTAAACAGCATACTCGTTATGCTGTTTTTTTATTCTCTTATTTAAACAAACCGATAACACTTAAACCTATAATATTATGAAAAAAACGATTAATGTATCTAATCAGGGAGCGACTCTTGATACAGGCAGAAGAAATTTTTTGAAGCTGAGCGGCATAGGTCTGGCAATGGCAGGACTTACACTGATCGGTTGTGACGACAACGAAGGATATGATTTTATGCAAGCCGATATCTTTGACCTTGGAAAGGGAGATGTGGGTGTTCTGAACTATGCGTATGCCCTTGAACAATTGGAAGCTGACTTTTACACCAAAGTAGTGAATAACTTTTATTCCGGAATTTCAACAGCAGAAAAAGAACTGTTTACGGATCTCTACCATCATGAGGTAATACACCGTGATTTTTTCAAAGCGGCCATCAGCGGAGCTACCTCCAACGTTTTACCAACCCTGGAATTCCAGTACCCGAATGTAAATTTTAATGACAGAAACTCTGTATTGGCTACTGCAAAAGCATTGGAGGATACAGGTGTTGCTGCTTATAACGGAGCCGGAAAATATATCACAAATGCAGATTACCTGGTGATTGCCGGGAAAATTGTATCAGTAGAAGCAAGACATGCTTCAGCGATCAGAAATCTTATCAATCCCGGAACGGCAGCATTTTCCGGTGACGACATCATCGATAGCAACGGCCTTGATCTTGCAAAAGAGCCTAAAGATATCGTTATGGCAGCGGGAGGATTCATAAAAACGCCTTTCACATGGAAAGAACAGGGAATCGGTTAATTATTCACTTCAAAAAATTACATTATGAACATTCTTAAATTACTGGATAAACTTTCTGACGATAAATTTTTCAGCAAAGAAGCGTCAAGATTAGAAACTCTTACAAGCATTTCGGCATTCGGGAAAAAGGCTGTGGTTGCCGCTGTTCCGCTGGGATTGGGAACGCTTATGACTACCCCTGCAAAAGCGGCTGGCCTTACAGGAGGAAACACTTATAAAAATACTTTAACAGATGCTCTGCAGCTGGCTTTGGTACTGGAATATCTTGAAAATGAATATTATGCAATCGGGCTTTCTACAGCAGGCTTAATTTCCAATGCGGACAGACCCGTTTTTATGCAAATTGCCAAACATGAGTCTGCGCATGTAACTTTTCTTAAAAACACCCTAACTTCGTTAGGAGTGACGCCGGGTGCAAAGCCTACATTTGATTTTACGGCAGGTGGCGCTTTTGCTCCTTTTACAGATTACAGTCAGTTTTTAATATTGGCTCAGGCTTTTGAAGATACCGGAGTCCGTGCTTATAAAGGACAGGCAGGAAATGTGATGAGTAACAAAACGGTTTTGCAGGCAGCTTTACAAATCCACTCCGTGGAAGCAAGACACGCATCACAGGTAAGAAGAATGAGAGCAAATAAAGGCTGGATAGAATTGGCTGACGGCGGAAATATGCCTGCAGCAACAAATCCGGTGTATGCTGGAGAACAGAATACAACCCAAGCCGGATACAATACGGCAACAGCTTTTGGAGCGGCAGCAGGTTCTGCGGCTTACGATGAAATATTAACAGGAAGTGATGCTCAAACAATTGCATCTTTGTTTATTGTTTAAAGCAAATTTCTTACTATTAGGTGTAGTTCCCTTTCCGTTTCGGGAGGGGATTTTCATGTTAAATCTTTACAGAATATATGAGAAAATTAATCAAAAAAACTCCTCTGTAAAGAGAAGTTTGTTTGCCTTTTAAAACTTGAAATATGAAATATATTTCAGATTCAAAAATAATAAGCCTCAAATAGCTATTTTATGACGGGGATCATAAATGAATTGATATTACCGCTTCTTTTGCAAGTAGGATATTATTTTATTTTGTAACTTTAATCTATGAAAACATTGGCATCTCCTCATATTCCGGAAAAAAAATTGAACAGCGGAGAGGGAATTAGAAAAGCAGCAAAATTTTTTGCTGTTGGTTTTTTGGCACTGCTTGCACTTGGTTTTTGTACAACTTCACAGAGGCTGAATGCAGGATAACAATGCAATATTTCTGATAGGAATTTTATGAAAATTAAGTTGAATTATATTTGACTTAGATAAAATTTTTACTATATTTGTGAATCGAAATAATTTTTTTTCATCATTTGTGTTTTTTTAGGCTCCGTTAGGAGCCTTTTTTATGTAATACGTTTTCTGTTGCTGGCCGGCACCCATTTGTCCTTTTTACATTTTCGGCAATTCCCGGCGCTTCCTGTATGTTTTTCCTCTGTATATCCACAAAAGATACATGAATAATATCCTTCTTCTTTAATGTATTTTACAGCATCTTTTAGCGAATCCGGCATAATGGACAGACCATACTTTACTTTTTCATCTTCAAAATAAAAAACACTGATTTCGCCGGAAACTTCTTCAATAGCCTGATCAATCTGGCCAAGCTGTGAGATACCTTTCAATCTGAGTTCCGCAAAAAACTCGTCGCTTCCTAAATTTTCTTTTTTAAAATTATCAATGGAAAATTCACCATTTTCTATAAGGCATATTGACCTCCCTTCCAACAGGGTCTCAAATTTTTGGCTTTTTCCGATAAGATAGGTAACCATGCTGTACATTAAAATAATCAGTACAAAAACAAGTATTGAAGAAATGATTCCTACTTCTCTGTAAAACATAGGGTCTCCTGCTGCAGAACCTAAGCCAATAATCACTACCAGTTCAAAAAGGGAAAGCTGTTTGACTCCCCTCTTTCCAAGCACTCTCAGTCCAATAATGATCGTTAAAAACATAATAATAGTCCTGAGCGCAATTTCCAGCAAGAAAGACCATTCCTCTGTTCCTAAAAGAAGCTCTTTCCAGTCGAATTGTAATAGAAATATGGATAGCATAATGAATAGATTTGCTCTTAAAATTCAAATAATGCGCCAAGCCTACGCCAGATTTCTTACCTGATTTAAAATTGATCCAAAACTTCAGTGATTTGATGATAAATAAGATCCAACTCTTCAGCAGTAATGCAATATGGCGGAACAAGATACATTACATTTCCCAAAGGACGCAGGATAATTCCCCTTTTCAGAAATTCTTTATACAATATTTTACCCATATTGTTAAAATAGGAAGTCTGTTGGCTGCTGATGATTTCCCATGCCAGGATTGTTCCTGTCTGCCGTACTTTCTCAACCTTTGAATGTTGTTCCAATGTTTTCACAAACCCGGAATGTTTTTCAGTAATAACAGCAATACGCTGCAATGTTTCTGGTTTCAACAGAAGTTCCATGCTGGCAATAGCCGCTGTACAGGCTAACGGATTGGCAGTAAAAGAATGTCCGTGAAACAATGTTTTGTATTGATCTTCTGATAAAAAAGCATCAAAAATCTCCTGTGAACAGGTGGTGATACCCATTGGCATCGTACCGCCTGTCAGACCTTTGGAAAAGCACATAATATCGGGCTGTTCAGAAAGATGGTTTGCAGCAAATAATTTTCCCGTTCTTCCGAAACCGGTGAATACCTCATCCTGAATCATCAGAATTTTCTGTTCTCTGCAGAATTTCATTAATTCCGAAAGATCTTCTGCTTTATGCATTAACATTCCTGCAGCACCCTGGACAAGTGGTTCGTAAATGAAACAGGCAATTTCATCTGAAATATTTTTGATGAACGCTTTTAAACTGTCGAGGTTTTGCGAAGTCGGAGCATCTATAAAAACAACTTCAAAAAGCATTTCACCGAAAGGCTTTGTCCAGGCACTTCTTCCGCTGACTGACATTGCTCCGAAAGTGTCTCCATGGTAAGCATTATTCAGAGCCAGAATCTTTGTTTTTTTATGATGTTGATTATAAGCATATTGAATACTCATCTTTAAAGCTACTTCTACTGCTGTAGAACCGTTATCGGAATAAAAAACTTTCTTTTGGTTTTCAGGGAGAAGTTTCAGCAAATTTTCTGAAAGCTGTATGGCAGGTTCATGGGTGAAACCCGCAAAAATAACCTGCTCTAAAGTATGCAGCTGCTCGGAAACTCTTTCTGCAATATAGGGATGAGCATGACCATGAAGAGTAACCCACCACGAAGAAACTGCATCAATATACTGTTTGCCTTGATCATCAAAAAGATAGATACCTTTTCCTCTAACAATCGGAATCATATCATCGGCCGTCTTCATCTGGGTATAAGGATGCCAGTTGACGGCTTTATCGCGTTCAGATAAATTCATAAATTCAATTTAAAAATTAACAAATGACCATTCACCATTTATTTTAACACATTGTTTTCTCTTTCACCATAGGCTTTAATCCTAATGTTTTGAGAAGCTGCATATCTTCTGAAACCCCCGGATTCGGGGTTACCAAAAGAGTTTCTCTTTCTCCGGTAAAAATGGAATTCGCTCCTGCCATAAAACACCAGCCCTGTTCAAAATCAGTCATTTCGATTCTTCCTGCACTAAGGCGAACCATAGAAGAAGGCATGATAATTCTTGCTGTGGCAATCATCCTTACCATTTCCCAGGTATCTGTTTTTTCGTTATTTTCAAGAGGAGTTCCCTTTACTCGTGCCAGTGCGTTGATGGGAACTGATTCCGGATGCTTTGGCATTGTTGCTAAGGTTAAAAGCATAGAAATCCTGTCGCCATGTGTTTCTCCCAATCCGATAATTCCACCTGAACATACCGTAATTCCGGCTTTTCTCACATTATTGATCGTATTGATCCTGTTGTCAAAAGTTCTGGTCGAGATAATTTCCTCGTAATATTGTTCGGAAGTGTCAAGATTGTGGTTATACGCATACAAACCTGCTTCCTGTAAACGGACTGCCTGTTCCTCGGTAAGCATTCCCAGTGTGCAGCATACTTCCATTCCCAGTTCGTTAACGCCTTTTACCATATCAATGACACGGTCAAAGTCCCGGTTATTACGAACTTCTCTCCACGCCGCGGCCATACAGAACCTTGAAGAGCCTCCTTCTTTTGCCTTTTTGGCGTGTTCAATAACGGTTTCTGTCGGTAATAAGGCCTGTACTTTAATATTGGTATGATACCTTGCAGCTTGTCCGCAATAAGAACAGTCTTCAGGGCATCCACCGGTTTTTATGGAAAGTAAAGTAGACATCTGAACTTCTTCAGGATTATGCCATTCGCGATGTACAGTAGCGGCTTTGTAGATAAGCTCAAGAAGCGGGAGATTATAAATTTGTTCTATTTCTTCCCTGGTCCAGTCATTTCTTAAAATTGTGTGTTCTTTCATGATATTTCTAATTGTTTTGCAGCAGTTTCTATATTTTCAATTGTTATTTCTTCTAAATGAGGAATTTTGATGATGGCTGTTTCCAGCTGAATATTTTTAAGAATAATCCTTTCGGTATCCATGGGGAAATTTCCATTTAGAATAATATATTTTAGTTTAATTTTTCTTTGTTCTAAAGTCATGATCGACAGTAAAGTGTGATTAATGCATCCCAGATAATTTTTCACTACCAGCACAGTGGGAATATTCAGCTTTTGAATCAGATCAATGATAAAATGTTCGTCATTTAATGGAACCATGAGACCGCCCGCTCCTTCGACAATTAAATTATTGCTTGTTTCAGGAAGCTTAAAACTGTTCAGATCAATGGTGATTTTTTCTTCTTTTGCCGACTGATGAGGTGATGCAGCCAGTTTGAAACGATATTTTTCGGGGTGGCAAATTGTATATTCACCGATCCAGCTCTTTATTTTCATGCTGTCGGAAAAATCAAGATCACCGGATTGTACGGGTTTCCAATATTCTGCATTAAAATATTTCGTTAAAATTGCAGAACAAACGGTCTTTCCTACTTCCGTGCCGATTCCGGTGATGAATAATAATTGTTGTTCTGAATTTTCGTTTTTTGGAAGTAAAGTTTTATGATCCATAATTTCTTCAGGTAAATTCATTAATAAGTTCTGTAAGCTTTACGATTTCTTCTTCTGTATTAAAGCTATGAAGGCAGATTCTAAGTCTTTCAGCACCTTCTTTTACAGTGGGACTGAAAATGGGATAGGTTAAAAACCCGTTATCGCATAAAGTTTGTGATAACAGTTTTAATTGATGATTATCAGGAATTATGATAGACTGGATCGGACTGTTTTCATCGGAAGGACTCTTTATGTTACCTTTTCGGAAAATGCTGATGTTTTTTTGCAGCTGAGCAGGTGCTGTATTGTTTTCATTCAAAAATTCATATCCTTTGCTAATGCTCATCCATAAGAAATCATGGGAGGCAGTCGTGTAAATAAATGGCGAGGCAAAATTGATGAGGTATGATTTTATTATGTCGTTCGTTAATACTGCGGCTCCGTGTGTTCCCAATGCTTTTCCGTACGTCACTACGGTAGCAAGAACTTTTTCATGAATACTTAAACGGTGAACGAGGCCATATCCGAAAACCCCGAAAGCATGAGCTTCATCCACAATAAGAGCAGCATTATATTTTACGGCAAGATCTGCAATTTCCTTAAGGGGGCAAAAATCTCCGTCCATCGAATACAAACTTTCAACAGCAATATAAACCGTGCCATTCTGCCTTTTCAGTATACTTTCCAGATGTCCGCAGTCGTTATGCCTGAATTTTATTTTTTTAGCATTTGACATTTTGCAGCCATCATGTACTGAACGGTGAATTTTTTCATCCACAATAACCGTATCATGGCGGCCCGGAAGTGAAGCAAATAATGCGAGATTGGCATTGTATCCCGAAGAAAACAGAAGCGCAGCCTCGTATTGATGCTCCTTAGCAATGAATTCCTCCGTTTCTGTAACCACAGAAGTATTTCCGCTGATGAGCCTTGAACCGGTGCTTCCTTTGAGTAATTCAGGGTTTTCCTGAACCGTTTTTAAAAGCAGGTTCAGGAAAGTTTTATTTTTTGCAAATCCAAGATAGTCGTTGGAATAAAAATCCACGCCTTCCTTTCTGTTTCGTAACGTTCTTAAGATTCCCGTTTGTTTTCTTTTTTCTAAAGCTTCCTCCAACGGTAAAAAATGATTACACATGTTCTGTTTTCAAAACTTCCTGGGAAATGCTGTTGATCCACTGTTGGTATAGATCGTTTTCTATCTTTAAAATATGTTCCGCATGAATTTTCCATTGCGCGCAAAACCCATCAAGCTGACTGATCATTTCTTCCAGATGGCCTTCTTCTTCAAGAATAATGGATTTAACCATAATCTTTGAGCTATATTTCGTAAGGATTTCCTGGTAAACCGGATATAATTCATCTGCACGAACTTCAATTGCATACGTTACAAAAAGATAAGCGGCATATTTTAAATGTTCTTTTGTTAAAGTAAAATGCTGTTGCAGATATTTACAAGTTTTAATATCTAAATGATGAAGATAATGTCTGGTAGAAGCAGATGCAAGTAAATATTCTTTTTTGTAATTTTCACAAAATGATGAAGTAATTTTAGTGATCTGTTTTTTTAGATAATACGCATGGCGGTGTTCTTCTGCAGCATGTTTCAGCTGAATAAGATTTACTTCAGAAGGATGTTCGCTGGCAGAAATTTTTCTGGCTCCCGCATTTTCCATATACGATAAGGTATTGAGCCATTTAGCATGGTATTTATCATTATTAACAATTCTTTCTAAAAGATTATAAAGCGTCATTTTATTGTTTTGCTTCAAAAGTAGTATATTGCCGGATGGTTATATGGTACCAGTTTTAAGATAATGAGTAGTCCGGTTTTAATTCCTTATCAAAGTTTCATAGCAATAAACAGATCATCTGATGTTTCTGTTTATATTCAGATTTCCAATCAGCTGATCAATGCTATCCAGCGGGGATTTCTTCCATACGGGACAAAGCTTCCCGGAACAAGAAAACTCAGTTCATTTCTTGAAGTTCATCGCAATACAATTGTTTCCGTATATGAAGAATTACTCGCTCAGGGTTGGATAGAAATTTTCCCTAATAAAGGAACCTTTGTCATTGGACAAGAAAAGAATGCAACAACCGTACAGACCTTCAAACAAAATAACCTTGAAAATTATCCTAAACAAACCGGATTCTCTTTTAAAACTTCCAATATTCTGGATAATCCTTTTGAACATTCTGAATGCGACTATATTTTTAATGATGGAATTCCTGATATCCGACTTACGCAGGTAGATCAGTATTCCGGGATTTACAGTTCTATTTTAAAGAGAAAAGCACACAAGATCGGACAATACAATTCTGATGGAAGTGAATTTTTTAAACAACATCTTTCGCAATATTTAAATTTATCAAGAGGATTGGCAATCTCAAAAAATAATCTCCTTATTACAAGAAGCACCGAAATGAGCATGTATATTGTTTCCGAGATACTATTGTCTCAGGGAGATACGGTTTTGGTGGGGGAACTGAGCTACTTCTCTGTCAATATGATCTTTCAACGGACCGGCGTTAATATCCGGACAGTTTCTATTGATGAAGAGGGAATCAATGTGGAAGAAGTCCGGAAGATTTGTGAAAAACAAAAAATCAGGATGTTGTATCTCACGCCTCATCACCATTATCCTACTACGGTTACATTGAGTGCCAAACGAAGGCTTGAGCTTTTAAATCTTTCTCAGGAGTACGGTTTCATAATCCTGGAAGATGATTATGATTATGATTTTCATTATGATAAAAGTCCTATTCTTCCGTTGGCAAGTGCAGACACAAAAGGAATGGTAATTTACATTGGTTCCTTTGGAAAGCTGCTGGCTCCGGGATTTCGGACAGGTTTTATTGTAGCTCCGGAAAATGTGATGACCGAAATGAGAAAATATCTCGGTATCATCGACAGGCAGGGTGATATTCTGATGGAACATGTTCTTGGGGAAATGATTGCCGAAGGAGAAATTAACCGTTATCTCAAAAAGTCCTTGAAAATCTATAAAGAACGGAGGGATCATTTTGCTGCCTTGCTTAAACATCATCTGGATGACTTTATCGATTTTAAAATTCCTTCAGGCGGACTGGCTTTCTGGGCAGAATGGAAAAACCCGCTAAATCTCATGCTGCTCTCAAAAAAATGTGCCCAAAATAATCTGTTTATTCCTAAAACCCTGCTTTATCAGAACCGCAATCTCACGGCGATGCGTCTCGGTTTCGGAAATTTCAGTAATAATGAGATGGAAAAAGCGGTTGAAATTCTTTCAGTGAATGCAAAAAGTATGTTAATAGAAGATAAAAGTAAGTACATCTGATTTTGGTTGGATTTTTGAATACAGGTTTCTAAATCTTTACACCATTGAAATTAATTACATTTACAAACAAAGGGATTTATTGTCCGCAGGGTAAATTCTATATTGATCCGTGGAGACCTGTTGATCTTGCGGTAATCACACACGGACATGCAGACCACGCAAGATGGGGAATGAAAAAATACCTTTGTCATCACTTCACAAAGCCGATTTTATATAAAAGAATCAGTGAAGATATAGAATGCCAGAGTGTGGAATATGGTGAAGTGATCAATATCAATGGCGTAAATGTCTCTCTTCATCCTGCCGGTCATATCATCGGTTCCGCACAGATCAGACTGGAATATAAAGGATACGTAAGTGTGGTTTCGGGAGATTATAAAGTTCAGGATGACGGATTGAGTACGCCTTTTGAATTGGTACGGTGTAATGAATTTGTTACCGAAAGTACTTTCGGGCTTCCCATTTATAATTGGCTGGAGATAGATGATCTGAATAAAAAGCTTCAAAACTGGGTTCTCAGGAATAAAGAAAATCAGAAAACTTCCGTATTTATCGGCTATTCTTTGGGTAAAGCCCAGCGAATTATGAAAGCGGTTGAAGGACTGGGAAAAATACATGTTCATTATTCCATAGGAAAATTGAATGAAGCTTTTGAAACCGTAGGAATTGATCTTCCTGATTATGAAATTCCGGATTTCAGGGAAAGTGTAAAGCATCTTCAGGATGAAATCGTCATTGTACCGCCTGCTTTATTGGATTCGAATGTCATTAAAAAAATTCCGAATGCGGCAACAGCAATCTGTTCCGGATGGATGCAGGTGCGCGGAGCCAGAAGATGGCGAAGTGCGGATGCAGGCTTTGCAATGAGTGATCACGCCGACTGGAAAGGACTTTTGCAGGCTATAAAAGCTACCGAAGCTGAACTTGTACACGTGACACACGGGCAAACCGAAGTCTTTTCCAAATATCTTAATGAAATCGGAATTAAATCGGATGTCGTAGAAACATTATACGGAGATGATGATGAGGAAGAAAAAGAAAAAGAAGTCATAGAAAATTAAACCTTCAAGGTTTGTTACAATAAATAAAAAATGAAACATTTCGCAGAGCTTATTAACGCCTTGGAAAGCACCAATAAAACCAATGCAAAAATTGATGCCATCATTGATTATCTGGAACGTGCGCCTGATGAAGATAAAGTTTGGTTTATAGCCCTGTTTACTGGTAAAAGACCAAAGCGGAATGTCAACACAAATTATATGAAAGAATGGGCACTGGAAATTACCCGGCTGCCATTCTGGCTTTTTCAGGAAAGTTACTCTTCTGTGGGAGATCTGGGGGAAACAATTTCATTGATTCTGCCTCCGCCGGAGGAAAAAATAGACCGCTCGTTATCCGATTGGATGAATGAAATTATTAATCTGAAAAATAAAACCGATCAGGAAAAAAAACAATTTGTTCTCAACTCATGGAACGGACTTGACTATACAGAACGTCTGATCTTTAATAAATTATTAGGCGGAAGCTTCCGGATTGGAGTTTCCGATAAAACTTTAATCAATGCTTTAACGAAATTTTCCCACCAGGAATCAAGTACGTTAATGCACAGCCTGATGGGAAAATGGCAGCCTGATGAGGTTTCCTTCCGCGAGTTGATTTCCGCAGAAAATATCAATCCCGATAATTCCAAGCCTTATCCTTTCTGTCTTGCCTATCCGTTAGAGAAAGATCTGGAAGAATTGGGAAAACCTGATGAATGGCTTATTGAATACAAATGGGACGGAATCCGCGGACAGATCATTCGCAGAAATGATGAAGTGTTTATCTGGTCCAGAGGTGAAGAACTGGTTACCGAGCAGTTTCCGGAAATAAAAGAAGTTGTTCAGAATATGAAAGGCGATTTTGTTATAGATGGAGAAATACTTGCAGTGAAAGATGATAAAGTTTTAAATTTTAATGAGTTGCAGAAAAGGCTAAATAGAAAAACTTTAACTAAAAAAATGCTTTCCGAAGTCCCGATTCAGGTATTTGCGTACGATCTTCTGGAGCTTGAAAATAATGATCTTCGTGAAAAGCCAATCTCTGCAAGAAGAGCTATGCTGGAAGAATTATTGCTGAATGAAAATCCGGAACCTATTAAAATTTCAGAAGTTATAGAATTCGAAAACTGGGATGAATTAAATAATATTCGTGAAAATTCAAGGGATATCAACAGTGAGGGTTTAATGCTGAAACAGAAAAATTCACTATATCATTCCGGCAGGAAAAAAGGCGACTGGTGGAAATGGAAAATCAGTCCGCTCACGATTGATGCTGTTTTAATTTATGCCCAGAAAGGAAGTGGGAGAAGAAGCGCTTATTACACTGATTATACTTTCGCTGTAAAAAATGAAGATAAACTGGTGACTATTGCGAAAGCCTATTCAGGTCTTACGGATAAAGAAATTATGGAAGTCAGCAAGTTTGTCAATAAAAATGCCATTGAGAAATTCGGACCGGTACGAACAGTAAAACCTGAACTTGTTTTTGAAATTGCTTTTGAAGGAATCGGGTTCAGCAATCGACATAAAAGTGGTGTTGCATTACGATTTCCAAGAATTTTAAGATGGAGAAAAGATAAAAAGGTGGATGAAATTGATGACCTTGAGGAAATTAAGAAACTGATACAGTAATTGTGATTTTATTCTTTCATTCTCTTCTTTAAATCCATATCCGCGCCTAGAATTCTTTCAATTTCAATCTCTGTTGCGTTTAAAATTCTATAAAAAATGATATGCTTATTTGCTGTAAATCCGTAAATATCAAATTTGATTTCTGTATAATTTTTTCCGATGTATGGGTTTTCGCATAATAGTTGAAAATAGTTGATCAATTCTTCATAATATAAATCAGCTTGCTTTTCAGACCAGAATTCATACGTGTACTCATATATTTTTGTAATATCTTCTACTGCTTTACGAGTTAAAAAATAGTTACCCATTTTTTTTCAGATTGAATTTCATTAATTCTAAATGTTTCTCAGGATTAAAATCATGAGCAATCCCACTGCTTATACCTTCCTCAATCGCATTTTTAAGCATCTGTATTTTATTTTCCTCCTGTTCCAAAAGCCTTAATCCCGCTCTTATTACTTCACTGGCATTCTTAAATCTGCCTTCGGAAACTTTAGAATCAACAAAATCTTCAAAATAATCTCCTAGAGAGACTGATGTATTTCTTCCCATTTTTTTATTTTAATTGAATAAAGTTACCAATTTTTGGTAATTCGACAAATTTTAAGATAAATATTTTTCATTAAATTGATGGAATAATTATTGGAATATATTTAAAATAATTACTATTAAAACTTTTGCCTTAATAAATAACAGTTAATTGACAACATTCGAAAATACCAACGGCTTCAAAGTTATTCAGCAATGGATGGCTGATAAAAACATTTCCCCTTTCAGGTTTCAGATTGAAACCTGGAAAAAATTCGGAAATGGGTACAGCGGAATGGTTGTCGCACCAACAGGTTTCGGAAAAACCTATTCGGTGTTTTTAGCATTAATTTCAGACTTTCTCAATCGGCCTGAAAAATATGGAAAAGGCCTGAAAATGATCTGGATCACGCCTCTTCGCTCACTTTCTAAAGATATTGCCAAAGCGATGCAGGAAGCTATTGAGGAAATCGGATTAGATTGGACAGTAGGTGTCAGAAACGGAGATACAGATCCGAAAATTCGTCAGCAGCAGGTTAAAAATATGCCTGAAATTCTGGTTGCAACACCCGAAAGCCTTCATTTGCTTCTCGGACAAAAGAAACATCAGCGGTTTTTTCAGGATTTACAGACCATCGTGATTGATGAATGGCATGAACTCCTCGGTTCCAAGCGCGGCGTAATGGTTGAGCTCGGAATATCACAGCTCAGAAAATATGTTCCGAAAATCAAAATCTGGGGAATAACCGCTACCATCGGTAATCTCGATGAAGCCATGGAAGTCCTGATTCCTTATCATATTAAAAAAACAAAAATTACAGCCAAAGAGAAAAAGAAGATCGATATTCTCTCCGTATTCCCGGATGAAGTGGAGATTCTTCCGTGGGCTGGACATCTCGGGCATAAACTTGCAGATAAGGTGGTTCCGATTATCCTGAATTCCAATTCAACGATTGTTTTTACCAACACCAGAAGCCAAAGCGAAATGTGGTATCAGCTTTTGCTGGATGCGTATCCTGATTTTGCCGGGCAGATTGCCATCCATCACAGTTCAATCGATGCTCATCTGAGAATCTGGATTGAAGAAAACCTCAGTAACGGAAAACTGAAAGCGGTGGTATCCACCTCATCTTTAGATCTAGGAATCGATTTTAAACCGGTAGATACGGTTATCCAGATTGGTTCTGCAAAAGGAGTTGCAAGATTTCTGCAGCGTGCCGGACGAAGCGGCCACTCCCCTTTCGAAACTTCCAAAATCTATTGCGTTCCGACCCATTCTTTAGAACTAATTGAGGTTTCGGCATTGAAAGAAGCTGTAAAAAATAACGTAATTGAGCCTCGTGATCCTCAGGTTCTGTGTTTTGATGTATTGGTACAATTCCTGATGACGCTGGCGATTGGTGACGGATTTTATCCACAGGATATATATCCGCAGATCAAAGAAACTTTTGCATTTCAGCAAATGACGGATGAGGAATGGAAAAATATTCTCGATTTTTTAACCATCGGCGGAAAAGCATTGAAAAGTTATGAAGAGTTTCATAAAGTAGTTATTGATGAAACAGGTTTGTATAAAGTAACTTCACGAAGAATTTCCATGCTTCACCGGATGAATATGGGCGTCATCGTAAGTGATGCTATGCTGAAAGTAAAATTTATTTCCGGCGGTTATATCGGTATGGTGGAAGAATATTTTATCTCAAGGTTAAAAAAAGAAGATAAATTCATTCTTGCCGGGCGCGTTTTGGAAGTTGCTATGATCAAAGACATGACGGTTTTCGTACGGGCTTCCAAAGGAAAGGCTTTTGCACCGAGTTATCTGGGCGGAAGATTGCCTTTAAGTTCCAATCTCGGACAGTTTTTAAGAGAAAAGCTTTCGGGTGCGCTTAATCCTAAATCTTCTGAAAAAGAATTGAAATTTCTTCATCCCCTTCTGGCTAACCAGGAAGAACGTTCTCATATTCCGGAGGAGAATGAATTTTTGGTGGAGTTAATTAAAAACCGTGAAGGTTATCATTTGTTTATGTATCCTTTTGAAGGAAGGCTTGTTCATGAAGTAATGGCTGCACTCATTGCGTACCGTATTTCAAAACTGGCGCCGATTTCATTTTCCATGGCGATGAATGATTATGGTTTTGAATTATTCAGTGATAAAGAAATTCCGTTGAATGAAGATAATTTAGAGCAAATTCTAACCCGTGATAATTTAATGACGGATGTTATTTCTAGTATCAATGCTGCAGAAATGGCTAGACGTAAATTTCGGGATATTGCGGTAATTTCGGGAATGGTCATTCAGAATTTCCCGGGACAGCAGCGTTCGAATAAATCGTTGCAAAGTTCCGCAGGTCTCATTTTTAAAGTGCTGGAAGATTACGATCCTGACCATTTCCTTGTAAGACAGGCCTATACGGAAGTGTTTAATATGCAACTTCAGGAACAGAGGCTTGTAGAAGCATTTAAAAGAATTGAAAAATCAAAAGTTATCCTGAAATTTGCCAATTCTTTTACCCCGCTGAGTTTCCCGATAAAAGTAGACAGTCTCCGTCAGACGCTTTCCAGTGAAGATTTAGATTCCAGAATCAAAAGGTTGGTAGATCAGGCAAAAAAAATCAGGTAATTATCCTATTCTTTTGCCGAGAATGACTAGTGTTCTTTCTACATTATCCAATACCGCTACATCAGGGAAAGTTCCCCAATCTTCAAAACCGAAATGTCTGAAAAGCTTAAGGCTGGGTTCGTTGTGAAGAAAAATAAATCCCAATAAAGTCTTTACCCCGAAGTTTCCGGCATTATCAATACAATATTGCAGAACTTTTTTACCGAATCCTTTTCCGCGACAGTTTTCATCCATATAAATGCTGACTTCCACCGTTCCGTTATAAGCCGGTCTTCCGTAAAATGAAGAAAAACTTACCCAACCTAAAATATTTTTTGCTATATCTTCAATCATCCAGAGCGGCCGGGTTTCAGGATTGTGCTCATAAAACCAATGTATTCTGCTTTCTACAGAAATATTTTCGGTATCGGCAGTCACCATTCGGGAAGGAATGGTAGAATTGTAGATTTCTACAATTTTCGGTAAATCTTCAAGGGTAGCATTTCTAAAGGTTAATTCTTCCATAGGACGGCAACATTTATCTGCAAATATACATGAAGATTTTTCTTTTTATATGATTATTCTTCGGCGTCGGGATCTTTCAGTTCTTTAAGGCTTCGGTTTAAGCTTCTGACGCTGATTCCCAGATAGGCTGCCATATCTTCCTTTGAAAGCTCCATTTCTTTAGATTTTAATTCCAGAAACTGATTAAGTGTATGTTCCGTTGTATGAAGCTGCTGATACGATGCCCTGCTTGAAGTATTAACGATACGCTCCGCAAAAACATCCAGCAGAAAATTATTAAGACCCAAATCATTTTTAAGCAGATCTTTAAAATACGGGATCGACATTGCATACACGGTAACTTCCGTTATCGCTTCAATGGAGCAAAGACAAGGAACATTTTTAATGACTTCAATTTCCCCGATAATTTCTCCCTTACCCAAAAATTCAACAATATACTCTTTGTCATTTTCCTCTATAAAATAGCACTTGGTAATGCCGTTTCTGATAAGCATTATTTTTGTGGAAGTTTCATTCTGCGTAAGTAATCTTTCTCCTTTGGCGTAAGATTTTATAATAATATTTTCCTTTTCCGGCTGCTTCTGATAAAGCGTTTCCAGATAATCTAAAAATGGTTGATTCGTTCTCAGCATGATAATCCGGGACAAATGTCCTTTTTTGGTTGATATTTATTTCTGAATTTTGGAGCGGAAAATTACAAAATCTAATTTTAACGTATTATGAATTCTGTCCATACGATTGCTTTTGATGCTGATGATACCCTGTGGGTAAATGAAACGTATTTCCATGAAGCCGAAATGGCCTTTTGTGAACTTTTTAAAGATGAATTGCCATATAAAAATGTTTCAGAAGAATTATTTGCTACTGAAATGAAGAATCTTCATCTCTATGGTTATGGGGTAAAAGGTTTTATGCTGTGTATGATGGAAACGGCAGGAAAACTCTCGAATGAAATAAGTTACAGAGCATTAGCTGAGAAAATCATTGAAATAGGACACGATCTTTTACAGAAGCCTGTTGAACTTCTGGACGGCGTTGCCGAAACATTAGACCAATTAAAAGAGCGGTATCGATTGGTAGTTGCTACAAAAGGTGATCTCCTGGACCAGGAACGAAAACTTAGAAAATCCGGGTTGCAGGAATGTTTTCATCATATTGAAATTATGAGTGATAAAAAAACGAACGATTATCAGAAACTGATCAGGCATCTGGATTGTAAGCCCGAACATTTTCTGATGGTAGGAAATTCAATAAAATCTGATATTCTGCCTGTATTGAAAATAGGTGGCTACGCAGCTCACATTCCTTATCATCTTACCTGGGCCCACGAACATCAAGATCAAAAACCGGAATCTGAATTTTTTATGGAGTTTAAAAATATTCGTGAGATTTTGAATTATTTTTAAATTAAACTTTGTAATATAACCACAAAAGATGCAAAAGCTATTTCATAGATGCTCTTTATTAATAAAGTTTTCAAAAGAATAAAAAATCAAAGATTTTTAAGCTTATGCACTCTTTTTAACATTTGTACTGATAAGCTTTGAATATAGTATTAAAACTTTTGTTCCTTTTGCAGTTAAAATAAATAAAATATCCCTAAAACCGAAAACTTTAGGGACATTATATTTATATAAAAACTTTTAAAAATTATTTTTTCAAGCATTTCTCCAGAAACTGATCCTGCTCCCAAAGCAAATGCAGAATGTTTTCTTTCGCAACATATCCGTGAGCTTCCTTAGGTAAAAGAACCATTTTCACAGGAGCTCCAAGATTTTTCAATGCCTGGAAATACCGTTCTGTCTGAAGGGTAAATGTCCCCGGATTATTATCGGCATCACCGTGAACCAGCAATAGCGGTGTTTTCATTTTGTCCGCATTCATAAATGGTGACATCGTATTATAAATTTCCGGAACATCCCAGTAATTTCTCTGCTCGCTCTGAAATCCGAAAGGGGTCAATGTACGGTTATAGGCACCACTTCTTGCAATTCCGCAGGCAAAAAGATTGGAATGTGTCAAAAGATTGGCCGTCATGAAGGCACCGTAAGAATGTCCTCCCACGGCAACTTTTTTACGGTCGATGTATCCGAGCTGATCAACAGCATTAATGGCTGCTTCAGCATTGGCAACCAATTGCGGGATGAAGGTATCATTCGGTTCTGTTTTTCCTTCTCCGATGATCGGGAATGCGGCGTCATCCAAAACAGCGTAGCCTTTGGTCGTCCAATACACAAACGATCCGTAATACGGGAAAGTGAAATCATTCGGATTTTGGGTATTCTGGCCTGCGGTATTTTTGTCTTTATATTCCGTAGGATAAGCCCAGATCAGTAAAGGTAGTTTTTCGGTCTTTGCCTTTCTGTCATAACCTGCAGGAAGATAAAGGGTTCCTGTTAATGTTACTCCATCATTTCTTTTGTAGGTAATAACTTCCTTATAAACGTCTTTGATGCTTTCAAACGGATTGGCAAACTGGGTTACCGGTTCCGACTTATTGGATTTAATATTTTTTTTATAATAATTCGGATATTGGCTTGACGACTGTTGGGTCGTTAAAATTTCCCCTTTTGAAGGATTCAGAATATCGATGATTTCTTCTTTTGCATTTTTAAGATTGGAGGTGTAAAGTCTCTTCTTTTTTAAAGTCTTCATATCCATCTCATCCAGAAACGGGTGCTGTCCGTCTTTGGTAAACCCGGCACCAATAAGGTAGGACTTCCCTCCTTTCATATCAACCACATATCTGCCGTATTGGTTTTTGGTGGTGTTAAAATTTCCGGGATCATTATATACATCCTGGTAATTTCTGTCGTCGATTACTTTAGATTCTCCGTTATTAAGGTCAATTAGATAAGATTTAGTATTTCGGGTATCATACCAGCCTTCTGAAACAATAGCATAATGGTCGTTTGTCCAGCTGGTTCCTTCATATCTTTGTTTTGTTTTGAAGAATGATTTCGGGGCATTGCTGAAAGGAGCTTCCCAGGTAAAAATTTCATCCCTGAAATCTGCTGTCTTAGACTGGTCCCCACCGTCCAGGGCTTCAGCGTAAACCAATGTTGCAGGCATATCGCTTCTCCATCCCATATCTCTTTTTCCCATTCTTACCGACGAAAAGCCTTTCGGCATAATTTCATTCAAAGGAATTTCATTAACTACTTTTACAACATTTCCGTTGGTATCGTAAACTGTTGTTGTCATCGGAAAACGGCTTAAAGGAACAATATAAGAAAATGGTTTTTTTATGGTTGTGGCCATCAGGTAATTTCCGTCCGGAGAATAGCTCAGGCCGGTGTACAGATCCTGATCCTTAATTTTCTTAAGATTTCCCTGAAGATCTGCATTATAGATTTCAGAAGCGGTAAGAATTTCAAAATTCTTTTCATCCTGAGGGTTTTTAAGCAAATCCTGATAGGTTCTGTTTTGTGAGACCTTGCCATCTGATGTAGAAACAATAGGCCCTGTCGGGAGATCTTTACTGGAATCAATCAGTGCTGGTCTGTTCTGAGGAAGAACTTTTAGCAATAAATTTTTTGAATCTTTATTCCAGGTATAAGGGCTTCCCAGATTGGCGTTCAGGTTATCTGAAGTAATTTTTCTTGCCGTTGCAGTTTCAAGATCGACGATCCAGAGCTCAACTCCTTTACTGGTAGTATTTGTAAAGGCAAAAGACTTCTCGTCCGGGGAAAATGAAGTGTACGCAATTTTGGGATTCTGGGGTAAGTTTTTAACCTGAACTTCCGTTTTATCATTCAGCTTTCTTACTTTCAGGTTATTGATGTAGGTAACCGAACTTGAAATATTTGTTACAGGATTTATTCTTAATCCACCAAGTTTCATTTCCTGCTGGTTCAGGTCTTCAAGGGTTTTATAAGTCGGACGGTAGCTGAAAACAATCCAGTCTTTTTTGCTGTTCATTAAGACACTCGGAGGTCTTTCATAGTCTGCCAGCTTTAAGATTTCGGCAGATGGCTTTTGGTAACTGATGTTTTCCTGCGCCTGATAAAAATTAAGAAACGCAAGAAGGCAGATGGTTAACTTTATCTTCATTAATTCTCTTTTTGACTAATTTAATGAATTTTATGTTAACCTGAGTCTCTTTCCGTTTATTGAAACGAAATAAAAAAAGCAGCAAAAAAATTGCTGCCTGTATTGTGATTACCACTCGGTGGCTCTTTTTCTTTTTTCGATCATATGATCTACAGAGAATTTTCCGGGGCCGAAAGCAATGAGCAAAAGATATACTGAAAGATAAATAAGACTCATTTCCCGTTTTTCAAAAGGATCTGCTCCATGAACCACAAATGCTGCGATGATCATCGTAAATATTAAAAATCCCAAGGCAACTCTTGTAAATAATCCTAAAATAAGAAGTATGGAACATGCAAATTCTGCGAAAACAGTAAGAACTAAAGATACGGTTGGTCCCATTCCCAGAAAATCGAAGAATTCAATCTTTCCGCCATCCAGAAGCATCTGAAGCTTGGGAAATCCATGAGACAGCATCGCGAAACCGATAAAAACTCTCACTACCAATAAAATAATATCTTTAAAAACTGTATTAGAATTTGTCGGGTTCAAATAGTTCATTAAGTTAAAATTTAATTAAAGATAACGAAAAATCTTCTTATATAACGGCTTTTCAGCAGTTTTTAGTCTATCGGTACCCGAAGTTTTTCAGATCTCTGTCGTTTTTTCTCCAGTCTTTTTTCACCTTTACAAAAAGATTCAGATGGATTTTTTTATTGAAAAATTTCTCCAGATCCAGCCTGGATTCCGTTCCGACTTTTTTAATAGCTTCTCCTTTATGTCCAATTACGATGCCTTTCTGGGTATCCCGTTCTACATAAATAATAGAATCGATGAAGATAATTCCTTCTTTTTCCTTGAACTGCTCCGTTACCACTTCTACCGAGTAGGGAATTTCTTTATCGTAGTTCAGTAATATCTTTTCACGGATAGCTTCATTGACGAAGAACCTTTCCGGTTTGTCGGTATACTGATCTTTATCATAATATGGCGGGTTTTCCGGAAGCAGTGATTTCAGTTTCGGTAAAATAATATCGGTGTTAAAAGCATTCAGTGCGGAAATCGGCAGAATCTCGGCTTTAGGAATTCGTTCATGCCAGGTTTCAACAAGCTTTTCGAGACCTTCCTGATTAGTCTGATCCACTTTATTCAACAATAGAAGAACCGGTACGGGGATTTTATTCAGCTTATCAATTAAAAACTCCGAAGGCTCGGCTTTATCGGTAACATCTACAATAAAAAGGAAAACGTCTGCATCCTGAAGTGAATCTTTTACAAAATCCATCATTTTTTCCTGCAAACCATATTTCGGATCCAGAACTCCGGGAGTATCTGAAAATACGATCTGCAAATCTTCTTCATTATAAATTCCAAAAATTCTGTGGCGTGTGGTCTGTGCTTTCTGGGTAACAATGGCCAGCTTCTCGCCCATCAACTGATTGAGTAAGGTTGATTTTCCGGCATTCGGTTTCCCGACGATATTTACAAATCCTGCTTTGTGCATAAAAATTATATTGAACTGCAAAGTTAATAAAACAAATCTGGTCTTTCGGCCTATTCTCAGGATTTAAAATGATAAGCCCCCGAAAATACTTTAATTCCGGGGGCTTTTTCAATTAAATATATACTTTTATCTGTTGTTGATATCCACTCTTACCGGCATTACATAGGTAGAAGCGATCATATTTTCGTTTAATTTTCTGCTGTCTATTCTGTATTGCAGCTTGCTCAATACGTTTTCGATTTCTCTGCTTACGTTTTTGCAGTCGCCTTTGGAGTGAACATTCACAATTTTTCCGTTTTCGGCGATGTCAAATTTCACTTCAGAATTTACAATTCCCTGTTTGTAATCGGAATTGGTAAAATCGAAATTATCCATCAGAAGATTTCTTATTTCGCTGAATGCATCGGCTTTATTCAACTGTACTTCCTGAATGGTGTTATTATTGGTTGCCTGCGCTTTTGCCGTATTCATTAAGGTTACCAATCCACAAACTAAAAAAGAAGCGATTACTATCTGAATTTTATTTTTCATAACTCGTTGGTTTTAAGGGTTGTTTTAAATTTTCTACTAACTCTTTACCAAAGATATATAAAAAAATTCATATTAATTTTACATACAGTTAACATTAAGTTAACATTGGAAATTAATTGATTGATTATCAGTATTTTAAATTTTTAAAATAATTGAAAATTTAATATTGGGAGTTAATTTCGAGATGAAAAAATTTAAAAACTATTAAGTTTTAGGGGTAAAGTTTGTCAAAGTTAAAATCTTTGACATAGTGTTACCTATGGTTTTTCTGTAAAAACTTATTGTAGCTTTTCGTCGATTTTACGACCAATTTCCAGATGATTGTTAAGCTGAATTATTAATTGGGATTTTTCCTTATTACAAAATACCAGAAAATAAATATGGAAAAGACAGAAAGTAATATATTTTCAATCTGAAAAAAACCGAAAATATTTGTGAAGATTAATCTATTGATCCAATAGCATAGAAAAATCTGAAAGGATACCAAAAGCAACAACAGCCATACTTTTTTTAATATAAGCTTTAAATATTTAAAAATATAAGCACTTATTAAAGATAGCAATAGAAAATATATGGGCCACCAAACTGAAATTCTCAATATGCCATAACCAAATGCACCTTCAGTTTCCAGTTTTGTGTACGTAAAATCATCAAATCGGGAACCAGAATAAGATGGCATCATAAACTCTTTTACAATAAAAAAGGTATTGAGCATTATCAGAAAAATAAAGTTGGAAATAATTAGTTTTTTCATGGTATTAGATTGTTATAAAAATAAAAAAAGGAATCTGCATTCACAAATTCCTTTATAATTAAGTTAATATTTCCCTATTCTAACTCCCTCTTCAAAAACTTCCCTGTCAGACTCTTCTTCGACTTCACGATTTCCTCGGGTGTTCCCTGGGCAACGATCTGTCCGCCGTGCTTTCCGCCTTCTGGGCCGACATCGATGATGTGGTCTGCCATTTTGATGACATCCATATTGTGTTCAATAATGATGAAGGAATTTCCTAATTCCACCAGCTGATTAATCGCATCCATCAGGATTTTTACGTCTTCAAAATGAAGTCCGGTGGTTGGTTCATCCAGAATGTATAACGTATTTCCGGTTTGCCTTTTGGCAAGTTCCGTAGCTAATTTAATACGCTGTGCCTCTCCTCCACTTAACGTCGTTGACTGCTGTCCTAATGTGATATACCCCAAACCAACATCATGCAACGTTTTCACTTTAGCAAAAATTTTAGGAATCGGCTGGAAAAATTCCACTGCTTCGTCAATCGTCATATCCAGTACATCGGAAATCGATTTTCCTTTGTAACGAACCTCTAAAGTTTCCCTGTTAAAACGCTTTCCGTTGCAGGTTTCGCAGTGAACGTAGACATCCGGTAAGAAGTTCATTTCAATTACTTTTAATCCGCCTCCCTGACAGGTTTCACATCTTCCTCCCTTCACATTGAAAGAGAATCTTCCGGGTTTGTAACCACGGATTTTACTTTCCGGTAATTCTGCAAAAAGATTTCGGATGTCCGTAAACATTCCGGTGTAAGTTGCAGGATTGGAACGTGGTGTCCTTCCGATCGGGGTCTGGTCTACATCCACGATTTTATCGATATTCTCAAGACCTTCAATTTTTTTGTAAGGCAAAGGTTCCTGTACGGCTCTGTAAAAATGCCTGTTCAAAATCGGGTATAAAGTTCCGTTGATCAGGGAAGATTTTCCGCTTCCTGAAATCCCTGTAACGACCACCAGTTTTCCCAGAGGGATATCAAGCGTTACGTTTTTAAGGTTGTTTCCGGTAGCGCCTTTTAGCACAATATTTTTGCCATTTCCTTTACGTCTTTCCGCGGGAATTTCAATCTTTCTTTTCCCATTAATGTATTGAGCGGTAATTGTATCCGCTTTCAACAGATCTTTGGGTTTTCCCTGCCAGAGAATTTCTCCTCCGAATTTTCCGGCTCTCGGGCCGATATCCAGTACCTCATCGGCTTCCAGGATCATATCTTTGTCGTGCTCCACAACCAATACGGAATTTCCGATATCACGAAGGTTTTTCAGGGAATTGATTAATCGTTCGTTGTCTCTCTGGTGGAGTCCGATACTCGGCTCATCCAGAATATAAAGAACATTCACCAGCTGCGATCCGATCTGTGTTGCCAGACGAATCCTCTGGGATTCTCCTCCGGAAAGTGTTCTGGAACTTCTGCTTAAGCTTAAATAATCCAACCCGACATCCAGCAGAAACTGAAGTCTTGTTTCGATCTCTTTTAATATTTCGTGGGCAATAATTGCATTTTTTTCGGAAAATTTATCTTTAACATCGGCCAGCCATTCTTTTAGATCAATAAGGCTTAAGGCATTAACTTCAGCAATGTTTTTTCCGTCAATCTTAAAACTGAGGCTTGAAGGCTGAAGGCGTGTTCCTTTACATTCCGGACAGGTTTCTTCTGTTGTAAAATGTCTTTCGAGAAGTATCGCTTCGTAGGATTCCCTGTCTTCGATGATTTCTTCCATAAAGGCAATAAGACCATCAAAGCTTATTTTGATTTTTTTAGTAATTCCTGCGTATTTCAGGTCTTTGTTGAACTCTTTATGACAGCCGTTATACATATAATCCAATGCTTCTGCCGGAATGTCTTTCATGGGAGTGGTCATTCCCAAGCCAAAAATTTCAAGAATATTTTTGATCTGGGAAAGAATCCATTTATTGGATTTAAGATCTTCCAAAGGCAGTAAACCTCCCTGGTTGATTGATAATTTAGGATTTTCAATAAAATAATCAGTGTTGATTTTTTTAATGGTTCCCAGTCCTTTACAGGTTGGACAGCTTCCTTTCGGCGAGTTGAACGAAAAGGTATTCGGTTCCGGTAAAGCGAGTGAATGACCGGTTTCGGCATCCATTAAATTTTTAGAGAAATACTCAATATCGGTGCTTCCCAGCTTTTGGATTCCGATAAGGCCTTCTCCCATTTCCATTGCCGTACGCAGTGATTTTTCCATTCTGTTTTCCGATGCACTTTCCCCGATAATCCAGCGGTCGATCACAATATCGATATCATGGGTTTTGTAACGGTCAAGTTTTAAGTCATATTCAATGTCCTGCAATTCACCGTCAATTCTTGCCTGTCCGTATCCTTTTTTTGCCATCTGTACGAAAAGCTCGTGATAATGCCCTTTTCTGGCTCTTACGACAGGAGCCATCAGCATGATCTTTTCACCTTTATAATTTTCTTTGATGGTTTCAAGAATCTGCTCTTCGGTGTAGCTTACCAGCTTTTTTCCGGTGGTTTGTGAGTAGGCATCCGAAACTCTTGCAAAAAGAAGACGCAGGAAATCATACAATTCCGTTACGGTTCCTACGGTTGAACGCGGGTTTTTGTTCGTAGTTTTCTGTTCGATGGCAATTACAGGAGATAGTCCTTCAATTTTGTCAACATCAGGACGTTCGAGTCCGCCGAGAAATTGTCTTGCGTAGGCTGAAAACGTTTCGATATAGCGTCGCTGGCCTTCTGCAAAAATCGTATCAAAAGCCAGTGATGACTTTCCGCTTCCTGAAAGACCGGTAATCACAACAAGTTCGTTTCGGGGAATTTTGACATTGATGTTTTTCAGGTTATGCTCGCGCGCACCGTAAACTTCTATATATTCTGTTGATTTACTCATAATTTGGTGTGATTTTACATGAAAATCACGATGTGCAAAATTACGGAATTTTATGGAATTTTCTTTGTTAAAAAATGTTAGATAATTTACCTGTAATTTTAGTGTGATTAAATTTGAAAATTAATTTGCAAAAAAAATACCAGCAAAATTTTTGCCGGCATTTAAGTTTATTTTTAGTATCAATTATTGCACAAAAGAGTTATAAGAGTTCAGAACAGAATCATAAGCGGAACTGATTTCCTGGATATTACTGTCGGGAATCTTGTTGGCCTCCTTAGAATCTCTTATCAGCTTCCTGTACTTGTCCAGAAACTCCGTTGCCCTGTTGTTGAAGTTTTCAAATAAGTTTTTTTTATAAGCATATTGCTGTCCTTTTACATCGAATTGTTTTTTTGCATTTAGATCAACTGCTTTTTCCAGTTCGTCATATTTTTTCTGTGCTTCCGCTGCATTGAAACCTTGTGTATATTGTTTATCGAGGACATCCATTACGGCATCAAGATCATTCATCACCGATTTGGATGAGACGATATAATCTTTCATGGGGTGATCTTTTAAAATCACTTCTTCTGCGGCTTCGGTAGCGGGTTTTATTTTGGTGACAATATTTTCACCTGCCGTAAAAAAAGCCTTTGCTTCCGCATCAATATCTTTTTGCAAAGCCAGGGCTTTTGCACCCTGATCATCTTTATAGTCCTCGGAAGTGATGTATGATTTCAGTTCTTCATATTTTTTCTCTATGCTTTCTCGCTTTCTCTTATAGGTTATGAGTTCTGTTTCAATAATTTTCTGTTCACTATCAAAACCGGAAGGGACACCTTTAATTTTGCTTAAGGAATAATCCATGGAGCTAATGACCATCGGCATACTATAGACAGTTTCTCCTTTTGATTTTTTTACAGCAGCCTCGGCATATTCAATAATATTTTCAACATGTCTGGAAGTACTTTTATAAGATTCCAAGAAGTTGTTGTTAAAATCAATAATGGCCTGAGACTGGTCTTCTCCGGATTTTGCTACTGCATTTTCTATTTTATCAATTCCTTTTTTGCAGCTTACTGCTGTTACACTCACCGATAAGGCAAGTGCAATCGTCATCATTTTTTTCATAAAAATATTGATATGGTATTTATTGTATAATTATTGGTCAGGAAAAATCGGTGTCTTCATTGGTTACCTTCACTACATATTCTATGCCGTCGATGGCTTTAAGAATGATCTGGTTTCTTAGCATATTAGCCATATTTTCCCAGTATAGCCTTCCATAGAATGAATAATTGTTCGGGACAATTTCAACTTCTACGGTTCTTATGAATCCTTCTTTGGGCTTATTGCTGATCATGGTTCCGCGTTTTACCCGGACTTCTTTCAGTTCGTCTTTCAGTACCATCCGGCAATAGTTTTTCACATCTTCAAGAGAAATAATTTTATCTCTCGTTGTTAAAGCGTATTTATAAGCCTGAATACTGTCAGTTCCTTTCTGTTCTTCTGCTCCGCCGATGGTTTCGCTAAGAAGTACGAGAACCTGTGATTTCAGCTGATTGGATAATTCAGTTCCGGGACGCATATGGTTGGCAAGGGTACAATGTGTAATCCAGAACGAAGCGTAGGTATGGTCCGTTTTTTCAACAGGCTCCATGATTACATAGTTCAGCTCCTGCTTAATGCTTTGTTTGGCATTGTTTACTTTCTGAACCATTGATTTCATTTTGTCAGACATTTCGCTCAGCAGGCCTTTTACATTGTCTCTGTTTAATAGAGAGAAAGCGGCGATTTCGTCACGGGTAAGTTCAAGAACATTGGCGATCATATCGACAGCGTTTCTGTTGGTAAAACGCTCCATTCCGCCTTTTCTTACGGTGTACAATCCTTTTTTCAGATTGTCGTTGGGAGTAAAAGGAATTTCGGTGTAGCGTCTTCCGTCGCCGTCCTGCACTTCATCTACATATAAAAAATGCTCACCTTCATCGGTAACCAGCGGAATATTATTTCCCATAATATCGAGGCTGTATTCTGTTTTTTTCCAGCCGCGGTTATAGATCGGAAAGGCATTCAGGACGAAAGAAAAATTATCAAGGATTTCTGCGGAAAACTGTGGCGGGAATTCAAAGGTCAGCCAAAGATAGCGCTTCCCCTCAATATGTTTAGTGATTTCTTCTTTATAATCAACATAACTCAGATTTTCCGGCAGTTCTGCGGGTTCAGAAAACAGTGAATTTGAAATTCCGCTTATTTCGATAAATTTATGGTGATAAATACTTTTTACATCTTCAATGATTTTATTACGGATAGACTGTTCATGGAAGATTTGCTCATATCCATCTGACTGGGTATTTTTATAATAGGTTAGCCCTTCCTTAACGAAAAGCGGATTTCCATTGCTTGTTACCGTGATATAAGGCAACAGTTTATAGGTGAAATTCAGATGTTCAAATGCAGGGTTCGAACAGTAAATACTTATATATTTAGGAAAATTTTCCTGGGAATATTTGCTTACATCAATGCCAATGGTGACTTTTCTGTAGTCTTCCGGCTTTCCCTGAAACCTTGCAATCGGAATTTTGTTTAAACGCTCATCAATACTGTAGCAAGTGTTCCCGACAAACATTATAGCGGTTTGCACATTGTTGATTCTCACATTTCCTACCGGTGTAAAAGGAATATTGATCTGTTTATCCGATTCTGATTTTATGGTAGAAGTCATGTGTTTCCTGAAAAAAAACTCAGTGTGTTCGAGCAGAATTTCAGATGATTCATGAGGTTGTATAAAAGCAATAGCATGTGCCGGAACGGGATGAGTATAGATAGACGGAGTTAACAGTTTTGCCAGTTTTTCAAGGATTCTGGCATTTACCGTCTGTATTTCATTATTGGCTTTAAAAACTTCCGTGCTGAAAGCGTCAATCAGCAGTTTTACGAACGGATCAAGCGACTGCGGGCTTTTCAGGCCCCATACTTTGGTGGCGTTCTGAAGCATCCTCGCTTTTACCGATTCTTTGGAATATATATTCTGGTCTAAATTCATAAGTTGTGATTACGGTGTAAGAAATTAATCAATTGACATCGGGCTGAGAAACAGTTCCGTAGAAAAGCTGAAACGTTCTCCCGTAGCCTCCATTTTTGCATTGATGGCAATTTTTACTTTCTTTTTGATTTCGGTGTGTTCTTTTGTGTCGTAAGTATGCTCCACAATCTGGATATGGGCATCAATCTGCGGATTGAGAATCCGGGGTTCGTATTCCTGAATCTGTCTTTTGAGACTTTTGATGAAAACGTTTTCCCAGACAGCGCTGGTGACACCATTGTCAAATTCAAGATTCCAGACATCATTTCCATAATTTTCATCATATCTGTTTTCGCCTTTTTTGGTGGTGATCAAAAGCATAATATTATGGGCAATGCTTTCTCCCATATCGCATGTGTCGATGCTTCCTCCTTCCGTCATTAAGGTAGACGGCACAAAAGGCATTCTGTAATTTGGTGTGTCCATAATTTTGCTTCTTTATTACTTCAAAATTGTCGTTTATGAGAAGACAATACCAAATTAATGATTTTTGACGAAATATAGTACAGTAAAATTCTAAAATTAATGAACGTTTTAAACCTTTTCGGTTTTAAAGAATAAGGAAATTAAGATAACTTATTTCAGATGAATAAATTGTATGATGTAATCTTGATAATGATTCGGGGCTTCAAACAAAGTTTGAAGCCCCGAATCCTGTTTTTTGTTAATATTCTGAAATTATTTTTTAATAAACGGATAAACTACACCATCAATCTTAAGAAGATAAGATCCCGAAACAAGATTATGAACTGGAATACTTTTTTTATTTTTAAATGGTAGTCTTTCAAAATACAGCTGTTTTCCTGAGAAATCCATAATCCGCACAGATTGTACGTTGTCTGTTTTTCCTTCAATGAAAATTTGATCCTGAGCCGGATTCGGATAAATTCTGAATGTGTTTCCGGATGAGTTCAGATCTGATACGGAAAGTACACCCAGATTCTGGCAGTAATTGGAAGGATAAGAGTCCCACTCATTGTTGTTGAATACGGTATTCGGTTGGTTAATACCCGCTTTTCGGTATAAAGAAACATTTCCTAACACCGAGGAATTATTGGCAGAAGGAACACCTATTGCGTCAACCGTTGTAGACTTATACCTCAGCTCGAGATACTGGCTTCCGGAAAATGTCATTTGTGGAGCTGCCGTAACGAATTTTGCCTGATTGATCGTATAACATGGAAAGCTAGCATCGGGATTTAATACCACAAAAGTTTCATTGTTTTGTACAATTCCTTCCAGTTCATAGGGGTCTGGAAAATAATAATTGGAGCCGCTCGGAAACTGAATGGATAATCTGTAATCACTAAGATTTACGGGATGGCCAGTCTTGTTGGTGATTTCAAGGCCTTTATTGTTTGAGCTGCCTTCAAGATATTTCGAAACAAAAAGATCTTTAGCATAAACATCTGACGCTAAAGTTGTCGTGGAAACGGCATTGCTGTCTGGAGAAAGTAAATAGCCGTTGTCGTATGCTTTTACTGTAAAGGTATATGTGGTTGAGGGTGTTAAATGATCCGCGGTGTATATTGAGGCCTTCGTCGTCCCCACCAGATTTCCATCCTGATAAATTTTATACCCGATAATATCGGTACTTGTACTTGGCGTCCAGCTTAAGGTAGAAAAATAAGCGCTGTTTTGGGTAACGGTTAAATTAGTTGGACTTTGCGGTGCTACTGCGTCCGGATTCTGATTCCAGATGGCATTAACCCATGAAGGATTATCAATAAAAGGATTCCTATTTTTCTGAATAGCGTACACAGCGTTGTTTCTGTCAATTTCCCTTTGAGAAACAGGATCCTGCTGATGCCACTGCAGCAGCATCGCAATATAGGCCGGATCATAAGCTCTTTCTTCGGTTCCATCCAGCGGATTGGTATCTGAAGCAGGATTGGCATTATTATTAAAATTAAAAGTTCCTAATTTTCCCTCGTATCGCACTGCGAAATAAAGAAGACTTCTTGCCACATCTCCTTTAAACTCATCAATCGGCTCATAAACACGGCCAGTATAAGCCATTCCCGGAATAGCAGATTTTGCGATTTTCGACGAATTGGTAAATGTATAATAAACCGGAGATCCCGCAATCCCGTATGGATAATTGCTCCGTAGCTGATTGATTCTGGCATCGGTGGGAACTACATAAAATAGATCAGAATACATCGGGTAATTGCTGTAAAAGGTACTTTGAGGCATCATGTGTTCCCTGTTCCAGCCCTGCCCTTCCGCACTGGCGCTTCCAATGATATTCGCTGTAGTATATTCATAAGCATCCGGACCTGAGGGAATTTCGGAATAAATATCCAATAAGATGGTGGTATTCGAAGCATTATAGTCGTAATACCGGTCCAGATCCGTTTGGTTGTAATAATTGGTAAGATCTCCATAATGCCAGTTGATGTTCTTTTCGGAGATAATATCATGAAGCTTAGATTTTAAAGCGTATCCCGATAGTCCCGAAGTTCCGTCATAATATCCCGCCGGTGCCTGAGCTGCAGAATAAGATGTTATCAGAATAATAAGATGTAGAAATTTTTTCATGCCGTAAAAATTGGGTGGCTAAAATAGTAAATTAATATCCTTAAAGTTCGGGAATTTTTATTAAATATTATTAACTTTTAAAATATAAAAACCTGAAAATTAAAAATTTGCAGAGAAAATATAATGCCCGGAATAATTTTTTTGGGCGTTCCGTCAATTTAATTATCTTTGGGAATTAACTATTTATCTATATGAATACAGAGACTATTGACAACATTAAAATGATAGCGGAAACAGCAAAAGAGTTTGCTGAAAAGAATATTAGACCTAATATTATGGAGTGGGATGAAAGTCAGACGTTCCCAAAAGATTTGTTCCATGAGTTAGGAGAAATGGGGTTTATGGGAATTGTTATTCCTGAACAATATGGAGGTTCCGGTCTTGGTTATCACGAATATGTTACCATTCTGGATGAGATCTCTCAGGTTGACCCTTCTATCGGTCTCTCCGTAGCTGCACACAATTCACTTTGTACAAATCATATTTATGAATTCGGGAATGAAGAACAGAGAAATAAATGGCTTCCGCAGCTGGCGTCAGGAAAGGTGATCGGCGCATGGGGACTTACTGAGCACAATACAGGTTCTGATTCTGGCGGAATGTCTACTACTGCTGTAAAAGACGGTGATGAGTGGATTATCAGCGGTGCTAAAAACTTCATTACCCATGCGATTTCAGGTGATATTGCGGTAGTGATGACCAGAACAGGAGAAAAAGGCGCTAAAAACAATTCAACAGCTTTCGTACTGGAAAAAGGAATGCCTGGTTTTAGCTCCGGGAAAAAAGAAAATAAACTGGGAATGAGAGCTTCTGAAACGGCAGAACTTATCTTCGATAATGTACGTGTTCCGGATTCTCACCGTCTTGGAGAAGTGGGAGAAGGTTTCAAACAGGCCATGAAAATCCTTGACGGAGGAAGAATTTCAATTGCTGCTTTAAGTTTAGGAACAGCAAGAGGAGCTTACAAAGCGGCTTTGAAATATGCTAAAGAAAGACATCAGTTCGGGAAATCAATTTCAGAATTCCAAGCCATTAACTTTATGCTGGCAGATATGGCTACGGAAATTGATGCGGCAGAGTTGCTGATTCAAAGAGCGGCTACCCTGAAAAATGCGAAACAGAAAATGACCAAAGAAGGGGCAATGGCAAAACTATATGCTTCTGAAGCCTGTGTTAGGATTGCCAACAATGCAGTTCAGATATTTGGAGGATACGGTTATACCAAAGATTTCCCTGCTGAAAAATTCTACAGAGATTCAAAACTTTGCACCATTGGTGAAGGAACTTCTGAAATCCAGAGACTGGTAATCGGAAGAGATATTACAAAATAAAAAACATTTTAAAATAAATACAAATGATTAAACAAGCACTTTTAGGTGAATTCCTGCATGAGGCGGAGAACACAAGAAAACTTTTAAACGCAATCCCGGATAGCGCATTAGAATGGAAACCCTCTGAAAAAAACTGGACGACTGCCCAGCTCGCTTCTCACATTGCGGAAGTCTACAATTGGTATGAAGATACTTTTAACAAAGATGTTTTTGATATGGGAACTTATCACTATGATAAAGGAGATATTTCAAAAGCACAGACTATCGTTCAAAAGTTCGAAGAAAATGTAGCCCGAGCTCATGAAGCAATAAACAAATGGGATGAAAATACCATGATGAATGATTGGAGAATGGAAATGAACGGCAGTGTAGTATTTCCTCCAATGCCGAAAATTCAGGTGGTTCGCGGTTTTTTGTTTAATCATTTATATCATCACAGAGGAGAACTGATTGTTTACCTGAGATCAACAGGAAATAAAGTTCCCGGAATGTATGGTCCTACTGCTGATGATAACTCATTTTAAAAAATTAGAATTATATCATTAAAAAGTGAATAGTACACGTATCTTGCGTGTACTATTTTCTTTTTAGGAGAAAATGTAAAAACAGAAATATTTAATGTATTGCATAATTATTTAAATGAAATATCTAAAAATTACTTAAAAAATTTTGTTTTTCGTAATCATATTTTTATTAGATTTGGTATTCCACAATCAAATAAGAATTTATATGAAAAAACAATTAACGTTGTTGGGAATGCTTTTTCTATCTGGCATTTCCTTCGCGCAGACCGATCGTCTCTGGTCTTCAGGTTCAGGAAAAATAACTTCCAACATCTTCGAAAACAAAAGCAATATTATTAATCCTAAAATTTACAGCCTTGATATTAATGGGTTAAAAAATGCTCTTGTTAAAGCTCCAAAAAGGCTGGCTGCCGGAGAAAAATCTGAAATTATTATTTCTTTTCCCAATGCTGAAGGAAGAATGGAAAACTTCAAAGTCAGAGAAAATTCCAATTTCGATCCTCAGTTGGCTGCAAAATATCCTGATATAAAAGCATATGTGGGTGAAGGTCTTGAAAATCCTTCTTCAACTGTTTATTTCAGTGTTTCACCATTAGGACTTTCGTCCATGGAAATTTATGGTGATAAATCTGCGGTTTTTATTGAACCGTACACCAAAGATCTTTCCACTTATATTGTTTATAAAAAATCTGATAAAAAAGACGATCTCAATAAATTTGAATGTACCGTACTGGATGTTGCCCAGAAAGGTGCTTCAATGTCTACCAATATGGCAGCAAGGCCTAATGCGGATGATGCTAAATTAAGAACATTCAGACTTGCTTTATCCTGTACAGGAGAATATACGGCTTATTTCGGAGGAACTAAAGCCAATGCTTTAGCTGCAATGAATAACACCATGACCCGCGTCAACGGCGTTTTTGAAAAAGATTTTTCGGCAAGAATGGTTTTAATTTCCAATAATGATGCTGTGATTTATACAAGCGCCTCATCGGATCCCTACTCTGCTGCTGCACAGATGAACAACTGGAACTCCCAGCTACAGTCGACTTTAACATCAGTTATCGGCGAAGCCAATTACGACATCGGTCACCTGTTCGGAGCTTCCGGAGGTGGCGGGAATGCAGGCTGTATCGGATGTGTATGTACCAACGGATCCAAAGGAAGCGGCTATACTTCTCCGGCAGACGGAATTCCTTCAGGAGATAATTTTGATATTGATTATGTAGCTCACGAAATGGGACATCAGTTCGGCGGAAACCATACCTTCTCCATGAGCAATGAAGGAACAGGAGCCAATATGGAACCGGGATCAGGATCAACAATTATGGGATATGCAGGGATTACAAGCCAGGATATTCAGCCTCACTCCGATGCTTTCTTTCATGCGATCAGCATTCAGCAGATTACCAATAATATTAAAGCAAAAACATGTCCTGTAAGCACCAATACCGGAAATTCAATTCCTACAGCTAATGCAGGTTTAGATTATACCATTCCTAAAGGCACACCGTTTATGTTAACGGGAACCGGAACGGATGCCAACGGAGATTCGTTAACTTATATCTGGGAGCAGATGGATAATGCTTCTTCTTCCCAGACCGGAGCAAGTTCGGCCGCAAGTGCTACCAAAGCTTCAGGACCTACTTTCAGATCCTTTACTCCAACCGCTTCGCCGGTAAGATATTTCCCAAGAATGGCTTCTGTATTAGCCGGAGCAACAACTACAGCAGGTTCTGAAATTACGGTGGAAGCTTTGTCTAATGTAGCCAGAACGTATAATTTCAGATTTACGGTTCGCGACAACAGAGCCGGTGGTTCAGGGAACAATTCTGATGATGCAGTGATCACCGTAAACGGAACAGCAGGTCCTTTCAGTGTAAGCTCTCAGAATTCAGCAACAACATACACAGGAGGAACATCCCAAACGGTGACCTGGAATGTAGCAGGAACAACGGCAAATGGCGTAAATGCAGCGAATGTTGATATTCTTTGGTCAACGGACAGCGGAAATACATGGACTACCCTGTTGGCGGGAACACCAAATGACGGTTCGCAGGCAGTAACGATTCCTAATTCATCTACTACAACGGGAAGAATTATGGTAAAAGGATCCAATCATATTTTCTTTGATATAAACAATGCCAACATCACGGTAAATGCCGGATCCGGAACAACAGATACTACGGCTCCGACAGCTCCTACTCTTTCTGCCTCAGGAACGACTTCTGCAAGCACCAATTTATCATGGTCAGGAGCAACGGATAATGTTGCGGTAACAGGTTATGATGTTTACCAGGGAGCTTCTTTAATTGGTTCTACGGCTTCTACATCGTATACTGTAACCAGTCTTAGCCCTTCTACAACGTACACTTTCTCGGTAAGAGCAAAAGATGCGGCTGGAAACATATCATCTTCAAGCAACTCGGTAAGCGTAACCACCTTGTCCGGAAGCACTGTTTCCTATTGCTCTGCTTCTGCAAATAATACGGCGGATGAAAGAATCGGAAATGTAAAATTCGGTACGATTAATAATACTTCTACAGGAACTGCAGGATATGAAAACTTTACATCAATTTCTACTAATGTAACGAGAGGAACAGCTTATACAATTTCGGTAACTCCGGTATGGACATCGACAGTGTATAGTGAAGCATACGCGGTGTATATTGATTACAACGGAGACGGAGACTTTACAGACAGCGGCGAACTGGCGTGGACCAAAACGGGTTCTACCACAAGTCCGGCAACAGGTTCTATCACAATTCCTTCAACAGCTACTTTAGGTAGCACGAGAATGAGGGTCATGATGCAGTACAGCTCGGTTCCTTCATCTTCATGCGGAACATATACCTACGGGCAGGTGGAAGATTATACCTTAAATATTGTTTCATCCGGAAGAGGTGAAGTCGGTACGAAAGATCTTATAACAGATGTTAAACTGTATCCTAACCCGGTGAAAGACATTTTATATATATCAAATACGACGGCAGAAGATTACAAAATCTTCGATATGGGTGGAAAACTAATCAACTCTGGAAAACTCGAAAGAGGTTCTGTCAATGTAAGCAGCCTTATCAAAGGAGCTTATATGATTCAGATCGGAGAAGCCTCCAAGAGATTCATTAAAAACTAATAACTGATCAATTAATATTGAGTAAAGGCTGTCCGGAAACGGGCAGTCTTTTTTATGGGTAATGGATAATAAGTAATAATTGATAATTGATTTTTTTGCAATTCACGATTGACAGTTAAATTGATAACTCATCATTTTCATTTAATTATAAAAACCTAAGTCCTGAATTCTGATTTCTGAAACCTAATTTTTATATTTGCCTTAAATAAAAAATATTCATGGATAAAATTGACAGTCTGAACCAGGTAGCAGAATTCCACACAACTTTTAAAGCCCCTATTTTAGATACCCCGCAGATTCCTTCGCCGGAAAGATGCAACCTAAGGGTTGAACTTTTACAAGAAGAACTGAACGAATTGAAACAGGCCATTGCAGATAATAATATCGTAGAAATTGCCGATGCTTTGTGTGATTTGCAATATGTATTAAGCGGTGCGGTTCTGGAATTCGGACTTGGCAGTAAATTTGTAGAACTGTTCAACGAAGTGCAGCGATCCAACATGTCGAAGGCATGTGATAATGAAGAACAGGCACAGGAAACTGTAGAATTCTACAAAGAAAAAGAGGTAGAATCATTTTTTGAAAAATCAGGCGAAAAGTATAATGTTTACAGGAAAGCAGATCATAAAGTCCTGAAAAATAAATATTATTCTCCTGCCGATCTGAAGACAATTATTGAAAAATAAAATGAAAAAAATTATTAAAAGTATTTTTACGGTCTCCGTATTGTTCCTTGCCGTTCAGCAGTTCTCTGCACAAAAAGTCGTTGTGGGCCGCGAAGTGGAAACCACCAATGATGGCAAAATGCTGCTGGGAAATCAGCTGAAAGAAAAATTTCTGGAAGCTCCGTATTCGGATTGGTATGTAAAAGAGCACGACGAATATGCCCTTGACCAAAAAGCCATCAGCGAACTTAAAAAAGGGAAAATTAATTCTTATAATATGGTTGTTTTCATGGGGACATGGTGTGAAGACAGCCACAGAGATTTTCCACGCCTCATGAAAATTCTTGAGGAAGTAAAATTCCCCGAAAGCAAGCTTACCATTATCGCCGTCAACCGTAAAAAGGAATCCCCAACAGGAGATGAAGTACGGTACAACGTTCAGAAAGTACCTACGATTATTGTAGAAAGATATGGTAAAGAAATCGGCAGGATTATAGAAATGCCGACGACAGGATATATTGAAAGAGATCTTGCTGAAATATTAAAAAAGGATGACCAGTCCGTAATTAAAGAAATTTTTAATAAATAAATCTTGAGAAATTTAAAAGTAATATTACCGTTTCTGGCAGGTGTCATTGTAATGCTTATCCTGTTTTTCAGCTTCAGATCCTGTTTAAATCCTGCTGAGAAAACTGAAAAATCAGATTATTATATTCTGACCAATCAGATTTCAAAGATGAATAAAATGGTCGTTCTGGAACAGAATACTTCCTCCATGCAAAAGACCAAAATGGGCTACGAATTTTTTGGGAAAGAAGTATCCAGCAACAGTATTATTACTTATACTAAAACCAATGCGCAGGTTTCGTATGATCTGAACAAAATGAAAATGGAAGTAGATTCCATTAATAAAAAGTTGATCATCACAGAATTGCCCGAACCCGAAATAAGAATTACGCCAAGTGTGGAAATCCAGTCGCTGGATGATTCTTTCTTCAACAGAATTTCTGAAAAAGACATTAAGAATGTTACGCAGAAAGCTAAAACAACCGCTATAAATTCTATCGATCAGAACAGGCTGAAAGGTGAAGGCAAAGAGCAGCTCATGGAAAATCTCAATACGATTTTCGTTTTGGCAAAGGCTTTGAATTATACAATAGAAGACCAGACAGGAAAGCTGGGCGTTCTAAAACTGTAAAATGTAAAGCAATGGACTCAGAAGAAAACAAAAAAAAGGAATCTGCAAACACCGCAGAAACAAAAAAGCAAAATGAGGATTTCCAGAATATCCCTGCAGCATCAAAGAAAACCAACCCTTCTGATGTAGACAAGGAAGACGTTCAGAAATCTTCAAAAAACAACGAATCCGGAAAAACGGATAATATCAGAGGATAACATAAAAAGGTTCTGCTTATAAAAGCGGAACCTTTTTTAGAAAAAAAATATACAAATAAAAATCAAACCGTATAAAAATTCGCTCCGCCGTCTGAATTTTATGGACTGTTAACTATTTTATCTAATTTTCAGCGAAGCGAAATTATTTTTTTATCAGACAATCGTAGATTTTCCGATTTTTACATTTTCAAAATTATAATAAGACTTTTCGGAATATTTAATGTAATCAGCAATAAAGCTCCCTACTTCACCCGTCGAATAATGCTGTTCTGCATTCAGATCTACCGTTACATATTTATTTTCAATAGCATATTCTACTGACTGTCTTAGTTTTTCCGCCGCCTGGCTCAGTCCCAGATAATCAAGCATCATCGCTGTGCTTAGAACAGAAGCTACAGGATTGGCAATTCCCTTCCCTTTTGCCTGAGGATAAGACCCATGAATTGGTTCAAATAAAGCATTTTCATTTCCGATGGAAGCCGAAGGAAGAAGGCCGATAGAACCTCCGATCACGCTCGCTTCATCAGAAATAATATCCCCGAACATATTTTCGGTTACAATTACATCAAACTGTTTCGGATTTAAAATCAATTGCATTGCTGCATTATCCACGAACATAAAATCAAGTTCCACATCCGGATATTCCTGTGCAATTTCCTTGCAGACTTTTCTCCAAAGCCTTGAGGTGTCAAGAACGTTTGCCTTGTCAATCAGCGTTAGTTTCTTTCTTCTTTTCTGCGCCTCCTGAAAAGCCATATGAACGATCGGTGCAATTTCATCACGGTTATATTTGCAAATATCATAAGCATACCCTGCTTCTTCATCCGTAAATTTTTCACCGAAATATATTCCGCTCACCAGCTCCCGGAAAATCTGGATATCGGCACCTTCAATAACTTCTTTTTTCAGAGGGCTTTTATCGATCAAGGAATCATATGTTTTTAAAGGGCGGATGTTGGCAAAAAGTCCGAGTTCCTTACGAAGTTTCAGAAGTCCCTGCTCAGGCCGTACTTTTGCATCCGGATTATGATCAAAAGACGGATCTCCGATCGCTCCGAAAAGCACTGCATCAGCCTCTTTACAGATTTGCAGCGTTTTATCCGGCAGAGGATTTTCTGTCTTGAAAATCGCTTCTGCACCCATCAATCCGTACGTGAATTCGAAGGTATAATTAAAAACTTCGCCAATTGCGTTCAGAATTTTAGTGCTTTCGTTCACTACTTCCGGTCCTATTCCGTCTCCGGGAAGAACGGCAATGTTAAAACTTGTTTTCATATATTTTCTGCGTTTTTAATTCAAACTCCTGAATGGCCTGTTTTCGGCTGATCAGGAAATCAATATCATCATACCCGTTCATCAGGCAGATTTTTTTGTAAGAATCAATTTCAAAATATTCGGAACGATCTCCAAATCGTATAGTCTGGCTTTCTACATCAACCTTTATTTCTGCTTCAGGATTTTCGGTAATGCCATCTAAAATTTCCTTTAAAAAACTTTCCGAAACTTTTACAGGAAGCAACCCGTTATTTAACGCATTTCCTTTAAAAATATCTGCGAAAAAGCTGGAAATAACCACCTTAAAACCGTAATCCGTCAACGCCCATGCTGCATGTTCCCGACTGCTTCCACAGCCGAAATTATTTCCCGCAACCAGAATTTCACCTGAGTATTTTGAATTATTTAATACAAAATCGGGATTCGGTTCATTTGTATGAACGCGGTACCTCCAGTCCCGGAAAAGATTTTCACCGAACCCTTTTTTATCAATACTTTTTAAAAACCGGGCCGGAATAATCTGGTCGGTATCTATATTTTCTGCCGGCAACGGAATTGCCCGGGATTGTATAATGACTAATTTTTGCATTTTGTGCTCAATCAATTATAGTTGTAGTTATTTAATTCATTTTTAGGAGCTATTTCCCGCTATCCACTCATACTCCTCGCTCCCTTGCTTTTATCTCCGCTTGCTCCGGGGTAACCGTTTCTATCGGGGCTAGGAAAGTGAACGGTTAATTTCACTTTGTGAATCAATAGTCAATTTCTAAAATTCACTATTGAGAATTCACTTACCAAAAGCTTGTTTAAACTAATTTTTAAATTTAACCGCAAAAGATACAAAAGACTTTATTGGATTTATTTAAAGTATTTCAAAGTCTGCAAAGAGAAAAAATCTTTGATTTTTTAACTTATGTGCTCTTTTTTCCACTTAAGTATTAAATTAAAAAAACTAATGTGTTTAAATCTTTTGCATCTTTTGTGGTAAAAAAGTTTAGACAAGTTTTAAGTAAAATTTACCTCCATCAGTTTTCAAAAGCCGAAATCTTCCCTTCCACAGCAACTTTTGCAGCGGTTAAAGGACTCGCCAGAATCGTTCTTGCCCCCTGTCCTTGTCTTCCCTCAAAATTCCTGTTGGAAGTCGAAACACAATATTCACCTTCCGGAATTTTATCGTCATTCATCGCCAGACAAGCCGAACATCCCGGCTGTCTGATCTGGAAACCGGCTTGCGCAAAAATTTGGTCCAGGCCTTCTTCATATATTTGTTTAGCTACCTGCTGAGAGCCCGGCACAATTAAAGCATGAACGTGTTCGGATTTTCTTTTTCCTTTAATATAGCTGGCTGCCGAACGGAAATCTTCGATTCTTGCATTGGTGCAGCTTCCGATGAAGACATAGTTCACTTTAATATCGGAAAGCGCCTGTCCTGCTTTTAATCCCATATATTTCAAAGCCTTTTCTTCAGAATCATTTTGCGGATCCGGAATGTTCTGACTGATGGAAATTCCCATTCCGGGATTTGTACCGTACGTTACCATCGGATAAATGTCGGAAGCATCGAAGACAAATTCCGCATCAAAAACAGCATCCTCATCAGATTTCAGGGTTTTCCAGTACTCTAATTTTTCTTCCCATTCCTCTCCTTCCGGAGCAAATTTTCTTTCCTTAACGTAGTTGAAAGTGGTTTCGTCCGGAGCGATCATTCCGCCGCGGGCACCCATTTCGATGCTCATATTGCAAACTGTCATTCGGCCTTCCATCGACATTTCCTCAAAGACATTTCCGGCATATTCACAGAAATATCCCGTTCCGCCATCGGTCCCGACTTTTGAAATGATGTAAAGAATGACATCTTTTGGCTGAACGTTTTTATTTAATTTACCATTTACGGTAATTCTCATTGATTTAGGCTTATTCAGCAATAAACACTGGCTTGCAAAAACCTGAGCCACCTGGCTGGTCCCGATTCCAAAAGCGATCGATCCGAAAGCGCCGTGCGTAGAAGTATGGCTGTCGCCACATACGATGCTCATTCCCGGTTGGGTAATCCCCAGTTCCGGAGCAATGATGTGGACAATTCCCTGGTAAGGATGCCCCAAACCGTATAATTCGATATGGTTTTTTCTGCAGTTTTCCGTTAGTTGCTGAACCTGGTTTCGGGAAGATTCATCGCGTATCGGCTTATCCTGATCCCATGTCGGAACATTGTGATCTGCTGTAGCCACAATCTGTTTCGGCCTGAAAACTTCAAGGTTCCTGGATTCCAGTTCTGCAAAAGCCTGCGGGCTTGTCACTTCATGGATCAAATGTTTATCGATATATATAATCTGAGGCCCGTCGGGAATGGCTTCCACCACATGGGCATCCCAGACTTTGTCAAAAAGTGTTTTCTTACTGTTCATTGTTTTGTGTAATTGAAAACCAATTCCCTATCCTATTTTTCTTGTTACCCTCTCAATAATGGCAGTTAAATCGTTATTATCAATTTCTTTTTTGCGATCAGCCATTTTGAGGAATTCCTGATATAAAAAATCAAGCTCATTTTTTGTTACATCAAAACCGATGTTCTTGAACCGGTAAGCCAGCGCAGAGCGCCCGCTTCTGGCGGTAAGCACAATGGTTGATGCATTGACCCCTACTTCCGCAGGATCAATAATTTCGTAGGTTTCCCTGTTTTTGATCACGCCGTCCTGATGAATTCCTGAGCTATGGGCAAATGCATTGGCTCCTACAATGGCTTTGTTGGGCTGCACGGGCATTCCCATCAGATCAGACACCAAAACACTCATGTAATTGAGCATTTTGGAGTTGATCTCTGTGTATAATTTTAAATTTTTATGTTGTTTCAAAATCATAACCACTTCTTCTAAAGCTGTATTACCCGCTCTTTCTCCAAGCCCGTTAATGGTACATTCTATCTGTCTCGCTCCGTTAATCACACCCGAAATTGAATTGGCTGTCGCGAGTCCAAGGTCATTGTGGCAGTGGCATGACAGCACCGCTTTTTCAATACCTTTTACATTTTCTTTCAGATATTTTATCTTTTCCCCGTATTCTTCAGGAAGGCAATATCCTGTTGTATCCGGAATATTGAGGACTGTAGCTCCTGCTTTAATAGCTTCTTCACAGACTCTCGCGAGGTAATCATTATCGGTCCTTCCGGCATCTTCGGCGTAAAATTCTACGTCTTCTACAAAGCTTTTGGCATATTTTACTGCCTGTACTGCTCTTTCAATAATATCTTCCCTGTTGGAATTGAATTTATATTTAATATGCGAATCCGAAGTTCCTATTCCTGTATGAATTCGTGGTCTTTTGGCAAACTTCAGTGCTTCCGCCGCAACCTCAATATCTTTTTGATTGGCCCTTGTCAATCCGCACACTTTTGCATTTTTCACCAATTTTGAAATTTCGGAAACAGAATGAAAATCTCCCGGACTGGAAATGGGAAATCCAGCTTCAATAATATCAACTCCAAGTTCATCCAGCTTTTCCGCAATAGCCAGTTTCTGTTCCGTATTCAGTTTACAGCCGGGAACCTGCTCACCATCCCGTAGCGTGGTATCAAAAATTTCAACTTTTTCGGAATTCATAATGAAGTATTTTACTTAATTTTGATTCAAAACTAAAAAGATGAAACGTTTATTCAGTTTCGGTTTTTATAAAAATTACAATATTCAAAATATCAAAAATTGAATTTAAGTTTCTGTTTATCAATGTTTTAAAATTTAAAAATTTACAATGGCAGAATTGCATAAAGATTTTTTATTCATCCTCATTAAGTCGCTTACGACTTCGGAAAAAAGACAATTCAGGCTGTATGTAAACCGTCTCGGGATCAATGTGGATGCAAAATTCCTGCTTCTTTTTTCTGAAATGGATAAGATGAAAGAATATGATGAAAGTATTATCATTCAGAAGAAAATTTCAACAAAACAGCAGTTGTCCAATTTGAAAGCGCATCTTTACAAACAAATTCTGGTAAGTTTACGAATGAATCCGAGTCATCAGAATTACAGAATCCAGCTGCGTGAACAGTTAGACTTTGCCAACATTCTGTATCAGAAAGGTCTTTACAAGCAGGCTTTGAAAATTTTAGATAAAACAAAACAGACTGCTCTCGAGCTTGACGAAAAAACCATTGCTTCCGAAATCATAGATCTTGAAAAAGTGATTGAATCACAGTTTATTACAAGAAGTATTGAAGGCCGAGCCGAAGAGCTGATCAGACAGTCTACGGAAATCAGCAAACAGAATCATTATGCCACTGAACTTTCCAATCTCTCTTTGAAACTGTACAGCGAAATGTTGACACACGGATATGTGAAAACTGATGAAGAGCGTGATGAAATCATGAAAATCTTTGATGAGCAAATTAGAAAAATCACTTTTGAAAAACTGAATTTTACAGAAAAATTATGGTATTTTAAGGCTCATGTATGGAAAAATCAGCTGCTGCAGGAATATAAATATACATTGAAATACGCCTTTCTCTGGGTAGATCTTTTCAACAACAATCCGGAGATGATTATGAGCCATCCTGTATGGTACATCAAAGGGAATACGTATCTCCTGAAAATTCTCTTTCTGTACGGAAATATTGATATTCTCGAAGATCGTTTTAAGCAGTTTAATAAAGTTGTTTATTCTTCAAGTTTTTCTCAAAATGAAAACCTGCAATCTCTTGTTTTTCTGACTCATTATAATACTTTAATGAACATCCACTTTGTGAAAGGTGAATTCTTTTCCGGAACAAAAACAGTTCCGGAAATTGAGCTGAAAATGGAAAGGCTGCGCGATAAAATTGATGAGCATCATTTCATGATTCTGTATCTTAAAATGGCAGCCATGTTTTTCGGAAGTAAAAAATTTAAAGATTCGATAAAGTACGCATTAAAAGTAATTGAATCAAAAGTAAATGTTCAGGAAGATCTGCTGTTTCATACAAGAATTCTTATTTTAATGGCAAAATATGAATCGGGAAATGATGAAGATTATGATGATTTTATAAAAGCTACCTTAAAGTTTATCAAAAAAATGAAAAAACCTGATGAATTCCATTTTGAAAGCATCAGATTTTTTAAACATCTCAATAACGAAACACCGGATCAGCAGACTGAATCATTTAAACAATTCGACCGTAAACTTGAGTTTTTTTCCCAGAATGAATATTACAGAAGATCACTGCTATACATTGATATTCACGGATGGGTACAGTCTAAAGTGAGAAATGTGGATGTTATTGAAATAATTAAAGAAAAAGTGAGGTACAAAAAAAGACAATAATTTTATATCCTTACTATATTTCCTGAAATAATATGAACCTAAATAAATGACTTATTGATTCTTCAAATTCGAATTAATAAATTCAACACTGCTGTCTTCAAAAACATTCAGAAGTTCAGGAACAAAGGCTCCAAAAGTTTTATATTTGCTTCTGTTTGAGTGATAATCTTTGATTTTATTCTGCAATTGAGGTAAGAATATAAAATTATTTTTCAGATGATAATCTCCAAGCTTTTTTGCTCTTTCAAAATCTTTCTGAATTTTTGCGGTCTCAATTTCGCCAAGCCTTACAAGATGCTCCGCCACACAGGTTTGATAATCTCCATAGCCGCCTGTTTTAATCATAGCCTGTTTTAGTTTGGATTTTTCAAATAGATCTTTAAATTTCTGAAGTTTTTCAGGATGTTTGTAAACTTCCTTATTCACAAAAGAATGCCCGAATTCATGAATGCTTAAAAACCTTGCCTGGAACTGATTATCATAGCCAAATTGGCCTGCTTTTTCAACTTTCACAAACGGACTGGCAATTTCGTAAATGTTTTTTAAACCTGATTTCAAAGTGACATCAGCCCCTATTCCTCTTCCTTCATTATCTGAAATCGGCCACATCATTATTGGTGAAATAAGGATCGTGTAAGAATTAAATTTTTCACCGTAAAACTGTTCCATAGCATCAGTAAAACCTGAAGGAATTTGCTTCATATATTCTTTCGCAGCAGCCTGGTAGAAACTTTTATTTTCATTAAAAAAAAGGCCGATTTTTTCCTGAGCATAAAATTTTGAAAGTTCAGAAAGATAATTTTTAATTAAAATTGTTACTTCATTATTTTGTTCACGCGTCAAACGGGAAAATTCAAACTTATACTCATTGACCCAGCCGTTTGACGGGAACTCTTCATGATACAGTAAAGATTTCATCAGAGCATCATTTCCCAGGCCGTATTTTTCTAAAAGTACATCGTTGAGTTCTGCTGTTGCAAATGCTATTTTTGAGTCTTTCAGATGCACGAATTTCTCTATTGATTTTTTAACAATAGGCTGATATACTGAACATTCTTTAATTTTATAGAGCTCAAAGTCCTTATTGTTTCTTCGGTGTTCAGCAGAAAGGATTTCCGCAAGAAAATAAGTCTCTATATTTCTGTTATAGTCTACTGAAAATTTCCTCATGTTTTTTTGAGAAAATGCCTGTATAAAAAATATAAATGCAAAAGCCAGAAATATTTTTTTCATGGTTTAGTATTAATTATTGGTCTAAATATCTGCGAATATAGCATATTAACTAAAAATTCCGTATTTTTGCATCTTAAAATTTCTTAGTAAACAATGATAAAAATTACACTTCCAGACAGTAGTGTCAAAGAATTCGAGGCGGGAGTTACTCCGCTAGATGTGGCAAAATCTATAAGCGAGGGATTGGCTAGAAACACCATTTCCGCAATTGTTAATGACAAACAAGTAGAGACAACCACGCCTATCACCACGGATTCTACGGTACAGCTGCTTACCTGGAATGATGATCTTGGAAAGAAAGCGTTCTGGCATTCTTCTGCCCACCTTCTGGCGCAGGCGATCCTTGAGTTTTATCCCAATGCTAAGTTAACCATCGGTCCTGCCATCGAAAGCGGATTCTACTACGATGTAGATTTCGGGGAAGAAAGCTTATCTGAAAAAGACTTCGAGAAAATTGAGAAGAAAGTATTGGAAAATGCTAAAAAAGGCTCAACTTTCTCTTTATATCCTGTTTCTAAAGAAGAAGCATTAAAGGTCTATGCAGATAATCCTTATAAAGTAGAATTGATTTCTAATCTTAATGACGGAGAAATCACTTTTGTAACCCACGATGATTTCACAGATCTTTGCCGTGGAGGACATATTCCGAATACCAATATTGTAAAAGCTGTGAAAATTTTAAATGCAGCAGGAGCATACTGGAGAGGAAATGAAAAAAATCCTCAATTAACAAGAGTGTATGGTATTTCTTTCCCTAAACAGAAAGAATTAACAGAATATCTTGAAAGGCTTGAAGAAGCAAAAAGAAGAGATCACAGAAAATTAGGTAAAGAATTAGGAATTTTTGCTTTCTCTGAAAAAGTTGGTGCAGGCTTGCCGCTTTGGCTGCCAAAAGGTACTGCTTTGAGAAGAAAGCTTGAAAATTTCCTTTCTGCAGCTCAGAAAAAAGGAGGATATGAATTTGTAATGTCGCCACATATCGGGGCAAAAGAATTGTATGTAACTTCCGGACACTGGGATAAATACGGTGCAGACAGTTTCCAGCCGATCAAAACTCCGAACGAAGGTGAAGAATTCATGCTGAAGCCGATGAACTGCCCGCACCACTGTGAAATTTATAAAACTTCGCAATGGAGCTACAGAGACTTACCGAAAAGATATGCAGAATTCGGAACGGTTTACCGATATGAGCAATCAGGAGAGCTTCACGGCTTGACAAGAGTTCGCGGGTTCACTCAGGATGATGCGCATTTATTCTGTACTCCGGATCAATTGCTGGGAGAATTTGAAAAAGTTATTGATCTTGTACTTTACGTTTTCAGATCTTTAGGTTTTGAAGATTTTGTAACCCAGGTTTCATTAAGAGATCCTGAAAACAGAGAAAAATATATCGGTTCCGATGAGAACTGGGAAAAAGCAGAAAATGCTATCATCACCGCAGCAAAAAACAAAGGTCTGAAAACTGTTGTTGAATACGGTGAAGCAGCTTTCTACGGCCCGAAACTGGATTTCATGGTTAAGGATGCTTTAGGCAGAAAATGGCAGCTTGGAACGATCCAGGTTGATTATAACTTACCGGAAAGATTTGATCTTCACTATATTGGGAATGATAATGAGAAGCACAGACCGGTGATGATCCACAGAGCTCCGTTTGGTTCTATGGAACGTTTTATTGCCATTCTGCTTGAAAATACGGCAGGAGATTTTCCACTATGGTTAAGCCCGGATCAGTTTATTATTCTTCCGATCAGTGAAAAATATGCAGATTATGCTAAAAAAGTTTCAGAATTTTTAGAAAATCACGATATTAGCGGTCAGATTGATAATAGAAACGAAAAGACAGGAAAGAAAATCCGTGATGCGGAATTAAATAAGATCCCATTCATGCTGGTTGTAGGAGAAAATGAAGAGAAGGATGGCACAATTTCTGTACGTAGACGGGGTGAAGGAGATTTAGGAGCAATGAATTTAGAAGACTTCGTTTCTTATTTCAAAAAAGAATCTGCGATCTAAGATCAAAGATTTTAAATTCAGAATTAAATGAATGGATTAAATTCTGAATACAATTAAAATAGAGTTAACCAATAAAATTATAATACAATAGCACAAAGATTTAACAACAGGGGCCCACAAAGACGTCCTGTACAGGAGGACTTACACTTGATCAACGATAAAATTCGTGTGAGAGAGCTTCGTTTGGTGGGCGATAACGTAGAGCCGGGAGTATATCCTACAGAAAAAGCAAGACAGATTGCACAGGAGCAAGAGCTGGATCTTGTCGTAATTTCTGATAAGGCTGAACCGTTTATTGCTAGAGTTTTGGACTATAAAAAGTTCTTATACGAGCAAAAGAAAAAACAGAAGGAACTTAAAGCCAAGCAGGTGAAAGTAGTAGTGAAAGAAATTCGTTTCGGACCTCAGACCGACGAACACGATTACGAGTTTAAGAAGAAGCATGCTGAAAAATTCCTTGAAGAAGGTTCAAAGCTAAAAACCTACGTATTTTTTAAAGGACGTTCCATTATCTTTAAAGACCAGGGAGAGATTCTTCTTTTAAAGCTTGCCCAGGAACTGGAGCACGTTGGAAAAGTAGATCAGCTTCCTAAGCTTGAAGGAAAAAGAATGATTATGATGATGAGTCCTAAAAAACCGGCTAAATAATCGATAGCAGGGATCTTTGATCCGCAAAACATATCAGCTATAAAACCGCTTCATTTATGAAGCGGTTTTGTTATTGAGTTTTAAATGTTTTCCCCTTATTCTTTTTCTTATTTTTCGTTATTTTGCATTTATTCTTAAAGAGATCAAGAAATTTATTTAATTCTATTCCATGAAAACCGGATATTACTCCTTTTTTTTATTCATCCTGATTGTTTTTGCGCTGGGTTGTTATTACTACTATCCTTTTCTGTCAGATGACAGCTTAATTTCGCTGCGGTATGCACAGCGTTTTATAGAAGGCAAAGGACTTACCTGGAATGACGGGCATCCTGTAGAAGGATATTCCAACCTATTGTGGATTCTGATGATTTCTCTTTTAGGAAAATTTGGAATAAATCTTATCCTTGCAGCTAGGATACTGGGAATTGCATGTTCTATTGGTACATTTGCTGTCATTTGTTCTTATTTTAAAACAAAAAATATCAGGAAAGAATACGTTTTTATCGCCGTATTTTTGTTGATAACCACTCCGTGCTTTGCGGTTTGGGCTATTGGCGGACTGGAACAGCCTTTATATATTCTTCTGCTTACCCTTACTTTAACTGAAGTTTCCAAAATCACTAATGATAAAAATAAAAAGCGCATCTATTACCTATCGTTGTGGCTCGGACTTTTGGCAATTACAAGACCGGACGGTTTTCTGTTCACCATTTTAACAACAGTATTTTTAGGAGCTTTTTTCAGAAAAAACAGAAAGCATCTTATCAAAGTTGTTCTTGTTGTAGGTCTTATTCCTGCTTTATTTCTATTAGGACAGCTTCTTTTCAGATATAGTTTTTACGGCGAACTCGTTCCCAATACTGCGTTGGTTAAAGTGAAAATAACTTTGCACCATGTTTTACGGGGTGGATTTTATATTTTTAAAGCTTTTTTCGGAACTTTATTATTGTCTTCTCTTGGATTGTACTGTTTATTTTATCTCGCTTATAAAAAGAAAAATCTTTTCGGATTTTATCTGTTGCTGAATCTTACAGTCTGGACTGTTTATATAATCACAGTGGGTGGTGATATTTTTCCGGCCTTCCGCCATTATTACGTAGTGTTAATTTTATTAATTTTTGCGATTATTTTAGGGTTAAATGAAATGCAGTTCAGCTTTAAAACAAAAAGCATTCAAATAGGATTTGTTATTATTTTGTTGATTAATCCTTTTATTCAATTGCTTATTCCCGATAACCGCAATGCAATAGATGAACGCTGGGAATTCCGTGGAATGACACTTGGGAATACTTTGAAAAACACTTTTCCTGAAAATACTTTAATTGCGGTTACTGCTGCCGGTTGTATTCCTTATGCTTCTGAGCTTCCTACCGTTGATATGCTTGGCTTAAATGATTATTACACGCCCCGCCATCCTCCGAAAAATTTCGGAACCGGTATGCTGGCTCACGAATTGGGCGATGCGAACTATGTTCTTAAAAGAAATCCTGATATTATTATTTATCACATGGGAGCTGCTCCCCGTTTTAATGTGGGTGATCAGATGAAAATGAATCCTGTTTTTATAAATAATTATGTGGAAGTACTTGCAAGACAAAGTCATGACGAACATATTTTATACTTTAATAAATATGGAAAAAACACGGGAATCAGGAGAGTAGGAAATAAAATTGCCATTCCGGCTTATCTTATAAGTTCAGATACAGATAATAAAAGTATTTTTAAGAGCAAAAAACTGCTGAAGCACTTTGAGAAGGGGAAGTTTTATATTCTTTCTTTGAAAATTCAGGACACTGAACAATGGGAAATAAGCAATTCTACTGCTGGCTTATTTTCTCCCGAGTCTAAAATCAGTTATGGAAAAAACAGAATGACCGTTACCCTCTTTCCGAATAAGGAAATGTTTTTAGAAAATATTGAATTGCAAAGAAAGTATTAATATTTTTTTGTAATTTTGCACCCTATTATTTCCGGGAATTTCCGGAAACCAAAAACAGATATTGATAACAAAACAATAAAAAGCAAGACAATGCCAAAATTAAAAACGAAATCAGGTGCTAAGAAACGTTTTGCTCTTACCGGATCTGGTAAGATCAAAAGAAAAAACGCTTACAAAAGCCACATCTTAACTAAGAAAGAAACAAAGCAGAAGAGAAATCTTACTACTACTTCTTACGTAGCTAAAGTGGACGAGAAAAGTGTTCAACGTCAATTAGCAATTAAGTAGTTTTTATAAATCTATATCCGGTTTATAAGAATTCAAAACAAATTCAACATTTTAACCCTGAAATGGAGCAGCTAAGAGTAATGAAACAATTACCGCACATTTCAAAAAAACAATTTAATTATGCCAAGATCAGTAAATTCGGTAGCTTCAAGAGCTAGAAGAAAGAAAATTTTTAAGCACGCTAAAGGTTATTTCGGAAGAAGAAAGAACGTTTGGACGGTAGCTAAAAACGCGGTAGAAAAAGCAATGCAATATGCTTACCGTGGTAGAAAAGAGAAGAAAAGAAACTTCAGAGCGCTTTGGATCACTCGTATCAACGCGGGAACCAGAGAGCACGGAATGTCTTACTCTCAGTTTATGGGAGCTCTTAAAAAGAACAACATTGAGCTTAACAGAAAAGTTTTAGCAGATTTAGCAATGAATCATCCTGAAGCTTTCAAAGCAGTTGTAGATCAAGTAAAATAATGTAAAATTTTTGTTATCAATATAAATCCCGGGTTTTTTTGCCTGGGATTTTTTTATTATATACATTTGCTAAATTATTAAATACGTAAAAATTTATTTAAGGGTGAAAAAATTAACTACTATTGTACTTATTTCATTGGTAACTTATAGCCTCCATGCCCAAAGTCTTATTCAGGCATATAAAAACAGGGCAGATCAGGTTTCACAGACCAATATTACCACTATTCTTCAGGAATTTGAAAATCTTGGTGTAAAAACTACCGGTTCTGCAGCCAATACCAATGCCCTGAACTGGCTCAAAGCAAAATACCAGTCGTACGGATATACTGCAAACCAGATTGCAGAAGATCCTTTCACTTTTGGCAGCACTAATTCAAAAAATTTAATCATTACAAAAACAGGAACATTGTATCCTAATACTTATGTAATTATTTGCGGGCATTACGATACCATTACCGGTGCTGGTGTAAGTGATAACGGAAGCGGGACGTCCATTATCCTGGAAGCAGCAAGGATTTTAAAGGATATTCCTACGGATTACTCAATCAAGTTTATCCATTTTTCCGGCGAAGAACAAGGGCTGTACGGCAGTTCTCATTATGCAGATAATGTTGTTTTTCAGAATAACGTAAGACAGCTTGATATAAGAGTGGTATTTAATATTGATCAGGTAGGAGGTAAAATCGGCAACAATAATAATGCGATTAAATGCGAAAGTGATCAGTCCGGTCAAAGCGGAAACAACGCCCAGTCTCTTGCTTTTACACAGCAATTGGCGACTTGTACAGCATTATATTCTCCGCTGCAAACAGTAATGTCTAATGCTTATGCTTCGGATTATATTCCTTTCGAACAGAATGGGGATATCATTACAGGATTTTACGAAAATGTGAGAAGCTATAACGAACATACGGTAAACGATACGTTTGCGAATGTAGATCCTACCTATGTTTTCAATGTAGGAAAAGCTGCTGTGGGAGCATTACAGCATTTTGCGACGGCATCAACAACCTTGCTTGCTACAGAAGAAAAAAGTATGAATGGTCTTGAAACTGTAAAAGTTTACCCGAATCCTGCAAAAGATATCCTGCATATCGAACTTCCGAAAGATATTAAGAATTTTACTCTTGAGATTACAGATATGGCCGGAAAACTGGTTTTAAGCAAGGAAAATAAGAACGAAGTGAATGTTTCGGGATTGGAAAACGGAGCCTATTTAGCGACTATAAAAACCAAAGACAGCAAAGCGGTCAGAAAAATAATTATCGGAAAATAATTTTTAGCAATATAAATTAATCCTGAGTTTAATGCTCAGGATTTTTTTTATATTTTCATCTGCTTTCAAAAAACTTACCGGTTCCGTTTGTTTAACATCTCTTCAATATTTTCTAAAGTACAGTTTTTTGCTTTCAGTAAAATTAAAAAATGGTACAGCAGATCTGCTGCTTCATTTTTAAACAGATCATCGTTGTTGTCTTTTGCCTCAATCACCACTTCCACCGCTTCCTCTCCTACTTTCTGTGCCACTTTATTGATTCCTTTCTGAAATAATGAATAGGTGTAAGATCCTTCCGTTTTTTCATCGATTCTCTGGTTGATCTTTTCTTCCAGTTCGTATAAAAACCCTTTAGAATCCTTTTCTCCGAAACAGCTGAAACTTCCGGTATGGCAAACCACGTTGGTGGGAATTACTTTGATTAAAATCGCATCCCGATCGCAGTCAACAGAAATATTTTTAACGGCTAAAAAATTTCCCGACTCCTCACCTTTTGTCCAGAGTCGGTTTTTGGAACGGCTGAAAAACGTTACAACACCTTCTTTTTCAGTTTTTTTGAATGCTTCTTCATTCATATAACCTAACATTAAAACCTGCAAGGTTCTGTCGTCCTGAATCACCACAGGCACAAGTCCGTCTTTATTTTTATTGAAATTAATATTCATCGTACTGCCAATTTTTTAGATTTTAAATTAATTTTCAGATCCTGAATCTTTATTTCTCCGAAATGAAAAATACTTGCCGCCAAAGCTCCTGTAGCTTTTGTATGATTAAAAACTTTTTCAAAATCTTCCATATTTCCTGCACCTCCTGAAGCAATCACCGGAATTTGGATATTTTCGGAAATCAATTTTGTAATTCTGATGTCAAAACCATTTTTTGTACCGTCACCATCCATAGACGTTAAGAGGATTTCCCCTGCTCCCAGCCGTTCTGCTTTTTTTGCCCAGTCTAAGGTTTCAAGCTCGGTGATTTCTCTGCCACCTTTTATATGAACCCAGTCTGAACCGTTCACCTGTTTCGTATCAATAGCGACCACGATGCACTGGCTCCCGAATTCTTTGGCTAATTCTGAAATCAGCTGTGGATTTTTTACGGCTGAAGAATTAATGCTGATCTTATCTGCTCCGGCTTCCAGAAGTTTTCTTACGTCTTCCACGGTAGAAATTCCGCCGCCGACTGTGAATGGAATGCTCAATTCCTGAGCAATTTTCTGTACCAGTTCAGCAAAAGTTTTACGCTCTTCAACGGTTGCCGTAATATCAAGGACAACCAATTCGTCAGCTCCTTCTTTCTCATATCTTTTGGCAAGTTCGATAGGATCGCCTGCGTTTCGCAATCCTTCAAAATTGATTCCTTTTACTGTAGTTCCGTCTTTGATATCCAAACACGGAATAATTCTTTTTTTAAGCATTTTCAATAAAATTTTTAAGCTCTTGCAAGCTGATTTTTCCTTCATAGATTGCTTTTCCGATAATGGTTCCGGAACAGCCTATCTCTTTCATTTTAAATACATCTTCCATGCCCGAAATTCCGCCGCTTGCAATGAGCCCGATGTCTGTTTTTTCTAAAATTTCTTCATAAAGCTCATCTGAAGCGCCCTGAAGCATTCCGTCTTTTGAAATATCTGTACAAATCACATTTTTAATTCCTTTGCTCTGATACTTAAGAATAAAATCAATTATATCAAAGCTACTTTCTTTCAGCCAGCCTGAAGTTTTTATCTTTCTGTTCTCACAATCGGCACCGAGAATAATTTTATCAGGACCATATTTTTCAATTAAATCAAAACAAAAACCGGGATCTTTAACCGCAATACTTCCAATCGTAATCTGCTTTGCTCCCGAATTAAAGGCAATTTCAATGTCTTCCAAAGTTTTCAGTCCGCCCCCGAAATCAATTTCCAGAGAAGTTTTTTTCGCAATGGCTTCCAGAACTTTTTGGTTGACAATATGCTTAGATTTTGCCCCGTCAAGATCTACAAGATGCAGGTATTTTATCCCAAAATTTTCAAATTTTTTGGCGATTTCAAGCGGATTTTCATTGTATATTTTTTTGGTACCGTAATCTCCTTTTGACAGTCTCACACATTTTCCGTCGATGATATCTATAGCAGGAATAATTTTCATTTTAAATTTTTAAAAAGTTTTTTAATAAACGGCTTCCCATATCTCCCGATTTTTCCGGGTGAAACTGCATGGCATAGAAGTTATTTTTTTGCAGTGAAGCACTGAATGGCAGAATGTAGTTACAGACAGACGTTGTATTTTCAGATAATTCGCAGTAAAAACTGTGGACAAAATACACATCGCAGTTTTCTTCAATGCCTGAAAATATATCGGATCTAAAGTCTGAAATCGTGTTCCATCCCATATGTGGAACAATATCTGTTGCAGGGAATTTTTTAACATTGATATCAAAAATTCCCATTCCGGACGTATTTCCTTCTTCGTTGTTTTTACACATCAGCTGCATCCCCAGGCAAATGCCTAAAACCGGCTGTTTCAATGTCGGGATTAACTGATCAAGACCTTTTTCCTTTAGTAATTTCATGGTGGAAGATGCTTCTCCCACGCCGGGAAAGATTACTTTATCTGCCTGTCTGATAAGATCCGGATCATCCGTAACAACAGATTGAAGATTCAGGCGTTTTAAAGCATTTTGCACGGAATTTACATTCCCTCCGTTGTATTTTATGATGGCAATCATTATAAGCTTCCTTTGGTTGATGGTAGATTAAAATTACGGTCTGTCTGTTTTACTGCCATTTTTACCGCTTTGGCAAACGCTTTAAAAACAGATTCGATCTTGTGGTGTTCGTTCTCGCCTTCTACTTTAATGTTGAGATTACATTTTGCAGAATCTGTGAATGATTTAAAGAAGTGATAAAACATTTCTGTGGGAACATCGCCGATTTTTTCACGCTTAAAACCAGCTTCCCAAACGATCCACGGTCTTCCTCCAAAGTCGATGGCAACTTGTGCCAGACAATCATCCATCGGAAGAAGAAATCCGTAACGTTCGATTCCTTTTTTCTTTCCCAAAGCTTTCAAGATTGCTTCTCCAAGCACAATTCCCGTGTCTTCTATCGTGTGGTGCTCATCAACCAGCAAATCTCCTTTGACACTAATTTTTAAATCTAAATTCCCGTGTTTTGAAATCTGTTCCAGCATGTGATCAAAAAAATGCAATCCTGTTGAAATTTCGGATGTTCCGTTTCCATCAATGTTGACTTCAACTACAATTTCTGTTTCATTAGTTTTTCTTGAAACCTTTGCTTTTCGGGGAATGCTGGTTAGAAACCGCGCGATTTCGCTCCAGCTTACTGTGGTTAAATCAGCTTCCTCATTCTGAACTTTACTTATTAATATTGATTTTGTTCCTAAATTTTGAGCAAGCTGAATGTCCGTAAACCGATCTCCGATGACAAAGGAATTTTTAAGATCATAATCTCCGTAAATGTATTTTCCGAGCATTCCTATTCCTGGTTTTCTTGTGGGTAAATTTTCGTTTTCAAAGCTTTTATCAATTAGAATATCACTGAAAACAATTCCTTCGTTTTCAAATGCTTTTAACATTTTTTCCTGAGGTTTGATGAAGTCTTCATAAGGGAAACTTTCCGTTCCCAGTCCGTCCTGATTGGTGATCATGACCAATTCATAATCAAGTTCTTTTGCAATTCTTGAAAGATTCTGAAAAACTCCGGGATAAAATTCCAGCTTTTCTAAAGAATCAACCTGAAAATCAATCGGGGGTTCTAAGATTAATGTTCCGTCGCGGTCTATAAAGAGTACTTTTTTCATTTCTAATTTTTTTTAATATCCTTTTTGATAAACCTTACAGGTTTTAAAAACCTGTGAGGTTTCAGATTTAATTAAATACTTTTTAAGACGTTAATCAGCTTATTGTTTTCATCTCTTTTTCCGACATTAATTCTGATACAGTCCTGAATCTGCGGACTTCGCTTGCTGGTCAGAATTTCATTTTTCAGTAATTCCTGATACACTATTTCCGAATTATTAAATTCAATTAAAAAGAAATTCGCATCGGTAGGAAATACTCTTTTCACACACTTTATAGTAAGCAATTCATTTTTTAATCTTGAAATTTCACTTAAAGTATTTTTTATATTTTCTTCAATAATATTTTTATAATTAATTAATTGCATAATTTTATTTAAACTTATCGAGTTAACGTTATACGGTGCTTTTACAGTATTAATAAGACTTATGATTTCGTCTGAAGAGTAAGCGATACCTACTCTTGCTCCTGCCATTCCCCATGCTTTTGAAAAGGTCTGAAGAATGATTAGGTTTGGATATTTTTCAAGCAATCCAATGCAAGATGTCTGTTCTGAAAATTCAACATATGCTTCGTCCACAACAACAATTCCATCAAAATTTTTAATATAGAATTCAATATCCTGAATAGAGTTTCCGGTTGGGTTATTGGGTGAACACAGGAAAAAAATCTTAGGCTTTTTCTCTTCTGATACTTTTAAAAATGCATCTTTACTGATCTGGAAATTTTCATCTAAATTTAATGTTACAACGTTGTTTTCATTAATTGAGGCATAAAATTTATACATTGCAAACGAAGGATTCATCATCATGATTGAATCTTTTTTCGGCTCACAGAAGATTTTTATGATAAGGTCGATAAGCTCATCGCTTCCGTTTCCTACCGCAATCTGTTGTGGTAAAACATTTTTAAGCTCTGCCAGTTTATTTTTTAATTCTTTCTGGGTAGAATCGGGATAACGGTTGTATTCTCCGAAAGGACTTTCATTTGCATCCATGAAAACCGGATTTTCAAATTCGTTCTGATCCCTGAAACTTATATAAGGCTGTAGTTCCAGAATATTTTTCCGTACTAACTTTTTAATATTAAATTCTTTCATTTTGTTTTTTTAATCTGATACTTACAACATTCTTGTGAGCAAAAAGTCCTTCTGCTTCCGCCATTATTTCAATGGTTTTTCCTAAATTTTTTAATCCCTGTTCCGATAAATTCTGGAAAGTAATTTTCTTCACGAAACTATCGAGGGAAACACCGCTGTAGTTTTTTGCAAAACCGTTCGTAGGAAGGGTGTGATTGGTTCCGCTGGCGTAATCTCCTGCGCTTTCACATGAATAATTTCCCAGGAAAACAGAACCAGCATTCCGGATTTGCGGAATATACTTTTCAAAATTGTTTAAGGCCAAAATCAAGTGTTCCGGCGCGTACAAATTGCTGAATTCCAAAGCTTCATCAATTGAATTCAACAGAATAAAATGACTGTTTTTCAAAGATTCTGCTGCCATTTCATTTCTTGGAAGTGCATCAAGCTGTTTTCGGGTTTCCAAAATCGTTTCATTAAGAATTTTCTCATCTGTGGACAGGAAAATCACCTGACTGTCGCTTCCGTGTTCCGCCTGTGAAAGCAAATCTGCAGCGCAGAATTCGGGAACTGCATTTTCATCGGCAATCACAAGAACTTCACTTGGTCCGGCAGGCATATCAATGGCTACATTATAATTCTGGGCAAATTCTTTCGCTGCTACAACATATTGATTTCCGGGCCCGAAAATTTTATACACATTCGGAATGCTTTCTGTTCCGAATGTCATCGCTGCAATCGCCTGAGCACCACCTGTTTTGAATATTTTTGTAACTCCGCACAATTTTGCCGTGTATAAAATGGCAGGATTTACGTTTCCGTTTTTATCGGGCGGCGTACAGAGAATTATTTCTTTACAACCCGCTAACTGAGCCGGAATGGCAAGCATTAAAACTGTAGAAAACAAAGGTGCTGTTCCTCCCGGAATATAAATGCCTACTTTTTCGATCGCCCGGTTTTCCCGCCAGCAAATTACTCCGCTTGTTGTTTCAATCTTTTCAATTTCAGGAATTTGTGAGGCATGAAATTTCGTAATATTCGATTTTGCTTCCTGAATGGCTGTTTTCAGTTCTTCACTGATTAGATTTCCAGCAGTTTCAACTTCTTTTTCAGAGACTTTAATATTATTTATTTCTGCGGAATCAAATTTTTCAGCAAAATCAATCAACGCCTGATCTCCGTTGTTCTTCACTTCATCGAAAATTCCGGCAACTATTTCTGTTAACTGTTCTCTTTTGATAACAGGTCTTTTTGTTAATTCAGACCATTTTTCCTTTTCAGGATATCTTTCTACTTGCATATTAAATCACCATTTTATCGATTGGAATTATTAAAATATCCTGTGCTCCTTTGTCTTTGAGTTCATCAATTACTTCCCAGAAGCGGTTTTCATCAATCACAGAGTGAATGCTGCTCCAGCCTTCTTCTGCCAGTGGAATAACCGTGGGGCTTTTAAGAACCGGAAGCGTTTTTGAAATGGTTTCTATTTTTTCATTCGGAACATTCATCAGGATATATTTTGAATTTTTCGCTTTTAAAACTGCTTTGATCCTGAAGATAAATTTTTCAAGAATTTCGGCTTTTTCTTCATCTAACTGAGCTGTTTTTGCCAGAACGGCTTCGGAAGAAAGAAGCGTTACCGTTTCTCTCAGTCCGTTTTTGAATAGTGTGCTTCCTGAGCTTACAATGTCGCATATTCCGTCGGCAAGTCCGATGTTCGGCGCGATTTCTACAGAGCCTGAAATGATGTGAATGTCGGCAGAAATATTATTTTCCTGCAGGAATTTTTTTAGCGTATTGGGGTATGAAGTTGCAATTTTTTTACCCTGAAAATACTCAATATCATTTGTTTCCACTTCCTTTGGAATGGCAAGAGAAACCCTGCATTTTGAGAATCCCAAAGGTTGTACTATATCAATTTTCTTCTGTTTTTCTACTAAAAGATTTTCACCTACGATAGCAACATCTACTACGCCGTCTTCCAGATATTGGGGAATATCTGAATTTCGCAGGTACATGATTTCCATCGGAAAATTGTCTACGGAAACTTTAAGCTGATCTTTTCCGTTATTGACAAAAATGCCGCAGTCTTTAAGGAGCTGAAGAGACTCTTCATAAAGCCTTCCGCTTTTTTGTATCGCTATTTTTAATGTACTCATTTCACTTTTGTTGTGTCTGAGTAACCAAATGGTAAGTTGAAATAAATTGCCCGGGAAGAATTTAGAACAAAAAAACCGCCTGTTTACTCAGACGGTTTTAATTATTTTGATTTTTAACATAGTCACATATTAATCAATTCCGTCTTAGCAGAGATGATGATGATAATGATGTACTGTTAAAAAATTTGGTTTCATTGTTAAATTGTATGATGCAAATTTAAAGCAATAAATTTTACAAATGCAAATATTATTGTAAAATATTTTTATAAATTTTTATTAATTCTTTAGCAATTGACTGATCATTAAACTTTTGCACAAACTCAAAACCCTTTTCAGCACGGCGTTTCCTTTCAGATTCGTTTTGCCATAAAAATTTAATTTTTGCCTGAATATCAAGAAAATTATTGGGATTAATGTATACAGAATCCGGTCCGCCGGCTTCCGGAAGACAGCTTGTATTGCTTGTAATGACTACAGTTTTGGAAAATAAAGCTTCAATCACAGGAATTCCGAAACCTTCAAACAAACTCGGGTAGATGAAAATATCTGCAAGCTTATAGATCGCAGCTAATTCATCCATTGAAACACTTTCCAGAAAATAAGCTTTTATTTTATTCTCACGGACAAAACGTTCTACTTTTTTGAAATATTTTGTTTTTTTCCCAACTACCACCAACGGAATATCAGTATCTTTTAATGCTTTAACAACGTATAATAAATTTTTTCGTTCTTCGATAGTTCCGACATTTAGTATAAAACGTTCAGGGAGATCAAATTTTTCTTTTGCCTGTTGAATAAAATCTTCCGACTGCTGTTCTTTAAAAGCTTTATGACAGCCTTGGTAAATCACTTCAATTTTAGATTCCGGAATGTTGAGAAACTGAATGATATCGCGTTTTGTCTGTTCGGAAATGGCGATGATTTTATCGGCAGCATCTGCGGCTTTTTTAAATTTCCAGAAATGGATTTTACGATCAAAAAAAGAATAATACTGCGGATATCGTACGAAAATAAGATCGTGAATAGTCACGATTTTTTTAATAGGTTTTTTGTCCCATTTCAGAGGCAATTCACCTGATAAACCATGAAAAATATCAGCGTTTTGCTGCTGTGCGTCTTTCCCCATTTTCAGCTGACGGGAGAAGTTTCCTTTTGTGGTTTCAACGAAATGGACGTTAGGAAAACTCAGCAGATCAGCGGCTCTTTCGGATTTATTTTTGTTTAATAAAATATATTCGTTTTCGGGGAAATACGTTGCCAGGATTCTGACAAGATCTCTCGAATAGTTTCCTAATCCGGAAGTATTATGGAAAAAACGTTTTGCGTCAAAAGCTATTTTCATGAGGTGATCTGTTTTTGAAATTCCTGAAATGTACCGAATGTATGATTTTTATTTTTTAACCAAGATACAAATTCATCAAAACGTTTGACCATATCTTCGCCTGAATTTTTTACCGTAAAGCCAGGTAATTTAAAAGCTTCATCCTTAATTTCCGCAAATTCCCAGGGATGAAAATAAATATTCAGATATCGATCTTTCTGCAGTACGTCTGAAGCCAGTTTTTTATAAAAAGATGGAGGAAAATTATGAAAGCTCAGCCAGAACAAAGGAATTCTGAAATTGGGCGAAACCGAAGCGGGAATCTGCATCACATTTCCTTCTTTAAAATAAGTTCTGGAGACTTTGAGGTTATTGTATCTTCCCGGAAGAAAGGTTGGATTAATGGATGAATTGTAAGAATATCCTGCATTTTCAACGGCGTCTTTACTTACCGGCATCATTCTCGGCATTCTCAGACCAGTCACTTTTGTACCGAATAGTTCTTCCAATTTTTCTTTAGACTGCTTCAGGTGTTCCTCTTTAAAATCCGAATGATACCAGGTATGAGAAGCCAGTTCGTGACCTTCTTTAAGCAATCTTTCTATTAAATACTTACTGTTTTCTGCAAAAACAACGGTTGAAAAAAAAGTAGCTTTTGCCTGATATTTTTTCAGAATATCTAAGATTTTTTCCAATCCTGTCTGAGAAATTGAGATTTGTTTCTCAAAAGAAATCTCCCCTTTGTATTCCAATGGCATATCAAATTCCTCGATGTCAAAACTTAATAAAACCATGTTAAAAATTTTTGTTTTTGATGATATAATTGGGCCGGTGTTTTACCTGCTTAAAGATTTTACCTAAATACATTCCGATAATTCCCAGTATGATTAACTGCAGTCCACCGAAAAAGACAATGGTCATAATCAGCGATGCCCAACCGGAAATTTCCGTTCCGGCAATGAAAGAATGGATCACATACGTTGCATATCCTATCACCGAAAGTCCGGAAAACAGGAATCCAAGATACGCGGCAATATAAAGCGGTTTTACACTAAATGCCGTAATTCCCGTAAAGGCAAAAGTTACCATTTTTTTAAGATTGTAGCTGCTTTTCCCGGAAAGCCTTTCATTGGCAATAAAACTGATTCCGGTCTGTTTGAAACCCATCCAGCTGGTAAGGCCTCTGAGAAAGAGATCATCTTCATTAAGATTCCTCATCACTTCTACGGCACCTGCATCCATGAGCCTGAAATCTGAGCCGCCACCTTTTGTCAAATCAACATCAGACAATCCTGAAAGAATTTTATAAAAAAAATCAGAGGTTTTTCTTTTAAATACTGAAATTTCTTTGGGATATTTTCTAACGGTAAAAACAATATCATAACCTTCTTCCCATTTTTTGATCATCTCCGGAATAAGTTCGGGAGGATGCTGCAGATCGCCGTCCATTGAAATGACTGCATTTCCGGTGGCATTGTCCATCCCTGCTTTTACCGCCGGCTGATGTCCGAAGTTTCTTGAAAACTCAATAAATTTTACCTCTTCAAACTGTTCTGAAAGCTCTTCCAGCTTTTGCTGGGTGTTGTCCCTGCTGCCGTCATTTACAAATATGATTTCAAATCTGTAATGCTGCAAACCATCAAAAACTTCTTTTATTTTCTGATGTACCAAAGCAACGTTTCCTTCTTCGTTATGCGCAGGAATGACGATCGAAATTTTCTTCATACTGATTATTCAAGGCTGTAATTTTTCTCAAAATCTTTGGTGAGAAGCTCATAGATAATTCTCAGCCAGACTATGATGCAAGGTACGGCTTTTAAAGAATATTTGATGATGTAGTTATGCTTCACATATTTCGGGAACAGGTCTGAAGTTGAAAAACATGTGAATATAATTACAAATACCAGTAACCCGATAACAAGAGGAGTTCTTTCTCTCTGAAGGAAAAACCAGATCAGTACGCCGACTATTGCAATGATATAGGTAGGAGATTCTGAACTTGAGCTGAATAGTACTAAAAACAGCAATGTTGAAGCCAGAATCATCAACTGAAAAGAATACTGTTTGTATTGTTTAATTCTGAAATAAGGAGCTGCAAAAAGCGGTAATCCGAAAGCAAGAAATACAAGGTTTGAAATGGAAGCATCTCCCAGAATTCTTCTGAAAAATCCCATCAGCGATATATCCTGCATATTTCCCAATACCTGATTTTCATTGTTCTTTTCTACGATAGACTGAAACCAGTCTGCGTAACACTGGATCACGAATTTCGGACTTGAATATACCATAGGTAATGCAAAGAAAACTACGGCTATGATTAATCCGGAAAGAATAAATTTTGTTTTATTTTTAATGAAGAAAAATTGCGAAAGTCCTACAATTCCGTAGATCTTTACGAAAACTCCGATCAGAATTGCTGTTACGGATTTAACCTCTTTTTTCTCGTAAATGTACACTGCAGATAAAAGCAAAAGCCCGGTAAGCGCAACATTAAACTGCAGACTTAAAGCAGCCGTAATATATTCCTGCAGACAGAAAAGACCGAATAATGCCTTTTTGGAATCGGAAAATGGGAGTTTGTAAATCCCGTAAATAAGGATAAATGTATTGATAGCATTCCAGAGTGATATTCCGAGCCAGTCGGGCATTACCGCAAAAGGAGCGATCAGCGCACTGAAAAATACGCCGTAATGATTTAAATCAAAGTAAAGCTCCGGATAATGAATGAACAGATTTTTCTGATGAATGGTATTAAAAAATACGTTCTTGAAAATCAGATAATTATTAATGGCATAATCTCCTCTCAAATATTTGGAAACAGCAGTAACCACCGATATAATAAGATAAACCCCAAATATATATTTAGGGTTTAGTATTATTTTAAGAAATTTTTCTTTCAAAATATTGGTTTTAGTTTTAGAATGTATTCTTAAACGGCAACATTATTATCTCTCAAAGCATCATTTAAAGACGTCTTTTTGTCGGTAGATTCTTTTCTCTGACCGATGATCAAAGCACACGGAACCTGATATTCTCCGGCCGGATATTGTTTCGTGTAACTTCCCGGGATTACTACGGAGCGTGCAGGTACTCTTCCTTTAATTTCAATCGGTTCGGGGCCTGTAACGTCAATGATTTTAGTTGATGCCGTAAGAACCACATTCGCTCCCAACACAGCTTCTTTTTCTACATGAACTCCTTCTACCACGATACATCTTGATCCGATAAAGCAGTCGTCTTCAATGATTACCGGAGCAGCCTGAAGCGGTTCCAGAACACCACCGATTCCAACACCGCCGCTAAGGTGAACATTTTTACCGATCTGTGCACAGCTTCCCACTGTTGCCCAGGTATCCACCATCGTTCCTGAATCTACATAAGCTCCAATGTTTACATACGAAGGCATCATGATTACTCCCGGAGCGATATAAGCTCCTTCTCTTGCTACTGCATGCGGTACAACTCTTACCCCTTTTTCAGCATAGTTCTTCTTCAAAGGCATCTTATCATGAAATTCAAACGGACCTACCTCGATAGTTTCCATTTTCTGGATCGGGAAATATAGTACCACTGCTTTTTTCACCCATTCATTTACCTGCCATCCGTTTTCAGTAGGCTCCGCTGTACGAAGCTCTCCCTTGTCCACCAAAGCAATAACCTCTCTGATAGCCTTCTGGCTGTCTTCATTCTGCAATAATTCTCTGTTGTCCCAGATATTTTCAATTGTTTGTTGTAACGACATGTTTCTAGTTTAAAATTATTTGCGCCAAAGATACAAAAAGTTAAGGAAAATTTTTTGTCCGTATTGAGAAGGAATACTGTTTAAAGAATGGCTTTAAAGAATTCTTTTTGCGTGCAGATAAGCTTTATTCCAATATTTTTCTTTCAATGATGAGATGATGACGCCTTTTGTGGTGGAAGCATGGATGAATTTTACTTCGCCATCATTTCCGATATCATGAACGATGCCTACATGGGAAACTCTTGTTCCGCCGGCTGTTGCAAAGAATAAAAGATCTCCGGGCTTTACTTCCCGTATGTCTATCGTGTTTCCGGTTTCAGCCTGGTCTGATGATCTGCGGGGAAGTTTATAGTCGTTTTCTTCAAAAACCTTTACGGCAAATCCAGAGCAGTCGAATCCTGAAGAGGTATTTCCCCCAAATTTGTATGGTGCGCCCAGATATTTTTCGGCGTCTTTAAGGATTTCGTTAATGGATTTTGAAATTTTGCCATTGAATTTCGAATCCAGGTTTCTGAGGTTTTCGGTATTTGAAACGGCTTTGCTTCCGGTACTTTTATTTGAAGCCACTTTTTTCGAACTTCCGCATGAAACGGTAAGTAAAGATACAATGAGTAACGAATGAATTGTTTTACAATTTAAAATATTATAATTCAGACACTTCTTCATATTTCTTTGTTTTACGAGCAAACTGATTACAAATATAAATAAATTATGTTCTTCTTATCTTCATTTTGTGGTATGAAATTGATAAAACCCCGGCAGAAATAAAAAAAGCTATTCGAACGAATAGCTTTTGTATTTTGAGTGATTGTATTAATTGGATGTTTTTTCACCTTTCCAGGTTCCGGATCTGGTAGGCGTCGGAACTGCATTTACCCATGTTCCGCTTGCGTTTTTATCCCTGGTAAGTGTTCCCTTAAACTCTCCGTCTGCAGGAGAACCGATGGTGGCATTGAGTTCGCCGGATTCGGTAAGAGTTCCTGAAATGTAATAATGTTCCGTAGTCTGTTCAGAATCCAGTGTTCCGGTTACTTTACCATCACTTGCCACTACAATATTCCAGCTTCCTTTTTCTGTTCCTTTATAGGTTCCGGCCCAGGTTCCGATGAAGTCGTAAATGGTATCTTCATCTTTACAGCCGATGAATAAAAAAGCGGTGAATACAAGTAAAAATATTTTCTTCATAGTCTTTGTTTTATAAACAAATATGGAGAATACGGGTTTTTTAATGAAATTCCTTATCTCCTGATTAATAATTGGTTGTATTTTAATTTTATTGCAAAAACAGTAAATTTTTAACTGTTTTTCTTCTAATTTTAATTATTTCCAAAGATAATAAAATATCTGAAATGAACTATGGTTGCTGATTTTTTTTAGAGAAAGTTTTTTGTATTCAGGTAAACAGGTATGAATGATTCAACATTAAATGCTTAATAACAAATGTGCTTATAAAAAAAGAGTTACAATTTAACAAATGTAACTCTTTATAAATGTGGAGAATACGGGGATCGAACCCGTCACCTTTAGACTGCCAGTCTAACGCTCTAGCCAGATGAGCTAATTCCCCTTTTTACTGTTTGAAGCGGTACAAAAATAGCTATTTAAACCACATGTGCAAACATTTTATTAAATTTTCTTCAGTATTTATAGCTAACCCACGTTATTTCAGGTATTTTAAATTAAAAAAAGCAAAACGCACATTATTTAATGTGCGTTTTTGCTTTATGGTTTTACTTTTCAGTAAAAATTATTTCCATCCTCCGCCAAGAGCCTGATAAAGCTCAACGGCAGCTCTCATTTTACTGTATTCTGCATTGGTAATATTCAGTTCTGCATTTAGTGAGTTTACGCTGGCGTTTAATACTTCAAGATAATTGGCCATTCCGTAGTTTACCAGTTCTTGAGAATACTCCACCGAGTTTTTGTAAGCGTTCAGCTCTTTTTGTTTTAATTCAATAAAAGAATCCTGCACAGAGAATACTCTTATGGCATCAGAAACTTCTTTTCCTGCCGTAAGAACCGCTTTTCTGAAATTCAGATACGCTGTTTCCTGATTAGCAAGACTTACATCATAATTAGTTCTGATGGCTCTTCTGTTTAAAATGGGCTGTGCCAGACCGGCCACAACATTGGCAAACAATGAGTTTACACTGAATAAATGGTCAATATCTACTGACTGAACTCCCCCGCTTCCGGTTAGTCTTAAAGTAGGATAAAACTGTGCTTTCGCAGAATTGGTTAATTCAAAAGCGTTCATCAGGTTGTACTCTGCTCTCATCACATCAGGACGGTTGGCCAGAAGCTGCGCCGGATATCCAAGCTTAACATCGATTGGCAGGCTCTGGCCTTCCAGTGTGGATCTTTCTATAGTATGCGAAGGTTCTCCCATCAGAAGGCTCATGGTATTTTCCAAAAGCTGGATCTGGGTATCGATATCGATCAACAAAGATTTTGCATTAAAGACCAATGCTTCACTCTGCTGTACGGCAACTTCGGTTAAGGTTCCTGCAGTTTTTAAAGCTCTCGTTGTTTCAAGATTTCTTTCGCGCACCGCAATGGTTTCATTAATGATTCTTTTCTGTGCATCAAAAGTAAGAAGCTGGTAATAAGCCGAAGCTACGGATGCTACCAAATCACTTTTTACCGCTTTATGTGCTGCAATGGTTCCAAGATAAGCGGCATATTGCGCTTTTTCCTGTGATTTCAGCCTGCCCCAGATGTCTGCTTCCCAACCGATGCTTGCTGTGATATCAAACTGATTCACATATCTTCTTTCCCCGATAATCTGCCCGAACTGTGTGTTGATAGATTGGGTCTGAAAAGTATAGTTCGGACCTACAGATAAAGTTGGCTGATAAGCCGCTTTGCTTTGTTTCAGATATGCTTCCGCAGAAGCTATACTTTGTAAGGCAATTCTTATGTCAAGATTGTTTTCCAACGCTTTAGAAATGTGTCTCTGAAGGATAGGATCCGTAAAGATTTCTTTCCAGGAAACATTGGCGATATTGGTGCTGTCTGAAGGAAGCATGTCTGTGCGGTACAGTTTTTCATCGACCACATTATTGGGTCTGTTATATTCTTTTCTGGCCATGCAAGATGATACAACTGCCAGAAGTACCACTGAAAAAGATAATCCTTTTATAATATTTAAAATATTCTTCATTATTTGAAGTTTAAGGTTTAAAGTTCAGGGCCACGGATTCAGTTATTAACTTTAATCTACAACCCTGAACATGCTTAATTATTCTGCTAAATTGATGTCCTCTTGTTTAATAGGTTTCACTTTCTCCTGCAGGTATTCGAAAATAACATATAGTACAGGAATAACGAAAAGCCCTAAAATAGTACCTATCAATAAACCGATTGCAGCTCCGGTAGCGATAGATCTGTTACCAACCGCACCGATCCCGCTTGCCAATACCAATGGTAAAAGTCCGAAGATAAATGCAAATGAAGTCATCAGGATAGGTCTTAACCTTGCTTTTGCAGCATTGATAGCAGACATGACGATTGTTTCCCCGTGATGTCTCCGCTGCACGGCAAATTCCACGATCAAAATGGCATTTTTGGCTAATAATCCTACTAACATGATTAAGGCAATCTGGAAGTAAATATTGTTTTCAAGTCCCATAATTTTCTGTCCGAAGTAGGCCCCCATTACCCCAAGAGGAAGAGAGATAACCACAATCAGCGGAAGAATATAACTTTCATATTGTGCCGAAAGAATGAAGTAAACGAAGATCAAACTTAAAGCGAAGATAAGCACGGTTTGAGATCCGGAATTCAATTCCTCTCTGGTCAATCCGGTAAACTCAACATCATAATTTTGATTTAATGTTTCTTTTGCCACCTGCTGAACGGCGGTAATGGCATCCCCGGAACTGAAACCAGCTGAGTTTGCTCCCGTTATTTTCACGGAGGTAAACAAGTTGTAACGGCTTACCGATTGTGGTCCATATGCTTTATTTAAAGTAACGAACTGTGAGATAGGTGACATTACTCCTGATCCTGTTTTTACATACAGTTCATTCAGGTTTTCAATTTTCTGTCTGTTTTCAGGAAGAGCCTGCACCATTACCCTGAACTGTTTTCCGTACTTCGTAAAATCTGCAGTATAAATTCCCCCGATGTATCCCTGCATGGTTGAGAGAATATCGCTTACAGAAACGCCAAGCTGTTTGGCCAAAGGAACGTTGATCTGCATTTCATACTGCGGATATTTTGTGTTGAATGAAGTCTGTGCAAATTCAATTTCAGGTCTTTGCATCAGCTTGCCGATGAATTCATTCGTTTTATTATCAAGGTCTGCGTATTCTCCTCCTGATTTATCCAGAAGAACCATCTCAAAACCGGCGCTGCTCCCGAATCCGGGTACACTCGGTGGCTGGAAGAACACTACTTTAGCGTCGGGAACAGCTCCCGTAATACCGAATAGTTTTTTAGTAATATCTTCTGAAGTCTGTCCGTCCTTCTTTCTTTCGTCAAAAGGTTTCAGTTTAACGAATGCGAGACCGTTATTGCTTCCGTTTCCGGAAAGGAAACCTCTACCGGTGGAAATCGTTACGTTCTGTACTCCCGGAACTTTTAAAGCTTTTGCCTGAAGCGTTTTTAAAGCATTGTATGTTCTTTCCATAGAAGCACCCGGAGGAAGCTGAACATCGGTAAAGATAATTCCTCTGTCTTCCGTCGGTACAAACCCTTTTTTCATGGTGGTACTTGCCCAATATAAAATTCCTCCCGTAACGGCAAAAATAATCAGGGTAACCCATTTATGTCTTAAAAGGAAAATAAATCCTCTTCCGTAACGTTCTGTTGTCGTTTTAAAAGCAATATTAAACTTATAGAAAAACTTCTGAATGAAATTTAAATTTTTATATTCTGCATGGTGTGCATCGTGAGGTTTTAAGAATAAAGAACATAAAACCGGACTTAATGTTAAGGCATTAATTGCAGAAATGATGATGGCTACAATAAGCGTAATTCCAAACTGCTGGTAAAAAACTCCCGTAGGACCAGTAATAAAAGTTACCGGAATAAATACCGATGCCATTACCAATGTGATGGAAATAATAGCTCCCGTAATTTCATCCATTGCCTCCACTGTTGCTTTTTTGGCGTCTGAAATTCCGTGTTCCATCTTGGCGTGTACTGCCTCGACGACGACGATAGCGTCATCCACCACAATACCAATCGCAAGAACCAAAGCGAATAAGGTTAATAAGTTTAACGAATATCCGAATAAATTCAGGAAGAAAAAGGCTCCCACAATGGAAACCGGAACTGCAATAGCCGGAATAAGCGTTGATCTGAAATCCTGAAGGAAAATATATACTACAATGAATACAAGGATGAATGCTTCAATCAGCGTATGTACTACTTTATCAATTGATGCTTCAAGGAATTCATTCGTATCAAAGTTAAATGTATATTTTATGCCTTCGGGAAAACTTCCTTCTGCTGATTTCAGGTACGATTTAATATTTTTAATAATCTCCTGAGCGTTGGAACCCGGGGTCTGGAAAATCCCCATACTGATGGAAGGGTAGTTTCCGTTTTCTCCGATACCCGTATAAGACTGGCCCGCAAGTTCTACTTTAGCAACATCTTTCAGCATCAGGTTTTGTCCGTCTCCCAGAGATTTGATGATGATATTATCGTACTGTTCTTTTTCGTTGAACTTACCTACATATTTAATGATGTATTCAAAAGAGCTTCCGCTGTTCTGTCCGATAGAACCGGCTGCCGCTTCTCTACTCTGTTCGTTGATGGCGTTGGTAACATCAGTTGGAGTAATGCTATAAGCCGCCATTTTCGCAGGATCCAGCCATACTCTCATCGAATAGTTTTTACCCCCGAAAACGTTGGCATCACCTACTCCGTTAATTCTCTTCAAATTCGGAATAACATTGATGTTCAAAAAGTTTTGAAGATATACATCATCAAGATCTTTATTTTCAGAATAGAATGACATGTACATCAAAGCACTGGTCTGCTGTTTCTGGGTAACAACCCCGGAACGTGTTACCTCACTTGGAAGCAATGGGGTTGCTCTGGTTACACGGTTCTGAACGTTCACCGCTGCGATATCAGGATCAATTCCCTGCTTGAAAAATACCTGGATATTGGCTGAACCATCATTTCCTGCACTTGAAGTAATGTAATCCATCCCTTCTACCCCGTTGATCTGTTCTTCCAGAGGAACAACCACACTTTTCATAACGGTTTCCGCATTGGCTCCGGTATAGTTAGCTGTAACACTTACTGTTGGAGGAGCAATATCAGGATATTGTGTGACCGGAAGTGCAGTCAGTCCAAGTACCCCGAGAATCACAATCAGGATTGAGATTACCGTGGATAAAACCGGTCTGTTTATAAAATTTTTAATCATTTTTTAGAATTTCGGTTTTATTGATTGAACGAGACTATCCATTTTTACGGGTTGCTTCTTAACGGCAGTGCCCGGCTTCAGACCTCCGATTCCTGCTGCGATAACGGTTTCCCCTTTATTAACACCGGATTTAATTAATGCCATATTGTCGATTCTGTCGATTACATTTACGACAACATTTCTTGCCGTATCGCTCTTATCAACTTTGTATACGTAAACAATACCCTGTTGTTCGTAAGTGGCACTTTCCGGAACAACCAGAACGTTGTCATAACGCTGAGGAAATCTTATGGTTCCGCTGTTTCCGTTACTTAAAAGTTTCTGTGCATTGCTGAAAGAAACCCTAAATTGTATGGTTCCTGTTGCAGGGTCTATTTGTCCTGTGATGGCTTCTATTCTTCCTTTTTCAGGATAAATACTTCCGTTGGCTAATTGTAGCTCTACCATAGGAAGATTTTTGATTTTTTCCGGCATGGTAGCCCCTGTAGATTTTTCAAGGAAATCAAAATATTCTTTCTCGTTCATTGAAAAGTATGCGTAGATTTCTGAAGTATCTGAAATGGTGGTTAAAGGCGTCTGGTCTGATGGTCCGACAAGACTTCCAACCTTTAAAGGGAGTTTACCGATTACTCCTGAAATAGGAGCACGGATAATGGAATATTGGATATTGGCTTCCACTCCTTTATAATTGGCCACCGCCTGGCTTTTAGCTGCCTGAGCCTGTTTCAGCTGTGCCTGCGCCTGCGCTAAATTTGCCTGAGCAGTCTGTAACTGTACATTACTGATGATATTTTTCTGCACCAGGGGCTTCAGTTTATTTACCTCTACATTTGCTGCACTTACAGCAGCCTGAGCAGCGGCAATGTTAGATTCGGCAGCACCGATTCCTGCTTTTGAAGCTGCTGCATTTTCATTCAGGATATTGGTTTCGAGGCGGAACAAAGGCTGTCCTTTGGTTACGTACTGTCCTTCGTCTACCAAAACCTGCGTGATATATCCCTGAATTTTAGCACGTACATCGTTGTTCACCTTACCCTGGATGGTTGCCGGGAAAGTCTGATAACCCACTATATTTTTCGCTTCCACATTGACAACAGGATACGGTTTCGGGCCGTCCTGCTTAGGAGCTTCTTTTTTGCAGGCCACTAAAGAAAGGGCCGCAAGAGAAAGTATAACTAGCTTATTATTCATTTTATAGTTTATTAAGAGATTCCTGAATATTTATTATATTTTTATTTAAAAGCGCTTTATAAGCTTCTATTTTTTCATCGTATCCATTGTGATTTTTCTTAAATTGGTCCAGGTCGTCCAATAGTTTTAATTCGTCTTTCATTTTCTGTACTATTTTTTCAAATCTGATTTTTTTATAGCCGTCATTGATGAAAAAATACCGTTTGCGTTCGTCCATTTTGTTGTGGTCAATAATCAGTTCAGCATTTAATAAAAGCGAAATACTTGTTGATACGGAACTTTTACTGGCCGAAAATACTTCCACAAATTCATCAAAAGGAATACCTACTTTATCATAATCGAATAACAGGTAAGCATATATTTTTGATGCCAGAGGAGGTATATTGAAAACTGTGCCATAGAATTTTACAGCATCCTGGAAGATTTTCTCATCAATTTCTATACTCTTATGCATGGTATATAAATTTGAGCAAAAATAAAAATTAGTTCTGAACCAAACGAACAAACCCGATAGAGTTTATAAATTTCAGTTTTTTTAAAAAATCAATGAAGTTGGATTTAACTTTTCCTTTAAATAATAATCTTCTCAAATGCTTTTCTGATTCCTCCGGCCAGATAAACTTCTCCGCAATAGGTGTAGCCCTTGCTTTCCAGAATTTTCAGCATGGCCATGTTATCGAAATTGGTATCAACTTTAATGCTCTGAATTCCATGAGATTTTGTAAATTCTTCAATATGGTCAAACAGCTTTTTGGTCATTCCCTTTCCTGCAAATTTTTCATCCACCGCTACTCTGTGGACCACAACAAATTCTCCATTGCTCAGCCACGCTCCTTCAATCGTACTGTAAGCCGGTTCATCATTTAAAATAAGAGCAGCATATACTGCAATTTCTCCGTTTATAGTCATCACATATCCGAAGCCTTTTTCTATATCACTTTCCACAGTATTGATATTAGGGTACCCTTCCTGCCATTGTTTGCTTCCGTCTTTTCTTCTTCTTTCTATTGCCTGCTGCAATATGTCCCAGATAACTTCTCTGTCCGTAATTTCCGCTTTTCTTAATTGGGTTTCTGAATTCATTATTGTGAAAAATTTTAATTGTAAAGGTTATTTTGGTTAAAATGAGTATTTAATTTAAAAAATGCTAAAACTTGATGCTTCGACAGGTTCAGCATAAATCTCTAATACGAAATATCTTAATTTATGTTCATCCCGATTCGAAGTACAGTAAAAATTTAGCCTAAAAAAAACCGAAAACTAATTGAGATTAATTTTCGGTTCGAAGTAGTAAAATTTAAAATTATGAAATTGTTTTATTGATTTTCATTTTGCTGGAGATAAGCATCAATTACTTCAAATGCTTTTTTTTCATCTTCCAGTTTTACCAATACTTTCAGCGACGTTGCTGTAGGCGTAGTTGTAAAAGTAAGGTAGTTGTTTTCCACGGCATTCGTAATATTTGCATCATCCAGTTTTGATTTAATCAGTTGAATTTCTGCAGGTTTGTCACTTTCAAAAACTGATACTCTTGTACTTCTTTCCATAGTTCTGTTACGTTTGAGTATCTAAATTTATGACATTTTTTTTAAAATTACAAATCCGAAATTTAAATTTTATTAATGTTGTTTTCTATTTTGTCCAGTGCAAGCTGGATTTCTTCCTTAGTAACATTAAGGTGCGGCCTGAAACGCAACGATTGATCTCCACATGCCAGAATAATCATTCCATCCTTCCACAGTTCGTCTCTTAACGTATTTCTCTGCTCATGAGTTACAACATCAACGGCACACATTAACCCTCTTCCTCTTGGATTTGATAATTTGTCAGGATACTTTTCGGCAAGGTTTTTCAAGCCTTCAAGAAGGTAATCGCCCATAACTCTTGCATTTTCAACAAGATTTTCCTTTTCAATAACTTCCATTACCAGCTGAAAACGGAGCATGTCTATAAAATTACCTCCAAATGTAGAATTGATTCTCGAGCTTTCACGGAAAACATTATCAGGGACTTGATCAAACTTTTCCTTATTGGCCAAAATACCGCAAACCTGTGTTTTCTTCCCGAAAGAGATGATATCCGGTTTAGCAGTAAAGTGCTGAAATGCCCACATTTTTCCGGTAATTCCTATGCCTGTCTGCACTTCATCAAAAATAAGAAGAACCTCATTTTCGTCGCATATTCTTCTTAATCCTGATAAAAATTCATCCCTGAAGTGATTGTCACCACCTTCTGCCTGAATGGGCTCAATGATGATGCAGGCTACTTTATTAGGATTCATTAAAATAGCTTCTTCAATATTTAAGAGAGCCAGTCTTTCGTTTTTAATGGTTTCCTCCAGGTTTTCTTCCGTTATCGGGAAAGAAAGTTTAGGATTCAGGATTCTTGGCCAGTCGAACATCGGGAAATACTGATATTTTCTTGGATCAGCAGTATTGGTAAGACTCAATGTATAACCGCTTCTTCCGTGAAAAGCCTGTCTGAAATGAATGCATATTCCGGCTTCGATATCAAGTCCTTTATCAAAATTCTTGCGTGTTTTCCAGTCGAAACATGCCTTCATGGCATTTTCAACAGCCAATGCTCCGCCTTCAATGAAGAAAGCATACTGCAATTCTTCAGGGATCACTACTCTTTCGAAAACTTCCAGGAAATGAGCATATTCTTCAGAATACACATCAGCCAGTGTCGGTTTATTGACTGCCATTTTTCCCAGCCATGCTGATTTTTCAACCAGATATGGATGATTGTAGCCTATGGATGCTGAGGCAAACATGGAAAACATATCCAGATATTCTCTGTTGGTAAGTTTATCGTAAAGCCATGATCCGTGCGATTTTTCGATATCCATTACGAAATCGAACCCATCGGCCAGAACGTGCTTTCCTACTATTTCTTTTACTTTGTTTACTTGTATGTCAATTGTTTCCATTTTAATTAATCTTAGGGTTGATTAATAGTAAATTAATGATGTTGAAACAAAGAGATTTATGTTATTTAAAAGTTGACAATTTTTAATTTTAAATCTCCGGATTTCTAAATATTTTTAAATTAAAGGTCAAACTTAATTCCCTGTGCCAAAGGAAGGTTTGTTGTGTAGTTGATGGTATTCGTCTGTCTTCTCATGTAATATTTCCAGACATCTGAACCGGATTCTCTTCCGCCGCCGGTTTCCTTTTCTCCACCGAATGCACCGCCGATCTCCGCACCGGATGTTCCGATATTTACATTGGCAATACCGCAGTCTGAACCTGCATGGGAAAGGAATAATTCTGCCTCTCTTAAATTCTGCGTCATGATTGCAGAGGATAAACCTTGCGGAACATCATTCTGAATGGCGATGGCTTCTTCTAATGTTTTATACTTGATAAGATATAAAATCGGGGCAAAAGTTTCGTGCTGAACGATTTCGTAAGAATTTTTTACTTCTGCGATACATGGTTTCACATAGCATCCGGATTCATAGCCTTTTCCTTTCAGTACTTCTCCTTCCACAATGAATTTTGCACCTTCTTTTTTACCTTTTTTAATAGCTTCCTGATACATGTTTACGGCATCTGTATCAATAAGGGGACCTACATGATTGGATTCGTCTAAAGGATTTCCGATTTTAAGCTGTCCGTATGCTTTTACCAAACGGTTTTTTACTTCATCATATACACTTTCGTGGATGATCAATCTTCTTGTTGAAGTACATCTTTGTCCGGCTGTACCCACTGCTCCGAAAACCGCTCCGATAATTGACATATTGATGTCCGCATCCTGAGTAATGATAATTGCATTATTTCCTCCCAGCTCCAGGATAGATTTCCCGAATCTTTGGGCAACATTTGCAGAAACCATTCTTCCTACTCTGGTAGAACCGGTGAATGATACTAAAGCTACTCTTTTGTCATCAACCAGTTTTTGTCCGATTTCATGATCTGCAACCAAAACACTTGAAATTCCTTCGGGAAGATTGTTTTCCTTTAAAACTTCATTCATGATATTCTGGCAGGCAATCGCACAAAGCGGTGTTTTTTCTGATGGTTTCCAAATGGTAACGTTTCCGCAGATCCAAGCTAAGGCGGTATTCCATGCCCATACGGCAACCGGAAAATTAAAAGCGGTAATGATCCCGACGATTCCCAGTGGATGGTATTGTTCATACATTCTGTGTCCCGGCCTTTCAGAATGCATCGTGTACCCGTGAAGCTGTCTCGAAACGCCTACGGCAAAATCGCAGATGTCGATCATTTCCTGAACTTCACCCAAACCTTCCTGCAGAGATTTTCCCATTTCATAAGAAACAAGTTTACCGAGATCGTCTTTGTATTGTCTTAGTTTCTGGCCAAGCTGCCTTACGATTTCCCCTCTTTTGGGTGCCGGAATAAGCCTGAATTCTTTAAATGCGCTTTGCGCAGTCTCAAGGACTTTGTCGTAATCAGATGTTCCGGAAGTTTTTACTTTTGCAATAAGATTTCCGTCTACGGGAGAATAACTTTCGATGGTTGTCCCTGATGCAAAGTATTTTCCGCCTGTTGAAGTTCCCTTATTTTCATCCTTAATTCCTAGATTTTTGAGCGTTTTTTCAATCCCAAAATCTTTTACTTTTTTAGACATAAAAATTTTACTTTTCGTTTTCCCTAAAGTTAAAAATATTAACTGAACTGCAAAATTTAAATTTTTTTAACGGATTTTTTATTTGGACTAATTATAAACATGACTATATTTGTATGGTAATCTTTTGACACACAGAAATGGAAAGCTCTCAGGAAAATAATTCGAAGTTTAAAAAATGGTTTAAGCGTGTTGGATGGGCAGGATTTGCCTTCTTTACCATTAAAGGGCTGATTTGGCTGGTTATATTTTATTTCGGAGCAGATACGCTTCAAAGTTGTATAAAATAAAAAGCCGAGAAAATTTTCTCAGCTTTTATTTGGTTGTATCATCTTGTTCTTTTTTCTTCCTCCCGGAATGGAGCAAGCTTTGATGAAGCAGAAACTCAATTTGTCCGTTTACACTTCTGAATTCATCATTGGCCCACTTTTCAAGAAGCTTATAGGTAGACTCATCGATTCTTAAAACAAAAGATTTTTTGCCTTTATTTTCGGAAGTATTATGAGTTTTTTCTGATTTCATTCTTGTTAACTTTTTTCTGACGTTTGTCTAAACAAAATTCTGATCTTGATTTAATTATAAAGTGTCCCTGCATTTAAAATAGGTGTTGCCGCTTTTTCCCCACACAAAACAACCATTAAGTTGCTCACCATAGCTGCTTTTCTTTCGTCATCAAGCTCCACAATATTTTCTTCGGAAAGTTTCTTTAATGCTAAATCTACCATTCCTACGGCTCCTTCCACAATTTTGGTTCTTGCCGCAACAATCGCTGTAGCTTGTTGTCTCTGAAGCATGGCGCCTGCAATCTCCGATGCATAGGCAAGATGGGAAATTCTAGCTTCCTGGATAATAATTCCTGCTTTTGAAAGACGCTCTGTAAGTTCCTGTTCCAAAATGGCATTGATTTTTTCTCCGCCTTCTCTTAATGTAATCGGTGCATGATCGTCTTCCAGATTGTCATAAGGAAAACTCATCGCCAAATGACGTACCGCAGCCTCGCTCTGCATTTTTACAAAATCAGAATAACGTTCAACATCAAAAGCGGCTTTGTAAGTATCGCCAACTTTCCATACGATAACGACAGCAATTTCAATGGGATTTCCCATTTTATCATTTACTTTCAGCGTCTGGCCCTGTAAATTTTCAGAACGAAGACTGATTCTTTGGGAATAATATAAAGGATTAATGAAAAACAAACCGTTATCTTTTACGGTCCCGACATATTTGCCGAAAAAGTTCAGTACTCTTGAATGGTTCGGCTGAATAATCATCAGGCCTTTCAGGAAGAAACAGAATACAATAAAAATGATTATTGAAACAACAACAAATGTGATATTCTCATCAACTCCTATTGCGAACAGGTAAATTGAAGCAATGAAAAGTCCAAGACAGATTACTAAAGTAATATAACCGGACATCGGTTTAAGGATTTTTTCCATGATATTGATTTTTAATTTTGATATTAATTTGATATCATAAAGATATGATTTTTTTACATTAAAATTATTTATTTTAAATTTTTTTTGACTTGAATCAAAGAAACAAAAGTTCAGGCTTGGAATCGGAATGCTAAAAATTTAAATCAATCCGTAAAATCCCCAAAACTTGCGCGAATCAAACATTTGTCTTTCGGTTTAATTTAAATAGTTAGTATAAAAAAATCCCTGAAAAACTAATTTTCAGGGATTGTATGAATGATAAATTAAAATTTATTTTTTATTTAATATTCTAAACTTGTAATACGAAACGGCTGATAAGAGTGCCATTGTTCCAAGTCCGATATATACCCAAGCCGGAACCGGAACAGGATCTCCTGCCGCATATGAGTGAAGTCCGCTCAGGTAATAATTTACTCCGAAATACGTCATTACCATCGAACAGAATGCAAACATTGTTGCCACGTGGAACGCCCATCTGCTTCGTAAACCGGGAACCAATCTCATGTGTAGAACAAACGCATACACCATAATGGAAATGAAAGCCCATGTTTCCTTCGGATCCCAGCTCCAGTATCTTCCCCACGATTCATTAGCCCAGATTCCTCCTAAGAAATTCCCTACGGTAAGCGCAAAAAGTCCGATCGTTAAGGACATTTCAGAAACAATTGCCAATTCTTTCAAGGTGGTATCGTGATGAATTTTATATGTTCCTTTATTAGATATAATATAAAATATAAGACTGATCACGGCAATAATCATCGACAGGGCAAAGAATCCGTAGCTGGATGTAATAATGGCAACGTGTACAATCAGCCAATACGATTTCAGAACAGGAACCAGCGGTGTAATCTGTGGATCAAGTGCAGAACCGCCGTGCGCAAATCCCATCATGATAACTGCAACCATAAATCCGGCTGCCGGAATTAATGCGTTGGAATTTCTATATAATAATAATCCCGCAGTGATACCCACCCATGAAATAAAAATAATAGCTTCGTAACCGTTACTCCACGGTGCGTGTCCGGAAATATACCATCTTGCCACCAGTCCAAGGAAATGGAAGAAATATCCTACAGCTCCGATTACAATAATCGCTTTAATAATTTTATTTAAAACTTTATTTGGCTTAAATAGTTCAATGAAACCTAAGATTAATAACAATCCTCCGATTAATGTATAGAAAATCAACAATTTAAAATTGATATTCACCTTGTTCATGAAAACTTCAAGCTCAACTTTGGATTTGGCAGGAACTACTGCCTTACCCCACTTCTGCTGATAATCCGAAAGCTTTGTCAGTTCTGTATCTGCTTTGCCCCAGTCGCCGGTTTGCTGGGCTTTTAAAACTTCCGCAAAATAAGGTCCCATTACCTGTTGGGATTCCATGTCGGGTTCCATTTTCTGGTCAAGCCATGAATGCCAGGTGTGATTCGGATCATTTTTTACAGGAACAATTCTCATAAACTGACCGCTGAAAAATTCATTGAAAATCTGAACTCTTTCGTTTACAGCAATTACTTCTTTATCATAATTCGTTTGTTCGGCAGGCTTTTTACGGAATGCGGTGTTATAGTCGCTTTCGAGGATATATTTTAAATTTCCGTTTGCATCTGCCGGAAAAAGGTTCATTAGTGAAGTATATCCTTCCTCATTGGCTTTCGTTTTATTTTTTAACTCGTCTCCGCCTTTTGTTCCCACTTTGATCATCGGAACCATTGTCCAGCTCGGAGTATCAATATTTACGGATAAAAACCATTGGTTTGCAGTAAGCGCGTTTCCATCCGTTCCTTTGAACTCGTCTTTTTTGTACAGCTTTCTTAAAACGTCCAGCGCCTGCGTATTGATCGGAACAATTCTTCCTTCAAAATTTTGTACCAGAAGATACCCGAATTTATCAGCATGATCTTTACTTATTTTGTTTCTGGCAATAATTTCGTCTGCCGAAACCACTTTCATTTTTGTAAACGGCTGTGCTCCTTGTGGCTTAACTGTTTCAGTTGCCGGAGTATGATCGTGATTTTCACCTTCTACATGAATGTGCTCTCTGCTTCCATCGGTTGTTCCGTGGGTTTCAATTTTCTGAGCATTTAATCCAAAGCTTAATAGCAGTAAAAGTATGGTTACAACTCTTCTTTTATTGACGTCTTTCAGCATTTTGTTTAATTTCCAGAAATGCGTTCCTTTCCAGAAGAACATAAAGAACATTCCACCAAATAAGAACGTGTAGCCAATGTAAGAAATCAATGTTCCCCAGAAATCATGATTTACGGAAAGTACTGTCCCCATTCTATCCGGATCAAAACTCGACTGGAAGAATCGGTAACCTTTATGATTAAGCACGTGGTTCATATAAATTTTAAATGGGGTCTGCTTACCTTCATCGATGATTTTAATATGGCTTTCGTAGGCGCTCGGAGATGAGCTTCCCGGGTAAGTTTCCATTACAAAATCATCCAATTTAAGGGAGAACGGTGTATTGTAAATTTTCGGACCGAAACCGATCATGATATTCAATCCGTCCATCGTTATTTGTTTGTAAGCATTCGGGTTTCCTTTTTCAACCGAAAGGTCTACCATCTGCTTTGTTTTCGGACCCTGAATTTCAACAGTAAGCATATCAGGTACGGCCTGATCTTTTTTCCTGTCGCCTTCAATTGCTATTAATTTTCCTTTTTTAAGACCTTCAGGAACAACCAGTTTTAATTCGTTAATTGAATATAAGCTTCTTAAAGCCAACGGCTGGAATTCGTCTTTTACTGTACTTCCTGTAGCCTGAGTGGCCATGGTCATATAACTCGCATCAACCGGTGTTTTAATAAATAACTTTCCGCCTTCATTTTTAAATTCAACTGCACCTTCAATGGCTCTGTTGAAAGTCACCAACGTTCCGTTGATTGATTTTGTTTCTCCGGGTTTAATGAAAATATTCTGTCTTCCGGTTTGTCCTGTTGATACCAAATGAAGATATTCGGCGCCATTAGGGTCAGCCACGAGACTATCTTTTTTTCTTTGAACATACTCTTTTGCAATGACTTTCACTTCTTTTCCGTGAAAATCGTACGTTGCCTGCAGATCTTTGTGTAACGGGGACATTAGATACGGAATATCCTGATAGTTCAGAACATCACCTTTTTCTTCAATCTGAATTTTAAGGAAGTTTTTATCCGTTACAATTTCATTGGAGGTTTCTCCTTCCCGGATGTGCATTGTCCCTTCAAAACTGATGTATCTTGTAATGGCACCACCAATAAAGATGAGTACAAAGGCAAGGTGGAAAACCAGCACCGGCCATTTTTCTCTTTTCCAGAGTCTGTATCTTCCGATATTTCCTATGAAATTGAGAATAAGCAGAAGCATGATTAATTCAAACCACCATGCCTCATAAATTAATGCTTTTGCTGTTGGAGTTCCGTAGTCGTTTTCTAAGAACGTTGCATATGCCATCGCAAATGCGTACACCAGTAACAACACAGCCATTGTCCTGGTCGAGATAAGAATATCCTGGAGCTTCTTCATGATATATATACTTGATAGGCAAAAATAAGGATGATAAACTACAATGCCGTGAAAAAAAGCTGTTTTTTATCACTTTGCCATTGATAACTGTTATTTTTAAACGTTCTTAATAATATTAAACAGACTGATAAAAATATAATAATTAAGAGTTTTTTCATGATAATTTAATTTGTTATTTAGAGATTATAATAATTTTATTTAAATTAATGTGTGGTATCTGCTAAAACAGCGCATTGGTAACAACACTCTTTACAAAAACTTTAATGAAAAAAATTAAATCAAAATTGAATTATTTTAAATATTTTAGTTTCTGTAAACCGGAATAACGTTGATAATTTTCCGACAAATAAATAATAATATTCTTCCCGGTAATACACCAGTTTTAATGTTGAAAAACATTAAATTTGCCACAGTACATTATGGATAAAAACACACAAAAAAAACAACAGGAATTGCCTGAAAAAGGCAGATTTTTATCGAAGCCGAGAGTATTCTTCGGGCTTACCTTCATTCTTTTTTCCGTGGTTCTCACCTTTTCATTTGTTTCATATCTGATGAATTGGAAGGCAGACCAGAGCCAGGCCGGAACCATGCTGGATAAAAGCATTAAATCTTCCAACCTCTTCGGAAAGCTGGGCGACTGGCTCGGAAATATTTTCATTTTCGAAAGTATTGGCGTGGCTTCTTTCATCATTGCTTTTCTGTTTTTAGTTTTCGGAACAATTATTCTTAAAAAGAAAATGTTTAAACCGTGGAAAACGATTGGACATTCCTTGTTTTTTATTTGCTGGCTTCCTATTTTATTCGGAGCTATTACAAAAGGACAGGGTGTTCTGAGCGGTGTGTACGGCTATCAGATCATGGATTCCCTGAATACAATTATTGGCTCTTATGGTCTTTGGCTGGTTTTAATTTCAAGCATGAGCTTGTATTTCATTTTAGAATTCAATCTTCGTCCGAGTTCTATCAAATCTAAGCTGAATGACCTCAATGAAAATACGATCGGAAGGGTAAAATCCATGATGCCGAGTTCTGATGAAAATTTTGAGGCGGATGATGAACTCATTGAGGAAGCTGAAAATGCAGAGAATATTCCTTCCAAAATTACCGTTACGGAAACCGTAAAGCCCGTTAAAACGGAACATGTACCGGTTGCTGCTGAAGTTGAAACAATCGTAACCCCAAACAAAACATCTTTTGAAGATGATAAAAATGATTTTTCACAACCATTACACGTAGATCTGAGTCCGAAGCCTTCTGTTCCAATGCCAAGTCCTGAACAGGCTTTTGATATCAAACCGGCGGCTTCAACAGCAATTGTGGCTGAAGATGATATTAAATTTAAAGTTGAAGTTGCTCCTGTAATTGATATTCTGGATGATTCTGACAGAAAATCTCAGGAATTAGTAGAAAAGCATGGTCTTTACGATCACAAGCTGGATCTTGCCAATTTCCAGATGCCGACTGTTGATCTTTTAAAGGATTACGGAAATGAGGAAATTTCTATTAATAAAGAAGAACTGGAGGAAAACAAAAATAAAATTGTAGGACTGCTTAAAAATTTCAATGTAGGAATTGCTGAAATCAAGGCTACGATAGGCCCTACTGTAACTTTGTACGAAATTGTTCCTGAAGCGGGAATCCGGGTTGCGGCTATCAAAAAGCTACAGGATGACATCGCCCTGAATCTTTCCGCACTGGGAATCCGGATTATTGCTCCGATGCCGGGTAAAGGAACCATCGGGATTGAAGTTCCAAGAAAAAATCCTACCATGGTTTCCATGCGTTCGGTAATCGCTTCGCAAAAATTCCAGAATACGGATATGGACCTTCCGGTGGTATTCGGAAAAACGATCTCCAATGAAATTTTCATGGCAGACCTATCCAAAATGCCTCACCTTTTGATGGCGGGTGCAACAGGACAGGGAAAATCGGTGGGAATTAATGCCATTCTTACTTCGCTTTTATACAAAAAGCATCCGAGCGAGCTGAAGTTCGTAATGGTAGATCCTAAAAAGGTAGAACTTTCATTATATTCAAAAATAGAAAGACATTATCTGGCGAAACTTCCGGATGCAGAGGAAGCCATTATTACCGATACCAATAAGGTAATCAATACCCTGAATTCTCTTTGTATTGAGATGGATACAAGATATGATCTTCTGAAAAATGCATTCTGTAAAAATTTAAAAGAATACAATAAAAAATTCTCGGAAAGAAAACTGAATCCTGAAAACGGACACCGTTATTTACCTTATATTGTTCTGGTGGTTGATGAGTTTGCAGATCTTATCATGACTGCAGGGAAAGAAGTTGAACTTCCGATTGCAAGACTGGCGCAGCTTGCCAGAGCAGTGGGAATTCACTTAATTGTTGCCACCCAAAGACCATCTGTAAACGTAATTACAGGTATGATTAAGGCCAACTTCCCGGCTAGAGCAGCTTTCAGGGTAATTTCAAGTGTAGATTCCAGAACGATTCTGGATTCTCCGGGTGCAGATCAGCTTATTGGTAAGGGAGATATGCTTTATTTTAACGGAAATGAAATTTTAAGACTTCAGTGTGCATTTGTAGATACACCGGAAGTAGAAAGACTTGCTGAATATATCGGTGAACAAAAAGGATATGCTTCAGCATTTATTCTTCCTGAATATGTTTCCGAAGATTCTGCAAGTACGGTAGGAGCTTTCGATCCTAATGAGAAAGATGCTTTGTTTGAAGAAGCGGCAAGAATTATTGTTTCTACACAGCAGGGCTCTACTTCCATGCTTCAAAGGCAATTAAAGCTTGGCTACAACAGAGCTGGGAGAATTATGGACCAACTGGAAGCAAGCGGAATTGTAGGCGGATTTAACGGTGCTAAAGCCAGAGAGGTTCTCATCAGTGATCTTCATTCTCTTGAACAGTTTTTGGATGATTTAAAAGGTTAAATAACTTCAGGAATAATGGTACTCTTTGGAACAGTTTTTGAGAGATCTGCGCAGTTGAAGGTAATTATAGTTTAACTTTTAATATTAAAGCAAGTCTAAAGATTAAAGATTTAAATAAAATGAAAAATAGTATTTCAAAAATTATAGTAAGCAGTATGGTTGTGGGCGCAGTAGCAACTGCCAATGCTCAGAAAATTGATGCTAAGGCCAAAAAAATACTGGATGATATCACGGCAAACTATAATTCCAAAAAGAATTCTTATTTTAAATTTTCTTTCGGAACGGGAACCAACGGACAGGTTTCAAAAACAGAGCCGGGGATTTATTATGCTGCCGGGGATAAGTACAAGTTAAAGATCATGGAAACGGAACAGATCTTCGACGGTAATAAAATCTACAATATCAATACGGAAGATATGGAAGTAACGGTTGCAAAACCAAACGGAAGCGGCTCGATGTTCTCCCCTATCAACTATCTTTCTACTTACAGAAATGATTATAACGTAACCTATAACGGGAAGAAAAATGTGAATGGTGTAAGTACCGATTTTATTAAATTAACACCGGTAAAATCTAACGGAATACAGCATGTGTATCTGTTTGTAGATCCGGTAAAAAAACAGATGGTTAAGCTGGAGCAGCATGGGAACAATAAGGATGTCGCGGTAATTGCCATTAAAGAATATAAAGAAAATCAGAATCTGGATCCGGGAATGTTTGTTTTCGACAAAAGCAAATACAAAAATTACCTGATTACAGAACTTTAACAGTCAATCTGAAAAACTGAAAGTTGATTTTTATCCCTTGTATTAGAATGTTACAGGCAAACAGTTTTACAGATTATAAAAATTTCATAAAATATAAAAGCTGCAAAGGAAACTTTGTGGCTTTTTCATTAATTTTGGCAGATGTTAAAAATACTAGACCGATATATCATAAAAACCTTCTTCGGACCGTTTTTCTTTATATTCAGCGTGCTGTTTTTCATATTTATTGTGAATATCATCTGGGTTCAGCTGGGACAGTTTATGGGAAAAGGACTCAGCACTTTTCAAATTCTTAAACTTCTTTTTTATCTGGGAGTAAGCGTTATCAGTATGGTATTGCCGTTAACTATTCTTCTGGCAAGTATTATGTCCTTCGGGGAATTCGGAGAACGGTATGAGCTTGCAGCCATGAAAGCCGCAGGTATCTCGCTCACAAGAGTGATGCTTCCATTATTAGGCGTAACGGTTGTTCTTTCGGTCATGCTTTATTTTTTCTCCAATAATATTATTCCGGATTTTCAGCGGAAAGCAAAAAATATGCTTTTCAATATTGCACAAACCAAGCCAGCGCTCAATTTTACACCGGGACAGTTTATTGATCAAATCCCCGGATATATGGTTAAATTTGATAAAATAAGCGGGGAAAACGGGGAAAATATTGACGGTGTTTTTATCCATAAAAAAGCGACAACGTATGATAACCAACAATCAATCGTGGCAGAAAAAGGAAAGTTCGTACCGGCGGCTAATAAGAATTATTTAAAGCTTATTCTTTATAACGGATATGTTTACGAAGATAATTATGCAGGAAAAGCAGAAAATGTACGCCTGAAACAGCCGGATCAGGCTATAAAATTTGATTCGCTGACTTCGCATTTTGATGTAAGTGAAATCATCAATAAAGCGATTGAAGAAGAGAAAATTACGGATGATTATCGTTTTCAGACCTTCAATCAGCTCAATAAAACTATTGATCAGACGAAAAAAGATAACAATAAATTCTTTTCGAATGTTAATAATGATGTGCTGGGCCAGACCAATTCGGTAATAACTTACATGGATTCTAAGCAGAACAGATCAAAAGCAAAACCTAAGCAGCTTTTAAAGCTTGATACTTTAAAAAATGACAAAAAGCTGGAGATCATCAATAATGCATATACCCGCCTTGAAAACCTAAAAGGTACTGTTGATGGTAAGAATAATGAAATTGATCCTGTCGTTAAATATTATGGGAAAGTAGTGATTTATCAGCAGAGAATTGTAACCTATTCATTTACCTGTATTATTTTCTTCCTGATCGGCGCAAGTCTCGGATCTATCATCAGAAAAGGAGGAATGGGGCTTCCGGTAATTATCGCTATCGTTATTTTCATTATATTTTATGTCATTAACGTAGGAGTTGAAAATATGGCATGGTCGGGTAAAGTAAATCCTTATCTTGCTGCCTGGATACCTAATCTCGTGCTCTTCCCTTTCGGGATCTGGATGACTTATAAGGCACTTACCGACTCGCAGTTGTTTGATGCGGAAAAATATAAAGCATTCTTCAAACCTGTCACGAAGCTGTTTGTCAAAAATCAGGAACATAAAAGATATCAGTAATAATAAAGGTCCGGAATTTTCCGGATCTTTTATTTTCAGCATAAGTAGATTGTCATAGCATGTTTTTTGTACTAATGAGTCAGCCAAAACCATTTAAATATGAAAATTATATTGATGAGCCTAAGCTTTTTGATGATCATTTCCTGTAAGAAAGAAGCAACGGAAACAATTGATAAAAAACGTTCTGAAGAACAGATAGTAAAAAAGGATACTCCGCTGAAATCTGAAAATGACACCATAAAAACAATTGATGATATAAAAAAGGAATATGTTAATATTAACAGCTTGCTAACCTTAAAGAAGTTTGACTCAACCCAATTCAGCTATAATTGTGATGAAAGAGAAGGTGAAGTTACCCTTTACTATAGAGATAAGAAGCTTGCAGCCGTAAAGAATTTTTATGCGGAGCACAGCCATTTTTCTTCTTCGACAACTTATTTCGTAAAAAATGATCAGGTATTTTTTATTTTTAATGATGAAACCGTTTGGAGTTTTGATGAAGGAGGTACTCCCGAAAAGCCCGAAACCAAAGATGATATTAAAGAAAAAAGGATTTACATTCTAAATAATAAAGCGGTTCAATGCTTTGAAAAAAAATATTCAATATACTCTAAAGCCAATAATATAAATCCTGAAAACATTCCCAACCAAAAAACAAAATGTGATATTACTGAGCTTATGAAAAAATATCAGCTTATTCTAAAAAATAAAAACACAAGAGGCGAAATACAATGCTTATAAAGTGTATTAATTACTCTGATTTATCTCATACAAAACAAATTTGCATAAGATTGTATATCATTTTATGAATACCTACTTTTGCATAGATTTATTCAAATAAAAGTGAAATGTATAAGAAAATTCTAGCGCTGTTTGTAGCAGGTTTATTACTTTTTTCATGTTCTGACACAGAAATAGCAGACTCTAATCCTACAGAAACACAAATAAAAAACGATCCCGCTTTAACCAATTTAGGGCTTAAAATAACAGCAGATAAATCCGGTGTTAATATTTTTGAAAATATTGATTTTAAACTTTCTCAGAAAAATCAATCAACCTATTTTGGAATACTTGCAAATTATCTTGATGTGCTGACCTTTAAAATTTCTAATACTGAAGGAGAAAAAATTATCTTTGAGAAAACACAAAATGGAAATTCCGTGACAACAAGCTTTAATTATCATTTTTATTATCCGGGCAACTATACAGTGAGCATTGAAGGTTTCAAGGACGGAAAGAAAATATATAACGATCAGACTTCCGTAAATGTTACCGACAATAATGATTTTTTAGCGGTGAACTGGAATGGTTTTACAGCGACAGATACGGCAATAGGATATAATAATATTCTGCAGAAAAATACGCTTGGCTTCTTCAATGGTTTTGAAAATCAGCATCCTTATGTTTTAGTAACTAATATTTGGGATAATATGCAAAGCTATTCGGACAGCCAGATTAAGCAGATGGATAAAGAGTATCTTTATAATTATCTTGTAAAATATTATTCTACTCCTACCTATTCTGAAGGAAATGGAAATATAGACCTTAAAGATATTTATACTCAGAACTTTAAAAAGTCTATTAAAAATGATATTCCGGTAAATATATGGATTACAGCAAAAAACAAAATTGCTCTGATGAAGCAACATTCTGCTACCAATCCTTCATTATTTTATGGCTATATTATAACTGCGGAACCTAATAATTAAAATTACTTCAATATTATAAATAATAAAAGCGGCTTTTACAGCCGCTTACTATTTGTATCATTTAAAAACTTGAAATTATACTTTCATAATTTCAGCTTCTTTTGTTTTAAAATGCTCATCACAAATTTTCACATACTTGTCTGTAAGAACCTGAATGTCAGCTTCAATACCTTTAATTAGGTCTTCAGATACGCCGTCAAGTTTCTTAAGTTCTTTTAGTCCGTTTTGTCTTGCATTTCTTACTACCACTTTCGTATCTTCAGTTTCAGATTTCGCCTGTTTTGCAAGGTCTCTTCTTCTCTCTTCTGTCAACGGCGGAACATTAAGAATAATATTGATCCCGTTATTGGAAGGAGCAAAACCAAGATTAGAATTAATGATGGCTTTCTCAATATCATTAATCGCTTTAGCATCCCAAGGTTGAATAGAAATCGTCATGGCATCCGGAATAGAAACATTGGCTACCTGGTTGATGGGAGTCATGGCTCCGTAATATTCTACCATTACATCCTGAACCATGTTTGTAGACGCACGTCCCGCTCTGATTCTTTGAAATGCATGATCCAGGTGCTTCACAGCTGCTTCCATATCGTGTTGCACAGACTCTACTATAAGATCTAATTCTTCCATTATATAATAAAAATTTGATAAGTTACACATTAATATAAATGATTAGTGATGAGTAATAAGTAATTACAAATCAACTAAAGTACCAACAGCTTCTCCGTCTACAATTCTTTCAAGATTTCCGTCTTTATTCATATCAAAAACGATAATCGGCAATTTATTTTCGTGGCTTAAAGTAAAAGCGGTCATATCCATTACTTTAAGATTTTTGGCATAAACTTCGTCGAAAGATAATGAATTATATTTTACGGCGTTTACATTTTTTTCAGGATCACTGTCATAAATTCCGTCTACCCTTGTTCCCTTTAAAATGACATCAGCTCCGATTTCGATTGCTCTTAATGTTGCCGCTGTATCGGTTGTGAAATAAGGATTTCCTGTTCCTGCCCCGAAAATCACCACCCTTCCCTTTTCAAGATGTCTTACCGCTCTTCTTTTGATGAAAGGTTCCGCTACTTTGTCCATTTCGATGGCAGATTGCAGTCTGGTTTTGATGCCGGCATCTTCCAAAGCTCCCTGAAGCGCCATTCCGTTGATTACCGTTGCAAGCATTCCCATATAGTCGCCCTGTACTCTGTCCATTCCTTTTGCAGCTCCTGCCACACCACGGAAAATATTTCCTCCTCCAATCACAATGGCAATTTCGCAACCTTTGTCCACTACTTTTTTGATCTCGGCCGCGTATTCCTGAAGTCTTTCGTTGTCAATACCATATTGTCTGTTTCCCATTAAGGCTTCACCACTAAGTTTCAGAAGGATTCTTTTATATTTCATCTTTATTATTAAATAAATTTTATCTGTTGGTTTGTCAGAAATTTGACTTTGCAAATATAATGATTAATAAGGTTGATTTTTAATTCTGAATTAAATTTTTAAATCTTGCCTTAATGGCTATTTTCAAAGAGATTTCAGATAAATCTTCAGGATTCCAAAAACCTTGAAGGTTTAAAATTAAACCATATTTCCATCCTGGTAAAATCATAAATTTTAAAAAACTTAAAATTTACCGGTAAATAATGTGAGAAATATTTTGAAAAGTACGAAAAAGGATTATTTTTGCATTACTAATAAACTGAATTGAAGAAAATTGTCATTTTTTCATTATTTCTGTCAGGGATTGTTTCTTATGCACAAACAGGAACAAACGTTTACCCGTTTTTGAACATTCCGGTTTCTGCGAGACAGGCTGCTCTTGGCGGTGATGCAATTTCTGTAAGAGATCATGATGTTTCTTTTGCCATTGCAAACCCGTCCTTACTTAATAGAGATTCCGATAACCAGCTTTCAGTAAATGCTGCGGCGTACCTTGCAGATTCCAAATACGGAACAATAGCTTATGCCAAAGATTTTGACAACGGTCATATGGCTACCATCAATGCAAGGTATATGAGCTATGGAGATATTCCTAGAACCGATGAAAGCGGTTTCGAAAACGGCACATTCAAAGCTTCCGATGTTGCTATCGGCGCAGGATATGCCTATCAGTTTGAAGAAGACTGGACCATTGGCGGAGGATTGAATTTTATCACTTCAAAAATTGACAATTATACCTCTTCTGCCATATCAGGAAATGCAGGAATTACGTATCATAATAAAAAGAATAAGGAAACTGCTTCTTTAGTATTCAGGAATTTTGGATATCAGTTCAAATCGTTCAACGGAACCAGGGAAAATCTTCCTTTTCGTGTAGATTTAGGCTATACAAGAATTTTAAAAGCCATTCCATTGGCGATTACCATTACGGCACATGATCTTCAGGAATTTGATATTTCTTCACAATACAATGTAAATGGTCAGGAAGTAAATGTGGGGCGGAAAATTGCAGACCACTTCTCTCTTGGTGCAGAATTGTTCCCTGAAAAAGGATTCAACATCAGACTTGGATATAACGTAAAACGTGGAAATGAGCTTGCTGTAGCAGATCAGAGAAATTTCTCCGGACTTTCTGCCGGATTTGGAATTAAATTATCAAGATTCCGAATCGATTATGCCCATGTAAGATATCATAATTCTACCAATGTTAACCAGATTGGTGTTTCGGTAGATCTTGTGAGCCATGCCGGAGAATAATTAAAATAAAATCATTTATATATATCCCTGAATTTATTCAGGGATTTTTAATTTAAATATTTGATGGAAAGCCTGTTCTAATACTTTTATATAACTTATGCATATTATCATCAATAAAATCCTATAAGTTTACTTGATTTTTAATAAAAAATCTGGAAATTTGTGCCATGAAAAAACCTGTTATTGCAATCGATGGGTACTCGTCTACCGGAAAAAGTTCAATATCTAAAATTATTGCCCAGAAACTAGGGATTATTCATTTGGATACGGGTGCACTCTACAGAGGTGTTACTTGGTTTGCCCTTCAGAACTGTTTGAGTGACGACGGATCAATTAATCTTCAAAGTCTGTTTTCTTCTTTCAATGAAATAGAGCTTGAATTTAAAAATGATAATGGCGAGCTGGTTCTTTTCTTAAATCATATTGATATTTCAAAGGCAATCCGTACCAATGAAGTGTCAGAAAACGTAAGTTTTGTCGCAAAACAAAAGGAAGTACGGGATTTTCTTCTGCAGTCGCAGCGATCTTTGGCAGAAAAAGGCGGGATAATTATGGACGGGCGTGACATCGGGACAGTAGTTCTGCCAAATGCGGACTATAAGTTTTTCCTGACAGCAAGTATTGATGAAAGAACAAAAAGACGTTATGAAGAACTGATAAGCCTCGGAATAGAGGCCAATGAACAACAGGTAAAGGAAAACCTTATTATACGCGATAAGATTGACAGTGAACGGGAAATTGCTCCTCTTAAGCAGGCAGAGGACGCTATAGTAATAGATAATACCAGCATTTCTAAAGAAGAAACCATTGAAAGCATTCTTTCATATATCAAAAATATTTAACACTTTTAATAGATGTTTGGCTCCTTTGGTATATTAATTGTACAAATATTTAGCAAGTAAAACTAGTATTATTAACTATTAAAAAAAACGAAAATGTCTAAGAAAAACAATACAGCGGGTATTTTGGCAGGACTTCTTGCAGGTGCTGCAGCAGGTGTAATTTTAGGAATGCTTTATGCTCCGGAAGAAGGTAAGGAAACCAGAAAAAAAATTAAAGAAAAAGCTAATGATATTAAAGATCAGGCTAAAAACAAATACGGAGAAGTTTCTGAAAAAGTAAAAGACCAATACAGCAGTATTTCCTCTACTTTCAAAGAAACAGCAAATAACGTAGCTCACACAGTGAAAGACGGATACGATAAGTATAAAGATCAGATTGTTTCAAAAACTGCAGATGTAGTAAAAAATGTGGAATCTGAATTAAATGATCTAAAACAATAAGTAATTTATATTTTAGGTAAATTATGAGAAGGAACTTTATAAGCAAAAGTTCCTTTTTTTGTAACTTTAAAGAAAAACAATGATTGAAACTATTAAAGAATACGCATCAAAAAGAATTGACCTCCTGAAAATTGAAGCTACGGAAAAATCTTCGCTTTCAGCCGGAGTTATTACCTATCTTGTTTTAATGTTGGTAGCCTTTGGTTTTTTCATTATCCTGTTCAACTTTGGGATTGCTTTTCTCATAGGAAAAGCTGTGGGCGGTACATCTTATGGATTTCTGATTGTGGCAGCATTTTATTTTCTTATCATGATGATTCTTATGGTATTTAAAAAGAAAATCGTAAATTATGTTGCAGATCAGGTTATTAAATTTTTAAATCACTAAACTATGGGCAGAAAGTATGAAAGCTTGGAAGAATTGAGAAGAAAGAAAAAACTATTAAAACAGGAAATCGATGAACTCGAAGATCTTCTTACATTCAAGAATACAAAAGAAAGTTTAAGTGCATTCACCAATGGTTTGACAGATCAGTATCTCGAAGAAAAAGTAGATGAAGACGGCGATGAAAAAGTAGTGCTGAAAAAAGACGTAATCGCCAAACAGATCACTTCCGAAATAAAAGGAGCATTAATCAATAAAAATACGGCAATAGGTATCGCTGGCTCTGCATTAAAAGGAGACGCTGTAGATATGCTGATTAAACTGGGTGTTACCGCCATTGTAGGAAACTATGCCAGAAAAAGCCTTAAAAGCTCAAACTGGAAAAGGAAAATTGCAGGAGTGGCATTAATCTATCTTGCTCCGATTGCACTGAGATTTATCAGAAAAAAATTGGAAAACTACCAGAAAAATCAGAGTGTTTCAAGTATGGAACAACTTATTTGAGTTCGAGTGTGGGAGCGTTTGAGTGTTTAATTTTTATAAACTCATCAACTCTCCCACTCTCAAACTCTATTGTCCTCTTTCACTGAAAAGCTGTCCTAAAATAATTCCGGCTGCCATAGAGACATTCAGGCTTTCTGTGGATTGTGATTGCCCAAATCTGGGGACCATTATACTTTTTTCTAAAAGTCTTTCGGTTTCAGGACGCATTCCGTTTCCTTCATTTCCGAGAATCAGATTCATTTTTTTCGGTTTGTTAAATGAATAGATATTCTCCCCTTCCATATCCGTACCGATATTGATATTCTTAGTCCCGGAAAGATATTCCACTAAGTCGGTATAAATAATATTCACCCTTGTAAAAGAGCCCATACTGGCCATAATTACTTTAGGATTGTAAAAATCAACAGTGTCTTTACTGCAAATAATCTGCTCAATACCAAACCAGTCGGCAAGGCGTATAATTGTACCCATATTCCCGGGATCCTGAATACCATCCAAAACAAGCTGAAGATTTACATCATCCAGAATTTTCTCTTTATTAAGATAACAAACGGCAACAGAATCTTTGGGATTTTGCAGGAAACTTATTTTTTTAAGCTCATTATCAGAAATATGGGTTACCGGAAATTCCGCCCGGTCCAATTTTTGCGGATCGGTAGAAAATATTTCTTTAATTTTAAAGTTAGAATTGAAAAGTTCAGTGATGGTTTTATTACCTTCAACCAAAAACAAATCGTATTTTTGTCTGAACTTCTTTTTATCCAAAGATTGTAAAACTTTTATTGTATGAGCTGTAAGCATTATAAGAATTCTCCTCAAAAGTATTATAAAATTATATCATTTGCAACATTTGTAGGCCTCCTTTATGCTTGTAGCACCACAAAAAAGGTCCCGGACGGAGAATATTTGCTGGTACAAAACAATTTTGAATTTGAAGATAAAAAAACTCCGTTTGACGGTGAGCTGAAAGGATATGTACAGCAAAAACCAAATAAAAGGCAGTTTCTTTTTATGCCGCTCAGTTTATGGCTTTATAATGCAGCGAATCCAAAATATGATACGCTTCTGAACGAGTATATGACATATCCCAATGAATTGAGAAATCAGAAATTAAGAGATTCTCTTTTCATTAAATACAATATGAAAAGCAGTGTCGGGAAAAGTCTGTTTTTCGACAGGTTATATCATAACTGGGGTTCGGCACCTGTAATTCTTGATCAGACTAAAACGGAAAAAAGTGCAGAATCAATAGAGAAAAGGCTTACGTACCGCGGATATTGGGATGCAGAAGTGAAATTCAAGCATGATCTTGATTCTGCAGCAAAAAAAGCAGCGGTAACTTATTTTATTACCCACAAAGATCCTACCTATATCAAAGAATATTATTATAATATTACAGATCCTGCCGTAAAAAATATTTATCAGCAGAAAATCAGAGAAAGTCTTATCAGGCAGGGACAGATATTGGATCAAACTGTTCTTGAAAAGGAAGTGACAAGGATTAACGATCTGATGAAAGATTACGGCTATTACAGATTCAATAATCTTGGAGATGAGATCTATTTTGTTGCCGACTCTCTCAAAAGCAGAAAACAGGTACCATTAACTCTTGAAATTCATAAAGATTCTTTAGACAGGCCATATAAAGTTTCCACAATCGGAAATATTGATGTTGCCATTGTTGATGAAGTGCGAGATTATCCTAAAAATACAAAAAAAGACAGCTTAAGGGGAATACGTTTTCATAAGGTGGATAATCAATATGATTCCAGAGCAATATGGAGGGCCATTACTGTCGGAAGTAATCAGGTATATGATCAAAAGAAATTTGATCTTACCAGAAGAAACCTTCTGGCGATGAACAATTTTAGCATCCTCAAGTCCAGAGATTCTTTAAGACACGGAGGCGGCGCTGCACCGAATGACAGTATCATCGATGTAATGTATGTTCTTAAACCACTTCCGAAATACGAGCTCAAGCTCGGTACGGATGTCAACTATTCCCAGTTGCTGAATCTGGGGGTTTCTCCTTCCGTAGATCTTACGACAAGAAATGTTTTTGGCGGAGCAGAAAACCTTTCCACCAGCCTTTCGGGAACTTTCGGATCCATAAGAAGTACCAAAGATATCAACAGCAGGGTTCTTGCTTATGAAATTTCTGCGCAGGCGTCTTTGAACTTTCCACGATTGCTGCTGCCATTCGATTATTATAAATTGCTCCCGAAAAGGTATAGTCCTACTTCATCTATCGTATTAGGAGCTTCGGTACAGAATAACATTGGTTTGGGAAGAGTAAACTTTAATACCGGTTTAAATTATCTTGCGACCGTAAATGATAAAGTTTCTCACAGGCTTACCCTATTTAATACGCAGCTGAGTTTAACTAAAAATAAAGATGCTTATTATGATTATTTCGTAAATGATGATGAAATCAGAAGGGAAATATTCAGTGATTACTTTGCTTTTAAACCTTCTGTAGCACAGCAATTCAGTACAGGACAACTTTCCATTGACGAAGTTTCAAGGTTAATAACATTAGATACACAATATGCAGGAACGCTTGATCAGCAGGGTGCCGATAGGTTCGTGGCATTTGTAGGAACACTAATCAACAAAGACCGCCAAACACAGGATGTATTAATTTCTTCGTTTATTTATAATTTTGTGTATAATGAAATCGGGAAAAAGGATTACCCCAATTCATTCTATTTTAATGGTAAAGTAGAGCTTGCAGGAAATATCTTCAGCATTTTTAACCAGAAAAGAAATGATGGCGGAGTCATTACCAGTCCGGAAAGAACCATTTTCGGCGTTCCTTACGCACAGTTCGTAAAATTTGATTTTGATATACGAAAGTATTTTAAATTTAACAATAATACTCTTGTACTCCGACAGTTTTTAGGTCTCGGGATTCCTTACGGAAACTCTTCCAGTATGCCGGTGATCAGATCCTATTTTAACGGTGGCGCCAATGACATCAGGGCGTGGGTTCCTTTTGGCGGACTTGGTCCTTCAGACTCACAAATCGACGAACGTGTACGTACTTATATTACGGAAAATCTGAAACTTACAACCAATATTGAATTCAGGGTTCCATTTAACGAAACCTATGAAGGAGCACTTTTCACGGATATCGGAAACATCTGGTCTTTAAAAAACTCTAATGAAGCTGCTGCGGATGAATTTAAGCTTAACAAATTCCTGAAACAGGTCGGTGTGGGGAGTGGTTTCGGATTAAGGGCAAATATTGCTTATATCACTTTAAGACTTGACCTCGCCTATAAAATGTATGATCCTAATAAACCCGAAGGCGACAGATGGAGAATAAAGTACTTCCAGCCGTTTAAACCAACATTGAATATTGCATTCGGGTATCCGTTCTAATCCGGAGAGATACCTAATGCGAAATAAACAACAGCAACCGTTCTGGCTAAAATCTCCCGGAACTGGTTTCTGTAGTAGCTTTCGGGCTTGGTAACGTCGCGGGCGTCAAACCCTAAAGCATTCATATTATTGTTTCTTGCGAAAAGCAGTGCCCGGAGATTGTGGAAACCCTGCGACACGATAATTACATTATCTTTTTTATATACATCTTTACAGCGTAGAATACTGCGGTAAGTATTAAATCCTTTCGGGTCTTCGATAATGATCTCTTCAGGAACCCCTTCCTGGTAGATCAGGTAATTTTTCATGGCTGCAGGTTCATCATATCCCCTACTTTTTTCACCACTTACCAATATTTTTTTGATTTTTCCATGGTGATAAAGCAATGCCGCAGCATCCATCCTTTTGGTAAAATACGGATTGGATTGCCCGGATCGCATTTTTGGTGAAGTTCCCAGCACCAGGGCGACTTCTCTCGGCGGAATTTTAGAGATCTTGTTGTATGTCCGGCCGTCAGTGAGGGCAAAGACCCAGGCATTAGCCAGGCATATCAGCAGAATCATCATTTCCGCTGATATTATTATGAGGTTAAATATGTTTTTTATTATTCTCAACTCAGATCAAAGTTAAGCTTTATTTTCTTGCTTTTAGCAATAGACATACAAGCCAGGATATGTCTTTTTTCTTCTTCTTTTTCCGTAAGATATTCATTTTCCAGCAGCTCTACTTCACCTTCTTCAAGAATGCATTCGCAGCTTCCGCAGATACCCGATTTGCAGGAATATGGTACGGCAAACTTCTGTATCAGCAATTGCTGCAATATTCTTTCCTTATTATCGGGAAGTTCGGCACTATATTTTTTACCGAGCATGGTAAATTCCACGTCAATATTTCTGATGACAGGAAATTCTTTTTCCACAGGATAAATATCGTCATTATATTCTTCAAAAAGCTCAAAATGAATATTTTTCTTGGGGATTCCGTGGTGATAACAGGCGTTGGCCAATGTTTTAATCATATCCCCTTTTCCACAGATCAGGACTTCGTCCACTGCATCCCAGATCGTAGATTCCTCATCAGTATCATCAAGGTGAAGAATCTGATTAATAATAAGTCCCAGTTTTTTATCATCAAGTCTGCCATGAAAGAAGCTGTTTGATTGTTTTTCCTTGGAAAAGAAATAAAAAATCTGGAGCCTTTCACCGCAATTCCTTGCAAGATTGTCAAGTTGCTCACGGTATATTAAATCGTCGGAAGACTTATTGCCGAAGAACAGGAAAAGTCTTGTTCTAGGCTCAGTATGAAGAATATTTTTAAAATGGCTGAGAATCGGGGTAATTCCTATGCCTGCCGCAAATCCTACAATGGTTCTGAACTCGCTGGGTTTAGAAATCAGCGTGAATCTTCCGGCTGGCTCACTTACCAGCAAAAGATCTCCTGTATGATAATTTCTGAATAATTCTGAAGCGTCTCCTTCCGGCGAATTCATCTTTATTCCCAAAGCGATTTTCTCTTCATAAGGTGCAGAAGTCATTGAATAATCTTTGATAACATCCTGCCCGTGAGATCTGAATTTGATACTGATAAACTGCCCTGCTTCAAACCTGAAATTCTCCTTCATATCCTCCGGAATTTCAAACTCCAGAGAAAAAGTATTTTTGGTCAGTTCTTCCTTTTTCGTTATTTTTAGCCCATGAAACTTGGTAAGTTTCCCCTTATAGATTTGTTGTTCCATACTTCAATTCAAAAATAGATAAAAAATAATGAAAAAGATAATCTTATCCACCCTTTTCCTGATTTCAGTTGTCAGCTGTAAGAAAGAAGCCGTAAAAACAGAAGATGGTACAGCTTTACAGGATTCTTCTTCCGTATCGGAAACTTCCAAAGCTCCTGCTGCTTTAAAAATGTTTACTACTGAGCAGACTTCCGAATTTTTGGGTAAAAAGAATGATACATTGTATGTTACCAACTTTTTTGCAACCTGGTGCGGACCTTGCGTAAAGGAAATTCCACATTTCAAAAATAAGATACAGGAACTTAACGGAAAACCTGTAAAAATTACGTTTGTAAGCGTAGACAGCAAAAATGACTGGAACACAAAAGTTCCTCAGTTTGTAGATGAGCAGGGAATACGTAATAATACGGTTTTGCTTGACGGACAGCAGCTCGGCGGCGATTTTTTTGCAGCTAATTTTAAAAGCTGGGATGGGGGCGCAATTCCTTTTACGTTCATGAGAAGAGGTGATAAGACCGATGAAACGTTGGGAATGATAAGTGAAGAACAGCTTACCGAAAAAATCAATTCTCTTTTAAAATAAACGTCAGACTTTTATGTCAGATAAATTTAAAATCCTGTGTTTGGTTTTATTTCTTGCCATTATATTGGCCGTGATCATTAACCTGAACACAGGGTTTTTAAGTTTAGATCTTCAGGACTTTTTCTCGGAGTCATCGAACGGCCAGATAGCCGAAATCCGTGTGAACCGTGTTTTGATAATGCTTCTGGCGGGAATTTCTATTCCTACTTCAGGATTTCTGATGCAGGAATATTTTCAGAACCCTCTTGCCGGACCGGATATTTTGGGAATCACTTCTGCAGCCAGCTTATCAGTTGCTTTTTACATCTTCTTTTCCCGGGATTTTTTCATTCCGGAAATTCTTCAGAACAGCTTTTTAAGTTTATCAGCTATTGCAGGAAGCTTATTGATGATGCTTATTTTCCTTTCTGTCACCAGAAAATTTCAGGATAAATCTTATTTAATTATTTTCGGTTTTCTGATATCTGCTTTTTCCGGAGCTGTTGTTTCATTGCTTCAATTGTATGGGGAAGACCAGAGTTTAAAAAATTATATTCTGTGGTCTTTCGGAGCAAATAATATGGTTTCCAGAAATCAGATTTATATATTGTCTGTTTTAGTTTCAGTGGGTTTATGGGTTTGCTTTAAAACGATAAAGCCTCTGATCGGGAATTCTTTGGGGACTTCATATGCACAAAGTCTGGGTGTAAATCTGAATCAGCTTAAAATATTTGTTATTATTGCTGCTTCCCTGCTCTCAGCTTCTGTCACCGCTTTTTTAGGTCCGGTTTTATTTATCGGGATTATTGTTCCGCACTTCTGCAGATTAATTTATAATCCCGCAAAACTCTGGCAGCAATGGATTTTAAATATGTTTTTAGGAATGCTGATCATGTTGATCTTCTCAATAATCGCAGAAAAAACGCAGATTCCGTTGAATGTGATAAGTTCAGTCTTTGGAATTCCTGTGATTTTGGGAATGCTTTTGAAGCAGAATAAAGTATGAAAGTGAATTGTAAATGAGTAAATTGTTAATTTTAAGATTCTCTCGCGGATTTTGCAGATGGCGCAGATTTGAGTATATTTTTTAATTTTATTCCCAGTTTGTCATTCCGTAGGAATCTAAATTAACTTTGTAAAGATGCTTTCAGCATGACAAAATAAATATAGAAAATTAAACATATTATTTAGCAATAGATTAAGAATCCGCGGAAAATAAAAACAAAATGCACCTACAAATCAGACAAGCAAACTTCGGTTACAGTGAAACGTTAATCTCAAATGCAGATACTCAGCTGAATTTGGGAGAGGTCTGTCTGCTGATCGGAAATAACGGGGTCGGAAAAACAACTTTAATTAAATCCATTTTACACCAGATTCCGCTTCTTAAAGGTGAAATCAGCATTAATAATAAAAATATAAAAGAACTTTCGGCAAAAGAAATTGCAGAGCAGATCGCTGTTGTTTTCTCAAGTTCGGTTATTCCTCAGAATTATACTGTTGAAGATCTGATTTCACTGGGGAAATATATTTATTATCCTTTTTATTTTGAACTTAAAAAAGAAGATCGGGACGAAGTTGCACATATTATTGAAACACTGGATTTGGTTCAGTATAGACATACGCCGCTCAGAAACCTTTCGGATGGAAATCTGCAGAAAGCATTTATCGGAAGGGCTATTACACAAAACTCGCCCGTTATCATTCTTGATGAACCGACAACTCATCTGGATGAAAAAAATAAAATTATTATTCTCAAAACACTTCGTTCTTTAGCCAAAGAACATCATAAACTTATCCTGTTTTCTTCTCACGACTGGAGGCTTGCTAAAGAATTTGCCGATAAAATATGGTATGTAAAAGACCAAAATTTATATACTGGTATGGTGGAGGATATTCTTTTGCAGCATGAAGAACTTACGCGTGCTACGCTTTTTGAGATTAATCCGGAATTTGTTCCGCCACATATCCTTGCTCCGGAGGTGTACAAAGAAATGTTGTTCTCATTACTACAGAAAAATTTCAGAAAAGATCTTTCCAGATTCACATTTGAATTAAAGAATAAACAGTGGACGATTTCAGGATTTGCCAACATACATCAATGTGAATCTTTTGAAGATATTGTTCTTTTATTAAAAACCATTCAGTAATACTTTCGTTTCTATATTAAATTGATATATTATGCATGCATAGTATTATGCAAATCATATCAATTAATCTTTTTATTATCAATGCGTTAACAAATTTTAACTTAAATAAATGCTATGCATGCATAATATTTAGTATATTTGGTTAAACCTTGATATGAAAAAAATGATGGATAATAAAAAAGATAAAATAGAAAATGTTGATCTGATTCTCAAACAAACCTGGCTTGCCGTTTCAAAGATGTACACTGAAATGGCTCAGGAACACGATTCTACGGCTGTTCAGGCGCTTACTCTTCTTAAAATTGATCCTAAAGAAGGAACAAGAAGTACAAATCTTGGTCCTAAAATGGCAATTGAACCTACATCTTTAACAAGAATTATCAAGCTTCTTGAAGATAATGGATACATCTACAAAGAAAAGACGACCACCGATAAAAGAGAAGTTATCATAAAACTTACTGATAAAGGTCTGCAGTCAAGAAATATGTCTAAAGAAGTAGTGGTTAACTTCAATAAAAGAATCATGGAGAAAATTGCTCCTGAAAAGCTCGAAACTTTTAAGGAAGTCATGAACGAAATTATGAAGATAGCGACCGATTTAAACAACAAAAAATAAGGTTACGATGGCTAGATATTCTTTTTATATAAGAGGATAAACATTCAGAATAACAATAAAATTAAAACAATTACAAATAATAAATCAAATGAAAAGAAGAATCAAACACGTCACAGTTCTTGGTTCAGGGATTATGGGAAGCGGTATAGCAGCACACTTTGCCAATATTGGCGTTCAGGTGTCCTTGCTGGATATCGTTCCTTTTGAGCTGACTGAAGCGGAACAGAAAAAAGGTTTGACCAAAGATGATAAGGCGGTAAGAAACAGAATCGCTTCGGAAAACTTTGAAAAACTTAAAAAAGCGAGTCCTGCCCTGCTCTATTCTCCGAAATTTGCTGACAGAATTAAAGTAGGAAACTTCGATGATGATTTACCGAAAATAAAAGATACCGACTGGATCATTGAAGTAGTTGTTGAAAAATTAGATATCAAAAAGTCGGTCTATGAAAAAATAGAACAGTTCAGAAAGCCTGGAACATTAATTTCTTCCAATACTTCAGGGATTCCCATTCATCTTTTGACAGAAGGAAGAAGCGAGGATTTCAAACATTATTTTGCAGGAACCCATTTTTTCAATCCCGTAAGATATCTTCCTCTTTTAGAAATTATTCCAACTCATGATACACTTCCTGAAGTAATCGACTTCTACATGAATTATGGTGCTAAATTTTTAGGAAAAACAACGGTTTTAGCAAAAGATACACCGGCATTTATTGCCAACAGAATCGGCGTTTTTTCTATGATGGATTTGCTTCATAATGTTCAGAAATTAGGTTTAACCGTTTCCGAAGTTGATAAATTGACAGGTCCTGTAATTGGCCGTCCGAAATCTGCAACTTTCAGAACTGCTGATGTTGTAGGTCTGGATACTTTGGTTATGGTAGCAAATGGTGTTCGCCAAAGCGGTGCTGAAGCTAATGATTTTAATGATGTCTTTGCACTTCCGGATTACATCCAGAAAATGGTTGATAACAAGTGGCTGGGATCTAAAACAAAACAAGGCTTCTATAAAAAGGTAAAAAATGCAGAAGGCAAATCTGAAATTCATGGGTTAAATCTTGATACTTTAGAATATGAAATTCAGGGGAAATCTTCTTTCCCGACACTTGAATTAACGAAAACAATTGACAAGCCAATTGACCGATTTAAAGTATTGATCGGCGGAAAAGATAAAGCCGGAGAACTGTACAGAAAATCTTTAGGGGCATTATTCGCTTACGTTTCTCATAAAGTTCCTGAAATTTCTGACGAAGTGTATAAAATTGATGATGCCATGAGAGCAGGTTTCGGATGGGAAAACGGTCCGTTTGAAATCTGGGATGCCGTTGGCGTTCAAAAAGGTATTGAATTGTCCAAAGAAGCAGGCTACGAAGTTTCAGACTGGGTTAAAAATGTAGAAACTTTCTATAAAGTTAACGAGGAAGGTCAAAGCATTTATGTTGATAAAAACTCCGGTGAATATAACAGCATTCCGGGACAGGATGCTTTTATTATTTTAGATAATATCCGAAAAAATAAAACACTTTGGAGTAATTCCGGTGCGTCAATTGAAGATTTGGGCGATGGAATCATCAACTTTGAAATCCGTTCTAAAATGAACTCTTTAGGAGGCGAAGTTCTGGATGGGTTAAACAGAGCAATTGATTTAGCTGAAAAAGAATATGACGGATTAGTAATCGGTAATCAGGGAACCAATTTCTCTGTAGGCGCCAATTTAGCAATGATTCTCATGATGGCTATCGAACAGGATTGGGATGATCTGAACATGGCAATCGCTTATTTCCAGAAATCAATGATGAGAGTTCGCTACTCCTCTATTCCTGTAGTCGTTGCTCCTCACGGAATGACGCTGGGTGGCGGTTGCGAAATGACCATGCATGCCGACAGAGTTGTTGCAGCTGCGGAAACCTATATCGGACTGGTTGAAACCGGAGTTGGTGTTATTCCCGGCGGTGGAGGAACTAAGGAATTGACCTTGAGAACTTCAAGAGAATTCCACAATGATGATGTGAAAAACAACAGATTGCGTGATGCTTTCATGAATATAGCGATGGGAAAGGTAGCTACTTCCGCTTATGAAGCGTACGACATGGGAATTCTTGAACATGGAAAAGATATCGTGGCAGTTGACAGAAGAACGCAGATTAAAACAGCAAAAATGCTTGCTAAAAGCTTAGCAGAACATGGTTACACACAGCCTATCGAGCAAAAAGTGAAAGTTTTGGGTAAAGATGCGCTCGGAATGTTCTACGTAGGAACCGACCAGATGCTTACCGGAAATTATATCTCCGAGCATGATAAGAAAATCGCAGACAAATTAGCGTATGTGATGGTAGGAGGAAATCTCTCCGAACCAACCGTGGTTACAGAACAATACTTATTGAATCTTGAAAGAGAAACTTTCTTACAGCTTTGCGGCGAGAGAAAGACATTGGAGAGAATTCAGTACATGTTGCAGAATGGTAAACCATTGAGAAACTAACAGAAGCTTCGTAGAAGCGAACTGTTAATAGTAGAATAATATAAAATTGATAAGAGCTAAAGTTTTTGAGCCCTGAAAGGGCGAAATAAAATAGCATCGGGTGAAAACCGGTGTAAATCCGAAATAATTTAAACAAATGAAAACAGCATATATCGTAAAAGGGTTCAGAACGGCCGTTGGGAAAGCACCCAAAGGAAGTTTACGATTCACAAGACCCGATGTAATGGCGGCAACCGTAATTGAAAAATTAATGGCTGAACTTCCGCAATTAGATAAAAACAGAATCGATGACCTGATTGTAGGAAACGCTATGCCCGAAGCTGAACAAGGCTTAAATGTGGCACGTCTGATTTCCTTAATGGGTTTAAACACCGATAAAGTCCCTGGAGTTACCGTAAACAGATACTGTGCATCAGGAAGTGAGGCGATTGCTATTGCTTCTGCAAAAATTCAGGCCGGAATGGCAGACTGCATTATTGCCGGAGGTACAGAGTCTATGTCATACATTCCCATGGGAGGATATAAACCGGTTCCGGAAACGGATATTGCGAAAACAAACCCTGATTATTACTGGGGAATGGGCTATACCGCAGAAGAAGTAGCTAAACAATATAATATTACGAGAGAAGAACAGGACCAGTTCGCTTTTGAATCTCATATGAAAGCCTTAAAAGCCAATCAGGAAGGCAGATTTGCCAGTCAGATTGTTCCGATTCCTGTTGAATATAATTTCCTGGATGAAAATCAGAAGATTCAGTCTAAAAAATTCGATTTCTCAGTAGATGAAGGTCCGAGAGCTGATACGTCTCTGCAAGGTCTTGCAAAGTTAAGACCTGTTTTTGCCAATGGAGGAAGCGTAACCGCCGGAAACTCTTCCCAGATGAGTGATGGAGCAGCTTTCGTGATGGTAATGAGCGAAGAAATGGTGAAAGAATTAGGATTGGAACCGGAAGCAAGATTGGTCGCTTATGCAGCTGCAGGATTAGAACCGAGAATCATGGGAATGGGACCAATTTATGCTATTCCGAAAGCGTTGAAACAAGCAGGTTTAGAATTAAAAGATATTGAATTAATAGAGTTAAACGAAGCATTCGCATCACAGTCTGTTGCTATTAAAAAAGAATTAGGCTTAAATCCGGATATTCTCAATGTAAACGGAGGGGCAATTGCTTTGGGTCACCCTCTTGGATGTACCGGAACGAAGTTGACCGTTCAGCTTCTCGACGAGATGAGAAAACGAGGAAATAAATACGGAATGGTTTCCATGTGCGTGGGAACAGGACAGGGAGCAGCGAGTATTTTTGAACTTTTATAACTGATAAAACTAAACCTTCAAGGTTTTTAAAACCTTGAAGGTTTCCTTAAATAAAAAATAAGTATTAAATGGGAAATATAGTAAAAGGTGGTGAATTCTTAATTAAAGAAATTCCTGCAAACGAAATCTTCAGTCTTGAAGAACTGAATGAAGAACAGAAAATGCTTCGCGATTCTGCGAAAGAATTTATAGACAGAGAAGTCGTTCCGCATCATGATCGTTTTGAGAAAAAAGATTATGCATTAACAGAAGAAACAATGCGTAAACTTGGAGAAATGGGACTTCTTGGAATCACCGTTCCTGAAGAATACGGCGGTCTTGGGATGGGATTCGTCAGTACAATGCTGGCTTGCGATTACGTTTCGGGAGGAAATGGCTCATTGGCAACAGCTTACGGAGCTCATACTGGAATCGGAACACTTCCAACCCTTCTTTACGGAAGTGAAGAATTAAAAAAGAAATATCTTCCGGATCTGGCTACTGGAACGAAATTCGGAGCTTATTGTTTAACGGAACCCGATGCCGGTTCTGATGCCAACTCTGGAAAGACAAGAGCGAAATTATCTGAGGATGGAAAACATTACATCATCAACGGACAAAAAATGTGGATTTCCAATGCAGGTTTTGCGGATACATTCACTTTGTTTGCTAAAATAGATGATGATAAAAACATCACAGGTTTCGTCATCAACCGTTCTGAACTTGAAAATCCTGAAAGCTTAACTTTCGGTGAGGAAGAGCATAAATTAGGAATCCGTTCGTCTTCTACCCGTCAGGTTTTCTTCAATGATATGAAAGTTCCTGTTGAAAATATGCTGGGTGAAAGAAATAACGGTTTCAAAATCGCTCTAAATGCATTGAATGTTGGAAGAATTAAGTTGGCTGCAGCCAATCTTGACGGACAAAGGAGAATCTTAAACCACTCTATTCAATATTCAAATGAAAGAAAACAATTTGGTGTTTCTATCTCAACTTTCGGAGCAATTAGAAAGAAAATTGCAGAAATGGCCACCGGAGTTTTTGTAAGTGAAGCAGGATCTTACCGTTTGGCAAAAAATGTTGAAGATAAAATTGCAGAATTAGTTGCAGGCGGAATGGATCATCAACAAGCTGAATTAAAAGGTGTTGAAGAGTTTGCGGTAGAAGCATCGATTCTTAAAGTTTTTGTTTCAGATCTTACTCAAAATACAGCAGATGAAGGAATCCAGATATATGGAGGAATGGGATTCTCAGAAGATACTCCAATGGAATCTGCATGGAGAGATGCAAGAATCGGAAGAATTTATGAAGGAACTAACGAAATCAATAGACTTCTTGCCGTTGGAATGCTGATCAAAAGAGCAATGAAAGGAGAATTAGATTTATTGTCTCCGGCGATGGCAATCAGCAAAGAACTGATGGGAATCCCATCGTTTGAAGTTCCTGACTACTCTGCTTTCATGAGTGAAGAAAAAGCAATCATTGCCAATCTTAAAAAAGTATTCTTAATGGTTTCAGGTGCTGCGCTTCAGAAATATATGATGGATATTGAAAAACAGCAGCATTTGTTACTGAATGCCTCTGAAATTCTTAACCAGATCTATATGGCAGAATCTACAGTATTGAGAGCCGAAAAACATTTCTCTCCGGATTCTGTAGAAGCAGCAATGGCTCAGCTGAATCTTTACAAAGCCGCTGAAAAAATCATTACTGTAGCAAAAGAAGGAATTGTTTCTTTCGCTGAAGGCGATGAGCAGAGAATGATGCTGTCCGGATTAAGAAGGTTTACAAAATATACCAACCATCCGAATGTAGTGGCATTAACAGAAAAAATTGCTGCCCATTATATTGAAAAAGGAGCTTATTAGTCTTTTATATATAAATTTGATTTCAAGGCGTCTCAATGTTGAGACGCTTTTTTATTGTAACAAAGAATACCAAAATGAAGTGTAGAATGTAATAAAAATAAGATTTAAGTTGTTTCTACTATACCTACTTATAGTTTAATCTTAAAAGTTTTTACTGATGAAAATACTAGTAATTCCGGTTATATTTTTTGCAGTGTCTGCTTCGGGACAGCAAAAAGAAAAGAAATTGCTGATACCCAAAGAAGATGTTATCAGCAAAAAAGAACTTGATCTTCAAAGCAAAAAAAAACAACCTGAAAATCAGCAAAACAAGATATATAAAATGCCTTCGCTGAAGCCTGATGACGGCAGATATTCCAGCCTCAAAGATAAAAGGAAAGATACTACGGATTACAAAATGCTCAATTCAATAACTCCCCAAAAGCGGTCGGATAATAAATAATGTGAAAAATGTACAGGCTGATATTGGTATAACACAAAATTATTACTAAAAAATGTCTCAGATGTTGGGGACTTTTTTATTTTTGTATTCTACTTATTGAAAATGACAAAAGAAGAGCTACTCAACAGAGCGATAAAAATAGCCGATAAAGCACACAAAGGACAGACAGACAAATATCACGCACCGTACATCGCCCACGTTATGCGCGTAATGGAATACGGAAAAACAATGGATGAAAAAATCGTAGGCGTTCTCCATGATGTCGTTGAAGACCATCCACAGGAATTCAGCCTGGATTATCTGCGCGGCGAAGGCTTTCCGGAATACATTATTTTTGCAATAAGCTGTCTCACAAAGTTTGACCCGGATGAGGAGTATGATGATTTTGTAAGAAGAACCGAGCGGTCTCCATTAGCCGTTGCCGTGAAACTTAATGATTTAAGGGATAATATGGATCTTCGAAGAGTAAACAGAGAATTGACTCCAAAAGATATCAAAAGATTCAATAAATATCTTAAAGCCTATCGTTATCTGATCGAAAAATACTGACAGAAAATGCCAATATAAAATTTAGCCAGTTTGCAATAAAAATCAAAAAAGAATTTAATCTGCTCCCGGGAAGTCATACGTCTTTTTCGGATGTTTTGTTGCGTCGATATTAATGTTTAAAGCCAGATAAACAAAGTGGAAATTTTTATTTCCGGAAGCTTCAAATTCCCTCTGCCATAAATAGCCGCCGAGAACTCCGAAGTAGTCATCAATCTGGTACCCGAAACCGCCATATACTCTGTTCCTGGCGAAAGTAGGCTTCATCGGGCTGACAAGGAAAATTTCATCATATACATTGGCGAAAACAGTCCCTTTCTTTATTTCTTTTGCGTTAAGGGGTACACTTACATTCAGACGATATCTGTAACGCATTCTTTCAGAGCTTTTGTCAGATTGTGGCTCATAAAACCAGCTTTTCTCAGCCCGGAGTCTGTTTTCAAACTTTACGATGCCTTTTTTGAAATCAATAACATCCTGAAGCCAGACCCTGAATTCTTCTTTATTAATTTTCTGGTCCTTGTATGTGGCATATCTTCCCAATCCTATAAAAGGTTTATGATTTTTGGTAAGGTTATACCCCAGTCCGCCCTTTATTTCATAGTAATCCGGATACGTGTATTCCTGGATTCCTCTCGACTGCCCTTCTGCATACAAAAAAAACTTCGGATGAAATTTATAGGTGATGGTGAGTGCGTTGAAACTGGAAATATGTTCCTGGTGTTCCTGTGCTTTGAATAATGTTGTACTTAAAAATAACCCCAACCCTAATGCAAATGCTAATTTCATTTAAAAATTTTTGCAAATGTATATTAATTAACAATTTGTTAATATTAACTTTAATTCATCAATAGTTAACAATTATTTAATATTAAAATTGTAAGATAATCCAATATGAAACCATCTTTTCGGCATTTCTACACCAAAGGTCTCTGTATATGAAGTATTTGTTAAATTATTAATCAAAACATAAACTGAGAAATCTTTATTAACAAAGCTTAATTTATCATCTAAAAGATTGTAGCTGCCGTTATTAAGCCTTTCATTGTAGCGGTATACAATTTCGTTCGTGAAATTTTTCAGGAAGCGTGTTTCCAGTTTGGCAATAAGCTGATGCTTTAAATTATCCAATAAATATCTTGCTGAAAAGTCTGCAGGCTTGTTTAATTTGTTATCCAGGAAAGTATATCCTATGGTATATTTTAACCAGTCTTTCAACCGGTGATTGAATTCTGCCTCAATTCCTTTCACGGTGGTTTCTCCTATGTTTCGGGCATACCATACCGGGTCTTCAGGTTTTACTTTGGTCCAGTCGATAGCGTCATTGGTATCTCTTAAAAAACCGCTTACTTTAGCTAAAATATTCTTCGTCTGAAACTGGTACCCGATTTCTGCATAGACTGCATTTTCAGGTAGAAGATCAGGATTGCCCTGTTCGGTTTTGCTTGTATAATAAAGATCGGTGAAGGTGGGAATACGGTGTACCTTGGCAATATTTCCATATACTTTGTTATTTTGGTTAAAGCTGTATCCTACATCCAGCCCCGGATAGAAAAAGTTTCCTTCATTAGAATAATTGGCCCAGGATATCCCCGGACTGATATTCAGTTTTTTGTCCAGCAAAGAAAAATGATGCTCGAAAAATACCTGGGAAACAAAACGGTTTCTTTCTCCCAGATTATTGCTTGCCAGAAATTCTTTTCTTAGTTCAACCCCGATGCCCGTTGTTCCAAGTGACCAGTCATAGCCTGAATTGACTTCTCCTCCCACATTATTTCCGATATGCATATTGCGGTAAATTTCAGGCTTCTGTCGGTTAAATAAATACATATCCTGCCCTCTTCGCCAATATACATTTGAATTTAATTTCAATCTTCCAAAGGTCTGCTGATGCGCAAGGCTAATCACGGAAGCCTGCACTTCTTCATATTGCTCCGTTGCCGCTTTTGAAGCGTAAAATCCGTTAGCCCCGAATTTTTTTTCTGAAAAACCTGCCTGAAGCCTTATATTTCCGTCTTTTATATTCAGTTTACTTTGATAAAAAACATTCCTGATTTCATAATCCGTATTATACATATAGCCTTGCGACCCGGAAGAATTAGCCTGTAACGAATTGGAAAATTTTTCATTTCCAACCTGCGCGTTGAATCCAAGCTCATAGGTTTGATAATCTCCGCCTTCAACATTTATTTTCACCCTTTTTCCAGGATTTACTTTGGTAATGATATTGATAACGCCGGCATAGGCATTCTGTCCGAAACGCCTCGCTGCAGGTCCTTTGATCACCTCAATTCTTTCCACATCACTAAGATCAACAGGAAGGTTCATTGAATTATGGCCGGTCTGGGAATCATTCATCCTGATTCCGTTAAGAAGCAAAAGAACCTGCTCAAAAGAGCTTCCCCGAAAACCGACGTCACTCTGCACTCCATTGGCTCCTCGCCTTCTGATGTCCATTCCTGTTACCTGCTGCAGGATTTCATCTATACTTTTCGCAGGAGAATTAATAATTTCCTCTCTGGTGATCACCGAGATATTCTGGTTGGCACTTTTATACGGGGTGGAAAAAAGTTTTCCCTGAATTTCAATGGCTTCAATATCGGTAGACTTTTCCTGTGCCTGTGCAAAAAATAAGGTTGCGAGAAAAAAAATACTTCCTGCTTTTCGTATCATATGTCAGATTTATAGCTAATTATTTGTGATGCCAAAAGTAATGGAGTTCACGAATACTTACAAATGATAGTTGTCATAAAAAAATGCAGCTTCTAAAAACTGCATTTTTTGGAATTATCGTTGTTATCTTTTTCTCATCAAATGTGCAATCAGATCTCTTAAAAACTTTCTCATATCTAATTACATTGATCCTGCAATGTTAGATAATTTTATAACAGTATGCAATGTTTTTAAAATAAAATTATGTTAAATACACGCAAAAATATTCAAAAAATCCTTTAGAGAATTTGGCTCTTATTAACCCTCAGAAATCCGCCAAAATTTCGTAATTTTGTTAGTCTTAATTTTACTATGGCCAAAACAACAGATATAGATATTAAAAAACAGATATTCGTTAAGAACGCACATCTTAACAATCTGAAACACATTGATGTTCTTATCCCGAAAAATAAGCTGATTGTCATTACAGGAGTGTCCGGAAGCGGAAAATCTTCACTGGCTTTTGATACCATTTATGCGGAAGGACAAAGAAGATATGTGGAGAGTCTCAGCTCCTATGCACGGCAGTTTTTAGGCAAGCTGGAAAAACCGAAAGTTGACGATATCAAAGGGCTTGCTCCTTCCATCGCTATTCAGCAGAAAGTAATTTCTTCCAACCCGCGGTCTACAGTAGGAACTTCAACGGAAATTTACGATTACCTGAAGCTGCTTTTTGCAAGAATCGGAAAAACATTTTCCCCGGTTTCTGGAGAAGAAGTGAAGAAAGATTCGGTTTCTGATGTGGTAGATTTTATTAAATCATCCAAAAAGGATTCGTCATTTTTATTAACGGCTCCTTTGGATTATGATGCCGATAATTTTGCTGAAAATCTTAATGTTCTCAAGCTTGCCGGATTTACAAGGCTTGAGATCAACGGTAATGTAGCCGGAATCGAAGATCTCGAAAGTTTTGGCTTTACTCCGGAAAAAAATATGGAAATCAATCTTGTGATTGACCGTTTTTCCTATGAAGAAGATGAAAGCTTCCTGCAGCGGCTTGCAGATTCTATCCAGATGGCTTTCTATGAAGGACGAGGATATTGTTACCTTAAGAATACCGATACCGGAAAAATAAAAGAGTTTTCCAATAAATTTGAGCTGGACGGAATAGAATTTCTGGAGCCGAATGTTCATTTTTTCAGCTTTAATAATCCTTACGGAGCGTGCCCTACCTGCGAAGGATATGGAAAAGTAATCGGGATTGATGAAGATCTCGTAGTTCCGAATAAGGCGCTTTCCATTTTTGAGGATGCGGTGGCTTCCTGGAGAGGAGAAAGCATGAGCGAGTGGAAAAAAGACTTTATTAAAAAAGCCAAAGATTTTCCTATTCACAAGCCATATCATCAGCTTACCAAAGAGCAGAAAAAATACCTCTGGAAAGGTGACGGAAAAAGTACATTTCCATCCATTGACAATTTCTTCAGGATGCTTGAAGAAAATTTATACAAAATACAATATCGGGTAATGCTTTCCAGATACCGCGGAAAAACGCTTTGCCCTACATGTGAAGGATTAAGACTGCGCGAAGAAACCAGCTGGGTAAAAGTTGGCGGACATAATATCCAGTCGATGATCGAACTTCCTTTGGATGAACTTTTTTCTTTAATAAAAGACTTAAAACTTTCCGATCATGATCAGGAAGTTGCCAAAAGATTATTGTATGAAATAACCACCCGTCTTGAATTTTTATTAAAGGTCGGATTGGGATATTTAACGCTGAATCGTACTTCTAACACACTTTCAGGTGGTGAAAGCCAGAGAATTAACCTGGCAACGAGCCTTGGAAGCTCATTGGTAGGTTCTATTTATATTCTTGATGAGCCATCCATTGGACTTCATTCCAGGGATACTGAAAATCTCATCGGCGTTCTGAAAAATCTTCGTGATCTCGGGAATACCGTAATAGTTGTTGAGCATGATGAAGATGTAATGCGAGCGGCAGATTATATTATTGATATCGGTCCTGAAGCCGGATATTTAGGAGGAGAACTTGTATTTGCAGGAGATTATAAAGAATTGAAAAATGCGGATACGCTGACTTCCAGATATCTCACCGGAAGACTGGAAATAGAAATTCCTAAAGAGCGCAGGAAAGCGAAGGAATGGATTCACATTAAAGGAGCCCGTCAGAATAACCTTAAAAATGTTGATGTAGATGTTCCTTTGGAAAATCTTGTCGTTATTTCCGGAGTTTCAGGAAGCGGAAAGTCTACCTTAATGAAGGAAATTCTTACGAATGATATCCAGATTCAGCTGGGAATGGGCGGTAAAAAAGGAGATTATGACTCCGTTGATTTTCCTAAAAAACTCATCAAACATATTGAACTGATCGATCAGAACCCGATCGGCAAATCTTCACGTTCAAATCCGGTGACGTATCTTAAAGCGTATGACGACATCAGAGACCTCTTTGCCAAGCAAAAAGTAGCAAAAATGATGGGTTACAAACCGAAACATTTCTCTTTTAATGTTGATGGCGGAAGATGTGATGAGTGTAAAGGAGAAGGGGTAATCAATGTATCCATGCAGTTTATGGCAGATATCGAACTGGAATGTGAGGTTTGCAAAGGAACCCGTTTCAAAAGCGAAATTCTGGAAGTAAGATACGATGAAAAGAATATTTCCGATATTCTTCACATGACCGTAGATGATGCGCTGGAATTTTTCAAAGACAATCATGAAGATAAAATTGTAACCAAACTGAGGCCGTTACAGGAAGTCGGATTGGGATATCTGCAGCTGGGACAAAGCTCTTCTACTCTTTCGGGCGGAGAAGCGCAGCGTGTAAAGCTGGCATCTTTCCTGGTAAAAGGAGTAACAACGGATAAGACGCTTTTCATTTTTGATGAGCCTTCCACAGGTCTGCATTTCCATGATATTCAGAAATTACTGAAATCGTTACAGGCGTTGATTGATCTTGGCCACTCGGTAATTGTGATTGAACATCAGCCGGATATTATAAAATCCGCAGATTATATCATTGATATTGGTCCGGAAGCAGGAAAACACGGTGGTGAAGTAGTATTTACAGGAACTCCTGAAGATCTTGCCAAAAATAAAAAATCGCATACTGCAAAATACATCAAAGAAAAGCTGGAGCAATAATATAAAGAGAGTCTGAAAAGGCTCTCTTTTTTATGGTAACTCTTCAACAAGTTCAGGATGACATTGTGAGTGCTTACGATCTACTTAAGCGTTGTCAGGCTGAGCCTGTCGAAGCCTATTTCTACAAAACTGTCTTTAAAACATCCGAAACCTTGTCAATTTCTTCAACCGTATTAAAATAATGCGGCGACAAACGAACAATCCCATTAATATTTTTCCTGGTAAAATCTATTAATGCAGAATTTTTATGCGTTACTGAAAAGAATATATTATTTTCTTTCAGAATATTTTGAATCTTTTCCAGATCACCATCCGGACCGGAAAAAGTGACGATGCTGCTCAGGTTTTCACCCCAGTCCCAGACATTAAAGCCGCTGTTTCTTAGGTTTTCCCTTAATCTTTCAGACAATCCTCTATTGTAATGTTCAATCGTGTGCAATCCTATATTGTTGGCATATTGTAAAGCTTTTGTAAAGCCCATTAACGAGGCGTATGAAATTTCCCAGCTTTCGAATCTTTTTGCTGTTTTAAATAGCTCATAATTGTTAAATTCCGTCCAGTCTGCACCTCTCATATCCAAGAGTAGCGGTGCATAATTCTGTTCCAAGACTTTGTCGGATACATATAAAAAGCCGGTTCCTCTTGGTCCCCGCATGAATTTTCTTCCGGTTGCCGATAAGAAGTCACAGCCTATTTTTTCAACATCTACAGCAAGCTGACCTACCGACTGGCAAGCATCAACCAGATACAAAACATCATATTGTTTACAGAGTCTTCCGACACCTTCCACATGCTGGATTAATCCCGAATTTGTAGGGATATGGGTAACAGCAATGAGTTTTGGATCATATTTTTTAATTAAATGTTCCAAATCTTCAAGATCCAGCTCGTTATCAGGAAGGTTTTTAGTTCTTATTATATTTACCTTTAATTTCTTCTGTAGCGAAATAAAAGTAATCTGGTTGGAAATATAATCATCAGCGGTTGTAATAATAACATCCCCTTCTTTAAACATAATGCTGGATAAGGCTTTAGCATAAGCCTCGGTAGCGCTGGTTGCAAAAGCAATATTGGAAGGCTTTGCATTGATCAATCTGGCCGTTTCATCATAGAATTTTTCCAGAGCTTCTGCATTTCTGTTTGCTGCTTCATACCCTCCTATCTGTTCTTCCAGTTCAAGATATTCTTTCATTGCATCTACTACGATTGATGGCATCAGCGATGATCCCGCATTATTAAGAAAAATTTTTCCGTCCGAAAGTCCTCTGGTATCCTGTCGTATTTTTTCTGTATTCATTTATAAAAATGATTTTAATCTTAGTTGATTGTAATTTTGTTTAACTGTTTAAGCTGATTTTAAATTTAACCGCAAAAGATGCAAAAAAATTAGATATTTTAATATTTAAAGTTAAGTAATATGAAGATAAAGAAGACAATAGTTTTTAATAATCTCTGATTTTTCTCTTTGAGAACATTGATTATCTAAGTAAGAACTTAAAATAGTCTTTGTGGACTTTGTGGTTAAATAGAAAGTTTAAAATAAGTTTTTATATAAAAAATCCCGAATAACAAATTTCGGGATCAATATTTAAAATATTTTGTATTTAATCTAAAACGCTCCAGCCCCTCTTCGGATTGTTATTGTTGGAGACTTCCTGTTCGTTAACGATGATATTTTCTTTTCTTTGACCGATGTAATCAAGCTCGCTTAATTTAGAGAAGATCGTTTCAAGGCTTTTCAGCATCTGCTGGATATATAATAATGGTTCGCCGCAGTTGTGATGATCGTAATTGGTTTCTGCTACAATAGAAAGCTGATTCAGCAAGGTATGAGGTGCAATTTCGCTCCATTCTAAGCTGTAATTAAGCATTTCTTCAAGCTCTGCAGGTACTAAAACCTGGGTGGCATTGTATAAACGAAGAGCCAGCTTGGCAAAAGATTCGATCAGAAATACCGGCGGCTGGTACGGTGTAATATTCCGGAACTGAAAATACATATCCCCGAATGTATTGATCATTGTATTGCATAAAAACTTTACATTCTGCGCAAGAGCAGTATTCTGGTTTTTATGAGAGGCTTTCTGAATGATTTTAAATGCGTATTGCTGAAGATTCCCGACGGACTTTGCAAAGGTATTGTAATAATCCAGCAGTGCGGGATGGCTCTGAACCGAAGTACACGGGGGAATAAAATTAGAATCTACCTGGGCAATATTTCCTTTGAGGTCTACTTTACCAATAATAAGATAATTCCCTCCCGAATAGCTGCTGTTGAGCGATGTTACGGGAAGAAGTTCAATATGGTGGTTCGGCTGCGTGTTTGGATGACGAGGCGGAATTTCTTCAGGATCAATATCTCCGAAAGGCACTTTATCAAAAGGATTAACGGAAATTAAGATATAATATTCTCCGTCTGCCTGCTCCTCATTCATCATTTTAGCAAGAGATTTTACACTTACCCTTCTGTCAGTCAGCTCAATTCTGTAACCGGCAAGCGTTACGGCACTACAGCGTTTGATCACTAGCTGTACGTCATTCGTTGCTGTGTTGTGAACGTCAAAAATTGTTCGGTCTGTAAACTCGTTTGAAATAGGCAAAAGTCCATAATTATATGTTGTGATTCCCAGTGAACTGGAATCCCTGATGGCATCGATTAAAAAATTATCCTGATCATTAAGATGTCTCTGGGAAACCTTCATCCCGTCAACCCAATTGATGGCAAAATGCTTAATAGGCTGTATCATATTCAATATTTTTTAGATGGTGTGAGATTGTGTTCTTCTTATTCCTTCTTCTTCATGCTGGATGACTCTTTTACAGATCACCACATCATTTTCAGAAATCCTGTTTTCTGTGATATCCTGGTCAAAGTCAATATATTTTCTAAAGCTGAAAAATGATTTTTTCGTATAGAAAATCCAGTAATATGGTTCTTTTTCCTGATCCGACAAATGAATAACCGAATTCGGGTTCTTATGGTTGTAATCGTCCACTACCCTGTAAAACCAGTCTCCGAAAGTCACTCCTGTCGGCAATGTTTTAGCTTTAATCCTAAATCTGTTCGCATCTTCAAGATTCTTACTCAGCTCAACATTCAGTACCATTAACTTGTCGAAATCAGCTCCCTCAAAATCAGGCAGCTTCTGTTCCGGAGAATAGCGCCATGTTTTATAGATGTCAACAGGAATACTGATCAGCTGTATATAACAATAATGAAAAACCAGAGGAACAAGGAATATTAAAATACTTGTTGCGGCCATTATGGGATATCCCGTACCTTTACTTATCCAGTTGAATATCAAATAAAACAGATATCCTCCAAAACCGACACATGTAATGGATAAAATGGATTCAAATAATATGCTTTTCGTTAAAGAACTAAAATGTTTTTTAAAATATTTGTCTGAAAGATTTACATGTATAATACCCATTATCAAATAGATGATCTGTGCAATAAGGTACCAGTACGGATTGAAAAGATTTCCGGCAAAGCCGAAAAAGCCAGGGATGGCAAGACATAAACTGCACAACAGAACATAGATGATGATGGTTTTTATTTTTATCGCAGGCTTATTTCTTCTGATAATTCCCAGGATTACCATCATAATAACCGCAAATAAAGGCATAAGAATATACCTTAAAAAGATTCCCTTTACTGAAGAAATTTCCATGTGTCTTTTTAGAATTAATATTTTTAATTGGTTTAGTAAATATAGTTAAAAATTTTCAGAGGAATGTAGAGTATCCGAGCCGGTTTGAATTTCTTTCATCATCTTCCAAAGCGAATGAAAAGGCTTCTTTTTCAGTGATAAAATTCTCTTCAATATCTACACTTACCGGAAGGAAATAATCGTACATCGCATTCAGTACTTTCCGGAAAGGACTGCCATTGATGTATTTTTTCATGTCAGTATATGGAATGGGACCTATATTTACCACCCAGTTTCTTTGTCCGTCCATGTGCTTTCCGCTGGGAATATAGGTTACACCGAGTCGGGAATTTCCCAAGAGCATAGAGTCATCGTCCTCTTCAACGCCATCAATAACATTAGGTGCAAAAGTTACCTGAACAGGAATTTGCAGAAAAGCAGTCATGCACCTTTCAAACCATGCTTTGTCTCCACGAATCTGGTGAAAAAAAGGCAAAATATGGATAAATATATAGGCGTTTTGCTTGTCCAGCATTTTGACGAGCGGCCAAAGTTCGCTTACTGTTTTCAGCAGCGTATCGGTATCACTGGCAATTTCAAATTCAAACTCTTTCAGCAAGGCGCTTATTTCCGTAAAAAAAATCTCCAGCTCAAAAGGCCTGAAGAATTTTCTGGCATCTTCTTCCACTCTTTTTTGCTTACGGATTTCCTTAACAACATTTTCTATATTCTTCCTTGTTGCTCCCAAAGAAGGGGGATGGAAAATACCCTCCGGAAGATAGTCATAAATACCTTCCCGATAAGTTTCTATGATAAAAACTTCTTCGTCGAAACCGAGGTAATCGCCTGTAATGCTTTTAATGTCTTTAAGATAAGCGCGGTCATTGATTCCGATTCGCTGGATAAATATATTGCTTACTGCTCTGTGATATTTCAAGAGGTTCACTGCTACAGCTTCTGCTTTGAAATCTGTCTGCAGCTTATTATAATGCATCTCTACAATATTGTTTTCATACATAGGGTCTGCTGTGATTTTGGCTTATAAAAATAGTATATCTCAGATTATTGAAAAAATAATTTCTGATTAATTTTATTCTAAAAATACTAAATAATTATGAGTAAAAGAAGAGACGACAAAAATAAGGTTAAGACTGAGCTTGAGATTAAATTATATAAATAAATAAATAAATAAATAAATTCATACTAAGTTTAACCTAAACGTTATCCTTAACCGAACCTTAATCTAAATTAAGATTTGGTTAAATCTTCCACTCCTTGTCTCAACCTTAATTTTAACCTTAAAATTACTGTATCTTTGCACCCTGAAAATGTTATTTTACAATGAAAAGTATTTATTCTAAAATTCTAATGTTAGCATTTGTTGCATCTTCACTGTATTCTTATGCATGGGGATTGACAGGACACAGAATTATTGCAGAAATTGCGGAAAATCACCTTTCCGGGAAAGCAAGGAGAGAGATTAAAAAAATGATGGGAAGGGAACGTCTTGCATACTGGGCGAACTGGCCGGATTTTATTAAGTCCGATACAACGGGCGCTTGGAAGCAGGCTTCGTCGTGGCATTATGTAAATATCGATCCGCAGACTGATTTCAAAATTTTTGAAGAGAAACTGAAAGGTCAGGCCGGGCCGAGTTTATATACCCAGGTGAATGTTCTTTCCAGTCAGATCAAAGATGAAAAAACTTCTGAGAAAGACCGTAAAATTGCTTTGATTTTCCTTATCCACATCATGGGTGACCTTGCGCAGCCTCTGCATGTAGGAAGAGCTGAAGATCTGGGAGGAAATAAAATTAATGTTACTTACTTTGGAGATAAGACCAATTTGCATTCTGTCTGGGACGGAAAACTTGTGGATTCTCAAAAATACAGCTATACCGAGTATGCAACATTATTAGACATTAAATCTGATGCAGAAGTAAAGGAAATCCAGAAAGGAACGCTTGAAGACTGGCTGTATGATTCTCATAAAATTGCCAATACCATTTATGCACAGACCCCGAATGATTCCAAACTGTCTTATGACTATCAGTATAAATTCAATGATACGATGGAAAGACAACTTTTATACGGTGGATTACGACTGGCAAAATGGCTGAATGATCTTTTTTAAAAAAGGGATGGTGAATTTTACCATTTATTACCTTAATATACAGCGGAACTTTGGTTTCGCTTTTTTTTGTGCATTTTATTTCCCGCAGATTTTCACAGAATGTATTGATGATATTTTGTGTAATTACGCAAGATATTTAGAATGATGAATAATCAATTATTTTAAATAGGACTTGGGTCTCGTTTTTTTTAACTTAGTTAATCAATGATTTGTTGCTTATCTTTAATAATATTCATATAGTTTGTCATGCTGGAAGCATCTTAACATAATTTTTTAAGCTTGGTTAAATCCATTCAGGATGACAAATATTGGAGGGATGGTGGAAATTCTGCAAGAATTTTTGACGGGAGGTTTGATAAAGTAAATATTGCTGAACAATTGAATGGTGAATTCTTTTATCATATCTAGTGGAATATTTTGCCCTCCATTTTAGCCCCGATTGCAGTGAAAATCCTTTTTTGTGGTTGAAAGTCTCTCTCCTCGGGAGAGGGATTTAGGGTGAGGAAAAAAGATTGCAACGGAAAGCGGGAATAAGCTCCTAAAATATTCTTATAAATTTCGGAGAACTTTCTTAGTAATAATCTATTTCCCATAGCAAGAGGCATAATTTACAATTATTTTTCCAGATATAATTTAATTCAATAAAAAATAATTGAAACATTTGTAACCTTTTATGAATCTCCAGCGTATAATATAATAGAAACTCTTTATCGAGGAAAAATAGATGAGACAATTAAAAATCACTAAGCAGGTAACCAACAGGGAAACTGCTTCATTAGACAAGTATTTGCAGGAAATTGGTAAAGTTGAACTGATTACTGCGGATGAAGAAGTAGAATTAGCACAAAGGATCCGTGCCGGTGACAGAGCCGCGTTGGAAAAATTAATCAAGGCTAACCTTCGTTTCGTAGTATCGGTGTCTAAACAATACCAAAATCAGGGTCTTTCTTTACCGGATTTGATCAATGAAGGTAACCTGGGACTTATGAAAGCGGCAAAAAGGTACGATGAAACTAGAGGTTTCAAATTTATCTCTTACGCAGTGTGGTGGATCCGTCAGTCGATTTTACAGGCTTTGGCAGAGCAGTCGAGAATTGTAAGATTGCCATTGAACAAAATCGGGTCTATCAATAAGATCAATAAAGCTTACGCTCACCTTGAACAGGAAAACGAAAGACCGCCTTCACCTGAGGAACTGGCAGAAGTTCTTGATATGAGCGAGGAAGATATTAAGGAATCAATGAAAAATTCCGGAAGACATTTGTCTATGGATGCACCTTTAGTAGAAGGTGAAGATTCCAATCTTTATGATGTATTACGTTCAGGAGAATCACCGAGCCCGGATAAAGATCTGATGCTTGAATCGCTACAGATTGAGATCGAAAGAGCATTGAATACGCTTACACCGAGAGAGGCTGATTTGGTAAGATTATATTTCGGACTGAACGGAAAACATCCGATGACTTTAGAAGAAATCGGTGAAACTTTCGACCTTACGAGAGAAAGGGTTCGTCAGATCAAAGAAAAAGCGATCAAGAGATTGAAACACAACACCAGAAGCAAGATTTTAAAATCTTACCTGGGTAAATAATTTTTAAGTTAAATATATGGCGGAGCTTGATTTTCAGGCTCCGTTTTTTATTTTGCAAACTATGGAAATGTATTTTATTTTAAGCGCAATGGTTTGCTTCTTCATATTTGGAAATCTGGCGATCCATTTACATTATAAGAAAAAACATAAAAATTTCTTACAATCTTTAAAAGGAAAACAATACATTCTATTCAAGAAACTTGATATGGAAATGGAATCTGTTGCCAAACTCGCTTACAGGTATCAATTCAACAAGGCAGATATTGTTATTTTAGATCAGGAAATATTCATTCTGCTTTTTACAAAACCCTTCGGTATGGCTCAGCCGATTTTACACATCAGCAACAGTGACGAGGTTTTTCAACATGTTCCAAAAAAAATTCCTTTTGATTCTAAATTTAGGGTAAATGGAAAATTAAGAATAAAAGGTAGTCTCGGACAAGGATTGGTGGCTACACAATACAAAATATTTATTGATTTTAACACCGTTGACTTCGATTTGAATTTAATTATATAGTTGAAGGTGTTTTTATATTAATTATTATAAAATATTGAAATGCAGAAGAATCCACTGTTTATATTAAGCATTTTATTATTTAATCGTCGACTTTATATTTCCACAAGACAGCATAGATTTTCCGTAATACGGATTGATGATCTTTGATTCATCACTCAGCCAGCTTCCTTCAGCCATCGGACAATACTGAACGTATACGGGATTTTGTGATACTTTAAATTCTTTTGCCAATGCTATCATATGATCAGACAATTTGTAAAAAGACTTTCTTTGTGCTGAGATATTTTTAGAAGCTGCGATAGTTTTTGCGTCTTCTTTGAGTGTCGTTAATTCTTTTTCAGAAATAATATTGCTCTTAATATCTGAAGAGGATTTAATAAACTGGGATGCTGCTTTTGAAGCTTTTTCGGCATCATCTGAAGCTAATGCAGATTTAATCGCAATGTAATTTTGATAAAGAACAGAAACCTGAGTATTCTTTTTAGACTGCGCCGAAGCCGAAAGTACGGAAAATACAGTGAATACAGCTGTAATGATATATTTTTTCATTCCTTAATTGATAACTAATTTCATCAGCAAATATAAAAATATATGTGGTATCGTTGTTATAAAATTCTGTAAGGTTGTTATAGAATTAAGAAAAAAGAACCTCTGAAATTCAGAAGTTCTTTTTGTTTATCTTTTTTTTATTTGATTCTAAATTCAAGCTTTACGTTGAAAAATCTGCCGGTAAGCCGTACCGGAACCGGATACATGAAATTGGTATTGGCATCAGTAATCCATTGATTAGATACGGTGTTTCTGATATTAAAAGCATTGAATACCTGAACACCCAGCGTCAGCTCATCAAAATTTTCCCAGAATCCATAGGTATTTTTCTTTTCTTTAGGATCGATAAATGCGTACGAAAGTCCAAGGTCTACCCTTTTATAAGAAGGTAAGGTTTTTTGATATTGGTAAGGGTCTGTAAATACAGGAGCTCCTGTCGGTAATCCCAAAGCATATACTAAGGTCAGGTTAACACGCATTGCCGGAAATCTCGGCATATAATCCTGGTAAAACATCGCAAACCTGAATCGCTGGTCAGTCGGCCTCGGAATATCCCCTTTCCCGTCGATATTTTCATATACCCTTGCATAACTCGCAGACAGCCATGAATCTACACCCGGAACAAATTCCCCGAAAAGCCTGGTATCAATTCCGTATGAATATCCTGACGCATTATTTTTACCGGTGTATCGGATTCTTACGTTATCCATGTAGTATGGAATCAGGTCATTCATTTTTTTATAGTACAATTCTGTTGTCAATTTGAACGGCCTGTCGTACATATAAAATTCATAATCGTTGGCTAAAATCGCCTGTATGGATCTTTGAGATTGTATAGAAGAATTGAAGTTCCCTTCAAGATCTTTAATTTCCTTATAGAAAGGTGCCTGATAATAGACTCCTCCAGAAAGCCTGAACAACATATCCGTATCCCAATCCGGTTTAATGGCAAACTGTGCTCTCGGTGAAAATATGGTTTCGTTATTAAAACTCCAGTGGGCAACTCTTGCTCCGGCGTTTACAAATACTTTATTGCTGCCCCAGAAAAATTTCTGTGAATACTGTGCATAGGCGGACATTCTTGTAGGCTGGATGTGGTTTTTGCCTGCAATATTGTACATGAGATTTAAATCTGCTGCATTTCTAGGATCAATAAACGCTTCATGAGGAAGGCTGTATCCCGCAGAATCCACAAGCCGCCATTCGTTAGTAAGATCTTTAAGATTTTCTTTTTCGTATTTGAATCCTACTTCAATATCCGTATTTACGTTTGGTGAAAAGCGTGTCCTGAACTGTGCTCCGTAGGTTTTCACAAACAAATCGTTTCTTGCATGCTCTATCTGTCCTCCAGAATCATATGATGTTACCGGGTCTCCGGTTACCGGATCATAAGTCTGCAACACATATGCGGAAGCAATGCTGTAATATTCCCTTTCCCTGTTCTGGTAGGCAAATGCATCAAGCGTAAACCGCCATTTGTCTGAAGGTTTAAAGTTCAGCGATGCGGTACCCATCATATTTTTATACTTATCATCTTCCTGTCCTCCGTAAGCAACATTCAGTTTAAGAGGCTGCTGCAGGCTTCCGAAATCTACTTCCCTCGCTTTAGGAATCATTTCGTAATCGTTATTGGAGTAAAATCCTATGAAGGATAGTGTTAATTTCGGACTGAAATGATAATTCAGATACGTCTGAAAATCCATATACTTCGGATTGAAGTCGGTATCTTCATTTAATGTATTGAGTACAAGGTTTGTATTTCTGTATCTTCCTGAAAACAAAGCCGTAAATTTTCGGTTTCCTTCTTTATCTTTTCCTGCGGCAAAACCTGTGGTAAGCCTTCCGCCGATTAAGCTTCCTTCTCCTGAAACCTCGAACTTTTCGGGTTCACGGTAATAAATATTTAGTGCCGAAGACATCTTGTCTCCGTATCTCGGCTCAAAACCTCCGGCAGAGAAGTTTACCGTAGAAACCATATCCGGATTGATGATACTCAATCCTTCCTGCTGAGAGTTCCTGATCAGGAAAGGTCTGTAGATTTCAATATCATTAATGTAAATAAGGTTTTCGTCGTAGTTTCCGCCACGAACCATATACTGTGATGAGAGCTCTGTATTGGAGTTTACAGAGGGTAATGTTTTGATAATTCCTTCAATACCTCCGGAAATGCTCGCAACATTCTGAGCATCTTTAGCCGATATTTTCACAGTGGTAAGGTCATTGGTTTTTCCTGTCACTTGTTTCTGAAACACCACTTCTTCAATATTAGCGGTTTTCATCGTATCCTTCTTTTTTCTTACCTGGGAGAATACTAATGCAGGAACCATAAGGCTCAATGGTAAAACTAGTTTTTTCAAAAGAAATGTTTTAAAATTCCAAACGTGAATATATAAATTTTATTTTAACTTATTTACACTTTGTTAACATTTATTAAGATAGCTTTAAATGTTATTTCAGTAAGGTAAAGATGCTAATTAAAGTATTGCTTCTCTTACCCTCGTTAATTTTTGTAACAGATCTTCCAAAAGGTCTAGTCTCAGCATGTTCGCGCCATCAGACAGAGCGGTTTCCGGTGTAGGATGTGTTTCGATGAAAATTCCGTCTGCACCTACCGCAATTCCGGCTTTTGCCACTGTTTCGATAAGATCCGGCCGGCCTCCTGTAACACCTGAGCTTTGATTAGGCTGCTGCAAGGAATGCGTAACATCCAAAATCACCGGGGCATAATTTCTCATGGTCGGAATTCCTCTGTAATCTACAATAAGATCTGTATATCCGAACGAATTTCCTCTTTCAATAATGGCAACTTTTTGGTTGTCTGAATCCGTAATTTTCTGAACTGCAAACTTCATGGATTCTGGGGAAAGAAACTGGCCTTTCTTCAGAGTTACACATTTTCCGGTTTGTGCCGCAGCGACCAGGAGATCCGTCTGGCGAACCAGAAACGCAGGGATCTGCAATACATCTACATATTGTGCAGCCAATGCAGCATGTTCATTTTCGTGGATATCCGTTGTTGTCGGAATATTAAAAGTCTCTCCTACTTTTTTAAGAATTTCCAGCGATTTTTCTTCACCGATTGTGGTAAAAGAATCTACTCTGCTTCGGTTGGCTTTTTTAAAGCTTCCTTTAAAAATGTACGGAATATTGTATTTATTCGTAAGTTCCACCACTTTTTCGGCAATCCTTAGCGCCATATCTTCGCCTTCAATAATACAAGGACCTGCGATGAGAAAAAAGTTTTTTGAATCTTTGTGATGAATATTATCTAAGTATTGAATCATTTTCTTTAAATTAAAAAGTTCAGTAAAAATACTGAGAAAGTTTCAGAATCAGAAATTATTTATGGTAAATGCTGAAGTCCTTTTTTACCGATGAAAAACGGGATTTAGAACTATCGGGTAAAACGTGCGCAGCTTTTGATCAAAACCTAAGCATCTTTTGGGTAAAACCTGCGCAGGTTTTTATCATAATCTTGCTTCCTTTTCGATAGTCTGAAATTATTCGTGAATAAATTAATGCTTTAAAGCTAAATAGTTTGAATTTCTATATAGAAAAGAGATTATTACAAGTGCTGTATTGTTTATAATTTTTGAATCGAGACGTCACTATGGTCGGATTTTTGAATAGTAAACTGTAATTTTTATCAATCACTAAAATATAAAATTATGTCAACAGAAAATCTTACTCACCAGGACGCTATTAAAAAAATCAAGGATTTATCCGAAAGTGCAAAAATCTGTATGTTTTGTACGGAGCTGGAAACCCTTCCTATCAATTCAAGGCCGATGACTCTTCAGGAAACGGATGAAGAAGGAAATCTATGGTTTATCAGTGGTGATACAAGCAACAAAAATTTTGAAATCAAAGATGATAAAAGAGTTCAGCTGTTCTTTATGAACAACGGTGATTATCAGTACCTGTCGGTTTTTGGGGATGCTACTATTTATAAAGACCGTTCAACCATTGAAGATAAGTGGTCGCCAATGGCAAAAGCATGGTTTGAGGAAGGAAAAGATGATCCTAATGTTTCCATTATCCGTGTAGAACCTACAGAATCTTATTACTGGGATACTAAAGTAGGCAAACTCGTAAGTCTTGTTAATTTTGTAACCGCTGCTGTTACCGGAAATACAACGGATAACTCAGATGGTGTTGAAGGAAAAGCTCAGGTTTAAATAACCTTTATAAAAGTTAATAAATAAACCCGTTGTGCATTTGTAAGAATTTGATAGTAGCTTCGTCAGTTCGAGTGTTTTTTCGCAACAAAGTGGAGAAAAAATGTATCGAGAATGGATTTATCTTCAAAATTAAAAACTTTTCGATACGATTTTTTCCAAAAATCTACTCAAAGTGACGAAATGAATCAAAATACACAACGGTTTAAATACAATAAAGGCTGTATCAAAATGATGCAGCCCTTTTTAATTAGAATTGAGGAAACTAAGGTGTTTCATTATGCGGCATACCCACCGGTTTGGATTCCGGAGAACCTTTTTCCCGAAGCCAGATGGAGAGAATTACCAGTGAGGCAACGGCAAGAAATTCGCTTTGCCAGTTCTGGAAAGATTCAAACCAAAAACGGGATTCGGTGATATATTCTGTTGCAGTAGTCGTAGGTTTTTCTTTTGAGATCTGCTCTTCATTATAATCTTTCAGGCTTCCGTAAAAATGAAGTGAAAAACTGATGATAAACAAGAGAGCAAAAGCTAATGACAAAGAATGTTTATAGATCTTCAGCCAGATCCCGCCTTTTTTAACGGGCCATGGAGCATTAGCGTGAGGAACAGGCTCTTTGTCTACATCTTCCTCTCCTTCCAGTGATTTTGATTCACTTGAGCCTTTCTGGCGAAGTGAAACCGTTAAAACAACATACAGCATCATCTGTAAAAATTCACTTTCCCAGTTTTCAAAAGTAGCCTGGATAAAATGTCCGCTGTGAACATATTGTCCGATACTTAATGCAGCCTCTCCGTTTTCAGCCAATTCTTTATTTTCTGTTTTCCAGCCCGTAAAAAATTGTGCAGCAAGGCAGGAGATCATAAAGATAATCAAAACAATACTCAAACTGTTTCGATATAAAAACCCTTTTTTAGACATAACCTGATTGTTAATTTTCTGAATCTGTATCTACTCTCGGAAGATCTTTCACCGTAGGTCCGGTAAGAAGTTTTCCGTTGACGTTAAACCTTGAACCGTGGCACGGACAGTCCCAGCTGAGTTCCGCGCTGTTCCACCGTACTTCACATTTGGCATGAGGACAGGTGCTTTTTACCAAATGTACTTTTCCGTTCGTTTCTTTGTACAAAGCATAGGATTCACCTTCATATTTCACAACTTTTGCTTCACCCTCTTTTACTTCTGCCAGCGAATTAATCTTTTCTGCAAAAAGCTTGTCTTTAATAAAATCGTACGCTACTACTGCATTCTCTTTCACAAAATCGGCAAAGCCTGCAATAGGTTTTATTCTGGACGGATTGAAAACATTTTCGTATTTACTGCTTCCGGTGACGATGAGATCTGATAAAATCTGCGAAGAAATGGTTCCGAATATCATTCCGTTTCCTCTGAATCCGGTCGCCGTAAAAATCTTACCGCTGCTTCCCGGAAGTTTTCCGATGTAAGGAAATCCGTCGGTTGGTTCATAGTACTGACTTGACCAGCTGTAATAGGCCGTATCTACATCAAAATATTTTCTCACATAATTTTCGAGTTTCGAAAAACATTCGCCCGTATCTTCTTTGTGGCCGGTTTTATGGTCTTCTCCTCCTGCGATAAGAAGTGTCTGGCCATCAATTTCCTGTGTTCTGTAGTAATGGTATGGATCGATAAGATCATATCCCAGATCTTGCGGATAGCTACCATTTTTCAGGCTGAATGCAATAGCATAGCTTCTGTAAGGCGCATTGGTAATGTGAAGAATACTCAATCCGGGTGGAATATGGGTAGCGTACACTACATTTTTAGCTTTAATCTTTCCTTTGGATGTTTCTAAGGCAACATAATTTTCCTGTTCATTGTGGCTTTCACAACGGCAGTCTTCCTGAATAATTCCGCCTAAACTGATGAACGCTTCACAAAGTCCTTTAATGTATTTTACCGGATGAAACTGTGCCTGATCAGGAATAGTCACCGCTTTTTTGAATGGTATCGGAAAAGGAATTTCATCTACATAATTCATGGTATGGCCTACTTTTCCGGCACCTTCCACAATATCGTCAAGCTCTTTCTCCTGTTTTTCGTCTAAAGCGAACAGATAGGCTGTTTTTCTCTGGAAATCACAGTCGATTCCATATTGCTGTATATTATTTTCGATGATACTTATTGCTTCCTGACCTGTATCTGCCAGCAATTGTGCATTCTCCTGTCCGAAATCGCTGATGGCCTGATTAAAGGTAGTATCAAAAAAATCATTAAGGTGTGCGGTTGTTCCGCCGGTTGTTCCGAAACCGATATTGGCAGCTTCCAGAAGAATGCATCTCTTTCCGGCCTGCTGCAGCTTTAAGGCAGTAGAAATGCCGGTGATTCCTCCACCAACTACTGCGACATCGTAGAGTTGCCGAATGTCGGCTTCCGAGGAAAACTTCCTGATCTCTTCCTGCCATATACTTTTTCTTGCCCCGTCTCTGTACATGATTTAGAATTTTGGTTAAACTTACTTGATCTGCAGTGTATCTTTTTCAGATGTACTGCCATTCTTTTTGTTGGTGCCGGATTTGTTTCCGTCATACTTGTTTTTAGGTTCGTCTTCGTCAAAATCACATTTGCATGATGACAGTGCGAAAAGACTTATAATCCCCAGCAATAAAGCAGTAGTTTTCATAATTATTAGGTTTTGTTTTTTGATTATCCGTTAACGACAATACCACCGTTTGGATGAAGTACCTGTCCCGTAATCTGCGCGCCGTCTTCACTTGCAAGAAACAAGTAGCTTGTAGCCACTTCTTCCGGTGTTGCATTTCTTTCAAAAGGCGGCTTGTTCGGATCGTCTTCTTCTTCTCCGAAAGTTTCTTTGGTTAATGGCGTGGCTACCGGTCCCGGAGCTACAGCGTTGACGCGAATGCCTTTCGGTTTCGACTGTAAAGCCAAAGAGCGTGTAAAAGAAACAATCGCTCCTTTTGTAGCCGAGTAATCCAGCAGTTCTTCATGTCCCTGATAGGCTACCGCGGATGTTGTATTGATGACAGAGCTTCCCTGTTTTAAATGAGGAAAAACAAGTTTTGTCAAGAGGATCATTCCTATAATATTGGAATTGAACGTGGTTCTGATATTCTCTTCCTCAAGATCAACAATATTGTCTGATGGAATCTGTGTTCCCGCATTATTGACAAGAATATCAATTCCTCCAAATTCGGAGACTACTTTTTGGGTGGTCTCTTCACAGAATTTATAATCATTAACATCTCCCTTATAAATAGAAGCTTTCCTCCCCAGGTTTTCAATTTCTGATTTTACTTGTTCTGCATCTTCATCATCAGAATAATAAATAATGGCAATATCTGCTCCTTCTTTTGCAAAAAGTAAAGCTACTGCCTTGCCGATTCCGCTGTCTGCTCCTGTGATCAGTACTTTTTTATTTTCTAATTTTAAATTTGCCATAATCATCTATTTTTCATTTACCGGTTTTTGCATTTCTCCCATTCTGTGTGCAGCCATGCTGTCTGTTGCAATATTGGACATGGCTACGGTGAGTTTATTTTTTAATCCTGAAACTACTTTGTCATCACCATTCATTAAGGCATTAAAACCGTCAATAGCTACTTCTTCCGGTGATGCAAGATTGTCCTTATCTTCCAGTATCTTACTTTCATTCATATCTGCTTTGTTGAAGAAATCCGTATCGGTAGGTCCTGGTAAAAGTGCTGTAACGGTTATTCCCGTATCTTTAAGCTCTTCCCTGATAGCTTCCGACCAAGAGAGAATAAATGCTTTCGTTCCGTGATAAACGGAATGCCATGGACCGGGCGCTTTACTTGCAATGGACGCAAGGTTCAGGATTTTCCCGGAACCTTTCGGTAAGCGGTCTTTCAAAAACATTTTGGTCAAAATAAGGACAGAAACGATATTCAGATTAACAATATCCACTTCACGGTGCAGATCCGTATCCTGAAATTTTCCATAGACACCCTGCCCTGCATCATTCACAAGAATTGCAGGACTGATTCCGTTTAATTTTAATTCAGAATATAAAGAATAGGCGTCTTCTTCAATAAAAAGATTTTTGGCAATGGTAATGACATTCACTCCAAAGCTTTTGAATTCGTCTGCCTTTGTTTTAAGCTCATCATGATTACGGGCTACCATTACAAGATCATAGCCGTTTTTGGCGAATTGTTTTGCAAGCTCATAGCCGATCCCGCTGGTTGCTCCCGTAACCAGCGCATATTCATTTTTTCTGTTCATAGATCTTACTTTAGAATTAATAACTGATTGATCTCACTTTTGAAGCATCCTAAAATAAATTCAGTATAATACAACTGGGCATTTAAAGCCTGAGTCTTAGGATGAAGTTCAAGTTTTTTCGTTAATATAATTTCTCCTTTGTAAGAAAATGAAAAGAATGCAAAAATTTTGTATGAAGAATTGCGTATTGGAGTACAATACCCTGTTGTTGCAATCGACCAGTCGGATTCGAAAAGTTTTGCAACATTGAGGGCCATTGTTTCAGCTATATTTTCTGAAACGCAATCGCATTCTTCTGCTTCATGCGCATCAACTCCCAATAATCGCACTTTTTCCTGCAAGGTATAGGAGGTAAGACCGCCTTTGTAAAACATTGAAGCATTCGGCATCTGAGAGAAAGCAAGCTGTAAACACCCTGAGGTAACGCTTTCTGCAACTGAAATCGTTTCATCAGTAGTCATTAAAGACTGGCTGATATACTCCAGAAGATTTTTTTGAAATTCCATAATTCTAATATTTAGTGTGTTGTGTGTATTTATTTAGAAACCTGACGATTTCCACGGATCAAGGACAACTTTTACGCATCTATCCTGTTTTTTATCGAAGATTTCGTATCCTTTGGAAACATCTTCAAGGGAAAGACGATGGGTAATAATGTCATCCAATTTTACCCTGCCGCTTTGCACATGATCCATCAATTCATCAATAATTGCGTGAACATTGCATTGGCCGGCTTTTATAGTAATACCTTTATCAAAAATCTGTCCAAGTTTGAAATTATCATAATTTACCGGATAAACTCCTAAAATTGAAACAATTCCTCCTCTTCTTACGGCGCTCATACAGGCTTCCAGAACCTTAATAGAACCTTTTTCGAAATTGATCACCGCTTTTGCACGATCCAGTAAATTTCTGTCCGGTTCAAAACCTACTGCCTCAATACAAAGATCCGCACCTCTACCATCGGTCATATCACGAATCTGATCGATAACATTTTGTCCGTCTTCCCATAAAATTGTATCGCAGCCGGTAAGGTTTTTAATTTGGTCCAGCCGGTATTGCTGGGTATCAATTACAATTACTTTTTTGGCGTTATGAAGGATGGCTGATTTTGCCGCCATTGAACCTACAGGACCGGCGCCAAAAATAGCCACGGTTTCACCTCCTTTCAATTCTCCCCACATCACTCCTGTATATCCTGTAGGGAAAATATCTGTAAGGAAAAGAACCTGCTCATCGGTAAGGTTATCCGGAACTTTTCTGGGACCAACATGGGCATAAGGGACTCTTACATATTGTGCCTGTCCGCCATCGTAGCCTCCATATAAATCCGAATATCCGAAAAGTGCGCCTCCTTTGTCGGTAACAATTCCTCCCTCCGGGCCATAATGTTCAGGATTGCTATGCTCGCAGGCCGTAGGAAGATCATGCTGACAGAAATAACAGCTTCCGCAGGAAATTGGAAACGGAACTACCACACGATCTCCTACTTTGAGGTTGGTGATGTGCTGTCCCACTTCTTCTACGATCCCCATGAATTCATGTCCCATTACCATCGGCCTTGCCTGTGGAATTCCACCGGAATACATATGAAGATCACTTCCGCAAATAGCGGTTGATGTGACTTTCAAAATGACATCTCTTGAATCTTTGATAATCGGATCATCAACCGTATCACATTTAATAGTACCCGGTCCGTGAATAACTGCAGCTCTCATATTTTAATATTTTAGTGGTGTGAAGGTGATTAATTATTTTCTTGCATTTCTTTCTATTTCAAGATCCCAGACTCTGTGATTGGCAATTGCTGTAATAAATTTATCTGCAGGATTTTCATCTTCAGCGATAACGATAGCAGGATCGATATGATCTTTCATGCTTATGTTACTGTTCATATATAATGGTTCGGTCCCTTCGCCAAAATAAATGGCTTTACAGTGCTTGTATGCTTCGTTGATATAATTCAGAGCAGGCTGCTTATTTTCGGGAGTCAGTAATTCTTTGGTGGAATTTTCTCCTGCCGCAATGTAAAGAGCATCAAAGGAAACGCTGGAATTGCTTGTTAAAGAATGTTTCGGAATAAGTGATGAGCCGTCACTTACCTTTACCGGAGCCATACTTGTACCGATGATCTCCACCACTGCATTTTCTGCTTCCAGCTGAGTTTTTAAATCATTAATTGCTGCTGCATCTGCCCCGTCTCCCATAATAAAGCCGATCTTTCTGCCCATAATGGTATCTTTAACGGTATTCTGCATGCTTAATGCTTCTGAAATTTTGGTTTCAGGTTCTCTTTCTTCGCTTTGTAATGTTGAAGGATCTGCATCTGCAGGAATACTTTGATTCGGGAATTTGAGTTCTTTTACTTCAACCCCTACTTTAGCCGCTACTTTTGAAGCAAGATCTTTATCAACAAAGGCAAGCTGGCTTACCATTCTCTCTCTGATTGCAGGGATGGTCACTTTTGAAAGCTCAAAGATCAGTGCATTCTGCAAGTGCATTTTTTCCGACATTGACTGGCTATTGTAGAATAATTTGGCTTGTGAATAATGATCTACAAAGCTTTTGCTTCTTTCTCTTACTTTGGCTCCGGAAACTCTTGCTTCCTGGGAAACAAAACCTCCTTCTTTCATCATTGCCTGGAAAGGACATCCTCCACCGATTGAATTCGGTTCGTAGCTTACTTTTCCTTTTGCTATCTGTTGTCTCATATAACCATCTCTCTGGTTATTATGAACAACATTTACGGATCTGTTGATCGGGATTTCATGGAAATTCGGGCCACCTAATCTGATAAGCTGTGTATCGGTATAAGAAAATAGCCTGCCCTGAAGGAGCGGATCATTAGTGAAATCGATTCCGGGAACCACATGTCCGGGATGGAAAGCAATCTGTTCTGTTTCAGCAAAAAAGTTTTCCGGATTTTTATTTAAGGTTAATGTTCCGATAAGCTGAACCGGAACTTCTTCTTCGGGTACAATTTTAGTAGGATCGAGAAGGTCGAAATCATATTTGAATTCATCTTCTTCAGGAATCAGCTGTACGCCGAAATCCCATTCCGGGAACATCCCGTTTTCAATAGATTCCCAAAGGTCTCTTTTGTGGAAATCAGGATCAACTCCTGAGATTCTCTGAGCTTCATCCCACGCTACGGAATGTACTCCTAATTTCGGTTTAAAATGGAATTTTACAAAGTGTGCTTTTCCTTCATCATTAATTAATTTAAAGGTATGAACTCCAAATCCTTCCATTCTTGAAAAACTTCTCGGGATTGCCCGGTCACTCATCAGCCACATGATCATGTGCATGCTTTCGGGCATTAAAGAGATAAAATCCCAAAAGGTATCGTGTGCAGACTGCGCCTGCGGTATTTCGTTGTGAGGTTCCGGTTTTACGGCATGTACAAGATCCGGGAATTTAATAGCATCCTGAATGAAGAATACAGGCATATTATTGGCAACAAGGTCATAATTTCCTTCATCAGTATAGAATTTTACGGCAAATCCCCTTACATCCCTTGCAAGATCGGTACTTCCCCTGCTTCCGGCAACAGTAGAAAATCTTACGAAAACAGGAGTTTCTTTTCCGACTTCGGATAAGAAATTGGCTCTTGTAAATTCTGCAAGGCTTTTGGTAAGCTTAAATACGCCGTGTGCTCCTGATCCACGTGCATGAACTACTCTTTCAGGAATTCTTTCATGGTCAAAATGGGTAATTTTTTCTCTTAAAATAAAATCTTCAAGCAAAGTAGGACCTCTGTCTCCCGCTTTCAGGGAATCCTGATTGTTATTGATTTTCAGTCCCTGATTGGTCGTCAGCTTTTCATTTTCATTGGATGTCATGTGAGCTTCCAGCTGGTTCAGTTTTTCGTTGTTCGGTTGATTGTCTTTCATAATTCTTTATATTTGGTATGGTATTTTTTAGTTTAAATAAACTATTCAGAAATAATAGAATTTTATCATTCGCTATTTTTTAGATTTAAGAAAAGCCATACAGAAAAGCTCTATATGGCTGATATTACTGTATGATTAATCTTCCTGTTCCGCATCAAAATTGATAAAGGTTTCAGCGATTTCCGTCAGTTCATAATCGGTATCTTCTTCTTCCTGTAATGTTTTTTCAAGCAGGTCTGCCGCTTTATCATGCCCCATCGTAATAGCCAGCTGTGCCAGTCCGCCATAGGTTGCGATCTCATAGTGTTCTACTTTCTGTGCAGCGATAATTAAGGCAGCATCTCTTGTCATGGAGCCTTCTTCTGTGGATTTGATGATTTCCTCACCTTCTTCGATGATTCCTTTGATAGCCTTGCATTCTTTCTGTTCAGGAGTTTCATTAATCAGCTTGAAAACTTTTTCAAGTCTGCTTACGTGTTTCCGGGTAAGAAGCTGATGATCTTCAAAGGCTTCTTTCAGCTCATCGGTGGTAGCTGCTTCCTGCATTTTCCCCAACGCTTCAATGATTGCGTTTTCTGCATAATACACATCTTTCAGTGCAGAAACGAAGAATTTATGTAATGGAGAGTTTTGCATCTCATTTTGATCTACGGTAGCATTGTCTACCGAAGCTAATTTTTTGGATGATCCTTCAGCTCCTGTAGCAGATGCTGATGAAGTATCTGTACCTGAAGTACTGCTATTTTTATTATCTAATGATTTTGTTGCCATAATGTGAATGTGGTGTTTGATTTTAAAAGATTACCCCTTTAAAATATTAATAAAGAGGTAATCATGGAAAAAGAATTATGAATTATTACGTCTGCCTCCAAATCCGGATCTGCCCGAACCTGAAGATCTTCCGCCGCCGTGAGAGGCCTGTCCGCCCATACGAGCAATTCTCGTACGTTCTGCCTTACTCATAGAAGCAAAACCTCTTTTTGATGTTCCTGAGCCGGATCCTGAATTGGAACCTCGACCTGAACCACCATTATTTCCAGATCTTGAGCCGCCTCTGCCGCTACCTGATCCTGATCCTGATCTTCCTGAATTTGAGCCGGAACCTGAACCAGATCCCGAAGATCTTCCGCCTCCGTTTCTGCTTCCTCTCGGTCTTCCAGGATTATCGTGTCTGTGATCATAGTTGTCACTATTTGAGTTTGATGAATTTGAAGATCTTCCTCTTCCTCCTGATCCTGATCCGGACCTGCCTGACCCGCCGGAATTTCTTCCTCTTCCCGATGATCCGGATCCAGAACCTGAACCACGTCCTGATCCTCCACGGGAACCGCCTCTACCGCCTCCGGAAGTAAATCTTCCCTGGCTGTCTCTCTGCTGGTTTCCGTTTCCTGATCTTCCTCTGCCTCTTCCTCTATTATCATCGTCATCGTAGTCTTCATCGTCATCGTCATAATCTTCATCATCGTAATCTTCATCATCATAGTCTTCATCGTCGTAATCTTCGTCTTCATCATCATCTTCGTCAAAGTAATCTTCATACTCTGAGAAGTCATCGTCGTACTCTTCGTCCTGTGATGCATCGTTATAACCATGGTCATAACCTAACTGATAAATTTCTTCGAGATTGCTTGATGAACCGGAGTTTCCTCTACGATTTCTTGAATTTCTAGTGTTCATAACTGAATTTTTTATATTAATATTATAGTGATGGTATTGCCGGCCGTGACTAGTATTAGACAGCAATGAGTTTTTGGTTAATTTACATGAACATAAAAGCTAAAGAGCTTAAGATGTACCCCAGTACGAGGCTTTAAGAATATGGATGAATTAATTAACTCAAATGTACGTTAGAATATATCACCATTTTATGACCCAAATCATGTTGAGAGATATTAATATAAAATTTTCCGGTCTTTTATGGTAAGTTTTCCCTGTTTTTCCATTTTTTTCAGGGTTCTGATTACGGTTTCAACCCTAAGCCCGGTAAGATTGGCAATCTGTTGTCTGGTGAGTTCTACGGGGAAACATTGTCCGCAATCTCCGTCGTGATAGCTTTTAAGGTAATTGAGTAATCCTTCCAGGCGGATAACGGGATTTTGTGAAGACATGTTTTGCAACATAATGGCCTTGAAATATAATCTCTGCGATAAGCAGGCATTCATTTCAAGGGATACATCGGGATTGTTTTTAAGAAGATTAAGAAAGTTGCTTTTGGAAAGTCTTATGAGTTCTGCATCAGCGATACAAACAGCGTTCATTACATAGAAATTTTCAACAAAAATCATGGCATCCCCAAAGCTTTGCTTTTCACCGACGATATTATGGATGAATTCCTTTCCTTCTTCGTTATAGCTGTTCAGTTTTACTTTTCCTTTAACAACCTGATAGTAATAAGCCGCATGGTCACCTTCTCTGTATATCATCTCATTATGCCTGTACAATTTATTTTCGGCACCGTATGAGTAAAGGAGTTCAGGCTCGATATTCATGCAGCTGACTGTTTTCATTTTTTAAAGTTTTAAGACTGTATTAAATTAAAAAAAATTAGATTTAATACAAAATTTTCCTGTCTATAATCTTTACAATCTTCTCCCTTTCCATTATTTTAATGGTTCTGATGGCTGTTTCTGCACATAGGCCTGTAAGACTTGCCATCTGTTGTCTTGTAAGTGGGATCATGAAAGAGTATGGTGATTGATTTTCCTGAAAACTTTTCAGATAATCCATCAGTACTTTAAGTTTGGCTGTGGGGTTCTGTGAAGAAAGGTTTTGTGCCATAATCAGCTTGAAATAAAGCTTCTGAGAAAGCGTCTTATTCATATCGAGAGATATTTGAGGATAAAGCTTTATCAAATCAAGAAAAACCGTTTTAGGCAGCCTTTGGACAGAACATTTTGTAATGGCAACAGCATTTACAGGATATACTTTGTCAATGAATAGTAATGATTCTCCTATGCTTTGACCTTCTTCCAAAAGAGTCTGTATGATCTCTTTGCCATCATCGCTGTAATTATTCAGTTTTGCCTGGCCTGTTATGATCTGATAATAATATTTTGGTACATCTCCTTCGTTAAAAATAATTTCTCCAGGCTGGTAATGCCTGATAATTGCGCCTACTGAATGCAGAACTTCTTCTTTAATAACCATGTTAGCTGTTTTTAAATGTTAAATAGTGAGCATTCCTAGTAAATAGTATTGGTTAGTTCATATTAATTTGAATGCAAATTTTGAACCTTATTGCATTTTGTTTAATCAATTTAATTTATTAATGTTTATGTTTTAATTTCTATTTCAATATAAAAATTATTAATTGTCAACATCATTAACTATTTGACATTATTAAATTCAATAAAGATTTTTTGATATATACCTACAAAAAAGCCGTTTACTAATAAACGGTTAATTTTTTATCAGAAATAGATATATTTTTTATTAGCTGTTTCAATAACAGTTGGTAGAATGGCTAGTAGTGGTTATTGTTAAGGTAATTTGCAATCTTCAGGATTCTGTCCGGAATCCGTTTGCAGTAATATGCCGATGCTTTGGAATTTATAAATTTCATAATATTATATTTTGGTGTGTCTGTCAAAGTTAAATATATTCTATTAGAAAAAACATGATTATGATCATAAAAAAAGACCGATAGCTAACTATGGTCAATTTCAATATTTTAGTAATCTATTTACTGTCCGGAACAAAATTTTTCCTTGCAAGCTCCTTGCGTACGCGGCTGAGGCTTTCAGGAGTAATTCCCAAATAAGAGGCAATCATCCACTGGGGAACCCTCATCAGGAGATCCGGATACATTTTTATAAATTTCATATAGCGTTCTTCAGCGGTTTCTCCCAATAAAGAATTGATCCTGTCCTGAAGGCTTTTTATATGTTTCTGGAGAAGAATATCGCTTTTTTCAAGACTGTTGGGAAATTCACCAATCAGTTTATTGATAAAATCAGGATGGAGGAGTAAAACTTCTGAATCTTCTACGGCTTCTATATAATAAACGGATTTCTCATTGAAATAAAGGCTGCTCCTGTCCGAAATAAGCCAGCTTTCCGGAGCAAACTGGATAATGTGTTCTTTGCCGTTCTTGTCGATGGAATACATTTTAAGAAGCCCTTTCTCAACAAAATAAATATATCTGCATATTTCGCCGTACTGCAAAAGAAATTGATTTTTAGGTATTTTCTTTACCTCATAATGCAGGCTGCACAAATTCACTTTTTCTAAAGGAACGTCCAGAACTTTCGATAAATAATTATTGATATTCTTCATTATACAATTTGTTCTGTCGATATATGTTGATGTGAAGCACTGTTGATAACTCTTCCTTTTTCAATTACCAGTAACTGTGGACTTTCATGTCTTACATCGAGATCCGATGCAATTTTATTGGATATTGCCCTATAAGCAAGCAAATCCAGGAAATACAGTTCAGGCTTTTGGTCTGAATTTTCAATTTCTTTTTCAAAATTCCTTAAAACCGTTTTACTGATAAAACAGCTTGTGGAATGTTTGAAGATAGCAATCTTTTGGTTGAAAGAATTTTCAATTGCATTTTTCAGATCTTCTTCAGATTCTATATATTTCCAGATTTGATTCTTTTCAGGACTTTCTTCCTTTTCTCCGAATATTTTATCAAAAAAACTCATACGTTAAATTGTTTTAGGTGATGATGAAGATGCTTGTATTCCAGAAATCCCCAGTCTCTTTCTCTCATTGTACCGAAAAGAACATGACGTTCCGGAAGATTTTTACTTTCAAAACACATTCTGTATTCATCAAGTGTTTTAAGAAGGTTCTCTTTTTCTTCTTCAAAATCACACTCAAAATTAATGATAAGTTTTTGAAAAGTAGGCATGTTTCTGGGAATTCCGTTATTAAAGATCTGAATCTCCCATTTGGTTATCCTCCCTATCATCGCAAAAAGAGGGTGAATTTCAGGAAGATTTATTTTCTTAACAGGCACCTGGAGTACATAATTACAGTGTCTCATCATCTGGCAGACATTCATTTTGCCCCACAATGCGTGGGAATTTCTGTTCAAGAGATGAACTCTGCTTATAATTTCTTCAAAACATTCAGGGTTATGAAGGCTTTTTTTTACCACCCTTTTTCTTTCTTTATGTTTTCGATGTGAGCAAAATGATGGTTGCAATGCCAAACGTATAAAGCAAGACAATGTCTCAAGTCATAGTTTTTGTTATGTTCCGGATGATGAAAGGTTCTTTCAAACTGTTTATTGGTCATGCTTTTCAACAATGCTGTCCATCTTTGGTGCGTTCCCCGGATCATTCTCATAGCTGGTTTTACAGGCATATTCTGGCTGTCCTGAAGTTCCGCCCATTTAGCCTCGTCATAAGGCTTTATTGTAGGGTTATCCTCCGTAAGCGCCAATTTGAAACGGATGAAACTGTTGATATGGCTGTCTGCAATATGGTTTACCAGCTGTCGTACAGTCCAGCCTCCTTCCCTATATTGAGTATCAAGCTGATCGTCTGAGAAATCTTCAATCAGATTTTTTAATTTTCCCGGAAAGTCTTTAATCACTTTGATATATTCGTCGAGCGTAATGTCGCAAATATTTTCAGGTACTTCAAAGGCTCCTATCGGAAACTTTTTTCGTTCTATGTCGTTCATTTTTTATTGAGATTTAAAATCGTTTAATCACCGATTGTCCTGAAGTCCCGGAATGTAGAGAATTTTCATAAATGTCTATTTGTCCGATAAATCTGATTTGGATGATTATTTGCTGTTTGTTTTTGTAAATTTATCAAAAATTCGAGAATTCTAAATATGAAAAAAGCGTTAATAATCGTAGATGTGCAGAATGATTTTTGTGAAGGCGGTGCCTTAGCAGTTCCGGGATCCAATGAGGTGATTCCGTACATCAATGCCCTGATGGAAGAAAATGAATATGATCAGATTGTTTTGACACAGGACTGGCATCCTGCTAATCATAAAAGTTTTGCCAGCAATAATGGCAGAAAAGTTGGTGAAAGTATTATTTTAAACGGTGTTCCGCAGTTCATGTGGCCGGATCACTGTATTCAGGATACCTTTGGTGCGGAGTTTCATAAAGATCTTAACAGAGATAAAGTAACTCACATTATCCAAAAAGGGAAAAACGTTGAAATTGACAGCTACAGCGGTTTTCAGGACAATAATCACTTTATGAAAACAGGTCTTGATGATTTTCTAAAATATCATGATATCCAGCTGCTGGAGATTGTTGGTCTAGCTATGGATTACTGTGTAAAGTACACCTGTATTGATGCTGTTAACAATGGATATGTTACCTGCCTTCATTTTAACGGAACAAGGGCGGTGAATGTAAAACCTGATAACGGAAGGGATGCCATCTATGATATGATCCAGAAAGGCGTAACGGTTCTCGGCTAATCGGGATATTAAATTGATACCTGATATTTCAGCATAAAAAAACCGAAACTTAAGTGTTTCGGTTTTTTTGATTTATTTATTTTGGCTGTTTTGCCATAAGTTCAGCTTCTTTAGCTTTCATTTCATTCGCTTTAGCAGTATTCTTTGTGGTGTTGTAGATGTCCTTCAAGGTCTGAACTGCAGTAAGATCATTTGGCAATGCCTGAACCCACTTTTCAGCATAAGGTAACGATTTGCTAAATCTTTCCTTTCTTGCTTCGATAAGCTTTGTAGCTTCGTCAGGTTTTGTTTTTCTTAATGCATTGATTTCATTTACTGATTTTTCATCATCACCAATTACGGCATATACAAGATTCTGGTAGGCGTTCCCAAAGTCAGGTTTCAGTTCTATAGCTTTCTGCAAAGAAGCAATGGCATCATTTACTGTTGCTGGATTTTTAGCCTGAAGAACACCCAGGTTATACCAGTTGGTAGCATCATTAGGATTTTTGGCCAGCTGATCCTTCAGATTCTGCATAAACTGGTCTGTTTTTCCTGATGCGTAAAGTGCGCTGCCCTGATATTCTTTTAATTTAGCACTATTGGGAAATTTTGCCAACCCTTTTTCGATGATAGCTAATGCTTGGTCATTTTTCTTATCATTTAACAAAATCGTTGCTAAAGTCTCATAAAGATCAGCTTCAACACTTGGAGACTGTTCCGTTTTGAAATCAGAATAGTCCTTAGCTGCTGTCTGCTTTAAAATCTCCCATGTTTTCTTATCATAACTTGCAACCTGTCCGGTTTTGTTTTCTTTTGCAGTGTAGGTTGTTTCAACACCGGTATAGCCTGAGTTGATAAGATCGGTATATATTTTTGTAGCCTGCGGATAATCGTTTGCCAAAGCATAATTAAGACCTGCATAATACATATATACTTTATTGTCCTGTCCGTTCGATTTAAGCAAGTTGTAAACTTCCATAAACTTAGGAGCTGCCACAGCATAGTTTTTGGCATTGTATGCGTCCATTGCTGCTTTGTTAGCTTCTTGTAGCTGAGCGTTCGCATCTCCTTTCTGCCCGAAAACAAAAGCTGATGCTACGATAGCCATCCCTAAAATTAGCTTTTTCATAATAACTATTTATATTAATTATACAATTTTATTCTTCCGAATCAGAATTCTCATGATCATCTGCATTATCCTCTGTCTGCGGGGCTTCTGTATTGTTTTCTTGGTTATCAGCTATTGTTCCGTCTATTTCTTCGTTTTCTTCTGCGTCTTCTACTTCTTTGTCCATTTCTACTTTAGCAATGGCAGCAATTTCATCATTTTTCTTAAGGTTGATAAGTCTTACCCCCTGTGTGTTTCTTCCCATTACTCTCATCTCATCCATTCCCATTCTGATGGCAACGCCGGATTTATTGATGATCATCAGTCCGTCTTCGTCCGTTACATTCTGGATGGCGATCAGGTTTCCTGTTTTTTCCGTAATATTAAGGGTAATAACTCCTTTTCCGCCTCTGTTGGTAATTCTGTAGTCTTCTACCGCAGTTCTTTTTCCGTATCCTTTTTCGGATACTACCAAAACCGTTTCTTTTTCTACATCATTTACCACAATCATTCCGATTACCTCGTCATCGTCTTCCATGGCAATTCCGCGTACCCCGATAGATCCTCTTCCTACCTCTCTTACTTTTTCTTCAGGGAAACGGATACATTTACCATTTTTCGTGGCAATCATGATTTGGGACGTACCGTTTGTAAGATAAGCCCCTAATAACTGGTCATTATCACGGATTTCAATAGCATTAACCCCGTTTACTCTCGGTCTTGAATAGGCTTCCAATGATGTTTTCTTAATGGTTCCGTTTTTAGTAACCATTACTACACTCATCTGGTTTACATATTCAGAATCTTTAAGGTTGTTGGTTCTGATGTAAGCTTTGATTTTATCATCCGGTTCGATGTTGATCAAATTCTGAACTGCTCTTCCTTTTGCTGTTTTGGAGCCTTCAGGAATTTCGAATACTCTCAGCCAGTAACATCTTCCTTTTTCGGTAAAGAAAAGCATATACTGGTGGTTGGTTGCAGATACGATGTATTCAAGGAAATCTGAATCCCTTGTTGTGGCTGCTTTATTTCCAACACCTCCCCTGCTTTGAATTTTGTATTCTGAAAGCGAGGTTCTTTTGATGTATCCGGCATGCGAAATGGTAAGCACAACCGATTCGTTTGGAATAATATCTTCAATAGACATTTCACCTCCGGAATAATCGATTTCGGTTCTTCTTTCGTCGCCGTATTTTTCTTTAACTTCAATTAATTCATCTTTAATGATCTGGAATCTTCTTGCTTCATTGGCCAGGATATCTTCAAGATCAGCAATCTCTTTCATGATCGTATCATACTCATCGCGGATCTTATCAAGCTCCATTCCGGTAAGACGGGCAAGACGTAAATCAAGAATTGCCTGAGCCTGGATTTCAGAAAGTTCGAATGCTTCAATTAATCCTTCTTTTGCGCCCTGCGGATTGGCAGAGTGACGAATGATAGAGATGGCTCTGTCTAGTGAATCCTGTGTACCGATCACTTTCATGAAACCTTCCAAAATATGAGCTCTTTCTTTTGCTTTTCTAAGCTCAAACTGGGTTCTTCTTACGATCACTTCATGGCGGTGCTCCACAAAATGGTGGATAATGTCTTTTAGATTCAGCTGCTCCGGTCTCCCATGTACCAGCGCAATATTGTTAACACTGAAAGAAGTCTGAAGCGAAGTATATTTATATAATAAGTTTAGGACAACATTCGGAATTGCATCATTTTTTAATTCATAAACAATACGAAGTCCTCTTCTGTCTGATTCATCTCTGATTTCGTAGATTCCCGGGATTTTTTCTTCCTTCACCAATTCTGCCGTTCTGGCAATCATTTCGGCTTTATTTACCTGATAAGGAACTTCATTTACTATGATTGCATTTCTGTTTCCTATCTCTTCAAAAGCAACTTTGGCACGAAGGACTACTCTTCCTCTTCCGGTGTGGAAAGCATCCCTCACCCCATCGTATCCGTAAATAATACCTCCTGTAGGAAAATCCGGAGCAATAATATGCTGCATCAATTCATCAATGGTAATTTCCCTGTTGTCGATATAAGCGCAGATAGCGTCTACAGATTCAGATAAGTTATGCGGAGCCATATTGGTGGCCATCCCTACCGCAATACCGGAAGTTCCGTTTACTAAAAGATTAGGAATTTTGGAAGGTAGAACAGTTGGTTCCTGTAAGCTGTCGTCAAAGTTATTCTGGAAATCTACCGTTTCTTTGTCTAAGTCCGAAAGTACTTCATCAGAAATCTTTTTTAATCTTGCTTCGGTATAACGCATTGCTGCAGGCGGATCTCCATCCATTGAACCGAAGTTACCCTGCCCGTCTACCTGAGGATAACGAAGGCTCCAGTCCTGAGCCATTCTTACCATTGCATCGTATACAGAAGAATCTCCGTGAGGGTGGTATTTACCTAAAACGTCTCCAACAATTCTAGCAGATTTTAAATATTTTCTATTAGAAAAAACCCCTAATCCATACATACCGTAAAGTACTCTTCTATGAACGGGTTTCAAGCCGTCTCTCACGTCAGGTAACGCCCTGGAAACGATAACAGACATCGAATAATCGATATAAGACGACTTCATTTCATCAACGATGTTGATGGGAATCAGTCTTTCTCCTTCTTTTTGCATAAACAAATTTTATTATAATGACAGTCAGACCCTTAGCTGTATGTCTGAAAATATTTTTTTTGAATTTTTATTAACGGGCTAATTTACGAAAAATTTGCCGATTTTTGCGGTAGAATTTTATTCAAATTATTAAAAAAATCATAAAATATGAGCGTATTAAGTATAACTTTCCACTGTACGAAAAACAATCTGGAAGAATGGGAAAATTATATTGATGAGACACTGGTTCTGATGACTGAAAATTTAATGGATGTCAATAAATACATACTTTCGGAGGTACACAGCGATTATATTGAAGAAGGTAAAAATTATAATCTTCTCCTCATTTTTGATAATGATGAGCTTAGGGAAGATTTTGTACAGAGCGAACTGCAGAATATTGCTGATCGTGTAGAAGCGAAATTCGGAACGGAAGTGATGATTTTCAATACTTTTTTAAATCCGAAAAAAACAAGACTTTAAAATGTATATAAAAGCCCGGAAATTTCTCCGGGCTTGTTTTTTATCTTCTGTGCGGTGGTTCCGGTGGTCTTGGCGGAGCCGGCGGCCGTGGCAGACATGAAGAAAGCGCAGCAAACAGTGCCAGCGCCAGTAACATTTTGGATAAATTTTTCATAAAACAGTTTTTTGTGATTAAAATATAGGTATCAAGCGGGATGCCAAATCTGCCCGAGTTATTTTGATTGCGTATCCGAAGCTTATATTTCATTTAATTCTAGCACTCCTAAAGAAAAAGCATCGGATTGTCCGATGCTTTATATTTTTTTTCAATTTCACCTGTGGCGTCCATGTCCTCTGTGATGTCCATGACCGTGGGCTGGTCCTTTTTTCTCATAGATGTACACTCTTTTCGCATGTCCGGGAGGCATTCCTCTTCTTCCGTGATGTTCATGAACAATACATGAAGTCATCATCATCATCACTGTTGTAATCCCAACAATTTTAATCAATCCTTTCATTTTTTTCACTTTTCAAATTCAGGTTATGGCAACAATGTTAGTGCCAAAAACTGGTTTTTGGATTTAAGCGCTATTCAAAGACTATTTAAATTGAATTAACAAAAGGTTTAAAAAGATAGACTGTTAATGATATTTACGTTTATATTTTCTTTTTATTCTTGTATAATGAGTCTGCTTACTTTGTTCGTCCTCCGAAATTACACTGATATTTCCGTCTACCTCAAGAACAGATAATTTCACATTTTTTATTCCGTCCACACCGTGTTCCCGTACGGCTTCATCCAGCTCATCTCTACTGATTTTTACTTTATTTAGAGCATCCTGATCTATCTTGCCGTCTTTTACCAGAACCACAGGATCATCTTCCAGGAAACTTTCAAATTTTTTGTTGGAAAACATAAATCTTTTAACAATAAAATTTGCAAAAAAAAGTACAAGTGCGGCTATAAGACCGCCTTGCAGGGAGGTATTTTCGCCTACCATAGCATTCTGAACCGCATTGGAAATAAGTAACAGCAGAACAACATCTCCTGCATTCAGCTGAGAGAGTTGGTTTTTACCAAAAAGGCGGATTGCGACAACCATGAAAAGGTAGACACAAAGTGAGCGTACAACGACATCTAGAATAGGATTCACAAAAGTTTAATTATACGATCAAATGTATAAATTTTTGTGCTATAATATGTTGTGTTTTTAACCTGATAATAATATAAATGCAATAAAAAACCGCTTTTCAGCGGCTTTAAACATTTAAGGACATTGTGCGATAGGGACTGTACTGCAAACTGTTTTGTTTAACCTTTCGCAGTAAACACAGTATTCTTTTGGCTTTCCACCATACACTGATTTAAGTTCTGTCTTTGTTAGTTTCTTTAAATTTTTCATATCGTTTTAATTTTGTTGGTTCAATATAAAACGAAATTAATTCTTAATTATTACAAATTTTCATCTTATTTTTTCATGATTTTCATCTAATAAAATTTTTTTTTCTAAATTTTTCAAATTCACAATAATCGTAATCAGGGCATGCTCCATTTCTTGAAGTAATAAATGCTCCCAGGGAAACAGCATTCCTTAATATCTCTTCCGGTTTTTCATCAAAAATTCTTTTCGAAATAAATCCTGAAAGAAAAGCATCCCCGCTTCCCACCGTATCGGCAACCGTAATCGGAACGGCCGGAAGCGTATAATTTTTGTCCTGCACGAAATAGGCTGCCCCTTCACTGCCTTTTGTTAAAACGACTTCATCAACAGCAAAATATTTCTGGATCGTTTTCACAGCCTCTTCCTCCGTCTGCAATTCATCGCCTATTAATTTAATGATCTGCAGCAGTTCAGATTTGTTTATTTTCACAATATCTGCTTTATGTAAAAGCGTTTTAATAAATTCGGCATAAATAAATGGAGGTCTCAAATTAACATCAAAAATCTTAAGTTTTGCTGTATCAAGAAGTTTCAATAAGGTTTTTCTTGTTTTTTCGTTTCTTGAAGAAAGGCTTCCGAATACAAAAGCTTCCGCATTAGAAACCAATTCATTATATTCAGAAAAATATTCAATATGATCCCATGCTACATCGTTGATGATTTCGTAGGTTGCTTCGTTACGTTCGTCGATCTTTGCGATTACCGTACCGGTGGGATAATTTTTGTCGATCTGGATTAGCTGTGTAGAAATTCCCCAGTTATCAATTTGTTCCCGGAGTTTTTCGCCAAGCTCATCATTTCCCGTTTTGCTGATAACCTGTACATCAATCCCCATTTTATGGACATTGTAGGCTACATTGAATGGCGCTCCTCCTGCTCTGGAACCTTCAGGAAAAATATCCCATAATACTTCACCAAAACACAATATATAAGGTTTTTTGTCTGTCATTAGTCAATAGTTTTATTATTCTACGGAATGACGCTCTACAAATTCAGCCTGAAATGTTGCTCTTTTACCATGCTGGGTATAGCAGCTGATCTGGCTGTCTAAAAGTTTTACAGATTCACGAGCCATTTCTTCTAATGGCTGGCGCACAAAACTTACTTCTGTTGGAAAAAGATAATAGGCTTCTGTTTCGTCAAAAGCAACAAGGGAAACATTTTCCGGAACTTTAATATTATTATCGATAAGGTACCGTAACCCCGCAATTCCCAGTTTATTGCTTGAAAAATAAATGGCTGTTTTTTTTGAAAGGTCAAGATTGTCCCTAAGCTGTTGGTGAACTTCTTCCGTAATATGATGAATTCCTGTTAAAATCCGTTTAATGATAATACCAGATTTTTCTGCACACTTATCGAAACCATCCTGCCGGTCAAGAAGATGTGGTAATTTAGTGTCGTAGCCTACATAGATCAATTCATCAAAACTTTTACTAAGCAAATGTTCACAGATCTGTTCCGAGATTTCAAAATTATTGATCATTACTCCCGGAATATCTATATTCTTCAAATACCTGTCAATGGTTACAATAGGATACTCTTCCCTCATAAGCCTGTTAATGGCCTCATCGGAATCTACTACCGGAGCCAAAATCATCCCGTCAACCTGCTGCTCGGAAAACAGCTCGGTAAGCTTCCCGAATTTCTCAGGGTTTTCATCGCAGCTGCCGATGAGAAGTGTATATCCCATTTTCATGGCTTCATCTTCAATACTTCTGGCAATATTTGAATAAAAATCGTTGGAAATATCCGCTACAATAAGACCGATCAATTTACTTTTACTCATTTTAAGACTTTTGGCGATCTTGTTGGGCGTATAATTGATTTTCTTTGCAACTTCCATTATTTTATCGCGGGTGGCTTCACTAATTCTGCTTCCTTCTTTTTTATTTAGAACGTACGATACCGTGGCTACCGAAACTCCTGCAATTCTCGCTATATCTTTTATAGAAGCTCGCTTCATACTTGTTGGATTTGGAGCAAAAATATTTTATTAAAGATATAAAATGCAATAGCTTTATTTTTTGGGAGTTTAAAAAATAATTGTAGTTTCGCAGATTTTTTGAAAATTCACATGATTCAATTTAAATTTCTGATTTACAATACTTTAATAATATTTAATATTTCATTTTTCTATGTATTTTTGACCATTAAACATTTATCAGCATTATTTACAGATTATTTTGGTTAAACGTTTATGCTAAATATAATCAAAAATAAATGTAGTTCAAACCCAAAAGAATATTTTATCTAATAAAAACTTTAATTATTAATCTTTATAAATAATTAAAGTTTTGTCTCCTCCTTCATAATTCTTACTTTAGCTATACAAATTATTATATATGATAGACAAGATAAACGTTAGGGTGTATGCCTGTGCGGTGAAGGATAATAAAGTTTTGACCTTATTTGAGGAGTATGCTGGTGAACCTTTGATGAAATTTCCGGGAGGCGGACTAGAATTCGGGGAAGGACTTATAGAATGTCTGCATCGTGAGTTTGATGAGGAGCTGAATGTTAAAATAGAAATTATAGAACATTTTTACACCCAGGAAAATTTTATGGTTTCGCGTTTCAGGGAGAATGAACAGCTGCTTACTGTTTATTACCTCGTGAATATCATTAATGAAGAAGATTTCCTTATTCTCGACCCTTGCATTGAAAAAACAGAATGGATTGATATTGGCAGAGCAGACAATCCTTTTGTTCTTACTATCGATAAAGTTGTTTTCGATAAGCTGAAAGAAAAATTCCTGTAAAAATTACAGGAATTTTTCTTTATATCGATTTTATTATTTGTAGACTCTGAAATTTGCTGCTCCCGGGTATGGCTGCAAATAGCCTGAATTCCAGTTTGACTGAAGGAGTGATTCAAGATATTCATCTGTTCTGTTAGCGTGCGGATCATACTTATCCTTAAGGTCTATATCTGCCATTTTACCTTTTACATTCCACCAGAAGGCACTCCATCCTCCTCTTAATTCTTTTATGATTTCATAGACATTTTTGCCGGTAGCTCTGTTCATTAGTTTTGCAAAGATCTGTCCTTCGGTTGTTGTAAGATCTCTCAGCTGCTTTTCATACTGGTCGGCAAGCATATTCTGGCGGTCTTTTATATATTTTCTTTTCGCTTTGCTGTCCAGATTATTCATTTCTCCCTGAATGTCCCTGTATTGTTGCAGCGCAGTTAAAAATAAAGGATAAACCCTATAGAGTTTTTTATTAAGAAAATAGTAATAGTTTCTGTCGAGCTGGTTATTAAATCGTGGTTTATTCAGCAAGACAAGTTCATCCATCACAACCACAGTTTCACCATTGATCTCGTAAATTTTCGCCTTTTGCCTTTCATCATAAAAATATTTATTTCCGAATTCGTCTACCTTTAAAAGTTCCTGAGGATATTGACTTAAAGGTTTTGCGATCACAGAGTCTCTCTGCCCGAAAACACACACCCCAAAAAAGAAAAGATAAAGACAAATAATCTTGCTAAATTTCATTATTTTTACACCTATTAGAAAGAAAATACAACGCAAAAATCATTCCTTTTTATGAAATTTGATAAGAAATCCCTGAAGTTTTTAGAAAAATATTTAAATACCTCTTCGCCTACGGGTTATGAGCATGAAGGACAGAAAGTCTGGATGGATTACATCAAACCTTATGTTGACAAAATCGAGGTAGATCATTATGGTACATGTTACGGAATTATCAATCCTGAAGCAGAATTTAAAGTTGTCATTGAAGCGCATGCCGATGAAATCTCCTGGTATGTAAATTATATTACTGATGACGGGCTTATTTATGTGATCCGTAACGGAGGCTCAGATCAGACCATTGCTCCTTCCAAAGTCGTACACATCCATGGTGAAAACGGAATTGTAAAAGGAGTGTTTGGCTGGCCTGCGATCCATACAAGAACCAATCAGAATGAACCGACCCCTAAAATTGAAAACATCTTCATTGACTGCGGGGCAACATCTAAAAAAGAAGTTGAAGAGATGGGAATCTACGTTGGCTGTATGATTACCTATCCCGACGAATTTTTTGAAATGAATGACCGTTATTTTGTGTGCAGGGCTTTAGACAACAGAATCGGCGGATTTATGATCGCCGAAGTTGCGCGTCTTTTGAAGGAAAATAAAAAGATGCTTCCTTTCGGTTTGTACATTACCAATTCCGTTCAGGAAGAGGTCGGTTTGTATGGTGCAGATATGATTGCAGACACCATAAAACCTAACATTGCTATCGTTACTGACGTCACACACGATACTACCACTCCAATGATCGAAAAGAAAAAGGAAGGCGACCAGAAATGTGGTGCCGGTCCGGTAGTATTTTTTGCACCAAGTGTTCATCATACCATCCGGGAGCTGATCATTGAAACGGCAAAGACAAAGGAAATTCCTTATCAACGGGCTGCGGCCAGCAGAATGACCGGTACGGATACTGATGCTTTTGCGCATTCTAACGGTGGCGTTCCAAGTGCATTGATTTCACTTTCTCTTCGTTATATGCACACGACTGTAGAAATGGTTTCTAAAGAAGATGTTGGAAATGTTATTAAACTGATTTACGAAACGCTGTTAAAAATCCAGCCGGAAATGAAGCTGAAATATCATTAATATGAAGCGCTTTTTTAATCATCTTATCAGAAAGCCGACATTTATATCTGTTATGATAGCATTATATTTCGGATATATTATTTTTGGTGTTGTATATAAATGGTTTGATCCTCCCAAAATTGGTTCTTCGTACAAGATGGTCCTCGAAACGCTTCTCATCTTCAGTATAGTCCCTTTAGGATTATTTATAATTGACAGATTGTTAGTACTCAAAATTAACAATATTAAATTAGCAATTATTGAGACCATTATTTTTGGCAGCTTTTTCCTGTATTTGTATTAAAACTTTTGCAGATAAGAAATAAAAACAAAGTAAAGTATAAAAGTAAAATGAAAACGAAGCTTATTGCCCCTTCCCTTCTCGCTGCAGATTTCGGAAATTTACAGAGAGATATTGAAATGGTAAACAACTCCCAGGCCGACTGGTTCCATGTAGATGTAATGGACGGAAGATTTGTTCCTAACATTTCATTCGGATTTCCCGTTATGAAAACCGTTCAGCAACATGCAAAAAAATTTGTAGACGTGCATCTTATGATCGTGGAGCCTGAAAAATATGTTGAAGAATTTATCGATCATGGAGCAGATCTTGTTTCAGTACATTATGAAGCGTGTACCCATCTTCACAGAACCATTCATCACATTCAGAGTCTGGGTGCAAAAGCTGGTGTGGTTCTGAATCCTTCCACTCCCGTGCTCATGCTGGAAGACATTATTGCTGATGTTGACCTTGTGTTACTGATGAGTGTAAATCCAGGTTTTGGTGGACAAAAATTTATTGAAAACACTTATAAGAAAATTGCTGAGACAAAAGATCTGATTCTTAGTAACAATTCTACCGCACTTATTGAAATTGACGGTGGTGTTAATATAGACAATGCTGCAAAACTTTTTGATGCGGGAGCAGATGTTCTTGTGGCGGGAAATGCTGTCTTTTCGGCAGAGAGTCCGGAAAGAACCATTGAACTATTAAAAATTTAATTTTTTTTAAGGGTAGATATGACAAAAAGGCAGCTCAAGGGGCTGCCTTTTCTTCTTTGCTAAAAATCAGAGTCTTTATGGTTATTAGTTAAGACTTTTTTTACTATGTAATTCTCTTCTGAATTATGATGTAAAATTGATGAAATTTTATATAAAAACCGTCCGTATAAATACGTAATTTAACGTTAAGTATTTATACGGATTTCCTTTTGTTCATAAAGGGTTGAAGCTGATTTTCAGGCTTCTTATTTCAGATAATAAAAAATCCGGAGAATGTTATTCCCCGGATCTGTATTTTTAAGCAATTTCTAACTAGAAAATTTCTCTTCCTGAAAAGTGAAATCTTGCTTCAATAAGAGCATTTTCGTCAGAATCTGAACCGTGTACAGCGTTTTCACCGATACTTCTTGCAAACATTTTTCTGATAGTGCCTTCTGCAGCTTCTGCAGGATTTGTAGCACCGATTAATGTTCTGAAATCTTCTACAGCATTATCTTTTTCAAGTACTGCAGCAACGATTGGTCCAGAACTCATGAATTCAACCAATTCTCCATAAAATGGTCTTTCAGCATGTACCTCATAGAATTTTTTAGCATCAGCAACAGTAAGCTGTGTAAGTTTTAATGCTTTGATTTTGAAACCTCCTTCAGCAATTTTACCCAATATAGCACCAATATGTCCGTCTGCAACTGCATCAGGCTTAATCATGGTGAATGTAATGTTAGACATATATGTAATTTTTTTAATGGCGCAAAAATACAAAAAAAATCGGGTTTTTAAATTTTAAACAAATTTTAACATTAAAATAACATTTGTTAAGAAATAGTAAATTAAACTTTGGCACAGTAATTGTTTGTTTTATTCCGATTCTCATGTTTAATTTGAGTTTTCATGGTTATTAGTTTTTACCCAGCTTAGGCTGGGTTTTTTATTGATGGTACTTTAGGTGATTTCTTATCATTAAAAAAAGAAATTAGATGTAACAGCAATAAAACCAACTATTTATTGCTTCATATTAAATCAATGAGCACTAATATGAATTATTTTTAAAGAAATTGAATTATTTTTGAGCAGCTTCCTCGGCTTCTTCCATCAGCTTAATATAAGTTGAATATCTTGAATGCTGAATCTCTCCCGTCTCCAGGCTGGCAATAACGGCGCATTTTGGTTCGTTAATGTGCAGGCAGTTGTGAAATTTACATTCTTCCCTTTTTTTGAAGATTTCAGGAAAATAATGCTGTACTTCATCCTTTTCAATATCAATCATCGCAAATTCACGCACACCGGGCGTATCAATTACATTACCGCCAAAACTCCAGAAATGCATCTGCGCAAAAGTGGTTGTATGTTTTCCTTTAAGATGGGTATCTGAAATTTCAGATGTTTTCAAATTGAGATCGGGTTGCAAAGCATTTACCAAAGTAGATTTTCCGCATCCTGAATGTCCGAAAAATACGGAAGTTTTATCCTTTAAAAGTTCCTGAAGTTCTTTGAGATTTAATCTGGAATAAGATGAAATTTCAAGCGTTTCATATCCTATTTCATTGTAGAGGAACTCCACATCTTTTACTATCTCAATCTCTTCTTCATGAAGAACGTCAATTTTATTGAATAAAACAAGCGGAGTAATATTGTAAGCTTCGCAGCAGGCCAGGAATCTGTCCAGAAATCCTAGAGATGTTTCTGGATGTTTTAAAGTAAAGATAAAACATGCGAGGTCAATATTGGAAGCAATAATATGGGCTTCTTTCGAAAGGTTTACGGATTTCCTGATCAGGTAATTTCTGCGGGGTTCTATTTTCGTGATCCAGGCAATATCATCCTGTTCCAGCTGAAATTCAACAAAATCACCAACAGCAAGCGGATTGGTAAGCCTGGTTTTTATAAGCTTGAATTTACCACGGATTCTTGCTTCAAAGATTCTCCCGGTTTCCATTTCCAAAACCTGATACCAGCTTCCTGTAGATTTAATGATTTTTCCTTTCATATATTAACTTGTTGCAAATATAAGAAAATAGGGCTAAGAATTCAGGCTAATGTTTATACCATCTCCTGAGTTCTCAGCCCCAAATTACTAATTGTTATCAGTATATGATTATCTGTCGATCATTATATTATTCTGAACTTCTATTGATTCTTCGTGAATTGTTTTAAATACCTTTTCAATAAATTCTTTAGACATGCCGGTTTCCACTGCTTTTTGCGTTGCATATTCAGTGATCACCTTCCATCGTTCCGGCTGGAATATAGCGATATCATTTTCTTTTTTAAGTTTTCCTATCTTTTCGGAGATTTTCATTCTTTGGGATAACAGTTCAATCAGCTGAAAGTCAATATCTGAAATTAATGTCCTGTGTCTTCCCATGTCTCCTTCAAAACCTGCAAGATCAGTACTTTTTACTTTAAGATTGCTTATAAGTTCTGCCAAAACTTCCGGTGTAATCTGCTGGGCCGCATCACTCCATGCTTCATCCGGATTAGCATGCGTTTCAATAATAGCTCCCTGGTATCCAACGTTTAGCGCTTCCTGGGTAATATCTGCCAGGCCGGTTCTGTTTCCGCAGATGTGTGACGGATCAATCAGCATCGGAATATTTGGAAACTGGCTTTTAAAATCCAAAGCAATCTGCCAGTTTGGGTTATTTCTGTATTTTGTTTTCTGGTAGGTTGAAAATCCTCTGTGAATAACACCCAGATTTTGAATATCCTGACCTAAAAGTCTCTCTAGAGCACCGATCCAAAGCGCAAGATCTGGATTTACCGGATTTTTGACAAGGACTGTTTTATTGGTTCCTCTGAGTGCTACTGCAATTTCCTGTACGGTAAAAGGATTTACAGTAGAACGCGCCCCAATCCATAAAATATCTACATCAGCCTCAAGCGCAGCAAAAACATGGTGTGCATTGGCAACTTCGGTAGCGGTTCTGAAGCCGTACTCTTCTTTTACTTTTTTAAGCCAGTTGAGCCCTATTACTCCTACCCCTTCAAATCCGTTTGGTTTTGTACGCGGCTTCCATATTCCTGCACGGAAAATAGGCACTTGGGCTTGTGTTTCTTTTATTCTTCTGGCCGTTTCAAGCATCTGGGATTCACTTTCCGCACTGCATGGCCCTGCAATCATCATCGGTTGAGGGAAAGCATCAATCCAGTCGTTCTTCAATTCTTTTAAATTCATTATTCTTATTTTATTTTTTTGTTGATATACAGCCACAGCAATTGCATCATAAAGTTACTTTATAATTCTTTCTAAAAAATGCCGTTAAAAATATTAATGGAATCAGGAATCAGGCTGTTGTTCTCCTGTTATTTTTTGGAAAGAAATTCAGTTAGCAATACCAATAATAAAATCGATACTTCTTTTCTGAACTTCTGTAATACACTGTAGAAAAGCTAAAATAACCGCTAAAAAAAGTAGCGGGTCTAAAAACAGATAGAAATGGTTTTACTAAATTTTCCAATTGCTGATCGTTTGTTGTAAGCTTTTGTTACATTTTATTTTGCCGAAAATGCATTTTCAGGACAAATATTTAGCAAATATATAAAATTTATTTAATGTAGAATATTCTGAATCATAAAATTTAGGTAAGGTCAAATCGCATCAGATCGTCAAGGTCTTTAAGGAGAGGATTTTTCTCAGCGAATTTTTCGAAGATCTTTCTTTTGGTCATCACTTCAATTTTAAGATTTTCAACATCACGCTGATATATAATCTCAATAGAAAAATTGTGAACTTTAGTCTTAAAATGATTGAAAAACTCTCGGCCTACTTTATCAAACTCCACCTTTGCAGAATCAGAAGGGAAGAAAACGGTAATCTGGTTTTCGGCTGATTTAACGAGTTTGAATGATTTTATAGCATTGAAAACGAATGTATCTTTCTTTTGCAACTGTTTCAGCAATAGATTCCATTCTGTCTGCAGATCCGTTTCCGTAAAATGATTCTGAGGAAGAGTTTCTGTTTTAACTACAACAGTTTCTTCCTCTTCAGCTTTATCTTCCTTATTTAAAAGGGCATTAATGCTGAATCCTGAAGAAATGACCTGTCTGGTTAAAGGTTTAGTGGTTTTCTTAATTTCTTCCTGAGACTTATTAAGATCCTGTGCCTGAGGCTGAGCAGGCTCTTCTTTTTTCTCAACGGCTTTGACAGGAAGCTTTATTTCCTGTTTTTCATCGCGGAAAGGAGCTAATATTATGAACTTTTTTTTTTTAAAATATCAGCGCCCGCTGTAAGAGAAGCCAACTGCATCAGTGCAATTTCTACCGTCAGTCTTGGATTTTTGGAATTTTTATAGTTGATATCCGCATGATTGCATATTTCTATTGCATCAATCAGCTGTTGTGCATTCCAGTTTTGTGCCTGCTGAACGAATTTAACTTTTGTCTGCTCTCCCACTTCAATCAGGTCAATGGTAGAAGCATTCTGAGCCATCATAAGGTCTCTGAAATGATTTCCAAGCCCTGCAATAAAGATATGTGGATCAAATCCTTTTTTTACGATCTCATTAAATGCAGCAAGTGCCTCGGGAATTTTTCCTTCTTTGGCAAGATCAACAATTTTAAGGTACTGATCATAGTCAAGAATATTTAAAACTTCAGCGGCTTTTGCCAAAGTAATGTTCTTTTGTGAAAATGTAGAAAGCCTGTCGAAAATAGATAAAGCATCCCTTAATGCGCCATCTGCTTTCTGAGCAATTAAATACAGGGCATCTTCTTCGTACTGAATATGCTCTTTCTGAGCAATATCTCTCAGATGTCCCTGAATATCTTCTATGGTGATCCTTTTGAAATCATAAATCTGACAACGTGACAAGATGGTAGGAATAATCTTGTGTTTTTCGGTTGTTGCCAGTATAAAGATCGCATGAGCAGGCGGTTCTTCCAGAGTTTTAAGGAAAGCGTTGAAGGCAGCGGAAGAAAGCATGTGCACCTCGTCGATGATGTATACTTTGTACTTACCCACCTGAGGGGCAAAACGTACCTGGTCTATCAGTTCGCGGATGTCATCTACAGAGTTATTGGAGGCCGCATCAAGTTCATAAATATTATATGCGAAACCATCTTCTGAAACGGAGCCGTCCTTTTCATTGATTTTTCTGGCCAGAATTCTTGCGCAGGTAGTTTTTCCTACACCTCTGGGACCGCAGAACAATAAAGCCTGAGCCAGCTGATTTTCTCCAATCGCATGTTCTAAAGTATCCGTAATATGTGATTGCCCTACAACAGTATCAAATTGTTGTGGGCGATACTTACGTGCAGATACGATAAAATTTTCCATTGGCCAAAAGTAAGAAATATAGTTGTAATTTGAAAATTTTCAATTTCAAGTTATCCACAAAAAACTGATCTTTGGTCAATAGGAAAATTTTTTCTCATCATTATTTTTGATCGTAAGCGAAATCAATGATTTCAGTGATTGCTTTTTCAATTTCTTTTCTGCCTTCTTCGGACTTCAGATCAATACCACAAAACATGCTTGCATTGTGTGCGGTATAGAGGTTAAGGTAATATGCTCCCGATACGAGAACAGCTGCAATAGCACGGTATCTCGTTGATTTATCCTGAAAATACGGGTCTACAATATTTTTAAACAGCATTTCTCCCATTTCTTCTCTTTCATCTGCTATTTTCTTAAGGATAGGCTTGCTTTCCGAAAGTCCCCAAAGAATAATTTTCTGAAGCTCTTTATTCTTCTTAATATGTTCGTACTGATTAAGAATAGCCATTTTAGAAAGTTCTCTTCCTCCATCGGATATATCTACCTCAATGTTGTCCTGATTCATTTTGCTCCAATAATCCTGGGTTCTGATATATTCGTCGATAAGTTTTTCGGTACTTCCGAAATATTCATAAATCAGTTTTTTATCAAAACCTGCTACAGCTGCTATCTTACTTACTTTTAATCCCGAGTAGCCTTTTGTTCTTAAGATCTTTCCAACCGCCCCCAGGAGCTTTTGTTTGGTCTTTTCTTTATCCCTAATAGGGCCTTGTACAACTTTTCTAGCCATTTGTTATTTATTTTTTCGCAATATGCAATTTTTTATTGATATCTTCAAATGCATTGAGTGTTTTATCGAGATGATCTCTCTCATGTGTTGCCGTTATACTCATTCTGATTCTGGCATCTTTTCTTGCTACTGCGGGATAGATTATTGGGTTTGTATAAATCCCGCGATCCAGTAACATTTTTCCTACATCTCCCGTAATATGAGGATCTCCTATTTTTACAGGGATAACCGCTGAGCAGGTAGTTCCCGTATCAAGGCCCAGATCATCAAGTCCTTTTTTAAAATAGTTGATATTTTCCCAAAGTTTTGCACGCCAATGCGGTTCTTCATCTATCAGTTCTATAGCCTTTATTATTCCTGTTGCAATAGAAGGCGGTGTGGTGGCAGAGAATATTTGCTGTCGTGACTGAAATCTTATAAAGTTTACCAGTGTTTTATTTGCAATAACATATCCTCCAAGATTACCGAATGTTTTACTGAATGTCCCGGTGATAATATCTATCTTATCCAGCAATCCTGCATTTTCAATCGTGCCTCTTCCCGTTTCCCCTAAAATCCCCACTCCATGCACATCATCAACCATAAGATAGGCATTATATTTTTTTACTAATTTATAAATTTCTTCAATAGGTGCAATGTCCCCATCCTGAGAATAGACACCATCAATAACTACGAGTTTTGTACGAAACTGGTTTTCACAATTCTTAAGAATGTGCTCAAGTGCTACCAAATTATTATGCGGAAATGTTTTTCTGTTGGTAAGGATACATCCTTCGTAAACACTGGCATGCACAGCCATGTCTAAAATAGCAATATCTTCTTTCTGAAGCAGAATCTGAAGCGTTGCACTGTTAGTAGTATATCCTGTAGTGAAAATTACAGCTTCATCCTGAGTTCTGCCGAAAAATGAAGAGATTGCAGCTTCGAGATCATTGTGATAGGAATAGTATCCTCCGATGAGTGGTGTGGCGGCAGTCCCGGTACCGTATTTTTCAATACCTTCTATTGCTGCCTGTTTCACTTTTGGATGTTGAGTAAATCCCAGGTAATCACTCGTTACAAAACTTATAAATTCTTTTGTTATTTCTTCGGACCCCACTTTCATTACAGAGCTGCATCCTGTATTATTCTGTAATCTGTATCTGTGGCCATTTTTCTTCATATATTCAAGAAAGTCATAGTAAATGTCTGCTCGTTCCATCATATTCATTCCCGGGATATTTTCAAAATCTTTGAAAGTTGCTGTTGAAAAATTAATGTTCATCCTTTTAATGTTTAGTTGTTAATATAACAAATATAACATTAATTTAAAAAACAAATCCTTATTCCATCATAAAATTTGGATTAGTTTATAAAATTTTTATTAAAAAATCTTAATAAAGGTATATATTATCAATATAGCTTCATAAATAAAACAAAAAAAGCAATAAAGAATTAAATATTATAAAAACATAAATGTATTATTTTCAATTATTTACAATTTATCAAGGTGATGGCTAAAACTTTCGTTAAAAGCACTCACAGAATTTTTCACTTTTAATTTTTCGAGTATATTCTGCCTGTGCCTGTTAACTGTATTAATGCTGATGGATAATATTCCTGCAATTTCCTTACTTGTGTATCCGTTACCAATATGTTTTAATATTTCAAGCTCACGTTTAGAAAGAATGCCGGTGTAGTTCAGCTTGTCTTCAATTACCATTTCCCCCTTCACTGAGTTAATGATTTGAAAAGATGACTGGAGAAGTTTAGACTGATCAAAATCCAGATTATAAAGACACAGCGCAAATCGTAGTTTAGCATTGTATGGCGAAAAGAAATAAAACATTCTGTGTTTTACATCTTTATAGATTCCATTTTTGTTTTTTACTCTTATTCTTGAAACTACACTAAACTCGGAGCGTTTCTGAGGATCCATTTCCGCTAAAAATTCGAAGAACCTGAGTTCGTGCACATACTTTTTGAGCTTGTCATCAGGGTGAATTTTTCTTAAAATTTCTTCTTCCCATATAGAATTAATCACCGTAGGGTAATCCTGAAAGTTCAATCCAAGCTCTAAAGCTGTTAGCGAACTGAATATATAACTTTTATTAAGCTGCATATCACTCAGTACTGCTACGGAATGCTCTGTTTTTGTATAGATTTCTGCAATACCTTTATATATTTCCGTATCCATTATGCATTCTTTAGTATCGTATTGTTCCTTAAGAAGAAGAACCTGATTAAGTTTTTTTATGATTTCCATAAATGGTTATTTTTCAGTATTGAGTCCAATACCATTAAATGATATTTTTGCTAAATTAATAATAATTACAGGTACGAAACTGATCTATACAGAATGAAGAGAATATTTTTAAGTTTTTTTGCATTATGCATCATAAGTAAAGTTATGGCACAAACACTGGAAAAAATGACTTGGTTCAATGAGCCTGAAAAATGGGAAATTAAAAACAACACCTTGGATATGTTTGTAACCCCTCAAAGTGATTACTGGCGGATTTCTCATTACGGCTTTACTGTTGATGATGCTCCGTTCTTATACACCATGTACGGAGGGGAATTTGAAGCTAAGGTGAAAATAAAAGGAAATTATAAAACCAGATTCGACCAGTCGGGAATAATGCTAAGGATTGATAAGGAAAACTATATCAAAGCAGGCATTGAATTTGTGGACGGAAAGTATAATCTAAGTACGGTAGTAACCCACACTACCAGCGACTGGAGTGTTATTACACTTGATAAGACGCCTTCCGAAGTTTGGATAAAAGCCGTAAGAAGGCTTGATGCCGTTGAAATTTTCTACTCTTTTGACGATAAAAACTATACCATGATGCGTAATGCCTATCTTCAGGATAATTCACCTGTAATGGTTGGCCTTATGGCAGCCTGCCCGGACGGAAACGGTTTTAATGCCGTGTTTGAAAATTTCAGTGTTAAACATTTACCGGATCAGCGGCGCCTGAAGTGGCTGGAAAATAACAAGTAGATTGAGCACACTCAATAAATAGTCAATTTTATTTGCAGCCTCTCCTGATCAGAGAGGTTTTTCATTTAATTATTCGGAAGATACCACGTTTTTGCATTTTTATTGTTAATATTTCAATTTTAAGAGGATTTATTACAAATATTTAATAATTTTAAAATAATTATTTTTTTTGGTTAGATATTTGAATATGAAATTTTAAACAATAAGTCTTTATTTTTTTACACACCAACATTAAAATTAATAGTATGTCAACTCACTTTATTACTCAGAAAGACTGCCTTATTAAGGTATTTTGGAAGTCTTTTTCCATACCCGTCAATTGATTTTCATAATCAACCATAAGTGTTTTGAAACCATTTTAAACAATTAATAACTTTTACGATCATGATTTTTGAAGATGAACATTCTGTAATGCAGGATAATCACAACCTTTCTTTTGTGAAAAATGTTGTAAACTTCCACGGTGACAAATCTTTTATTCTTAATTCTCTGCAGAAGATAAAGAACAATACCTTATGCAAAATGAAAAGAAAGACGATCAACAAACTTATTAAAGACTACACCCGCCACCTTAACTACATTGAAAATGAAGACACCAATTCGAAACCGGACAATTATGAGCTTTCACCGGTGTATGCAAGACGATCATATAATAAAGTTCTGAAGGAAGACGAATATCTGCAGAAGGTGATGATGTTTTTAATGAACCAGTAATATTCTTTCCTCTTCCAGATCAATTTTCATGAGATGTTTCCGGATGAGATTTTCATCAAAATATTGCCTTTCATCATGATTTTGCTTGATAAGCCACGCTCTTTGTGCATCCAGAAGATGGAGATAGGCATTTTTGGTTTCAGAAGAAAGCTTAATATCCGATTCTTCTTCAATTTTACCTTTCCACTTTTCATGGATTTGTTGAAGAAATACGCTTTTATCAAGGAGATCGCTGTGATTGTCATTTAGATGCTGAACCGTCAGCTTGGCAAGCTCACGGCGAATCATATCTTCTGCTTCATCGTCCGGAAGATGATCGTCATATTCAGGAAGATCAACTTTTCTGATGATAAGCGGCAGCGTAAGGCCCTGAACAACCAGTGTGGTGAGAATAACAATGAATGTAATAAAAAGAATGAGGTTTCGCTGAGGAAAATCCGGCCCGCCTTCATGTAATTTTACAGGGATAGAAAGGGCTGCTGCTAAAGACACTACTCCTCTCATACCTGTCCATCCCAGAATAGCCGGTACTTTAAACCCAGGATTCCTGCTGTCTGCAACGGTAATAAAATTTCGGGCAATCAGCGTTACAACAACGGCTCCGTACGCAGAAAGGATTCTTACCAATACCAAAACAGCCGTAATCAATAAACCATAACCGATAGCCGATGAAATACTCACCCCTTCCAGTCCGGATGTAATTTCCGGGAGTTCAAGACCTATTAAAATAAAAACAATTCCGTTTAAAGCAAATGCGAGACTTTCCCAAACATTAATTCCCCGAAGACGGGATGAAGTACTTAGGAAATTATGACGGTTATTGGAAAGCAATAATCCACCGCTTACCACCGCCAGAACTCCGGAACTGTGAACTTCTTCCGCTGCGATATACATCAGGTACGGCGCTACAATAGTAAGAATAGTATCCATATTGGCGTCGGTAGGAAGAATTTTCTGCCCTTTCATAAACAGCCAGCCGACTAATAACCCAATCCCGATGCCTCCAATGAGCATCCATAAAAAGCTTAATGCAGCTTCATGCCAAATAAACTGGCCGGTTGCAACTGCTATCATGGCAAAGCGAAAAATAATCAGCGAAGAAGCATCATTCAAAAGACTTTCGCCCTCCAGAATGGAAGACATTCTATTAGGTACCTTTACAAATTTAAGAATAGCCCCTGCGCTTACGGCATCAGGCGGAGAAACAATTCCTCCCAGTAAAAATCCCAGCGCAAGGGAAAATCCGGGAATAAAATGATTGGCAACAAACGCAACTGTTGTAGCGGTAAGAAACACTACAATAAAGGCAAAACTTCCTACGATCCGCCTCCATTTCCAAAGTTCTTTCCAGGAAATTGCCCAGGCTGCTTCATATAATAACGGTGGCAGAAAAATGATAAAGATGAGTTCAGGGTCAATTTTTACCACAGGAATATTGGGTATCGAACTGATAATCAAACCTGCAATCACCAATAAAACCGGATAAGCTACCTTAATCTTATTGGCCAGCATAATAAGAAGGACAATAATTATAATCAGGACTAAATAGAAAGGAAAGTTTTGTATCATTCGGTGATTTTTCAACTTTAAATTTAACAATTTTCTGCAATACATCATCCTGGAGATATTAGAATATATACGGAGAACTTAATATATCGTAATTTTTATATCACCAAAATTTGATAAATTTCAAAAACTGTAAAACTATTAATACCACACATATACCACATTTTTAACTTTCGGGATTATGTATTATTACTGTTAATCTGTCTGTTAAAGAAGGTTATATGGCTGTTTAAACCAAATAAAAAATATAGATTATACAGTTTAACAATATTATTCAAAACATAAGGCATAGTATTTGTAAATATTATAACAACATATTCACCCAATTTTGAATAATAACTCAAACACACAAAATATCATGAACGTTGCAGATTTAAAAATCAATAATTTAGTAGAATACAAAAATCAGATTTATAATATCACTGAAATATTTCAGGATAATGAAAAAGATTATTTTGTGAAAATTGAAAATGACATTCACGGTTTTTCTGTTCCGGCAGCATCTATAAAGCCGATCCATATCACTGAAGAATGGCTGGAAAAATTCGGTTTTTCAAGGACATACAGTTCTGAACAGCGTATCAGATATGAAAGACCTGAATCATTTATCAAATACGATATTGACCTAAGCTCAAGAAAAATCGTAGAAGGATTGAAAATCTATGGAAATTCGATCAGATGCAAATATATTCATGAGTTTCAGAATATTTTCTCCTGTCTGTTCGGAAAAGAGCCGGCAACCATGAACTACAGATTAGTAGGCACCGAATCTTAATTATAATATATTTTCTAATTCAGAAAAGAAGCTGTTTCAACATTGAAACAGCTTCTTTTTTAGCCTTTATCCAGATAATTCTTTATGATCTTTAGAACTCCGAAATTATCATTGGAGCATGCTTCAAAACTTGCAGCTTCCTTTACGGAAGGATGTGCATTTTTCATCGCATAAGAGTATTTGGAATTTTTCAGCATTTCAATATCATTCATATAATCTCCGAAAGCCATTGTCTGCTGGGGAGAAATATCCAGAGCGCTCTGCAGTTTTTCCAAAGCATTCCCTTTATTGATGTTTTTATTCATGATATCAAGCCAGTATCTCCCGGAAACCACAACTTCCAGATTATATTTTTCAAAATCTTTTACGAAAGGATAAAGGTTTAATTCAGATCCTTCAGGATGATATACTGCAATTTTAAATACACTGTCGTCTTTTTTTGAAGTTAAATCATCTACAATTTTATTATCAGTATAAAATTGTGAAATATAATTGATAAAATCAGCTTCATCGGTTTCAACATACGCTTTTTTCTTACCCGACAAAACCGCCATTGCACCAGGAATTTTTCTGATAGATCTTATGATTTCAACGATATGCTCCTGTTCCATTTTATCGGCAAAAAGTTCCTGATTTCTGTAGATCACATAACCTCCGTTTTCTGCAATAAATGCCATTTCGTTTTCAAGATCCCCAAAATATTTGGTAATACCGAGCATCTGTCTTCCACTGGCCGGAACAAATAAGATATTTCTTTTTTTAAGCTCTTCATAAACTTCCGGAAATTCGGGGCTTACCTCATGTTCGGAATTGAGAAAGGTACCATCCATATCCGTTACAATCATCCTGATATCATCCATAAAAATATTTTTCAGTGTCAAAATTCTTTACAAAGATATTATTATATTTTTAATGTGATTTTTTAATCTTATATGATATTGCCTGTAGATTTGTAGAATTATTTTAATTTCAATTTACGATTGATCCTGCATTTCATGTTCTTTAACCCAGACACTTACCGATCCTGCATTTACTGAAAATACAGCTTTACCGTCATTATCTGTTGTTATTTCTTCTGTACTGTGACCGAGAAAATCTTTAAATTTTGAATTGGCATTTTCCTGTCCAAGATTAATTTCTTTGAAACCTTCATCACCGTTGGAGATAATCGTTACACAGCCGAATTTTTCATCAGTCCCTTTTCTCACCCAGGCAATACAGTTGGGATGGTCAAAATATCTGATCTGATCTCCTGTTGCAAACTGCTGTCTGGCGATCAGCAGTTTTGGCAACGCTTCAATTTTAGGCATGGTAATATTTATCTCTTTTCCGTCTACAAGATCGGTATATTCCGCCCCGAAAAGATCCGGATAAAATATACACGGATATGCATCTTCGGAAAGTAAAATAATGGCATAGGCAATTGGCTTAAACCAGTCCAGCACGGTAGATTCCAGAGCCTGGAGCTTCTGTGTATCATGATTTTCAACAAAAGATACTGAGAAAACAGGCTTCTGTTCTAAAAAGCTGCCTTCCAAAATCCGGCTCAGATCATATTTTTTCCCTGCTTCTGATGCTTTAAAAAAATTATAATGCAAAGGGGCATCGAAACAAGAAATCAAATCATTCATTTTATCAGAAAAGGCAGTTATTTTTTCTGCGTCATCTTTCCAGAATTCTCCTAAAACGTAGCAGTCAGGATTTAATTCCGTTTTGATATAGGTGATCCATTCTTTAAGAAAATCGGAAGAGAGGTGCTTTAGTGCATCCAGGCGGAGTCCATCTGCTTTTGTAGTTTCGAGATACCATTTGATCCAGTTTTTCATTTCCTGAATCACATGAGGATTCCTGTATTCTACATCGGCTCCCATCAGGTAATCGTAATTTCCTAACTGATGGCTTACGGCATCTGTCCACTCCGTGCCGTATTCGTTATGAATTTTAAAAATTCCCGTCAGTTCTTTCCCGTTTTTATGAACAATATCGATACCGCTGAAACATTTGTAATCCCAAACAAAATCAGAGTATTTGCCCTGTCTTGCCGGGAAAGTAAATTTAGTCTGTGCAGTTACTTCAAAAGTATCGGAAATAATTTTGTTGCGGTCTTCTTCATCTACCTGATGAACTTTAATTTTTTCCAGTTCATCGCCACCCATTCTGTGATTGAGTACAATATCTGCATACACTCCAATTCCGTGCTCATGTGCTTTGTCAATAGCATTGATATATTCTTTCTTTGTTCCGTAGCGGGTAGGTATTCCGCCTTTCTGATCAAACTCACCGAGATCATAAAGATCATATACATCGTAGCCTCTTCCATCCAGTCCCAAATCGCATTTGGTAGCTGGCGGAAGCCATGCTGCCGTTATTCCCAGGCTTTTCAAATATTCTGTATTTTTTGCAAATTCATTCCATAGTTTTCCATTGTAATACCAATGGAAATATTGTATAATTACTCCGTTCATAATTTTTTAAAACTTTACGCTTATTCGTTTGATCAGAACGAATATCTTAATTAAATTTATTAAAAATTATGATTGCACTCAATTGTGAAATATTGTATTGTGATTCTGCTCATAATAGTTTACCAATACAGATGCTATCTTTGTTTAATACCTAATAAACATAATTGTATGAAAGCGAAGCAAATTCCGGGAGTCCCCATGCAGAAAAGCGGAGGATTTCACGACACCGAAAGTACCAAACCATTTAAAGATATTGAAATTGATGCCCAATTTGAAATCCTTAGAAATCGTTTTTTCTCAATCAATGAATGGAAAGACTATTGCGGGAAGGCATCAGCAGAATTTAAACATTTTAGTGAATCCGGGCAGCCGGTTAATAGAATACCTCAAAGAGGAGATTTTATAAGAATCGGCATTCCTGGCCCGGGTACGGAAGAAGCCGGAGGATATGACTGGGTAGAAATTATCAATATTGCCCATCGGGAAATAGACAATTATGAATCGTATCTTATTTCCTGCAGGCCTTCAAAAGATCCCAATCAGCCGAAAGGACGCATCGCTCATTTTTACAGCCGTTCCGCAACATCCAATATTATGATTGCCAAGGAAGGCAATATTTTGAAAGCAGGTATTTATGGCAGGAATGAGAAGCCCAACTTTAATGCAGGCTTCCTTGATAAAGTAAGAAACTTTATGATTGCTTTAGGTGGAATGATGGGTATCGCAAAGATACAATGGAAACTGCTTGCCAAAGGTCTTCTTGATTTAAAATGACTTAAATTTAATAGGTTAATTGTTTTTCACTCCATTTTACTTTCTTAACTCCTCTTATTGAGGAGTTTTTATATTAATCATCTAGTTTTTACGATATTTAATGAAGCCTTATAATACCTGTCATAAAAATCAACATTTGAATATATACTTTGAAGACACACGACAATATAATGTTAAACGCAAATCTTATTATAGGCATATTCATAAAAATATTTAGATACCACATCTCCGTATTTTCTGTAGAATGGTCTTATAGTTGCAGATTCATCACCAATCAATAATCACTAAATATAATTTATTATGGAAACTAAAACACCGGCTAAAAAAACGGCAGCATCAAAAGCTTCTGCATCAAAAACAACAGCCTCTAAAACGTCATCCAAATCAACATCAAAAACTCCTGCCAAAAAAAGTGCAGCAAAAGAATTGAAAGATCTTTTTGAAGATTCTTTAAAAGATATTTATTGGGCAGAGAAAGCATTGGTAAAAGCACTACCAACGATGATGAAGAATGCAACCGATGAAAAACTGAAAACATCCATTGAAAATCATCTTGCAGAAACGGAAAATCAGGTTCAAAGACTTGAAGAATGCTTTAAAGCATTGGGAAAAAAAGCGCAGGCCAAAAAATGTGATGCTATGCAGGGACTTATTGATGAAGCGAAAAGCATCATTGAAGAAACCGAGCCTGGAACCGTAAGAGATGCCGGAATTATTGCAGCAGCCCAAAAAGTGGAACATTATGAAATTGCAACGTACGGAACGCTTGCTGCATTTGCAAAAGTACTGAAAGAAGAAGAATGCCTTAATTATCTTCTTGAAACGCTGAATGAAGAAAAAAAATGTGATGAACTGCTTACCAAGGTGGCTGATACCAACCTTAACAGTAAGGCATTGTAGACGCAAAGTTCAGATATACCAGGGAGGTCTTTTTAATTAAAGGCCTCTTTTTTTATAAATAATGCTTAAAAATTGAAAAAACCGTATAAATGTGGTATTTTTTATATGAATATTATCTTTATATGGTTTATTATTTGATTTTATTTAAATGCAATTCAACTAAAATTCATTGTTGAACTCTAAAATTTAATATATGATAATTAGTGAAGATTTATTATTAGCATACGGGGCATTTTATGAAAACTATGAAATCCACGAAACGATTTTTTATGAAGGAAATATGCCTAAATTTTATTTTCAGATTGCCAGCGGTATTGTAGAGCTGAACAACTATCATGAAGACGGTAAAGAATTCACCCAAAATATTCTTACCAAAGGACAGAGTTTCGGAGAATCATTTTTGTTTGACGATAAACTGTATCCCACCAACGCAAACGCCAAAACAGCATGCAAAATTCTGAAGCTGCCCAAAAATGATTTTATCAATCTTTTGAAACAGAATCCTGAAGTTTCTTCAAAAATGTTCCGTTGTCTTGCAGATATTCTATATAATAAATACATTATGCTGTTCAATATCTCTTCTTCGGATCCTATATTCAAAATCAAAACGGTAATGGATTGTCTTAAAGGCAGCAGTAACAAACACCAATATTCTTATGAAGTTCCGCTTACCAGGCAGCAGCTTGCCAACCTTACAGGCCTCCGCGTGGAAACTGTGATAAGAACCATTAAGAAAATGCATCACAGCAATCTTCTGAAAATAGAAAATAGAAAAATTTATTATTAGTCCTTACTTAAGATAGTTAGTTTTTTATGATTCAATTAAAGAGATTTCAAATATTGAAATCTCTTTATAATTTAAATTCAATCTAATAAATCACTGTTTCATAATCTCTACTTAGATTGTTAATCCGTGTGTGTTTTTTACCTGAGCCATTACGAATGTACTGTGAGTGCTGCCAATGGAAGGAACTGCTCCCAATATGTTGAATACGAAATTTTGATACTGCTTCATGTCACGCACATATACTTTAAGGAGGAAATCAAAATCACCGGAAATACTATAGCACTCTGCTACTTCTTCAATTTCCAGAATCTCCCGTTCAAATTCAATAGCAAGATAGCTGTCGTTGCTCTTTAATTTTAGCTGACAATACACAGTAAAGCCGAGATTAAGCTTTTCCGCATCCAGAACAGCGGCATATTTTTTAATATAACCCTCCTGCTCCAGTCTTTTTACCCGTTCGAAAACAGGTGAAGGGGAAAGGTTTACTTCTTTAGCCAATTCTTTTACAGTAAGTTTTGAATCATTTTGAAGTAATCTGAGCAGCTGTAAATCTTTATCGTCCAGGTTGTCCATTAGAATAATATTCTTTAAGTATTGATATAAAATCAAAGATACAGAATTTTATTCTTTCAAAATAATTATTAAAAGTATTTTTAACTTAATTAACTTCGTTTATTTAATATATTATTCTTTATAAGTATTTTTACTCAAGACAATAATCCATAAGCAGTGAAATGCTTTTATGGTATCAATAAAAAGTAAAGGGAATATTTTATGTGAGAGACGCTCCTTTTCCGGAGTGCTCTCTTTTTTTTGAAAGAACAAATTTAGATATAGTTAAAAATTACAATTAGTAAATTAATCTTAGAGGAGGCAGTTGTACATTATTTTTGTACGACTGCTTTATTTTGGTAATTCCGGAATTGTAACTTTTTCCGGTTTGGAAGACAATGTTCTCAGGAAAGCTTCAATCTGCGCAACTTCCTTATCGGACAATTCCAGCATCCGCACCATTCCGGATTTTTCAGATTTTAAGAGTATTCCTTCATGTATGGTTGCACGTTTTTGTGAATATTCGGGATTTCCTTTGCTATAAAACTCTATGACTTCCTGTAAAGTAGCCATAGAGCCATTGTGAAGATAGGGTCCTGTGCGCGATACTTCTCTCAGTCCCGGAACCCTGAACTTTCCGGCATCGTCTGTATTTTTTGTCACCAGATATCTCCCCAAGTCCTCTCCTTTTTCACCCAATAAGGAGGTGCCGATATTCTCAAATGCATTATTGGAAAAGTATCCGGAATTATGACAATTGATACATTGGGCTTTTGTTCTGAAAAGATGAAGTCCCATCAGTTCGTCATCGGTGTAAACATCTGCCTTACCATCAATAAACTGATCAAATTTGGTGGACGCGCTTTTAATTGTTCTCTCGAATGTTGCAATCGCTTTTGAAATTAGCTCCTTTGTAACAGCTTTATCCCCAAATGCTTTTTCGAATAAAATTTGATACCCTTTTATTGCCGAGATTTTACCAACTGCCAGATCCATGTGTCCACTCATTTCCCGTTGGTCTTCAATGGGTTTTTGTGACTGCTCTTCCAGGGAATTGACACGTCCGTCCCAGAAAGGATTTTTAGCATACGCTGTATTGATGATACTCATGGCATTTCGCACTCCAAGCTGGCGGTCGTGGCCAAAAGAAAAAGTTCTGTTGTCACACCATCCCAATTCGGGATCGTGACACGATGCACAGGCTATCTGTTCAGATTTTGAAAGACGCGGATCAAAGAAAAGTGTTTTTCCCAACCATTCTTTTTCGGAAGAATATGGATTGTCTGAAGGAAAAGAAATTTCAGGTAAATGTCCGATCTCTGAAAATGTTGGAACAGACTCGGGGTCGAGAATGGGTTTGGGCCATCTGGAAGGATCACCTGAAGAATATAAATTTCTCAGTTTATCCATAAAAGCAGCCTTTTCCCTGATTTCCTTTTTAACGGAAGTATTCAGGCAATTGTTTAAGACTGATATAAGAATAAATAAAACGAGAATCCAGCTGATCGCATTCTTCATGGCATTTAATTTCAGCAAAAATAGATATTTTTTAAGGATATTTTATATTTAGCAAAAAACTGAAAAAAATTTACTTTCAAAAAAACATTGCAGGTAATTTGCGGCTGTTTTCATTTTATTTAGCATTATTAAGGAAATTTAATTCATAATTTTTTTTATTTATAATCGCCTGATATTTTTTTCAGAGCCTCTTATTTTTACCCATAACAGCACTATAATGAACTGCTTATAAAAAACACACGGATATTTACTGAAAAATAATCAATAAAAGAATTTTAAAAAAAATAGAATAAGTGAAAAATATATGGTAGAATTAATTCTGGTGATGTAACAATAACCCACACTTAGGTGTCTTATATCTAAAACTTAGTTTTAAATGAAAACCATTTTAACACCTATCGCTTTACTGGCAGGCATACTTACCTTTGCACAAACAGAAAAGGATACCATAAAAACAAAGGAGAAAGAAATTGAAGCGGTAACGGTAACGGCAAGAAAGCCGACTGTGGAATCTAAGGTAGACCGTACTGTTTTCAATGTTTCCAACAGTTCTATCCTCGCAGGGAATACGACATGGGACGTTCTGAGGATGACGCCACTGGTAAGTATTGATAATAATGATGCGATAAAGGCGGAGGGAGAATCTGTAACGGTATACATCAACGACAGAAAATCTGTATTTACGGGAAAGGAGCTGAAAGAATATTTAAAAACCATTCCGGCAGATAATCTTATGAAGATAGAGGTAATTACAAGTCCTTCTTCCCGTTATGAAGCTACGGGAACTGTTATCAATATTGTTCTTAAAAAAAGGGATGATGAAGGATTAAAAGGAAGTGTAACATTCAATAACAGGCAGAATACAAAAAATTCCCAATACACCAATTTTAACCTGAATTATCACAGGAAAAATTTCACGCAAACGCTTATCGGAAGCTATAGTGACAATACGTATGTCCAGAGAAACTCAAGTTTTTATACTTGGTATGCAGATAATTCTACCAACCAGATTGACAGCTATATGATCGGAAGGAGCAAAAGTCCATCGGTTTCTTCAACATCTGAACTTGAAATAGATAATAAAAACACCATAGGCGTTATCCTGGAATATTACCAAAGTAACTCCACTTCAAATTCTGAAGCCGACAGAAAAGATTTTACCAATAATAATTTCACAAGCTCTTATGAGCAAAACCAGAATTCAAAGGGAGTTAACCGTAATTTGGGAACCAATATTTTCTACAAATGGTATGATAAAGAAAAAAATAAAATTCTGGATGTAAACCTGGGAACCAATTATTACGGACAATCTGATGACAGCTATTTTATCAATAACATCTTCTCTGTGGCAGACGGATCATCCACAAGAGACCTTGGCGTAATCACAGATACGGAAAACAGGAATTATTATGCTAAGATTGATTATACACAACCGCTCGGAAAAGAAGGGGCTAGTTTTGAAGTCGGCGGTAAAATAAACTTCAACAATAATGTAGTTCCCAATAATTTATACGGAAACATGCTGAGCGGGCTTAGTCCGAACGATGTTTTTCATTATGAAGATCAGATTACATCATTATATGCCAACTACAGCAGGACATTCTTCAAAAAGCTGGAAACCAGAATCGGGCTTCGGTACGAATATATTGATTACAGGATGCGTCAGGATATAGGCGGTGCTTCTAGAAAAGACGGCTATGGGAGTTTTCTTCCCAATATTTTGCTGAAATATACATTTTCTGATAAATATGATCTGAGCTTAACTTATAACAGAAATATCTGGAGACCGTGGTACGCAGAATTTAATCCGTTTATGACCCCGAATACTGACGGAATTTACAGCCGCGGAAATATAGAACTCAACCCCAACCCAAGCGACAGGCTATATATGAAGCTTGGAATCCTGAAAAAATATTTTATCTCTGCAAGATATACGTTTACCGATCAGGATTATTGGACAGATTATATTAAAGAAGACATTATGGTAGATGGAACAAAGGAAACCATCAACATCACCCAGCCTTCAAATTTTATCGGGAAAGTTCACAAATATTATCTTTATGCAAACACCAACCAGACTTTCTTTAAGAATAAATTTACCGTGAATCTCGGACTTGGATGGTATTATATCGACAATAGTGATTTCAACGCGAAAAACGGGATAAGAAGCAATGCGTACATCAGCTACCTGAGTGCTTCCACCAACCTTTCCTATACTAATCTTTTCAACAAAAATATTAATTTGAGTGCATGGGTGGAAGTTTCTAATCAGAACAATGGAAATTCTACTACCAACAGAGCGAATGTATTTCATAATATTTCTGCAACCAAAATATTCCCTAAAACACAAATGGAAGTCAGCCTTCAGCTGATGAACATTTTCCAGAGGCCGAATTACGACGCTACAACATACAACCAGCAGGGATTTGTAAGAAGTTCTTCAAAGTGGGACTGGTACGGAACTTCTATATCTTTTGTAAAACGTTTCGGGAATCAGAAAGTGAAAGAAAATACCAAGACCGATGTTGAGAAAAACGGCGGTGGAGGTAAGTAAATTATCATCCTTATTTTAGCGTGCGGATGTTGAAGCTTTACTGCTCATCATCCGTTTTTTTTAAACTTTCATTAAACAATCATAAAAAATTGCCAAATGTCTTATTTTGATGGATTATGGCACGGATATTTTATAGATATTAAAAAAAATACTTAAGATGACACCAAGCTCTGAAATAAGAAGAATGATTAAAAAATATTTAACGATATCAATTAAATCACAATTTGACCTTGACATAAATCTGGAAAAAGAATATGCTTTGACAGAAAATTTAGTCTCCAAAAAAACAATTATTGCGCCTACCTTCACAAAAAATATACTATCAAGGCCGGGACTCAAATTGTTTCTGACATCACTCATTACCGAGATTAACAATGAAAAATGCAGTATGGAATTCATCATGGAAAAGATCAAATCTTTAAGGGGAAATGACTCTCAGCATATGCAGATGATATAAAAGAACATCCCGGTACAAGTACCGGGATTATTTTATGTGTAAATAGCGTGTAAATTTTTTGTCATTTTTTACTGTAAAAAATTGGCGACCTTTTCTTCGAGATCTTCAAGATTGAATGGCTTTGCAACATAATCGTCTGCCTGAGCCTGTTTGGCGAGAGCCACGATGTCGTTATTGGCCGTTACATAAATGACCGGAATGTGTTTAAATTCCTCATGATTTTTCAGAAGTCTTGTTGCTTCCACCCCGCCGATTTTCGGAATCCAGTTATCCATAAGAATAACGTCCGGCTTGTATTGCGCCACTCTTTCCAGAATATCGTGCGAAGTTTCGGAAATTTCCACCTGATAACCATTTTCTTCAAAAATAATGCTGATCACCTCTAGAATCGTAGTGTCATCATCAAAAATCAGGATTTTCTTTTTGTTCATATTCTTACGTTGTTGTTAGGGATTACTTTTATATTTATTATAATTGATTGATATATTCCGGTAGATTTTCGGGTTTTATAATTTTATCGTACAATACAGCCTCCATGGCATGTCTGGGCATGTAATCGACCTCCGCCGTTTCCGGATCCTGAATCCATACCTTTCCGCCATTTTTTTTGATGTAGGTTAAACCTTCCACTCCATCGGCATTGGCACCAGATAAAAGTACGCCGATTAGATGCTCACCATAAATTTCAGCAGCAGATTTGAAGGTTACATCAATTGACGGACGGGAATAGTTCATTTTCTCCGAACTGTCCAGTGACATTATTTTTTTATTCTCGAAAAGAAGATGGTAATCTGCGGGAGTGATGTATATTTTATTATTCTCAATCTCCGTTTTATCATCTATTTCTATGACATCCAACGGCGACAGCTGCTGGAGCAATGCCTGGAGTATATTGGTGGAATGTGCCTTCCGGTGCAATACCAGCAAAACAGGAATGGTTATTCTGTCATTTAGCTTCTTGATCATTTCAAGGATAACCTTGAGGCTTCCTGCGGAGCCCCCTATAACTACTAATTCTGTTTTTATATTTTCGTTATTGAATATCATTAATTATGATCCAATTTTTTCCAGATCCTCTGGTCGTCAACCTGATGATAATTTTCATCTAATTTAGAAAATCTTAGGGTTTCTTTCGCACCTAATGCTAAAAAACCTAAATTTTCCAGACTATTATCAAATAAACGGAAAACTCTTTCCTGCAGCCCCCGGTCAAAATAGATCAGCACATTTCTGCACACAATCAGCTGAAAGCTGTTGAAAGAGCTGTCTGAAACCAGGTTATGAGTAGATAGAATTAATTTTTCCTGTAAGCTTTTATCAAATTTTACACTGTCATAATTTGCGGTATAATAATCTGAAAAATCTTTTTTCCCTCCCGATAAAATATAGTTTTCTGAATACAATTTCATCTGCTGCAAAGGAAAAACGCCCGATCTTGCCTTTTCCAGCACCGAAGGATTCAGATCTGTCCCGTAAATAAGCGATTTGTGGTAAAGGTTTGCTTCCTTAAGAAGAATGGCTATTGAATAAGCTTCCTCACCGGTAGAGCATCCTGCAACCCAGATTCTTATCAGCGGATAAGTTCCCAGCTGGGGCAATATTTTCTCTCTTAATGCTTTGAAAAATAAAGGATCCCGAAACATTTCCGTAACGTTTACGGTAATTTCTTCAATGAAACGTTTCAGATATTCCGGATCATTCAGAATAGTATAGCGCAATTCGGCAAAGCTGGTAAAACGGTCTATTAAACAGATACGGTTTACCCTGCGTTTAAAAGACGCTCTGCTGTATTCTGAAAAATCGTAGCCATACATATCATAAACATCTTTAATCAAGTATTCTACCTCTTCATCTTTTATGATACTAGGTTCCAGCATTTAAGGTAATTTTTCAATAGCATTTATTAACTGATCCACATCAATCGGTTTTGATATATAATTATTCGCTCCTGCATCGAGGCATTTCTGGCGATCTTCAGGCATCGCCTGCGCTGTCACAGCAATTACCGGCACCTTACTAATCGAAGGTGTACTTCTGATTATTCTGGTAGCTTCATAGCCATCCATTTCCGGCATCATCATATCCATAAGTACAGCAGAAAACTGGTTGTCCCTTTTAAGAATATCAATTGCTTCCTGGGCCATTGTACAGCTTTCTATCTGATATCCCCGGGCTTTCAGGGTGAGTTTCAGGGCAAATATATTTCGCGGATCGTCGTCCACAATTAAAACTTTTTTGTTCATCAGAATTTTAGCTGTTTACATTTCATATAACCAAACTCTAAGTAAGGATAATAACTGATCAATATCCACCGGTTTCGAAATATAGTCTGAAGCTCCGGCAGTGATGCATTTTTCACGTTCCCCGATCATTGATTTTGCGGTAATGGCGATTATCGGAAGTCTTGTGTACATCGGTATTTTCCTGATCTCCTTTATCGTTTCGTATCCATCCATTTCCGGCATCATCATGTCCATCAGAATAACGTCTACATCGGGATGTTCTTTGATCTGCTGCAAGGCATGTTTACCATCCATTGCTACGACTACTTCCACTTTATATTTTTCAAGTGCTTTTGTAAGCGAGAAAATATTTCTTACATCATCATCGGTAATGAGTATTTTTTTACCGCTTAATACCTCGGTTAATGACCCCAGTGTTTTATTTCTTACGGTCTCAGAATAATTATTTTTTTCTTCAACCAGATGCAAAAATAACCCTACTTCGTCGAGAATTCTTTGATACGAATGCGCTGTTTTTACAACAATAGAATCTGCATACTGCTTTATTTTCAATTCTTCTGATTTAGACAAATTTCGTTCCGTAAATATGATAATCGGAAGATTTTCCAGGCCTTCATAGCTCTTTATAGACTCAATAATCTGATATTCATCGCCTTTTGAAGATCCGATATCTAAAATTACACAATCTACATGATCCGTGGTAAGTGCTTTTACACTATCTTCCACATTAGTCTGCACAGATAAAGAGATGTTGAAGTTGCCTAAAAAGTATGAAAGTGCGCTCGCATGCTTGGCATTTTCTTCAACAATAAGTACTTTTTGCGGGGATTTGCTGAGTACTTCTTCAATTTTCCTGAATACTTCCGTCATCTGATCGAGAGCTACCGGCTTGTTGATAAAATCAATAGCGCCTTTCATAAGACTCTCTTTTTTAACATGCAGTACCGACATCATATGCACCGGAATGTGCCTTGTTTGCGGATTGGATTTCAACTCATCCATAACCTGCCATCCGTCTTTTACCGGAAGCTGAACATCAAGGAGAATTGCCTGCGGATGATACTTTAAGGCTGCCGAAATACCATGATCCCCTCTTACTGCAACAACCGCTTTATATTTCTGCATTCTGGCGTATTTAAGAAGTGCTTTGGCAAAATTCGTATCATCTTCAATAATAAGAATTACCCTATCTCCATCCTGAATACTTTCCCTGTCATCAGCTACATCATCCGGAATCTCAAGGGCATTGATGGTGTTATAATATTCTTCTTCTCCATCATCCAGAATATTTTTTATTTCCTCCACATCTTCCCGGATGATCTCTACGAGATCCTGATCGGTTTCAATCGGTGCAATATCAGATTCGGTAATCGCTCTTACCGGAATACTAAGACAGAATTCACTCCCCTCGTTGACTTTACTTTCCAGAGTGAGCTCACCTCCTAAAAGCCTGGCTATCTCCCTGCTGATAGACAAACCGAGACCTGTACCTCCAAATTTTCTTCTTGTGGAACCATCTGCCTGCTGGAATGCTTCAAAAATGATTTTCTGCTTGTCTTCTGCAATACCAATTCCTGTATCTTTTACAGAGAATATGATAAAATCTTTTTTCTTGTAGTCTTTTTTAATATTTAAATTGATGCTTCCTTCTGTGGTAAATTTCAGAGCGTTTGACAATAAATTCCTCAATACCTGATCTACTCTTAAACGGTCGGTTTCAATGGTATTGTTCAGCTCATTATCAATCTGGACGTTAAACTGAAGTTTTTTCTCCTGGAAAACAGGGTTAAAGAGGTTCTTTAAATCTTTAACAATATCATTAATTTCCACATCCTGATATTCCAGTGTCATTTTTCCCGATTCTATTTTTGCAAGATCAAGAATTTCGTCAATCAGTGTCAGAAGGCTGCTTCCTGAGCTTTGGATAACTTTAGCAGATTCAATCTGATCTTCATTCAGGTTTTCTTCCGGGTTCTCGGCCATCAAACGTGATAAGAGCAGGATCGAATTAAGCGGTGTACGCAATTCATGGGACATATTCGCAAGGAATTCGGATTTGTATTTTGTACTTAAAGCTAATTCCTCTACTTTTTTCTGGATCTCATTATTACGTTCTGCAATCAGATGATTTTTTTCTTCCAGCAATCTTGATCTTTCTTCCAGCTCTGCATTGGCCTGCATCAGCTCTTCCTGCTGTACTTTCAGCTCTTCTTCGGAAGCCTGGAGCTTTTGGGTCTGTGCTTCAAGCTCGGTATTCAGGTTTTCCAGTTCAGAATGCTGCACCTGTAATTCTTCGGACTGTGCCTGTGTTTCTTCCAGAAGCTGCTGTTCTTTTTCACGGCTTTTCGCAGCGTTGAGCGCAACCCCGATATTTCTTGTACATTCTATAAAATAATCAATCCTGCTTTCATCAAAATTATTGGTAGATCCCAGTTCCAAGACACCGATAATCTTACCGTCAGCAAAAACAGGAAGCAATAATATTCCGTAAATCTTTATAGCGCTGCTGGCAAAGGTTACCACGAAATCATCTTCATGAAGATTATTATAAACCTGTGTTTTTTCACTGATGAAGGTTTGACCTACCATTCCTTCCCCTGGTTCAAAAATCTTTTTCATATTGTTTTCCAGTCCGAAAGCGGCTTTCAGCTTCAGCATTCCTTCATCATAAAGATAAATTGATCCGTTGATGCATTTTCCGTATTCTATGATCTGTTTTAGGGCATTATCGGAAACTTCCTGTACAGATTTGTTCCCCATAAGCGACTCATTGAGTAATGCAAGCCCTTTCTGACGCCAATCGCTGGAATTGATCTTGTCGAAAGAAATTTTCAGGGATTCGGTCATGTGGTTGAGCGACTCGGCAAGGTCTCCAAGATCATCCTGGGAGTTATCCGTCGCTCGTTGACTGTAGTCTCCGCTTGCAACCCTGTTGGCAATTTCCCGAATTGCGCTTACCCTTTTACTGATCTCGATATCCTTGGTCTGAAGCGCTTTTTCCAGCTTGTCTCTTCGGATAAGGTCTGCCCGTAATTTCAGGTAAAAGAATGTTGTTACCACAATTGCGGCAATGGCAGAAAAAATAATGAACAGAACTGTAGTGTTTGATGATTTGGTAAGGTCCTTGTTTTTAATGGCAAGCTGCGCTTCTTCGGTTTGTACAAATTCCTGAACAATTTTCCGGCACCTGTCCATATAAGATTTACTCATAAGAACCTGTTCCTGACTCATGACAATACCTTTTTTCCTGTTGTCCACAAAATGTTTCAGGTTTGAAATATTGGTATTAACATTCTTTTCAAGCTCGTGTAAACGTTTTAACTGGTGCTCATCGGTAATGTCCAGATTTTTTGCACGCTCTATCGCCTTGGGAAATTCTATAATGCTTCGATTGAACGGATCAAGAAAATTTTCCCTGCCGGTAAGCTGATATCCCCGGCTTCCGGTTTCTGCATCCAGAAGGGAAATCAAAACATCTTTAACGGCAGTGATGGATCTCCTGCTTTTTGAAAGGCTTTCCCGGTTTTCCATCTGTTTTTGTATGCTTACATAAGAAGCTACTGAGCTCGCAATCAAAATTACTAAAGAGAGTCCAACTCCAAACTGAAGATTTCTTATAATTTTTTTCGGCATTGAAAATTAGTTTAATGGTAATGTAAAATAAAATGTAGATCCCTCATCTACTTTACTGGAAACACCAATACTTCCGTGATGCTGCTTTATGATTTCGGAGCATATGAATAATCCTATCCCCATACCCTGGAACTGGAGGGATGATTCTTCAACACGATAAAATTTACGGAAAACAGCTTCCTGCTTAAAATCAGGTATCCCGATTCCGAAGTCGGTAACATTTACCTTCACTTCCTGCTCTTCTTCGTCAACAAAAGTGGTAACGATTATCTGATTATTTTTAGGAGAGTATTTAATAGCGTTTGTTAAAAAGTTGATTAAAACCTGCTCAATGCGGATCTCATCAAGAGGAATAAGAATATCGGGTCTTACGCCGTCACGTTTTATTTTTACACGGGTTTCATCATGGGTCTGAAGAATGGTGTCGATTGCATTGCTTATAACACTTTCCAGATTGGTTGGTTTTTTATTGATTTTAAGCTTACCGTTTTCTATTTTGGAAACATCAAGCAAATCGGTAATCAGGGTATTGAGCTTTTCGATCTGGTCCTGAACTTTTGTGACAAACCCTGCTTCGGCACTTTCCTTATCAAGCTTAAGTTTTCTTTCCAGAAGCTGAACGTATGCTTTGATACTTGTTAAAGGAGTTTTGAGTTCGTGACTCGCAATACTCAGGAATTCATCTTTTTCCTTTTCTACTTTTTTCTGATCATCGATATCGGTAAAGGTTCCTACCCAGTTTTTGATGATATCTCCGTCATAAACGGGAGTAACCCGGAGGAGATGATAGCGGTACTTACCGGTCTCCATGTTTTTGATTCTGATCTCAAGTTCTAAGGCTGTACCTTTTTTCCTGCAGCGCTTTAACTCTTCTTTGATATTAAAATCATCAGGATGGGTTTCCGGAAATTGTTTTGCCGATCCTGAATATTGGTACCATTTGCCGTTCACAAAATCCACGATTCCTTCCTGATTCAATGTAAAAGCGATTTGCGGCAGTGATTCCAGCATGAGATGAAAATGATCAATCTGCGACTTCATGGTGACCTGAGATTCCCGTCTTCCTTTTACTTCAAGCTCCAGGCTTTGCTGGGTTTTCTTCATGGCAAGGTTCTGCTCCTGAAGATTATAAAAAGTTTTTACTTTCAACAGAAGAATTTCAGGATCTACCGGTTTCGTAACATAGTCTTTTCCGCCGGAAGCATATCCCTTTGTAATAAATTTTTTTTCGGTGTTTACGGCAGATAGAAATATAATGGGAACTTCTTTAGTTTTGCTGTAACCTGCAAGTGTTTCGGCTACTTCAAAGCCATCCATATCGGGCATCTGTACGTCTAAAATAATTAATGCATAATCATTCTTCAGTGCTTTTCCCAACGCTACCTCACCGGAGTCAGCTGTATCTACCTGAAAATCTTTTGATTCCAGCAGCTTTTTCAGGGAATACAGGTTACTCTGGTTATCATCAACAATTAAGATCATAGAAATATAAAATCAGTAATTAATTATATTTAGTTCAACATCAAAAATACTCACAATATTCCGAAAAACAGTAATCTTTTCACGATTATACTTACAGATACCACATTACTATGAATAGTATATTTAACATTAAAAAAAATTGTAAAGGACGCAGCAATATTTATTCCACTGAATCAATATTTTAGAAATATTTTAATTTATAATTTAAAAAAATCACCAATTTTTCTCCTAAAAGCATAATTCACGGCACAGTGTTTGAATATTGACTGGCAACACTTTTTCACTTAAATATATACTTTCAAATTATAAACCCCTGTATTTGCAGGGGTTTATTATTTTTAAAATGAATTATTGATCTGTACGGCCGAATTATTTTTTCACTCACAAGTATTATTCAGTTCCCTTAAAAATTTTCTCATTAAAATCAAACATACAGCTGTCGGTTAATATATGTACTTTAATATTTTCGGCATAAATGGGCGACCCTCTCTTTACGGTATCAATATTCGTTTGCCCGATATTTTCCGCATTCAGGAGCCAAGCCATGCCTGATCCGCGACAGGTTGCCTTACATCCTTCCTCAATAAGCAATGCCGTATCTTCACCCAAACCAATCCCCCAACAATGACGATGAAGAATTACAGCATGTGCCAGCCTTCCGAATCTTGCCCGATGTACGAAATGGGTATCTATAATACAGTTGTCAATAAATCCCAATCCCGAATCCAATTTGATATCATGCTCAAGCATTGCTTCACCATTTACAGCTTCCATAATAATGATTTCCGGCATGCACATGGCTCCGGCACTTGTTCCTGCAATCGTGAAATCTTTTTCATTAGTGTATTTTTCTTTAAGAAGATGTTTTAATGCTGAATCCTTCAATTTTTCATGAATCCTTTCCTGGTCACCTCCTGTAAAAAATACGGTTTTTGCTGCGGAAACTCTTTTAAACTGATAATCGGTGTGCAGCTGCTCGTCGCAGATATCCAGAAAGTCAAAATTGGTATATCCAATTTCATTAAATGTCTTGGCATAGGTTTCCTGAATGCTTTCCGGTTCGGAGCTTGCCACCGTGATAACCTCAATGCGGTCATCTTTTGAAGCAGCAAGAAGTTTTAAAATTTCATGTGGCGAAAAATCCTTGTTTTTTCCTTCCATTTCAGGGCTGCTGCCTTCTTTGTCTTCCTTCCCTCCTATTATTAGTAATCTTCCTTTTGCCATATCTATTTGTTTAGTTCAGTAAATTTTCTTTGTGCACTGTATTAAGGACTTCCCCATTTTTAAGATTCAGCATACACCCGTCTACTAAAATATGCCCTTTGAGATTTTTCACGAACATTGTTTTTTCATTGTCAAAATCTTTTGCATTGATTTTTTTTACATTTCTTGCGTTGACAAACATTACGGATCCGCTTCCCTTACAAATAGCCTTACTACCCTCTTCAATAATAAGCGCTGTATTCTCATTCAGTCCGAGTCCGAAATATTCATTATTGAGAATAACATTTTTTATTAAATTTTTAAACCTTGTCTTGTGGTCGAAACGGGAATCAATAATGCAGGTATTAATGAAACCAAGCCCGTCAATCGCTCCGGAATCATTCATAAAAATACCGGAAATACACATAGCGCCCACGTTAATACCTACAATCGTAAAGTCAGGTTCCAGAAGGTATTTTTTGTACAAAAGCTTAAGAATTGTAGAGTCCTTCAATACTTCACAAAGCTCCGATTCTCCATCAGTAAAAATCACAACTTTTGCACCGGACAGCCTGAAATATATCTGTTCATCATTATTCTGTTCTTGATCGGGATACAGAAAGTTAAAATTCCGGTATCCGGCATTCGTCAATGCTTCAAAATATTTTTTCTCAAGATGCCTATTCTGATCTGTAGATGCAGCAATAAGTTCTATTGCTGCATCTTTATTGTCACATAAAAGTTGAAATATCTGCTGTAGAAAAAAATGCCCGATAATATCCTTTCTGTTTTCAGGTGTTGGATTGTCGGTATTTCTTATCATAATGACCCTTCCTTTTGGAACCATATCAAATAATTTAAAAGATGATTTACTCATTATCCATAGGTACCTCTTTAAGACTATCCTGCATCTGAACGGTATCCGAACGCTGCTCCAGAGTATTGATTGTGTCGGATTCATGATTATTTACAGATTGCCTTTTGTTTTCCTGATCAGTATACTGCGTTTCGGATTTTGTACAGCCTGTAATTAAAATCAATATAAATGCTGTAAGAATTAGTTTTTTCATATATTCAAAAATTTGGTTATCTCAAACTTATGGAATAATAGATAACTACTTTATGATGTAAATCACAACAGAATGATGTGTAATTTACTTCGAATTTTCAAAATATAACTGTATATTTATGATCGGAATCATAATGGAGGGGCTTCATTTTTGATAAATAAAAAACCGTGGTATTACGGTTCAATTAAAAACCTTATTTCTATGTTAATTGAAGAGCAACTCTTAATGTCTTACGGCGCAGAAGTAGAAGACCTGGATGCTTCGTATGTAATTTTTGAAGAAGGCAGTACGCCAAAATATTATTATCAGATCGTAAAAGGCAGAATAAAACTCAATCACTACGATGAAGATGGAAAAGAGCTTATTCTTGCCATCTTAAATAAAGGATTAAGCGTATGCGAGCTCCTGTTATTCATTGACGAGAAATATCCTGTGAATGCAATCACTTTTGAAGAAACTACTGTACTGAAACTTCCGAAAAGTGATTTTATCAGACTGCTGGATGAAAATGTCCAGATTTCCAGGGATATTAATAAATTTTTATCAGAACGTCTCTACTTCAAATACATCATGCTGGAAAACAATACTTCCTTACGGCCTGATGTCCGCATCAAAGGTGCCCTGAATTATCAAAAAAGTTTTAGTGACAATCAGAACCAGTTTTCATTTGAAGTTCCGCTTACAAGAAAAGATATTGCATCAATAACTGCTTTACGTGTAGAAACTGTGATCCGGACTATTAAAAAGCTTGAAAAGGAAGGTTTTCTGAAAATCGTCAACAGGAAAATATTCATTTAAAAGGTAAAATTGCTTTTAAATGCTGAACTTTGCCGGAAGAAACTTAAAAAAATGAATTGGATCATCTTAATTATTGCAGGATTATTTGAAGTTGCCTTTGCATCATGCCTGGGAAAAGTAAAAGAAACAAGTGGAACAACTATGTACCTCTGGTTCGGAGGTTTTTTAATCTCTCTTACAATAAGTATGCTTTTGCTTATCAAAGCTACCCAGACTCTTCCTATCGGAACAGCTTATGCGGTATGGACCGGTATTGGTGCAGTAGGAACTGTTTTAATGGGAATTTTCTTTTTTAAAGACCCTGTAAGCTTTTGGAGAATATTTTTTATTATAACATTGATTGGTTCTGTCGTTGGCCTTAAAGCGGTTTCTTCCCATTAACTTTTTTAATTTTATATTTTAGTACAAATAATAACCATGAGAAACATTTTACTCTTTTTATTTGCAGGCAGCATGTTGTCAGCACAAAGCCCGGAATTATTCAGTAACAACTGGTATATTTCCAAAATTATAAATAACGGACAGACTTCAACCACTCCCACTATGGATATTCCTTTATCGAAATCAGATTTTATTGTGGTCTCAGGAGGTAGCGGTACTGGCTATATTTTTAATTCCAAACATTTTAATAGCTGCCAGGTCGAAATATCTTTTACTTCCGGAACGAACAGCTTCTCGAAAGCCAGCTCTGCCTGTACGCTTTCTATGTACGGAGGAAATAATGCGACTGCTGTCAATAACTATGATCAGAAGCATCAGAATTTCTACATTGTTCCTGTAACAGAAACCTATACTTATGAAATTGTAAATAATGGTTCTGATAAAGTATTGATCATAACAAAAAATTCAAACGGAGATAAGATCTATTACAATAATACCAACTCATTTCTGGCAGCAAAAGAAAACATGCTGAAACAATCATTTATAATTGCTCAAAATCCTGTTAAGGAAAGCCTGATAATCAATTATATTGATAAAGGAATGCCTTTGCAAATTTTCGATATGACAGGAAAGCTTATGTATCAGGGAGAAACATCTGGCGAAAAATTCAGAATTGACACTCAGAATTTTGTCAAAGGAGAATATATCTTAGTTATTAAAGGTTTAAAACCTCTCAAATTTATTAAAGAATAAATAAAAAAACGTCTCCGATCTGGAGACGTTTTTTTATTTTTTATATACCACGGGAAGAATTTCATTTTTTCTAAGACCGTATCTTTCAATTTCTTCATCAGAAAACTGCTGGGAATAGAAATTAGCTTCCGTTTCAAAACCTGCTTTCTGTAGCCTTTTAAAGTAATCCATTCCGTACCAGCGGACATGGTCATACTGTCCGAAATGTTTCTGGCGTTCTTTAGGATCAGTAATGGTAAAATCTTCGTAAGTATTTTCCAGCGCGTTTTTCATGGGAACCTGTAAGATTCCCCATCCTCCGGGCCGTAATACCCGGTACAATTCACTCATTGCTTTGGCATCATCAATGATGTGTTCCAGCACGTGATTACAGAAAATGATATCAAAACTTTCATCCGCAAACGGAAGGTCGAGAATATCTGCTTTTACATCTACAATGGGCGAAAAGAGATCTGCCGAAATATAATCGAGATTCCTCATCCTTTTAAATTTTCTGAGGAATTCCTGTTCGGGAGCGATATGCAAAACTTTATGGTTTTTAATAAAAAAATCCGTTTCATTCTGGAGATACAGCCACATCTGGCGGTGTCTTTCGAGGCTCAGAGTTCCTGGTGACAAAGCATTTTCACGCTGTTTTCCATATCCATACGGAAGGAATTTCCTGTAGGAACGTCCGTCAATAGGATCTACAAAGCGGTCTCCTTTAAAAAGTTGATAAATGAGCGGTCGCGCCCAGATACTTATCTTAATAAGCATTGGACGGGGAATTTTATTTAGTAAAAGTTTAGCGACCTTTTTCATTAAAAATCCAATTGGAAAGCTTTCTCTTCGTCACTTTCAATACCTAAGGCATCGTAAATATACTGAAACGTAGACAGCAGCACCGGCTTCCCGTTGATCACGGCAACATCATGTTCAAAATGTGCAGAGGGTTGGTTATCAAGGGTAGTTACCGTCCAGCCATCGTTGTGGAATTTTACTTTTTCAGTACCCAGATTGATCATGGGTTCAATGGCAATCGTAAGGCCATCTTTGATCACTTTTCCGCTTCCCTGTCTCCCGTAATTGGGAACCTGCGGATCTTCATGCATCTGTCTTCCCACACCATGGCCTACAAGTTCTCTTACCACACCATAGCCCTCTTTTTCACAGTGAGCCTGAATTGCATGGGAAATATCTCCTATCCTTTTTCCTCTCACACACTGCTCGATTCCTTTGTAAAGAGATTCTTTAGCAACTTTGAGGAGCTTTTTGGTTTCCGGTTTTACTTCCCCGATTTCAAAGGTATAAGCATGATCACCTACAAAACCATTTAAAATGGCTCCACAGTCTACAGAAAGCACATCACCTTCTTTAATTTCTTCTTTGCTTGGGAAGCCGTGAACCACCTGCTCATTCGGTGAAATGCAAAGTGAATAAGGAAATCCTCCGTATCCTAAAAATGCGGGTTCTGCACCGTGATCTTTGATAAAATCGTGCGCCAGTTTATCCAAATATAAAGTGGTAATTCCGGGTTTAATTTCTTTTGCCAGCATCCCTAACGTTCTGGAAACCAAACGGGCACTTTCTTTCATAAGACGAAGCTCGTCTATTGTTTTTAACTGAATCATTTTTTAATTATAAAATGTAACAATATAACAGTGTATCAGTGTAACAATGTCTGATTGGTAGATTGTTATATTGGTAAATTGTTACATCGGATATTCTACCAGAACAATCCTTTTTTCTTTTCTTTTTTAAGCTTTGAATAAGCCAGGACTTCTTTTCCTTCAACCCGGAATTCTATTCTCTCCTGAATAATATTGTAGATTTCACCCCAACCCGGAAATCCTCCCAGATTTCTGTCATCTATGAACCAATCCGCATCAATTTTTCTGGATTGATTTTCGGAATCAAAAACTTCTCCTTCAAAGCTGGAATTTACCGCATAAAACTCAACACCGTTTTTCATACAGAATTCTACGGCTTCATCCAATGCTCTTCCGTGACGGTAAGTCCAAAGGATAAGTCTGTATCCTTCCGACTGAAGTTTTTTTAGTGTTTCAAAAGCAAAAATCTTTGGTTTGCCAATCGCGGGATAAGCATCATCAACAATAGTCCCGTCAAAGTCAACTGCAATTTTTTTATTATTCATTCTGTGAATTTGTTTTTAAAAATGCAAAGATACAAAAAAGAGCGCCCAAGTATACTCCGGCGCTCTTAGTTTTATAATTTAATAATATAGATTAGCTTTTAACCCAGCTGAACTGGAACTGCAGATCCGGAGTTGATATTCTGTCCGTAATTTTCTGAAGTCTTGCCGGAAGTTTCATCAGGTATTCCTGAGCTTTTTCGGCTTTTTCATTAAGACCTTTAACGTGTTCTATTTTCCATTCGTCAAGAAGTTCTTTCATAATGTTGATGTAATCCTGACCTGTGTACACCATACATCTTTGTGCTGCATCTGAAAAATGGCCCCAAAGCTCACCGGCTTTCTGTCCGGACTGTCTCATCATGTGAGCTGGCATTACGATTTTCTTGCGCATCATATCTTCAAAGGCAATGATCATTTCCGAAGGATCGATTTCCAGGATCTTTGCCACAAAATGCTTGTATGCTTTAGCGTGTCTTGCTTCATCGGCTGCAATAACCCCGCACATTTTAGCGAGCTTTCCGTTTCCGGACTGTTTTGCCAGCGTCCCTACTCTTCTGTGGGAAATATTGGTAGCTGTTTCCTGAAAACTTGTGTAGATGAAGTTTCTGTACGGATCCATACTTGTTCCCAAATCGAAACCGTCATTAATAAGGTATTGTGTAGTTACTTCAACTTCTCTCATGTTTACTCTTCCGCACAAATAAAGATATTTGCTCAAAAGGTCCCCGTGTCTGTTTTCTTCGGCAGTCCAGGCTCTTACCCAGTGCGCCCAGCCAACTTCTCTCTGTTCCTGATCTACCCCATCCACGCCCATCAGCCAGGATTCGTAGGAAGGCAAAGCTTCTTCCGTAATACAATCTCCGATAAGGGTTACAAAAAGATCATAAGGCATTTCTCTTGCGAACGTCTGAATTTCTTCAAGATCGTATTTAAAGTCTGCGCTTGAAGGATCCGGAAGATAATCAGAAGGCTGCCATATTTTTTCGATTGGCGTTAAAAATTTATCCAGAAAAGAGCCCACTTCCTTTTCCAAAATTCCCATTACTTCTTTCCTAACAAGCTTTTGATACATTTTATAAATTTAGGTTTAATTTGCAAATTTAAGTTTTTATTTATTATTTAGAACATAATAAACTGTTAAATCTTCTGACATTAATCATAAAAGATGCCGCTATAGCACTTATAACGGCAATTTTTATCTAATAGTATTTAATTTAACTCACTAAAATATCTCCCGTCATGATCTCCGGTATCTCAACACCCATCACTTTTAAAATGGTAGGTGCCACATCTCCAAGTTTGCCTGGCTTTAGGTTCCAAGTATGATCTTTATCCATCACGATAAAAGGAACCAGATTGGTTGAGTGCTGTGTATTCGGTGAACCGTCTGGATTGATCATTACATCGGAATTCCCGTGATCAGCCAGAATGAAAACTGCGTAACCGTGTTCATAAGCTGTTGTTGCTACTTTTTCAATACATTGATCCACTGTTTCCGCTGCTTTTACAGCCGCTGAAAATACACCTGTATGACCTACCATATCGGTATTGGCAAAATTTAAACATATAAAATCCGCAGTTTCATTTTCCAGTTCCGGAAGAATGGCATTGGTAATATCGTAGGCAGACATTTCCGGTTTAAGATCGTAAGTAGGAACATCTTTAGGACTTGGGCAAAGCAGTCTTTTTTCTCCGTTGAAAGGTTCTTCCCTTCCTCCTGAAAAGAAGAACGTTACGTGAGGGTATTTCTCAGTCTCTGCAATCCTGATCTGCGTTTTATGGTTCCTTTCCAAAATTTCGCCCATGGTTTGATGAAGTACTTCTTCATCGAAAACTACGTGTACATTTTGGAAAGTTTTATCATAATTCGTTAATGTCACATAATACAATGGCAGCTTTCTCATGAAATATTCCGGGTTATCATGCTGGGTAAGCACTTCTGTAATTTCACGGCCTCTGTCTGTACGGAAATTGAAACAAATAACAACATCATGATCTGTGATTTTAGCCACTGGCACGACATTTCCAATTGCGGTGGAATCGATCATGATAATCGGTTTCATAAACTCATCGGTAATATTTTCGTCGTAGGATTTTTGAATTTCCAGCAAAGCATTGGTTGTCTGCGCTCCTACACCTTCCACCATTGCATCGTAAGCAATTTTTACACGTTCCCATCGTTTATCTCTGTCCATCGCGTAATATCTCCCTACAACAGAAGCAAGCTTGCCTACCGTTTTTATCATATGTTCCTGAAGATCTTCAATAAAACCTTTTCCGGAATGCGGATCGCAGTCGCGCCCATCTGTGAAAGCATGAACAAATACATTTTCACGTAGCCCAAATTCATGTGCCGCCGTAAGAAGTCCTTTAAGGTGATTGATATGGGAATGCACGCCTCCATCTGAAACCAGACCGATAAAGTGTACTTTTTTATTTTCTCTTTTAGCATATTCAAATGCATCCTGAATGACTTTCTGCTGGCCTAAAGAGCCGTTTTCTACCGCCATATTCAGTTTCACCAGATTCTGATATACCACTCTTCCGGCACCCAGATTCATGTGTCCCACTTCGGAATTCCCCATTTGTCCCGCCGGTAATCCTACCGCCAGACCGCTTGCTTCAAGGGTGGTATGCGGAAAGTTTTTAAGGCAGCTATCTATAAATGGTGTGTTGGCTTTATCAATTGCTGAAACGTCAGGATTCATCCCCAATCCCCATCCGTCAAGGATTGCTAATATTGCTTTTTTCGACATTTTGTATAAACTTTTGTATTACAAATTTATTTATTTTGAAATGAATTGAAGAATTGGAGGACTTAAAATTTATTTAAAATTGTTTTAACTAAACCTTGAAGGTTTGAATAGACTGATATTTTTCTGCCTTAAATATTTTATTAATTTTGCCTTATGGATTTAAGAGATCAACTGAAAAACCTTTTTCCTGATCATGACGAGCAGGATTTTGAGATGCCTGAAGAACAATTTAAGCAGAAAGAACCTCTGGTATGTAAATTTGAGAAGAAAGGCAGAAATGGTAAGCCTGTGACCGTCATTGAAGGCTGGGAAGGTACCGAAGAAGAACTGAAGAAAATTTCAAAAAAAATAAAAACCACCTTGGGAATCGGTGGCTCTGAAAAGGATGGAACGATCATCATTCAGGGTGATAACCGTGATAAAATAATGGATATCCTTAAAGAAATGGGATATAAGACCAAAAGAGTCGGCGGATAGATCTTTTGCCGCAAAAGCAACAAAAGATTATATTTTATTTAAGCTTTAATTTCAATCTTTTGCAAACCTTGATTTATAAAGTAATTTTAAACAAAAGCTTTTGTGTCTTTTGTGGTTAAAAATTCTAATGTTTTAAAAGTAAATCTGTGTTTGCGGCATAATTGCTTTTAGTTTTTCGAGGGTCGATTTTTCTATCGGGTTCCCTGTTAATATTAAGGTTTTAAGATTTTTTAGTTGAGAAAATTCTACAGGCAGATCAGTAAGCTGGTTATTGGCCAGATTCATGCTAACTACATTCTTCAGCCCTTTTACTTTTGGTGAAATTTCCTGGATATTGTTCTGACTTACATTCAAAAACTCGAGATTTTTTGATCTGAATAAACCGTTAGGAAGTTTCCTGATGGAATTTTGCTGTAGCTCCAGGTATTTAATTTGCTTCGGAAATTCCAGTTCGCCCAAATCGTTGAGCTGATTGGCAGCAAGGTTTAATGATCTTAAATTTTTAATTTTATCTAAATCTTTAGCGATAAAGCTGATCTGGTTTCCCTGCAGATTAATTTCTTCCAGACTTGGTATTTGTAATAAAGCTTCCGGAAAAACATTAAGATTATTGGCATCAAGATGAATGGTTTTTAATCTTTTAAGCTTTTCTAAATTTGGATTAATACTGGTCAGATTATTTAAATTAATGGAAAAATTTTCCAGTTTCTGAAGCTCTGCAATTTCATCGGGAATATATTTGATGCTGTTTTCATTGAGGTTCAAAATCGTAAGCCCTTTCAGCTTAAAAATAGATTCATCCATTTTCTCCAGTTTATTTTCCATCAGATTCAGAAAGAAAATAGAGCTGAACTTTTGAATTTCAGTGGGAATATTAAACATTGTTTTCCCCCGGAAGCTCATACTGTAAACAGTTTTTCCACTTTTCAGAGCATCATCAATGCTGGTGTAAGTAGGATATTTTACAGGATCAATCTGTGCTTTTGCCTGTAAAAAAACGATTAGCGGAACAGAAAAAAATAACTTTTTCATAAACTAAAAAAACTACCGGCAACCCATGGATTACCGGCAGTAGTGTAAAATATTAATAATTTATTTTTTCAGCAATTTTACGGTCTGCTGGAATCCTCCTTCTGCTTCAATGTTCAGAATTAAAACTCTTGAAGTATTAAGCTGGTTGGTGAAGTCCAAATCTAAGATCTTATTCAATCCGGAATATTTCTGGGTAAAGACGATTTTACCATCAATGCTGTAAGCGGTTACTGCGATATTCTTCAATCCTTTTGCAGAATTGATTTTTACGATTCCTGAGGTAGGATTCGGAGCAACAGTTACTGTGTTTTCCGGCTGTGTTTCGATGGTTCCCAAAGAACCTGCTGTTCCCAGATTGTTTTTCAGGGCTACTACTATTGTTGCAGATTTTCCTCTGTAATCGATGGTGTTTCCTGTAGCATCAATATCTGTAGAGATCGTAGAATCCGGATGCTGGATAGAAAAGAACCCGAATTTGTGATCCGGCGTGAAAGTAAGACCCGTCGGTTCTGATCCTGCCGGCATGGATGCAAATAATTTCACTTTAGGATTTGCCTGAGTATGATCCGGAGCCACTACCCAGATATAATTTTTACCCCCATCCTGCAACACCCAAAGGTTTCCAAGCTCATCAAAAGTAAGGTTGTCATTTCCGTCTCCCCAAGCTTCAGTTTTTGTTCCCTGTGCCGTGTCGAAAGAATAGTTAGTCGTGAGGCCTCCCACGAAAGTTTCCACCTGGGAAGCCGTTGCTCCGTCGTCTTTTAATCGGTAAACTTTGTTCAATCCTTTTGCAGTAAAATAAATTTTACCATCCAGCGGACTGATATCTACATCTTCAATTCCGTTGAAAGAAGTTCCTCCTAGAGACTGAGCCAGAGAAGCCGTGTTATTCTGATCTGCTTTTGTCTTGTTAGGTACCTGAACCCATGTAGCTGTTGTTGCTACAGGATCTCCACCGCTCAATCCCTGGTCTAATTTTAACACATAAAGATTTCCTGAAGAAAGGTTATTTGGAGTATCCATTACATATTTGTACACCATATGTGTTCCTCCATCTTCACCATAATAAGCAACAGTTCCTGCATTGTTCACCACTACATTTTCGTGATTCATAATTCCCATCTGCCAAAGCTTTCCTTTGGAACCGTCTGCATTTTGAGAAATTACCTGAGCGGTTACCGGATCAATTTCTACCAGCCATCCGTAATCTTTCATTCCGTCTGCATTGACGTCATTGGAAGTCGTCTGTTCTTCCGCTGTAACGATGGTACCCCAAGGCGTCACTCCTCCCGAACAATTTCTGATCGTCTGAACAAGGCTTGGTGCCGAGAAACTTACGGCTCTTGATCTTGTAAGCTGCCACAGCTTGGTGGTTGGGTTATAGTTGATTTCCGCCATTGTAACGCCTCCAGGATTCGTTTCGTGGTTTACGGAAAGATAACCGTTCGTGCTGCTTGAGTTTTTAGCCACGTATCCTGTGAAGTCATTTTGACCTCCTACTAAACCTCCTCCTTCTGTATAGCTGTCCCCTTCTTTCAGGATCAGTTGGTATTTGTGTTCTGTAGGAATGATTAACTTATTCGTTTGTGCTGTAGGGACAATGGATGTAAAGCAGCTGATATGATTTGCGTTACAAGGTACAGGAGTTACTGTCGTTGTTGTTTTCAGGTAAGCATCAATTCTTAAATCCGAACTTGAAGCGCCTCTGTTATGCAATTCTATAGAAATTCTGTTGTTTCCGTTGACAAATTTAGCTTTAGGAATAGAGAATACGTTATATACGCTTTCTGCTGCACCATCAATTGTTGTTGAGGACAAAGTAGTGAAATCGATTGTTCCTGAAGGCATATTGTCTCTTACCACTTCTTCTCCGTTCAGGTAGACTACAATTCCGTCATCTCTCATTACGCCCAGCTCCATAGTTGAGGAAAGATCATTTAAATTAACCGTGAAATCTTTTGCAAAATAAGCAGTGATTAAACCTGTACTGGTTTGTGTTGTTACAGGATCTCCGTATCCTAATGGTCCGTTCCCCTGCGGCCATGCCGTAACATCATAGTTTGCACTTTTCCACTGGTCTGCTAACGCTGTATTGGTGTCATTATACTTCCATGAAGAATTTTTGTTGAAGATAAAAGTCTGGGCATTCAACAAGGTACCCGAGACCATTGCAAGAGCTGCAACTGTCAGTAGTTTTCTTTTCATTTTAAATTTCGATTTATTAGACAATGCAAATCTATTTTATTGCGGTGAAGGGCCTATTAATAGGAGTTTAAATAATCATTTAGTAATATTAACTTATGGGAAATTTAATGTTAATGAGATTAAGAATATGTTACATTAAACTAATAACATCGTGTATTTTTTTTAACCGCAAAAGAGACAAAGAAGGTGTGTAAGCTGACATTAAAGACAAAAGCTGGCAAAAGTTTGAAAAGATTCTTTGACTACGTCGAACCTAAAGGTTTCAGAATGACAGGATGCTTTGAAATAATCATAAGAATTTTACTATTCCAAATAAATATCTGCGAAATCCGTGCAATCTGCGGAAGAATTATTTTAACCGCAAAAGACGCAAAAGATTTATTTTTAAAGCTAAGCGTGGAGACAAAAGCCAACAAAAGTTTCTAATAATAGGTTTTAGAAGAATTAATATTCCAAAATAAAAATCTGCGAAATCCGTGAAATCAGGGGGAGAATTATTTTAACCGCAAAAGAAGCAAAAGATTTATTTTTAAAGCTAAGCGTGGAGACAAAAGCCAGCAAAAGTTTCTAATAATAGATTTTAGATGCTTTGAAATAATCAGAAGAATTTTAATATTCCAAAATAAAATCTGTGAAATCCGTGAAATCTGCGGGAGGATTATTTTAACCGCAAAAGAAGCAAAAGATTTACTTTAAAGCTAAGCGTGGAGACAAAAGCCAGCAAAAGTTTCTAATAATAGATTTTAGATGTTTTGAAATAATCAGAAGAATTTTAATATTCCAAAATAAAATCTGCGAAATCCGTGAAATCTGCGGGAGGAATTATTTTAACCGCAAAAGAAGCAAAAGATTTATTTTTAAAGCTAAGCGTGGAGACAAAAGCCAGCAAAAGTTTCTAATAATAGATTTGGCTGAATAAATTATGTAGAGATTCTTACAGAATGACAAACTTGCTGTTAAAATAGTCGGAAAGATATTGCTATTTTAAACAAGTGTATTTTATTTAGTCTTAATCTTGCTGATGTCCGTTAAAGAATTAAGAAATGCTATAATCTGCCTGATTTCCGTTTGAGTAAGGTTTAATTTATCTGGAGCAAGCGTCTGGTTTTTCATTTTTAATCCCAATCCTTCCCCGCCTCCTTGGTTATAAAACTCCAATACTTCTTCCAGGCTGTTGAAAGCGCCGTTGTGAAAGTACGGTTTTGTAAGGGCAATATTTCTCACCGTTACGGTTTTGAAGGAGTTTTCATAAATCCATGAATTTTCTTTTTTCACCGGGCTGTTTACTCTCCCCTTATCTGCGTCAAGCTCAACAGGCTTTTGATCGATAGGTCTTTTGGTGACTCCCAATACTTCCGATTCATTTTCATTAAAGAACGGCGGAACCAACCCTGAAAAATTCGGGGCGAAATGGCAGGTTGCACAGTTGGCTTTTCCCATAAACAGGTTAAATCCTTTCTTTGCGTCGGAAGAAATTTCCTTTTCGTTTCTCATGAATTTATCAAAATCACTTTCGTAAGAATACAGGGAAGCAACATAAGAACTCAATGCTTTGGAAAAATCTTCACGGTTGATACTTCCTTTTTTGAAAGCTGTTTTAAAGGCTTTTCCGTATTCCGGATTTCCATTTAATTTTTTAATGATATTCTCATAGCTTGTATTGAATTCATCTTTGTTGTAAATCACGTGCTCTGCCTGCTGCTCAAGATAGAAAGCCCTTAAATCATAGAAAAATCTTTTGGCAAAAACAGCGTTGTAAAGTGTAGGAGAATTCCTCAGTACTGTTTTTCCGTCTACATTGCTTGGCGATTTGGATTTAAGATCCGTGAATGCATTTTCGGGAAGATGACATGTGGCACAGCTCATTTTTCCGTTACCGCTTACCTTCTGATCATAGAAAATTTGTTTGCCCAGCTCTCTTAACGCTTCATTATCTTCCTCTTTTTTCAGTAAAGTATAGAAATAAGGATCGAGGAAATTACTGCTGAAAAAATCCGTACTTGCGGGATTCCATCCGGAAAATTCTTTCAGGTCATCGGCATTTCCGTCCCAGCTTCCCAGTTCCTGGTATAAAGGCTGGATGTATTTTTTGTAAAATTCGATCCTGTCAAACGTTTCAAAGTCTTTATTTTCTGAAAGGTAAGAGATACCGGCAGAAAATAACCGGTCTGCTTTTTCCGTATTGTAATTCTTAAAATAAGGATCATCCTGAATGTATTTCTTCATTCCTGAAAAAGCATGCAGGGTTTCTTCGGAAATATTTAAAGAGCCTGGTGTATCAAAACCTGTTACGCCCAGACTGTATATTCTGATCAGTTCAATCCTTAAAGGCAATGTTTTATTGTTTCCTGTGCTTAAGCCGTTTTTTATGGAACTTAAATAGAAACTTGCATAACTATTAAAGAGAAAATCGGTGATTGTTTTGATTTCTTCCTTCTTCTCTTGGGCTTCATCAGAAAACACCATCTCATCCAAAACCTGAAGTCCTTCGGGAGGAAGAGTGTACGAAGTTGTACCGGCTGCTTCAATATGAAATAACGGAGCGGCATTAAGATGGGTTTTGGTAAATTCCGGATAATGATACGCTACGTAAAATTCTATCTCTTTAAAAGAATTTCTTGTCTCCCTGAGTGTTTTCTGAAGATCTTCCAATGATATTTTATTTTCAGAATAACGATACGCATCTGATTTCAATTGGCTGAGTCTGGTTTTAAAATCCGTTAGTCCTTCAAAAACTGCAGAATTTTCATTTTTAAAACCTTTATGGGAAGGATTGAAGGACATTACAGCAAAGCCTAAGAACACAAAAATAACAGCCAAAGGATAAAACTTCATTAATTCTTTTTTCCGCAAAACTACCGATAGGTAAAGCTTTGCAGGTTACCGCAACTTTAAATTTGAATTAAATAATGTTTACATGATATATAATGGAATTTTTATTAATTTTAAACCCCGAAATCACATTCAGAACTAAAACAGTCGGTTTCTATACTGATATTTAACGATGAAGAGGATATTGGGGAAGATTTACACATAATTTTTAATTCAAATAAAAAACATAGTATGCTCAATAAACTTGCTGCTTCAGAACTTGTTCTGAACGAAGACGGAAGCGTCTACCACCTTAATCTTTTACCGGAAGACATTGCTGAAAAAATTATTCTTGTGGGCGATCCTGACCGTGTTGCGAAGGTTTCGAAATATTTCGACACGGTGGAAATCCGCAAAAATAAAAGGGAATTTTATACCCATACCGGAACGCTGCGCGGTGAAAGAATAACGGTGCTATCTACAGGAATCGGGACGGAGAATATTGATATCGTAATGAATGAGCTGGATGCTTTGGTTAATATCGATCTTAAACAGAAAGAGTTTAAAACCGAACATACTTCGCTGAAGCTTTTCAGAATGGGAACCTGCGGAAGTGTAAATCCTGATGTTCAGGTGGATAATATGCTGGTGACACAAAATGTAGTCGGGCTGGACGGATTAATGCATTTCTACCAAGATTACCATTTTGAAAACGAATTTTCCAGAAGCTTTTATGAAAAATTCCCGTATGAAAATATAAAACCGATGCTTTATTTTTCCGAATGGTCAGAAGAGTTGGGCGAATTATATAAAGAAGCAAAATACCACGGAAATACAGCGACATTTCCCGGCTTTTATGCACCGCAGGGCAGACAGCTTCGTTTAAAAGCTCTCGATGATCAATTCCTGGAAACTTTGAATGATCTGGGCATCACCAATTTTGAAATGGAAACTTCTGCAATTTATGCGTTTTCAAAATTATTGGGCCATAAAGCCATTACCGTGAATAATGTTATTGCCAACAGGAGACGTGGTGAGTTTTCAGCGGATCATCATGCTTCTGAGAAAAAACTTATTGAATGGGTTTTGGAAAGAATTATCAAATAAATAAAAAGGATTGCAAATGCAATCCTTTTGTTTTTTTAATACGGACAATTCTTTTCATATTCTTTTATAATACCGCCATAGAATTCCAGGTAAGCTTCAAGCATATAATCTCCCAGTAAATCCTGAGTTGCGTTGTGGCCCAGTTTATTTTTTTTGCCTTCATCAAAAGCCTGTTTTCTGATATCTTTAAATTTCGTATTCAATGCTTTTTTGAAATCTTTATCTTGTAGTTTTGCCTCAAAAGTATTCATATATTTTTGGAATTCCGGACAGTCTCTTCCTGCATATCTGAAAGCTTCCACCATCTTTTCATACAAGGAACCTGCAAAGAGTCCCAACTTATCATAATCTACAGGCATAACGGCAAAGCTATCTTTGGCATTCCTGATATAAAGCTGAGAATACACATAATTACAGACTGCACCGCTGCACATTTTCATATTTGAACCGTATATCTGTATTTTCCCGTCATAAAGCAAGGGCTGAAAGGATCTTTTTCTTTTATCATTTACTTTACCATCCTTATCAATATATTTCATGTCCAGCCTTTCTATTGTGCTTGTCACATCATCCTGTTCATCATAAATTTTCAATACTTTTACTTCATCTGCCCCAAATTTTTCATCTGCTGATGTTTTAGTCTTTTTATAGATGAAATTATAAATATCATCTTTATCAAAAAAACCGGGATACGTGCCGTTTGGATATGTATAGCCTACAAAGAAAGCATTTACAGTAGAGCCGTCTGCCAGAAGGAATTCCGCTTTAGGCAAATCTTTTGCCTGTTCTTTTCCGTAATAGGGCTGAGAAAAAAGCTTTATGGAGGTAATAAAAAGTAAGATAAAAAGCAATTTGAGTTTCATAAGGTATTAGTTAATTATTTATTTTTTTTAAATCTCAAACATACTAAAATTTATTATATCTCAAAAATAAGTTAGGGTTATTAAAAATTTACTAATAGAATCGATTTAAGCTAATCTATTATAAAATCACATTAGAAAACTAAAGGAGTAAAAAAATTGTAAGGTATTTTAATTTTAATGTAGAGACATACGTTTGTCAATTAAAACAATAAGGTAAAATAATCTAAAATTCATTAATGGTAACATAAAAATGTGCTGAATTCAGGCTTTCAGCATTACCGGCAATATTGGTAAGGTTAATGGTAATGTTTGAAAAAGAAGTCAGTCTGGGATTGGATATAGAGAAAGTAGAATTTCCTGCAAAATCATTTGCCGGTGTAACGACGATAGTTGCTCTTGTAGAAGTCATCACCAAAGCCGGGGGAATCGGAATATCCATTGTTGTAGACTTTCCTGAAGGAAGATTGGTTATAGAAACCGAAGGCCAAACTTCAAAACTAATCTGATTTTTTTGAACCGTCCCCTTATTTCCCAGCTTATATTGCCCGCTAACATCAAGTTTTGCGGTACTATTGGGGGCATTTGTTCCGATACCCACGTTTGCATTGCTGTCCCCTAAAACAATTGCATTAGATTGAGATGTTGAAGCATTATAACCTATTGCTGTAGAATTCTGGCCGCTTGCAGAAGCTCCGGAGCCTAATGCCGTAGAATTTTGTCCTGACGTAAGCGAATTATAGCCTACTGCCGTTTCGTTATTATTATTGGTTTTCGCAGCAAAACCCAAAGCGAGCGATTTGTACCCTCCGGAAAACGCATTTTTACCGAAAGCAGCAGATTCGTTATTATCGGCAATTGCATTATAACCTATAGCAGTTGCCTGATATTTTGAACTTGCCGAATTTCCAAAGCTTATTGATCCATCTACCCCTAATTTCCCGACATTAACACCGTTTACTTTAAAAATAAGATCATCATAGGTTGATGTTCCAAAAGAAAGATTGGTAGCGTTGCCTCCATAATTTCCCGTATTGTTTCCTGATGAACTCCAATTTCCCGAACTGGGTAAAACCGTAGAAACCGTAGCGATTTGATTCCACTTTGAATTACTCCAGAAGTAAAATCCGGAAGGTGAAACGCCGCCAAGGCCATTGTTCCATATTATTAAACCCTCTGCAGGCGAAGATATTGTAGTAACATCTGTTGTAGATAACAGAGTAATTCTTGGCATAAGAACTCCTTTGTTTCCGGAAGTAATATCAAGGATGGAAGAACCTGCAGGAGTGGTTGTGCCTATTCCGACTTGTGTAAAACCGTTACTGAATTTAAATAATAATATACAGGCTGATATTATCCTAAAGTACGCATCCTTTTTCATCTTTTTGTGTTTGTATTTATAACAAATATAAATATTCTTACTAAATTATAAATCAACTAAATAAAATTATTTTGAGTCGCATTATTTTTTTTATGAAAAATTTAACAATATGCCACAGTTTTGGGAATACTTATTGTTTTAACAATAATATCACTAAAATATTTTTATTATGAACAATTCAGAATACAACAAAGCCGAAAACGCAGTAGACAATACTGAAAATTCTTTAAAAAATGCAGCCGACAATACAAAATGGAAAGTAGAGGAACTGGCAGACAGAGCAAAAGATTATATCAACGAAAAAAGAGCAAATGATGAAGAGGCAAGACATGAAGACTGGCTGGACAGAGCGAAAAACAATGTTTCTGATGCATGGGATAATGTTAAGGATAAAGCAAACGAAGCTTGGGAAAAGACCAAAGATGCAGCAGAAGATGTAAAAGCAGAATGGAATAAAAAAACCAATTAAATTTCAGTCATATAAATATTTTCAAGAAAAACGGAGTCTTTTTAAGGAGGCTCCGTTTTTTATTATGTAATAAACACAAAATATTGCTACATTTGTAAATTAATAAACATTAAAAATATGTCATACGGTTTACTTAAAGGCAAAAAGGGAATTATATTTGGAGCCCTTAATGAACAATCGATCGCTTGGAAAGTTGCAGAAAGATGTCATGAAGAAGGTGCTGAATTTATCTTGTCTAACGCTCCTATCGCCATGAGAATGGGAGAGCTTAATGCATTAGCAGAGAAAACAGGATCTGAAGTAATAGGTGCAGATGCTACTTCCATTGAAGATTTGGAAAAACTTTTTGATGCCGCTGTTGCAAAATTTGGTAAAATCGATTTTATCCTTCACTCCATCGGTATGTCCGTAAATGTGAGAAAAGGAAAACATTATACAGAAATGAATTATGACTGGTTGGAAAAAGGCTGGGATGTATCCGCCGTTTCATTCCATAAAGTAATGCGTGTGGCTTGGGAAAAAGACTGTATGAATGAATGGGGAAGCATTCTTGCGCTTACGTATATTGCGGCTCAGCGTACCTTCCCGGATTACAACGATATGTCTGATAACAAAGCTTATCTTGAAAGTATTGCGAGAACATTCGGAAACTACTGGGGCGAAAGAAAAGTTCGTGTAAATACCGTTTCACAGTCTCCTACTCCTACTACGGCAGGAAGCGGTGTGAAAGGTTTCGGAGGGTTCCTCGGATATGCTGAAGACATGTCTCCTCTTGGAAATGCTACGGCGCTTGATTGTGCAAATTACTGTGTGACTCTTTTCTCTGATCTTACAAAGAAAGTAACCATGCAGAATCTCTTCCACGACGGTGGATTCAGCAGTTCAGGGGTAACCCAGAAAGTTATCAATAAATATGATACTGAATAATAATAAAATTATTTTAAATATATCGACCAAAGTATAATTGCTTTGGTTTTTTTATTGCAATCAACAATGAAAAATATAACACAAATACTTATTGGATCGGTAATTCTTGTATGCTGTACTAAAGAACAGAAAGTAATATCAGAACCGATTGTTCAAAAGGAAATCGTAGATATTAAAAATTTAAAATATATTCAGGTTGGGCTTGAAGAAAAGTTTGAAACGCTGCCCGTATTGCATTTTACAGAGATTACTAAAAATGAATATGATAATCTGAAAAGTACGGCCCAGCCCATTACCAATTCACCATTACAATCCAGAAATGGTAACTATATATTAGAAATAAACGACAAAATTGTTCAGTTAAAAAAAGGAGGCAATACATTAAAAGAAGGAGAAACCCAATATGATTATTTAGGATTTTATCCGTCTTTAAACATGTACGCATTTTCTGCAAACAGTATAGGCGATAATTTAGGTTTTAGCGAACTTTAACCTGATTAATGCAACGAATCCTTCTGTTTACAGCATTGTATCTCCGGGCGATGACAAAGTAGAAAATCCAGTTATTTCTCCTGACACAAAATATTTAGCATACGCATATAATTATGTGTATGATAAAAATACAAGTTTTTTAGGCATTTTAAAAATCAATAATAATCAAGCATTTACGGAATATCGCAGCTTTTCTTCAGATAATTTTAATATTAAAGAGGTAGTCTGGTTCGGTGATGATTATATCGGAATAAAAGTTACCGATGATGATTCAAAGACGTTTAAATATTATAAAGCAAATCTGTCATTGAGTAACACTCATAAGAGTTCCAATCTTTCAGGTATTGACGGAAATTATAGTATCCATGTTGAAACAGAAGCTACCTCTACAGGAATGGCTTCCATCAGTTATTCATTTAAAATTAAGGGGAATGAGGCGATATTGGAAACAAATACCTATCATGAGCCTATAAGATGTAATGGAAAATACCTTGTAAGAGAAAATAATAATATATTCGAATTATCTTACAATGATAAGGAAGACAACTGTACATCTTCTGGTATATTTTACTTAAAAAAAGATAAAGAAAAATATTATATAAAAGGAGTTGGAGGTGAAGCCACCGTACAGGATTGGCTGGAGTTAAATAAAGACTAATATTTATTTTAAAAAAAACAGTTTCGGCGGCACCAAAGGTGCCGCCGAAACTTTAAAAATAATGTTAATATGAAGAGTTTTACAAAATTACGGTTTGTATAGAATGTGCCGGAGCAGAAAGCTTCGCCGCCATTCCTTCGATCCAGAGATTAGTGTCAATATCCGTATTGGAGTCGTTCATGATTACCGTTACCAACTGTCCGTTTTCATTCATAAATGTTGTGGAAGTAAGTGCCGCACGGTTCGATGAGGTTCCGATGCGCTGTGCATTTGGCTTTATGAATTTAGAAACATGACCGATATAATAATACTCGTAAGTATAATGCACTTCACCGGTTTTGGTATCTGCAATGATAGGAGCAAAACAGAAATTACCGACATGGTTCGGTCCACCTGTTTCATCCAGGAGAACATTCCAGTCTGTCCATAAGGCGGTTCCTTTATTGAAGTCGTTCAGCATATTTCTTCCGTAGAGCTCACCCAGTTTTACATCATCAACTTTAGATAGATCAAACTGTTCTTTACAGCCTTCGGTAAATGCGAGAAACTTATCCGGGAAAGCCCTTTGAGTTTCAGAAAGATTATCAAAAAGCTGCGTTTTGTTGTTCCAGGTTTCATACCAGTGATACCCGATTCCTGAAGCGTATTTTGAAGTTTCGGGATCGCTTAATGTTGTAGTTGCTCTTTGGTAGATCAGGTCACGGTTATGATCCCAGATCATTACTTTTTTATTTTTATAGCCGTTTTTCCAGAGTGTCGGTCCCAGATTATTTTTAAGGAATTCGCCTTCCTCTTCAGCCGTGTAAATGCAGGATTCCCAGGTCTGTGTTGCCATAGGCTCATTCTGCACCGTTAATCCCCAAACATTGATGCCTCTCTTTTCGTATTCTTTGATGAATTTAATATAATAATCTGCCCAGCTCTGGTAAAAAGCATTTTCAAGCCTTCCTCCTTTCAGCATACTTTTGTTGGATTTCATCCACGCCGGCGGGCTCCATGGCGAAAAATAAAAAGTGAAATCCTTACCGATTATTTTCTGAGCTTCCTTAATCATCGGAATTTTATATTTCTCATCATGTTCTACAGTGAAGGTTTTCAAGGTATTGTCATTGTCCTGCACGTAAGTATAAGAATCGCTTGAGAAATCACATGAATTCATATTGGTGCGAACTACAGTATAACCAAGTCCGTTTTTTCCATAATATGCTTCCAGAATTTCTTTCTGCTTATTCTTTGGAAGTTTGTATAGCGTCTCAGCGGATGCATCCGTAATGGCTCCTCCGATTCCTATTAATTTCTGATATCTGAAATCAGGATCCACGAAAATACAGGCATCCGTTTCTTTAGGCTGAGGCATTTTTTCAAACTTTACCATTCCCTTATCCACCATTTTTTCGTTGGTTTCAGAATGGGTAAAAACAACTTTTGCCGATTTCCCCGCATTCTTCTTCCAGTAGCTCTGTGCATTTATATTACAGGCAATTCCTATCACAAAACAACTTACAATTAGCTTTTTCATTTATTTCTTCTTCTTTATCTATTCACTTTTAAATTCTGAGAAATCTTTTCACTGAAGAATTTATTTATCCTGATATACCCTTACGTAATCGATTTCAAATTTCTGCGGGAAAACGGCATCGTCAATTCCCTTTAATCCACCCCAGAATCCTCCTACCGCAACATTCAGGATCAGGAAGTAAGGTTGGTCAAAAGGCCATGCGCCGTAGGTTTTTTCTTTGTTTTCGTAGGTGAAAAACTTTTTATCATCTACGTACACTTCAATTTTTTCCGGAGTCCAGTTTGCTTTATAGACATGAAATTTTTCACTGACATCTTTCACAAAGATCGTATCGGTTTTCTGAGTATTGATCTTGTGATTGTAATTTTTGGTATGTGCCGAGGCATGGATAAATCCTTGATTATATCCTACATGCTCCATAATATCCAGCTCACCGTCATCCGGCCACTTTTTCATCTTTTCGCTCATCATCCATATTGCGGGCCATGTTCCTCTGCCTTTCGGAAGTTTTGCTCTAACTTCAACGGTTCCGTACTCAAATGAAAATTTACCCTTGGTGAGAAGCCTTGCAGAAGTATATTTGCTTCCTTCCCAGTTTTCTTTTTTAGCTTCAATGATGAGATTTCCTTTTTCTACCCTTGCATTTTCCAATCGGTTTTTGGTATAAAACTGAGATTCCTCGTTTCCGAAACCATGTCCGCCAACATCATAATTCCACTTGGTGGAATCCGGCAGACCTTTATAATTAAACTCATCCGACCAGACCAGCTTTTTACCGGGATATTTGTTAGCCGTACAATTTACCATAGTAAAAGCGAGCGTTCCCCCGACAATGAAGTTAAATATATATTGAAACGTAATTTTCATAGTATGATTTTGTAAAAACATTCAGTTTTATACCGCCAAAAGCGGGTTTTATCCCGCTCTTAGTAAGTAAACTATAGTATTATTTTAACCAATTAATTCTTTTCGTCTGAACATCCCGTGAATTTGTTCCTACCATAATATCAAATTCGCCGCCTTCCCAGTCAAAATTTAATTCATCATCATAGAATTTAAGATCTTCCGGAGTCAAAGTAAAACTGACGGTTTTGGTCTCTCCTTTTTTAATAAAGACTTTCTGGAACCCTTTCAGTTCTTTCACAGGCCGTACCACTTTTCCAAACAGATCTCTGATATAGAGCTGAACCACCTCTTCTCCATCATAACTCCCATTGTTGCTGATGTTGACACTGATTTTTAAAGTCTGGTTTCCTTTAAGGTTCGTAGAACTTAAATTCATATCAGCATATTTAAACTGTGTATAGCTTAAACCATAACCAAATGGAAATTTTGGATCATTATCCAGATCAATATATGCCGAAACATAATTTCTGTCGGTATTGTTTTTGGCCGGCCTTCCAGTATTATAATGATTATAATAGACAGGAATCTGTCCTTCTGTTCTTGGGAAAGTCATTGGAAGTTTTCCTCCTGGATTTACTGTTCCGAAAAGTACGTCTGCAATAGAATTTCCGGCTTCCGTACCCAGCCACCAGGTGTATAAGATTGTCGGAATATTGTCTGCTGCCCAATCGAATACCAAAGGTCTGCCCGCATTGATCATTAAAACAATCGGTTTCCCGGTTTTGGCAACTTCTTTTAAAAGTTCTTCCTGAACTCCTGAAAAATGAATATTGCTTCGGCTTTTTGCTTCACCACTCATCGCATGGCCTTCACCTAATGTCATGATGACAATGTCCGCTTTTTTCGCAGTTTCCACTGCCTCTGCAAACATTGATCGGTCCTGATCATCAGCATTGGCACCTTTTGCATATAATAAGGTTGAATTTTTATCCAATTGATTTTTAATTCCGTCAAACTGCGTTACAATTCTTTGATTATCATCTTTAAATGCCACCGACCAGAATCCGTGATTGGCAGAAGTCTCTTTTCCGAAAGGCCCGATTAAAGCAATGGTTTTTATTGATCTTGAAAGCGGAAGAATATTTTTTTCATTTTTCAGTAAGACGATACTTTTTGAACCGAACTCTCTTCCGAATTTCCTGTTTTCCTGATTATCCGTCTGCTCCTTTTGTCTTTTTTCATTACTAAAACGGTAAGGGTCATCAAATAATCCCATCTCGAATTTTTTAACCAAAATCCTTCTCGCAGCATCATCAATAAACTTCGGATCCACTTTTCCTTCCTGAACCAGTTTTGGAAGTTCCGCCATGTAAGCACGGCTTTCCATATCCATATCGCTTCCTGCAAGAATGGCTTTTTCCGCAGCTTCCTTATTGTCTTTGGCGTAACCGTGAGGAACCATTTCTCCAATGCTTCCCCAATCTGAAACGACAAAGCCTTTGAAGTTCCACGATCCTTTTAATAAATCTCTTAAAATGTATTTATTGGCTGTAGCCGGAATTCCGTTAATATCATTAAAAGAGTTCATAAATGTTGCAATCCCGGCTTCTGCTGCTGCCTTAAAAGGAGGTAAATACGTTTCATTAAGCTGTCTCAAGCTCATATCAACCGAATTATAATCTCTTCCACCCACTGCTGCTCCGTACGCTGCAAAATGTTTAGCACAGGCCATGATGGCATCAAGATTTCCAAGACCTTTCCCCTGAAAACCACGGATTCTTGCCAAGCCGATCTGTGTTCCCAAATAGGTATCTTCTCCGGAACCTTCCATCACCCTTCCCCATCTCGGATCTCTGGCAATGTCTACCATCGGTGCAAAAGTCCAGTGGATTCCGTAAGCGGAGGCTTCCGTCGCAGCAATTCTTTCCGATTTTTCGATTAATGCTAAATCCCAGCTTGCTGCCTGGCCTAAATTCACCGGAAATGTTGTTCTATATCCATGAATAACATCCTGCCCGAACAATAAAGGAATTTTTAACCTTGACTGTAAAGCCAATTCCTGGAATTTCCTGGTTTCACCGGCTCCGGCTACATTGAGCATAGACCCGACTTTACCTTGTTTTATTTCGTTTAAAACACTTGCAGAATTGGAATTCTGAGGCCCCGTTGCATATTCAAAACCACTGTACTGAACCAATTGGCCCACTTTTTCTTCCAGCGTCATTTTAGACAATATTTCAGAAACTTTCTGATCAATGGTCTTTTGCCCGAATGCATTCATTCCAAAGGCTGTAATTGCCAATAAGAAATAAACTCTTTTCATTTATAATTATTTTTGACTATCTATTGCTTCTGTTTGTTTTAATGCAAAACCGCAAAGATTTTTAAACTAAATGCTTTTTCTACTTAATAAGACACAAAGTTTTTATTCTTTACAAGTTTCAGATAATCATATTAAACTTAAAAAATATAGGTCGCCGTTGAGCTTCCTGAAATGGTAACAGGAGCCGTTTTTTGATTATATTTAATATTAAATGCTTTATCCGTTGAATTGCCGTTCTGAACAATTAAAACAGTTTTTCCTGCCGGAGTTTTGAAAGCTACGGTTGAGAGGTTATCCCCTTGTGTAGATTCAATTCTCTGAGAATTTGCAGGAACAAATTTCGAGGCGTGAGCAATAATATAATAGGCAACATTTTTATCATACGCTGCAGATCCGGTAATGGTAACCGCACCTTTACACTGCGTACAGCCACCCGGTGTATGAGGTCCGAATGATGCATCATTGGCTACATTCCATTCCAAAGCTGTCCTGCTCCAGTTTCTCATAGATCCAATAATAATGTTTTTTGTGTGCCAATCCAAATCTCCGCCGAAATTTCCTGTAGAGCTTGTCCACTGTTCTGTAAAATAGACATTTTTATTAGGAAATAAATTGTGAACGGTTCCCAATGCTGAAATGTCTCCGGCATATAAATGAAATGCGGATCCGTCAACATACGGATTTGCGGCAGAATCATTTAATATTGCCAATGGATAAGCCGGGTTATCACAATTGTGATCGTAAGCAATAATTTTTGTTGTAATATTGGCAGCCTGAAATGCCGGGCCTAAATTATTTTTAATGAAAGTTGCCTGATTGGCCGCTGTCATATACATACTTGGGTTATTTCCCGGGTGTAGAGGTTCGTTTTGAGGTGTTATGGCATCAATCCTGATTCCCTGGTCCTGCATAGCCTGAATATATTTCACGAAATATTGTGCATAAACGCCGTAAAATTCAGGTTTTAGGCTTCCTCCGATGCTGCTGCCGTTGTCTTTCATCCAGACAGGAGGCGACCACGGAGTAGCCAGAATTTTAATATTCGGGTTGATGACCAGAATGTCTTTTAACATCTGAATAACTGCCTGATCTTTGGTAAGGCTAAATTGTGCCAATGTAGGATCTGTCTGTCCTGCCGGCATATCATCATAGGAAAAGACCTCGCTGTTTAGATCGGAAGCGCCGATGCTGATTCGAAGATAACTAACCCCTATTCCGGAGCTGCTGAATAAATCGTTTAGAAGCTCCTGTTTTTTGGCGGCACTAAGTTGATTGATCACCTGCACACTTCCCCCGGTTAAGGTATATCCAAATCCGTCAATTGTCTGGAATACCTGGGAAGCATCCACTTCAATGATTGTTCCCGAGCTTTGATTTTCTGAAAAGTAGAAGGTACTCTGCTGTTGTAATTTTACAGACTGGTCTCCTTTGGTAAGCCATACCTGTACAGGGTCTCCCGTGGCACCTCCCCCTCCGTTGTTCCCGGAGTTGTCATTATTGTTTGCCAGATCCGAAGATGTGCTGCTGCAGTTTAAAAAAGAAAGAAGCGCTACACCGCAAAGTGCAGCACTTCTGAATAAGAAACTATATGAATATTGTGAGTTCATATCAAATTTTTGGAAAGTTTATTGTGTTCTTCTTAGTTCAACTTTATCAATACTCAGACCGTTGACTGTAGTTCCTCCGCATTTAATAAACAGGTAAACCGTTCCGGTTGTTGTTGCTGTATATATTCCACCGTTTTTGTCACCGTTACATCCTATTGAAGAAACCCTTCCTTTGAAAGCCGATTTTCCGCATCCGTCCCATGTATTGATATTTCTGTACACTTTTCCGCTTACGTCCTGTCCTGCAGGAGGAATGCTGTTAAGCATATAGACCTCAAACCATGTATCTACCAGAGCAGAGTTGGATGATGCCACCATGTCGATTGCATATTTCTGTCCTACAACAACATTCACAGCCTGGTAAATTGCCTGCTGACCTCCTCCGTTTGCTACAATTGTTGCTACGCCCGTACCATTTCCCAATATCCACTGAGCTCCTGAAGCGCTAATGGTGTGGACCGTCCATTTAGAAACATCTTCCGGGGAATCAAATCTTCCTCCCTGAATAATGTTTCCGGCTACAGGATCATCTGCCGGAACAGTGATTGTCTGGCTGGCTGTACCTGCAAGGGTGCCTCCTATACCATACGCCTGATGCTGTATTACATATGTCCCTTTGTCCGGAAGGAAAATATCCTGAATGTTTTTTCCTATGTTGTACCCTTCATCATCTATATTCCATTTTGTGGTAATATAGTTATTGGCATTTGTTGTAAGCCTGTATCTGTTTTCAGCTGTTTTAGATACTTTAAAAGATGCATCTACACTGCCTTGAGTAAGGCCGTTTCCGTTATCATCCACAGTATCCGGTGTGCAGCTTGCAAGAAATAATGCAGCTGCTCCTAATAAGAATGTTTTACCAATATATTTAGTTGTCATGTTTTATGTAGTTTTAAATTAATAACCAGGATTTTGTTTTAAGATCGTTCCTGTAAGCTCTGTATAAGGAATCGGAAGAATTTCATTTTTACCTGAAATAAATCCTCTTGATCCTAATTTTGCAGGCGCTTCTCCCCATCTTACCAGATCAAACCATCTGTGTCCTTCCCCGGCAAGTTCTCTTCTTCTTTCGTCTTTTACTGCCTGTAATGTTACCGGCACCGGAGAAAGCCCAACTCTTGCTCTTACCGCATCCAGAAGCGCCTGTGCTCTTGCACCTGTACCGTTAAGCGCTTCAGCTTCCATTAAATAGGTATCTGCTAGTCTGATATAGATATAGTTCTGACGGTAATTTAGCTCAGAAGCTCCAGGCAATGTGGTGACTTCATCTTTTGTAGGCATAAATTTATTAAGGAAGTATCCTGAATCCATGTAAGCAGGCGAATAATCTGCTTTACCTTCCTGTTTCAGCTGTTTTACATTTAATATAGTCGCAGCCATTCTCGGGTCTCCCTGCATAAAGTTGAAAAGATCCGTTGTCACAGGATTAAATGCCCATCCGGCAACTACATCTGGCGCAGTAGTGGCGGATCTGGTATATCCTCTTGGTGCAACCATAATATTGATAGAATTTCCTTCATCATTCCCCTGTCCCCAGAAGCCCCAGTCTGAGTTTCCTTTATTGGTATGCATCACTTCGAAAATAGATTCTGACGTGAATTTATTATCTGTTACCCAAAGGCTGGCAAAATCTGATACCAGCTTGTATCCGTACTGACTTGTTCCGCCAGGTGTTCCGTTTACTTCAGCAAATTGTGCTGCGGCTTCAGTTTTCTTATTTTCATATAAATATACTTTTCCAAGCAAAGCTCTTGCCGCTCCCTGCGTAAATCTCCCTCTCTGATCTCCTGAGACAGTCATGGGAAGATTCGGGATCGCAGCCAGCAGGTCTGCCTCTATCTGAGCATACACCGCAGTTTTAGCAGCCTGAGGAATATTATAATAGTCGTCAGTAGCTTTAATTTCTTTCAAAATTAAAGGAATGTTACCAAACATTCTCACCAGTTCAAAATAATATAAAGCCCTTAATGTTTTAGCTTCACCCGTAAATCTATTCTTTACAGCATCACTCATATCTGCTGCAGGGATCTTTTCTATTAAAATATTTGCCCGGGAAATACCCTGATAATAATCTCTCCAATAACTTGCAGGCATGGTATTAGAATTCAGCTGATAGTTTGACAATCCCTGAATTCCTGCTCCGTCTGTGGCACTTCCTCCTCCGGCATAAAAATCATCAGAGCCTGCATTGAAAAAAGTTACCATATTTTCAAATCCTCCGGCATATTTTCTTACAGGATCATATACCCCTACAAGCGCAAAGAAACATTCCTGTTCATTTCGGAAAAAATTATTTGTATCGAAAGCTCCCAGGTTTTTTACATCTTCAAGATTATCTGTATTACAGGCAACATTGATAAGTCCTGTACCTATTAATAATGATGCCGCTATACTTATTTTATATATTTTATTTTTCATTTTCAGTAAAAATTTAGAATGTGATATTTGCTCCAAAAAGGAAAGTCTTTGCCTGTGGATAGTATGCTCTGTCAATACCAAAGCTGTCACCGGCAGCAATTTCAGGATCATATCCTGTATATTTTGTAAATGTGAAAAGGTTCTCCGCTGTTATATAAAAACGCAGCTTGCTTACGCCAAAGTTTTGCGTCATTGTCTGTGGAAGAGTATATCCTACCTGAACTAATTTCACTCTTACATAATCTCCTTTTTGCAGATAGTAATCTGACATCCAGGTATAGTTGTGGTTGGTATCGTTAGTCGTTACTCTTGGAGTTGTGTTGGACGTACCTTCACCTGTCCATCGGTCTAAGATTGCGGTCTGGTAATTGGCGTTTAAAATATCAAGACGTCTAAGTCCCTGGAAAATTTTATTACCTGCCTGTCCTTGAGCAAATACCATTAAATCCCAGTTTTTATAATTTAAATTAACCGTCATACCGAAGGTATATTTCGGAACCGAATTTCCTAAATTTACCTTATCCAGATCAGTTATTTTACCATCACCATTGGTGTCTGCCCAGATAAAATCTCCGGGTTTAGCATCAGGAAGAATCAATTGTCCGCTTGCGTTTCTGTATGCATTTATCTGATCCTGGTTCTGGAAGATTCCTAATGTTTTATATCCATAGAAAGAACCGTATGATTCTCCTACCTGAATTCTGGAAACAGGTCCCATAGACTGGAAGCCTGGTCCGTCGATGTATTGTCTTCCGGCTTCTAAGCTTGTAACCGTGTTTTTAAGGTATGCAAAGTTTCCGTTAACAGAAACCCCGAAATCGGTCCAGTTTTTTTTGTATCCCAATTCAACTTCTACCCCTTCATTTTCCATGTCACCAATATTGGCTGTAGGTGCTACTGTTACACCAACATATCCCGGAATTTGTATTTGTCTTAAAATATCAGAGGTTTTTTTCTTATAGTAATCAACTGTTAAATTGAAGTTATTTAAGAATTTAATATCTGCAGCAACATTCAGCTGAGAAGTAGATTCCCACTTTAATTCCGGATTCGCCAGTGTATTTGGAATGTATCCTGGCATAATGACATTGCTTCCATTGGTATAGTTAGCCCCCGGAACATAGAAGCTCGCAAAAAGAAAATCTCCGATTCCGTCATTCCCCAATACTCCATACCCACCGCGAAGTTTTAGTGTATTAACAATTTTATTTTCCGGCCAGAAATTTTCCTTATCTACATTCCAGCCCAAAGAGAAAGCAGGGAATGTTCCCCAATGGTTTGCATTTGGAAACTTAGACGATCCGTCCCTTCTGATGGTACCTGTAAATAAATATTTGTTTGCGTAATCGTAAACGATCCTTCCAAAATAAGAAGCCTTGTGCGTATTTACATAATCCCATGCATTCATATTTTTTTGATCCTGCGGAACAAAATAGTTGAAAGAAGCATCCTGATAACTGCTGATAGGAAGATTGGTGTGCGTCACTGTTTGTCCAAATCCGATATTATATTCGTAATATCCCGTACCTGCCAAAACATTAAGGTTGTGCTCTCCGAATTTTTTCTGCCAGGTTAATGTATTTTCAAAACTCCATTCTAGCTTTTGCTGTGTAGTTCTGCTCAAACTGTTGAAATTTAGATTACTGTAGTTAGGATTCAGATAAAAAAGTGGTGTAAAGTTCTGGTTACCCCAGTATGCTTTTTTACCGTTGATAGATGATTTAAATGTAAAATCTTTTAAAAATTTCACTTCTGCAAAAATATTGGCGATGAAATCATCAGACCATCCTGAATTTCCTAATTGCGTATATCTGAAGGCAAGCGGATTAGACATCTCCTGGCCTACCAGCGTTGAAATACCATAAGGATTTCCATAAGGGTCCCTTACAATATTTGGATTTGAATAAGTATTACTGTTGGCTACAGCAGGATCTGTTACAACTACAGGTGTTGTAGGATCAAGATTCACGGCAGAGCTTAAAGGTCCCCCGAATTCACCGTTGGAATTAATTCCCTGGGATTTTGTATGCGTATAGGCAAAGGTTTGTCCTACCGTCAGCCAGTCTGTTAATTTATGTGTTGAATTTAAACGTCCCGTTAATCTTTTGTAGTAAGAAATATCACTTAAAACAATCCCGGTCTGATCAAAATATCCGAAAGATCCGTAGAATGTAGATTTTTCATTTCCTCCGCTAATGCTTACTTCATGGTTTGATCTTTCTCCTGTTCCAAAAATGACATTCTGCCAATCTGTTCCGCCACCCAATGATTGTGGATTCTGGAATACGGGGTTTTGCCCTCCGTTAACATAAGCTTCATTCAGGATTGTTGCATACTGTGTTGCGTCTAAAAGATCCAGCTTTCGGGATGCTCTTGCCGTACCGTAAGAACCATTATACGAAAGATTCAGTCTTCCCCTTTTTCCTTTTTTGGTAGTTACAAGGATAACCCCTCTTGCCGCTGAGACTCCATAGATGGCAGAAGATGCACCGTCTTTCAGTACTTCCATACTTTCAATATCAGATTGGTTCAGCCATCCGATACCATCTACCACAATGCCGTCTACAACCCATAAAGGATCGTTATTGGAATAATAACTGGTAATACCTCTCACCCGAATGGTTGCTGACGAACCAGGCTGTCCCGAATTGGTGATTACGTTTACCCCCGCAGCTCTACCCTGAAGTACCTGCTCCGGTTTTCCGGCAGGGATATTTTCAATATCACTCGCCTTAATACTTGAAATAGCACCGGTAACATTACTCTTCTTCTGAGTACCATAACCGATCATTACTACCTCCTCGATTTTCTGCTCTTTCTGGAGGGTGTCATTCTGTGTGTTCTGGGCATTGAAATTGGCAGTAAAATAAAGGACTGCAACCATTCCCAAACTTCTAGATATTCTTACATTCATATACAGTTAGTTTTTAATTCTCAAATTGAGACAATAAAAATATATTTTTTTTCTTTTATTTAACATTTTATTAATAATTATTTTAATTTTTCGTTTATTTTTGGGGGTTTAAAGGCATAATTTTTATCTTTAAAAGCCTTATTTTAGTTAAAATTTTAATGATAACCGTCCCCAAAATGACAACCCAACTTTCTAAAATTTCACTTCCGCTGCGACTTACATTTCTCATTTTTTCGATGGTGCTGAATTGTATGGGTATCGTTATCCTTCAGCTTTCAGAGGCAAAAGTTACCTATGAAAAATTGGGGTTTTTAGAATCATTCAAGGATCTTCCGATTGCATTTATTTCACTTTTTGCAGTAAATTTTATCAGCAGATTCGGGACAAAAAAATCACTTATTTTAGCTTTAACAATTGTTGGGATTTGCTCATTTATTTTACCATTTGTGGAAGTATTCTGGTTTTACCGTTTATGGTTTGCCATCATTGGGACCTGTTTTGCGATTGGTAAAATCTGTGTTTTCGGGATTATCAGGAATAATATTTCTGAAGAAAAGGCACTCGCCAAAACCATGAACAGCGTAGAGGCGTCCTTTATGATAGGGGTTTTCGTTGTCAATACAGGTTTCGGATGGCTTATTTCCAGTCAGTATTCCCAATTCTGGAAGTTTGGGTTTTTATCAGTATCATTATTATGTGCCGTCACCATCTACTTATTTTTAAAACTTCCTGTTTCGGAGCCAAAAAAACTACAGAAAGAGAATATTATAAAAGATCTTAAGGAAATTTTCAATCCATTATTAATCTTATTTTTAGCGGTTATATTCTCTATTGTGTTTCTTGAACAGAGTTTTAATTCCTGGCTGCCTTCCTTTTATAAGAAACATTTGAAAGTTAATTCTTTTTTTGCATTGCAGGCTTCTTCATTTTTAGCCTTATTTTCCTATTTGGGCAGAACAATTACTGCAAACATCATTCATAGATTTTCACTGTCACAATATTATATTTTTTGTATTTCATTGATTATAGCTGTATTAATGATTATCATAGGAATACAGTTCTTAGACACCGACGATTCAAGGGCTCTTCTGTTTTTATTTCCGGTAATAGGATTATTTCTTTCCCCGCTCTACCCTGTCATCAACTCAAAAATGATTGCCCGGATTGATAAGACCAAAGCAAATCTTTTTACATCGCTTATTGTCATCTTTTCTTCTTTAGGAAGTTCTGTAAGCTCCATCATTATGGCAGTTTTATTCGGAAATGAACTGTTGCCTTTCTATCCTGTATATATATTATCTGCTGTCATTGTGATATTTACAATTAGTTTAATTTATTTTAGACTTGCAGTTAAAAAAATTTAGAAAAAAATTTTATTTTTACCAACATGAAAATTAATACCGAAAAAAATAAGGAGACACTCCGGGAACTTATTGATACAAAAGATTTTGTAGCACACGTATCTGTCGACTGCACCATATTCGGTTTTCATAATAATATTCTGAAAGTTTTACTTTTAAAGTATCATGATCTGGATTTGTGGTCACTTCCGGGAGGTTTCGTATTCAATGATGAAGATTTGCGCGAAGCTGCAGAACGCGTTTTATACGAGAGAACCCACCTCAAGGATATTTTCCTGAAACAGTTTCATACATTTGGAAGAATCGACAGGACGGAGAATAATGTCCATCAGATCCTTTTAAAAAATAAAGGTATTGAGGTTCCGAAGGACCACTGGATTTTCCAGAGATTTATTACGGTTGGTTACTGCAGCCTTATCGATTTTTCCATCGCCAACACTTTTCCCGACGCTTTTAATGAAACCTGCGAATGGTTTGAAGTCAACAACTTACCTAAAATGGCTTTCGATCATGACAGAATTATTGAAACCGGGCTGGAATATTTAAGGATGAATATCAACACCGAAGTTGCGGCAAGTAATCTTCTTCCCGAAAAATTTACGATGAAAGACCTGCAGAGTCTTTATGAAACAATTCTGGGTCAGAAATTCAGAAGAAACAACTTTCAGCGTAAAATCTTAAGCCTGAATATCCTGGACAGGCTTGAAAAACTCTATGACGGATCTGCCAATAAAGCACCGTATTTATACAAATTTAAAAACAGAATTTACAATCCTACCAATCAATACCCTATTTCCAACGAAGAAGAGGAAAACTGATTTATTGCCTACGGTCTGCAATAATACCATAAGCTGTTAAAAATCAACAGATAAAAAGACATTCAAAAAAATTTCTCTGAAATAGTTAAAAGTCTTATTTTTAGGAAAATTAAAATATAATGTCATATTATTCCCTTACAAGCATTCCCGATTATTACGGGATTGATTCCTTACTTACCGAAGAACACAAACTTATCCGCCAGTCTGTAAGAGATTGGGTTGAAAGTTTTGTAATGCCACAGATTGATCATGCTGCACAAAACCACACCGACATCCCGAACCTGATGAAAGAATTGGGACAGATTGGAGCTTTAGGACCTTATATTCCTGTCGAATACGGTGGTTCCGGACTGGATCAGATTTCTTACGGCCTGATCATGCAGGAGCTTGAAAGAGGAGATTCTGCCGTGCGTTCTGCTGCTTCCGTGCAAAGTTCTCTGGTGATGTTTCCTATTAACGAATTCGGTTCTGAAGAACAGAAAAGAAAATATTTACCTAAACTTGCAGCCGGAGAAATGATAGGTTCCTTCGGTCTTACCGAGCCTAACCATGGCTCAGATCCAGGCTCTATGGAAACCAACTTTAAAGATATGGGAGACCATTATCTTTTAAATGGTGCCAAAATGTGGATTACCAATTCGCCAATTTGCGATATTGCCGTAGTCTGGGCTAAAAATGAAGAAGGCAAAGTACAGGGATTGATTGTTGAAAGAGGAATGGAAGGTTTTACTACTCCAGAAACCCACAATAAATGGAGTTTGAGAGCATCCAAAACAGGAGAGCTTGTTTTCAATAATGTGAAAGTTCCAAAAGAAAATTTACTTCCGGGCGTTACCGGATTGAAAGGACCTTTATCTTGTTTAAATTCAGCGAGATATGGCATTTCATGGGGTGTCATCGGTGCGGCAATTGACTGCTATTGTACGGCTGTTCAATATTCCAAAGAAAGAAAGCAGTTCGGGAAACCAATCGGTTCTTATCAGCTGCAGCAAAAAAAATTAGCAGAATTTTTAACGGAAATCACGAAAGCTCAGTTGCTTTGCCTGCAGTTGGGGACTCTTAAAAATGAGCATAAAGCTACCCCGGCACAGATTTCAATGGCGAAAAGAAACAATGTGAAAATGGCCATTGACATTGCAAGAGAATCACGCCAGATTTTAGGCGGAATGGGAATCATGGGAGAATTTCCAATGATGAGACATGCTGCGAACCTGGAATCTGTAATAACCTATGAAGGAACTCATGATGTACACCTTCTTATTACAGGTCTTGATATTACCGGAATCAACGCATTTTAATTAATAATGGTGGCTTCGAGTCCTTCAGCCACCAATCATAATACATTGTGTAAACAAGAAAAGGTGGCTAAGTATTATTTCTTAAGCCACCTTTATATTTAAATTAAATGATAAATCTGCGTAATCTGTAAGATCTGCGGGATATAAAAAAATTTAGTTTGAGTATGTCTTAATTTCTTCAATAAAATTAATATTAGGATTCAGGATTTCTTCAATCAGGCTCTTTACAGATTTCATAGCATCCTCAATAGTTCCTTTCTCAAACTGAAGAGAAACGACTCCTTTTTTAGCTTCGGCAAAACTCCATATTCCTGTTTCTACAGGCATTCCCCAAAACTCAGGGAGATTTTCAACCACATACTGATAAATGCAAAGCTGCAAAGCCTGCTTCCTGTCACTGTTATGGAAATATTCATCAATTTTATCTTCATCGATTTTTATGACAAGATTTTTGATTTTAGCTGTTTTATAATCTATAATTCTCAGCGTTCCATTGAGCCTGTCAATCCGGTCTATAAAACCAAAAAATGAGATTTTATCGCTTTCATTCAAGTAAAAATCTACTCCTTCAAAGCGTTTTTCAATATCAATAATTTCTAATGAATTTCCACTTTTCACCAGCTCAAGATCGTACGTCAGAATTGTTTCGATTACTTTTTTAGCAATTGCCCGATGAATAAAATTCATTCCTTTTTCATAAAATTCCGGCTGGTGTTTCAGCTTATCAATTGCGATTTCTATATAATGATCTATAGCTTTAATTGAATTCTTTAAATCATTTTCTTTTAATATTTTACCTTTTAAAGCCTCATATACTTCTTGAAGTGAATAATGAACCAGGTTTCCATAATTTTTCACAGAAAGTTCTTCTTCAATCTCATCGCTTTCTGAAGTGTTCAGAATTTTTGAAAGATAAAAATCAATAGGGTTATACAGGTAACTGGTGAGATGCGACGCTGAAACTTTAGCCTTCCACTTCTCCAGTCTTTCAAGAACAATATCTGTTTTTTTAATCTCAATGGGCTGTGTAATGATAGGCTCCGAAGAATTCTCAATAATCAGATGTTCAATTTCATGGGAACTTTCCATTTCGATCTGCGTTATAAACCTGCTTTTTTCTCCTGTATTTACGCCAGAACTCAAAGCATTAAACAGAAGATGAACATTCTTAGAATCCTGAATAAGCCGGTAAAAATGATAGGCATAAATACTGTCGTTTTCTAAAAAGGTATGAAGGTCAAAAAACTTTCTTACATCAAAAGGAATATAGGTATTCTGAGAATTTCCCAATGGAAGCTTTCCTTCATTAACAGATAGTAAAATAACATTTTCAAAGTTGAGAAGACGCGTTTCCAGAAGTCCCATGATCTGAAGCCCTCGTAAAGGTTCTCCCTGAAAGTCAATGCTTTCTGAATTAATATGCTGGTTGATCAGGATTTCCAGTGTCTCCATTTTTATCTCAAACAGATACGGAGAAAGCTGATTTTTAATAATCCTGAAAGCATTCTCAAAATGGGAAACATTCTCATACTGAATATCATCAATGTCAAGCCATTTTATTTCCTGGCAGAAAGCAATCAGTGCATCAAGATAATCGTTGGTTGAGTTTGCTTTCTGGAGTAAATTAAAGTAGGAAAGACTGCTCAGCAACTCATTCAGAAGTTTTTTAGAAATGTAGACGATATTTCTTTCCTCAATTTTAGTTTTAAAATTATTGATAACCAATTCATCTTCAGCAGATTTCGGCAGTTCTTCAAGAATAGGAAAAATATCGCGGTAATAATAAGAAGATTTATTTTTTTCCAGTTGCTTCTGAAGATAAAAGAGCTGTTTGACCGCATTGGAAAAAGAAAGGTTTTTCAACGGAAAACCCATCGTAATATTCAGGTTCTGAATCCCATACATTACATCAAGGCTTGCAGGCAGGAGATTTTCATCCAGCAAGACTACAGCTGTATTCGAGTAGGTTTTATTTTCAATTTCTTTAAAAATTTCCGGTAAAATTTTGGTTTGGGTAATATTTCCGGAAACTTCGTAAACCTTTATATTTTTTGGTTGGTTAAAATCATCCTCAATCCATTTAAAAACACGGCTGTCATTGAATTCTTTCCAAGTTTTATGATCCCTGAGGAACTTTCCTGCTTCCTGCCTTTCATCGTCGAAGTAGTAACGGTCTGCCTGAAAGAAACACTGTCCCTTATTCCATTGCAGAAGGCTTCTCACCAGCTTTTCCTCTACCGGAGTAAATGCATTGAAACCGCAAAAGACAAATTCTTCTTTTGTATTTTTAGAATACTCATCAATGTGCTTTCTTGCCGTCTCATGAATCATTCCTGAGGTGGCCCAGTTTTTTTCCTGCAATTTTTTCTTTAATACCGGAAGAAAAACATTCATATTTTTCCAGAAATTGAGGAATTTCTTTCTGGGAACATCGTCTTCATCACCGAGATTCTGTGCCCAGTCTTTTATTCTTTCTTCATCAAACATGTAATGGAGCACCGCCTGGTCGTTCTCTGAGAATTTCATCATGTCGTCCCAATCTTTCTGCAAAGTAGGGAACCATTTCAGAAATTCTGAAAAATCATCATTCGGAATAAGATTAAGGCTCTTATAGACATCAAAAGCAAAAAGCCAGAGTGAAATTCCCTGGATTTCCTGTGTATCGGCAATACGATGAATGAGTTCTTCAATCGTAAAAAAATTGGGTAAAAAACCGGAGTAATTTCTTTCTTTTAAAATCTGGCGTATAAAGACAATAGGCCGTTTTCCGGGCAGAATGACATTAAACCCGGAGAGATCCGTGTTTTGCCCAAGAAGTTCATCAATGATTTTATTCAGAAATTTCAAAATTATTTATAGCTTTTGTAATTTTCCAATCCTTCAGCAATAATACGATTATATTCCGATTGTTTGTCTTCAAGAATTCCGTTTTTTGTTTCACTGTCGTATTGTCGCTGGAAATCCTGATATTCCTTGAGAATTCTGTTATAAATTGTTTTAAAATGCCTGTCGAAATCTGAGGATGTTTTTATATTTTCTGCTACTTCCTTTCGAAGTTTACGTGCATAGACCTCGGCTACATCAAAATGTTTTTGTTCATGAAGAAGCACATAATCGTTAATCCTTTTAACATCTTTCCATGATTTATCTTCGTTAAAAACCGTGTTGATTTCTATTTTAATCGGCGCTTTCGGATTTGATGATTTTACATAGGAATAAATCCAGCCGCAATTGGTATAGGCGACTACATTGGTTCCTCTCTGGTTGTTTATTTTACTTTTAAAGTTACCCCAGTCTAACTTTACATTTTCATTCCAATAGATTTTCTGACCGAATAATACATTGGAAATCAGAAAACAGGCTAAAAAAATCCATTTCATTTATTTACTCAACTACAATTGTCTTGGTGATCCAGTTATTACCTCCGTTCCAGAATTTAAAAGTATAAATACCCGTTTTACGAGGACTGAAATTGATCTGATTCGCAGAGGTATATGTCGCTTGGGTACAGGGTCCGTTCGTAATATATTTATAGGCAGTAACCGTTCTGGTAAGATTGTCGTTATGAACATAATCGTAGCCATAAAATCCCTCACAATGAGACGGATAGGTAGAATACGTTTTAATGCTCTGAATACTGAAAACATCCATCGTGTCATTCACTATTTTTACGCTGTCTATTTTAATTTTATCGATGGATTCAATTGTCTGATAATCGTCGTCATCATCACAGGAAGTAATGGACAATCCTAAAATCAGCACAAAAAACAGAAGCTTTTTCATAACAACAAATTTTGATTATCAGTATATTTTGAGCAAAAATTATTCCTAAAATATGTTAAAATTTAAGAATTAAAATTGCCTTTTGATACGTAAACCACTCTTTTCGTATCAAAAAATTCTTCATCAAAATAGTTTTTAAGATTGAAAATTTCACATTTGATTCCGGCGAGCTCTTCCGCAAGATCTCCACCTTTTAAATATAAAATTCCGTTATGCTTGGGATTAAATTGTTCTTTTTCAAATTTGCCTTTCAGCCATTTCAGAAATTCCGGCATCTGGGTTACCGCACGGCTTACCACAAAATGAAATTTCTCCTTCAGCTTTTCTGCCCTTCCGTGAATGGCATTTACATTCTGCAGTCCTACACCGTCAGCAACGGCCTGTACAACAGTTATTTTCTTTCCGATAGAATCAATTAATGTAAACTCTGTTTCCGGAAACAAAATCGCCAGTGGAATTCCGGGGAAACCGCCGCCTGTTCCGATATCCAGCACCTTAGTTCCGGGAGCAAACTCCATTACTTTGGCAATCCCCAGAGAATGCAAAATGTGCTTCTCATAGAGTGATTCCATATCTTTCCTGGAAATTACATTAATTTTTTCGTTCCATTCATGATAAAGATCTTCCAGTTTACCGAACTGTTCAATCTGTTTTTCTGTAAGATCCGGAAAGTATTTTAGTAGTAACGTTGTAGACATGTGAAATATTATAAAAAAACAAAAATAAGTTTTTATAAGCTTTATTCAAATAACATTAACTAAAGATTGTCAGATATTACTTTATTAGAGTTATTCTCTTTCAATATTATTGTTGGTTCTTCGTAACCTTTTTGTCATTTCTTCATCCATCTTCTTCATTTTTTTCATATCATCCATTCCGATTTTTGCAATATATCCGTCTTTAAGCTGCAGATCCACCCTGCTCTCCTGGTTGTTAACGCTCATACTTTCAATATCTTCGTTAGTAAAAGTATAACTCCTCATTATCTTTTTATATTCCGCAAAGCTCACCCGTTTTGATGATTTTGGCAATATTGAAAAAATTTCGTTGATTTTCTTAATCTGAATTAAATTAAAAACATGATCATTTTCAGAATCCTTGATACTTACAACAATTCCGGGAAGGCCTGAAAACTTGTATGGGCCGTCGTTAATGGGATACTCTTTACTGAACCATGCTTCCCAGGCTCTTCCTTTATAACGCGCGGTGGCTTTCTGGCAGCTGATACCATTTATCTTCATAAATTCCTTTTCGATATTCCATTCCGGAATTTCAGTTTCGGGAATGATAAGATGTACGGTTTTAAAGGTATCGTAAAAATTTATTGTTTTTTTAGAGTAATCTTTTTCTATAATATAGCTTAAATTCTGATCATAAGACTTTGCCTGAAGAAGATCTTTATAACTTTTTGTAACAGCGTACGCCGAATCTCTCTCAAACTTTGCAGCATTATAAAAATAAGATTTCCGGCCGTCCGTATCAAGATTCATATAGTCGGTAATTGCAGAATCTTTCTTACCGGCGTCGGGTTTCATGCTGTATGAATAGGTAAATCGATAATTTTGGGCAGAAACAAAAGAAATGATAAGAAGAAAGAATAATTTATACATTATGAATATATTAATATTTTTAAAAACCTGGTTGAATAACTACAAACATAGTGATAAACTTTCAGCCGGACAAAAAAGTTTACTTATATTTTAATTTTCCATAAAATACTTTTTATTATATATTTGTTAAATTAGAAATTATTAAATGGAGAAACTTTCAGACAGAGTAAAAAGACTTGGTTACTCACAGACATTTGTTATGTCCAATAAGGCCAGAGAAATGAAAGCCAGCGGAATAGATGTTATCAGCCTTACGTTAGGCGAGCCGGATTTTGATGTTCCGGACAATATTAAACAGGCAGCTTTCGATGCCATTAACCAAAACTACAGTCACTACTCTCCTGTTCCCGGATTTTTGGAACTTCGGGAAGCAATTGTCCACAAACTGAAAAGAGACAATGAATTAGAATACAAGCCATCACAAATTTGCGTATCAAACGGCGCTAAACAGGCCATTTTGAATGTTTTAGCCGCTTTGCTGAACGACGGAGATGAAGTAATCCTTCCGAATCCTTACTGGGTAAGCTATGACGAAATGGTAAAAATGATGGGCGGAACTTCCGTAATGCTTCCCACTTCTTATGTAACGGATTTTAAGATTACAGCCGAACAGCTGGAAGAAGCGATCACAGAAAAAACCAAAGCGGTGCTTTTCAGTTCACCCTGTAATCCATCCGGCGGATATTATACCTATGATGAATTGAAATCCATTGCAAAAGTTATTGCAAAATATCCTCATGTCACCGTAATCTCGGATGAGATCTACGAATTTATCAACTACGAAACAAAAACCACTTCTATTGCTCAGTTTCCGGAAGTGTATGAGCAGACAGCCGTTATCAACGGGATGTCAAAAGCTTTCGCAATGACCGGATGGCGGATCGGTTACTCCGCATGTCCCGAATGGCTGGCAAAAGCATGTGAAAAAATTCAGGGCCAAATGACAAGCGGAGCCAACACCGTGGCACAGAGAGCTTCCATTACCGCATTAAAAACAGATCCTTCGGAATATCAGTATATGATTGACGCTTTCAGAAAAAGAAGAGATCTTGTGTATGATTTAATCAAACAAATCCCCGGATTTAAAGTGGTACTTCCAAAAGCCGCTTTTTATTTCTTTCCGGATATATCATTTTATATAGGAAAAACGTTAAATGGAACAGAAATTAAAGATTCTGATGATTTTGCCATGTTCCTTCTTGAAAATGCCCATGTAGGCTGTGTAGGCGGAGTTTCATTCGGAAGCCCGGAATGCATAAGATTTTCTTATGCAGCTTCGGAAGAAGATCTTATTGAAGCCATGAAAAGAATTAAAGATATATTAAAACAATTCAGTTAACAATAAAAACTAAAAACTATTTCTACAATGAATTTTTTAAAGAAAATTACCATCGTTACGAGTATTGCAGCGGCCAGCTACTGCGGATATGCTTACGGACAGGATTTCCAGTGGAAAGAAGCTAAATCAAATGGCTACACTTACAAATATGTAACCAATGATCCTACTGCTGCAAGATATTACACCCTTAAAAACGGGCTTACCGTGATTTTAAGCCCGACAAAAAAAGATCCTAGAATACAGACTTATATTGCTACCAAAGCAGGAAGTAAAACTGACCCTGCCGATCATACAGGTCTTGCCCATTATCTTGAGCACATGCTTTTTAAAGGAACAGATCAGTTCGGTTCCAAAGACTGGGCAAAAGAAAAGCCGTTGCTGAATCAGATCGACGCACTTTACGAAAAGTATAACTCTACCAAAGACGAAACCAAAAGAAAAGAAATATACAAAGAGATTGATAAAGTTTCCGGGGAAGCAGCCAAGTATGCTATTGCCAACGAATACGACAAAATGATGTCAGGAATGGGTGCGGACGGAACCAACGCTTTTACTTCTTACGAACAGACCGTTTACACGGAAGATATTCCTGCCAATGTAACGGATAAATTTCTTGCTGTACAGGCCGAAAGATTCAGACAGCCGATTTTAAGGCTTTTCCATACTGAACTGGAAGCAGTTTACGAGGAAAAAAACCGAGGTCTTGATAATGACGGCAGAAAAGTTCTGGAAAGTATGTTTGCTGCCATGTTTCCTAACAACAATTACGGAAAGCAGACGACCATCGGAACGATTGAGCATTTAAAAAACCCTTCGTTAAAGGCGATCAGAGAATATTATAACAACTATTACGTTCCGAATAATATGGGAATTATAATGTCAGGAGATTTTAATCCTGATGAAATGATTGCCAAAATCGACAAGGCGTTTTCATACATGAAAAACAAACCTGTTCCTGTATATAATCCAGGACAGGAAAGTCCGATTACTGCACCTATCACCAGAGAAGTTTACGGTCCGAATCCCGAAAACATCATGATTGGATTCCGTTTTCCGGGAGCAACTACGAAAGACGCAAGAATGCTGAACTTCATCGGAAGCATGCTTACCAACGGACAGGCAGGACTAATCGATCTTGATCTTGTTAAAAAACAAAAACTGTTGAGCGCTTACGCATTCCCATACGTTCTTAAAGATTATTCAGCATTACTATTACAGGGAAATCCAACGGAAGGGCAGTCTCTTGATGATGTGAAAAGCCTACTGCTTCAGGAAATTGACAAACTGAGAAAAGGTGAGTTTTCGGATGATCTGATGCAGTCAATTGTTAACAATGAAAAGAAAAATGTAATCCAAAAGTATGAAAGATATACTTCAAGAGCAGAATCGCTGATGGATGAGTTCACCTCCGAAGTAGACCATAAAACGCAGCTGGAATATATTGAAGAAATCTCCAGGATAACGAAGAAAGACATCATGGATTTTGCTTCCAGATATCTTAAAGATAACAATTACGTAGCGGTTTATAAAAGAAAAGGAGAAGACAAAAACATCCTGAAAGTAGACAAACCTACCATTACCGCAGTTTCTGTAAACAGAGAAGACCAGTCGCCATTCCTGAAAAAAATCGATGAAATGCCGGAAACACCTATTGCTCCGATGTGGCTGGATTTCAATAAAGATATTGATAAAGACAAGCTGAAATCAGTGGACATCCTTTCTGTAAAAAATACGGACAATCAGCTTTTCAGATTATATTATTATTTTGACTCCGGAAAATGGAATAATAAAATGCTTCCTTTAGCGGCAGAATACCTTCAATATTTAGGCACAAAAAACAAATCTTCAGAACAGATCAGTAAGGAGTTCTATAAGCTGGCATCAAGCTTTAATGTAAGTGCAGGAAACGAAGAGACTTACGTATCACTGGAAGGATTAAATGAAAACTTTGAAAAAACGGCTGCGTTATTTGAAGATTTGATTAAAAATTGTCAGCCGGATCAGAAAGCCCTGGATTCTTATAAAGCAAGACTTAAAAAATCAAGAGCCAACGCAAAACAGAACAAAGGCGCCATTATGAGCGGACTCAGAAGCTATGCACAGTACGGTTCGCAGAACCCTTTCAATAATGTTTTAACGGATGCTGAACTTGATGCATTAAAAGCAGAAGATCTTGTGAATATGCTTCATGATTTATTTAATTATAAACATAAAATCCTTCACTACGGACCAAAATCGGCAAACGAAGTATCATCTTCTTTAGCAACAGTCCATAACGTTCCGGCTTCGCTTAAAGACATGCCGAAATCTAAAACGTTCACCCAGGTTTCAACGGATAAAAACCAGGTTTTATTTGCCCACTATGATATGGTTCAGGCAGAAATTTTCTGGGTAAGAAACAGCGATCCGTACAATGTAAGCATTACGCCTACAGTAAGTTTATTCAACAACTATTTCGGTGGCGGAATGGGTTCCGTAGTGTTCCAGACGATCAGGGAGTCTAAAGCCTTAGCGTATTCTACCTATTCTTATTTTTCTCTTCCGGGAAAAAAAGAGGATAAAGATATGATTATGGCATATGTAGGAACTCAGGCTGATAAATTTAACGAATCTACAACAGCGATGAATGAACTTCTTACTACCCTTCCAAAATCTGATCAGCTGTTCGAAACAGCAAAAAGCGGATTGAAAAAATCTATTGCTGCAGAAAGGATCACTCAGGACGGGATCATTTTTACTTATCTGAGAGCACAGAAGCTTGGAAATAATTCTGATATCAGAAAGAATGTATATGAACAGGCTCCGAAACTTACTTTTGCAGACATCAACACCTTCCACAATACAGAAATGAAGGGCAAAAACTACACATACTGCGTAGTAGCTTCTCAGGACAAAGTAAAAGAAGCCGATATGCAGAAACTAGGAGAAGTAAAAAAACTGAATCTTACTGAAATATTTGGTTATTAAAAACCAATTATAAAATTATTGAAAGCCCTGAATTCAGGGCTTTTTTATTTCTATCAGATCAAAAATAATTATAGATTTTATTTATCGAAACCAACTTGTTCGATAGACGAAATAGCTCTATATTTGCACTAGAAAAATTTAAATAAAAAACAAGAAATTATGTCTTTAGTAGGAAAAAAATTCCCGAATGTAACCATCGACGCAATGTCTGAAATGGGTGATGATCTTAGAATTAATGTTTTTGAAGAAGCAACTGCGAACCAGCAAAAAGTTCTTTTATTCTGGTACCCGAAAGATTTTACTTTCGTATGCCCGACTGAACTTCACGCTTTCCAGGAAGCTTTGGGAGAATTTGAAAAAAGAAACACTAAAGTAATCGGTGCTTCTTGCGATACAAACGAAGTGCATTTTGCATGGCTGAATGTTTCAAAAGATAACGGAGGTATTGAAGGGGTTACTTACCCGATCCTTGCCGACACGCACAGACAGCTGGCTAACCTTTTAGGAATTGTAGATCAGGACTTCGAATATAACGATGAAGGTGAAGAAGTTTTCACAGGTTCAAACGTTACTTACAGAGCAACTTATCTTATCGACGAAACAGGAAAAATTTTCCACGAGTCTGTAAACGATATGCCTTTGGGAAGAAACGTAAAAGAATATTTAAGATTAATCGACGCTTATACTCACGTTCAGAAGCATGGTGAAGTTTGCCCTGCCAACTGGGAAGAAGGAAAAGATGCTATGAAAGCTGACAGAACTTCTACTGCTGAATATTTAGCCAAAAACTAATACAATGTGTTAATTTGAAAATGAGATAATTTGAAAATTAATCATATTGATTGTTCAAAATTATCTCATTTTCTATTTTATCATCATTTTCAAATTATTAAATTACCAAATTTTCAAATTAATAAAATGTATACAGAATTAACAGAAGATACGCTGCAGAATATTGTAAGCGAAAATGAAAAAGTAGTCGTACAGTACGGCGCAACATGGTGTGGGAACTGCAGAATTATGAAGCCGAAATTCAAAAAATTAGCTTCTGAAAATGACGCTATTCCTTTCTTATATGTAGACGCCGAAAAATTGCCGGAAAGCCGAAAATTGGCTAAAGTAGATAACCTGCCGACTTTTGCCATTTTCAGAAACGGTGAACTGGTAAATCAGGTTCAGACCAATAAAGCAGAGAGTTTAACCGAATTATTTAACGAATTATAATGAAGTTACCGATCATAAGACAGTTGTATCAGACGCAGACTACTGAAAACCTGGAAAAAACCCTTGAAGTGCTGGAAAGCTTTACAGAGTTCAGAGGTACAACGGAAGAGGATATGAATGTTGCCGGAGAATTAATTACCAACATCTGCGGAGCATTGGAAGTTCATGCCAGCGTACAATCCGGAATGAGCGAAAAAGATGCTTTAAACTCTTTTGCACAAAAGGTTTTAGGATCTATTGACAAATAAATCTGATTTAAAATTTGAAAGATTTTAAGCTTAAATTCCGCGAAGTTTATAGGTAAAACTTCCAAACAAAAATCCCGATGAAAAACATCAGGATTTTTTGGGTTTATAGAATTTATCTTTACTAATAATTGCAAAATAGAAATCAGATCTCTGTCCGTAGGTCTGTTATCTTTTCTCTATTATCTATTCTTAATTAATATTTTATCAGCTTCTTCTGCTCATCAGAATACTTAAAATGTACCAGAATAAAAGCATGATGGAAGCAAAAAGCTGCAGAGAAGCTCCTACATACTGGTTTGTGCTGTAAGAATCTTTTAATTTACTTGTTTGGTAAAGGATCGTGGCTGAAGCTAAAATTACCATTCCTACCGAGAACCAAAGTCCAAGATTAAATCCGAAAAGCATTCCCCCAACAATCAGTCCAAGAGCAATAAATCCTCCGATCACAATGATGTTTCTAAGGAAAGAAAAATCTTTTTTTGAAGTAAATGCAACGAATGAAATCCCTGAAAACATGGCAATCGTAAGCATTGCTGCCTGAAAAATTACCTGCGGTCCTGTATAAAGCGTAGCGATTTTAATCAGCGGAAGAAAAATAACGGCTTCCAGCAAAATATAAAATCCCAACCCGAAATATTGCGTCGATTTGCTCAGTGAAAGTGACCACTTTGTAGCCAAAACAGAAGCAAGCCAGAATACGCCGATAATTAAAAGCCAGATATACCGCTGCCCAAACATGGCAAAGATTACCTGGTCCGGAACGATCTGTAATAAAACAGATTCAACACCAATAAACGCAAGAATTGCCAAGGCAACATGAAGGTAGGTTTTTTTGTAAAAGTCGGCTTTCTCAATATCTGAAGAATGCGCAACCAAAACGTCTGTCATCATAGTTTATATATTAATTTATTATTATTACTCATTACTTATGAGCTATTCCGCATAATCAGGCTTTACCCCAAGAATCTTTCCATCATTCTCAAAGACTACAGTAATAATATCCCGCGGCGGATTTTGCTGATCATTGGCATATTTGTATTGAATGATCGGATAGGTCTCATTCTCATACAATTTCTGGTACCCTGACTTATATACATCCATTTTTCGGTCAAAACTGATACCTCCCGATAATTTTGTAACAATATCGTCAGACATATAATATTTGATTTTATCAGAAACCAGAGTTTTGATTTTTTCTTTGTCCGAAGCTTTCAGAGCAGCAACAAAGTTTATAAAAGTTTGATTGTACAAATTAATTTTATCCTTGCTTAATTCCGATGTAAGCTCTATCTTCTTGCTTTCAACAACTTTAATTTTACTTTCCTGGGAAGTCGCCCAGTGGAAGGCAAAAAACGCACCTATAAAAAGTATTTTTTTCATGTGAATCTATGATTGGTTGACAGCAAGATACGAAGAATTATATTACTGATAAAAATTTCATCGTATCAACATTGTCAGCATACGTACTAAGACCAGGATTTTGAGCTTCACCCAAAGCTACGGAGTCTAAACCTAATTCTTCCTTCGCCACAACACACTGAATATTTTCTTCATTCTCAGCAATAAAATCCTTTACTTCATCCAGAGAAGAATACCTGCTGAAATTAATAACGGAAAGTGGACTGAACAACTTATCGTCTTCTTTCAGCATCACAAAATTATTATCCCAGAATTTTTCCTGGTTTAAAAGATAAACCGCCCTGTTGTAATCGTAGTTATTCGCGTATTTATTATGATTGATAATATCCTGGAAACCGATGAAGCTTTCAAAAATCCTGTCAATAACATAATCCTGCGGAATTAAAAGGCGGGTTACATTTCTGCAGCCCAACCCAAAATACCTGAAAATATCTTCGGCGAGAAGCTTCAGTTCATCTTCCGTTTCATCACCTTTGATCACGGCAACAGAAGTTCTATTCTTCCTGATGATGTGAAGATGATTCTTAAAGTAATACTCAAGGTATCTTGCCGTATTGTTGCTTCCGGTAGCAATTACCGCATCAAAATTTTCGAGCCTTTCCACAAATTCAAATGCTACGTTTCCATCTGAAAATTCATTCCATTTTTTAAGTAAAAAAGGTATCATATAACGGTCTTTCGAAGACAGCTTGATTACAGGAATATGATTGCTCAGCACAACGGAAATTACATCATGAAACCCTACCATAGGAATATTACCGGCCAGGATAAGTCCTACTCTTTTTGATGTTTTGGAAATGGAATATTCTTGAAGCCAGTTATTGATATTTTCCTCCGTCAGCAGATCAGCCCACTGCTGAAGAGCAAATTTCTGGTTTTCAACTGTGAACCAGGGGTTCTCAATTTCAGACTTCTTTAGCAAAAGTTCAAAATCAGCATCATTTTCATTATAATTTTCAGAATTTTCTAATAAAAACCCTTTAATATAATCACTAAGCCTCGTAAGTCCTAAAACTTGATTTTCAATATTCATAAGTACTGTAAAATTGGGGAATATTTTGTAATTTTGTGCAAATTTAAAAAAAATTAGCGATGGCTATTAAAATAACTGATGAATGCATTAATTGCGGGGCCTGCGAACCGGAATGCCCGAATAATGCAATTTATGAAGGAGCAGTAGACTGGAAAGCTTCAGAAGGTACAGCACTCAAAGGTACCGTTACATTACCATCAGGACTTACGGTAAATGCAGATTCACCGCAGGAACCGGTAAGCGACGACGTATATTTCATTGTGACAGATAAATGCACGGAGTGCAAAGGTTTCCATGAAGAACCCCAGTGTGCTGCAGTATGTCCGGTAGACTGCTGTGTTCCGGATGAGGATCATGTAGAATCTGAAGAAGCGCTGCTTAACAAAAAAGCATTCTTACACGGAGAATAAAAACTGCCGTCTCATTCATCATGAGACGGTTTTTTATATAAGAAATCCTATCAATAAACTATAAATAAAGCCGTAAGAACAAGCATTTTGCGGCAGCCAAAAAATAAATAATATGAGCAAAAAACACAACTTTAGCGCAGGACCATGTATTTTACCACAGGAAGTTTTCGAAAAATCTGCACAGGCCATTTTAGACTTCAACGGAATCGGTTTGTCTCTTCTGGAAATATCCCACAGAAGCAAAGATTTTGTAGCGGTAATGGATGAAGCCCGCGCCATCGTAAAAAGACTGATGAATCTTGGCGATGATTATGAAGTATTGTATTTAGGAGGCGGAGCAAGCCTTCAGTTTGCTATGGTTCCGTACAACTTAATGAAAGTTGGAGGAAAAGCAGCCTATCTTGATACGGGAACCTGGGCGGCAGGAGCTATTAAAGAAGCCAAAAAAGTAGGAACTGTAGACGTAGTAGGATCTTCAAAAGAAGAAAACTACGCTTTCATTCCGAAAGACTATAAAGTAGGATCAGAATATGATTATTTCCACTGCACGTCCAATAATACTATCTACGGAACCCAGATGAAATCTTTCCCGGACGTGGACACGCTGATGGTCTGTGACATGAGCTCAGATATTTTCTCAAGACAGCTGGATTTTTCGAAATTCGACTTAATCTACGCCGGGGCACAGAAAAATATGGGACCTGCAGGAGTAACGCTTGTTGTCATTAAAAAAGAAATTTTAGGTAAAACAGGAAGAGAAAACATGTTCTCCATTCTGGATTATTCCCAGCATATTGCAAAAGAATCAATGTACAATACACCTCCTGTTTTCCCGGTATATGCATCTTTACTGACTTTGCAGCACCTTGAACAAAACGGCGGAATTGCAGGAGCAGAAGCGCGTAACGAAGCAAAAGCCAAACTATTATATGATGAAATAGACAACAATCCGTTGTTTGAATCATTCTGTGCAAAAGAAGACCGTTCCCTGATGAATGTGTCTTTCAGAATTACTGATGAAAGCAAAAAAGAAGAATTCGACAGTGCATGGAAAGCTGCTGGAATCAGCGGACTGAACGGACACAGAAGCCTTGGAGGTTACAGAGCGAGCCTTTATAATGCTTTGCCTATTGAAAGCGTTCAGGTATTGGTAGATGTAATGAAATCGTTCAGGTAACTGACAGAGTAAAAATTCAGAGATTAAAAGATGAGTATCATTATTTTAAATTTTCTTAATTTGCGAGCCGATTTAGAATTTTTAAATACTTTAATTTTTTAAATCTTAAATCAATAAAAATCATGAAAGTTTTAGCTAACGACGGTATTTCCAAGGCGGGTGAACAGGCATTAAAAGATGCGGGAATTGAAATTCTGGACAACAGGGTTGCACAGGATCATGTCATCAATTTCATCAACGAAAATAAGGTCGATGTTCTGCTTGTAAGAAGCGCCACCAAAGTAAGACAGGATCTTATAGACTCCTGTCCTGGACTTAAAATTATCGGTCGGGGCGGCATCGGGATGGATAATATCGACGTAGAATATGCCATCGACAAAGGAATTCATGTCATCAATACACCCACTGCTTCATCAAAATCTGTTGCAGAGTTGGTGTTTGCCCATTTTTTCTCGCTGGCAAGGTTTCTTCACGAATCTAACAGGCTGATGCCCTTAGAAGGAGAAACCCACTTTAATGCGATGAAAAAATCCTTTAGCAAAGCATATGAACTTTCAGGAAAAACATTAGGAGTAATAGGCTTTGGAAGCATAGGCCAGGAAGTAGTGAAAATGGGAATTTCTTTGGGAATGAAAGTTGTCGTTCTCACAAGAAAACCTAAAAAGAAAGTTCTCGCTCTTGAATTTTTCGATGGACAGACGGTCCGCTTTGAAATTACGTCCACCAACGATATGGATGCTTTCCTTAAAGAAGCAGACTTTATCAGCATCAATACTCCGAAAACCAATGAATATATCATAGACACGCCCCAGTTTGAAAAAATGAAGGATGGAGTCTATATTGTAAATACTGCAAGAGGCGGTGTCATCAATGAAGTATCCCTGATCGATTTTATTGAATCAGGTAAAGTAGCCGGCGCTGCACTGGACGTTTTTGAAAAAGAACCCACTCCGGAAGTCCTTCTGCTAATGAACCCTGCACTGTCGCTTTCGCCCCATGTTGGCGGAAACACAGTAGATGCCCAGGAAAAAATCGGGGTAGAGCTTGCAGAACAAATTATCAAGATAAAAGAAACTATACAATAAAATATGCCTGTTTTTAAACCATTTCGCGGAATAAGACCTCATAAAGACTATGAGAGTACTTTCCCTACTCATCCTCTCGATAACTTTACCCAGGAAGAGATAGCGGAAAAAGCTCAAGTTGAAGATACTTATATCAATATGATAAAACCGTATGTTGTAAGTAAATCCAAAGATATTGATAGGAATTTAAGAAAAATACGTTCTACATTTGAAGAACTGATGGACGAAAACAAGCTTGTTCAGGACAATTCGGCCTATTATCTTTATGAACAGATCTATCCCAACAAACAGGTTTTCAGAGGGCTTTTAGGATTAGCTAGCATTGAAGATTTCTGGAACGGAAAGATCAAAAGACACGAAAGTACCATTCCGCAGAAAAAAGAGAAGCTAGCCCATTATCTGGAGAAAGTGAATCTGCAGGCAGAACCCGTACTGCTTACCTACCCCTCCAACTCCAAGATCGAGCTTCTCATGAATCATGAGGAAAAAAACGTTCCTATCTTTAATCATGTTGATACCAAAGGAATCAGGCATAAAATCTGGAGAATCGACAACCGCCTTAAATTACAGCAGTTTAAAGAAGTAATTGACCAGATCGACTCTTTTTATATTGCAGACGGACACCACAGGATAGGATCTACCGCACTGAATGCCAAACACCAGAAAGAAAAAAACAAAAGACATAACGGAACAGAACTTTACAACTTCGTCTACAGCTTTATCGTTTCTAACCAGTCGATTAAAATCCATGATTACAACAGAATTGTAACAGATATCAACGGACTTTCAAACGAAGAGTTTTTAAAAGAGCTGGAAACCTACTTCCTCATCCACGAAAAAGGAGAAGCTCCTTATTTCCCGTCGCAAAAGTTCCACATTTCGATGTACATGGATGGTAAATTCTACTCGCTTCACGTAAAGCACGATCTCCGTTCCCAGGAGATGTCGCTTGATAATCTGGACCATCACCTTCTGGATAAATATGTTTTTAAGAATATTTTAAAAATCGAAGATCCGGACAGCTCCGAAAAGATCGACTACATCAAAGGAACTTCCAATATCGAAGGAATCAATTATCTTAAAGAAAAAATAGATAACGGCGAAGGTAAAGCAGGATTCGGAATCTATCCCGTAAGCTTCAATGATATGATTAAAATTTCAGACTTAAAGCTGAGCATGCCTCCAAAATGTACGTTCATTGAGCCTAAATTGGTTACCGCACTTCTAATGTACGATATGAAACAATAGATAATAACCATTTTTTCCTTACTTTTAGCATGGAAAAAGAAAGGTAAAAATAAATGAAAAAGATCTTCATTATCATTCCACTCTTTTTGGGTGGATTTTTATTTTCTCAGAAAAAGCCGGTAAAAAAGCCGGTGCGGAAGACTGCTGTCACGCAGAAACTCAATTATCATGACGAGTTTAAAAAGATTTCCGATGAAATCATGGTGAACGGAACCGCCTACAATAATCTGGGTGAACTTACCAAAGGCATAGGTCCACGCTTCAGTGCTACTCCGGGATATATGAAAGCGGTGGAATGGGCTGAAAAAAAGCTGAAAGAAATAGGTGTGGAAATGATCTGGAGACAGGAAGCAAAAGCTCCGGTCTGGATAAGAGGAAGAGAATCCCTGCAGATAAAAGCAGGAAACGGAGAATGGAAAAATATCAGGATGCTGTCTTTCGGAAATTCTGAAGGAACAGGAGGAAAAGACCTTACCGGGGAAATCGTACTGATCAGTTCCACCTCGGAGCTTAATGCCATGTCAGTGGGACAGCTTAAAGACAAGATCGTTTTTGTAAATCTTCCGATGGATCCTAAGATCATCAATACCAGTGATTCTTATTTAATGACCGCAAAGTCCAAATTAATTTCCGCTTCCGTTATTGCCAAAACAGGTGCAAAAGCATTAATTATAAGATCTTTGACAACCGCTTCCGATGACACACCTCATGCAAAAATGGTGTATTATGAACCCGACGATAAAGTAAGAATCCCAGCGTTATCTATTGGCGTAAAATCTGCCGATGATCTTGAAAAACTACTAAAAAACCAGAAGGTTACTGCTAAACTTAATATGACCGCCCAATCAAAAGGCGAAGCATCAAACCCGAATATTATTGCCGAAATCCCAGGAAAAAAAGATTCCAAAGTGATCGTTCTGGGTGCACAGCTGGATTCCTGGGATTTTGGAGAAGGTGCCATTGACGACGGTACCGGTGTTGCGCAGTGTATTGAAGTTTTAAGAACCTTCAAAGCTCTGGGTATTGAAAATAATCACACCATAAGAGTTGTACTGTATGCCAACAGTGAAAATGGCGGACAGGGCCGGGAAATGTATGCTGCTTACGTGAAAAAGAAAGAGGAAAAACACGTTTTTGCGTTAGGAACAGATGCCGGAGGATATTCCCCAAGAGGATTTTCTTTGGATATGTCCCCACAAAGAAGACGACAGATCTTCGAATGGAAAAATTATTTCCTTCCTTACGGAGTCTATGATTTTGACCAGACGGATGCCATTCAGGATATTTCGCCATTGAAAAAGCTTGATGTTCCATTGGCTGAACTGGTGGTGGATACGCAAAGATATTTCGATTACCATCATTCCGTGGAAGATACTTTTGATAAAGTGAATAAAAGAGAACTTCTTCTCGGAGCTGTCGCCATGACACAAATGATTTTTATGATCGATACCAACTGGTAACACCAAAACAAACTTGTATTTCATTGTTAAGTTTACGCCTTCGTTTACCTCAGGAAATATGTAATCTTAATTAAAAAAAAATTTGTATAGCTTTGCGCTTTACAAGAATAACCACCATAAAAATAGGACATGGAAATCATCAAACTTTACCTGCAGCCCGAACTTCTTACCGATACTAAAACCAAAGCACTCTATGATCAGCTTCAACAGCTGCTGAATGAGGTGGGCAAAAAGAAACTTTCAGCCGAAACTATTGAGAAGATTAACCGTGAAACGGCATTAATCAATTCTACCACTTTGCGTGACAAAGATTTACACAAAATGCTGAAACAAAAACAAAACGACCTCATAAAACTCCTTGAAAAAGAACATAAGATCGTCCCTAAAAACTATTACCGCAATTTGTGGATGGCTTTTGGAATGGGCGCATTCGGACTGCCGATTGGTGTTGCATTCGGGCTGCTTATGCATAATATCGCATTGTTAAGCATCGGATTACCAATCGGGTTGGGCATTGGTGTTTTGGTTGGCAGTTCTATGGATAAAAAAGCGGAAGCGGAAGCCAGACAGCTGGATGTTGAAATTAAGCATTAAAAAACAATGAAAACTATTCTAAGCACCCTGCTTTTAGCCGGAAGCATAACAGTTTTTGCGCAGGCAAAAGAAGACTCCCTACAATTTGCAAAAATTTCCACGGAAATTTTAAATAAAGGAAAAGCATACAACGACCTCCGTGAACTTACGAAAAATATCGGTCACCGTCTCAGCGGTTCAGAATCCTACGAAAAGGCAGTACAATGGTCTGCACAAAAACTTCGGGAAGCCGGAGCAGATAAAGTTTGGCTCCAGGAAGTCATGATCCCGGTTTGGGTAAGAGGAAAAGAATCGTTGCAGATCAAAACACCCAACGGAAAATGGAAAAGCTTAAAAATGCTTTCGTTGGGTAATTCCGAAGGAACCGGAGGAAAAGACATTTCGGGAGAGATCATCATGGTGCGCTCGATGGAGGAATACGAAAAGCTTTCTCCGGACCAGGTGAAAGATAAAATTGTTTTCTTCAATTATCCTTTCAGCCAGTCGTATATCGAAACGTTCCGAGGATACAGCGATGCTGCGAAATATAGAACAACAGCAGCTTCTTTAACCGCAAAAAAGGGCGGTAAATTTGCCATTATCCGTTCGCTTTCATCTGCATTTGACGACGTACCGCATACCGGGGCAATGCGTTATGCAGATGAACAAAAAATTCCCGCCGTTGCCATCGGAAGCACCACTGCAGATGACCTTGCCGAACTGCTGCAATCCCAAAAAGTTGTAGCAAAGCTTAATTCCAACTGCGGGATGAAAGGCGAAAAGCTTTCCCATTCCGTGATCGGGCAAATTACCGGTAAGAAAGATAAAAGCGTCATCGTCGTTGGCGGACACCTCGATTCCTGGGATGTGGGGGAAGGCGCACATGACGACGGCGCCGGAATTGTTCAGAGCATCGAAGTAATAAGGAGTTTTAAAAATTTAGGAATTAAAAATAATCATACAATCCGGGTAGTGTGTTTTGCCAATGAAGAAAACGGAGTTAGAGGCGGTGTTCAGTATGGAAAAATTGCCAAAGAAAATAATGAAAAACATCTTTTCGCCATAGAATCTGATGCGGGCGGATTTACCCCGAGAGGAATTTCCCTGGATATGGATGCGGAAAAAAGAAAGCAGATCCAAAGCTGGTCGGAACTCTTTTTACCGTACGGAATTTATGATTTTAAAAACACCTATTCCGGAACGGATTTGTATCCGCTTCATGATATGGGCATTCCGGCAGCAGAGCTGGTTCCCGATTCCCAGCGGTATTTTGATATCCACCACACGGAAGAAGATACTTTTGAAAAGGTGAACCGAAGGGAACTTCTGCTGGGCGCTGTAGCCATGACCCAGCTTATTTATATGATCGATAAAAACTGGTAAATACATTCAACCGTTCTTTCTAAGAGCGGTTTTTTTGAAATAATTTCTTACTATACTTTCCCGAAAACCCGTCGCACCCCTGCAATCAACTTTCGGGAATACCAGAAAGGCTGTCTCACCCCTGCAGGAAACTTTCTGGAACACCAGAAAGCTTGTCGCACCCCTGCAATGACTTTTCCGGGAACCCGGAAAGGCTGTCGCACCCCAGCAGCAAACTTTCCGGCACAATTTGCTTTTTACTTCCTATAAACAACAATATATTGTTAAACAATGAAAATTGTATTAATGTTTTTGAGTTGATTTGATGAAGCGCACGATCTAATCTGTGTGATCTGTGTGATCTGCTGGACAATTAAAAAAACTGATTAATATTATTTACATTTAACGCTACGTACGCAAGGAAATGTTTTATTGTTTGTTAATTTATGCTCGCAAGGGCACTCTGTTCAGCAAGTGATACCTTCGCTTAATTTAATTATAAAATCTCTTGAAACACATTTATCATTTGCTGAGTGAAACGCCTTTGCGAGCGGAGATATACGTAACATTTTATTAAATAACCAAGCGTTCTTTGCGCTAAAAATAAAAGCTTTTTTAATTTTTAACGCTACGTTCGCAAGGCAATATTTTATTGTTTGTTAATTTATGCTCGCAAGGGCACTCTGTTCAGCAAGTGTAGCAATGCTGAATTCAATGATAAATCTCTTGAAACACATTTGTCATTTGCTGAGTGGAACGCCTTTGCGAGCGGAGATATGCGTAATATTTATTAAATAACCAAGCGTTCTTTGCGCTAAAAATAAAAGCTTTTTTAATTTTTAACGCTACGTACGCAAGGAAATGTTTTATTGTTTGTTAATTTATGCTCGCAAGAACACTCTGTTCAGCAAGTGTAGCAATGCTGAATTCAATGATAAATCTCTTGAAACACATTTGTCATTTGCTGAGTGGAACGCCTTTGCGAACGGAGATATGCGTAATATTTATTAAATAACCAAGCGTTCTTTGCGCTAAAAATAAAAGCTTTTTTAATTTTTAACGCTACGTTCGCAAGGCAATGTTTATTGTTTGTTAATTTACGCTCGCAAGGGCACTCTGTTCAGCAATTGATACCTTCGTTTAATTTAATTATAAAATCTTTTAAAACACATCTGTCATTTGCTGAGTGGAACACCTTTGCGAACGGAGATAAGCGCAATATTTTAATTAAATAACCAAGCGTACTTTGCGCTGAAAATTAAAAAAGATCAATTTGTTTCTCCCGCTGATTTTGCTGATTTAGCAGATTTATGATAGGATAAAAACTATTCCGATATTGTAAGTATTGTTTGAGACAATCAACAATAATTACTTTAAATACACCTTTTTATTCATTTGTATATCAATGATCTTACCGCCTCGTTTTATCTGTAGTTTTAGGCTATCCAAATCTTTTTCCAAGCGGTTAATAAAGTAATAGCATGATTTTTCTTTATCGAGATTCTGTAAAGAAATTCCGTTCATGCTGAGAATAGCGTCCCCGATTTTCAGTGGAAAATTGTCTTCTTCAAAAACAAATGCTACCATCGCATTACCGTTGACAAACCGATAGCTGAAACCGAACGATTCAAGAGTTGAAGGACTTTGGGCAATTCTTTTCATGTAGATTTTGCTGTTTTTCCAGTCGAGGATAAAGGTAAAGTCTTTAAAGAACTCATTACCGATAAGATCCGTTTTTCCGGTGCCTATCTTTTCATCCTGAAGCACCGTATTTCCTATTTTCAGGGAATCGGCACGGAAAATATATCCAGCTGCCGGAGTGGCGGTCCCGAAAGCGCCGGTAGTACGTGTCCCTAAAGTTTTGATCACATGCTGAAAGGTCCTGGGATCAATGCCATCGCCGGAAACTTCCAGCCTGCCTGTAAACCCGGTATCGAAAGTCAGTTTTATATCTTTATGGAGAAGCGATGCGGTAATGACAGGCGTCTTTTGCGGCTGACTGTCAAAAGGAATGACGATGTCATAATCCTGGACGTTAAAATTGGAAAGATCTGCCGAAGCTTCCAGTATGTTTTCGGAATAGTTGACTTTCCAGAAGAGTTTAGCCATCTGATTGGCTCCGATAATACCATCCACTTTCAGGCATCCCAGTTCCGCTGAGTTAAGATCAAGAACAATAGCGCCTACGTTTTTGAAAACAAGGTTGTCCACTTTCATTTCCGGAAGCTCGGTGAAGATTTGCTGCTGCACCTTTTCATCGGAATCTTTAATGGATCTTCTGTATTTTTTCCTGAGGTTGAGTTCTTTGTAAATCGCCTGGGAAATGACCGTCGGAGCCCCGGAATCGAAAATAAAATTGTACGTTTTCCCGCTGATGTTCACCTTTACAAACGGCAGGTTGTTTTCATATCTCAGGCTGATTTTTTCAACAGGCTGCTGCAGCTGCACCTCCCCTTTTTCAAAAAAGTTTTTCCCCTGCCCGAAAACCATAACCGCTGACAATAGAAAAAAAGTGTAAAGGATTTTTATCATGGGTTTATTTTATGGCTAAAATAAGGTTTACTATTTATATATCTGAAATATCTATTAAATAAATACCAAAATTAAATTGTTGCATTTCTTTAATAACTTGAACTAAAGAATACTTAGCTATATTTGAATTACATGCATCAATTCTATCTAAAATGTCTCTATCTTTATAATGATTATTTTTAAAAGCCATAACAAAATTTATCGAAATATTCTTATCTGTTACATTTTTTATAAAATTACCATAATCTATCTTTTTATCAATATTTCGTTCATTGTAAAGTTTTAGTGTTTTTTCTAAGTAATTTACTCCTTTATTATTTTTTAAATCATTAGACAATCTTTTAGCCGATAATATTAATTGAATATACAGGTCTCTCATTTTAGTATTAAATCCATTTTTGACGTGAACAAAATATGCTATATTATCTTTAATTATCAGTAAATCGCATAACTCTATATTTTCACAAATAACTTTATCTAATATGTAATAATTATCAAACTCCGAGTAGCTTTTGTTATAGGCATCTTCATCATCATTGTCATTCCAATTTATTAAAATATCTTTTGGTAATACATATTTTGTATAATACTCCTTAGCATCTTCATTCATGATATTTAAGAACTCATCTTCTAATATATACCAATGCCCATCTATCTTAAAATATTTTTTTCCATTGTGATAGGAAACTTCTGCAGTAATATGTGAAAATAAGTTTCCATACGTAACTTGTTTATCGTTAATATTTCCAACAATGTTAAGTTTAAAAATATCATTTGTTATATTAAATCGGTCTTGTATATTTTCTAAATTTTCGTAAATATATTTTGTTGCATAAAAATATAAAGAACCTCTATCATAAATTGTAATATCATTTTTTCCTTTCGAAAATTTATATTTAATTGTAAAACTATCACACTCATAAAATCTTTCTAGTTTTGATGGATGTACAACTTCAATAACATCATTTTGCAGTTTTACAACATCAGCTTGATTCTCATGCTGCAAAACGTCATCTACAATCAATTCTAATAAATAGTTATCAAGTTCTTTAAGTAGATTAAGATCATTAATTTTCGTAAAAAGAGTTAATTGCTTGGATGGTAAGGTAGAATCTATTTGCTCTAAATCAATTATTAATTTTTTTAAATCTTCAAAGTCTATCTTCTTTCTTAAATAAAAATATGAACCAACCTCCATAATTGAAAGCCTCTTATCCAAATTGTATTTTTTTAAAATAGTTGATTTAAGATCGTCTCTTATTTTCAACTTAATTTTTGTAGGTACATCGGAATATTCTAATGTTTCTGAAATTGTTTGATTTAAATTAAAAGTTTGCTTTAAATATGAAATATTATTAGCAATACTCCGTGTATATAATTCAATAACATTATCCGTGGTTGGATTTGATATTTTTTGATATATTTCAACACCAAAAGTTGGATGGATATATTTTTTTATAACATTCATTCCACTACCACTAATAACACAATATAATTCATCTCTATATTTTATAAAAAGAACATAAGAAAATTCAACAACCTCAAAATCTTGACTTTCTGTAAGATTATCTGGCAAAAAAACTTTCCAATAATATTTTTCTTTTTGCTGCCTGAAGCAATATGACCAAAAAGAAAAATCCTCTTCTTCCTTGAAAATAATTATAGGATCTAAAAGATTAATATCAAAATCCTTAAATTTATGCCGCAATTTCTTTATGTGATTTTCCTTTATAATATTGATTATATCTTGAAATGACTTTTCTCTAAGCTCATAAAAATTTCTATCAATTTTAAATATTTTTAAATCTATTTTAAACTTTTGTAAGTCCATAATTGTAATTTCAAATCTTATAACTAAAATTATAAATATACAGCTTAAATTCCTTACGGCTTTCCGTATTTTCCCTTAATATTTTACATAAAAAAAGCCATCCCAATGGACAGCTTTCAATAAAACATTTAAAATTCTAAATTTTATCCAATACCTTCTTCGGAAGCACTTTCACCAATTGCGGTTTGTATTCCTTTTCGACAATCACAAACTTCCAGTTTTTGCGGTCTTTGGAAACGGCGCAGGCTTTCATATTCGTATTGATGGTGTAGATGCCTTCCTTTGACAGATATTTCACGTTGTTTTTCCCGTATCTTTTTTCCAGCATGGTGTTGACCTGCTTTTTCATATCGTCATTCAGGGAAGACATATTGCATTTCATGGTAAAATAATAATGGGCAATGGAGAAATATTCCCCGTTGATGAGTTCCGCCTTTTCAATATTCCCGAATTTCAGGTTGCTGACTTCAATCTTCATGAAGGGATTGTTGTACGTCATGTTCAGGATCTGGGTCATCTGTTCCTTCGGAACAACGGTAAAGAATTTCGGGTAAATATAGCCGACAGCCTGGTCGATTTTTTTAGTCATCACCGAATTCATGAAATAGGAAAGGCTTTTTTTAATGGCTGTATCGTCGGGATTCTGCTTTGCCTGAGCAAATGTTAAAGAGGAGATCAGGACGAATACAAACAGCAGTGATCTGGTTTTCATAATTTTATTACTTTTTATGTACGTCAGTTCGGTGTTTTCGTAATACAACTGAGAAAATGTATCAACTTATTCAGATAATTAACTTCCCAATACGAACTTTCAAAACCTACCCGAAGTGACCTTGGATTTTCGCTGATAGGTCGCAGAATTCGGCGGATCCGTTACAAGTGATTTCTGCATTATTTTTTGATAAAAGAGGTCATCACCTGTTTTACATTCCTGAATGCATGTAAAGCCAATATGTATTTTCCGGCTGATAAATTCCTAACATCAATGTCTTTGCCGTTCAGATTTCCGGATGTGATCATTCTTCCTGACATATCATAGATATCATACCTGTCAAACACTGAATCTCCTTTTACGTTAATATAATCGGTCGAAGGGTTCGGATAGATCGTCAATGAATATTTTTTTTCAACTTCTTCGTTTGCCAGAACTGCACTTATATTATATAAAATATCCAAGCCGACATTATAATCAGCAATCACAATATCTTTTTTGCCGTCATTATTAATATCACCCACCGCAACGCCATCTTCGTTATAACTCGTAGCATAAGCCACCGGAAATGACTGATAGCCGTTGGCATAATTCCCCGATGTATTTTGGGAATACACCGTTACTTTACTCCAGCCTCCGTGAGCAGCAATCATTTCGTTTTTCCCGTCATTATTGAGATCGGCAATTTTTACGGCATCAGGAAGTTCATAAGCCGGAATTTCTCCCTGATCTGCATAGAGTGCAGTACCGGAAACCTGATGTAAAATCCTGATCTTAGAATTTCCATTAGATCCTTTACAAAGAATCAGATCCTTTTTAGCATCATTGTTAATATCTCCTAACGTCATACCGTCGTACGTCTGGCCTGTATCAAATACTACGGGATTGGGATTCAATGTATTTCCTACAGAAAAATAGGTATACACTGCATGCAGATTCGGGATATGGATTACCAGGTCATTGCTGGTGTCATTATTCATATCAGCAATTTCTACCATCGGAGCCGGATGAAAGTAGGCATTAGCAGACTTGGGAATTGTAAAAGCCTGAAAAGTTCCGGGTGTATTCTGCTGATATAACACCTGAATATTCTGCCAGTTGGAAAGAACAATATCATTTCTTCCGTCCCGGTTCATATCCGCAATTCTTACTCTTTCATTGGTTTCAGACATGGGAAAGGTAATAATAGGATCCAGCGTTCCGGATGCATTCTGGTAAAAGATCCCGTAAAAAGAGGATGGCGATTTGATTCCGACAATGATATCGTTTTTCCCGTCCTGATTAAGATCCCCGATGTCAATAGAACCTATGTTTTTAAAATCACCTGCGTAAGGATATCTGACCGGTGCATCCAGCGTTCCGTTTACATTTTGCAGATATACCAAAATCGAATGATTATTTATACTTGAACCGTAATTCTGCAACCCTAAAACCACATCATTAAGTCCGTCATTATTTACATCTCCTATTTCCACAACTTCCGGCCAGGATTCTGTCCATTTGTTTTCATAGGGCAAAAAGCTGATTTGTGAAAAAGCATTATTAAAGGCCAATAAAAGGATGATTAAAGAGTATTTTTTATTCATGGTTATTTTAATCTTGGGTTAAATCGTTAAAAAGCCATCCTTACGGACGGCTTTTCAATTATATGGTAAGTTTTAATTATTTTACTTTTACCAGCTCAACATCGAAGATCAGCCATGCATTTGGCGGGATTACACCTCCTGCGCCTCTTTCTCCGTAACCCATTGCCGGCGGAATCAATAAGGTAGCGGTTTCACCTTCTTTTAATAAAAGGATACCTTCGTCCCATCCTTTAATTACTCTTCCCATCCCGATCGGAATTTCAATCGGCTCGTTTCTTTTGAATGAAGAATCGAACTCGGAACCGTCAACCAATTTTCCGGCATAATGTACGGAAACATTATCACCTGCTTTCGGAGCTTTCCCATCGGTAGTTTTGGTGATTTTATAATACAGCCCGGATTCGGTTTTCTGCATTCCGGCTTTCATATCTTCTACCATTTTTTCCTGGTTGGCTTTGAATTCTTCTTCTTTTTTCTTCTTATCGGCTTCTTCTTTCGCTAAAAATGCTTTGTTACTTTCTGCGATTTTTGCTTTTCCTTCCGTAAAGGTTTTTGCAGCGTCGTAGTTTTTATACTCGTCTCCTTTGCTGAAGACAGACACTTTTTCTAATACGATATCTGTTTTAGGCTTATCCTGAGGCCCTTTCTCTACATTGGCAATCGCGTCGATCACATCTTCTCCTTTTACCACTTTTCCGAAGATGGTGTGTCTTCCGTCTAACCATGGTGTAGCCACTTCAGTGATAAAGAACTGTGAACCGTTGGTATTCGGCCCTGAATTGGCCATGGAAAGAATTCCTTTTCCGGTATGTTTAAGATCATTTCTTTCGTCCTCAAATTTATACCCAGGATCTCCCATTCCCGTTCCCTGAGGGTCTCCTCCCTGGATCATGAAATCTTTGATCACTCTGTGGAAAATAGTTCCGTCATAGTAAGGAACTCCTTTGGCTTTTGCCTTGTTGTCGATTTTCCCTTCTGCGAGACCAATAAAATTGGCTACAGTTACAGGTGCTTTTTTGTCTTCAAACTTCACGATCATATTTCCTTTCGTTGTCTGAAAATTTGCATACAGTCCGTCATTAAGACCTTCGTAAGTTTCTTTGTCTACGTTCATTTTTTTATAAATTGGTGTACAACTCATGAGCGAAATGCTTGCCGCTGCCAGAATTATATTCTTGTTAAACAATTTCATTGATTATAATGCTTTTAATTTTATGATTAGCGGAATATCATTATCAATTTTCTTCTCATCACCGTACGTGCCGTAGGCAAGAGCCGAAGGAACCAAAAGCGTAACTTCTTCCCCATCATGGATAAAACGCAAAGCATCTTCTACCGCTTTCAGCTCATCAAAGTGTCCGAATCTGGCATCTCTTCTCTGTATCGGCTGGTCGTAGATCTTCGTCTGATCGAAATCATAAAGATCGTACGAATACGAAATGAAGGTATCATCCTGCCTTCTCTGCCTCTGGTCAAACCCCTGAGCATCCACCCAATAATTCAGCTGGGTAGGATAATATTTTACCGGCTGGCCGCTGATCCATTCCTGGATATGATATCTTTCCTGGCTGTTAAGGTTTTTCATCCTTTGTTTGGATACATCAAGATCATTTTTGCTGAGCACGCCGCCAACGGGTGGATGGGTCTGCGTATTCTTGCTGCAGCTGAATAAACCGAGAACCGATATGAAGAGTATTTTTTTCATAAACTTTTGCGAAAATACACATTTCGGAAATGATTAACAAAACTTGTAAAGTAAAGTTTGCATATTTCACAAGGATGGTAAGAAATTATAAGGTTCTTGTTGATAGATGCGTCATTGTTTTTTTTCAGGAGCTTTTTCACGCTTTCCGCACTCGCTATTTTTCAGTTTTTGGGCGCGGCGGCTTCGCCGCCGCGCCCAAAAACTGAAAAATGAGCTCAGACAATCGCTGCAATCGTGGCTAGGATGAAGGTGGATTGGAAATTTAGTTATACAGTCACTATTGACAATTCATTAATGTTCACTTTTTTTAACCACCGTCAAAAATTCTTGCAGAATTTCGCCACCCCTCCGAAGGAGGGGAATTATTGATGACTGTTTGCTATTGGTGAAAAGTATATACTTCCGGTTGTCATTCTGAACCTTAGGTTCGGTAATCAATGATTTAAACCAACAAATCTTATAATATGTTGAGATGCTTACAGCATGACAAGCTTGGTGGAAATTTGCGAAATATTTAAATAAGTGAACGCAAAAAGCCGGGAAATCCCGGCTTTTGTATATATTTCAGCTGGAAAATTATACGGTTTCCAATACGTGGTCTACTAATACTCTCCATCCGAAAGGGTCTTCGGAAAGATTGTTCTGAAGGCTTACCAAATCATTTTTAAGCAATTCCGCAAAGCTTTCTTCACTGGATAATTTTGGCAATTCAAGCTTTTCTCCCTGATATCCCAACGCTTCGAAAACTGTTGTTACTACAGCTGTTCCTACGCCCCATACTTCTTTCAGGGTTCCGTTCTTCTGAGCTTCTATAACGTCTTTTACTTTAATAGGCTCAATTTTCACTTCAATACCTCTCTTTTTAGCCAACTGGATAAAACTGTCTCTGGTAACTCCGTCCAGGATTTTCTCTGAAGTCGGTGGTGTATAGATTGTATCGTTAATTCTTACAAAAACATTCATCGTTCCGCTTTCCTCGAAGTATTCGTGAGTAGCATCATCTGTCCAGATGATCTGCTCATACCCTTCTTCAATGGCAAGCTGTGTAGGGTAGAAAGATGCAGCATAATTTCCTGCTGCTTTTGCAGAACCTACTCCTCCGCTGGCCGCTCTTGAATAGTGGTCTGAAATTTTCACGGAAACAGGAGCTGTATAGTAGCTTTTTGCCGGTGTTGCAACGATAGCAAACATATATTTATTGGATACTCTGGCTTTCAGTGCTTCTTCTGTTGCGAAAATTAAAGGTCTGATATATAAGGACATTCCTTCTCCGTGAGGAATCCAGTCTCTGTCAATATCAACCAAAGCTTTTAATCCATCAAGGAACATTTCTTCCGTTACTTCCGGCATCGCCAGACGTTTTGCCGACTTATTGATACGTTCAAAATTCTTTTCGGGCCTGAAAAGGAAAACCTGTCCGTCTTTGTCTTTATAGGCTTTCATGCCTTCAAAACAAGCTTGTCCGTAGTTTACCCCCATCATCGCAGGCGTAAACATCAGTGGACCATAAGGAACCAATTTTACATCACCCCATTTTCCGTCTTCATACTCACAGATGATCATATGATCAATAAAAGTATTACCGAAAGAAAAATTGTTTGGATCGAATGTAGAAATTCGGGAGTTTTCAGTTTTTTGAATTATCATTTCTAAAATTTTTTATGATGTTCTACAAATTTAACATAATTTTCTAAATATAAAAATTTTAGAGTAATTTTGTAAAAAAATAGTTTGAAAAGAGAAATTAAGACCACAAACGACGGTAGTAAAACTTTGTTTATCAATGATTTAAATGAAAACTATCATTCTCATCACGGAGCGCTTCAGGAAGCAGAACATGTGTTTATCAAAAATGGATTAAATTTAGTAAATGATTACGAAATTAATATTTTAGAACTCGGTTTTGGAACAGGTTTGAATGTTTTGGTAACAATTAATGAATATTTAAAAACTGACAAAAATCATATCATCAACTATTTTACATTGGAAAAATATCCCATAAATGAATCCGAAATGAACGATTTGGCATATTTCGACCTGTTTGATAACCCGGAATTCAAAAATATTTATCATAAAATTCATCAGACTGAGTGGGAAAAAGATATTGAAATTGTTAAAGGTTTTCATCTAAAAAAAATAGAATGTGATTTTTTTCAACTGAAAAACATAGACTTACCGAAAATAAACGTGGTTTATTACGACTGTTTTGGTGCAAGAGTACAGCCTGATCTTTGGGAAAAACCTCTGTTTGAAATGGTTTCTGACAAAATGGCGGTTAACGGTTTGTTAACAACTTATTCCTCAAAAGGAAGTGTGAGAAGAATTCTTCAGGAACTTGATTTTATAGTGGAAAAAAAACAGGGACCTCCGGGAAAAAGGGAAATGATCAATGCGGTGAAGAAATAAATTTAATGTAACAATTTATCAGTGTAACAATATGACAATTCATTATTGGTAAACTGGTACACTGATATATTGTTACATTTTTACTATTGTTATCCAAAATTCTTTTTCCAGTCTTTTTTCATTCGTGCGTACTGTTCATCTGCTTCGGCTTCTTTCCATTTGCTGAAAAAAATAGCTGCTGATTTTTCTTTTTCGGGATCTCCTGTTCCGCGCCGTAAAGGTTTATGATCATTTTGCGAATCATATTTTTTCCCGTTTTTATAGTTGAAATACCGTCTTGCCCGGGTAAATCCCATTTGAAGATATTTACGGGCCATGTCGGCTCCTACGAAATCATTATTAGCAAGATATTCTTTAAACAACTCGAAAATTTTCACCGAACTTTCTTTCGCGATACCCACATTTTTAAACCGCCAGTATTTTCCAATTTCAGACTTATAAGGTTCACAGATCAATACACCCTGCTCTCCTTTTCCCACTTTATATTTTTCAGGATGTTTCCTGTAATTTATATCCGGCTTCCAGAAATATTTATCGGAATCAAAATTTAAGTATGAGGGTTTTTGGTCTTTCATGTTTATTTTGCAAGCCTTATTCCGGTAAACTGCCATTTCAGTTCAGGCTGAAAAAAATTCCGGTATGTATGTCTGCTGTGTCCAGGAGGCGTGGCTACAGATGCTCCGCGTAAAACCATTTGGTTAACCATAAATTTTCCATTGTACTCGCCTACGGCTCCCGCCTCTTTTTTAAAACCGGGATATGGAAGATAGGCACTGTTGGTCCACTCCCATCTTTTTCCCCATGAAAAACATGATGAAGCAGCTTCCCATTCCTGCTCGGTTGGAAGTCGCATTCCTTTCCATGCTGCGTAAGCGGAAGCTTCGTAAAAGTTGATATGACAAAGTTCTTCATCCGGATCTACCTCCTGAAGTCCGCTTAAAGTATAATGCATCCATTTGCCGTCAATTTTATGCCAGTATAAAGGAGATTGTGCATCGTTTTCTTTTACCCAGTTCCAGCCGTCCGCATGCCAGTATTTAAAATCCGAATACCCTCCCGCTTCCATGAACTCAAGATATTCTCCATTGGTAACCAGATGATCCGAAATCGCAAAATCATTCAGATAAACTTTATGTTTTCCCATCTCATTATCAAAGCAAAATGCTGGTGCGTCAAATCCGATTTCATAAATTCCCTCTGAAAAATGAAGCATTTTTTTTTCACCAGATAAATTTTGGTTTTCCTTAATCTCTTTTTTATAAGCCGGGAAAAGCGGATTATGCCCCAGAATATATTTAATATCGGTAATCAAAAGCTCCTGATGCTGCTGTTCGTGATTTAAACCTAATTCCAGAAGCGGCAGAATTGCATTCGTCATGTCATGACTGTTGAGAAATTCAGTCATTTTTTCGTCTACATATTTTCTGTATTTATATACATCTGAAACGGAAGGCCTGCTCAGATTTCCGCGGTCGGTACGGATCACTCTTGCCCCAATGGTTTCGTAGTAACTGTTAAATACAAAATTATATTGCGGATCAAAAACTTTATAAGAAGGAAAATTAGGAACTAATATGAATGTCTCGAAAAACCACGTTGTATGACCCAAATGCCATTTCGGAGGACTTACATCCACAATAGGCTGCACCACATAATCTTCAATCTCAAGAGGCTGACAGATTTCTTCGGAACGTGCTCTCACGTCCAGAAACTTTTTCAAAACAGGTTTTAGCTTCGTAGTGGTTTCCATGTTGTTGTTTTTATTTGTTTACTTTCCAGATACTGTCTACAAACCAGTCTTTTGAGTCACTGATCTCCCCTGTTATCGAAAATCCTGATTTTTCAGCAAGATATTCGATGTCGGATTTTGAGAATTTCTGGGAAACTTCCATATCAATCACTTCATTTTCTTCAAAATCAATTATTTCTCCTGCAATTTTTACCTGCTGGTTTTGTAAGCTTATCAGAAAACTTCGGCATGTTCCGGTAATCGGATCATACGATTCATAATGTTCAAATTGTTCAATATTAAAATTACCATGCAGTTCGCGGTTGATCCTCGATAAAAGATTAAGGTTGAATTCTGCTGTAATTCCGGATTGGTCGCTGTATGCGTTCAGAACAGTGTAAGGATTTTTCTTTAGGTCAAAACCAATAAGCACGATATCTTCCTTGTTAAGAAGCTGATGCAGTGCAGCACAGAATTTCCCGGCTTCTTTTCTGGTCATGTTTCCAATGTTTCCTCCCAAAAACAAAATTACTTTTCTTCTTGATGAAAGCTTCATTGCTTTTTTCAGCATCTGGAAATACTCTCCTTCGAGGGTGGTAATATTGATGTTGGGAAGCTGCTTTTTAAGATTATTTTCCAGCACAGAAAGGATATTCCCCGAAATATCAATCGGCATATAAGTGAAGTCCGTTTCTTTTTCAGTTAAATATTTAAGCAGATATGTTGATTTCATTGCATCTCCCGCTCCGAGTTCAATCAAATCGAAAGGCTTATCGTCTGCTTTGATTCCCTGCGCAAGCTCAGCAGTTTTATTTTTAAAAATATCCAATTCACATCTGGTGAGATAATATTCAGGCATGGCCATAATTTTCTGAAAAAGCTCGTCTCCTTTTTTATCGTAAAAATATTTTGAAGATAAATGTTTAGGATTACTTTGAAGACCTGTAAGTACATCATTCAGAAAATGATCCGAATTTTTTCTTTCACTTTTTTTATTGGGTTCTTTCGTTAATTGCAGATTCATATAAATTGTCATTTGGGTGTTTAGGTTGAGCAATTATCTTGCCGCCACGACATAAATTTACTAAAAATATTGATACAAAAGCACTGTATTTATCAGATAAACGCTAAACCTGAATGGGAATTTCTGTTAAAAAATAAAAGTTTGTGCAGCTTGGAATATTCATTGCTATACATTATTAAAAAGGCTTTTAAGGCCATACCACACCAAATCTGATATTATGGAAAAATCAATCACAAGAAGAAATGCTCTTGGAAAGATTGCGGCTACTGTTGCAGTTGCTGCTGTTTCTCCGGGAGCGTTTGCACAATCACAAAATCAAAAACCAAAAAATTCTACAGGTCCTGACCTCACAGATCCTACAACAAAATATCCGCGGCCCCCTTTTAAAAGCCAGTCGCAGCCTTTCCCGGGATTGGCAAGCAAAATGGATCCCGTCCCTGACCATGGGGAGAAAAGCTATGTAGGGTCAGGAAGGCTTATGGATAGAAAAGCGCTCATTACGGGTGGAGACTCCGGAATAGGCCGTGCTGCAGCGATTGCTTACGCTCGTGAAGGAGCAGATGTTGCGATTAATTATTTACCTGAAGAAGAATCCGATGCAGCAGAAGTTATTGAGCTTATCCGAAAAGCAGGAAGAAAAGCCGTAGCTATTCCGGGAGATATCCGGGATGAATCATTTTGTAAAAAACTTGTTGCACAGGCTGTACAGCAGCTTGGCGGACTTGATATCTTAGTGAATAATGCAGGACACCAAAAAACACATGAATCGATCCTGGATATCAGTACCGAAGCATTTGAAAGAACAATGAAAACCAATATCTATGCGCCTTTCTGGATTACAAAAGCAGCACTTCCGCATTTGAAACCTGGCTCTTCTATTATCGGACTTTCTTCGGTTCAGGCGTATGACCCTTCCGAAAACCTGTATGATTACGCACAAACGAAAGCAGCAACAACGAGTTACGTAAAGTCTCTGGCAAAACAGCTTGGTCCCAAAGGAATCCGGGTAAACGGTGTCGCGCCGGGGCCGGTGTGGACCGCTCTTGAAGTGAGTGGCGGACAGACACAGGAAAATCTTGTAAAATTCGGTGCGGATACCCCTTTGGGAAGACCTGGACAACCGGCAGAACTTGCTTCAATCTTTGTGCAGCTTGCCGCGAATGACGCCAGTTTTTCTACCGGCCAAATTTACGGTGCTGCAGGAGGAAGCGGCCAGCCGTAACCGTTAACATTTAATTAATTAAAAATCAACATATTATGAATAACAAAATAAAAATAGCGCTAGCGCTTGTAGGAGCAGGAACAGCAGTTGCCTGGGGAATGAACAGAAAAAAGAAATCGAAAGTGAAAACTTTTACGGCTCCCGACGGAAATACCTATGAGGAGAATAAAATATACCGGACTTTTGACAATAAACTTTATAAAAATGGTAAAGAAATCCATTTTGAAACCCCAGCGATGGAGCAGAATGCTTCCGGAAATCATTCATTTGATCAGCATGCCGACAATCTGCCTAAAAACTATGAAGCGGTAAATAAGGATATTAATTACCACCAAAAAGGTGTAAGACACCATTAAAATTAAAAGCTCCGGTTAATCGAATTAACCGGAGCTTTTCTTTGTTCAGATCAGAAAATTAAAACTTTGACAAGTTTATATATATGCTTACAATGGTTTTATTGAAATCGCGAAACCTCCGCTTCTTACCATTTTAAAATTGATTTTAGACTTACTCGTGATCTGTTTTTTGTAGATGTTATAACTCTGCGGATTGTTGATGTAATCCGCATCTTTTCCATCTTCATAAATCGTGGCTTCATATTTTCTACCTTTATCTAAAAATGAAAAATCTACCGTGTATTCACGTTTGTTTTCGTCGGTAATCCCTCCTACGAACCAGTTCTCCGTACCTTTTGCTTTTCTGGCCGTGATGATATAATCTCCCGGCTCTGCCGATAAAATTTTCGTATCATCCCAGTCTGCAGCGACATCCTTAATAAACTGGAAAGCATCCATATGTTTCTGGTAATTTTCCGGTAAATCTGCTGCCATCTGAAGCGGCATGTACATCACCACATACAAAGCGAGCTGTTTTACCAGTGTTGTTTTTACAAAACGATTGTCTCCCGGGAAATAATAATCCAGTTTCGTCTGGAAAATTCCCGGTGTATAGTCCATAGATCCTCCCATCCATCTCGTGAATGGTAGAATCGTCTGGTGATCCGGATTATTACCCTGAAAAGCTTCATGTTCCGTTCCTCTTGCTGCTTCTGCGGAGATCCAGTTCGGGTACGTTCTGCTCTCTCCTCCGGGTCTTACCGATTCATGGGAATTCACCATGATTTTGTATTCATTCGCTTTTTCTGCAATTCGATAATAATGATTGATGGTCCACTGGGAATAGTGATGTTCACCTCTTGGAACCATATCTCCTACATATCCCGTTTTCACGGCATCATAACCATATTTGTTCATCAGCTGAAATGCCTGATCGGCCCACCTTTCGTAATTGGTTGCAGAAGCTGAGGTCTCGTGGTGCATCACTAATTTAATTCCTTTTGAATGCGCATAATCGTTCAGCATTTTGATATCAAAATCAGGATAAGGCGTGATGAAATCGAAAACAAATTCTTTTGAATGTCCGAACCAGTCTTCCCAACCGGCATTCCAGCCTTCAATTAAAAGTCCGCCGAAACCGTTGGCCGCAGCAAAATCGATGTATTCTTTTACTTTCGTATTATTCGCGGCATGTTTTCCATTGGGTG